>Ga0182748_1000011_pt1 | contig 374182 bp, 380 predicted proteins | sample eDN3rd37CKraftOP_FD_128877 | JGI IMG/M metagenome (GOLD analysis project Ga0182748, IMG submission 128877) | Enriched Organic Plus compost microbial communities from Emeryville, California, USA - eDNA 3rd pass 37_C Kraft OP (version 2) (version 2) ... | reverse complement strand
CTCGGAAGCCTGGGCGCCGGCGCGATTGGCGACCCCGGCGGCAATCTCCACTTCGTTACGTGCATCTTCGATCGCCCGGATCAGCCCGGCGGCGGTATGCGCCGCCTCGCGCATCGCAACGGCGGATTCCTCTGCCGCGGCCGACACTTCGGACGTCTTGCTGAGCATCCCCCTTGCGGCGCGCGACGCCTGGGCCGCCTTGGCTCGAAGCGTCCGGCTGTCCTCGGTCGTGCCTTGGACGGTCTTCAGCACTTCGCTGTTGAACGCCTCGCTGACCGCGCTTCTGCGTTCGTTGAGGTCCTGTTGCCGCAGCAGGTCATATTGGGCGAGGAAGACGTCGGACTGGAGCAGGGCGACCTGGGTCAGCGCCCGGGACAGGCGGGCGAGCCGTTCGGGATCCTCCTCCAGTCGCTCGGAAAGAACCTCATGCGCTTCCGCGAACTGGCCCCACAAAGCGGCATTGAGGGTGGACACCGAAATACCGGCCCTGACCGCGGAAACGACATTGTCGCGGGCGAAGGCGACCCAGCGGGGATTGTCGATCGCTTCGTAGCGCGGTCGCATTTCGCCGATGACCCGGTCGGTCAGCTCTTCCAGCTTGGCCCCGTCGATCTTGCGCACGATCTCCGGCGACCGGCTGTACTGCTTCCAGAAGGATCGGGTTATCCGCCGCGCCTCATCGCCGATGACCGACCAGATTTCGGCAGCATTGCGGGCGAGGTCGCCGTCGACGTCGAACAGGGCCAACCTGGTCCTGATGAAGGCCGCATCATCATGGACTTCGCCGTTTCGGGTCATCTCACACGCCTCCAAACTCCTTTGGAGACAATAGACTAAGGCTGGTTAAGAGAGTTTTGACCGGGAGCGGCCCGCGCTGCCCCGCTCATCGCCTCCATCCGGCCTCCATGGTTCGCGGCGGCGACACGACCATTGCGGATCACGAGTGCGGACCCTAATAGCCGGGGCGGCCTCGCAGGACGGGGCCGACAGGGTGAGTCATGCATCGCAATCCTTCACGACCGCTGTCGCCGCATCTCGGCGTATATGCTTGGGGACCGCACATGCTGGTCTCGATACTGCACCGGGTCACCGGTGCGGGGCTTTCGATCCTGGGCGGGATCGCCCTGGTCTGGTGGCTGGTCGCGGCCGCCAGCGGACCGGAAGCCTATGCCGCATTCCAGGACTGCGCCGACGAATGGTATGCGGTGGTGATCTGGATCGGGCTGAGCTGGGCGCTGTTCCAGCATGCGCTGTCCGGCCTGCGCCACCTGGTTATGGACATCGGCGCCGGCTACGAGCTTCGCACCAACAAGTTCTGGGCCAACATGACCCTGCTCGGATCGGCGGCACTCACCGTCCTGTTGTGGATCTACATTCTGGGGGCAAGGTGATGCGCATGCAATCTCCGCTCGGGCGGGTTCGCGGCCTTGGTTCGGCGCGATCGGGCGCCCATCACTGGTGGATCGAGCGGCTGACCTCCGTTTCCACTCTTCTGCTTCTCGTCTGGCTGCTGGTTTCGCTGCTGCGGCTTCCCGACCTCGGCTACGGCTCGGTCGTGGAATGGCTCGGCTCGCCGCTCAATGCCGTGGCGATGCTGCTCCTGATCGCCAGCAGCTTCTGGCACATGAAGCTCGGCCTCCAGGTGGTGGTCGAGGATTATGTCCATGTCGACGGTAACAAACTGTTCCTCGTCATGCTCCTCAATTTCGCGGTGATCGCGGGTGCGGCGCTTGCCGCTTTCTCCGTGCTGAAGATCGCTTTCGCCGGAGGCGCAGCCTGATGCCCGAAGCCTATAAGATCGTCGATCACAGCTATGACGTGGTTGTCGTCGGTGCCGGCGGGTCCGGCTTGCGTGCGACCATGGGCGCTGCCGAAAAGGGGCTGCACACCGCCTGCATCACCAAGGTCTTCCCGACCCGCAGCCACACGGTGGCCGCGCAGGGGGGCATCGCGGCCAGCCTCGGCAACATGGGGCCGGACCACTGGACCTGGCACATGTACGATACCGTCAAGGGCTCCGACTGGCTCGGGGACCAGGACGCAATCGAATATCTCTGCCGCGAGGCGCCCGCCGCGGTCTACGAGCTCGAACATTATGGGGTGCCGTTCAGCCGCACCGGCGAAGGCAAGATCTACCAGCGCGCCTTCGGCGGCATGACCCAGAATATGGGCGAAGGGCCGCCTGCGCAGCGGACCTGCGCCGCCGCCGACCGCACCGGCCATGCGATGCTCCATGCGCTCTACCAGCAGAGCCTGAAGCACGACGCGGACTTCTTCATCGAATATTTCGCGATCGACCTCATCATGGAGAATGGCGCCTGCCGCGGCGTCATTGCCCTGTGTATGGAGGACGGAGCCATCCACCGCTTCCGCGCGCAGGCGGTGGTGCTTGCGACCGGCGGCTACGGCCGCACCTATTTCTCGGCCACCTCCGCGCACATCTGCACCGGCGACGGCAACGGCATGGTGCTGCGCGCCGGCCTTCCGCTCCAGGACATGGAGTTCGTTCAGTTCCACCCGACCGGCATCTACGGGGCCGGGGTGCTGATCACCGAAGGCGCGCGCGGCGAGGGTGGATATCTCACCAACAGCGAGGGCGAGCGCTTCATGGAGCGCTATGCCCCTTCGGCCAAGGACCTTGCCAGCCGCGACGTCGTGTCGCGCTCGATGGCGATGGAGATCCGCGAAGGACGCGGCGTCGGCAAGGACAAGGACCACATCTACCTGCACCTGGACCATATCGATTCCGCGATATTGGCCGAACGCCTGCCCGGAATCACCGAGATCGGGAAGATCTTCGCCGGCGTCGATCTGACCCGGCAGCCGCTGCCGGTGGTGCCGACAGTCCATTACAATATGGGCGGCATCCCGACCAATTATCATGGCGAGGTGGTAACGCTGCGCGACGGCAATCCGGACTCCGTCGTCCCCGGCCTGTTCGCGGTCGGCGAAGCCGCCTGCGTGTCGGTCCACGGCGCCAACCGGCTGGGCTCGAACAGCCTCATCGACCTCGTCGTCTTCGGGCGGGCGGCAGGCCACCGGCTCGGCGAGATCGTCAAGCCGGGCGCGTCCCAGGCGCCGCTGCCCAGGGGCTCGGAGGAAATGGCGCTTTCCCGACTCGACAGGTTCCGCCACGCCAGCGGCGGCAGCCCGACGGCCGAAGTGCGCACCGCGATGCAGCGCACGATGCAGGCCGATTGCGGCGTGTTCCGGACCGAGGCCTCGCTCCAGGAGGGCGTGACCAAGATCGACGCCGTCTACGCGCGCATGGCGGATATCGTCGTCACCGACCGCAGCCTCGTGTGGAACACCGACCTGATCGAGACGCTCGAACTCGACAACATGATCGGCCAGGCCGTGGTCACCATGCATTGCGCCCTCAACCGCAGGGAAAGCCGCGGCGCGCACATGCGTGAAGATTATCCAGAGCGCGACGATGCCAACTGGATGAAGCACAGCGTCGTCTGGTTCCAGGACGGCAAGGTGACCCTCGATACCCGTCCGGTGCACGATTATACGCTCACCGACGAAGCCGAATATATCAAGCCGAAGGCCCGCATCTACTGAGGTCGGGCCGAAACGGACGGACTTGTCCGTCAAAATTCTTGACGGGCCGGAGCATGTGCCTTATGCTCCGGCCCATGTCTCATCAGCGTCTACCCTTCCGACGCGAATATCCAGGCCGCCTCCGGGCGGCTTTTTCATGCCTGCCCACGAACGCGCGGGAAGTGTCAACTTTGTCAACTTCCGCGGGATCAAGTCATTGTTTTTCCACGATGGGCTCGTAACGACGCCGTAGGATTCCGCGGCGTCCCGCCGCGGCTCGTCGCAACGTCGATTGACGGTGAACCGTGCGTAAAGTACGACGAGTCGAAACAGGGAGGGACGACCATGGCGCTTCCGTCCGAACGTTCGCCCGCCGCGAAACTCGGCTTCGCCATTCTGATCGCGGCCCTGCTGGCCATTCCGATCTTTTCCGTCTGGCTGCTGGTCTACGATCGCCAGACGCAATCGGAAACGGCGCGCGCTTCGATTGCCGAGGGGTGGGGCGGAGCGCAGACGATCGCCGGACCCCTGCTCGTCATTCCCTATCGGGCCACCGTCACCGAGACGGTCGCCGAGGCGAACCGGCAGGTGGAGCGCGCGCGGGAGGTGTGGCGGGAGCTCGCCCTGGCGCCCGAGTCGGCCGATCTCGCCACCCGCATCGAGCCCGAGCGGCGCCGGCGTTCCATCTACGAGGTCGTGCTCTACCAGGCGCATGTCGCGGGAACCGCCCGCTTCGCCATGCCCGCCGATCTCGCGCGCTTCGGGGTGGCGCCGTCCGACATGGCGTTCGACCGCGCCGAGCTGCGCTTCGGTCTCAGCGATCCGCGCGGCCTGTCCGGCACGCCGCCGCGGATCCGGATGGGAACGACTCCCCTCAGGCTTCAGCCGGGCGTCGGCACCGCCGCAACCGGCGGCTCGGGCTTCTTCGCCTGGGTCGACGCCAGCGGACTGGCGGCAGCTCCGCTCGAAGTCGCGTTCGACTATGATGTCCGCGGCAACAGCGGGCTGTCGCTCATTCCCCAGGCTGGCGACACCCGCTGGCGGGTGACGTCGTCCTGGCCGCACCCCTCGTTCGGGGGCGGTTTCATCCCCGCTGACCGGACTGTCGGGGCCGACGGCTTCACCGCCACCTACCGGGTGGGCAATCTCGCGCTGGGCCAGTCGCTGCTGTCCGTCGACAACGCGCAGGGCGGGGTGCCCATTTCGGGGGAGGAAAGGCTCGATGCTAGGATCGACCTGATCGAGCCGGTCGACCTCTATTCGCGGGTCGATCGTTCGGCCAAATACGGCTTCCTGTTCATCGGCTTCACCTTCGCTGCCCTGCTGCTGTTCGACATCATCGGCGGCATCCGGGTTTCGTCGGTCGAATATCTTCTGGTGGGCGCCGCGCTCGTCCTGTTCTTCGTGCTGCTGCTCGCCTTTGCCGAGGTCATCGGCTTCACGCCCGCCTATGTCGTCGCAAGCGCCGCCATCGTCGGCCTCAACACCGCATATTCGGCCGCGGTGCTGAAGAGCTGGCGCCGCGCCCTGCTGATCGGCGGGTTGCTCACGGCCCTCTATGCCCTGCTCTACGTGCTGCTCAGCCTCGAAGCCTTCTCGCTGCTGATCGGCTCGCTGATGCTCTTCGTGGCGCTGGCGGTGGTCATGTACCTGACCCGCAACATCGACTGGGGCGCACGGCGCGAGGAGGTGGACGCATAAGCGCCATTGAGTCCTCGCGTGTCAGGCTCTATCTCGCCTCCAGCACAAGGACGAGACATGGCCGAATTCACTCTGCCCAGGAACAGCAAGATCAACGCCAAGGGTCGCGAGCACAAGGCGCCTTCCGGCGCCAAGCGGGTGAAGAAGTTCAGGATCTACCGCTACGACCCGGAGAGCGGGGAGAATCCGCGCTACGACACGTTCGAGATCGACCTGGACGATACGGGCCCGATGGTCCTCGACGCCCTGCTCAAGATCAAGAACGAGCAGGATCCGACGCTCACCTTCCGCCGCTCCTGCCGCGAGGGGATCTGCGGCTCCTGCTCGATGAACCTCAACGGCCGGAACGGCCTCGCCTGCACCACCGCGATCGAGGATTATAAGGGGGAAATCCGGATCACGCCGCTGCCGCACATGGACGTGATCAAGGACCTCGTCCCCGACTTCACCCATTTCTACGCGCAATATGCCTCGATCGAGCCCTGGCTGAAGACCAAGTCGCCGACACCGCCCGATGCCGAGCGGCTGCAGTCGCCGGAGGACCGGGCGAAGCTCGACGGCCTGTACGAATGCATCCTGTGCGCCTGCTGCTCGACGAGCTGCCCCAGCTACTGGTGGAACGCGGATCGCTATCTCGGCCCGGCCATCCTGCTCCAGGCCTATCGCTGGCTGGTCGACAGCCGCGACGAACTGACCGGCGAGCGACTCGACGAGCTCGAGGATCCGTTCCGGCTCTATCGCTGCCACACCATCATGAACTGCTCGAACGCCTGCCCCAAGGGCCTCAATCCGGCCAAGGCGATCGCCGAAACCAAGAAGATGCTGCTCGAGCGGACCCTTTGATCGCGGGACCTGCTCGCCGCGCGCGCCTCTCCGGCGTGTCCGCGGCGCAACCCGCGAGCCGGATGATTCGTGCGTCGCGCCCCTCCTCCTGCGAGCTTTGATCCGATGTCGGGCGTCCTCTCCCGCTACGAACAGTTGCTCGCAGCGGGAGAGGTCAGGCCGGATCCGGATCAGCGCCATGCCGCCGAGCTGCTCGACCGGCTCGAGCAGGAGCTGGAGCGCGAGGCGAAGCCCGGCTTTCTCGCGCGCCTGCTCGGCCGGCGGGCGCCCCGGCCGAAGGGCATTTATCTCTGGGGCGGCGTCGGCCGGGGCAAGACCATGCTGCTCGGCATCGCCTTCAACGCCATCGACGTGGCGCCGAAACGCCGGGTGCATTTCCACGAATTCATGCTCGAAGTGCATGAACGGCTGCGCGCCGAGCGCAAGAAGGAGAGCGGCGATCCGATCGTCCCGGTCGCCCGCGCCATCGCCGGGGAGGCGCGGCTGCTCGCCTTCGACGAGATGGTCATCAACAACAGCGCCGATGCGATGATCCTGTCGCGGCTGTTCACCAGCCTGCTGGACCATGGCGTGACGGTGATCACCACGTCCAACCGGCCGCCCCGCGATCTCTACAAGCATGGGTTGAACCGGGAGCTGTTCCTGCCCTTCATCGAGCTGATCGGGCGCGAGATGCACGTGGTGTCGGTGAACGGTCCGGTCGATTACCGGCGCGAACGGCTCGGCGACTTTCCCACCTGGTACGTGCCCAACGGGCCCGAGACGACGGCGGCGCTGTCGGCGGCCTTCTTCCGGATGACCGACTATCCGCCCGAGGATCGCGCCAACGTGCCCTCGGCCGACATCGCGCTTCCGGGCGGCCGCACGCTCCACGTTCCAAAGTCGCTGAAGGGCGTGGCGGTTTTCTCCTTCAAGCGCCTGTGCGGGGAGCCGCGCGGCGCCGCCGACTATCTCGCCATCGCTCGCCGCTACCACACCGTCTTCATCGTCGGCATACCCCGGCTCGGGCCGGATAAGCGCAACGAGGCCGCGCGGTTCGTGACGCTGATCGACGCGCTCTACGAGAATAAGGTGAAGCTGCTGGCCGGCGCCGATGCCCAGCCGTTCGATCTCTACACCAGGGGCGACGGCGCCTTCGAATTCGAGCGGACGGCGTCGCGGCTGACGGAGATGCAGTCGGAGGAATATCTCGCCAAGGGCCACGGCGAGGAATGAGCGTCATCCCGGCGGGGGGATGGGCGGACCGCGCCGTCTTTCCTAGGAAGCGCGCGGGCGAGCCGCCGCCCGGACCATGCCGGTTTCTCCCCGCGGTGCGGGTAGGTGGGCAAAAGCACGAACGGGCAGTTGCCCCCTTGGCCGCATCGGTCTAAGCGGTCCGCGTCTCGGGGCTGCAGCGCGGCAGTCCACCCCGTTTTTTGATCAAGGAAAGGCTGTGGGTCGTATGGCTCGGAAGAAGATCGCGCTCATCGGCGCCGGCATGATCGGAGGCACGCTCGCCCATCTCGCGGCAATTGCGGAAATGGGCGACATCGTCCTGTTCGACATCGCCGAGGGAATCCCGCAGGGCAAGGCGCTCGACCTCGCCCAGGCAGGCCCGGTCGAAGGCTTCGACGCGAAGCTGAAGGGCACCAACGATTATGCCGACATTGCCGGTGCCGACGTCTGCATCGTCACCGCCGGCGTGCCGCGCAAGCCCGGCATGAGCCGCGACGACCTGCTCGGAATCAACCTCAAGGTGATGAAGGCGGTGGGCGAGGGAATCCGCGCCCACGCGCCCGATGCCTTCGTCATCTGCATCACCAACCCGCTCGATGCGATGGTCTGGGCGCTTCGCGAATTCTCCGGGCTGCCGCACAACAAGGTCGTCGGCATGGCCGGCGTGCTCGACAGCGCCCGCTTCCGCCACTTCCTTGCCGAGGAATTCAACGTCTCGGTCGAAGACGTCACGGCCTTCGTGCTGGGCGGCCACGGCGATACCATGGTCCCCGTCCCGGCCTATTCCACGGTCGCCGGCATCCCGATCCCGGACCTCATCAAGATGGGCTGGTCGACCCAGGAGCGAATCGACGCGATCGTGCAGCGCACCCGCCAGGGCGGCGGCGAGATCGTCGGCCTGCTCAAGACCGGCTCCGCCTTCTACGCGCCGGCCACCAGCGCGATCATGATGGCCGAAAGCTATCTCAAGGATAAGAAAAGGGTCCTTCCCGCGGCCGCCCATCTCGCCGGCCAATATGGAGTCGACGATCTCTACGTAGGCGTGCCGGTGGTGATCGGGGCGGGCGGCGTCGAGCGGATCGTCGAGATCGAGCTGGACGATGTGGCGCGCTCCAATTTCCAGGTATCGGTCGATGCGGTCAGGGAATTGCTGGTTGCCTGCAAGGGAATCGATTCGAGCCTGAACTGATCGGCCTGAACAGATCGGAACGCTGCCGGAGCATGTGAATGTCCATCCTCGTCAACGCCAACACCAAGGTCATCACCCAGGGAATGACGGGTGAGACCGGAACGTTCCACACCCAGCAGGCGCTTGCCTATGGGACCAAGATGGTCGGCGGGGTCACCCCGGGCAAGGGTGGGCAGACCCATCTCGACCTCCCCGTCTTCGACACCGTCGCCGAGGCGGTCGCGGCGACTGGGGCGGACGCCAGCGTCATCTACGTGCCGCCGCCCTTCGCGGCCGACTCGATTCTCGAGGCGATCGACGCCGAGGTCCCGCTGATCGTCTGCATCACCGAGGGCATTCCGGTGCTCGACATGGTCAAGGTGAAGCGGGCGCTGTCGGGCTCGAAGTCGCGGCTAATCGGTCCCAATTGCCCCGGCGTCCTCACGCCCGGCGAATGCAAGATCGGCATCATGCCCGGCAACATCTTCAAGAAGGGCTCGGTCGGAGTCGTCAGCCGCTCCGGCACGCTCACCTACGAGGCGGTGTTCCAGACCACCAACGAGGGGCTGGGGCAGAGCACGGCGGTCGGCATCGGCGGCGATCCCGTCAACGGCACCAATTTCATCGATGTGCTGGAAATGTTCCTGGCGGACGACGAAACCCAGTCGATCATCATGATCGGCGAGATCGGGGGATCGGCCGAGGAAGATGCCGCCCAGTTCCTCGCGGACGAGGCGAAGCGCGGCCGCAGCAAGCCGGTCGTCGGCTTCATCGCCGGGCGCACCGCGCCGCCGGGACGCCGCATGGGCCATGCGGGCGCGATCGTGTCGGGCGGCAAGGGCGGCGCCGAGGATAAGATTGCGGCGATGGAGGCGGCTGGAATTCGCGTCTCGCCGAGCCCATCTGAGCTGGGCACGACTCTGGTTCAGCTTTTGAACGGCTGAGGGAAAAAGCTAAAGGATCGGCGCGTTACAGGGCACGCTCCAACACAAGGCGACCACGGTGGACATGTTCGGCGATTACGAGCGGGAGCTGGGACCCAGCTGGGCACGGCGGGATTGGCCGGTCGGGGAGATCGATGATCTCAACGCCGGTCTCGATCCGACACGGATGACGATCGAGACGGCTGCGCCCAGGGCGGCTGCTGCCGCGGCTGCGGCGGGCAAGACCGACGAGGAGGTCAAGCAGGCCGCGGATGATGCGATCCGTGCGATGATGCTGATACGCACCTATCGGGTGCGCGGGCATCTGGCCGCCAGGCTCGATCCGCTCGGCCTGGTCTCCAGCGAGCTTCCTGCCGATCTCACTCCCGAATTCCACGGCTTCACCGGCGAGGCGCTGGACCGCCCGGTCTATCTCGGCGGGACGTTGGGTTTCGAATGGGCGACCGTGCGGCAGATCGTCGAGGTGCTGCGCGCCAATTACTGCGGCACCGTCGGTCTCGAATATATGCACATCAACGACGTCGAGGAGCGTCGTTTCCTGCAGGAACGGATGGAAGGCAAGGATGCCGAGATCCATTTCACCGTGCAGGGCAAGCAGGCGATCCTCGCCCGGGTGATCCAGGCGGAGCAGTGGGAGAAGTTCCTCGCCCGCAAATATGTCGGCACCAAGCGCTTTGGCCTCGACGGCGGCGAATCCATGGTGCCGGCGCTGGAAGCCGTGATCAAATATGGCGGCCAGCTCGACGTCCGCGAGATCGTCGTCGGCATGGCGCACCGGGGGCGGCTCAACGTCCTCGCCAATGTGATGGGCAAGCCCTATCGCGCGATCTTCAGCGAATTCGCCGGCGGCGCCACCAATCCGGAGGACGTCGGCGGGTCGGGCGACGTCAAATATCACCTCGGTACCTCCTCGGACCGTGAGTTCGACGGGATCAGGGTCCATCTCTCGCTGGTGCCCAACCCGAGCCACCTGGAGGCGGTCGATCCGGTCGTCCTCGGCAAGGCGCGCGCGGTGCAGACCGCGCTCGGCGACGTGGAAGGTGACCAGGTGCTCCCGGTCCTGCTGCACGGCGACGCCGCGTTCGCCGGCCAGGGCATCGTGGCGGAATGCTTCGGCTTCTCGGGACTTCCGGGCTACGGCACCGGCGGAACCATCCATTTCGTCATCAACAACCAGGTCGGCTTCACCACCTCGCCCCAGTTCGCGCGCTCGTCGCCCTATCCCTCGGACATCGCCAAGTCGGTCCAGGCGCCGATCCTGCACGTCAACGGCGACGATCCGGAAGCGGTGACCTTCGCCTGCAAGCTGGCGATCGAATATCGCCAGCAGTTCAACCGCGACATCGTCATCGACATGTGGTGCTACCGGCGCTTCGGCCACAATGAGGGCGACGAGCCGAGCTTCACCCAGCCCCAGATGTATGCGGCGATCCGCAAGCATCCGCCGATCTCGTCCATCTATGGCGAGCGGCTGATGCGCGAGGGCGTAGTCGACCAGGACTGGATCGACCGGCAGGTCGAACAGTTCACGGCCATGCTCGAGGGCGAGTTCGAGGCGGCGCGATCCTATCTGCCCAACAAGGCCGACTGGTTCGAGGGCCGCTGGACGGGCCTCGGCGCTCCCGGCACGCCGGAGACCGAACGCCGCAACGTCTCCACTGCGGTCGAAGAGGAACGGCTCCGGGAGCTCGGCGAACTGCTCACCGCCGTGCCCCCCGACCTCACCATCCACAAGACCCTTGCCCGCATCATCGAGGCGAAGCGGGAGATGTTCCGCACCGGCGAGGGCTTCGACTGGTCGACGGCGGAGGCGCTGGCCTTCGGCAGCCTGCTGCGCGAGGGCTTCAGCGTCCGGCTTTCGGGCCAGGACAGCGGCCGCGGCACCTTCAGCCAGCGCCATTCGGTCTGGGTCGATCAGGAAACCGGGGCCAAATATATTCCGCTCACCAGGACCGGCGGCGCCCGGTTCGAAGTGCGCGACTCCCCGCTGTCCGAATTCGGCGTGCTCGGCTTCGAATATGGCTATTCGCTCGCGGATCCCCGGACCCTCGTCCTGTGGGAGGCGCAGTTCGGCGACTTCGCCAACGGCGCGCAGGTCATCATCGATCAGTTCATCGCGTCCGGCGAGGCGAAGTGGCTGCGGGCGAGCGGCCTCGTGATGCTGCTGCCGCACGGCTATGAAGGGCAGGGGCCGGAGCACAGCTCCGCCCGCCTCGAGCGCTACCTGCAACTCTGCGCGGAGGACAATATGCAGGTCGCCAACTGCACGACGCCTGCGAACTATTTCCACATCCTGCGCCGGCAGATGCACCGCGACTTCCGCAAGCCGCTGGTGATCGTCACGCCCAAGTCCCTGCTGCGTCACAAGCTGGCGGTGTCGTCGATCGGAGACTTCAGCGGCGACAGCCATTTCATGCGCATCCTGTCCGATCCCTCGGCCCCCGCCGACCAGGACGTGAAGCGGCTCGTGCTCTGCTCGGGCAAGGTCGCCTATGATCTGCTCGAGGCGCGCGACAAGGCCGGCGACCGCAACACGTCGATCGTCCGCATCGAACAGCTCTATCCCTTCCCCTCCGAGCCGCTGGTCGTCCGCCTCAAGCGGATGGTCAATCTCGAGGAGGTGGTCTGGGCGCAGGAGGAGCCGAAGAACAATGGCGCATGGTTCTTCGTCGATCCGCTGATCGAACAATGCCTTGCCGAAGCCGGCGTGAAGCCGCGCCGCGCCATCTATGCCGGCCGCTGCGCGTCGGCCTCGCCGGCGACGGGCCTTGCCAGGCGCCATGCGGCGGAGCAGGCGGCTCTGATCGCGAGCGCCCTCGGCCATGACGATGGCAGGCAGCGGCGGCGCAAGGCAGGATGAAATGACCGGGGAACGCAGGGACGGGCCCTGCGCCCCGTTCGGGCAGGATCAGGAATAGGGAAGAAGCATGGCGACCGATGTCACCGTTCCGACGCTTGGGGAATCGATCACCGAGGCGACGCTCGGCCAGTGGTTGAAGAAGCCCGGGGATCCGGTGAAGGCGGACGAGCCGATCGCCAGCCTGGAAACCGACAAGGTCGCGGTCGAAGTGCCGTCGCCCGTCGCCGGCACCATGGGCGAGCAGGTCGTCGCTGAAGGCGATACGGTCGAGGTGGGCGCCGTGATCGCCCGGATCGAAGCCGGTGGCGCCCCCGCCGCGGCGGCGCCTGCCGCCGCCGAGCCCTCCGCCTCCGGATCGGAGACGGCGGTCAATCCGCCCGGGCCCGGCGAAACTCCTGCGCTGCGGGAAGAGCCCGTGCAACCGGCTGCTGGCGGTGAGCAGGACCTGCCGCTGACCCTGTCGCCGGCGGTGCGCCGTCTGGTCCTGGAGCACGGCCTCGATCCGTCGAAGATCAAGGGCACCGGCAAGGATGGCCGCCTGACCAAGGACGACGTCCTCGCCGCCGCGAAGGCCGACAGGGCGGGCCAGGCCGCGCCGGCGGCGCCCGCATCCGCGCCGGCCCAGGCGCCGGCCTCCGCTCCGGCTCCGGCCGCGGATGGGGATCGCCGGGAGGAACGGGTCCGGATGACCCGGCTCCGCCAGACCATCGCGTCCCGGCTCAAGGAGGCGCAGAACACCGCGGCCCTGCTCACCACCTTCAACGACGTCGACATGACGGCCGTCATCGAGGCGCGGGCCCGCTACAAGGACCTGTTCGAGAAGAAGCACGGCATCCGCCTCGGCTTCATGGGCTTTTTCGTGAAGGCGGCCTGCCTGGCGCTGCGCGACATCCCGACGGTCAACGCCTATATCGACGGCGACGAGATCGTCTATCACGACTATGTCGACGTCTCGGTCGCCGTCTCGGCGCCGAACGGCCTCGTCGTTCCGGTGATCCGCAACGCCGACCGGATGAGCTTCGCCGACATCGAGAAGGCCATCGCCGACTTCGGCAAGCGTGCTCGCGACGGAGCCCTCACCATGGAGGAGATGAAGGGCGGCACCTTCACCATCTCCAACGGTGGCGTCTTTGGCTCGCTGCTGTCCACGCCGATCATCAACCCGCCGCAATCGGCGGTGCTCGGCATGCATCGGATCGAGGAGCGGCCGGTGGTGCGCGACGGTCAGATCGTCGCCCGTCCGATGATGTATCTCGCTCTCTCATACGACCATCGTCTGATCGACGGCCGGGAAGCCGTCACCTTCCTCGTGCGCATGAAGGAAGCGATCGAGGATCCGACGCGGCTGCTTATCGACCTGTAAGCTGTAGATACCAATCCGATCGGGCGGGGCCTGTCGGAGCCGCCGCTTCCTCCGTCCGGTCATGCCAAGCTGTGCCGTCGGCGCGTTCGGCCCCGACGGCGATGAACGAGGGACCGGCCAATGGCTGATTATGATTATGACGTGCTGGTGATCGGCTCCGGACCGGGCGGCTATGTCGCGGCCATCCGTGCGGCGCAGCTCGGCCTCAGGACCGCCTGCGTCGAGAGCCGGGAAACGCTCGGCGGCACCTGCCTCAACGTCGGCTGCATTCCCTCCAAGGCCCTGCTCCATGCCTCCGAGCTGTTCGAGGAAGCGAGCAACGGCGCACTGACCCGTTTCGGGGTGAAGTTCGGCAAGGTCGAACTCGACCTCGCCGCCATGCAGGCCGAAAAGGCGGATGCGGTGAAGGGGCTCACCGGCGGCATCGAATTCCTGTTCCGCAAGAACAAGGTGACCTGGCTCAAGGGCAAGGGCCGGTTCACCGGCCTTCACAAGGTCGACGTGGCCGGTAAGGAGGTGACCGCCCGCGATATCGTCATCGCCACCGGATCGACGGTCACGCCGCTGCCGGGTGTCGACATCGACAATCAGCGGATCCTCGATTCGACCGGCGCGCTGGCCCTCGACGAAGTGCCGGGACATCTGGTGGTCATCGGCGGCGGGGTGATCGGCCTCGAACTGGGGTCGGTGTGGCGCCGGCTGGGGGCCAAGGTCACCGTCGTCGAATATCTCGACGAGATCCTGCCCGGCATGGACGGCGAAGTGCGGCGGGAGTCGCGCAAGCTGCTCGCCAGGCAGGGCATGGAATTCCGGCTGTCGACCAAGGTCACCGGCGCGAAGAAGCAGGGCAAGGGGGTGCGGCTCACGGTCGAGCCGGCCGGCGGCGGCGATGCCGAGACGATCGATGCGGACCGCGTGCTGGTGGCGATCGGCCGGCGCCCGAACACCGAAGGGCTCAACCTCGAGGCGATCGGCCTCGAGACCAATGCCAGGGGCCAGATCGAGGTCGATCACGATTTCGGGGCCGGGGTCGAGGGCGTCTGGGCGATCGGGGATGTCGTTCCCGGCCCGATGCTCGCCCACAAGGCGGAGGACGAAGGCATTGCGGTGGCCGAGAATATCGCCGGGCTCACCGGGATCGTGAACCACGACGTGATCCCGTCGGTGGTCTACACCTATCCGGAGATCGCCGCGGTCGGCCTCACCGAGGAAGAAGCGAAGGCGCGCGGAGAGGTGAAGGTCGGCAAGTTCCCGATGCTCGCCAACAGCCGCGCCAAGACCAATCGGGACACCGACGGCTTCGTCAAGGTGATCGCCGACGCCCGTAGCGACCGGGTGCTCGGCGTGCACATCATCGCCTCGCTCGCCGGGACCATGATCGCCCAGGCGGCCCAGGCGATGGAATTCGGTGCCACGTCGGAGGATATCGCCTATACCTGCCATGCGCATCCGACCCATAATGAGGCGCTGAAGGAGGCGGCGATGGCGGTGACGGGCAAGCCGATCCACATCTAGCGCCGATGATGGCGCCCGCTCACGAGGGACTCGTCCCGGTCCTCGAATATCTGGACCTTGCGGGCATAGCGGTGTTCGCCCTTTCCGGGGCCATCGTCGCCGCCGAGAAGCGGCAGACCCTGGTCACCTTCCTCTTCTTCGCGGTGGTGACCGCCGTCGGCGGCGGGACGACGCGCGACCTTTTGATCGGCGCCCCGGTCTTCTGGGTCGAAACCAACATTACCCTCGTCATCTGCTTCACCGCCGCGCTCCTGGTCTGGCTGCTGCCGGAACGCTGGTGGGGGCGGACGACGCTGCTCTGGCTCGATGCCGCGGGACTTGCGGCCTATGCCACCTTCGGCGTCGCCAAGGCCATGGCCTATGGCGTGGCGCCGCTTCCCGCCTTCTCGCTGGGGGTGCTCACCGCCTGCTTCGGCGGCATCATCCGCGATGTGCTCGCCGGCCAGCCGTCGATCCTCATGCGGCCGGAGCTCTATGTGACGGCGGCCGCCCTCTCCGCCGCCCTGATGGTCGGACTGCTCCTGATCGGCATGGCGCAACCGCTGGCGGGGGCGCTGGCCGCGCTCGCCGGTTTCCTGCTGCGGGGGCTGGCGATCAGGAAGGGATGGTCGCTTCCCGGCTATCGGGACTGAATCGGGCCGCGTGCCGGAGGGTGCGGCTCCCCCGGCGAATCGTCGAGCGGCGCGAGCGCGCGTTGCCAGAGGCCGACGTCGTGCCAGGCCCCCAGCTTGTAGCCGATGCGGCGATAGAGTCCGGTCGGGGTGAAGCCGACCGCTTCGTGAAGCCCCACGCTCGGGTCGTTGGGCAGGGTGATGGCGGCGACGGCCTGGGCGAACCCCTGCGCTTCCAGCAGGGGAAGCAGCCGTTCGTAGAGGGCGCGTCCAATGCCCCGGCCCTGGAAATCGGGGTCCAGATAGACACTCGTCTCCACGGCGAAGCGATAGGCCGGCCGCGGCCGGAAGCGCGACGCATAGGCATAGCCGATTACGTCCCCGCTCTCATGGGTCGCAACCAGCCACGGATAGAGGCCGCCGTCGGCCGTCATCCGGTCCCTGATCGTGTCCGCACCGGGCGGATCGTTCTCGAATGTGACCGGACTTCCGCTCACGAATGGGGCGTAGATGCCGGCGATGGCCGCGGCATCGGCGGTCGTCGCGTCGCGGATCCGGATCACGAAATCAGAAGGTCGATCAGGGCCGCGATGCCGCGGCGCTCCTCCCGGCTCACCCGCGGCACGGACGTGGACGGGCATTCGAGGCACCGCGCCTGGATGGTCGGGCCGTCCAGCAGCCTGCGCGCATCGGCGATCGCCCGCGCCATCAAGAGGCGCGGTTCGCCCGCCAGCCGCGCGAAGCCGTCGCGGGCGGCCGGTTCCGCGACATCCTCCTCCTCCTGGCTGACGAAGGAGGCGAACAGCGATTCGAGGAAGCCGGGCTCCCGATCGAGATAGACTTCCTGCACCTCGTCGGGGTCGAGGTTCGCCCTCCGCGCCGCCTCGGCAATGGCGTCGTCCAGCGATCCGAAGCTGTCGACGAGGCCGATCTGGCGCGCGGTTCCGCCGGCCCAGATCCGGCCCTCGGCGATCTCTGCCACGCGGGGGAGGGGCATCTTGCGGGCGGCCGCGACGATGCCGAGGAACCGGCGATAGACATTGTCGACGTTCATCTGCAGCAGCCGGTTCATTTCCGGCGCGGGGCCCGCAAGCGGATTGGGCTCCCCGCTGAGCGGCGTCGTCTTCACGCCGTCGGTGCCGATCCCGATCTTGTCGAGCGTTCCGCGGAAGCTCGGCAGGACTCCGAACACGCCGATCGAGCCGGTGATCGTGCTGGGCTCGGCCACCACATGGTCCGCGGCGGTCGACACCCAGTAGCCGCCGCTCGCGGCGACATTGCCCATCGACGCGACGACAGGGAGGCCGCGTGCCTTGGCCTCCAGCACGGCCAGCCGGATCCGCTCGGACGCCATCGCCGATCCGCCGGGAGAATCGATGCGCACCACCAGCGCGCTGAGATTGCGCTCGCTGAGTGCCTTTTCCAGCAGCCGCGCGATCGTTTCGCCGCCGGCGGTGCCGGTCGGGGCGGTGCCGTCGACGATCTCGCCCGCCACCGTCAGCACGCCGATTCGCCCGCTGCTGCTGCCCGCCGGATGCGCCGCGCTCCAGGGCGTGAACGGGATCGACTTGAAGCTGCCGGGCCGCTTCTCGTCCGCGGTCCCGACGATCTCGGCCATGCGCTTTCCAAACGCGGTCCGGTCGCCGACCTTGTCGACCAGCCCGAGGGCGAGCGCGGTCCTGGCCATGTCGCCGCCGGCCCGCCGGAACAGTGCCTCGGGATCGGCGACATAGTCGCGCACCCGCGCCTTCGGCCGTGCGCGCCCGATTTCCTCCAGCCAGCTTTCCCACAGCACGCCCGCCACCGCCTGCAGGGCCTCGCGCGATTCCGGCGACATGTCGTTGCGGGTAAAGGGTTCGACGGCATCCTTATATTCGCCCGCTCGGTAGACGTTGGCGGTCACCCCGATCTTGTCGAGCAGCTCCTTGAAGAAGAGGCCGGTTCCGCCGGGGCCGCGGATGAAGACCGCGCCCATCGGGTTCAGCCAGACCTCGCTGGCATGCGCGGCGAGCTGGTAGCTGTCGTCGGTATAGGTGGAGGCATAGGCCACGACCGGCTTGTTGGCGCGCCGCACCCGGTCGAGCGCTTCGCCGACGCTGCTCAGCGCGGCCTGGCCGCCGCCGGTGAATATGTCGAGATCGAGCGCCACCGCCTGGACCCGGTCGTCTTCGGCCGCGGCATCGAGCGCGCTCACCAGGTCGCGCAGGCGATATTCGCGGACGAGCGGCGAGCCGCCGACGAGATCGAGCGGCTGCAGCGGTGCCGGTTGCTCGACGATCGTCCCGCTGAGGTCGAGCACCAGGGCCCCGCGCGCGCCGCGCGGCACGGTCGGCGACGCCGACAGCGCCGCATAGAGCATTCCGAAGAAGAGCAGCATGAACAGAAGGACCAGTCCGTCCTTCACTCCGACCAGGAGACGCCATACCTTGCCGACGAAGCGCATATCCACTCCTGTCCCGAGTTCTGGTGGGCTAGCTCACGGGCGATGGTCTGTAAATCCGCGCAGCCCGCAAGCCGCGGCATGCGGCTGGCGAAAAAAAGCGCGCGGAACGCTTGACCGCAGATGAACGGTGACTAAATCCGACGCGATTAGCACTCACCATCGATGAGTGCTAACAAGCTCAACCCGCGGCCGGCCCCTGAACCTGAAGGGGCGGTCGCATTAGACAAGGAAGAGGTGACGCGCATGAAATTTCGTCCGCTCCACGACCGGGTGCTCGTCCGCCGCGTAGAGGCCGAAGAGAAGACGGCTGGCGGCATCATTATCCCGGATACCGCGAAGGAAAAGCCGCAGGAAGGCGAAGTGGTCGCTGCGGGCGACGGCGCACGGTCCGAGGACGGCAAGGTCACGCCCCTCGACGTCAAGCCGGGCGACCGGATCCTGTTCGGGAAGTGGTCGGGTACCGAAGTCCGCCTCAACGGCGAGGATCTCCTGATCATGAAGGAGAGCGACATCCTCGGGATCGTCGGCTGAATCAGCAACCCGTTTCCATACACATAGAAGACAGAGGTAGGATCAATGGCAGCGAAAGACGTACGTTTCTCGCGTGAGGCGCGTGAGCGCATCCTCCGTGGTGTCGATACCCTCGCCGATGCGGTGAAGGTGACGCTGGGCCCGAAGGGGCGCAACGTCGTGATCGACAAGTCGTTCGGCGCGCCGCGCATCACCAAGGACGGTGTGACGGTCGCCAAGGAAATCGAACTGAAGGACAAGTTCGAGAACATGGGTGCGCAGATGCTGCGCGAGGTCGCGTCGAAGACCAACGACCTTGCCGGTGACGGCACCACCACTGCGACCGTGCTGGCCCAGGCGATCGTTCGCGAGGGCATGAAGTCGGTCGCCGCCGGCATGAACCCGATGGACCTGAAGCGCGGCATCGACCTGGCCGTCAACAAGGTGGTCGAGGATCTGAAGACCCGCTCGAAGCCGGTTGCCGGCTCCAACGAGATCGCCCAGGTCGGCATCATCTCCGCCAACGGCGACACCGTCGTCGGCGAGAAGATCGCCGAGGCCATGGACAAGGTCGGCAAGGAAGGCGTCATCACGGTCGAGGAGGCCAAGGGCCTCGAGTTCGAGCTGGACGTGGTCGAGGGCATGCAGTTCGACCGAGGCTATCTGTCGCCCTATTTCATCACCAATCCGGAGAAGATGCAGGTCGAGCTTACCGACCCCTACATCCTCATCCACGAGAAGAAGCTCTCCAATCTCCAGGCGATGCTTCCGATTCTCGAGGCGGTGGTGCAGTCGGGCCGTCCGCTCCTGATCATCGCCGAGGACATCGAGGGCGAGGCGCTCGCCACCCTGGTGGTCAACAAGCTGCGCGGCGGCCTCAAGGTCGCGGCGGTCAAGGCTCCGGGCTTCGGCGATCGCCGCAAGGCGATGCTCGAGGATATCGCCATCCTCACCAAGGGCGAGCTGATCAGCGAAGACCTCGGCATCAAGCTCGAGAACGTCACCATCAACATGCTCGGCCAGGCCAAGCGCGTCACCATCGACAAGGACAATACGACCATCGTCGACGGTGCGGGCGATGCGGATGCGATCAAGGCCCGCGTCGAGGCCATCCGTCAGCAGATCGAGGCCACCACCAGCGACTATGACCGCGAGAAGCTCCAGGAGCGTCTCGCCAAGCTCGCCGGCGGCGTCGCCGTGATCAAGGTCGGCGGATCGTCCGAAGTCGAGGTGAAGGAGCGCAAAGACCGCGTCGACGACGCGCTGCACGCCACCCGCGCGGCAGTCGAGGAAGGCATCGTCCCCGGCGGCGGTACCGCTCTCCTCTTTGCGACCAAGGCGCTCCAGGGCCTGGCCGGCGCCAACGACGACCAGACCCGCGGCATCGACATCGTGCGCCGCGCCCTGCAGGCGCCGGTGCGTCAGATCGCCGAGAACGCCGGTCATGACGGCGCGGTGGTTGCGGGCAAGCTGATCGAGTCCAAGGACGAGACGCTCGGCTTCAACGCGCAGACCGAGGTTTATGAGAATCTCGTCAATGCCGGCGTCATCGACCCGACCAAGGTCGTTCGCACCGCGCTGCAGGACGCCGCTTCGGTGGCTGGCCTGCTGATCACGACCGAGGCCGCGGTCAGCGAGCTTCCGGAAGACAAGCCGGCCATGCCCGGCGGTCCCGGCGGCATGGGCGGCATGGGCGGCATGGACTTCTAAGCCGCTCGCTGCGAAGCAAGAAGAGGGGCCGGGGAGCGCTAGCTTCCCGGCCCCTTTTTCTTTGTCCTGCCAAGTAGTTACTGTGTGTTCGTCACGGTGCCGGCTTCGGCGCCGGCTTCAGCGCCGGAGCCTGCGTCGAACGGCTCCTCGCCATTGCCGAGCGGCATGTCCTCGCTCGGCACCAGACTGTCCGGCGAAGTGTCGAGCAGCTCGGCGGCATTGTCGAGTGCCTGCGCCTCTTCGGGCGTGACGCCGCCCTCCTGCCCGCTGCCGCAGCCCGCCAGCAGCGCCGCCGACGCCAGGATCGTCCAGATTGCCTTCATCTCCGGCCTCCCTTGTGAAAGCGGCCGGAGCTTAGCGTCGAGGATGCGAAATGCAAAAAAAGGACCGCGCACCCGAAGGTACGCGGCCCTTTCTGAATCAGGTGATGCGCGAACTTAAAGGGCGTTCGCGGCATTCTCCGTCGCATTCGCGGCGGCGTCACCGGCGTTCTCGACCGCATTCGCAGCATTGTCGAGCGCGTTGTCGGCAGCCTCGGTCGCGGCGTCGATGTCAGCCATCGCTTCGTCGGTGGTCACGTTCAGATCGGTCTCGGCAGCGTTGGTGTCGGTGCCGGCACCCTCGTTTCCGCCGCAAGCGGCAAGGCCGAGCGAGGCGAGGACCGCGACGGTCAGGGCAATCTTCTTCATCACTTTCTCCCTTGGAGCAACTTATCTCGCTGGGCGAGGTGTCGAGTGGTTTCGACGTCCAGCGGTGGATCGATTTACGGAAGGCGGTGATGGATGTCTACTCATTTAGTAGTGAATGGGCGCCGACATCTGGCGCTGAACCTTGCCCGTGGGCGCCGATCGGCGCGCTTTTCGTAAAGACACTCCCGCGCGTCCGTCCCGCCCCGGCACAGGGGCCGGATTCCGGGCGTCCAGCAGCAGGATTAACTTCGTTTTTCCCGGCGGGCCGGTCTCGCCGCGTCTAGGTTCGCCGCATGAGACAGGCTGCCATCGCCATAGCCCTGCTGCTTGCGGCAGGCTCCGCCGCCGCCCAGGATGCCGAGGCGCCGTTCGTCGTCGAGGAGACGGGAGAGGCTTTCGACCAGCTGCAGGCCGCCGTCGATGCCATCGGAGACGGCGACGGCACGATCGCGATCGCGCCCGGCCGGTATCGCCAGTGCGCGGTGCAGGACGCGGGGCGTATCGCCTATGTCGCGCGCCGGCCGGGCACCGCGATCCTCGATGGACGGGTGTGCGAGGGGAAGGCGGCGCTGGTGCTGCGCGGCCGCGCCGCCAGCGTTTCGGGGCTCATCTTCCAGAACATCGCGGTCCGTGACGGCAACGGCGCCGGCATCCGCCTCCAGCAGGGCGATCTCCACGTCGTCGAAACCCTGTTCCGGGACAGCCAGAGCGGGATCCTCTCCCATGACGATCCCTCGGCAACGATACGAATCGAGCAGTCGACCTTTTCGGGCCTCGGCTATTGCGGCAACGACTGTGCCCACAGCATCTATATCGGCGATTACGGCCGTGTGATCGTGAATCGGAGCCGGTTCGAGCGGGGCACCGGCGGCCATTATGTGAAGAGCCGCAGCGCCCGCACCGACGTGGCCGATTCGAGCTTCGACGACAGCGGCGGGCGCGCGACCAACTATATGATCGACCTTCCGAGCGGCGGCACCGGCCTGATCGCCGGCAACATGTTCGTCCAGGGCCGCGAGAAGGAAAACTACAGTGCGATGATCGTCGTCGCCGCCGAGGGCGCCCGCCATCGCTCCGCCGGGCTCAGCCTGCGGGGCAACCGGGCCGCGCTCGCGCCCGGCGCCAGGCCGACGACCTTCGTCGTGGACTTCAGCGGCGAGCCGCTCGCGATCGAGGACAACCAGCTCGACGGAGACATCGCCCGCTTCGAGCGCCGCTGAGGCGGGCTTTCCGGCCGCGCCCCCTCAGAGCGCGACCGTTCCCTTGGGGGCGACCGCCTTGTCGAGCTGATCCGCGGGCACCCACCAGCCGTGCACCTGCGGCCGGAGCTGGACGGGAACCTTGACCTTGGCCACCGCGCCGGCGCCGATGTTGCCGGCGTCGAGCACCCAGACTTCCGAGCGATATTCCGTTTCGCCGTGCTGTCGGTCGACGACCATCAGCAGCCATCCGGCATGGTCCGCCTCGCGCGAGGGGATATGGACCGGCTCGTTGACGGCATGGCCGGGTGGCACGCCCAGCATTTCCAGCCTTCCGGTCTGGGGTTCGATCCGGACCAGCGCATTGAACGCCGTTCCGACCGGTCCACCCGGCAGCGGCGGTCCGCCCTGCGGGTTCATGCTGAGATACCAGGCGACCTGATAGGGGCGTCCCTGATCGGCGTCCCGCACGCGCGGCAGGTCGCCCGGGGGTCCGATCGGGCGCTGGACGATCGCGTCGCTGTTGCGGGCCATGTCGATCGTCCAGCGCATCAGCGCGCCCTCGATCTCCCACTGGTTGCGCTGGATGCCCGATGCGGCGCGGATGAAGGGAAAGGCGTTGGTGTCGCTGAGGCAAAGGTCGACATGGACCTGGCCGTTCTCGTCGTCGAAGGCGTTGGCGACGTGGAAGACCGATACGCCCTTCGGTCCCCTGAACCAGCGCATCTCCTCCACTTTGCCGTAGCGGGGCATGATGCCGATCCAGCTTTCGAGGTCCGGCTCGTGCACCCAGTGCACGCCTCCGGCCTTGAGCCGCTCCAGGTCCGCGGCGGTCGGGAAGACCGGGAAGATCGCATATTTCTCGGTGATCGCGAAATCGTGCATCAGCGAGCAATAGGGTGCTTCGAACCATTGTTCGGACACCAGCTCGCCATTGCGGTCGGCGATGCAATAAGCGACCTCCTTCGAGCAGAGGCCGCCCGCCTCATAGCCGAAGAAGAACATCTCCCCGCTGTCCGGATCGATACGGACATGGGCGGTCATGGTCTCGGACTTGAGCGCGCCGTGATAGTCCCAGCTGCCGATCGTATCGAGCGTGTGCGGATTGACCTCATAGGCCCGCCCGTCCTCCTTGGTCATGAACAGCCGCCCGGCGTGCCAGACCGGCGTCGTGTTCGCGACCGTGCGGTCGACGCCTGCGACCGATGCATCGTCGGTGAAGGGATTGCGATAGCGGCCGAACAGCGCCTTGCCCGCCTGGCGCTCCGCCTCGAAGCGGGCGGTGCGGACATAGCGGATGGCATGTTCGACATGGCCGTTCCTGAACAGGAAACGGCTCACCATGCCGTCGCCGGACAACGCCGTGTCGTCCTCGAAGGTCGGCGGATAGGCCGGATCGGGAACGGCGCGGAAGAAGGCGCCGTCGATCTCGGCCGGGATCCGGCCCTCCACCTCGAGATCGAAGGCCTGCCATTCGATACCGACCGGCGTGTTCAGGCCGGTGAATTCCAGTGTGTTGGGGAAAGCCGCCATTCAGTCCATCCTCGTCCAATCCGGGAAACGGAGCGATCTGCGCAGGCCGCGGCCCAACCGGCTCCGTCATTTGTAACGTCTGTTACGATAGTCATGCTCTGGGTCCCGCTCAAGCCTCAACCGGGCATCGGCATCCCGTCTCGCGCGTTGGACAGGCGAACGAGCGAAGGAGACCCCATGACCGAGCGCAAGAGTGAATCGGCGCCGCCCGAACGGCGCGAGCCCGAAGAGCAGGATGCCCATGCCGGCCGGGGCGGCGGCGGAGACTCGGGCGGCGGCCCCTATCCGAATCCGCACAAGGGCAAGGATCCGAAGAAGGACGGCTATATGGGCACCGGCGGGCAGACCGAAATGCCCTATCACGGCCACGGCCAGCTGGGCGAGGAGGAGGTCGGCGACGAGGCCAACGCCAACGCTCCGGCCAAGCGCGGCTGAGACCGGGCAGCGCCCCTGCGGAATCGGAACGGGCTGGCCGGAGCGCTGGACGAAGCCCTAGATGATGATCCGGAACAGCGCCCCGCCGGCCGGACTGCGGTCGAGGGTGATCGAGCCGCGGTGGGCGAGGACGAGCTGACGCGCCAGGCTGAGGCCGACGCCCGATCCCTTCGGCTTGGTGGTGAAAAAGGGGAGGAACACGTCCTGCGCCAGTTCCGGCGGGACGCCCGGCCCGTTGTCGGCGACATCGATCCGGATCCGCCCGCTCTCGGTCCGGCCGAAGCCGAGCGTGACTTCGGGGCTGTCGCTGTGGCCGCGCGCCGCTTCGGCCGCATTGCGCAGCAGATTGAGCACGACCTGGAACAGCAGGTCCGGATCCGCTTCGATGGCGAGATCGGGAGCGCCGACCGACAGGGCGAAGGTCACGCCCTCCGCCGCTTCGCTGGCGACGAACAGGGATTCCAGCTCATGCGCCCACTCGCCGATGGAAAAGCTGCGCATGCGGACCTGCGGCCGCCGGCTGAGCTGCCGATAGCTTTCGACGAAATGCATCACGCCGTCGGCCCGGCGAGCGAGGGTCTCGATCGCCGCGCGCGCATCGGCGATCGCCGGATCGCCGCCGCGGTCGGCGCCGGCGATCAGGTCCGCCGCAGTGTGGGCGAGCGAGGTGACCGGCGTCATCGAATTCATGATCTCATGGGTGAGCACGCGGATGAGGTCGCTCTGTGCCGCCACCTCGACCGCATTGAGCTCGCTCTGGATCGGCTGCACCGCCACCACCTGCACGAGGCCACCGAGCCGGTGCACCACTGCGGTCGTCACGATCGCGGACTGCGGAACGGAATCGATGATCATCGGGACGAGGCGCGGGCCGGTCTGCGAGGATTCCCTGAGCCGGTCTCCGAAGGCGGTGCCGTAGACGGTGAAGTCTTCGATGCGGACTCCGGAATGGGTGGTGAACAGCCGCCGCGCCGCCTTGTTCGCAAGTTCGACGCGCCCGTCGGAGTCCACCGTCAGCAGCGCGACCGGCGCATCGTCGAGCACGGCTTCGTAGAAGCGGTTGGTGTCGATCAGCCGTTCCCGCTCTTCCCGAAGTCGCTGCATGCCTTCGTCGAGGGCCCTGCCCAGCTCGTCGAAGCCGCTTCCCCGGACGCCGTGGCTGAAGCTCTGCGCCAGGTCGCCGAACCGGACCGCATCGACGAAGCGCGCCACCTCGATGTTGGTCCGCTGGATGTAGCGCCACAAGACGGTCGCCGAAGCGACGCACAGGACTCCGGCGACGAATCGCGCCACTGCGAGCTCCGGCATCTGGAGCGAGGCGACGAACAAGAATGCGGTGAGAAGCAGGAAGCCGAGCCGCCATGCCAGGCCGGCCGCGAACGACCAGCGCCGGACTCCGGGACGGCTCCTAGAGTCCATGCTTTTCCATGCGCCGGTAGAGGGCAGCGCGGCTCAGTCCCAGTTCGGCGGCCGCCAGCGAGATATTGTACGCGTGCTTCTTCAGCGCCTGTTCTACGATCTGCCTTTCGGCGCGATCGAGGTTGAGGTCGTGGCCGGACAGCGGAGCGCTCCGGGTCCGGACATGGGACCCGGTCCGCGACAGCGAGAAATCCTCGAGGGTGAAGGCGGGGCCGTCGGCGAGGATGACGGCACGTTCCACCGCGTGGCGGAGCGCCCGGACGTTGCCCGGCCAGTCATGGGCCTGCAGCGCCGCGGCGACGTCGCGCGGAAGCTCCCGCTCCGGCATTCCATATTTCTCCCGATAATGGTCCAGGAAATGCTCGACGAGCGGGCCGATGTCCTCGCGCCGCTCCCGCAGCGGCGGAATCTCGATCTCCACCGTATTGAGCCGGAACAGGAGGTCGGGCCGGAACAGGGTCTCGTCCGACAGGCGCTCGGGCGGCATGTTGGTGGCGGCGATGACCCGGACGTTGATCGGGACGGGTTCGTTGGCGCCGACCGGGACGACCTGTCGCTGCTCGAGCGCGGTGAGCAGCTTCGGTTGGAGGTGGAGCGGAAGGTTGCCGACCTCGTCGAGGAACAGGGTTCCCCCGTCGGCGGCCTGGAGCCGGCCGACGCGATCGCTGCGGGCGTCGGTGAAGGCGCCTTTCACGTGGCCGAACAGCTCGGATTCGAACAGATTCTCCGAAATGGCGCCAAGGTCGACCGGGACCAGCACCTGATTCGCCCGACGCGAGCGGCGATGCAGTTCCCGCGCCACCAGTTCCTTGCCGGTACCGTTCTCGCCCAGGATCAGGACGGTCGCCTCGGTCGGCGCCGCCTTCTCGATCAGCGACAGGACCCGGGCGATCGCCGGCGAGCGGCCGAGCAGCGGCGTATCGGCATCTTCGCCCTGGACCGGCTCGACGGCCGGGCGCCGCGCGCCGTTGCTCGCCTGGCGCGAATTGCGGAGCGCGGCCGCGCTCCGGACCGTGGTCAGCAGCCGTTCGTTCGACCAGGGCTTGGAGATGAAATCGGTCGCGCCTCGCTTCATCGCATCGACGGCGATCTGGACTCCGCCATGGGCAGTGATCATCACGACGACCGCATCCGGATCGCGCTTCAATATCTCGGCCAGCCACTGAAAGCCCTCGGCGGCATTGGTCGCGCCGCGCGCGAAATTGGCGTCGAGCAGGATGACCTCGGGCAGACTTCTTGCCATCGCCGTCAGCGCTTCGTCCGGCGACTGGAACGTGGTCACCTCATCGAACTGCTGCCGCAGCAGCAGCCGGGCGGAAAGCAGGATGTCCGGATCGTCGTCGACGATCATGCATTGCCTGGCTGATCTTCCGCTTGCCACCTGTACACTCCTAAAGTCTGTTCGGAAGCGGACAATCAAATTTCGTGCCAAGGACGGCCGGTCGGCGCTCCTGCCGCCGTTCCATCCGACTGTAACATCCGGACCGGGCCATTCGTGCGGCGCCGGCCCGCCTCGCAGCGCCATTGTACCACCGCATGGCGTACGAATCCGGGCACTTACTGTCCGAAATCGGACAGTTGCGCGAGACTGTCTGAGCGGGCGGATTGCGGTTATTCTCGTTCGCCGAACTGGCACGGCCGTTGCTTGGGGAACCGGGATGGAGTTCTTTCAATGCTGAGCATGCGCGGCGTCTCGCGCATCTATCGGACCGAGGCGGTGGAGACGCGGGCGCTCGACGACATTTCCCTGGACGTGGCCGAAGGCGAGTTCGTCGCGGTGATGGGCCCCTCCGGATGCGGCAAGTCGACCCTGCTCAACATCGTCGGCCTGCTCGATGCGCCGAGCAGCGGCAGCTATCTGTTCGACGGGGTCGAGGTCACCGGCCTGGCCGAGGCGCGGCTGACCGAACTGCGCAAGCGGAACATCGGCTTCATCTTCCAGAGCTTCAATCTGGTCGACGAGCTCAGCGTCCGCGACAATATCGAGCTGGCGCTGCTGTACCATGACGTCCCGGCCGCCGAACGGCGCCGGCGGGTCGAAGAGGTGATGGACAAGGTCGGAATCGCCCATCGCGCCGATCACCGGCCCGGCCAGCTTTCGGGCGGGCAGCAGCAGAGGGTGGCGGTGGCGCGGGCGCTCGTCGCCAGTCCCAGGCTGATCCTGGCCGACGAACCGACCGGCAACCTGGACACCAGCAACGGCGAGGAAGTGATGCGCATGCTCCGCACCCTCAACGAGGAGGGCGCCACCATCATCATGGTGACGCACTCGCCCGGCCATGCGGATTTCGCGGGCCGGGTCGTCAACATGCTCGACGGGCGGATCCTCCAGCAGCGGCTCAGGGCGGCCTGAACGCTCATGGTCGGCATGTGGCGGAACTATCTGACGGTCGGGACCAGGGCCCTGGCGAAGAGCCGGACCTATGCCTTCATAACGATTATCGGCCTGGCGATCGGCATGGCCGCCTTCCTGATGATCATGCTCTTCGTCCGCCACGAGCTTTCCTATGACGAATGGCTCGATGATCGCGGGGACATCTATCAGGTGCAGACCTGGTATAGCACCAAGGGGTTGGGGGAGGGCGCCTTCCTCCAGATGACTTCCTATCCGGCGCTGCAGGCGCTGGCGAAGGATTTCCCCCAGGTCGAGAAGCAGGTGTTCCTGGTGCCGAGCACGCCGGTTCTGATCGGTGAGGGCGAGCCGCAGCTGCTGCGGGACTTCCATTATGTCGATGCCAATCTGCTCGACGTGCTGCCGCTGCCGCTGGTCGCGGGCGATCGGCGCGCGCTGGATACGGTCGGCAATGCCCTGATCACCCAGTCCGAAGCGCGGCGGCACTTCGGAACCGAGGATGTGGTCGGCCGGACCATGACCCAGATCAGCAAGGGCAGGACCTACGACTTCCGGATCGCCGGCGTGCTGAAGGACCTGCCTTCCAACACCCACCTGCGCATCTCCGGCGTCGCGCGCCTGGATTTCCCCTCCTTCTTCAACAATGAAGACCATTTCTTCCGCTGCTGGAGCTGCCAGGAAGGCTGGGCCTATGCGAAGCTGCGGCCGGGAACGGACCCGGCCGTCATCGAAGCGGCGCTCCCGGACTGGGAAAGGCGCAACATCCCCGAGGAGCAGGCCGGAGAGGCGCGCTTCAATGCCGGCGACGAGCAGGACTGGCATCTGGTCCCGGTCCGCGAGGTCCATCTCGGCAAGGCGCAGGGCGGTGCCATGGCCGCCGGCAACGACCGCGGGACCGTCGCCACCTTCGGCATCGTCGCAGTGCTGATCCTCGCGATGGCGGTGATCAATTTCGTCAATCTGGCAACTGCCCATGCCGGCCAGCGCGCGCGGGAGGTCGCGCTGCGCAAGGTGCTCGGAGGCAGTCGAAAGCAGCTGATCGTCCAGTTCCTCGGTGAGGCCATCCTCCTCACCCTCGGCGCCTGCATCGTCGCCCTCGCCATGGTGGAACTGCTGCTTCCCACACTCGCCGGGTTTCTCGCGGCCGATCTGCACCTGCGCTATTTCGGTCCCGGAGGCATCGCGCTGCCGGCGCTGCTGCTGGTCCTCGTGGTCGGAATCGGCGGCGGCCTGTATCCCGCCTTCGTGATGGCCCGCTTCCGGCCGGCCGCGGTGCTCAAGGCGAACAAGTCCGGGCCCGCGACGCCGGGGTCGGAGCGGCTGCGCAGCCTGCTGGTCGTCGGGCAGTTTGCGGTATCGATCGGCCTCATCATCTGCACCGCCGTGATCTACGGCCAGACCCTCTACGCGCGCACCGCGGACCCCGGGTTCAAGCGCGACCAGATCCTGCAGGTCGACGGCCTCAACCGCTATCAGCTGATGTTCGCGGGGAACGAGATCGTCCGCCGCGTGCGCCAGGTCCCGGGGGTCGAGGCGGTGGGCCGGACGACGATCGGGCTCGGCAGCGAGGGCTATAGCGACGGCAGTGTCGTGGTGCCCGGCAAGCCCGGGCTGGTCGACGTCGGCATGTACAGCGTGGACGAGGGGCTCCTCGACGCGATGGGCCTCCGGCTCCTCGCCGGCCGATGGGTCGATGCGGACGATCCCATGGACGACATGACCCTCGGTTATCCGGCGTCGGAGGAAGCGCAGAGGGCGCTGGCCCGGCGCGGCGCCAATGTCGTGATCAACGAGAGGGCCGCGCAACGCATGGGCTTCCCGACGCCGGAGGCCGCGATCGGCAAGCAGGTCCGCGGCTCGATCGTCGAAGCCAGATTTGGCCTCGTGCCGCTGACCATCGTCGGGGTGGTGGCGGATTCCCGCTTGCGATCGATGCGGCTTCCGATCGACGCCTTGATGCTGCGCAAGACGGAAATGGGCCATCGCCACCTCATCGTGCGCTACAGCGGCGACCCGGAAAAGGTCCGTGACGGGGTCGAGAGGGTGTGGGAGCAGATGACCCGGGAGGTGCCCTTTTCCGCCGAATTCAGCGAAGACATTCTGAGCGAGCTCTATCGCGCCGACGATGCGCGGGCGCGAATTTTCGCCTTGTTCTCGCTTCTCGCGATCATCGTCGCCTGCCTCGGCCTGTTCGGCCTTGCCGCCTTCACGGCGGAGCGCCGGACGCGGGAGATCGGCATCCGCAAGGTGCTCGGCGCGCGGACGCCCGACATCTTCCGAATGCTTACCTGGCAGTTCTCGAGGCCCGTTATCCTCGCCAATCTTCTGGCCTGGCCGGTCGCCTGGTGGGTGATGCAGGACTGGCTGGGCGGTTTTGACTCCAGGATCGCTCTCGGCCCGGCCCCGTTCCTGGCCGCCGGCCTGATTGCCTTCCTGGTGGCCATATTGACGATCGGCGCCCACGCGGTGCGGGTCGCGCGCGCCAATCCCATCCACGCCCTGCGCTACGAATAAGCCCCTCGATCGGGCCTTGCCGTTCGTCCCGAACCCCGCCATCGCTGGGAACTGCCGGTGTTCGGCCGTGTCGGCTTCGCCCACCTGCGATCGGGAGACTTCCGCTTGCGAGTGCTGATTCTCGGCGCCACCGGGCTGATCGGTTCGACCATCGCGGCACGGCTGCACCGGGACGGCATGGAAATCGCCGGGGTCGCGCGTTCCATGCACCGGAGCGCGCGCGCCCTGCCGGTCGATCGCTGGATCCGGCTGGATCTTCGCGAAGCGACCGACCCGTCCGTCTGGCTGCCCCACCTCGCCGGAGTGGACGCGGTGGTGAATGCCGCAGGCGTGCTTCAGGACAATGCGCGCGATTCGACCCGCGCGGTCCATGACCGTGCGCCCGCAGCGCTGTGGAAAGCGTGCGAGCAGGCCGGGGTCCGGCGGATCGTCCAGATCTCCGCTCTGGGGATCGACGGGGGTGCGACGGACTTTTCGTCGAGCAAGCGCGCCGGGGACGCGGCGCTGGCCAGGAGCGCGCTGGACTGGGTGATCCTCCGGCCCTCGGTCGTGATCGGTCGCCCCGCTTATGGCGGCAGCGCCCTGATGCGCGGCCTTGCCGGCCTGCCGCTGCTGCCCCGGATGCCGCAGGCCGGCTTCCTCGATGTCGTCACGCTGGACGATGTGGTGGAAACCGTTTCGCGCATGCTGCGCCCCGACGCCCCGAGCCGGGTCACGCTCGACCTCGCCGGGCCGGAACGGCTGCGGTTCGAGGATGTGGTGCAATCATTCCGGCGCTGGCTCGGGCGCCCGAGCGCGCGCCTGGTCACCGTTCCGGACGCGGTGATGGCGCTTGCCTGGCGGGTGGGGGATCTGCTCGCCTGGCTCGGCTGGTGTTCTCCGATCCGGACCACGGCGCGGCGGGAGATCCTGCGCGGCTCGACCGGCGATCCTGCCGAATGGACGCGACTGACCGGAATTCGTCCCGGCACGCTCGGCGACTGGATGGCTGCCAACCCCGCCACGGTCCAGGAACGCTGGTTCTCCGCCCTTTATCTGCTGAAGCCGCTGATGCTCGGCGTCTTCGCCCTGTTCTGGCTGTTGACCGGGATCGTCTCCCTGGGACCGGGCTTTGAGGCGGGCGAGAAGATGATGCGTGCGGCAGGCGCCGGTCCGCTCAGCGCGGCCGGCGTGATCGCCGGCGCAGTCGCGGATATCGGGATCGGAGTCGCAATCCTGTTCAGGCGAACCGCCCGGCTCGCGCTCGTCGCCGCGTTCCTCCTTTCGCTTCTCTATCTGATCGCAGGATCGCTGCTCGCGCCGGAGCTGTGGCGGGATCCGCTGGGGCCGCTGATGAAGATCTGGCCCATCCTCGTCCTCAACCTCGCCTGCCTCGCCGTCCTGGAGGAGCGATGACGACATACTTGCTGCTCAAATATCTGCATGTGATCGGGGCCACCGTGCTGCTCGGCACCGGGGCGGGCATCGCCTTTTTCATGCTGATGGCGCATCGCGGCGGCGAACCTTCGGTGATCGCGGGCGTTGCGAGGATTGTCGTGATTGCGGATTTCCTGTTCACGGCCACTGCGGTAATTGCCCAGCCGGTGACCGGCCTGCTGCTGGTCCGTGCGGCCGGATATGATTGGACCGACGGATGGATCCTCGCCTCGATCGCTCTCTATCTGGTTACCGGCGCCTTCTGGCTTCCGGTCGTCTGGATGCAGGCCCGCATGCATAGGCTGGCGCGCCAGGCGGTGGCCAGGGGCACGCCGCTGCCGTCCGAATATCACCGCCTGTTCCGCTGGTGGTTCGCCTTCGGTTTCCCTGCCTTTGCGGCGGTGCTCGCGATCTTCTGGTTGATGATCGCGCGGCCGGAGATCGCCCTGTGGTGAAGCCGGGCGTCCCTCGGCTGCAAAGCCGGCTGCTGATCGGCGCGATCGCCGGCTTTGCCGGCACGCTGGTGATGACTTCGGTCATGAGCAGGCTCCACCGCCGTCTCCCGGCGCGCGAGCGCTATCCGCTGACCCCGCGCGAGATCATCGATTCCACGGCGGCGAAGATGGACGTCGACCTCGCGGACGAGAGCGCGATCGACATCACAACCGCGGCCCATTTCGGCTATGGCGCGGCGGCCGGGTCGCTGATCGGCGCGGCCAATCCGAAGATCGGACCGGTTACGGGCGCGACGGCGGGCATTGCAGTCTGGGTCGCCAGCTATCTCGGCTGGATACCGGGTGCCGGCATCCTCAAGCCGGCGACGGTCCACCCCCGTCGGCGCAATGCGCTGATGCTGGCGGCGCATCTCGTCTGGGGCGCGGGAACGGCGCTCGCGATGCGCGAGCTGCTTCTCGCCCGCGACACCATGCTGGCCGCAGGCGAGGACAAGGACGCGCCGGGACCCTAGTCCACGTGCGGCGCGAGGTTGGGCGGATCGCTCGCCGGAAAGCTCTCGTCCGAAGCCTCGTCGACCCGATCCCACTCGCTCGGCGGATCGCGCATGGCGCCACGTCCAGCCGGGCGGATCGATCCGCTGGTGCCGACGGGGCCTGGGGCGCCTCCGCCGCGCAGCGCAGGCGCCGCATAATCCTCCCCGGATCGGGGGCGGCGCCACCAATATGCTATTCCCGCCGCCACCGCGGCCGCGGCGCCAATTCCCGCGGCGGCGAGGGCCGAGCCGCTGATTCGTTCGTTTGCCTTGCGGCGGTTCTGGGCCTTTCCGGTCCGGGCCATTCCTACCTCCTGGTTACGGGGCGGGAACAACGGAGAGGGGAACCGGTTCCGCGCACGATTGGAACTCGGGCCGCACTGGGCTACTTGGACCGGCAAAGGAACGACATTGAACGATACGGAAACCCTTTCCCCCGTCCTCCCGAACGATGTGGAGGAAGCAACGCGCCGATTGCTGGAGAAGGCGTGCGAGCGCGACCTGACGGTCGCGACCGCCGAAAGCTGCACCGGCGGCATGCTGGCATCGCTGCTGACCGACGTACAGGGATCGGCCCATGCCTTCGAGCGCGGCTTCGTGACCTATACGAATGAAGCGAAGAACGAGATGCTCGGCGTGCCGCTCGATCTCATCGAGCGCGAAGGGGCGGTGTCGCGCGAGGTGGCGATCGCCATGGCCGAAGGCGCGCTGGAACGCTCGCGGGCCAATCTGACCCTGGCGGTCACCGGATTCGCCGATGCGGGAGCGGAGCCGGGGCTGGTCCACTTCGCCTGTGCCCGGGCCGGGCGCAGGACCGCCCATCGCGAGGAACATTTCGGGAGGATCGGGCGCGGCGGAACTAGGGTGGCCTGCATGCGGGTGGCGATCGAAATGCTGACGGACATGCTGTGATGGCAGCCGGTGCGCCATTCGAGTCCGTCCATCGTCACGGCTACGTGCGCGCGGCGGCCGCAACCCCGCCGGGATCGAGCGGCGACGTCGCCTTCAACGTCGGCGCGGCTGTGGATCTCGCCCGCCAGGCCGATGCGCGCGGCTGCGACCTGGTGGTCTTTCCGGAGCTCAACATATCCTCCTATGCCGTCGACGACCTGTTCCTGCAGGAAGCCTTCCTCGATGCGGTCGAAAGCGGGATCCGTGCCTTCGCCGACGAGACGGCCGGCCTGAGCCCCGTCTTCTGCGTGGGCGCGCCGCTGCGGCGGAACGGCCGGCTCTACAATTGCGCGCTCGTGATCGCGCGCGGGAAGATCCTGGGCGTGGTGCCCAAGTCGTTCCTGCCCAACTACCGCGAATATTATGAAAAGCGCTGGTTCGCGTCCGGCATCGGCCTCCAGGGGATCGACATGATCGTCGCCGGGGAAACGGTGCCGTTCGGCACCGACCTGGTCTTTGCCGCTGCGGACCTGCCCGAGTTCATTTTCCACGTGGAGATCTGCGAGGATTATTGGGCGCCGCAGCCGCCGTCGACGATGGGGGCGCTGGCGGGTGCGCTGATCCTGTGCAACCTGTCCGCATCCAACATCACCATCGGCAAGGCGGACGAGCGCAGCCTGCTCTGCGCTTCCCAGTCGCAGCGCTGCTGCGCCGCTTATGTGTTCGCGGCGGCGGGGGCCGGCGAGAGCACCACCGATCTGGCGTGGGACGGCCAGGGGTCGATCTACGAGCTCGGCGAGCTGATCGCCCAGTCCAGCCGCTTCGACATGGACGCGGAGCTGGTCGTGGCCGACGTCGACGTCCAGCGCCTGCGCCTGGAGCGCATGCGCATGCCGACCTTCAACGACAATGCAGTGGCCGCCGGCCACCCCGAAACCCGCGTCCGCCGCATCGCCTTCGAGCATCGGCCGGCGTTCACCGACATCGGCTTCGAACGCAGGCTGCGGCGCTTTCCCTTCGTCCCCAACCGGGTCGAGCAACTCGACCAGGATTGCTACGAGGCGTTCAACATCCAGGTCCAGGGGCTCGCCAGGCGCTTCACCGCGACCGCCGGCAAGCATCTCGTCATCGGTGTGTCAGGAGGGCTGGATTCCACCCACGCCCTCATCGTCGCGGCCAAGGCCTGCGATCTGCTGGGCCTGCCGCGCACCACGGTTCTCGGCTTCACCATGCCCGGCTTCGCGACCAGCGAGCAGACCAGGGGCAATGCCTGGGCGCTGATGAAGGCATTGGGCGTGGTCGGCGAGGAGATCGACATCCGTCCTGCCGCCCGCCAAATGCTGGCCGACATGGGCCACCCCTTCGCCAGGGACGAGCCGGTCTATGACGTGACGTTCGAGAATGTGCAGGCGGGGCTGCGGACCGACTATCTGTTCCGCCTTGCCAATCAGCGGGACGGATTCGTCGTCGGCACCGGCGACCTGTCCGAGCTGGCGCTGGGCTGGTGCACCTATGGCGTCGGCGACCATATGAGCCATTACGGGGTCAATGCCGGCGTCCCCAAGACCCTGATCCAGTATCTGATCCGCTGGTGCGTGAAGTCCGGCCAGTTCGATGCCGAGACCAACAGGGTGCTGCTGGCAATCCTCGACACCAAGATCTCGCCGGAGCTGGTGCCCCCCGACGAGTCCGGAATCCAGAGCACGGAGGACCGGATCGGACCCTACGAGCTCCATGACTTCTTCCTCTACCATATCCTGCGCTCGGGGCAGCCGCCGTCGAAGGTCGCCTTCCTCGCGTGGCAGGCCTGGCACGATGCGGCGAAGGGAAGCTGGCCGATCGACTTTCCGGAATCGCTCAAGCGCGCATACGATCTGCCGACGATCACGCACTGGCTGGAGGTGTTCCTGGTCCGCTTCTTCCAGATCAGCCAGTTCAAGCGCTCCGCCCTGCCCAACGCGCCCAAGGTGTCCTCGGGCGGAAGCCTCAGCCCGCGCGGAGACTGGCGCGCACCGTCCGACGGTGTGGCCCTGCCCTGGCTCGAGGAACTGCGGAGCGCGCTCGGCGGCTGAGGGATTTCGACCCGGAATCGGGGCGTCCGGGTTCGATTCCCGGCCCTTCGCTGCCCCCCTCCACGGCCTCGCGGAACCCGCCGTGCCGATCAGCCGTTGTGCGTGAAGTTCCTTCAAGTTCAGAGGCTTCCATTGATCAAACTCGCCAACGCCTCGTCCTCGGGGCCCGCTACGCCTGTGTCGACTTCCGATGAGACGTTGATCTGCTTCTCGCATTTGCGATGGAACTTCGTCTTTCAGCGTCCCCAGCATCTGATGAGCCGATTCGTCCGCGACCGTCGCGTGATCTACTGGGAGGAACCGGAAGCGGCGCTTCCCGAATGCGAGCCGGCACTGGGCGTGCGTGTCTGCGCCGAAACGGGCGTCACGGTGGTCACGCCTTCGCTGCCGGAAGGCATGACGGGCGCGGTGCGCGAGGCTGCGCTGAAGGCCCTGTTCGACGGGTTCATCGCGGGCGAGCCGGGGCCGTTCGTCCGCTGGTACTACACGCCGATGATGCTGCCCTTCTCGCGGCACCTCGACGCGGCGTGCACCGTCTACGATTGCATGGACGAACTGGCCAATTTCCGCTTCGCTCCGAAGGAACTGCTCGGCCTCGAGCAGGAGCTGTTCGGCGCCGCGGACGTGGTCTTCACTGGTGGCTACAGCCTCTATGAGGCGAAGCGCGACCGCCACCCGAACATCCACCCCTTTCCGTCGAGCGTTGACCGCGCCCACTTCCTGCGGGCGCGCGCGGTCGATTCCGAACCCGACGATCAGGTCATGCTTCGCCGGCCGCGGTTCGGCTTCTACGGGGTGATCGATGAGCGGATGGACCTCGACCTGCTGGCGAGGCTGGCGGACAGTCATCCGGAATGGTCGATCGTCATTCTCGGCCCGGTGGTGAAGATCGACCCGGTCGAGCTGCCCGTCCGGGCCAACCTCCATTATCTCGGCGGCAAGGATTACGACCAGCTCCCCGTCTATCTCGGCGGCTGGGACGTCGCGCTGATGCCCTTTGCGATCAACGAATCGACCCGTTTCATCAGCCCGACCAAGACGCCGGAATATCTGGCGGGCGGTCGTCCGGTGGTCTCGACGGCCATCACCGACGTCATCCGCCACTACAGCGATCTCGACGCAGTGTTCATCGCCGAAGACGCGGACTCCTTCATCACCGGCTGCGAACAGGCGCTGCAACTCGCCCGCGGGGACGATGAATGGCTGAAGGACGTGGACGCCAAGCTTGCCAACCTCAGCTGGGACACGACCTACGCCCGCATGGCCGGGCTCGTGCGCGAAGCGATCGCTGCGCCAGAGGCCGGCCCGCGGCTGGTCACCTCGGCCGGCAAGAAGAAGTATGATTATCTGGTGGTCGGCGCCGGCTTCGCCGGAGCGGTGGTCGCCGAACGTCTGGCCAGCCAGCACGGCGCCCATGTGCTGGTGGTCGACAAGCGGCCGCATGTCGCCGGCAACGCCTATGACCGGCACGACGAGGCCGGCGTCCTCATCCATCAATATGGGCCGCACATCTTCCACACCAACAGCGACGAAATCGTCGATTATCTGTCCCAGTTCACCCGCTGGCGGCCCTATGAGCACCGGGTGCTGGCCCAGGTCCGCGATCAGCTGGTGCCCATTCCGATCAACCGGACCACGCTGAACCGGCTTTTCGGCCTCGATCTCCGGACGGAGGAGGAGGCCGCCGCCTATCTTGCGGCCCGGGCCGAGCCGACCGGGGCGATCACGACCTCGGAGGATGTGGTGGTCTCTGCCGTGGGCCGGGAACTCTACGAGCTGTTCTTCCAGGGCTATACCCGCAAGCAGTGGGGGCTCGATCCCAGCCAGCTCGACAAGGCGGTGACCGCCCGCGTGCCGACCCGCACCAACACCGACGACCGCTATTTCACCGACAAGCATCAGATCATGCCGCGTGACGGTTACACGGCGATGTTCAACGCCATGCTCGATCACCCGAACATCGATCTGCTGCTCGGCACCGACTATCGGGACATCATGGGCGAGGTGGATACGGGCCATACCGTCTACACCGGCCCCATCGACGAATATTTCGACTGGCGGTTCGGCAAGCTGCCGTATCGCAGCCTGCGCTTCGAGCATGCGGTGGTCGACCGGCCGCAGTTCCAGCCGGTGGCCGTCGTCAACTATCCCGATCCGCAGGTGCCCTACACCCGGGTGACCGAATACAAGCATCTGACCGGGCAGCAGCATGCCCGGACGAGCATCACCTACGAATATCCGAGCGCGGAAGGCGATCCCTATTACCCGATCCCGCGACCGGAGAATCAGGCGCTGTTCAAGCAATATGAAGCGCTGGCCGATGCCACTCCGGACGTCACCTTCGTCGGCCGCCTGGCCACCTACCGCTACTATAATATGGACCAGGTGGTCGGGCAGGCGCTCGCGGCATTCCGGCGCATCGATGCGCAGCGCAAGGCCCGCCATGCCAGCTCGGCCACGGCCAAGGTGTGGACTGAAGCCGCCGAGTGAGGGGAGCGGACCCCATGCCGGCGAGGGGCCGGTCGCCGAACATTAACCGCTTTATCTTTCGGCCGGTTTTGGTTTTATTGGCCGGATGAAGTTGCTCGACCGCTTTCTGCGCCGCGTCGTCCGCCGCGGCGAACTGACCGTCACCGGTCATGACGGGACCCGATACCAATATGGAAATCCGGACCCGGGGCGGGAGCCCGTGGCGATCCGGATCGCCGATCGGCGGGTCGGGTTCGACATCGTCCGCAACCCCCGTCTGGGCGCGGCCGAAGCCTATATCGACGGCCGCATCGTCATGGAACAGGGCGAGATCCTCGATCTGCTCGACCTGGTGCGCTCCAACGCGCGCTGGGAGAATGGCGGCGACAAGTCCCCGCTCGAGCGCGGCGGCGCCCGTATCGCGCGCGCCTATCGCTATCTGAACTGGGAACGGCGCTCGAGGCGCAACGTCGCGCATCACTATGACCTGTCCGACCGCCTCTACTCGCTCTTCCTCGATTCCGATCGGCAGTACAGCTGCGCCTATTTCACCGATGCGGCCAACGGCCTCGAGCAGGCGCAGCTCGACAAGAAGGCGCATATCGCCGCCAAGCTGCTGCTGAAGCCGGGCCAGCGCGTGCTCGACATCGGCTGCGGCTGGGGCGGAATGGCGCTCTATCTCAACCGGGTCGCCGACGTGGACGTGCTGGGCATCACCCTGTCCGAAGAGCAGCTCAAGGTTGCCCGTCGCCGCGCCGAAGAGGCGGGCGTTGCCGACCGGGTGCGGTTCGAACTGCTCGACTATCGCAAGGTCGAGGGGCGATTCGACCGAATCGTCTCCGTCGGCATGTTCGAACATGTCGGCCCGCCCCATTATCGGACCTTCTTCCGCAAGTGCCGTCAGCTGCTCGCCGACGACGGCGTGATGCTGCTGCACACCATCGGGCGTTTCGGCGGGCCGGGCTTCACCGATGCCTTCACCGACAAGTACATCTTCCCGGGCGGCTACATCCCCGCACTGTCGGAAACCGTGGCGGCGAGCGAGAAGGCGCGGCTGATGGTCACCGACGTCGAGACGCTGCGCCTGCACTACGGACTGACCACCCAGGAATGGTACCGTCGCGCGAGGGACCACAAGGACGAGATCATCGCGCTCTACGACGAGCGCTTCTATCGCATGTGGCTTTTCTATCTCGCGGGCGCGACCGTCACCTTCCGCCACGGCGGAATGGGCAATTACCAGATCCAGTTCGCGCGGGACCGCCACGCCCTGCCGCTGACGCGCGACTATATCCACGAGGCCGAGACGCGCCTGCGCGCCGCCGGGTCGGAGCCCCGGCCCAAGGCGCGGACCCGGCGGAAATCGGACGCGAGCCCGGGCCGCGTGCTCGAGGGTGCCGGCCCCGAATGATGCGGATCCTCGCCGGCGCCGGGTGACCCATGTCCTGCGGCATGGCGCGAATCGTTGCTAGGATTTCGGTAAGCCCTTCCGGTGCATGGTGGTTGTGCAACCACTGATGGCGAGGGCTCCATGGGGCTGCAGAAGAGCGCGCTGAAACTCGCCGGGGACCTGATTCCCCGGGTGCAACGTCAAATATTCGACCAGCGGTCCGAAGAGCGTCACAGCGGACTGGTCGACCGGGCGGTGATCTTCTTCCGCGGGGAGGAATATGTCGTGCCGGTGATCAACATTTCGTCGCGCGGCACGATGATCGAAAGCGAGATCACGCCGCGGATCGGGGAAACGGTGGTCATCCAGTTCGACCGCTGCTCGCCGATCCAGGGCTTCGTCCGCTGGGTTCGTCAGGGCCGCCTCGGGGTCAATTTCGGCCACGAGATCGTGCTCGGCTGACCGCGATCATGTTCCATGGCCGTATCAGTCCGGCGTCGGGTCGCGCCGCCGACAAGCGCCGCGAGCCGCGACTGCGGGCCCTGGCCGACGTGGCGCTGCAGCCCGAGGCCGGCGACCGCGTCGAGGCGCGCCTGGTCAACGTCTCCAGCTGCGGCTTCATGGCGGAATGCAATGCCGCGCTCGCGCCCGGATCGCGGGTCCGAATCGGACTCCCCGGGGCCGGGCCGGTCGATGCCCGCATCGTCTGGTGCCGGGCCGGGCGGCTCGGCGGCGCGTTCGAGGAGACGGTCGATCCGCTGCAGGTGCTGCACGCGATCGGCATGGGCCGCTGAGCCTCGCCCGCCGCTCTTTCCTGACCCGGCAGCAAAAAGGGCACCGCATCTGCGGTGCCCTCTTGTTCCCGGTCGGGAATAGGGATCAGGCGACCTTGGTCTGCTCCTGGTCCTCGGGATCGCGCAGCACGTAGCCGCGGCCCCATACCGTCTCGATGTAGTTTTCGCCGCCGCAGGCCAGGCTCAGCTTCTTGCGCAGCTTGCAGATGAAGACGTCGATGATCTTCAGTTCCGGCTCGTCCATGCCGCCGTAGAGATGGTTGAGGAACATCTCCTTGGTGAGCGTGGTGCCCTTGCGGAGCGACAGCAGCTCCAGCATCGCATATTCCTTGCCGGTGAGGTGCACCCGCGCACCGTCGACCTCGACCGTCTTCGCGTCGAGGTTCACGGCCAGCTTGCCGGTCTTGATCACCGACTGGCTGTGGCCCTTGGAGCGGCGCACAACCGCATGGATCCGGGCGATCAGCTCGTCGCGATGGAAGGGCTTGGTGACATAGTCGTCGGCACCGAAGCCGAGCGCCCGCACCTTGGAATCCATCTCGTTGACGCCGGACAGGATCAGGACCGGCGTGCCGACCTTGGCGACGCGCAGCTTCTTGAGCACGTCATAGCCGTGCATGTCCGGCAGATTGAGGTCGAGCAGGATGATGTCGTAGTCGTAGAGCTTGCCGAGGTCCAAGCCCTCTTCGCCCAGATCGGTGGTATAGACGTTGAACCCTTCCGAGTTCAGCATCAACTCGATGCTTTTCGCAGTCGTCGGCTCGTCTTCAATCAGCAGCACGCGCATGTGTCAGTGCCCCCTTCACGGTGACAGGCTCCAAGCACCTTCTCGGCCTTTTGGAACCAGGTAATCTTCCTTAACCGCGCAACAAATGAAGTTAAAAGGTTAATTAGCCGTTAAACGAACGGCTTGGAGTTCGGGGTTCATGTCGTTGCGCCTATGCAACAGCCGTGGCAGGGCGGGATTCATGTGGGAAGAACGGGTCCTTTTCCTCGATGGCGAGGCCATCGTCATCGACAAGCCGGCTGGCCTCGCGGTGCATCCCGGATCGCGGACTCCCGCCAGCCTGGAGGACCATCTTCACCATCTCCGTTTCGGATTCCAGCGTCTGCCCCGGCCGGTCCACCGGCTGGATCGCGACACCAGCGGCTGCCTCCTGCTGGCCCGGAACCCCAAGGCGCACCGGCGATTTCAGCAGGCGTTCGAGCGCAGTGCCGTCGCCAAGACCTATGTCGCGATCCTCGACGGCGTTCCGGAACCGGAGGAGGGGCGGATCGATCTTCCGCTGAAGAAGATATCCTCGGCCGAGGCGGGCTGGCGGATGGTGCCGGGGTCGGACGGGAAGCCGTCGGCGACCCGGTGGCGCAAGCTGGCCGAAAGGGACGGGAAGGCGATGGTGCTGTTCAATCCGGAAAGCGGCCGGACCCACCAGATAAGGGTCCATGCCGCTTCGGGAATCGGCATCCCGATCCTGGGTGACCCGGTCTATGGCCGGGGCGAGGGACCGATGCTGCTGCACGCCTTCACTCTGGAACTGGAGCGGCAGGGAAGGTCGCCGGTCGCCGCCACGGCGCCGCTTCCCGACAGTTTCACGCAGGCGGGATTCGCCGATGTCGCGCCCTGAACCCTTCCCGATCCCCGAGGAGGCCATCGAGGAGCGATTCATCACCGCGGGCGGCCCCGGTGGCCAGAATGTGAACAAGGTGGCGACGGCGGTCCAGCTGCGGGTGGACGTGTTCAAGCTCGGCCTGTCGCCCACCGCCTACCGGCGCCTCAGGGAACTGGCCGGCAGCCGGATGACGACGGAGGGGGAGATCGTGATCACCGCGCGCACCCACCGCACCCAGGAAGCCAATCGGGACGAGGCGCGCGCCCGTCTGGCGGAGCTGATCGCCAGGGCCCATATCCGGCAGGCGAAGCGGATCAGGACCCGCCCGGGGCCTGCCGCCAAAGCAAAGCGGCTCGAAGCCAAGACGCGCAGGGGTGCAGTCAAGCAGGCTCGATCCAAGCCAAGGCCGGAGTGAGGATGTACGACTTTCGGATTCGCGCCGACAGCAAGAGCGAGACCTATCGCCAGCTCCGCGATGCCGCGGCCGCCCTGACCGAGGGCGAGCCGGACCCGATCGCCAACATGGCCAATGTCGCCGCCCTGTTGTGGGAGGCGCTGCCGGATCTCAACTGGGCCGGCTTCTACCGGAACGTCGGCGGCGAGCTGGTGCTCGGCCCGTTCCAGGGGCGTCCCGCCTGCATCCGGATTCCGTTCGGCAAGGGCGTGTGCGGCACCGCGGCGGCGACGCGCGAGGCCCAGTGCGTCGCGGACGTCAACGCCTTTCCCGGCCATATCGCCTGCGACAGCGCCTCGGCGTCCGAACTCGTCGTTCCGATCGTCGCGGACGGGTCGCTGGTCGGGGTGCTCGATCTGGACAGCCCCCGCCCCGCGCGGTTTGATGACGAGGACGTGCGGGGATGTGTCGAATTGGCACGCCTGCTCGCGGACCGTCTCCGCCCGGTGGAAATGCAGGGGGCCGCCACGTAGGATTTCCCGAATGGCCGGCCCCTGTGCCGGCACGGCGACAACAGCGGGGAAGCCCAATGAGGATGATGGCGAGACTGTCCGTTGCGGCCGCGGTCGCGGCCCTGGGCACGGCCGCGGCGGCGGAGCCCGGCGCGGGGGCCGGTGTCACCTGGCAGGCGCAGGCGGCCGCCGGCGCCGCAGCGCCCACGCTTCAACTCGCGGCTTCCGCGGCCGGGTCCGCCGCCCATCGCGGCCGCCATGGCGGCGGCAAGCATTTCGGCGGCCATTTCCGGACGCATCGTTTCCACGGCTTCGGCTTCGGACGCTGGGGCCATGGCGGCGGCGGGCCCTGGTGGGTGGAAGTCCACACCCCTCCGCCCCCGGCTCCCCCCTGCTATGCGCCCGGCGCGGTGTGGACCGAGACCTGGACGCATGACGGCAGGGAATGGACCTATCGCGGATCCTCCTATCCGTATGGGGACCATCCGCGCGACACGGATTGGGAGGACGGCCCGCCGCCGCCCCCACCGCCCCCGCCGCCGCCCGCGGCCGGCCCGGACGGGCCGGACTATCCCGAGGGTGATCGCGGACCTTACGGCTATTACGGCTGGTGCGGTCATGCGCCGATGGTGGTGACGGAAACCGTGACGACGACGACCACGACCAGCTGCTGCAAGGCGAAGGTGGAGACCAGGCACCGGCCGGCCTTCCGGCACCATCCGGCGCCGCCTCCACCGCCACCGCCGCCGCCTCCGTCCCCTCCGCCGAAAGGCGAACGGGGCTGACGCTCCGGCGCAGGGCGCGCCTCAGTCGTCGATCGCTTCCTCGCTCAGATTGCCCGGAACGATGATGAGCGGGTAGGGAAGTGATCCGGCCTGCGAGCCGGCGAAGTGGCTGACCAGGGGGCCGGGGCCCCCTTCGGCGGCGGCCGCCAGCACTAGGGCGGACAGCCCGCGCTTGCCCTTCAGATATTCCGCCAGCACCTTCACCGGATCGCCCTCGCGCACGACGATCGACGGCCGGATGCCCGCCTCCTCGAAGATGGCGCCCGAGGCCTGGACCACCATGGCTTCGGCGCGCAGCTTGGCTTCCTCCTCCATCGCCGCCTGCACGCCGCCCCATTGCACGAACTCCTGCGGGGGGACGACGGCGAGGATTTCCACCGATCCGCCGGAACGCGCCGCGCGCCGGGCCGCGTAGCGCAGCGCGACGTTCGCTTCCTCGGTTTCGTCCATGACGACGAGATAGGAACCCATTTCCCCTCCTGAGCCACGTGGTGCGCCAGAAGCGGCGCGCGTTCAAGTCCGGTCGATACCGGCCCTTGACCGGGCGGGTCCATTTGCTGTTGAGACGGGCGACCCCGGAGAGAAAGCCAGGATCCCATGCCGATTGAACTCAAGATGCCCGCTCTGTCGCCGACGATGGAGGAGGGCACGCTCGCCAAGTGGCTGGTCAAGGAGGGCGACACCATCGCCGCCGGCGACCTGCTCGCGGAAATCGAGACGGACAAGGCCACCATGGAATTCGAGGCGGTCGACGAGGGTACGGTCGCCAAGATCCTCGTCCCGGAAGGTACCGACGAGGTGAAGGTGGGCACCGTCATCGCCCTGCTGGCCGGTGAGGGCGAGGACGTGTCGAAGGTCGCGACCGCAGGCGGCGGCAGCGCTCCGGCCGAGAGCGCTCCGGCCGAGCCTGCGCCGGCGCCCAAGGCGGACGAGCCCAAGAGCAGCGCACCGCCCGCACGGACGCCAGCCCCGACCCCCGAACCAGAGGTGCGGGCGGCGCCCGCCGCTCCGGCGCCCGAGGCGACCGGGGGCGAGCGAATCAAGGCGAGCCCGCTGGCGCGCAGGATGGCTGAGCAGAAGGGGGTCGACCTGTCCGCGATCACGGGTTCCGGCCCCGGTGGGCGAATCGTCAAGGCGGACGTCGAAGCCGCGCAGCCCGGCGCAGCGCCGGCGGCTGCCGCCGCACCGGCACCGGCGGAGGCCCGCGCTGCCCCGGCGCCCGCTGCCGTCGCGGGCGAAATCCCGCACGAGGCGGCCAAGCTGTCGAACATGCGCAAGACCATTGCGCGCCGTCTCACCGAGGCGAAGCAGACGATCCCGCACATCTATCTCACCGTCGACGTGCACCTCGACAAGCTGCTGAAGCTGCGCGCCGAGCTCAACGCGGGCCTGGAGGCGCGCGGGATCAAGCTGTCGGTCAACGACATGCTGATCAAGGCGCTTGCGGTCGCGCTGATCGAAGTGCCCGAATGCAACGTCCAGTTCGCCGAGGACCAGCTGCTGATATTCAAGCGGGCCGACATTTCGGTGGCGGTGTCGATCCCCGGCGGCGGCCTCATCACCCCGATCGTCACGGGCGCGGACACCAAGGCGCTTTCGGCGATCGCAACGGAAATGCACGACCTGGCCGCCCGCGCGCGCGAAGGGAAGCTACAGCCGCACGAATATCAGGGCGGGACGGCATCGCTGTCCAACATGGGCATGTACGGCATCACCCAGTTCGACGCGGTGATCAATCCGCCCCAGGCGATGATCATGGCGATCGGCGCCGGCGAGAAGCGCCCGGTCGTCATCGACGACAGCCTGCAGATCGCCACCGTGATGAGCGCCACCGGCAGCTTCGACCATCGCGCGATCGACGGCGCCGACGGGGCGCGGCTGATGCAGGCGTTCAAGCGGCTCGTCGAGAATCCGCTGGGGATGCTGGTGTGAGAAGCCCCTCTTCCCAACCCCTCTCCTGCAGGGGGAGAGGGGCTCGTCGGTCCCGTTTGCAGGGAGCAGGAGTCCTTGATGGCTGACACCTATGATCTCATCATCCTCGGCTCGGGGCCGGGCGGCTATGTCGCGGCGATTCGCGCCGCGCAGCTGGGCTTGAAGACGGCGATCGTCGAGCGCGAGAAGCTGGGCGGCATTTGCCTCAACTGGGGGTGCATTCCGACCAAGGCCCTGCTGCGGACCTCGGAGATCAACCATTATCTCACCCACGCCAGCGCCTATGGGCTCAAGGCGGAGAAGACCGGCTTCGACCTCGCCGCGATCGTCGACCGCAGCCGCAAGGTCGCTGCCCAGCTCAACGCCGGCGTCAAGGGGCTGATGAAGAAGAACAAGGTCACGGTGGTCGAGGGCGAGGGCGCGATCACCGCGCGGGGCAAGCTCACCGTCACCAAGGACGGCAACAAGACCGAGCTGGCGGCCAAGCACATCATCGTCGCGACCGGCGCGCGCGCCCGCGACCTGCCGTTCGCCAAGGCGGACGGCGAGCGGATCTGGACCTACCGCCACGCGATGGTGCCCAAGGAAATGCCGTCGAAGCTGCTGGTGATCGGCTCCGGCGCGATCGGCGTCGAATTCGCCAGCTTCTATTCGGACATGGGCGCAGAAGTGACCATCGTCGAAATGCTCGATCGCATCCTTCCGGTCGAGGACGAGGACGTGTCCGCCTTCATGCTGAAGCAGCTCACCAGGCAGGGCATGACCATCCACGTCGGCGCCGGTGTCGAGAAGCTCGAGGCGGGACCCAAGGGGGTGAAGGCGGCGATCAAGGGCAAGGACGGCAAGGTCCAGGAGGCCGAATTCTCCCACGCCATCGTCGCGATCGGCATCGTTCCCAATACCGAGAATATCGGGCTCGAAGCGCTGGGGGTGAAGACCAACCGCGGCCATGTCGAGACCGACGGCTTCGGCCGCACCAATGTCGACGGCATATATGCGATCGGCGACGTCACCGGCCCGCCCTGGCTGGCGCACAAGGCGAGCCACGAGGGCGTGGTCTGCGTCGAGGCGATCGCGGGGGTGAAGGGCGTGCACCCGTTCGAGACCTGGAACATACCGGGCTGCACCTATTCGCGGCCGCAGGTGGCCTCCGTCGGCCTCACCGAGGCCAGGGCCAAGGAAGCCGGGCGAAAGGTCAAGGTCGGCAAGTTCCCGTTCATCGGCAACGGCAAGGCGATCGCGCTCGGCGAGGCGGAGGGCTTCGTCAAGACGGTGTTCGATGCCGACACCGGCGAACTGCTCGGGGCGCATATGATCGGCGCGGAAGTCACCGAACTGATCCAGGGCTATGTCGTCGCCCGGCAGCTCGAGACCACGGAGGCGGAGCTGATGCACACCGTCTTCCCGCACCCGACCCTGTCGGAAATGATGCACGAAAGCGTCCTCGACGCCTACGGCCGCGCGCTCCACTACTGACGTTTACCGGGACTTGGCTCCTGTCTGCCTCAATGCTTGCTCCCCCCGCGGGAGCAAGCCGATGGAACTGGTCAGGTATGGCCGCGGCCGATTGCTGGGCGTGGCGCTCCTCATGGGCGGGGCAGCCCTGCTCTTTCTGCGCTCTACCTGGCCAGGAAGGCGCGCGGCGAGGTCCAGCCTGCGCCGTCGTCGCCCGGCCTGCCGGCACGGCGGGCGTTCGGACGCAAGCGGTCCCGACCCTCAGGCCGGGCGGGCGCCCGTGCGGGCGAATGCCTCCATCAGCGCGGCATAATCCTCCTCGGGCGGCAGGCTCTCGTAGCTGTGGACCGCCGGCGTGGTCGCCCAGGGCAGCTTCTCGCTGGTCCAGGCCTCGATGAACGGGACGTACCAGCGATGATCGTCCAGCATCGTCGCGCGCACGTTGACCAGCCATTCGAGTCCCGCGGGCCGGGTGAAGACCCAGCCGAGGCAGGAGGGGCAATGGAACTGGCGATGTTCCGCGCGCATGCCGCCGAGCACGGGTTCGCCCGCGGTCACCGCGAATCCCTCGCTCGGGACTGCCACGGAAAGCGAGAAGGCGCTCGCCGCCATGCGCTGGCAGCCGGTGCAATGGCAGGCCATGGTGAGGAAGGGGGGCCGGGTGATGCGGATCCGCGTCGCTCCGCATCGGCAGCCCCCTTCCCACGGAAGCTTCCATTCGGACATGGGCATTCTCCTCGATCCCTCGACCGCGAGGGCGGGAACGTATAGCTCAGTCGCAGGATCCGGAACCCCGGCGATCCGAAGGGGGAATATATGAAACTTCTGCCGCTTGCGGTCGGCCTGCTGCTGTCCGCCTCGCCTGCCGCCGCAAGGACGGTCGTCGTCACCGCCGACCATATGATCGACGTGATCGAGGGCCGCGTGGTCGATGCGCCGCTGGTCGTCATCACCGACGGTCGCATCGAATCGGTCGTCGCCGGCCGGGACGCGCCCATGCCTCCGCTCCCGGAGGGTGCGGTGCGCATCGATCTGCCGGGCCGCACCATCCTGCCCGGCCTCATCGACATGCATGTCCATCTCGATGCCAACCCCCGCTACGGCGGCCATTCGTCGCTGCAGTTCACCGACATGTTCTGGACGGTGCAGGGGGTCGCCAATGCGCGTGCGATGCTCCACGCAGGGTTCACGACGGTCCGCAATATCGGATCGGATCATTTCTCCGACGTGGCCTACAAGCAGGCGGTCGAGGAGGGGCTGATGGAAGGCCCGCGCATCGTTCCCGCCGCCCATGCGCTTTCGGCCACCGGCGGCCATTGCGACCAGACCTATCTGCCGCCGAGCTTCGGGGCAGTGGCCCCGGGTGTGGCCGACGGAGAGGTGGAGCTGCGCAAGCGCGTCCGCGAACAGCGCAAATATGGCGCCGAAGTGATCAAGGTCTGTGCGACCGGCGGCGTCTTCTCGCGCAATACCGAACCTGGGCAGCAGCAGCTTTCCGAAGCCGAGCTGCGCGCGGTCGCCGAGGAGGCGCATCAATGGGGGCTGAAGGTGGCCGCCCATGCCCATGGCGCCGACGGGATCAAGGCCGCGATCCGCGCCGGAATCGACACGATCGAACATGCCAGCCTGATCGACGACGAGGGGATCCGCCTCGCCAGGCAGCATGGCACCTGGCTCGCGATGGACATCTTCAACACCGAATATACCCAGGCGGAAGGACGCCGGAACGGCGTGCTGGAGGACAATCTGCGCAAGGACCGGGAGATCGCCCAGATCCAGCGCGACAATTTCCGCAAGGCGCATGCGGCGGGCGCGAAGATCGTCTTCGCCACCGATGCCGGCGTGATGCCCCATGCCACCGCCGCCGGCCAGTTCCGGATCATGACCCAGTATGGAATGACGCCGATGGAAGCGATCCAGGCCGCCACCCGCAATGCGGCGCAGGCGCTCGGCCGCGAACGCGACGTCGGGGCGATCGCGGTCGGCCGCTATGGCGACATCATCGCCGTCGACGGAGATCCGCTCGCCGATATCCGCGAGCTCGAGGATGTGGATGTCGTGATCAAGGGCGGCGAAGTGGCGAAAGGGGATCTGTCCGGCGCTGGCCGGTCTTGAAAAGGCTGCGTCGAAGGACGATCTGGCGGACGGGCAACGGAGGCCAGCGTCGTCATGCACAGGCGGCCGGCGGCTTCACTGCCCGACTTCAATTCTCGTTGACCGGGTAGGCATCCACAGTTATAGGCCGCCGCGTCCGGGGCTGGTGGTGGTTCTACCGACCAGATGCTGCCCTGTGCACACAGAGCTTGAACATTGCTGTGCGATCGCAAGGGCCTGGGTGGCCAATCAGGGCCGCCGGGGCTTTTGCGCATTTTGCGTGACAGTAAAGTAACTTAAGGAAGTGAAGGGCTTCATGCCGACGATCAACCAGCTGATCCGGAAGGGTCGGGAACCGCAAAAGGCCAAGTCCAAGGTTCCCGCAATGGAGCAGAACCCCCAGAAGCGGGGCGTCTGCACGCGCGTCTACACCACCACCCCGAAGAAGCCGAACTCGGCGCTTCGCAAGGTGGCTAAGGTGCGTCTCACCAACCAGCGTGAGGTGATCAGCTACATTCCCGGCGAAGGCCATAATCTTCAGGAGCACTCGGTGGTGCTGATCCGCGGGGGGCGCGTGCGCGACCTTCCGGGTGTGCGCTACCACGTCCTTCGCGGCGTGCTCGACACGCAGGGCGTCAAGGATCGCAAGCAGAGCCGTTCGAAGTACGGCGCCAAGCGGCCGAAGTAAGGGAATAGAAGCATGTCTCGTCGCCGTCGCCCTGAGAAGCGTGAAATCCTTCCCGATCCGAAGTTCGGGGATGTCGTCCTTTCCAAATTCATGAACAGCGTCATGCTCGACGGCAAGAAGTCCGTCGCCGAAGGCATCGTCTATGGCGCGCTCGACACGATCGAAGCGCGCGCCAAGAAGGAGCCCCTCGGGATCTTCCATGACGCCCTCAACAATGTGAAGCCGGGCATCGAGGTCCGCAGCCGCCGCGTCGGCGGCGCCACCTACCAGGTGCCGGTCGAGGTCCGTCCGGATCGCGCCCAGGCGCTCGCCATCCGCTGGCTGATCTCGGCGGCGCGCGCGCGTTCGGAAAACACGATGTCGGCACGCCTGTCCGGCGAGCTGCTCGACGCCGCGAACAATCGTGGCAACGCCGTCAAGAAGCGCGAGGACACGCACCGGATGGCCGAGGCGAACCGGGCCTTCTCGCACTACCGCTGGTAATCTTCGTCACTATATCGTCGGGAACGGGCCAAGGGTCCGTCCCCGACATTGGAGTTTAAGACCATGGCCCGCAGCCATCCGCTCGAACGCTACCGCAATATCGGCATCATGGCGCACATCGATGCCGGCAAGACCACGACTACCGAGCGTGTGCTTTACTATACCGGCAAGTCCTACAAGATCGGCGAGACCCATGAGGGCACCGCCACCATGGACTGGATGGAGCAGGAGCAGGAGCGCGGCATCACCATCACGTCGGCCGCCACGACCTGTTTCTGGAACGATCACCGGGTCAACATCATCGACACGCCGGGCCACGTCGACTTCACCATCGAGGTGGAGCGCTCGCTGCGCGTGCTCGACGGCGCGATCGCGGTGTTCGACGGCGTCGCCGGCGTCGAGCCGCAGTCCGAGACGGTGTGGCGTCAGGCCGACAAGTACAAAGTGCCGCGCATGTGCTTCGTCAACAAGCTCGACCGCATGGGCGCGAACTTCGACCGCTGCGTCGGGATGATCAAGGATCGCCTGGGCGCGCGTCCGATGGTGATGCAGCTGCCGATCGGCCTTGAGAGCGATTTCGTCGGCGTCGTCGACCTGGTCGCCAACAATGCGATCGTCTGGCTCGAAGAGAGCCTTGGCGCCAAATTCGAGATCCGCGAGATTCCCGACGAGCTGAAGGAAGCCGCCGAGGTCGCCCGCACGGAGCTCATCGAGATGGCCGTCGAGCAGGACGATGCGGCCATGGAAGCCTATCTGGAAGGCAAAGAGCCCGACGTCGCCACGCTCAAGAAGCTGATCCGCAAGGGCACGCTCGAATTCGCCTTCGTGCCGGTGCTGTGCGGTTCGGCATTCAAGAACAAGGGCGTGCAGCCGATGCTCGACGCCGTCGTCGACTATCTGCCGAGCCCGCTCGACATCGAGGCGGTCAAGGGCGTGAAGCTCGATGGCGAGACCGAAGATACCCGTCCGGCCGACGACAGCGCGCCTTTCTCCGGCCTCGCCTTCAAGATCATGACCGACCCGTTCGTCGGTACCCTGACCTTCGTCCGCATCTATTCGGGCAAGCTCGAAAGCGCCTCGACCGTGCTGAATTCGGTCAAGGACAAGCGCGAGAAGGTCGGCCGCATGCTGCTCATGCATGCCAATGATCGCGAGGACATCAAGGAAGCCTATGCCGGCGACATCGTCGCGCTGGTGGGCCTCAAGGACACCACCACCGGCGACACCCTGTGCGCACCCACGTCCCCGATCATCCTGGAGCGGATGGAGTTCCCGGATCCGGTGATCGAGGTCGCGGTGGAACCGAAGACCAAGGCCGACCAGGAGAAGATGGGCATCGCGCTCAATCGCTTGGCCGCCGAGGATCCGTCGTTCCGAGTCACCAGCGATCCGGAGTCGGGCCAGACCATCATCAAGGGAATGGGCGAGCTCCATCTCGAGATCATCGTCGATCGCATGAAGCGCGAGTTCAAGGTGGACGCCAATGTCGGTGCGCCGCAGGTCGCCTATCGCGAGTCGCTCGCCAAGCCGGTCGAGGTCACCTATACGCACAAGAAGCAGTCGGGCGGCTCCGGCCAGTTCGGCGAAGTCCGGGTCCATCTGGAGCCGGGCGAGCGCGGCAGCGGCATCGAATTCATCGACGAGATCAAGGGCGGCAACATTCCGCGCGAATATATCCCGGCGGTGGAGAAGGGCATGCGGGAGACCGCCGAGTCCGGGTCGCTGATCGGCTTCCCGATCATCGACTTCAAGATCCGGCTGATCGACGGCAAGTATCACGACGTCGACTCGTCCGCCCTGGCGTTCGAGATCACCGGCCGCGGCGCCATGCGCGAGGCTGCCCAGAAGGCGGGCATCAAGCTGCTGGAGCCGATCATGAAGGTTGAGGTGGTGACCCCCGAGGATTATCTCGGCGACGTCATTGGCGACCTGAACAGCCGGCGTGGCCAGATCCAGGGGACGGACAGCCGCGGCAACGCGCAGGTCGTCGAGGCGATGGTCCCGCTTGCGAATATGTTCGGCTACGTTAATGAGCTGCGTTCCTTCACGCAGGGCCGCGCTCAGTACACGATGCAGTTCTCGCATTACGAGGAAGTGCCGCAAAACGTTGCGGACGAGGTAAAGGCAAAGCTCGCCTGACGGGCAGCTGCTTCAGTTAAGTCAGAAAGACGAGGGTAAGGCAAAATGGCGAAAGCTAAGTTCGAGCGGACGAAACCGCACTGCAACATCGGGACCATCGGTCACGTCGACCATGGCAAGACGTCGCTGACGGCCGCGATCACCAAGGTCCTGGCCGAGACCGGCGGCGCGACCTATGTCGACTATGCCAATATCGACAAGGCGCCCGAGGAGCGCGAGCGCGGCATCACCATTTCGACTTCCCACGTCGAATATGAGACCGAGCAGCGCCACTATGCGCACGTCGACTGCCCCGGCCACGCCGACTATGTGAAGAACATGATCACCGGCGCGGCCCAGATGGACGGCGCCATCCTCGTCGTGTCCGCTGCCGACGGCCCGATGCCGCAGACCCGCGAGCACATCCTGCTCGCCCGCCAGGTCGGCGTGCCCGCTCTCGTCGTGTTCATGAACAAGGTCGACCAGGTCGATGACGAGGAGCTGCTCGAGCTCGTCGAACTCGAGATCCGCGAGCTGCTGTCGTCCTACGACTTCCCGGGCGACGATATTCCGATCATCAAGGGTTCGGCGCTCGCCGCCCTCGAGGACAGCGATCCGAAGATCGGCACGCAGGCCGTGCTCGAGCTGATGAAGGCCGTGGACGAATATATCCCGCAGCCGGAGCGTCCGCTCGACCGGCCGTTCCTGATGCCGATCGAAGACGTGTTCTCGATCTCCGGCCGCGGCACCGTGGTGACCGGTCGCGTCGAAACCGGCGTGATCAAGGTTGGTGAGGAAGTCGAGATCGTCGGCATCCGCGACACCGCCAAGACCGTCGTCACCGGCGTCGAGATGTTCCGCAAGCTGCTCGACCAGGGTCAGGCCGGCGACAATATCGGCGCGCTTCTGCGCGGCGTCGGTCGTGACGACGTCGAGCGCGGCCAGGTTCTGGCCAAGCCCGGCTCGATCACGCCGCACACCGACTTCAAGGCCGAGGTGTACGTCCTCTCGAAGGACGAGGGCGGCCGTCACACGCCGTTCTTCGCCAACTACCGTCCGCAGTTCTATTTCCGCACGACCGACGTGACGGGCGAAGTGGAACTGCCGGAGGGCACCGAGATGGTGATGCCCGGCGACAACGTGAATCTGGGCGTGAAGCTGATCGCCCCGATCGCCATGGACCAGGGTCTGCGCTTCGCGATTCGCGAAGGCGGCCGGACCGTCGGCGCAGGGGTTGTCGCCGAGATCACGAAGTAATATAGGAGCGCAACCGCCCGGATCGGCAGATTCGGGCGGTTCGCTTTTCCTGCCGGCTCAAGGGCTTCGCAGGGACAGTAACAGGATTTTGTGCCTTCGTCGGGGACGTCGGGCGATTGCCCCGGAGCCCGGTGAAGGATGGCTCTTTCGCATCGGTAATCAGGTATGGAAACGCAGAATATCCGCATTCGCCTTAAGGCGTTCGATCATCGAGTCCTTGATCAGGCCACGGGCGACATCGCCGACACCGCTCGGCGGACGGGTGCTCTCATCCGCGGGCCCATTCCTTTGCCGACGCGCATTGAGAAGTTTACCGTGAACCGCTCGCCGCATATCGACAAGAAGTCGCGCGAGCAGTTCGAGGTTCGGACGTACAAGCGGCTGCTCGACATCGTGCAGCCGACGCCGCAGACGGTCGACGCGCTGATGAAGCTCGACCTCGCCGCCGGCGTGGACGTCGAGATCAAATTGGCCTGAGCCAATTTTCCGCCAGCTCCGGCATGGGCCGGGGCGGCGGCGGAAGGGTCGAAACGGCCTTTCGTTTTGGGATACCGCACGGCTTTGCCGTGGGCTGCGTCCCCCGTCGTTCCCGCTGGTGCGGGACATTGGCCCAGGCGGGGCGCGCATTATTTTCCGGGCTGAACACGCCCGCGGACCCCGGTCTGCGGGCCTCTGTCGAGGAGTATTGGTCATGCGCACCGGCGTGATCGCGAAGAAAGTTGGTATGACCCGCCTGTTCCAGGACGACGGCCGCCATGTGCCCGTCACCGTCCTGGCGCTTGATGCGGTCCAGGTCGTGGCACGGCGTGAGGCGGATCGAGACGGATACGTCGCGGTCCAGCTCGGCGCCGGCACCGCCAAGGCGAAGAATCTGACCAAGCCCGAGCGCGGGCATTTCGCCAAGGCCGAGGTCGAGCCCAAGGCGCGGATCGCCGAGTTCCGGGTCGCGGAGGACGCGCTGCTGGACGTCGGCGCCGAGATTTCGGCCGACCATTTCGTTCCCGGCCAGCTGGTCGACATCCAGGGATGCACGCAGGGCAAGGGCTTTGCAGGCGCGATGAAGCGCTGGGGCTTCGGCGGTCTGCGCGCCACCCACGGCGTGTCGCTCTCCCACCGTTCGCACGGTTCGACGGGCAACCGCCAGGATCCGGGCCGCGTCTTCAAGAACAAGAAGATGGCCGGCCACATGGGCGCGCGCAATCGCACCCAGCAGAATCTCGAGGTCGTCCGCACCGATGCCGAGCGCGGCCTGATCTTCGTCAAGGGCTCTGTTCCCGGGCACAAGGGCGGCTGGCTGCTGGTGAAGGATGCGGTCAAGGTGCCGCGTCCGGCCGAGGCGCCCTATCCCGCGGGCCTGAAGAGCCTGCGCGAGGACGCTCCGGAAGCGCCGGTCGAGGCCGAGGTTCCGGCCGAAGTGGCGGCCGAGGTTCCCGCCGAGACGGCGGCTCCCGAGGCGCAGCCGGCTCCGGCGGCCGAGGCCCCGGTCGATGGCGAAAACAAGGAAGGCCAGGAAGGCTAAAGAGATGAAGGTCAAGGTTCAGAGCTTCGGCGGGAAGGCCGGCGGCGACATCGAGCTCAACGATGCCATCTTCGGCATCGAGCCGCGCGCCGACATTCTCCATCGCGTAGTCACCTGGCAGCTCGAGAAGCGTCGGGGCACTGCCCGTGCCGCGCGCGAACGCAGCGACGTCGCCCGCACCGGCAAGAAGTTCGGCCGCCAGAAGGGCGGCGGCACCGCCCGCCATGGCGACCGGCGCGCTCCGATCTTCATCGGCGGCGGCAAGGCCCACGGTCCGCGGGTGCGCGACTTCAATCCTTCGCTGAACAAGAAGGTGCGCGCGCTCGGCCTCAAGATGGCGCTCTCCTCCAAGGCGCGCGACGGCAAGCTGATCGTGATGGACAATCTCGACGTTGCCGAAGCGAAGACCAAGGCGCTGAAGGAGCAGCTCGGCAAGCTCGGTCTCGGCAAGAACGCGCTGGTGATCGACGGCGATGCGCTCAACGTCGGTTTCGCCAAGGCGTCGTCGAACCTGCGGGAGATCAACCTGCTGCCGGCGGTCGGCGCCAATGTGTACGACATTCTGAAGCATGAGACTCTGGTGCTGACGCGCGCCGCGGTCGAGAAGCTGGAGGCGCGGTTCAATGGCTAAGAAACCTGCCAAGTCGGCGGTCGACATCAACCATTACGATGTCGTGCTCGCTCCCCACATCACCGAGAAGTCGACCCTGCTTTCGGAGCAGAATGCGGTCGTGTTCAAGGTCGCGAACAATGCCACCAAGCCGCAGATCAAGGCGGCCGTCGAGGCGCTGTTCGGGGTGAACGTGAAGGGCGTGAACACCATCACGCAGAAGGGCAAGACCAAGCGCTGGAAGGGTCGCCCCTACACGCGCTCGGACGTCAAGAAGGCGATCGTGACGCTGGCCGAGGGCCAGTCGATCGACGTCACCACCGGTATCTGAGGCTCGGAAGATGGCACTCAAGCACTATAATCCGGTCACCTCGTCGCAGCGCGGGCTGATCCTCGTCGACAGGTCGGCGCTGTGGAAGGGAAAGCCCGTCAAGGCGCTGACCGAAGGCAAGCGCAAGAGCGGTGGCCGCAACAACAAGGGCCATGTGACCTCGCGCGGCATCGCCGGCGGCCATAAGCAGCGCTACCGCTTCATCGACTTCAAGCGTCGCAAGTGGGATATGCCGGCCACGGTCGAGCGGCTCGAATATGATCCGAACCGCACCGCCTTCATCGCCCTCGTGCGCTACGAAGACGGCGAGCAGTCCTACATCATCGCCCCGCAGCGGCTCGGTCCCGGCGACACCATCGTCGCCGGCCGCAAGGTCGACGTGAAGCCGGGCAATGCGATGGAACTGGGCCAGATGCCGGTCGGCACCATCGTCCACAATGTGGAGATGAAGCCGGGCAAGGGCGGCCAGATCGCCCGGTCCGCCGGCACCTATGTCCAGGTGGTGGGCCGCGACCGCGGCATGGTGATCGTCCGCCTCAACTCGGGCGAGCAGCGCTACCTGCGGGCCGACTGCATGGGGACCGTCGGCGCGGTGTCCAATCCGGACAACCAGAACCAGAATTTCGCCAAGGCCGGCCGCAGCCGCTGGATGGGCCGCCGTCCGCTGACCCGCGGCGTGGCGAAGAACCCGGTCGACCACCCGCACGGCGGCGGCGAAGGCCGCACCTCGGGCGGCCGCCATCCGGTCACCCCGTGGGGCAAGCCGACCAAGGGCGCCCGCACCCGCCACAACAAGGCGACGGACAAGATGATCATCCGTTCGCGCCACGCGAAGAAGAAGAGGTAACAATGGCCCGCTCCGTCTGGAAAGGTCCGTTCGTGGAGCTGTCGCTGCTGAAGAAGGCAGAGGCGGCGCAGGAAGCCGGTGGCCGTACGCCGATCAAGACCTGGTCGCGCCGCTCGACGATCCTGCCGCAGTTCGTCGGCCTGACGTTCAATGTCTACAACGGCCGCAAGTTCGTCCCGGTCTCGGTCAATGAGGACATGGTGGGGATGAAGCTCGGCGAGTTCGCGCCGACCCGCTACTTCCCCGGCCACGCCGCCGACAAGAAGGGCAAGAGGTAAGCCATGGGCAAGCAGGCAGCACCCCGCAAGGTCGGCGACAAGGAAGCGCTCGCCGTGGGCACCACCATCCGTGGCAGCGCGCAGAAGCTCAACCTCGTTGCAGGGCTCATCCGCGGCAAGAAGGCGGAAGAAGCGCTCAACATCCTCTCCTTCTCCAAGAAGGCGATGGCGGTCGACGTGCGCAAGGTGCTCGCGAGCGCCATTGCGAACGCCGAGAACAACCACAATCTGGACGTCGACTCGCTCGTCGTTGCCGAAGCCTCGGTGGGCAAGAGCATCTCGATGAAGCGCTGGACGCCGCGCGCCCGCGGCCGTTCGAGCCGGATCGTCAAACCGTTCAGCCGCGTGCGCATTGTCGTCCGCGAGCAGCAGGAAGCGTAAATCATGGGCCAGAAAACCTCTCCGATCGGGCTTCGGCTGCAGATCAACCGGACCTGGGACAGCCGCTGGTACGCCGACGGCGACGATTACGGCCGGCTGCTGCTCGAAGATCTCAAGATCCGCGAATATATCCTCAAGACGATTCCGCAGGCGGCAATCTCGAAGGTGGTGATCGAGCGGCCGGCGAAGCTCTGCCGCGTCTCCATCTATGCCGCGCGTCCGGGCGTTATCATCGGCAAGAAGGGCGCCGACATCGAGAAGCTGCGCCGGCAGCTGTCGGCGATGACCTCGAGCGACGTGTCGCTGAACATCGTCGAGATCCGCAAGCCCGAGATCGACGCCAAGCTGGTGGCGCAGGGCGTTGCCGACCAGCTCGAGCGCCGCATCGCCTTCCGCCGCGCCATGAAGCGCGCCGTGCAGTCGGCGCTCAGGCTCGGGGCCGAGGGCATTCGTATCACCTGCGCCGGCCGCCTGGGCGGCGCGGAGATCGCGCGCACCGAGTGGTATCGTGAGGGCCGCGTGCCGCTGCACACGCTGCGGGGCAACGTGGACTATGCCGAGGCCACGGCGCACACCGCTTATGGCGTCTGCGGCGTCAAGGTCTGGATCTTCAAGGGCGAGATCCTGGGCCACGACCCGCTCGCGCAGGACCGGCTGATGATGGAGGCCCAGACCTCCGGCGTCCGGCCTGCCCGCTAAGTTTTAGGAATAGACGATGCTGCAACCCAAACGCACCAAGTTCCGCAAGGCCTTCAAGGGGCGCATCCATGGCGATGCCAAGGGCGGCACTGCGCTCAACTTCGGCGCCTACGGCCTCAAGGCCATGGAGCCCGAGCGGATCACCGCCCGCCAGATCGAGGCGGCGCGCCGCGCGATCACGCGCCACATCAAGCGCCAGGGGCGTTTGTGGATCCGCGTGTTCCCGGACGTGCCGGTGTCGACCAAGCCGGCCGAAGTCCGCATGGGTTCGGGCAAGGGCAGCCCCGAATATTGGGCAGCCCGAGTGAAGCCCGGCCGCATCCTGTTCGAGCTCGACGGCGTTCCGGGGCCGATCGCCAAGACCGCGTTCGAGCGTGCGGCCGAGAAGCTTCCGATCAAGACCAAGGTAGTCGCACGTCTGGGCGTCTCCCTGCTCGAGGAAGAATGATCATGGCGAAGATTTCCGATCTCAAGACCCGCACCGACGATCAGCTCAACGAGCAGCTGGTGGAGCTGAAGCGCGAGCAGTTCAACCTGCGCTTCCAGGCTGCGACTAGCCAGCTGGAGAAGCCGTCGCGCATCCGCGAGGTCCGGCGAACCATCGCCCAGATCAAGACTCTCCAGAACGAACGCGCCCGTGCCGCGCAGGCCAAGGCCTAAGGAGGAACCATGCCCAAGCGCATTCTCACCGGCACCGTGGTGTCCGACAAGACCGACAAGACCGTCGTGGTCAAGGTCGAGCGGCGGGTGAAGCACCCGCTCTACGGCAAGATCGTCAAGCGGTCGAAGAAGTATCACGCCCATGACGAGGGCAATGAGTTCAAGGTCGGCGAGACCGTTCGCATCGAAGAGACGCGGCCGGTGTCCAAGCTCAAGACCTGGCGGGTGCTCGATCGCGTGGACACGCATCGCACGCCCGAAAAGGCGGACGTCGCCTGAGCAGAATGTAAGCTGATCGCCGGACTGGTTCCGGTTGAAGTGTAGAGAAGGAATGGATCGATGATCCAGATGCAGTCGAACCTTGATGTCGCCGACAACTCGGGCGCGAAGCGCGTCCAGTGCATCAAGGTGCTTGGCGGATCGAAGCGCCGCTTCGCCTCCGTGGGCGACATCATCGTCGTCTCGGTGAAGGAAGCTGCGCCGCGTGGCCGCGTCAAGAAGGGCGACGTCCACAAGGCCGTTATCGTGCGTACCGCCAAGGACATCCACCGTCCGGACGGGTCGACCATCCGGTTCGACTCCAATGCCGCGGTCCTGGTCAACAACAACCAGGAGCCGATCGGTACCCGCATCTTCGGCCCGGTCGTGCGCGAGCTGCGCGCGAAGAAGCACATGAAGATCATCAGCCTCGCTCCGGAGGTGTTGTAATGGCCGCCGCCAAGATCAAGAAGGGCGACCGCGTGGTCGTCCTGTCCGGCAAGGACAAGGGCAAGCACGGCGAGGTCACCAAGAGCCTTCCCAGGGAGGACAAGGTGATCGTGTCGGGCGTCAACATCATCACGCGCCACCGCAAGCCGACCCAGGTCAACCCCCAGGGCGGGCTGGAGCGGGTCGAGGCGCCGCTGCACGTTTCCAAGGTCGCGATCGAGGATCCGAAGACCGGCCGGCCGACGCGCGTGCGCTTCGAGGAGCGCGATGGAAAGAAGGTCCGCGTGGCCGTGCGGTCCGGGGAGGTCATCAATGGCTGACGCAAACAAATATGTGCCGCGCCTGAGGCGCGACTATGACGAGCGCATCGTCAAGGCGATGACCGAGAAGTTCGGTTACAAGAACCGGCTGGAGGTCCCGCGGCTCGAGAAGATCGTGATCAACATGGGCGTCGGCGAGGCGACCCAGGATCGCAAGCGTGTCGAGGCCGCCGCGGCCGAGATGGAGCTGATCGCAGGCCAGAAGCCGGTGATTACCAAGGCGAAGAAGTCGATTGCGCAGTTCAAGCTGCGCGAGGGCATGCCGATCGGATGCAAGGTCACCCTGCGTCGCGAGCGCATGTACGAGTTCCTCGACCGGCTGGTGACGATCGCGCTGCCGCGCGTGCGCGACTTCCGCGGGCTCAACCCCCGGTCGTTCGACGGCCGCGGCAATTATGCGATGGGTCTCAAGGAACAGATCGTGTTCCCCGAGATCAACTATGACCGTATCGACAAGGTGCGGGGCATGGACATCATCATCACCACCACCGCGAAGACGGATGAGGAAGCGCGCGAGCTGCTGCGCCTCTTCAACTTCCCCTTCCCGGCCGAGCAGGAACAGCGGCAGGCGGCCTGAGGCCCCCGCCGGCATGAGAAGAGGAAGAGAACTTAAGTCATGGCGAAACTGAGTTCGATCAACAAGAACGAGCGTCGCAAGAAGCTGGTGAAGAAGTACGCCGGCCAATATGCGAAGCTGAAGGCAATCGCGAACGACAAGTCCCTGGACGAGACGGAGCGCCTGATCGCACGGCTGAAGATGGCCGAGATCCCGCGCAACGGAAATCCGACCCGGGTTCGCAACCGCTGCGAGGTCACCGGGCGTCCGCGGGCCTATTATCGCAAATTCCGTCTGTCGCGCGTCATGCTGCGGGAGCTGGCCAACAAGGGCTTGATCCCCGGCGTTACGAAGTCGAGCTGGTAAGGGTAGCTACACGATGGCGATGACCGATCCCCTGGGTGATATGCTCACCCGTATCCGTAACGGCCAGCAGGCCCGCAAGGACAGCGTGGTTTCGCCCGCGTCCAAGCTGCGCGCGCGCGTCCTCGACGTGCTGCAGCGCGAGGGCTACATCCGCGGCTATACGGAAGAAGCGCTCGGCAGGCACAAGGGCCTGCGGATCGAGCTCAAATATTTTGAAGGCCAGCCTGCGATCCAGCACCTGAGCCGCGTGTCCAAGCCGGGCCGCCGCGTCTATTCCGGCAGCCAGGAGCTGCCGCGCGTCCGCAATGGGCTGGGAATCACGATCGTCTCGACTCCCCGGGGCGTTCTGTCCGACGCGGAAGCGCGCGAGCAGAATGTCGGCGGCGAGGTGCTGGCGGAGGTGTTCTGATATGTCCCGCATCGGCAAGAAACCCATTACGATCCCCACCGGCGTCTCCGCGACCGCCGAGGGCCACATCCTTTCGGTCAAGGGGCCGAAGGGCACGCTGAGCCTGCAGATGCTCGACGATATCAATTATGAGATCGCCGACGGGGCGATCTCGGTGCAGCCGGCCAACGACACCAAGCGCGCCCGCTCCTTCTGGGGCATGCAGCGCTCGATGGTGCAGAATCTGGTGACCGGCGTCACCGAGGGCTTCACCAAGACGCTCGAGATCACCGGCGTCGGCTATCGTGCGGCGATGCAGGGCAAGACCCTGCGGCTGCAGCTCGGCTTCAGCCACGACGTCAACATCCCCGTTCCGGAGGGGCTGGAGGTGAAGACGCCCGACGCCACGACAGTGGAGATTTCCGGGATCGACCGGCAGAAGGTCGGGCAGTTCGCGGCCGAGGTCCGGCGCTGGCGCAAGCCCGAGCCGTACAAGGGCAAGGGCATCAAGTATCGCGGCGAGTATATCTTCCGCAAAGAAGGCAAGAAGAAGTAAGCCATGGCGAAACTCTCTCTCTTCGACCGGCGCCGCCGCCGTGTCCGCACCACGCTCCGCAAGCGTGGCGGCGATCGCCCGCGCCTTTCGGTGCATCGTTCGGGCCGCCACATCTACGCCCAGGTCATCAATGACATCGAGGGCCGTACGGTGGCAGCTGCCTCGACCCTCGAGAAGGAGGTGCGCGGCAATGCCGGCGCGACCGTCGAGTCCGCCAAGGACGTCGGCCGTCGCATCGCCGAGCGCGCCAAGGCCGCCGGCGTGACCAAGGTGGTTTTCGACCGTGGCGGTTTCCTGTTCCACGGCCGCGTGAAGGCTCTCGCCGATGCGGCGCGCGAGGGCGGATTGGAGTTCTGATGATGGCTGACGAGAAAAATCAGGCGACCGAGGCCGCCGAGAATGCCGGCACCGAGACCGCAGCGGTCGAGGCGGCTCCCGAGGCCGCACAGCCCGAGGGTCGGCGGGAGCGTGGCGCGCGCGGCGGCCGGGGACGCGACGGTCGCGACGGCGGCCGCGGACGTGGTCGCCGGGACGATCGCCGCGGCGGTCGCGAGGAAGAGGGCGAGGAGCTCGTCGAGAAGCTCGTCCACATCAACCGCGTGTCCAAGACCGTGAAGGGCGGCAAGCGCTTCGGTTTCGCGGCGCTGGTCGTCGTGGGCGATGGCAAGGGGCGGGCCGGCTTCGGCCATGGCAAGGCGCGCGAGGTGCCGGAGGCGATCTCCAAGGCGACTGCGGCCGCCAAGAAGGCGATGGTCCGCGTTCCGCTGCGCGAGGGCCGCACCCTTCATCACGACGGCATGGGGCATTTCGGCGCGGGCCGGGTGTATGTCCGTTCCGCTCCGCAGGGGACCGGCATCATCGCCGGCGGCCCGATGCGCGCGGTGTTCGAAAGCCTGGGCGTGGCCGATGTGGTGACCAAGTCGGTCGGCACGTCCAACCCCTATAACATGATCCGTGCGACCTTCATGGCGCTCCAGGATCAGACCAGCCCGAAGTCGGTGGCCCAGCGCCGCGGCAAGAAGATCGCCGATCTGATGGCCCGTCGCTCCGGGACCGGCGCCGCCGAGGCGGCCGCCGAAGCCGAAGCAGTGACGGAGTAAGCGATCATGGCCAAGATCAGGGTGACCCAGACGGGATCGCCGATCCGCCGGACCGGCGACCAGCGCAGGACGCTGATCGGTCTCGGACTGAACAAGATGCACAAGACGGTCGAACTCGAGGACACGCCTGAGGTCCGCGGGATGATCCGCAAGGTGCAGCATATGGTGTCGGTCGAGGCCTGAGGCCGCGACCGTCGTCCCGGCCCAGCCGGGATCTGCCGTGCCCGGCGCGAGGCATGGCGGGCCGAAGCGAAACCGAACCCGGGTCACCGGCCCGGGCCAACGAAAGCGAGTGCAAGATGAATCTCAACGAACTTCGCGACAACAAGGGCGCCCGCAAGAGCCGGGTCCGCGTCGGACGCGGCATCGGCTCCGGTCTCGGCAAGACCGGCGGCCGCGGCCAGAAGGGCCAGAAGAGCCGTTCGGGCGTTTCCGTCTACGGCTTCGAGGGCGGGCAGATGCCGCTCCACATGCGGCTGCCGAAGCGCGGCTTCAACAATCCGTTCGGCAAGGACTATGCCGAAGTGAACGTCGGCGCGATCCAGAAGGCGCTGGACGCAGGCAAGCTCGATGCCAAGGCGGTGATCGACCATGCGGCGCTGATCGCCGCCGGCCTCGCCCGCAAGGCGAAGCATGGCGTCCGCCTGCTGGGCAAGGGCGCGATCAACGCCCAGGTCGCCTTCCGCGTCGCCGGCATCTCCGCAGGCGCGCGCCAGGCCATCGAGGGTGCGGGTGGGTCGGTCGAGGTGATCGAGGTCGTCCCCGCGTCCGAAAAGGCCGCTGCCAAGAAGGGCAGCCGGAAGGCTCAGGCCAAGGCCTGACTGCGCCGGGGACAGGGTGGCCGGCCGCACGAGGCACTTGCAGGCTGACAAGCGGCGACGGCACATTATATGGGGCGACGGGGGTAACTGACTTTCCGTCGCCCACGTCTTTCTCGGGGTCGTAATTCCTATGGCATCTGCAGCCGAACAACTGGCAGCCAATTTCAGCCTGGCGAACTTCTCGAAGGCTACCGATCTCAAGAAACGCCTGTGGTTCACCCTGGGCGCGCTGATCATCTTCCGGCTGCTCAGCTTCGTTCCGTTGCCGGGGATCGATCCCCGGGCGCTCAACGCGCTGTTCGAGACGACGCGCGGCGGGGTGCTCGATTTCTTCAACATGTTCTCCGGCGGTGGCCTCGAGCGCATGAGCCTCGTCGCGCTCGGCGTGATGCCCTACATCACCGCCTCGATCGTCGTGCAGCTCGCGACGTCCATGTCGCCCACGCTCGCCGCCCTGAAGAAGGAAGGCGAGAGCGGACGCAAGAAGATCAACCAGTATACGCGCTACGGCACCGTCTTCCTGTGCGCGATCCAGGGCTATTTCATCGCCGTCGGTCTCGAAGGGTGGGGAGCGGGCCAGGGCGCGTCGGCGGTGATCGATCCGGGCCTGATGTTCCGCTTCACCACCGTCGTCAGCCTGGTCGGCGGAACCATGTTCCTGATGTGGCTCGGCGAACAGATCACCAGCCGCGGCATCGGCAACGGGGTCTCGCTCATCATCATGGCCGGCATCGTCGCCCAGCTGCCGACCGCCGTCGCCCAGGCGCTCGAGGGCGGCCGCACCGGCACGCTGTCGCCGCTGGTCATCATGGGCGTGCTCGGGCTCGCGGCGGCGCTGATCCTGTTCATCTGCTTCGTGGAGCGGGCGCAGCGACGGGTGCTGATCCAGTATCCGAAGCGCCAGACCGCGCGGGGCCAGATCCAGGCCGACCGCTCGCACCTTCCGCTGAAGATCAACACGGCGAACGTGATTCCGCCGATCTTCGCGTCCTCGCTGCTGCTGATGCCGCTCACCATCGCCCAGTTCGCGGGCGGCAGCGTGCAGGGCGAAGGCGTCGGCAACGAAATCCTGATCCGGATCACCACCGCGCTTCAGCACGGCGCGCCGCTCTACATGGCGCTCTACGCCGCCGGGATCATCTTCTTCTGCTTCTTCTACACCGCCGTGGTGTTCAACCCGGAGGAGACGGCCGACAATCTGAAGCGCTACGGCGGCTTCATCCCGGGGATCCGGCCGGGCAAGCGCACCGAGGAATATCTCGATTATGTGCTGACCCGCATCACCGTCGTCGGTGCGGCCTATCTGACCCTGATCTGCCTGATTCCCGAATTCCTTATCGCGCGGGCCGGCATTCCTTTCTATCTGGGGGGCACGAGCTTGCTGATCGTGGTCAACGTGACGATCGATACGGTGACCCAGATCCAGAGCCACTTGATCGCCCACCAATATGGCGATCTCATAAAGAAGGCGAAGCTGAAGGGCGGGAGACCGAGGTGAACATCATATTGCTTGGGCCCCCGGGGGCAGGAAAGGGGACCCAGGCGAGCCGGCTCGAAGCCGAACGGGGCATGGTCCAGCTTTCGACCGGGGACATGCTCCGCGCAGCCGTCGCCGCCAAGACCGAAGTGGGCCTCCGGGCCAAGGCGATCATGGACGCCGGGGATCTCGTTCCAGACGAGGTGGTGACCGGGATCCTGTCCGATCGCCTGTCCCAGCCCGACATCGGCCGCGGATTCATCCTCGACGGTTATCCCAGGACCACGGCCCAGGCGGAGGCGCTCGAAGGGCTCCTTGCCGAAAAGAAGATGAAGCTCGACTATGTGATCGAGATGGTGGTCGACGAGGAGGCACTGGTCGACCGCATCACCGGGCGATATTCCTGTGCGAGCTGCGGCGAGGGCTATCACGATCGCTACAAGCAGCCCAGGGTCGCCGGCGTCTGCGACCTGTGCGGCTCGACCAGCTTCAAGCGGCGGGCGGACGACAATCCCGAGACGGTACGCAACCGGCTGAACGAATATCGCGCCAAGACGGCGCCGATCCTGCCCTTCTACGAAGCCAGGGGCATCGTGCGGCGGGTGGACGGCATGGCGCCGATCGACGAGGTCTCGGCGGCGATCGAAGCCATATTGGACGGCAAGGCCTGACCGGCGTTTGGATCCGGCCCGCCGATCGGCTGGACTCGTGCCGCTGAAACGGAGGCATGAATGAAACGTCTCCTGCTGGTCGCCCTGCTCGCGCCGACGCCCGTGGCCGCCGAGGTCAAATCTTCCGGAGCGGGACATTTCGAGGTGGAGCGCAAGGCCGTGGTCAATGCCACACCCGCCGAGATCCATGCGCAGCTCGGCCGGATCGCCGAATGGTGGAATCCGGAGCATAGCTATTCGGGCAAGGCGCAGAACCTCCGGATGGACCTGCAGGCAGGCGGCTGCTTCTGCGAGACGCTGGATGGGGGCGGCAGCATCGAGCATCTCCGGATCGTCTATGCCGACCCGGCGAACGGTGTCCGCGCCACGGGCGGGCTGGGCCCGCTGCAGATGGAGGCGGTGTCGGGCGTCCTCGCATGGTCCTTCAAACGGGTGGAGGGCGGGACCGAGATCACCCAGAATTATTATGTGTCCGGCTCGGCGCGGGCCGGTCTCGAGGGCTATCCGGCCATTGTCGACGGCGTGCTGGGACAACAATTCGACCGCCTGGTCGCCAGCCTTTCGAAATAGTTGCGTGGTGCAGTGCTTTGACTTGACATTGATCGGGCGGGCTCCTAACTCGCCCGCATCCCGTTCAACCGGAATCCGGCGGCGCACGCGTGCGCGCGTCGGCTTTGCCTGTTTGAGGGGGGATCAACAAGCGCTGAGATAGGGGGGTCGCCAGCCCGCCCTGTGGAGCAGGAGAATAAACCGCATGGCACGTATCGCGGGCGTCAACATCCCGACCAACAAGCGCGTCGAAATCGCGCTCACTTATATCCACGGCATTGGCCGTACCAAAGCCAAGGAAATCACCGCCAAGCTCGGGATTACACCGGAGCGCCGCGTTCAGGACCTGACCGACCAGGAGGTTCTGCAGATCCGCGAAGCGATCGACGCCGATTATGTCGTCGAGGGTGATCTTCGCCGCGAGGTGGCGATGAACATCAAGCGCCTGATGGACCTCGCCTGCTATCGCGGGCTGCGTCACCGCAAGGGTCTGCCGGTCCGCGGTCAGCGCACGCACACCAATGCGCGCACCCGCAAGGGCAAGGCCAAGCCGATTGCCGGCAAGAAGAAGTAAGTCGTCCCCGGACGATTTACTCCGCCGGAGGCTGGCCTGGGCCTGCCCCGGCTCTCAACCGACAGAGGGTCAGGAATTCAAGAATGGCACGTGAACCGCAGCGCATCCGCAGGCGCGAAAGAAAGAATATCACTGCAGGCGTCGCCCATGTGAACGCCAGCTTCAACAATACGATGATCACGATCACCGATGCGCAGGGCAATGCCATTGCCTGGTCGTCGGCGGGCATGATGGGCTTCAAGGGCAGCCGCAAGTCGACCCCTTATGCCGCCCAGGTCGCCGCTGAAGATGCCGGCAAGAAGGCCGCGGAGCATGGCGTCCGCACCCTGGAAGTCGAGGTCAAGGGCCCGGGTTCGGGCCGCGAATCGGCGCTGCGCGCGCTGCAGGCCGTCGGCTTCCAGATCACTTCGATCCGCGACGTGACTCCGATCCCGCACAACGGCGTTCGCCCCTCCAAGCGTCGCCGCGTCTGAGCGACGCTCCCGGCTTCCGGGAGCAGCGCCAGTCACTTTAGATTGAACGGCGGGCATGCCCGCCAAAGCCCAAGGGAAGATCATGGCCGTCAACGCGAAAAACTGGCAGGAAATGAAGAAGCCCAATGCGCTCGAGAAGAAGCCCGCCGGTGACGCCCGGCGCAAGGCGACGTTCGTCGCCGAGCCGCTCGAGCGCGGCTTCGGCCTGACGCTGGGCAACAGCCTGCGTCGGGTTCTGCTCTCCTCGCTGCAGGGCGCTGCCGTCACCTCGATGCGCATCGAAGGCGTCCTGCACGAATTCTCGTCGCTGGCCGGCGTGCGCGAGGACGTGACCGACATCGTCCTCAACGTGAAGCAGGTCGCTCTGAAGATGGAAGGCGAGGGCCCCAAGCGGCTCCAGCTTTCCGCCACCGGACCGGGCGAAGTGACTGCGGGCCAGATCGCGACCACCGGCGACATCGAGGTGATGAATCCCGATCTGGTGATCTGCCATCTCGACGAGGGCGCGACGCTCAACATGGAGCTCACCGCCGACACCGGCAAGGGCTATGTCCCCGCCGCCGCCAACCGTCCGGTCGATGCGCCGATCGGGCTGGTGCCGATCGATGCGCTCTACTCGCCGGTCCGCCAGGTCAGCTACAAGGTGGAGAACACCCGCGTCGGGCAGGAGCTGGACTATGACAAGCTCACGCTGACGGTCGAGACCGACGGCACGGTCACCCCGGAAGACGCGCTCGCTTATGCCGCGCGCATCCTGCAGGACCAGCTGCAGCTGTTCGTCCACTTCGACGAGGGCCTCGCCGCGACGTCGGTCCCGTCGGGGGTCGCCGTTGCCGCCGTCGAGGCGGAGGCGGATGCCAATCAGCTCAACCGCTACCTGCTCAAGAAGGTCGACGAGCTCGAGCTGTCGGTGCGTTCGGCCAACTGCCTGAAGAACGACAATATCATCTACATCGGCGACCTCGTGCAGAAGACCGAGGCCGAGATGCTCCGCACGCCGAACTTCGGCCGCAAGAGCCTCAACGAGATCAAGGAGGTGCTGTCCTCCATGGGTCTGCGGCTCGGCATGGACATCCCGGGCTGGCCGCCCGAGAATATCGAGGAAATGGCCAAGAAGCTCGAACAGGAGCTGATGGGGTGATGCGCAGCGGGATCGGTCCGGTGGACTGATCCCGAAGCATCGCCACGGTTCGCGCGCTGAATGCGAACCGATTGGTGAAACACGGAGTCAGGGCGGTGCTCCCTCTCACCGCCTGGTCCGGGGTACCTCGCACGGCCCCTGAACGAACGGAGAAGAAAAATGCGTCATCGCGTCGCTGGCCGCAAGCTGCAGCGTACTTCCAGCCATCGTGCCGCCCTGTTCCGCAACATGGCCGCCGCGCTCATCAAGCATGAGCAGATCACGACCACGACCGCCAAGGCCAAGGAGCTGCGGCCCTATGTGGAGAAGCTGATCACCCTCGCCAAGAAGGGTGGCCTCTCCAACCGCCGCCTCGCCCATGCGCGGCTGCTCGACGACGCGCAGCTCACCAAGCTGTTCGACGTGCTCGCGGACCGCTATGCCGACCGCAACGGCGGCTATACGCGGATCATCAAGGCCGGCATCCGCGCCTCGGACGCAGCGCCGATCGCCATCATCGAGCTGGTCGACCGCGACGTTTCCGCCAAGGGCCAGGACTCGGGCCCGGTCCAGGGCGACGAGGATTTCGACGAAGCGGCCTGATCCGAGAAGTCCGAAGATCACCGGGAGGGGCTCTCCGAAAGGGGAGCCCTTTTCCGTTGGCGCGGGGGGCAGGCAGAACTGATCGCAATTGTGACCAGTTTTGACAAATGGACCCGGGGCTCCTAGCGCCCGAACGAGAGTCGGTTCCCCTTCGGAGCTCCGTTCATGCGTTCTGTTCCCGCTTGCGCCCTTGCCGCGTTTCTCCTGCTGTTTCAAACTCCTGTAGCCGCCATGCACGCCACCAAATCCGCCGCTGCCGCCGCGCCGATCGCCTATCCGCACACCGAGCGTGAGGACATCGTCGAAACCCATTTCGGGGTCGAGGTCGCCGATCCCTATCGCTGGCTGGAAAATGACGTGCGCGAGGATCCGCGGGTCGCCGAATGGGTGGCCGCGCAGAACCGTGTCACCGACGCCCATCTCGCCACCCTGCCTGCGCGCGACTTCTTCCGGTCCCGCCTGCGCGCGCTCTACGATTATGAGCGCTACAGCGTGCCCGAGAAGAAGGGCGGCCGCTATTTCTACGCCCGCAACGACGGCCTCCAGAACCAGTCGGTGCTCTATGTGCGCGACAGCCTGACCGGGCCGGCGCGGATGCTGATCGATCCCAACAGCTGGTCCGAGGACGGCGCCACCGCGCTTGCGGAATGGGTCGCTTCCGACGACGGCAAGAAGATCGTCTATGCGATCCAGGACGGAGGTACCGACTGGCGCACGGTGCGGGTGCTGGACGTCGACAGCGGGCAGGTGCTTCCCGACGAGGTCAAGTGGGTGAAATTCTCCAACCTCGCCTGGGCCAGGGACGGATCAGGCTTCTTCTATTCGCGCTTCCCCGAGCCGAAGAGCGAGGAGCAGTTCCAGTCGCTGAACGAGAACCAGACCATCCATTTCCACCGGCTCGGCACCGCGCAGAGCGCCGACACCCTGGTCTTCGCCGAACCCGAGCGGCCCAGGCTCAACCATGTTGCGCAGGTGTCGGACGACGGGCGCTGGCTGATCGTCACCTCGGCCGAAGGGACCGAGGAACGCTACGACATCAGCCTCATCGACCTGACGAAGCCCGGCTCGCCGCCGCTCCGCTTCGTCACCGGGCTGGAGAATGACTGGCGTTATCTCGGTAACCTGGGCGAGACCTTCTACTGGGCCACCAACCGCGGCGCTCCGCGGCTGCGCATCGTCAGGACCGACATCGGGAAGCCGCTGGCCGAGCTTGAGGAAGTCGTGGCGGAGAGCGAGGCGACGCTCGACGGCGCCTCTATCGTCGGCGATCGCCTGATCGCCTCCTATCTCGTCGATGCGAAGACCGAGGTGCGGACCTTCGCCCTCGACGGCGAGCCGCTCGGGACCGTGGCGCTGCCCGGCATCGGCACGGCGGTCGGCTTTGCCGGCGAGCCCGGTGACAGCGAGACCTTCTTCGCCTTCACCAGCTACAATGTTCCGACGACCATCTTCCGCTACGACAGCGCTACCGGCGAAGCCTCGGTGTTCGCCCGGCCGAAGGTCGCCTTCGATCCGGGCGCCTTCGCGGTCGAACAGCGTTTCTACACCTCGAAGGACGGGACGCGCATTCCGATCTTCCTGGTCCACCGCAAGGACCGGCCGCTCTCCACGCCGGCGCCGACCCTGCTCTACGGCTATGGTGGCTTCAACGTCTCGCTCCCGCCGGCCTTCTCCGCCACCAACCTCGCCTGGGTCGAACAGGGGGGCGTCTATGCGGTCGCCAACATTCGCGGCGGCGGCGAATATGGAAAGGCGTGGCACGACGGCGGTCGTCTCGCCAGCAAGCAGAATGTCTTCGACGATTTCATTGCCGCCGGCGAATATCTGGTCGCGGAGGGGATCACGACCAAGGACCGGCTGGCGATCTACGGGCGCTCGAACGGCGGGCTGCTGGTCGGCGCGGTGGTCAACCAGCGTCCCGACCTGTTCGCGGCTGCGCTGCCGGCGGTCGGCGTCATGGACATGCTGCGCTTCGATCGCTTCACCGCCGGTCGCTACTGGGTGGACGATTACGGCTATCCGTCGAAGGAGGAGGATTTCCGGACGCTGCTGGCCTATTCGCCCTATCACAACATCCGCCCGGGCACCGATTATCCGGCGATCCTCGTCACCACGGCCGACACCGACGATCGGGTCGTGCCCGGCCACAGCTTCAAATATGTGGCGGCCTTGCAGGCGGCGGACTCCGGCGGCAGGCCCAGGCTGATCCGGATCGAGACTCGCGCCGGGCACGGTGCCGGCAAGCCGACCGAGAAGATCATCGAGGAATATGCCGACATGTGGGCCTTCATCGCCCACTGGACCGGCATGACGGTCCCGCCCGCCAGATAGGGTCGGCGGGCTCGCTGGACAGGGATGCGCGGGGGTCCTAATCCCCCGCGAAACCCCGCCCGTGAATCGGAACCCTATGACCGTCCAGCCGTCCGAAACCATCCTGATCGTCGATTTCGGGAGCCAGGTGACGCAGCTCATCGCCCGCCGGGTGCGCGAGGCGGGCGTCTATAGCGAGATCGCGCCCTTCAGCAGCGCCGTCGAGGCGTTCAGGCGGCTCCGGCCCCAGGGGATCATCCTTTCGGGCGGCCCGGCCTCGGTGACGCTGGAGGAGAGCCCCAAGGCCCCGCCCGAGCTGTTCGAGGCCGGGGTGCCGATGCTCGGCATCTGCTACGGCCAACAGCTGATGGCCCAGCAGCTCGGCGGCAAGGTGGTCACCGGCGATCACAGCGAATTCGGGCGCGCATTCCTGGAAGTGACCGACGAATGCGCGCTGTTCGACGGCCTCTGGTCGCCGGGCGAGCGCCACCAGGTATGGATGAGCCACGGCGACAAGGTGGAGGCGCTGCCGGAAGGCTTCCGAATCGTCGGCCAGTCGCCCGGCGCTCCCTTCGCCGCCACCGCCAATGACGAGAAGGGCTTCTACGGCGTCCAATTCCATCCGGAGGTTGTCCACACCCCGGACGGCGGCAAGCTCATCGCCAATTTCGTCCGACATGTCTGCGGCCTGTCGGGCGAATGGACGATGGCAGAATTCCGCGCGACCAAGATCGCCGAGATCCGCGAGCAGGTCGGCAGGGGCCGGGTGATCTGCGGCCTGTCGGGCGGAGTCGATTCCGCAGTCGCCGCGGTGCTGATCCACGAGGCCATCGGGGACCAGCTGACCTGCGTGTTCGTCGACCACGGCCTGATGCGCGCCAATGAGGCCGAGCAGGTGGTGAGCCTGTTCCGCAACGCCTACAACATCCCGCTGGTCCATGTGGAAGCGGAGACCCTGTTCCTGCGCGGCCTGCGCGGCGTCACCGATCCCGAGGAAAAGCGCAAGTTCATCGGCAAGACCTTCATCGAGGTGTTCGAGGAGGAAGCGCGCAAGATCGGCGGCGCCGAATTCCTCGCCCAGGGCACGCTCTATCCGGACGTGATCGAAAGCGTCAGCTTCACCGGCGGCCCGTCGGTGACGATCAAGAGCCACCACAATGTCGGCGGCCTGCCCGAGCGGATGAACATGAAGCTGGTCGAACCGCTGCGGGAATTGTTCAAGGACGAGGTGCGCGAGCTCGGCCGCGAACTCGGTCTCCCCGAAGCCTTCGTCGGCCGCCAGCCCTTCCCGGGCCCCGGCCTCGCCATCCGCATACCCGGCGCCGTCACGCGGGAGAAATGCGAGATCCTGCGCAAGGCGGATACCATCTTCCTCGATGAGATCCGCAACGCCGGCCTCTACGACGCCATCTGGCAGGCGTTCGCGGTCCTGCTGCCGGTCCGCACCGTCGGCGTGATGGGCGACGGGCGCACCTACGACCATGTCTGCGCCCTGCGCGCCGTCACCTCGACCGACGGCATGACCGCCGACGTCTATCCCTTCGATCCCGCCTTCCTCAGCAGAGTCGCCACCCGCATCGTCAACGAGGTGAGGGGCATCAACCGCGTCGTCTACGACTATACGTCCAAGCCGCCCGGCACGATCGAGTGGGAATGAAGGGAGCGCCGATCGGCGGGTTCGGCTGAGGACGCGGCTCGCAGGCTAGCGGCGCCCTGCCGGAACAGGGCCGCCAGCGCCAGTGCGGCGAGAGGGAATGCGACGGCGTATCCCAGGATCCCGATATCGCGGAGCTGCATGTCTCCACCAGGCACGCCCGCAAGTCCCGCCAATGCCAATAGCCCGCTCGCGATGAGCAGGTATCGCGCGAGGCGGGCCAGGCCGGAGCCCTCGACGAGCGACGCCCCCAGGAGGGCGGAGATGGGGAAGAAGACGTCCCAGGCAACGACATCGAGGGCGTAAGGAATCGAAGGCCATTGAAAGGCTAGTTGAGCCGAGGCCCGCGAACCCAGAAGGAGGGAGATGTGCACGCCGCAGGTCAGGAGAGCGGCAATCAACATGCAGAACAGCGCGCAGCGGCCTATTGCCTTGCGCCTGCGAGCCCGGAAGTGAAGACTACCCATGACGGCCACCATGGCCGGCGCGATTACCAGGATCATCAGTTCCATAGCCGCCAGCCATGGATCGTGGATCGCGGCGTCAGGGGAGGCGCGGGAGGCAAGGCCGACCCCAAGAAGCACGCCGTAAATCAGGCTGAACACAACCGTCGCCACGGCCGACGCCATTCCCAGCCGATTAGCAATCAACGGCCCCATGCCCGCAATCGTGCAGTAGCCATCGCTTGGATACAAGGCCGCCGAGGTTCCGTGCGCGCCTTTCGCTGCTCGAGGCTCACCGGTGACCCCGGCAAACTCGCAATCACCGCATGCGTGCCATGGCGGGGCCGAGGACCTCGATCCGGTTGGTCCAGACATAGCCGTCGAATCCATCCGGAACGAGGTCCAGCTGGTCGCTCCGGTCCAGGCCCGACGTGAAGCCGCCGCCGTCATAGGGGCCGAGAAGAATGACGGCGCTTCCGGCGTCGCGCATGCGGGCGGTGAAGCGGTGGGGCCAACCCCACATCAGCCAGGCGTAGTTGGCGGGCACGACGACCAGGGTGTTGCGGCAGCTGCCCGGCACGATTCCCGTCCATCCGATGGCGAGATAGCGGCTGAGACAGGATATGGCCGAGTCCCTGTCATAGCCCCGCAACCTCGGGATCAGCCGCAAAGCCTCGCGCGTCGGGGTTCGGCCGCCATAGACTCCGAAGATCGCATCCCGCCGGGCCGGATTGGCCCGCAGCATCCGCGCCAGCGCCTGTGCCTCTTCCCGCCTTTCGCTCTTGAAGTTCACCAGGAACCTGCGCGCCGGGAATTCCGTCAGCACCTCGTCCAGCGTCGGCATCAGGCCGATGCCCTTGCCCCGCAACGGATGGGATTTGCCGCCGTCGGCAGTATAGCCGTAGCCGACGTCCAGCACCCTGAGCCTGGCCATTTCGGTTTCGCCGGTGACGCCCGTGCCATTCGTCCGGCAATCGAGGGTCCAGTCGTGAAAGACCGCGAACGCACCATCCGGCGTGAGGTGGAGGTCCAGTTCCACGACGGCGGCGCCATGATCGAAGGCGGCCCGCATCGACGGAATCGTATTCTCGATGAAATCATGCGTTGGTGGGCGGATGCGCTCCGCCGTGCAGCTGTCGTTTGCGAGGTCCTCCGAACCGAAGGTCTGATGCACCCCGCGGTGCGCGATAAGTTGCGTGCGGCCGGCCTCGGGCGCAGCGACGAGCAGCGAGCTATTCCGTGCCCAGACCGCGGCAAGGCAGGCCATGATCGAGAACCCGATCCTCCTCATCATCGGACGCCTTCTCGTAACCCTCTGGTTCACACCGCCCATCCTGCAATCTGTGGGCCGACGCCTTTCCACATTGACCCTCTTCGCTCCACCCGCTTTTCAGGTCGGCGCGTCGGTTCATCGGCGTCGCATCGCGGGAGGAAATATGGCCAGGGCAACGCGGGCAACCCGGGCATTGCAGGGTGCCGCTATCCCCTTCACCGTCCACGGCTATGATTATGATCCGGATGCCGACCGGGTCGGGCTCCAGGCCGCCGAGGCCCTGGGCGAGCCGCCGGCGCGCGTGCTGAAGACGCTGATGGCGCTGGTCGACGGCAAGCCGGCCTGCGCGATCCTGGCTTCGGATCGCGAGGTGGCGATGAAGAAGCTTGCCGCCGCGCTCGGCGGCAAGTCGGCGGAGATGATGCGCCCGGCCGATGCGGAGCGCCTGTCGGGCTATAAGGTCGGCGGGATCAGCCCGTTCGGCCAGACGCGCCGCGTCCCGGTGGCGATCGACGAAGCGGCGCTGGCGCAGACCCATGTCTTCATCAACGGCGGCCAGCGCGGGCTGCAGGTGCGGCTCGATCCCAGCGATGCGGTCCGGTTCCTGAACGCCGTGGTGGCGCCGCTCGCGGCCTGACGGGAGGCGGCGGGAAGCGGGCGGTCAGGGGCGCGCGAATCCGGCGCGCGCCGCCTCGACTTGGGCACGGATGACGCATTCCTCCGCATGGTCGTTCACCAGTCCCATCGCCTGCATGAAGGCATAGACAGTGGTCGGCCCGACGAAGGTCCAGCCCCGCTTCTTCAGTTCCTTCGACAGGGCCACGGATTCGGGCGAGGTCGAGCGCAGCTCGGGGCCGGCGCCCCCGTCTCCGGATTCGTAGCGCCAGACGAAGGCAGCGATCGATCCCTCCCGCTCCACCATCTCGCGTGCGCGGCGGGCATTGTTGATCACCGATTCGATCTTGCCGCGGTGCCGCACGATCCCGGCATCCTGGAGCAGCCGCTCGACGTCGCCCTCGCTGAACCCGGCGACCCGATGGAAGTCGAAATCATGGAAAGCGGCCCGGAAGTTTGCGCGCTTGGCGAGGATGGTTCGCCAGCTCAGCCCGGACTGGAATCCTTCCAGGCTGATCTTCTCGAACAGGCGGCGATCGTCGGCGACCGGAAAGCCCCATTCGCGGTCGTGATAGTCGAGGAAGTCGGGCGCGGCGCCGGCCCAGGCGCAGCGGTGCCGTCCGTCGGGGCCTTCGAACGTCCTCATCAAACGCGCCTCCTTCGTCTATCGTCGGGATGCTGCCGGCTCGATCCTGCCGCCGGGACGGCCGCGCGCCAACCCGATTCTCGGCCGGCGAAATCCACGAACCACAGGGAGCCCCGTCATGAAGGACCTGACTCACTTTCCGATCACCCGGCGCTGGCCCGCCGCCCATCCGGACCGGATCCAGCTCTATTCGCTGCCGACGCCCAATGGCGTGAAGGCCTCGATCGTGCTCGAGGAGCTCGGCCTGCCCTATGAGCCGCATCTGGTCGACATCGGTGCCAACGAGACCTGGACCGAGGAATATCTGTCCCTCAACCCGAACGGAAAGATTCCGGCGATCATCGATCCCGACGGCCCCAACGGCGAACCGTTCGGCCTGTTCGAATCCGGCGCGATCCTGCTCTACCTGTCCGACAAGACCGGACGCCTCGTCCCCGCCGATCCGGCCGGACGTTACGAAACCATCCAGTGGGTGTTCTTCCAGATGGCAGCGATCGGGCCGATGTTCGGCCAGGTCGGCTATTTCAACAGGTTCGCCGGCCGCGAGATCGAGGACAAGCGCCCGCTGCAGCGCTACGTCGCGGAAGCGAAGCGCCTGCTCGGGGTGCTCGAAGGGCGGCTCGAGGGGCGCGACTGGATCATGGGCGCCGATTATACGATCGCCGACATTTCGATGCTCGGCTGGGTCCGCAATCTCATCACCTTCTACGAGGCTGCCGAACTGGTGGAGTTCGACCGGCTGCGCGCCGTGCCGCGCTGGCTCGAACGCGGCCTCGCCCGGCCGGCGGTGCAGCGCGGGCTCGCCATCCCGTCCCGCGGCTGACCGGAAGCGGTTGCATCGCGCCGGCGGAAGGCGGAAGATCGCCATTCGCCGGAGGTCGAGTCCCATGCGCTTCCATCTGGGCTTTCACGAGTCCCCGGTCGGATCCCTGCCTTTGGTCTGGGATGACGAGGAATGGCTTCGCCTGCTCTATTTCGACGGCGACGAGGGCCGCATCGCGCTGGAAATGCAGCGCCGCTACGGGCCGTGCACGCTGGTCCGGCGGGACCTGCCCGACGCGCTCGCCCGGCCGCTCGATCTTTATTTCGCGGGCGATCTGCATGCCGTCGATGCCATCGCCGTGGCACCGTCGGGCACGCCCTTCCAGCTCGAGGTCTGGGCGGCGTTGCGGGCGATCCCTCCCGGCACGACGATGAGCTACGGCGGGCTGGCGATGAAGCTTGGCCGTCCGGGCGCCAGCCGTGCGGTCGGGCTCGCCAACGGCTCCAATCCCATAGCCCTCGTCGTTCCCTGTCACCGGGTGATCGGCGCCAACGGATCGCTCACCGGCTTCGGCGGCGGGCTCGCGCGCAAGCAATGGCTGCTCGACCATGAGCGGCGGCACAGCGGCGGCGAGCCCCAGCTCAGCCTGTTCGCCGAAGCGGGGCGGCCGCTCCCGATCGCTGCCGGATGAGGACTCGTACCGAATCCCCGGCCCCATTCCGTCCGGGCTGAGCTCCTCGAAGCCCTTTTCTTCGCCTACGGCCCGAGGCGTGCTTGACCTCAACTTAAGTTGAGATCCTATGTCCGATGCTCGTCCGATTCGTGGAGGAGCAGAGATCATGGATAGACTGGGACTGGCCCTCATCTACGGCAGCGTCCGTCCGGGGCGCTTCTGCGACACGGTGGCCGCCTGGGTCGCCGAGGAAATCCGGAGCAGCGGCGCGTTCCGGCTCGACCTGATCGATCCTGCCGTGGACATGAGCGATCGCGACTTTCGCCGCTGGATCGATGCGGCGGACGCCTTCGTCGTCGTCACCCCGGAATATAATCATTCCTTTCCCGGTCCGCTGAAGACCGCAATCGACCGGGCGCGGGAGGAATGGCACGCCAAGCCGGTCGGATTCGTCTCCTATGGCGGCGCTTCCGGCGGGCTGCGCGCCATCGAACATCTGCGCGGCGTGTTCGCCGAACTCCATGCCGTCGGCATCCGTGACAGCGTGAGTTTCCCCAATGCGTGGGAGCGGTTCGATGCCCAGGGTCGGCCGCTGGACGAAGCCGGCTGCAGCCGCGCCCTCGCGCGCATGCTGGCCCAGCTCGGCTGGTGGGGACGGGCGCTGAGGGCGGCGCGCGCCGCCGAAGCCTTCGGAGAAGCGGCATGAGCGCCGCACCGTCCGGCGCGGCGGGTCCCCGCATTCTCGTGATCGGTGGCGATTCCGACGTCATGGAGGCAATGCTGGGTGAGGTCGTGGCCGCGGGGCTCGACGCCCGGGGCTCGGTCGATCCGGACACCGTCCTGGAGCGTTTCGATCCGGCCGCCTTCGATCTCGTCGCCTTCGGTGGCGGCATCGCGGCGGATCGGCGCAAATCCCTGCAGCGGGACTTCCGGCTCCGGAATCCGGATCTGAAATTCATCCGCACCTGGGCGCCCCATGCGGCGGCGGACATTATCGCGGCCGCCCGGGGAGCTGCCGCCGGCGTCGACCTGCAGGCCTATTGCGCGCGCATCGGCCATGACGGGCCGCTGACGCCGACCCTGGCCACGCTCGGCGAACTCCAGGCCCGGCATCAGGCGGCGATCCCGTTCGAAGCCATCGACGTGCTGCTCGGCCGGGGAATCGACCTGGCGCCCGAAGCGATCGACGGCAAGCTGATCGCCGCGGCGAGGGGCGGCTACTGCTTCGAACAGAACGGGCTGTTCCGTCGCGTGCTGAGCGCCGTCGGCTTCGAGGTCGAAAATCTCGCGGCCAGCGTCCGCTGGATGTCTGTCCCCGGCACGGTTCCGGCGCCGCGCACGCACCGGGTCCTGCGAGTGACGCTGGACGGGGTGCCGTGGCTGGTGGACGTCGGCTTCGGATCGGCCGTCCCCGCCGCGCCGCTGCGGATGGACCTGCGCGATCCCCAGCCGACGATCCACGAGACCTACCGGATCATTCCGTTCGGAGGCGGATCGCTGCTGCAGCTGCGCGCCGGCGACCGCTGGTTCCCGCTCTACGACATATCGGCGGAGCCGTGGCACGATTCGCAGTTCGAGCTTCCGAACTGGTACACTTCGACCCATCCGAACTCGCATTTCCGGCGCGACCTGGTGGTCGCGCGGACGACGGCGGAGGCCCGATATGGCTTGCGCAACGGGCGGTTCACCGTCCGGCGGCCGGACGGAACGTCCGAGCGCCGTCATCTCTCCGCCGACGGGATCGAACGGATGCTGGGCGACCTGTTCGGGCTCCCGGTGGACACGGAGTGGCGGCCGATCCTCGAGAAGGCGGCCGCCGCCCCGGATCCGGCGGAACCGGCCATCGGGAGCCGGGCGGCCTGACGCGCAGCCGATCGCGGCCTCGACAGCTGCCGTCGACTGTTCGTGAAGCGCCCAGAAGTTGCGGACCTCCCCGCCGCCCAGCTTCGCCTGGAGCACGGCCAGGTGCGAATGCCAGCCGCCGGCGAAATTGGTCATCGGCGCCGGGCCGCTGATGCCACTGTGGGTGAGGACGAGCCGGGTCCGGCCGTTTCCTTCGGCTGCGAGCTCGAACCGAACGGTCCCTTCCTTGCCCTCGTCCCAGGTGAAGACCAGCAGGCGCGGCGGTTCGATGGCGATGATCCGCTCGTGCGAGGAGGCGCCCTTCCACTTCGCATGGGGCCCGGGATAGGGGACTGGATCGGAGGACAGTTTGTCGTGGTCGAAGACCAGGACAATCTCCCCGCCTTCCCGCGGGTCGGTGCTGCCGCCGGCAAACCATTGCTTGCGCAGGTCAGGATCGGTGAGCCAGCGCCACACGGTTTCGACCGGCGCGTCGAGGATCCGCTCCATCCGGATCGTGTCGGGAGCGAGCTTTTCTACGTCTGTCACAAGGCTTCTCCTCTTTGTCGGGCCGGAATGGCGTCTCACGCGTCCTTCCGGTCTGCGGCCACCAGCGTCTCGAGCTGGTCGAGGCGGGCCGACCAGAAGGTTTCCCATTGGCGAAGCCAGCGCTCGGCTTCTGCCAGCGGTCCCGCCTGGAGGCTGCACATCTGGGTGCGCCCCACCTTGCGGCGCGAAACCAGGCCAGCCCTTTCCAGGACCTTCACATGCTTGGAGGCGCCGGCGAAGCTCATCGCATAGGGCTCGGCGAGCTCGCCGATCGACTTGTCCCCGCACGCGAGGCAGGCGAGCATCCCCCGGCGGGTCGGGTCGGCCAGGGCGTGGAACGTCGAATCGAGTCGTTCAACCATGTGGTTTAATAACTAGTGCAGGCCGAAAGAGTCAACCGATCGGTTTAATGACTGGGGTTGAACCCGCGCGCGCTTCCCCGCAGGAAAGCGGCAGGGGTTTTCGGATCCGAAAGGAGGAAAGGGTGCAGGTGAAGCTCTACGGCATCAGGAATTGCGACACCGTCAAGAAGGCGCGCGCCTGGCTCGATGCGCGGGGGATCGGCTACGAGTTCCACGATTACAAGACTGCCGGCGTCGATCCCGAACGGCTGAAGTCCTGGACGGCCCGGCTCGGCTGGGAGGCGCTGCTCAATCGCTCCGGGACCACCTTCCGCAAGCTCTCGGATGCCGACAAGGCGAACCTGGACGAAGTCAAGGCGCTCGGGCTCATGGCAGCGCAGCCCTCGATGATCCGCCGGCCGGTGGTCGAGGCGGGTGACACTCTGCTGGTCGGCTTCAAGCCCGACCAGTTCGAAGCCGCTCTGGCCTGAACCGGTGGCGTCCGTCGGATTCCGCACCGTCGCGGTTCCCGATCCGCGCGAGGACAAGCCCATTTCGGTGGCGATCCTCTACCCGACCGAAGCGGCGGGGGAGCCGACCGCTTTCGGGCCGTTCACCCTGGAAGTCGCGCGGGGTGCGGAAATCCGGGACGGGCGTTTCCGCCTCGTCCTGATCTCCCACGGCATGGGCGGGTCGCCGATGACCCACCGGCTGCTCGCCCGCCATCTGGCAGCGAGCGGCTTCGTCGTCGCCCTGGTCGAGCACAGTTTCGACAATCGGAACGATACCAGCCGCACCGGCACGGTGCGCGCCTTGTCCGATCGCCCCCATCAGCTGCGAACCGTCGCCGACTGGTTCCTTCAGGGCAGCGGGTTCCAATCGCGGCTGGCGGGCGAAACCTTCGCGGTGATCGGCCATTCGCTCGGTGGCTACAGCGCGCTGGCGCTGGCGGGCGGGATCGCCGCCTCGCTTCCCGATGAGGAGCCGGACGGCCAGCCCCGGCGCATCGATACGGTGCAGGATCCGCGCGTTGCCGCCCTCGTCCTCCTCGCGCCCGCGACGCCCTGGTTCAGGGAGTCCGGTTCGCTGGCCGGCGTGGACGTGCCGATCCTGCTGCTTGCCGGCGGCAAGGACCCGCATTGTCCGCCTGCGCTGATGGCCGAGCCCTTGCTGTCCGCCGTCGCGAGGCCGGAGCGGGTCCGCTACCGCCTGATCGACGATGCCGGCCACTATTCCTTCCTCAGCCCCTGGCCGCCCGCGATGCGCAACCCGGGCTTCCCCCCGTCGCAGGATCCGCCCGGCTTCGATCGCGACTCGTTCATGGAGGTGCTGCAGGCCGAGGTGCTCGACTTTCTGGCCGAGACGCTGTGATCGCGCGCCGGGCGGCGTTTCCGGCCCGCGCTCGGGTTTGCCATCGCCGCGCATAAGGATTAGCGCAGGGGGCATGTCCACCTATACGCTCGACACGTCGACCAGCCGTGCGCATCCGACGCCGGCCCCGATGCGCCGGCTGACGGTGCCCAAGCTGCAGGCGCGCAAGGGTGGCGAGCCGATCGTTGCGCTGACCGCCTACACCACGCGCATGGCGCAGCTGCTCGATCCCCATTGCGATCTGCTCCTGGTCGGGGACAGCCTCGGCCAGGTGATCTACGGCCTGCCCTCCTCCATTCCGGTCAGCCTGGACATGATGTGCGCCCATGGGGCGGCGGTGGTGCGCGGATCCTGGCATGCCGTCGTGGCCGTCGACATGCCCTTCGGCTGCTATGAGGCCAGCCCCGCCCAGGCGTTCGAGAGCGCCGCCCGCATCCTCAAGGAGACCGGCGCGGCCGCCGTGAAGCTGGAAGGCGGGGAGGCGATGGCCGAGACGATCGCCTTTCTCGTCCGGCGCGGCATACCGGTGATCGGCCATGTCGGCTTGACGCCGCAGGCGGTGAACGCGCTCGGCGGTTACGGCGCCCGCGGGCGGGACAGTGCGGAGCGGCACAAGATCCTGGCCGACGCCAGGGCGGTGGCCGAGGCCGGATGCTTTGCGCTTGTCATCGAAGGCGTGATGGAGGAGGTGGCGGCTGAAGCGACGCGCGCCGTGCCCTGTCCCACCATCGGCATCGGCGGCTCGGTCGAATGCGACGGGCAGATCCTGGTGACCGAGGACATGCTCGGCCTGTTCGAGCGGACGCCGCGCTTCGTCAAACGGTTCGACGATCTTGCCGGCCGGATCGGCGCGGCGGCGGAAACCTATGCGGCCGAAGTGCGCGCCCGCAGCTTTCCCGGAGAGGAGCAGGTCTATCGGCCGACGGAGTGAAGCCTCTTCCGTTTGCGGCGAGGCACCGATAGAGCATCGTCGGAGCATCGCCGGGGCGCCAATCTTCTGTTCAGCTTCATTCCTGTCTTGCAGGCGTGATGCTCGTCAGGGTGGCGGCGGGCGTTCCGACGCGGCTTTGGAGATCATAGATTGGCACTGACCCCTAACCAGAACGAGGCATTCTTCCGCGAGGTGGACGAAGAGCTTCGCCGCGCCCAGCTCACCACCTTCGCCCAGCGCTACGGCAAGATGATCGTCGGCGCGATCCTGTTGTTCCTGATCGCCGTGGGGGCCTTTCTCTGGTGGCAGCATCGCCAGGCATCCGCGGCGGCGGCACAGGCGGAAGAGTTCATCTCGATCCTGAACGAGGTGGAGGCGGGACGGACCGAGGGGCTCGACGCCAGGCTCAACACCCTCGCCGAGGATGGCAGCGCCGGCTATCGCGCGGCCGCGCTTTTCGCCAAGGCCGCGCTTGCGATCCAGGCGGATAATGATGCGGGTGCGATCGAACTGTACAAGAAGATCGTCGCCGACGACGATCTCGCGCAACCCTATCGGGATCTTGCTTTGGTCCGCCAGACCGCTCTGGAATTCGACAAGCTGCCGCCGGAAGCCGTGATCGAGCGGCTTCGCCCGCTCGCCGTCAAGGGCAATCCGTGGTTCGGCAGCGCCGGCGAGATGGTCGCCGTCGCCTACATGAAACAGCAGAAGCCCGATCTCGCCGCTCGCCTGTTGGGCGAGATCGCCAGGGACCAGCAGGTGCCGGCCTCGATCCGCAACCGGGCGGGTCCGATGGCCAGCGGGCTCGGGCTGGACATGGGGGAGGACGTGCCTGCGGCCCCCGAAGCCGCAGCAGCGAAGGAAGGTAAGTAATGAAGCGAGTGTTCGTGGCCCTGGCCGCGCTGACCCTGGTGAGCGGCTGCGGTCTCTTCGACGGCAAGGGCAAGCCCAAGACGCCGACGATCGGCCAGCGTATTCCCGTCCTCACCGCCGAAGCGACGATCGACGTCGATCCCGGCCTTGCCGATCTCATGGTGGTGGTTCCGCCGCCGATGCCCAATGCCGAATGGGCGCAGCCCGGCGGCAATGCGGCGAAATCCATGGGGCATCTGACCCTGGGTGCGAACCTCTCCCGGGCCTGGAGCGTCAACGGCGGGGAGGGCAGCACAAGCCGCGTCCGTCTCGCCTCTCCGCCGGTCGTGGGCGGCGGCCGCATCTATGTGATCGATACCACGGCGACGGTGCGGGCGTTCAACACCTCCAACGGCCAGCAGGTCTGGCGCAGCCAGGTGGGCGATCCCAAGGAAACGGCCGGCGGCATGAGCCTCTGGACCGGCGAGTTCACCGGCAATTTTGGCGCCCTGTTCGGCGGCGGCGTCAGCTTCGACAACGGCCGCATCTATGCGACCAACGGTCTCGGCGATGTTGCCGCCTTCGATGCCGCGACGGGCGACCAGCTCTGGCGGGTCCGTCCCGGCGGTCCTCTGCGCGGCTCTCCGACGATCGCCAACGACAATGTCTATGTGGTCAGCCAGGACAATACGCTCTACACGCTGAGCCCCGCCGACGGGTCGGTGCGCTGGCAGCAGTCCGGCGCGCTCGAGCTGGCGGGAATCCTCGGCACGGCGGCGCCCGCGGCGGCGCAGGGGACGGTGGTGGCCGGCTTCTCCTCGGGCGAGCTCACCGCCTTCCGCTACGAGAATGGCCGCATCCTCTGGCAGGACGTGCTGGCGCGCACCAGCATCTCCACCGTTGTCGGCACGCTTTCGGACATCGATGCCGATCCGGTGATCGACAACGGCCGCGTCTTTGCGATCGGCCAGGGCGGTCGCATGGTCGCGCTGGAACTCATTACCGGCCAGCGCGTGTGGGAAATCAATGTCGCCGGCATTTCGACGCCCTGGGTGGCGGGGGAATGGATTTTCGTCGTGACCGACCAGGGGCAACTGCTGTGCCTGGCGCGGTCGAGCGGCAGGGTTCGCTGGATGACGCAGCTGCCGCGCTTTCGCGACGAGGAAGACAGGAAGGGGCCGATCTTCTGGATGGGGCCGATCCTCGCGGGCGATCGCCTGATCCTCGTCAACTCGCGCGGCGACCTCTACAACGTCTCCTATACCGACGGGACCGTCCTGTCGCGCACCAGGACCGACGAGCGCATCACCGTCGCGCCGGTCGTCGCCGACAACACCCTGTTCATCCTCTACGACAACGGCCGGCTCGCCGCCTGGCGCTGAGCCGCCCGTTCGCGCCCGCGGTCGCTGTGCCGCCCTCGGGCAACCAGCGACCCGGTTGACCCCCGGAAACGGAAGGGGCAGGGCGGCCGCCATGCCCAAGCGCCCCACCGTTGCCATCGTTGGCCGCCCCAATGTCGGCAAGTCGACTCTGTTCAATCGCCTGGTCGGCAAGAAGCTGGCGCTCGTCGACGATCGCCCCGGCGTGACCCGCGACCGCCGTGAAGGGGATGCCAGGCTCCTCGGCCTCGAGTTCCGGGTGATCGACACCGCCGGCTATGAGGATGAGGATCCGCGCACCCTGCCCGGCCGTATGCGCGCCCAGACCATGGCCGCCGTTAGCGAGGCCGATGGCGTCCTGTTCCTGATCGACGCCCGCGCCGGCATCACCCCGCTCGACGAGGAGATCGCGCGCTGGCTGCGCGGCGAGACCACGCCGGTGATCCTGGTCGCGAACAAGGCGGAAGGGTCGGCCGGGGAGGCCGGCATCCTGGAATCCTACTCCCTGGGACTGGGCGAACCGGTGGCGCTCAGCGCCGAACATGGCGAGGGCGTCGCCGACCTGTTCGAGCAATTGCAGCCGCTGGTCGAAGCGGGCGAGGCGGAGGATGAAAGCGAGGAGGAGCGGGGCGAGCGGCCGCTCAAGCTCGCGATCGTCGGGCGGCCGAATGCCGGAAAGTCCACCCTGATCAACCGCCTGATCGGGCAGGAACGGCTGATCACCGGCCCCGAAGCGGGGATTACCCGCGACTCCATCGCCATCGACTGGGAATGGCAAGGGCGCCCGATCCGCCTGATCGACACCGCGGGAATGCGCAAGAAGGCGCGGGTGCAGGACAAGCTGGAAAAGCTTTCGGTCGCCGACGCCCGGCGGGCGGTGGATTTCGCCGAGGTGGTCGTGCTCCTGCTCGATGCCACGCTCGGGCTCGAAGCGCAGGACCTGCGCATTGCCGACAACGTGCTGCGCGAAGGCCGTGCGCTGCTCGTCGCCATCAACAAATGGGACGTTGCCGAGAATCAGAGCGGCTTGTTCCAGGGCGTGCGCAATGCCCTGGCCGAAGGGCTCGCCCAGGCGCCAGGCGTCCCGGTGATCGCCATTTCGGCGCTGACCGGCAAGGGACTCGACTCGCTGATCGAAGCGGCGTTCGACGTGCGCGAGACCTGGTCGAAGCGCGTCTCGACCGGCGAGCTCAACCGCTGGTTCGAGGAGGCGATCGAGCGCAATCCGCCGCCGGCGCCGGGCGGCAAACGGATCAAGCTTCGCTACATCACCCAGGTCGGAAGCCGCCCGCCGACCTTCGTCATCTTCGGCACCCGGCTCGACCAGCTTCCCGAAAGCTATCGGCGCTATCTCGCCAATGGCATGCGGCGGGAACTCGGTTTCGGCGCGGTGCCGCTGCGGCTGCAGTTGCGCGGTTCGCGCAACCCCTTCGACTCATGAGGCCTTCCGGCTCATGACCGAACCCGATCTCCTGGTGGATGCGCGCGGGCTGCTCTGTCCCTGGCCGGTCCTGCGCCTCGGCCGCGCGGCGCGGGAACTCGGGCGTCCGGGGACCATCCGCCTGCTCGCGGACGACCCGCTCGCCGCGCGGGAAGTGGCGCAGCTGTGCACCGAACGCGAATGGGAATTTGTTGCAGATCCTCAGGATTCCGCGGGTTTCACCATAGTTATTCGGTGAAGCGTCAACCGGGTGTTTACCCCGAAAGGGCTATGCTCCCGGCCGGACAAGCGGACTGTTTACCATCGAAGGAGCCGGTATTTGACCGAATCCGACCCTATTGTGGATTGGGGCATATTCCAGCGGACCCGCGCCGAGCTGGGGCCCGGCTTCGTGCGCATCCTGGGCTATTTCCGCGAGGACGGCGAGAAGTCGGTGGCGAAGATTGAGGACGCCATGCACCGCCGCGACGCGACCGGCCTGGTGATTCCGGCCCACACGCTGAAGAGCGAGGCGCGGCAATTCGGCGCCGAGCCGCTCGGCGCGCTGGCGGAGGAGATCGAGTTTGCCGCCCGGCGCGCGATCGAACAGCGCACCTTCCCCGACGATCTGGTCCCGTCGGTCGCACGTCTGCGGCCGCTCTATCAGCAGACGATGGAGCTGTTCGACAAGGAGGCCAATCCCCTGGTCTCCCGCCGGCCCGTGTTCGGGCGCTCGAACGTCCACAACCAGAGCTTCGGGCGCGCCTGAAGCGGGCAGGAGCGCGCCCGCAGTCGACGGGGTGATCCGTCCTAACGGCGCATCGGCTGCAGTTGCCCGCGGGCGAGCGTGCGCCACAGCCATTCGAACGGACCGTAGCGGAAGCGTTGGAGCCAGGGCTTGCTCCACAGGAGCATCAGCGCCCAGGCCGGAAGGACGGCCAGCCACAGCTCGGCGCGGCCCAGATGGCCGTACAGCCCCAGCCCCCAGCCGTAGAACAACGCCGTCATCAGGATGCTGGTGCCCAGATAGTTGGTGAAGGCCGCCCGGCCGGCGGCGGCGAGGCGCTGGGTCAGGGCGCCGCCCCGCCGCGTCAGCAGGATGATGAGCGCCGCATAGCCGAGCACCATCAGTGGGCGGACCGCGGTGGTCGCGGTGAGCGAAAGGGCATAGACCGACACCGGATCGAAACCCGCTCGGACCAGCGCCCGTGCGAGCAGCGCATATGCGGGCAGGGCGAGGGCGAGGCTGCCGATCGCGATCCGGGAATAGCTGCGGTCGCTCCAGGCGCCGGTGAGGAAGCCGCAGCGAAGAGTTGCCATTCCCAGCAGCATGTAGCCGAGCGTTTCCGGCCCGAAGACGAGGAAGCTGGTGAAGGGGCCCTGGAGCTCGTGCCGGAACTGGTGGGCGGCGATCTCGAGGAAGCTGCCGCGATAGACGGCAAGGGTGCGCTCAAGCTCTTCCGCGGTCGGTATGGTGAGGTCGTCGACGAACAGCCGCCAGGTCTCGATCGCCGCCGCGCCGGCGCCGGGCGCCGTGGCAGCGGTGGCGGCCTCGTTGACCTGATGGGCCATGGCGCCGAACAGCAGCAGCTGCGCCACGATCGCGATGATCCCCGCCACGGTCAGTTCGATGGTCGAGCGTTCGCGGAAGAACCATGCGATCATCCCGACCGGCGCGTAGAGGCTGAGGATGTCGCCGTTCCAGATGAAGAAGTAATGGGCGAGCCCGAACAAAAGCAGCCATGCCATGCGGGCGAAATGGACTCGCGCCGCCGACTCTCCCGCCGCTTCGGCGCGTTCGATGACCAGGAGCATGCTGGCGCCGAACAGGAAAGAGAACAGCCCGCGCATCTTGCCGTCGAACAGCAGGAAACTGATGACCCAGGAGACGCCGTCGGCTCGGTCTTCCCAGCCGTAGGCGAGGGGGTTGAGATAGGCCTCCATCGGCATTGCGAAGGCGACCACGTTCATCGCCGCAATCCCGAGCACCGCCACGCCGCGCACGATGTCCAGCGTCAGGATGCGGCCGGGCGGCCCCCGATTCTCCTCGGCCTGGGGAAGCGTGGCGGCGCTGGAATGCTCGTCGGCCATCATTCTCCCGGCCCGGCGGGATCGGCTCAGGCGAGCGCGGCGTCGGGTCCCATCAGTTTCGGGAAGAAGCCTTCATGCGCTTCGCGCAGCCTGTCCAGCCCAATGCTGCCCGCCCCGTCGAGGGCGACGACGCTGCCCCCGGTCGTCCCGATCCGCTCGGCCGGGAGTCCGGCAGCCGCCGCCGCCGCAAGCACGTCCTCTGCCTTGTCGTCCGGCGTCGTCACGACATAGCGGCCCTGGTCCTCGCCGAAGGCGAAGCCGGTGGTGAACGGCCTCCTGGCGACGAAGCCGATGCCCCCGGCCAGCGCCATTTCGGCAATGGCGACCAGCAGGCCGCCATCGGACAGGTCATGGACCGCGCTGACCGCCTTCCCGGCGATCATTCCGCGGACGAATTCGCCCGCCTTCCTTTCCCGGGCGAGGTCCACCGGCGGCGGCGGGCCTTCCTCGCGGCCCGCAATCTCCCGCAGCCACAGCGACTGGCCGAGATGGCCTATGGTCTCGCCGATCAGGATCACCGCCTCATCCGCGGCCTTGAAGGCGAGGGTGGCCGACTCCTCCCAGTCCTTCAGCAGGCCGACGCCGCCGATCGCCGGTGTGGGCAGGATCGCGCTTCCGCTTCCGTCCTCGTTCTTGGTTTCGTTGTAGAGAGAGACGTTGCCCGAGACGATCGGAAAGTCGAGCGCCCGGCACGCTTCCGCCATGCCTTCGATGCATCCGACGAACTGGCCCATGATTTCCGGCCGCTGGGGATTGCCGAAATTCATGCAATCGGTCGCGCCGAGCGGAGTCGCGCCGACGGCACTGAGGTTGCGATAGCATTCGGCGATCGCCTGCCTGCCGCCTTCCACCGGATCCGCGAGGCAGTAGCGGGGAGTGACGTCGGTCGAAATGGCGAGCGCCTTGCGGGTGCCGTGCACTCGGACGACCGCAGCATCGCCGCCGGGCCGCTGGACGGTGTCGGCGCCGACCATATGGTCATATTGCTCCCATATCCAGCGGCGGCTGGCGAGGTCGGGCGATCCCATCAGCTTGACCAGGTCGGCGGCCAGGTCCTGCGACTCCGGCAGATCGCCGAGCGGCCCGGGTTTCGGCGTGGGTTCCCAGGGCCTGTCGTAGAGCGGCGCCTCGTCGGCCAGCGGCGCGAGCGGAATGTCGGCGACCACCTCGCCATTCCATGTCAGCACCATGTGGCCGGTGTCGGTGACGCGTCCGATGACGGCGAAGTCGAGCTCCCATTTGCGGAAGATGGCCTCCGCCTCGGGCTCCCGCCCGGGCTTGAGCACCATCAGCATCCGTTCCTGGCTCTCGGACAGCATCATCTCATAGGGAGTCATGCCCTCCTCGCGGCAGGGGACGGCGTTCATGTCCAGCTCGATTCCGACGCCGCCCTTGGACGCCATTTCGACCGACGAGGAGGTGAGGCCCGCGGCTCCCATGTCCTGGATGGCGACGATGGCGTCGGACGCCATCAGCTCCAGGCAGGCTTCGATCAGGAGCTTCTCGGTGAACGGGTCGCCGACCTGGACCGTCGGTCTCTTCTCCTCGCTGTCCTCGGAGAAATCGGCCGATGCCATGGTGGCGCCGTGGATTCCGTCCCGCCCGGTCTTGGAGCCGACATAGACGATCGGATTGCCTACGCCCGATGCGGCCGAATAGAAGATCTTGTCGGTGTCGGCGACGCCGACAGTCATCGCATTGACCAGGATGTTGCCGTCATAGGCGCGATGGAAATTGACCTCGCCGCCGACGGTGGGGACGCCTACGCAATTGCCGTAGCCGCCGATGCCGTGGACCACGCCCGAGATCAGGTGCCGCATCTTGGGATGGTCCGGCCTGCCGAAGCGCAGCGCGTTCATGTTGGCGACCGGCCGCGCGCCCATGGTGAACACGTCGCGAAGAATGCCGCCGACGCCCGTTGCTGCACCCTGATAGGGTTCGATGTAGCTCGGGTGGTTGTGGCTCTCCATCTTGAACACCGCCGCCTGGCCATCGCCGATGTCGACCACGCCGGCATTCTCGCCCGGGCCCTGGATCACCTGCGGACCGCTGGTCGGCAGCTTCTTCAGATGGATGCGCGAGCTCTTGTAGGAGCAATGCTCGGACCACATCACCGAGAAGATGCCGAGCTCCGTCAGATTGGGCTCGCGGCCGAGCGCCTTGAGGATGCGCTCATATTCTTCGGGGGAGAGGCCGTGGTCGGCGACGGTCTGCGGGTCGATCCGTGAGGAAGCTGCGTTCATGCCGCGGTCCCATACGCGGGCCCCGGCGCCTTGTCAGCCCGCTTCGGTCGGCGTGCGGCGGCGCCCCCCGGGCGGGGTCGCGCACAAACGAAAAAGGCCGGCCAACGTGGCCGGCCTTTTCTGTTGGCTGAAGCGACCGAATCAGGCGTGGCAGGCCTGCTCGCCCTTGCCCGGACGGGTGAGGGTGATGGTGTCGCCGGTACCGCTGAGCGAATAGCCTTCGGCGACGAACGGCTGGCCTTCTTCCGGCGCCGTGAGAACCGTCGGCGCGGCACCCTTCTCGGCTCGGAAGTTCACGGTCTTCTTGTCGCTCATGAAATCGACATAGACCAGGCTGTTGTCCTTGCAGCGATAGGTCCGGCTCGCCACGATCGACGGCGGCAGCTGCTTCGGCGTGGCCTTGGCCAGTTCCGCGGCCTGGGGATCATCGTCGCCGGCCGTGATGGTCTCCGGCTCGCTGTTGCAGGCCGCGAGAGAGAGGAATGCCGCAGTCGCTGCGACGCTCAGGAAGCTACGATTCATGTGCATGATTGCGCCCTTCGCGAGTGCGAAAGGAGTCGTCAAGTGAAAGTTTCGGATGCGTTATCCCGGCGCAAACTCGAATTCGACGATTTGGTTCCACCGTCCAACGGGTTGTCGTCCCTCAACGCCGTCGTTGCGAATGATCGGGACAGACCTTAGTCTCGCTGGTATCCCGGGGGTGGGAGTCCAATTGCACTTATGCAGCGCGTCCGCATCGGTCTGACCGGTTTGGCCTTCGTCTTCCTGCTGGTCCTGCTCGGATCGGTGTTCGGCAATGCCAGCGACGAAGAGCCGATCACGGTGAACAGCCTGGAACGCCAAGTGGCGTCCGGCGAGCCGGAAAACATGATCGAGCCGCAGCCGAAGGAGCCCCTCGCCGAGCTGGGGGTCGCGCCCGGCAATGCCGAATCGAACAGCAGCGGCGGCGCCTCCAACACGGCGGTTCCGGTGGAATGAGGGCGGACGCCGCCGGCCGCTGAGCCGGACCGGAAAGCCCCTTCGCCTCAGTCGTCCACTCCGAAATGGTCGGCGAGAAGATCGCCGGTGAAGCCGTAGCTGGGCGCATTGGGATCGTGGAGCATGCCCGCATTCCATTCCCGGAAGGCGGTGACCAGCCGTTCGAACATCTCCGGGTGGCGCGCCTTGAGATTGGCGCGCTCAAGCGGATCGGCGACGACGTCGAACAGGAAGCTGTTGTCGGCGATCTTCAGATATTTCCATCGGCCGCGTCGGCACGCCTCCTGCCCCTTGTTGGCGAAGCGCCAGAACAGGGTGCGTTCCGGAAGCGCCCGGCCGCCGATCGCCGCGCGTATGTCCAGGCCGTCGGTCGGATGGTCCGGATGCGGTGCGCCGCCGGCGGCAGCCACGAAGGTCGGCAGCCAGTCCATCGACATGATCTGCGCCTCGCTGGTGCTGTTCGGACTGCTGAGGCCGGGCCAGCGCACGATCGCGGGGATCCGGAGCCCGCCTTCCAGCAGTTCCGTCTTGCGCCCGGTGAACGGCCAGACGTCGGAAAAGCGCTCTCCGCCATTGTCGCTGGTGAAGACGACGACGGTATTGCCGTCGAGGCCGAGCTCGTCCAGGCGAGCGAGCACCCGCCCGATGTTCGTATCGAGCGATTGCATCATCGCGGCATAGGTTTCGAGGTCGCCGCCGTCATAATGCATGTGGGCGACCGGATTTCCCGAAGCTGCGAGCCGATCGGCTTCGCTGTGGTCGTCGGGTCCCTCCCACGGCCAGTGCGGCGCGGTGAAGTGCAGGCTGATGAAGAAGGGCCTGCCGTCCTTCGCCCTGCTGTCGAGGGTCTGGATCGTCCGGTCGGCCAGGAGGTCGGTCAGATAGCCGGTTTCCTCGACCCGCGTCTCGCCGTCCCACAGATCCTTGTTGCCGGCGAATTCGTGGCGGAAATAGTCGACGCCGCCGCCCCGCAGGCCCCAGAACTCCTCATAGCCGCTCTTCAGCGGGCCGTATCCGGGCAGTGACCCCATGTGCCATTTGCCGATAAGGCTGGTGGCATAGCCCTGCTCCCGCAGCAGGGACGCGATCGTCGGATGCTCCGGCGGAAGCCCGATCGCATCCCCGCCGAGCGGCTCCTGGAGGCCGACCGGGAGCCGGTATTGATAGCGGCCGGTGATCAGCGCGACGCGCGTCGCGGTGCAGACGGCGCTGTTGGCATAGGCGTGGGTGAACCGGATGCCCTGCGTCGCCAGCCCGTCCAGCACCGGCGTCTCATAGTCCCGTCGGCCGTAGCAGGAGAGGTCGGCGTAGCCGAGATCGTCGGCCATGATGAACAGGAAGTTGGGCTTGCGCCGAGGCGAGAGGGCGAGGCCCGGCGCCGTCGCCGCCAGCGCCGTCGTGCCGATCACCCCCGCCACTGCGGTCCGCCGTGTGATGCCCGGATTGATCGTCCTGTCCCGCATGCTGTGCAGATCCTTTCGAAGGGGAGGATGGTCGAAGCGCGGCCTGCTTCCCGGTCCGGCGCCGGAGGTCGCGCTCCCCCATGATGATGGCAATAAGCTTCGTCGATGCCGGTCACATCCGAATCCGGACTCCCAGCGTATAGCGTCGCCCGAGGACGTCGAAGAGCGAGGGATTGAACTGCTGGGCGTAGCCGAGGAAGGCGCTGTAATAAGGCGTCACCGGCGGATCCTCGTCGAATAGGTTGGTCACATGGCCGAACAGCTCGGCCTCGGTCCGGCCGCCCAGGCGGAACTTGTAGGTCAGCGACAGGTCGGCATAGAAGGCCGAGTCCACATGATTGTCCTCGAGCACGGCATCGGCAGGCAGTGGAGCATTCTCGCTCGTGCCGCTGCCGATGTAGCGGCCCTGCAGGAACAGCGAGAGGTCGCCCCAATTGTAGGTCAGGTTGCCGGTCGCCTTGAAGTCGGGAAGCGCATAGGCGATGCCGTCCGACTGCTGGATGCCGGTCTGGCCCGCGCGGTCGATGGTGCCGCTTCCCGTCGTCTGGGTATTCTCGATCAGCCAGCTTGCGAACAGCCGCGCGCCGATGGATTCGGGTGCGCCGCCGAACAGGGTCAGCTCCCGGTTGTAGGTGGCCTCGAGATCTACGCCCTCGACCTTGGCCACCGCGACGTTCACGAACAGGTTGCCGACGAGGATGATCCGGTCGGTCACGAGGTCGCGCGTGACGAGCGAGCAGAATTCCTCCGCTCCCGCTTCGCACTGGTTGGCGACCGCCTGGGTGCCGAGCTGGCCGATCGCATTGCTGATGTCGACCTTGTACCAGTCGAGAGACACCGAAAGGCCCGGGATGAACGGCGGGCGGACCACCACGCCTGCGGTGAAGGTGTCGGCCTTTTCGGGCAGGACGCCCGGATTGCCGCCGGAGAAGATGGTGACGTTGATATTGCCGTCGCCGGGATAGCGCGGATCGATGATCACCGCCGTTCCGCCGGTCTTGTCGAAGCGCTCCGACAGGTTGGCGGCCCGAACGTCGCGGGAATAGGTGCCGCGCAGGCGGACCACGCCGGCGAGATTGACGTCGAGCCCGGCCTTGTAGGCCCAGACCGCGCCCGAACCCGTATAATCGGCCCAGCGGACGGCCCCGTGCAGGTTGGCGGACTCGATCGGTCCGGAAGCGGCCAGCAGGGGGACGAGGATCTCGCCGAAGGCTTCGGGCACCTCGATCGTGCCGCGGATGTTCGACACCTTCGAATATTGGATGCCGACCGTATTGGCGCAGTCCGGCGGGCTGACGCCGCGCAGCCCGATCGACGGATCGTTGCAGCGGACGGGCCGGAAGGTGTCGTGGTCGGACGCCGGGTTGGTCACGTCCTCGACGATCTGGCGGATGCTTTCCCTGCGCCATGAGGCGCCGAAGGCCGCGGTGATCGGCCCCGCCCAGCCCTGGAGGATGTCGCCGCTGAAGGTGATGTCCGCCACATGCTGGCGCATGCGGGTGCGGTTCACCTTGGCCTCCTCGGTAGTGAAGCTGTGCGTCTCGCCGCGGTCATAGCCGCTGTCGGCGAAGAAGATCGGGGAGCTGATCTCCTGCCCGGGCTCGGATCCGACCACCCAGTCGATCGCGGCCGCGCTGGCATTGCCGCGGCCGAACAGATTGAGCGGGACGCAGCCGGCGAAGACGTCGCTGAACAGGGTCGTACGGCAGACGATCTCGCCGGTTTCGGGATGTTGCACTGCGTCGACCGCCGCGAAGATGCGGTCGACCCGCAGGCCGAGCTGCCTCCAGGTGCGCTTGTTGGTCCCATATTGGTAGTAGGCGTCGACGTTCCAGCCGTCGAGGAGGCCGCCGGAATCGATGGTCCAGGTGAATCCGGCCGTAACCGAATTCATCACATTATTGTCCTTCAGCCACATCTCGCCGATGTCCTCGATGCTGCCGAAGCGGCGCAGGTTGAAGGAGGCGATGTCGTTGTCGATCATCGCCTGCCGAAGCGGGTCCGGCAGGAAGGCATTGTCCTGGAAGATGGTGATGGCGGTCGGCGTTCCCTGGAGGCCGCCGCGCGGCGTATTGTAGCGGAAGGTCTTGTTCTGCCCGCGGACATATTGCGCGAAGACGGTGAAGCCGTCGGCCAGTTCATAGTCGGCATAGGCGAACAGGCTGTTGCGTTTGACGGCGGGGTAGAGCGTCTGCAGTTCCGCCGCCAGATCCTCGCCGCTGCCGCCGTCGGCGATGGAATGCCTGGATCCGGGGACGCCGATCGCGCCTTGTGACGGCGAGCCGAGGACGAAGGGCGAAACATTGCCGGTCCGGTCGAAGGCGAGCCCGTTGATCGGAGTGCCGGGCGCGAAGATGATGCCGTCGAAGCTTGCCGTCGTAGACACGAGATGTGGGAAGGCGCGTACGACATTGTCGCTTCCCGTCAGCGTGCCCCACGACCGGTACCAGTCGCGGCCCTTGAAATCATGGACGCCGTCCTGGTCGAAGATCTCGCCGGAGACGAGCAGGTGGCCGCGATCGCCGAGCCGCATGCCGTAGCTGATCGATGCTTCGTAGCTCTCGCTGTCGCCGCGGTCGGTGATTCCGCCCTGCAGCTTGGCGTCCAGCCCGGTGAAGTCGGTGTCGAGGATGAAGTTCACCACGCCGGCGACGGCGTCCGTGCCGTAGGCGGCCGACGCGCCGCCCGTCACCGTCTCGACGCTGGAGATCATCGCTTCGGGGAAGATGTTGATGTCGACGCCGCCGAAAGCGCTGCTGGAAATCATCCTGCGGCCGTTGAGCAGGGTCAGGGTGCGGTTGATCCCGAGCCCGCGCAGGTCGAGGTTGCCATAGCCGCCGCGCACGAACCAGCTGACCGACGAATTGGGCGTCTGGTTGTTGTAGAATTGCGGCAGCTGGCTGACGCTGGTGATGAGGTTGCCCGGCGCCATCGCCTCGAGCTCGGCCGCCTCGACCGCGGTCACCGGCACCGGCGTCTGCATCCCGCTGAGGCGCAGCCGGGTCCCGGTGACGACGATCTCTTCCGCCGCGGCCACTCCGGCGCTTGCGGTCGCGGCCGCCTGCTGGGTGTCCTGGGCTCGGGCTCCGCCGGCGGCGAACAGCAACGCCACGATGCTCGCGCTGCAGGCCAGCAGGCGGCGCGTTCCGGACGATCCTGCGCTGGAATTTGGTTTCGGCATGTCTCTCCCCCTGCATTCGGTTCTGGTTTCCTTTGTGACGGCCAAAGTCGGGCGGGATGGGGAGTCAAAGCAACGAACCGCGAAGTGATGACATCCGATAGACGCTGGATTATCGGTTGATCCCGGACCGATAATCATGAACCTTCCTTTCACCCTCCGGCAGCTCGAAGTCTTCACGAGCCTTTGCGCCACGCGCAGCTTTCGCCGCAGTGCCGAGGCGCTCGGCATTTCGCAGGCTTCGGTGAGCAACCAGATCAGGGCGCTCGAGGAGCAGCTGGGCGTGGTCCTGCTCGAGCGGCGGGCTGGCAAACGGCCCTCGCTGACCCCCGACGGCATGGCCTTCTTTGCCGATCTGCGTGCCTTCCAGGCGGCGGCGGAAGTGCTCGCGGCGCATCGGCGCCGGCAGCAGGATCTGGCTGGCCCGGCCCGCTTCCGGATACTGGTCGGTCAGGGACTGATCGATCATTTCATCCGCCCCAAGCTCGACGGCTTTCTTGCCGAGAACCGGACGACCGCCTGCGACTTCGTGTCCCAGCCTCCGACCGAACGGGCGGCGAGGGAGATCCAGACCGGTCGCTATGATTTCGCCCTGTTCCACCTGCGGGCCGACGTGCCGATGGAACCGGCGCTCCGGCAGCTCGCGCTGGTGCGGGGAGGGATCTACGGCCACCGCAGCTTCGCCGAAGGCCGTTCGGTGCCGCTGTCCGCCGAAACCGTCAGCGAACTGCCCTTCATCCTTCCCCAGGCCGGCAGCCCGCAGGAGCGCGAGCTTCTCAGGACCCTGGCGCGCCACCGGATCAGGCCGCGTCACGTCGTCAGCCACACCCAATATTTCGACGTCATCGCCGCAATGATCGAGCGTGGTCTGGGGGTCGCGTCCTTCACCGACGCGATGATGAGCCCGGCCATGCGCAGGGAAGTCGTCCTCCTGCATCCGCTCGAGAACTGGCGCCTCGTCTGGTACCGGAAGGATTACGGCACCGATCCGCGCTGCGACGCGGTGGAGCAATTCCTGCTCTCCAGCGTGCTGCGCGATCCCAACTATCCGACGATCGCCGTCTTCGATCCCGCTTTCCTCGACTGACGCTCCATCGGTCCTGGGCGCCCGGTCATGAGTCGGACTGGGTCCGGAACGTTTGGTCCCCAAACTTATCCACAGGTTGGGCAATGGGAACGAAGGCTGAACAATGCCCAAGAACAAACCGCGAATTTCCATCACATTCCCAAGAAATGGCATGAAATCCCCATATACGGCATGAAAACCCCTTCCATCGGCACGCCCATCCTGTTATCCACTGCAGTCTAAATTTCGGGGCACTTCCTGTTGGCGACCGGGCCACGCGAGCGCGCACGCGTCTTGCGACGGGGGCGCTCTGCGTCGGGAGTCGGACGGGCCGGTGGAACTGGAACACCTCTTCAACGGGAGCGCGCTGACCGCGGTGGACGCCAAGGGGCGTCTCTCCGTGCCTGCGTTCATCCGTGGGGTGATCGAGCGCCGCTCCGACGCCAGGGCGGTCGTCATCGGCGCGCATGAGGTCGACCCCTGCCTCACCGCCTATGACCGCGGCTATGCCCGCATCCTTCATGCCGAGAACGAGCGGCGCCGCCTTGCCGAGGAAGCGGCCGGCGGTTCCTCCGAGGCGCATTTCGCCCGTGCGCGCCGGACGTTCGGACTGACCGAGGACGTCCCCTACGATACCAGCGGCCGCATCATCCTGCCCCCGATGATGCGCCGCAAGGGCAAGATCGAGGATCTCGCCCTTTTCGTCGGCGCCGGCGGTACGTTCGAAATCTGGAACCCGCACATCGCGCTGGAGAGTGGCGATCCCGATCTGCGGGAACTCGCCGCCTATCGACTCGAGGAAAGGGGGATCAGCGCATGACCCTCGCTCCCAGCCCCCACATACCCGTCCTGCTGGACGAGGTCATGACCGCGCTGGCGATCCAGCCCGGCGAAATCCATGTCGACGGCACCTTCGGGGCCGGCGGCTATTCACGGGCGATGCTCGCACGCGGCGCGCGCGTCATCGCCTTCGATCGGGATCCCGATTCACTCCGCGAGGGGCAGGCCCTCGCAGCGGAGAGCGGGGAGCGCCTGACGCTGGTTCCGGAGCGTTTTTCCCGGATGCGTCAGGCGCTGTCCGAACGCGGCATCGATGCCGTGGACGGGGTGGCGCTCGATATCGGCGTCTCCTCGATGCAGGTCGACCGCGCGGAGCGCGGCTTCTCCTTCCAGGCCGACGGGCCGCTCGACATGCGGATGGAGAAGAGCGGCTCGACTGCCGCGGACTTCCTCAACACCGCCGACGAGCGGACGATCGCCGACGTCATCTATCGCTATGGCGAGGAGCCCAGGTCGCGGCGGATCGCGCGGGCGATCGTCGCGGCGCGGCCGATCGAGCGCACCCTCCAGCTTGCCGAGATCGTCCGGCGCGCCGCCGGCTTCAAGCCGGGGGCGAAGAAGGATCCGGCTGCCCGGGTGTTCCAGGCGATCCGCATCCACCTCAACGAGGAGCTGCAGGAGCTCGAAGAGGGCCTCTGCGCGGCCGAACATGTGCTGAAGCCGGGCGGCCGGATCGCCGTCGTCACCTTTCACAGCCTCGAGGATCGGCTGGTGAAACATTTCCTGCGCGAGCGCAGCGGAGCTGCCCCTGCTGGCTCGCGCCATTTTCCATCCACACGGGAGGCGGGGCCCAGCCCCAGCTTCGAAGCGGTCGCCCGGCCTGCACGGCCGAGTGAGGACGAACTGCGCATGAACCCGCGGGCGCGGTCTGCGACCCTTCGCAGCGCGCGCCGGACCGCGGCCTCCCCGTGGGCCGATACCAGACGAGGAATGCTGTCATGATGGCTCCGGGTTTCAAGCCCGTCGCGTGGGTTGCTGCGGTCGCAGGTGCGGCGCTCGGCTGCTACATGCTCTCGCTCAACGTGGCGTCCGAGCGCGCCGAGCTTGCGCGGATCGAGGCGGACATCCTCCGGGCCAAGCAGGAGATCCGCGCGCTCCAGACCGAGCTTGGCACGCGCGGCCGGCTGGCGCAGCTCGAACAGTGGAATGCCGAGGTGCTGGCCCTGTCCGCACCGGCGTCCGGCCAGTTCCTCGACAGCGAGGTCAAGCTCGCCCGCTTCGACCAGCGTGCCCCGACCATCGAGGAGCGGGCGAAGGTCCAGATGGCCTCGGCGCAGACCGAGCCCGTTGCCGACAAGGTCCGTGCGCCGGTCGTCCAGGCAACGGCGCCGCTGCCGGGCGCGCTCGGGACGCAGCCGCTGGTGCGCCGGGCGAGCCTGGAGCTTCCGGCGCCGGCGCTGGCGACCAAGCCCGTCGGCGAAACCGGGCCGGCCGAAATCGAGAAGCCCGCGGACGCCGGGCAGGCAAAGGCCACACGGGGCATCGACGAGACGCTTGCAAGGGAAATCCGGGCTGCCGCCAGGGCGGAAGCCGCTTCGGGTGAGCGATGACCTCAGTCGCCGCCAACCCTGACCGGTTGCAGGTTCCGGTCGAGCGGCAGGAATCGCTCGCACTCACCTACCATCGCCTGATGCTGATGATGCTGGTCTTTGCCGGCATCACCATCCTGATCATCGTGCGGCTGATCCTCCTGCAGGTCTTCGCCGAGCGGAGCCCGGGCCAGTCGACCTTCGATCCGCTGGTGCCGGTCCGGGCCGACATCGTCGACCGCAACGGAATCACGCTGGCGCGCACCATCGATGCCTGGGCGATCGCGGTGCATCCCAACAAGATCATCGGCGACCGGGACGAACTGGCTGCCCGGCTTGCCGAGCTGATGCCGGAGCGCAGCATCGACGAATATCGGCGGATCCTGCGGTCCGACAAGACCTTCGTCTACCTCAACCGGCGCGCGCTGCCGGAGCTGGTGGCGGCGGTGAACGCGATCGGCGAGCCCGGGCTCGTCTTCGAGCGGGAGCCGGATCGCGTCTACCCGAACCTCGAGCTCGGCGCCCATGTGATCGGCTACACCAATATCGACGGCAAGGGCGAAGCCGGCATCGAGCGGGCGCTGGAGCCGCGGCTCACCGGAAACGAACGGGCACGGCCGCTCCAGCTCGCGATGGATGCCCGGGTCCAACAGGCGCTGGAGGCCGAACTCGGCGCCGCGATGAACAAGTTCACTGCGATCGGTGCGGCCGGTGTGGTGATGGACATCAGGACCGGCGAGGTGCTGGCGATGAGCTCGCTGCCCGAGCTCAACCCGAACGTGCCCGGCCGCGGGGCGCCCGAGGCCCGGTTCAACCGGGCCACGCTCGGCGTCTACGAACTGGGCTCGACGTTCAAGCCGTTCACCGTCGCGATGGCCATGGACGCCGGTATCATCAGGAGTTTCGGCAAGCGTTACGACTGTCCCCGGGCGCTGAGCGCCGGCGGGTTCACCATCACCGACACCCATCCGTTCGGCCGCAGCTGCACGGTCGCCGAGATCATGAAGGAATCCTCCAACATCGGCACCGCCCAGATCGCGGCGGAGCTCGGCGCCGAGAAGCAGCAGCAGTTCCTGCGCAAGATGGGCTTCCTCGATCCCGTCGAGATCGAGCTCAGGGAACGGGGACGCACCCTCAGCCCCGGATCCAATTGGGGCCATATCGCGACCATGACCGTCGGCTTCGGACACGGCATCGCCGTCACCCCGCTGCATCTGGCGAGCGGCTATGCCGCCCTGTTCAACGGCGGCTTCTGGCGCCCGGCAACCCTGCTCAAGGCGGACCGGGATCATCCGGTGCCGCCCGGCCGGCGGGTGTTCAGCGAAGAGACGTCCTACAAGATGCGCGCGCTGCTGCGGCTGGTCGTCACCGACGGCACCGGCCGGAAGGCCGACGCGCCCGGCTATCGGGTCGGGGGCAAGACCGGCACCGCGGAGAAGATCATCGGCGGCCGCTACAGCAAGAGCGCCGTGGTCACGACCTTCGCGGGCGTTTTCCCCATGGACGAACCTCGCTATGTGATCGTCGCAATGCTCGATGAACCCAAAGGAACTTCCGAAACCTACGGCTTTCGAACGGCCGGCTGGAACGTCGCCCCGGTGATCTCGCGGGTGGTCAGCCGGATCGGTCCGATGCTGGGGGTGGTGCCCGACACGACGCGCGACGCCAACCTCTCCGAGGTGATGCCCTTCGTCCAGGACGAAGGGGCACATTGAGAGATGCGCCTGGCTGAATTGGCGGGGATCAGCTCGGATTCTCAGGTCACCGGTTTCGCCATCGATCACCGCAAGGTGGCGCCCGGCACCGTCTTCGGCGCCTTCCGCGGCACCCGGTTCAATGGCGAGGATTTCATCCCCGATGCCGTCGCAGCCGGAGCGGCGGCGGTGGTCGCACGGCCCGAAGCGCGGGTCGAGGGCGTGCCCCACATCGCGGCGGAGGAGCCGAGGCGGGCCTTCGCCCAGCTCGCTGCGCGCTTCTTCAGGCCCTTTCCGGGCACCGTGGTCGCGGTCACCGGGACCAACGGCAAGACCTCGAGCGTCGAGCTGACCCGCCAGCTCTGGCGCATGAGCGGCCATCATGCCGCCTCGATCGGAACCCTCGGGGTGACCACCGCGGACGACCAGGTCTCGACCGGGCTCACCACCCCCGACATCGTCACCTTCCTTTCGAACATGGCCGGCCTTGCGCGGGAAGGGGTGAGCCACGCGGCGTTCGAGGCCTCAAGCCATGGCCTGGCCCAGTATCGGACCGAAGGCCTGCCGGTGCACGCGGCCGCCTTCACCAACTTCAGCCGCGATCATCTCGACTACCACGACACGATGGAGGCCTATTTCGAGGCCAAGATGCGCCTCTTCAGCGAGGTGGTCGAACCGGACGGCGTTGTTGTGATCTGGGCCGACGATCCGATGTCGCCCGAAGTCGAGCGCCGCTGCGCCGCGCGCAACCTCAGGATCCTGACCGTCGGCACGCGCGGAAATGCCCTCAGGCTGGTCCGCCGCACCCCGACCCTGCTCGGCCAGCGGCTGGAGATCGAGGCGGAGGGCGGGAGCCGGACGCTCGAAGTCCCGCTGATCGGCGCCTATCAGGCGGCCAATCTGCTGACCGCGGCGGGACTGGTGATCGCGACCGGGGGCGACCTCGACCGGACGCTCGGCCTTCTGCCGCGCATCCAGCCGGTTCGTGGCCGTCTCGAACGGGCGGTGATCACGCGATCGGGCGCGCCGGTCTATGTCGATTATGCCCACACGCCGGATGCGCTGCAGTCGGCGATCGAGGCCCTGAAGCCGCATGCCAGGGGGCGCCTGGTCGTCGTCTTCGGCGCCGGCGGCGACCGGGACAAGGGCAAGCGGCCGGAAATGGGGGCGGTGGCTGCCGCCATGGCCGATCTTGTGATCGTCACCGACGACAATCCCCGTACCGAGGATCCGGCGCAGATCCGCGCGGAGATTCTCGCCGGCGCGCCGGAAGCGAGGGAGGTCGGCGGACGGCGCGATGCGATCGCGGCGGCCGTTGCCGAAGCGACCGGCGACGACATCATTCTCATCGCGGGCAAAGGGCACGAGCAGGGACAGATTGTGGGTGATCGGGTGCTTCCGTTCGACGACGTCACCGTGGCGCGGGAGTGTGCGGCATGAACCCCTTGTGGACGGCGGAGGAAATCGCCGAAGCGGTCGGCGGCACGGTCCACGGGAGCTTCGTGGCCAAGGGGGTCGCGTTCGATTCCCGCGAGGTGGAAGCCGGCGACCTGTTCATCGCCATGAAGGGCGAGCATACCGACGGGCATCGGTTCGTCGGCAATGCCCAGGCCGCGGGCGCGGCCGGCGTGCTGGCCAGCGAGCCTGCGCCGCTGCCGCACGTGCTGGTGCCCGACACCACCGCCGCGCTCGAGGCGCTCGGCCGTGCGTCGCGCGCGCGGTCGGAGGCGCGGGTCATCGGAGTAACCGGCTCGGTCGGGAAGACCGGGACCAAGGAAGCGCTGTTCGCCGCGCTGGATCGCTTCGCGCCGGGCCGGGCGCATCGCTCGCTCAAGAGCTACAACAACCATACCGGCGTGCCGCTGTCCCTCGCGCGCATGGCGCGCGAGACGCGCTTCGGCATCTTCGAGATGGGGATGAGCCATGCCGGCGAGCTGGCGGCGCTTACCCGCATGGTGCGCCCGCACATCGCCATCGTCACTGCGATCGCCCCGGCGCACCGCGCCTTCTTCGCGAGCGAGGAGGAGATCGCCGACGCCAAGGGCGAGATCTTCCAGGGGCTGGAGCCGGGCGGAACCGCCATCATTCCCTTCGACAGCCCGCATCGCGACCGGCTGATCGCCGCCGCGCGGCCCTATGCTGCGAGGATCTGGACCTTCGGCCTGGGCGAAGGCGCCGACGTGCGGCCGCGCGAGGCGGTGCCGGCTGCCGGCCGCGGAACCCTGATCACGGCAAGCCTGCCCGACGCCGAGCTGACCTTCACCCTCGCCCAACCGGGTTTCCACTGGGTGTCCAACGCGCTGGCGGTGCTTGCCGCCGTCGCCGCCGCCGGGGGCGATCTTGCGGTTGCCGGCCTTGCCCTCGCCGACATGCCGGGACTGAAGGGCCGCGGCGAGCGGCACCGGGTCCGCGCCGGCAGCGGCGAGGCGCTGCTCATCGACGAAAGCTACAATGCCAATCCCGCCTCGATGCGGGCCACGCTGGCGACCCTCGGCGGCGAGGCCGTGGAGGGGCGGCGCATCGCGGTCCTCGGCGCAATGCGTGAGCTCGGCGAGCATTCGGACGATTTTCACAGGGCGCTGGCGGAGCCGATCGAAAGCGCGGGCGTCGAACTGGCCGTTCTCGTCGGTGAAGAGATGGAACCGCTCGCTAAGGCCCTTGGCGAACGGGTCGAAATCGCGCATGTGCCCGACGTCGCCTCAGCCATCGATACTCTCGGGGGCCGTATCCGGTCCGGCGACGCGATACTCGTCAAGGGATCCAACAGCGTGGGACTTGCGGCGCTCGTCGATGCGCTGACAAGCGGGAAGATCTGATGTTTCTGTGGATAGCCGAACAGCTGGGATATCCGGGGGTCCTGAACCTGTTCCGGTACATCACGTTCAGGGCCGGCGCAGCTACGGCGACCGCGCTGTTCATCGGGCTGCTTGTCGGCCCCAGATTCATCGGATGGCTGCGGGTCCGCCAGGGCAAGGGGCAGCCGATCCGCACCGACGGTCCCCAGACCCATCTCGCCAAGCGCGGCACGCCGACCATGGGCGGCCTGATGATCCTCGCATCGGTCACCATCTCGATGTTGCTGTGGATGGACTTCACCAACCGCTATCTGTGGGCCTGCCTGTTCATCACCGTCGGCTTCGGGCTCATCGGTTTCCTCGACGATTACGACAAGGTGACCAAGCGCAGCCACAAGGGCGTTTCGGGCAAGGTCCGGCTCCTCGCCGAATTCATCGTCGCCGGCATCGGCGTCTGGATCATCACCTGGGGCGCCGGGACCGAGCTCTATATTCCCTTCTATCGCGGGCCCGTGGTCGATCTCGGCCCCTTCTACATCCTGTTCGCGGCCTTCATCGTCGTCGGCGCCGGCAATGCCGTGAACCTCACCGACGGGCTCGACGGCCTTGCGACCATGCCGGTCATCATCGCCAGCCTCGCCTTCCTCGTGATCAGCTATCTGGTGGGCAATGCCGTCTTCGCCCGTTACCTCGGCATTCCGCATGTGCTGGGCGTGGGCGACCTCACCGTGCTGTGCGGCGCGATCATCGGCGCCGGTCTCGCCTTCCTGTGGTTCAATGCACCGCCGGCCGCGGTGTTCATGGGGGACACCGGCAGCCTCGCGCTCGGCGGGGCGCTCGGCGCGATCGCCGTATCCAACCGGCACGAGATCGTGCTTGGGATCGTCGGCGGGCTGTTCGTGCTCGAGGCCATGTCGGTGATCATCCAGGTCTTCTTCTACAAGCGAACCGGCAGGCGCGTCTTCAAGATGGCGCCCATCCACCATCATTTCGAGCAGATGGGATGGTCGGAGCCGACCGTCGTCATCCGCTTCTGGATCATCAGTTTCATTCTCGCTCTGGCAGGATTGGCAACGCTCAAAATCAGATGATCGGCAGCGACCATTTCTCGGACAAAAGCTATGCGGTGCTCGGCCTGGCCCGCTCCGGGCTGGCGACTGTCGATGCTCTGCTGGCCAGCGGTGCCCGGGTCCTGGCCTGGGACCCGCGGGAGGAGGCACGCGCCGCGGTCTCCCCGGGGGCCCGGCTTGCCGATCCGATGTCGGTGTCGCTCTACGGCTACAGCGGGATCGTGGTTTCGCCCGGCATTCCCATCAACCGCCATCCGATCGCCGACCGGGCCCGCGATGCCGGCATTCCCCTGATCGGCGACATCGAACTGTTCGCGCAGGCGCGGCCGTCGCTTCCCCGCCACAAGGTGGTCGGGATAACCGGAACCAACGGCAAGTCGACCACGACCGCGCTCGTCCATCACATATTGAGGACGGCGGGAATCCCGTCGCTGATGGCGGGCAACATCGGCCTGCCAGTCCTGGCGCAGGACCCGCTTCCGGAGGGCGGCGTCTATGTGCTCGAACTGTCCTCCTATCAGATCGATCTCACCCACAGCCTCGACTGCGAGGTCTCGGTGCTCCTCAACGTCACGCCCGATCACCTCGACCGCTATGACGGGCTGGAGGACTATGCCGCGTCCAAGGCGCGGCTGTTCACCATGCAGTCGCCGGAGCATACGGCGATCATCGCCAACGAGGACGATTATACGCGCGCCATCGCCGGCCAGATCACCGGCAGGCGCGTGCTCGTGTCGTCGAGGGACGTGCGCGACCAGTCCCGCTGGCCCGCCCTCCAGGGGCCGCACAATGCCCAGAATGTCGCTGCGGCGGTGGCTGTGGCGCGCACGCTTTCGGTTCCGGACGGCTGCATTGCCCAGGCTCTCGCGAGCTATGCTGGGCTTCCCCACCGGATGGAGCGGGTGGCGGAGCGTGGGGGCATATTGTTCGTGAACGACAGCAAGGCGACCAATCCTACCTCGGCCGCTCCGGCGCTGGCCGCCTTCCCGCCGCAGCCAGAGGCCCGGCTTCACTGGATTCTCGGGGGCCGCGCCAAGTCGGGCGATCTCGAGGCGTGCGAGCCCCATTTCGCCAATGTTCGGGCCGTCTATACGATCGGGGAGGCGGGTCCGATGTTCGCATCGCTGCTCGAAGGCAGGATACCCGTCTCCCGGTGCGGCGAACTGGAGCGCGCGGTCGAAGCCGCCGCCTCGGCGGCCAGGCCGGGCGAGGTGGTCCTGCTCTCGCCGGCCTGTGCCTCCTTCGATCAGTTCCGGGACTATGAGGCGCGCGGCGATGCGTTCCGCGCGGCAGTGGAGGCGCTGGCATGACCGTTGCGCAGCAGCAGGAGCAACTGTCGCCCCGCCACGTGCTGGCGACCCGGCTCGGCCGCTCCGACCGGAGCGCGCTGGGACGCTGGTTCTGGGAGATCGACCGGGTGCTGCTGCTGCTCGTGCTGATCCTGATCTCGATCGGGCTCATCGCGGTCGCCGCAGCCTCCCCGGCCGCCGCCGGCCGCTATTCCGGCGGCGACGTCACCTTCGCGCCGCTCCACTATTTCTATCGACAGCTCGTCTGGATCATCGTCGCCTTGCCGGTGATGATCGGCGTCTCGATGCTGCCGAAGACGATCGCCCGCCGCTTCTGCATCGGCGGCGCGCTGCTCTTTACGCTGCTGCTGGCGATCGTGCCTCTGGTCGGTCAGGAAGTGAACGGGGCCAGGAGATGGATCGGCGTCGGCTTCGCTCAGTTCCAGCCTTCCGAGTTCCTGAAACCCCTGTTCATCGTCTCGATCGCCTGGCTGCTGTCGCTGCGCGAGCATGACAGGAGCCTGCCGGTGGTGCCGCTGACAGGCCTGCTGACCGCGGTTGTCGCGGTGCTGCTGATGCGCCAGCCCAATTTCGGCGAAACCATCATCTTCGGCGCGGCCTGGGTGATGCTGCTGACCCTGGCGGGCATTTCGATGCGGACGCTCGGCATTCTCGGCTTCGGCGCCCTCATCGGCCTGATCCTGGCCTATCTCTTCTATCCGGTCGCGACCGCGCGCATCGACGCCTTCCTGTTCGCCGGGGAGAATGTCGACACCTATCAGGTCGACAGCGCCCTGCGCACGCTCACCTCCGGGGGATTGTTCGGGACCGGTCCGGGCGGCGGCACCCGCAAGTTCCGCCTTCCCGAGCCGCATACCGACTATATCTTCTCGGTGATCGGCGAGGAGTTCGGGATGATCGCCTGCGTGGCGATCGCCATCATCTATCTCGTCATCGTTGCCCGCGTGCTGATCAAGCTGCTGCACGAGGAAGACATGTTCCTCGTCCTCGCCACCGGCGGCCTCGTGACGCAGTTCGGGCTGCAGGCGCTGATCAACATGGCGGTCAACGTCCACCTCGCGCCGTCCAAGGGAATGACGCTCCCCTTCATCAGCTATGGCGGATCCTCGATGGTCGCGCTGTCGATCGGGTTCGGCCTGCTGCTCGCATTCACGCGCCGGAATCCCTACCTTCACCGCTCCCCCTATGTCGTGAAATGGAGCGGCCGATGACCCCGCATCACTATGTCCTGGCCGCAGGCGGTACGGGGGGGCACATGATCCCGGCCCATGCCCTCGCGGACGAGTTGATGGGGCGGGGGCACCATGTCGCCCTCATCACCGACGACCGCGGGGCGCGGATCCCGGGTCTGTTCGATCGGGTGCCGGTGCACATCCTTCCGGCGGGGCGCCTCAGCGGCGGGCCGCTGGGCTGGCTGCGCGCGCTCCGGAACATCCATGCCGGCCGCGCCATGGCCGCCCGGCTCTACGAGACCTTCCGGCCCTCGGCCGTGATCGGCTTCGGCGGCTATCCGGCGCTCCCGGCGCTGCTCGCCGCCCGCAAGCTCGGGATACCGACGCTGGTGCACGAGCAGAATGCGGTGCTGGGCAGGGTCAACCGGCTGATGGCCGGCAAGGTTGATGCGATCGCCACCGCTTATGCGGAGATCGATCGCCTCGCTCCCAAGCATGCGGGCAAATGCCATCTGGTGGGCAATCCGGTGCGTGACGAGGTGCTGGCGCTCCGGGAGCAGCCGTTTCCGCCGCTCGGCGAGAACGGCATCTTCCGCATCCTGGTCGTCGGCGGCAGCCAGGGCGCGTCGATCCTGTCGGAGGTCGTGCCGGACGGCCTCGCCTTGCTTCCGGAGCATTTCCGCCGCCGGCTGCAGGTGACGCAGCAGTGCCGGGCGGAGGATATCGAACAGGTGCGCGCCAAATATGCAGGCTTCGGCATACCGGCGGATCTGGCGACCTATATCCCCGATCTTCCCGAGCGGCTCGCCTGGTCGCATCTGATGATTGCCCGCGCCGGGGCCTCGACCATTGCCGAGCTCACGGCGGCCGGACGCCCCGCGATCCTCATCCCGCTTCCCTCGGCGACCGATGACCATCAGACCGCCAACGCGCGCGAAATGGCGAAGGTCGGAGGGGCGAGGATGATCCCCCAGAAGAAGTTCACGCCGGTCGAACTCGCCAAGCAGATGCAGAAGCTCGGGCTCGATCCCCAGGCGCTGGCCCGGGCGGCCGAACGCGCCAGGACCGTGGGCCGTCCGGACGCCGCCCGGGATCTCGCCGACCTCGTCGAACGCATCGGGCACGAGTCCGGCGCGTCTCTTGCCGGCGCGGCCGCCGGCGCGCGCGGATCGGCCAAGCAGGATGCATATGCATGAGGGGCGTGGGCACCGATATCGGGACGATTCATTTCGTCGGCATCGGCGGCATCGGCATGTCCGGGATCGCCGAGGTGATGAATATCCTCGGCTATCAGGTGCAGGGGTCAGACGTCGCTGAAAGCTATGTCATCGAAGGCCTGCGTCAGCGCGGGATCGACGTGAGGATCGGTCACTGCCCCGAAAATCTGGACGGAGCGGCGGTGGTGGTGATCTCCAGCGCGATCAAGCGCGGCAATCCCGAGGTCGAAGCCGCCTATGAGCGCCGGATTCCCGTGGTGCGCCGCGCCGAGATGCTCGCCGAGCTGATGCGGCTCAAGTCGACCGTCGCGGTCGCGGGCACCCATGGCAAGACGACCACCACTTCCATGGTCGCGGCCCTGCTCGACGCCGGCGGCATCGATCCGACCGTGATCAACGGCGGCATCATCAATGCCTATGGCTCCAACGCGCGGCTCGGCAGCAGCGACTGGATGGTGGTCGAGGCCGACGAGAGCGACGGCAGCTTCCTTCGGCTCGACGGCACGATCGCGGTCGTCACCAACATCGATCCCGAGCATCTCGACCATTACGGCAGCTTCGAGAAGGTGAAGGATGCCTATGTCGAATTCGTCGAGAACGTCCCCTTCTACGGCGCCGCGCTGCTGTGCGTGGACCATCCGGAGGTCCAGACCATCATTCCGCGCCTGCGCGACCGGCGGATCGTAACCTACGGCTTTGCCGCCCAGGCCGACATTCGCGGCGACAATGTCGTGCCCTTTTCCGGCGGCAACCGCTTCGACGTCACCGTGCGCGATCGCAACGACCAGCTGCGCACGATCGAAAGCGTCGAGCTTCCGATGCCCGGCAGGCACAATGTCCAGAATGCGCTCGCGGCGATCGGCGTCGCGCTGGAACTCGGCATCCCCGACGACGTGATCGTCACCGGCTTCTCCCGCTTCGGCGGCGTGAAGCGCCGCTTCACCAGGGTCGGCGAAGTCGACGGCGCGACGATCATCGACGATTATGGCCACCATCCGGTCGAGATCAGGGCCGTGCTCGCTGCGGCACGGGAAAGCGCCGAAGGGCGCGTGATCGCGGTGGTGCAGCCGCACCGCTACAGCCGCCTTCATGCGCTGATGGACGAGTTCCAGGGCGCCTTCAACGATGCTGACATCGTCTATGTGGCGCCGGTCTATCCGGCCGGCGAGGAACCGATCGAGGGCGTCGATGCGGACGCGCTGGTCGAAGGCCTCAAGGAGCGCGGTCATCGCGCCGTCAAGGCGGTCGAGAGCGCCGACGACCTTGCGCGCCAGCTGCGCGACGTCGCCGCGGGGGGCGACATGGTCATCTGCCTCGGCGCCGGCGACATCACCCGATGGGCGGCTGGTCTTGCCGACGGCATCCGAAAGGCGAGGGCCGCCAGATGACCGCCCCTGCGCTCAAGAACGAACTGCCGCCGCTGGCGGGGGCCGTCGAGCCGAAGGGGGGGCTTGCGGATTTCATCTGGTTCCGGACCGGCGGCCCGGCCGAGTGGCTCGTGCGGCCTGGCAGTGTCGCCGATCTGGCCGGCTTCCTCGGGGCGCTCGATCCGGACATTCCCGTCATGGCGGTGGGTGTGGGATCCAATCTCATCGTGCGCGACGGCGGTGTTCCGGGGGTTGTCGTCCGGCTGCCCAAGTCTTTCGCGAAAGTCGCGGTGGAGCCCGGCCGGCGCATCCGCTCCGGCGCCGCCGCCATGGGGATCACCGTCGCATCGGCGGCCCGGGATGCGGGGATCGCCGGGCTCGAATTCCTGCGCGGCATTCCCGGCACCGTCGGCGGTGCGGTGCGCATGAACGCCGGCGCTTATGGCCGCGAGGTTTCGGACATATTGGTGGAGGCCACTTTGGTCTTCCGCGACGGCCGGGTCGAGACCTGGCCGGCCGGGCGCTTCGGCTTCACCTATCGCCACAGCGCGGTGCCGGAGGGCGCAGTCGTGGTCGAGGCGCTGTTCCAGGGCAGTGCGGGCGATCCCGCCGCGATCGGCGCCGAGATGGACCGGATCGCCCAGGAGCGGGAGGCGAGCCAGCCGCTGCGGAGCCGCACCGGCGGATCGACCTTCAAGAATCCGCCGGGAACCAGGGCCTGGAAGCTGATCGACCAGGCCGGCTGTCGCGGATTGCGCGTTGGTGACGCGCAAGTCTCTGAAAAGCATTGCAACTTCCTGCTCAACCTTGGCAATGCCAGTGCGCGGGACATCGAGGCTCTGGGGGAAGAGGTGCGGCGCCGGGTGCGCGAGGCGACCGGAATAGAGCTCGAGTGGGAAATCCAGCGCGTGGGAGTGGAACGGGATGGCTAGGCTCCATGTGGCGGTCCTGATGGGCGGCTGGTCGTCCGAGCGCGACGTGTCGCTGACCAGCGGCAACGGCGTCGCCGACGCGCTGGAGAGCCTCGGCCACCGCGTGACCCGGATCGACATGGACCGGGAGGTTGCGCTGCGCCTGGCGGAAGCGAAGCCCGACGTCGTCTTCAACGCGCTCCACGGCACGCCGGGCGAGGACGGCTCGGTCCAGGGCATGCTCGACCTCATGGGAATCCGCTACACCCACAGCGGTCTCGCCACTTCGGTTCTCGCCATCGACAAGGAACTGACCAAGCTGGTGCTGGTGCCGCACGGCATCCGCATGCCCGCCGGCGCGATCGTCGAGAGCGAAAGCCTCTTTTCGGGCGATCCCATGCAGCGGCCCTATGTGCTGAAACCCGTCAACGAGGGATCGTCGGTCGGCGTCGCGATCGTCACCGAGGACGGCAATTACGGGAAGCCGATCGCCCGCGATTCCGAGGGCCCCTGGCAGCACTTCCGGCGGCTTCTCGCCGAGCCCTACATCAAGGGGCGCGAGCTGACCGCGGCCGTCCTTGGCGACGAGGCGCTGGCGGTCACCGAGCTGCGGCCGAAGTCCGGCTTCTACGATTATGATGCCAAATATACCGACGGCATGACCGACCATGTCTGCCCCGCGCAGGTTCCCGACGCGATTGCCGATCAGGCGCTCGACATGGCGCTTCGCGCCCACCGGCTGCTCGGATGCAGAGGCACGTCGCGGGCCGATTTCCGCTGGGATGAAGAGCGCGGCGAGGAGGGGTTGTTCCTGCTCGAGGTGAACACCCAGCCGGGCATGACTCCGCTCAGCCTGGTTCCCGAACAGGCCCGATATCGCGGGATGAGCTATGCCGAGCTGGTCCAGCGGATCGTGGAGCTAGCCCTGTGAGTGCGAAGATCGCCCGCGGTACGGCCACGCGCAGCAAGGCGCGATCGCGGCCGGTCGTGCGCGGAAACGGTTCGCGCAAGGCCGCGCCGCAGCCGGTGATGGACGCGCTCCCGCTTCCTCCGGAGACGGTGCGCCGGGTCAGTGGAATGCTGCTCGCGGCGATGGTGCTGGCGATCGCGCTTGCGGTCCTGTTCGCCCTGCGCATCCCCCAGATGGTGGGCATCGCCATCGGCGAGGGGATCGGCCGGGCGGGCTTCGCGGTTCAGCGGATCGAGCAGAAGGGCGTCAATCATCTGAACCCGATGCACGTCTATCAGGTCGCTTCCGATCAGCTCCAGCGTCCCCTGCCGCTGGTCGATCTGGTCGGCACGCGCGAGCGGCTGCTTCGCTACGGCTGGGTCAAGGATGCCCGGGTGTCGCGCCGCTATCCGGATACCCTCGTCGTCGACATCGTCGAGCGCACCCCGGCCGCCATCTGGCAGCACCGGCAGCGCCTGAGCCTGATCGACGCCGACGGCGTGGTGCTGGAAGCGGTCAAGCTGGAGGCGATGCCCGATCTTCCGCTGGTGATAGGTCCGGCGGCCAACCTCCATGCGGACGATCTCCAGAAGCTCCTTGCCGCCGCACCCGAACTCAGGCCGATTCTCGAGGGCGCGACCTGGGTCGGCGGTCGCCGCTGGAACCTGCGGTTCCATTCCGGGGAAACGCTTGCCCTGCCCGAGGGCCAGGAGAATGCGGCGCGGGCGCTCGCCCGCTTTGCCGAAATGGACCGGTCGACGCGGTTGCTGGGACGCGGGCTGGTGCGCTTCGACATGCGGATTCCGGGCAAGCTGATCGTGCGCGTCTCGCGCGAGCCCGGCAGCATCGTGCCCGACATCCCTGATCCCGCTCCGGCCCCGGTGCCGGCTCCCGTGCCGGCTCCGGGCCCCGCCGCACCAATTCCCTCCACCGACGGCGCGACGGCAAGCCCGTCGCAGACGATCTGAGGATCGACGATGGCGCCGCCCCCCATCCGCAAGCTGGTCACCGCGCTGGACGTCGGCTCGTCCAAGGTGTGTGCGCTGATCGCCGAGCCCGACGAGGCCGGTGAACTGCGGGTGCTGGGCACCGGCCAGCGCGAAAGTCGGGGGGTGCGCCGCGGGTTCATCGCCGACATGGAGCGCACCGAGGCCGCGATCCGGGAAGCGGTCGAGCAGGCGGAACGGATCGCCGGCACCAATATCGACGAAGTCTGCGTCGGCTTCTCCGCGGGCGGCCTGGTCAGCACCGTCGCCAGCGTCGAGGTCGAGATCGGCGGTCGCCGCATCCAGAAGGAGGATGTCGATCAGCTGCTGACGGTGGGGCGGGAGTCGATCGATCCGCAGGGGCGGATGATCCTCCATGCCCTGCCGGCACTCTACACGCTCGACGGTCTCCAGGGCGTGAAGAAGCCGCTCGGCCTCCATGCCGAGAAGCTGGCCGTCGACATCCACGTGGTCGCGGCCGATCCGGCGCCGGTCCGGAACCTCGACCTGTGCGTCCGCTCGGCGCATCTGGGCGTGTCGGCAATCGTCGCCTCGCCGGTCGCCGCCGGAAGGGCCTGTCTCAGCGACGAGGAGCGCGAGCTCGGGGTGGCGCTGGTCGAGATCGGCGGCGGCGTGACCAACGTGTCGGTCTTTGCCGGCGGCATGCTGGTCGGCCTCAAGTCGATCCCGATCGGGGGGATCGACATCACCGACGACATCGCATCTTCCTTCGGCACGCGGCGGGCGGAGGCGGAGCGGATGAAATGCTTCTACGGCTCGGCGACCATGTCCCCGCGCGACAATCACGACATGATCGATCTGGCGCCGATCGCCGGTGGGGAGGATGGTGCGGAGGCCACCCGCATCACCCGTGCCCAGCTGATCGGCGTCATCCGCCAGCGGCTCGATCATCTTGCCGGCGAAATTGCCGCCGCGCTCAAGGAGCTCGGCTTCTCCGGTCCGTTCGGACGCCAGGTCGTGCTGACCGGCGGCGGCTCCGAGCTGAAGGGCATCGCCGACTATGCGCAGGGCGTGCTCGGGCGCGCCGTCCGGGTCGGTCGTCCCCGCATGCCGAGCCTCACCGAGGCGCATAGCGGACCAGCCTTCGCAACGCTTGCCGGGCTCGCGCAATTTGCGGCCTCAAACGAGCTCGATTTGCGGCAGATCACCACCGGACGGCCGAAGGTCACGAAACTGGAGGGTGGCAATATAGTTCAGAGACTTATCGCGGCATTTCGGACTCAATATTAGGAAAAATGAGCGCGTCGTTAACTTTTCGCTCGCACCCGCGAATCGCATGGTGCAAAAGGCATTTCAGGTGGCGCGAAGTGTGCGCCAGAGCAGATGGGGAGACATTCGCATGAGCATCGATTTCATCCGACCGGAGGTGGATGAGCTTCGCCCCCGGATCAGCGTGATCGGTGTCGGTGGCGCGGGTGGAAACGCCATTGCCAACATGATCAACAGCGATGTTCAGGGCGTCGATTTCATCGTCGCCAATACCGACGCGCAGGCGCTCAACGCATCGCCCGCGGATCAGCGGATCCAGCTCGGTCTCAAGATCACCCAGGGGCTCGGCGCCGGCTCGCGGCCGGAAATCGGCAAGGCCGCGGCCGAAGAGACGATCGCGGAGATCGAGAAGGCCCTCGACGGCGCGCACATGTGCTTCATCGCGGCCGGCATGGGCGGGGGCACCGGCACCGGCGCCGCTCCTGTTATCGCCAAGGTCGCGCGCGAAAAGGGCATATTGACCGTCGGCGTGGTCACCAAGCCGTTCAGCTTCGAGGGCGCACGGCGCAGCCGGGCTGCCGAAGCCGGCATCCTCGAACTGCAGCAGCACGTGGATACGCTGATCGTCATCCCCAACCAGAATCTGTTCCGCATCGCCAATCCCAACACCACCTTCAAGGAGGCCTTCCAGATGGCCGACGAGGTGCTGCAGCAGGGCGTGCGGGGCATTACCGACCTGATGGTCATGCCGGGCCTCATCAATCTCGACTTCGCCGACGTGCGCTCGGTGATGGGCGAGATGGGCAAAGCGATGATGGGCACCGGCGAGGCCGGTGGCGACAACCGCGCCATCGAGGCCGCGGAGCAGGCGATCGCGAACCCGCTGCTCGACGGGGTGTCGATGCGCGGCGCCCGCGGTGTCATCATCTCGATCACCGGCGGCGAGGACATGCGCCTGATGGAGGTGGACGAAGCGGCCAACCACATCAAGGATCTGGTCGATCCGGACGCGAACATCATCTGGGGATCGGCCTTCAACAACGATCTCGAAGGGCGCATCCGCGTCTCCGTCGTCGCCACGGGCATCGATGCCGATGCCGTGACCCAGCCGGAACCGGCGAAGGTTTTCGCCTTCCCGACGTCGGCGCGCACCGCCGAAGCGCCGAAGGCCCAGCCGGCGCCGCCGCCGACTGCGGAAACCGCGCCGCCGCCGGAAGCCGATGCCTCCGATCAGCCTGCCGATGAGCTCGAGCTGAGCGAAGTGGCTGCGGCCCCGGAAGAGGAGGAGCTCCTGCTCGACACCGGAAGCATGATGCAGCCGGAAGAGGAGGAAGCGACCTTCATCGACGATATCGCCGAAGCGCCGCAGCCGACGCGCTCGTGGGTCGCGGCCAACAGCGCGCCGTCGCCGCTGCCGCGCCGCGAGGGTACGTTGTTCGAGCGCATGTCGAATATCGCCCGGGGCGCCGCCAAGGCGCAGGTTGAAGAGGAGACTCCTCGTCCGGCCCGAGATCCCCTTGATATTCCAAGGTTTCTGAACCGCCAGAACAATCAGTGAGGGCGGCCTGATACGGCCGGTCCGGTGCCACCGGCTCGTCGCCGGCATCAACCGACTGGCCGCAGACCGGGCTGTTCAGACAGTGTTCGTAAAGGTTCGGCCGGGCTTAAGGCCGGCATGACAGCATTATCGAATCGGTTCATCCGGCTGGCCGTGGCCCTGCTGGCGGTGGCGGGTGCGGTTCCGGCCGCGGCCCAACAGGCCCAGCCGGCGCAGGGGCAGGTCGCCGGCTACGCCGCGCCGGTCGAGGATGCCGGCGCAGCCTTGTCCCGCCATCTCACCGCGCTTGCGACCAACCCGCAAAGCGTGTCCGCGCTCAAGGGGGCCGGGGCGGCCGCCCTTGAACTCGGCGACTTTCAGGCCGCGCTCAATTTTTACGGCCGCGCTGAGGAGCTTGCGCCTCGCGACGGCAGCATCAAGGCCGGTCTGGGCTCCAGCCTGCTGATGATGGAGCAGAGCCGGACGGCCCTGAAATTCTTCGCCGATGCCGTGCATCTCGGCGTCCCCCAGGCCGAAATCGCCGGCGACAGGGGCCTCGCCTACGATCTCCTTGGTGATACGGGGCAGGCCCAGGCGGACTATCAGCTTGCGCTGGCGCGCGCCGACGATCCCGAAATTCGCCGGCGGCTGGCGCTGTCTCTCGCGATCAGCGGCGACCGCAATGCCGCCCTGGCTGCCATCGATGCACAATTGCGGCGCCAGGATCGCGCGGCATGGCGCACCCGCGCCTTCGTCCTTGCCCTGACCGGGGACATTGCCGGGGCAACCCAGGCGGTCCAGGCGGTGCTGCCCGCCCAGGCGGCTGCGCTGGAGCCGTTTCTCGCCCGGCTGCCGAACCTCAGTGCTTCCGACCGCGCCCTGGCCGTCCACTTCGGCCATTTTCCCGGGGACGCCCAGCCTGCCGCTACTGCCGCCGGCGCGTCGGCCGCGACCGCCGGCCAGCCGGACCCGCTCGGCGCCGGCCGCCCGGACAGCGGGCAGGCCGCCCTCGGCAGCAGCACGGCGCCGGCCCCGGGAGCTGCGGCTTCGGAAAGCGACCGGCCCGCGCTGGCGGCGCGGACCGCTGCGCCGCCGAAACCGGTTCAGCCGGCTTCGATCCCCGAGGCGTCCGGTTCTTCCCGATATGCGGCGGCGACCGTTCCCACGCCCACCCCGGCGCCGGCAGCGGAGGGAAGCGCCGCCCCCGCCCGGGCGGCACAGCCGCCGACCGGGCCGCCGATGCAGGCGGTGGCTGGAGGGGCAACTCCACCATCCGTCCCGCCGCCGTCTCCCGCTCCGGGCCCTGGATCGGTGTCCGACCTGGCGGCCGCGGGTCCGGCCAGCCTTGCCGGCCGCACGCCGCCCGCCTCGTCTTCCGAACCGGCCTCGACGACTGCCTTTCAATCGGTGCAGACACCTTCAGCACCGATCGGGACGCAGCCGGAAGCGGGCCCGGCGGGGGTTGGGCCGAGCGGCGTAGCGACCTTCGCCGATGTGGCGGCACTCATCGGCGCGCTCCAGGTCAACCAGGCCGACGCGGGCACCGCGACCCCGGCGCCGCAACCGCCTTCGTCGACGGCCTCCAGCAGGGCCGAACCCGCGAGGCGCACCCCGTCCGCCACCGCTACCGCATCGAAATCCGCCAGTCTGGAGAAGCCGAAGCCGGCCCCGGCCAGGAAAGCGCCCGCCAGGACGGCGAAGGAGCCGGAGCGGATCTGGGTGCAGGTGGCGACTGGCCCGAATACCTCGGCGCTTCCGAAGGAATATGCCCGCATCAAGGCCAAGGCGCCGAAACTGTTCGGGGCCCGAACGGCCTGGACGACGCCCCTGCGCGCGACCAACCGATTGCTCGTCGGGCCGTTCAAGAGCGGCAGGGAAGCCCAGGACTTCATAAATCAGCTTAAAGCGGCGGGCGTGTCGGCCTATAGCTGGACGAGCCCCGAGGGGCAGGAGATCAAGAAGCTTCCCAGCAAGTGACCCAGGGGCCGGAGTCCAAGCTCGCATCCTATGCCGCCGATCCTGCGCGCTCGCGCGGGCGCCTGCACGCGATGGATGGCGAGGCGATGCGCGGGCCGCGCGACATGTTCCAGCGCGACCGCGACCGGATCATCCATTCCATCCCGTTCCGCCGGCTGCGCCACAAGACCCAGGTGTTCGTCGCGCCGGACGGCGACCATTTCCGGGTCCGGCTCACCCACAGCATCGAGGTCGCCCAGATCGGGCGCACGATCGCGCGGGCGCTGCGCCTCAACGAGGATCTGACCGAGGCCCTGTGCCTGGCGCACGACATCGGCCACCCGCCCTTCGGCCATTCGGGCGAGGAGGCGCTGAACGCCGCCATGGCCGAGGCCGGCGGCTTCGATCACAATGCGCATACGCTCCGCCTGCTCACCCGTCTGGAAACACCCTATCCGCGCCATGCCGGGCTCAACCTGTCCTGGGAGGCCCTCGAAGGTCTCGCGAAGCACAACGGACCCGTCTCCCATCCCAATTGGGCGCTGCGCGAGGCCGATTCCGAATTTCCGCTCGAACTGATGAGCTGGCCGTCGCTCGAGGCGCAGGTCGCGGCGGTCGCCGACGACATCGCCTATGACAATCATGACGTCGACGACGGAATCCGCGCCGGCCTCTTCTCCCTCGAGGACCTGCTCTCGGTGCCGATGGTCGAACGGCAATGGCAGCAGGTGCGCCGCCGCTATCCCGAGGTGGAGGAGGCGCGGCTGGTTCCCGAGCTGGTGCGCGACCAGATCGGGCGCATGGTCAACGACGTGATCTCCGAAACCCGTCGCCGTATCGAGTCGGCCTCGGTTGCCACTATCGAGGACGTCCGTGCCGGCGGACGCGGGCTGGTCGGCTTCTCGGAGCCGCTGCAGGAAGAGGAAAGGCAGCTCAAGACCTTCCTCTATCGCCACATGTACAAGGCGCCGCGGGTCGTCGCGATCGCCGAACGGGCCAAGCAGGTCGTGTCCGGGCTGTTCGCGACCTATCGCTCCGACCCGACCCTGCTGCCGCCCGAGTGGCGCAGGCCCTGGACCCACGAGATTGCAAAGCTGCGCACGATCGGCGACTTCATCGCCGGGATGACCGATCGCTACGCCATCACCCAGCATCGCCAGCATGTCGGCGGAGTGGAGTTGCCGGAAGGCTTCTGACGACCGATCTGCCCTCCGGGCCGGACCGGCACTGGACCTTGCCCGCGGCGATCCGCTACAGCGCCGCCTTTCCAACCGGGACGAGAACGTGAGCACAGTTTACGCGCGCTTTGCGGGCCATATCGATGCGCTGTTGAATGCGCTGGAGGGCGAGGGCGCGCTCGCCGCCGGCCTCGGCCGCAACGCAATCACCGTGGAGCCGCCGCGGGATCCCGCCCATGGCGATCTCGCCACCAACGCCGCCATGGTCCTTGCCAAGCCGGCGGGGACGAACCCGCGCGCGCTCGCGGGGTTGATCGCGCCGCGCCTCGAGGCGCTCGACGAGGTCGTCAGCGCGGAGATCGCCGGCCCCGGCTTCATCAACATCCGGCTGGTGCCGGACGTCTGGCAGGCCGAAGTGCGGGAGATACTGGCAAGCGGAGCGGACTACGGTCGCTCGACCCTCGGCAAGCGCGAGCGCGTCAACGTCGAATATGTCTCGGCCAATCCCACCGGCCCGATGCACATGGGCCATTGCCGGGGCGCCGTGGTCGGCGATGCGCTCGCCCATCTGCTGGAATATGCCGGCTATTCCGTCACCCGCGAATATTATGTGAACGATGCCGGCGGGCAGGTCGACATCCTCGCCCGCTCCGCCTGGCTGCGCTATCGGGAGGCGCTCGGATTCGACATCGGCGCCATTCCCGAGGGCCTCTATCCGGGCGATTATCTGAGGCCGGTCGGCTTCCGGCTGGCCGAACTCTACGGCCACAAATATGTCGAGGCGCCGGAGAGCGAGTGGCTCATCCTGTTCCGGCGGGAAGCGGTGGCGATGATGATGGACCTCATCCGGTCCGATCTCGCGCTGCTCGGAATCCACCATGACCTGTTCTCGTCCGAAGCGGAGCTGCAGGCCAGCGGGGCGGTCGATCGCGCGCTCGAGACCCTGGAGGCCAAGGGATTGGTCTATCAGGGGAAGCTCGAGGCACCCAAGGGCGAGACGCCGGAGGACTGGGAACCGGTCGAGCTGACCCTGTTCCGGTCGACCGCGTTCGGCGACGACCAGGACCGGCCGATGAAGAAGTCGGACGGCAGCTGGACCTATTTCGGTGCGGATGCCGCCTATCACCTTCAGAAGGCCGAGCGGTCGGATCATCTGATCAACATCTGGGGCGCCGATCATGCCGGCACCGTCAAGCGCATCCAGGCCGCGGTGAAGGCGCTGACCGACGGACGGGTCGATCTCGACGTCAAGCTGGTCCAGATGGTCCGCCTTTTCCGCGCGGGCGAAGCCGTCCGCATGGGCAAGCGGCTCGGCAATTTCGTCACCTTGGCCGATGTCGTGCGTGAAGTGGGCAAGGATGTGGTCCGCTTCATGATGCTGACCCGCCGCGCCGACGCGCCGCTCGACTTCGATTTCGCCAAGGTGGTCGAAGCCTCCAAGGACAACCCGGTCTTCTACGTCCAATATGCGCATGCGCGGATTTCCTCGCTCATGCGCAAGGCGGCGGAGGCGGGGATCGACACCGGATCGCCCGCGGATCTTTCGCTCCTCGACGAGGACGAACTCGCGCTGATCAGGCTCGCCGCCCAGTTCCCCCGGGTGGTGGAGGCTGCGGCGATCGCGCACGAGCCGCATCGGATCGCCTTCTATCTCGCTGATCTTGCATCCGCCTTCCACACGCAGTGGAATCGCGGCAACGACGACCCGGATCGGCGGTTCCTGTTGGTTAATGTCCCGGAAATTACGAAAGCGCGTCTGGAACTGGCGTCGGCAATAGGGCAGATTATCCGCAATGGCCTCGGCATCATGGGGGTGGCCGCGGCGGAGGAGATGCACTGATGACCGACATTCGTGCGGATGATGCTGCGCCTGGGGATGACGACGATCGCCTGCCGTGGCTGGAGGCGGTCGAAGAGGATGACGAGGCCGAGGGTCCTTCTCCGCTGAAGATGGTCGTTGCCGTGCTGATCGGACTGGTGGCGATCGGGCTCGTGGTCGGAGGCATCTACTGGCTGTCCGAGCGCCAGCCTTCCAGCGGCGAGCCGGAACTGATCACGGCCGAGGCCGGAGATTACAAGGAAAGGCCGAAGGACCCCGGCGGCATGCAGGTCGAAGGCACCGGCGACACCGCCTTCGCCGCCAGCGAGGGGGTCGCGCCGAAGGGCACGATCAATGTCGATGCCGTGCCGGAAGCGCCGGTGACGGAAGTTCAGCCTACGGCCAAGCCGACGCCCGCGCCGACTCCTGCGCCCACGCCCACGCCGAAGGCCGCCGAAGCCGCGACTCCCGCTCCCGCTCCGGCGGCAGCCTCGTCCGGCGGCGCCACCATTCAGCTCGGTGCCTTTTCCAGCCAGGCGTCCGCCGGCAATGCGTGGAAGGCGCTTTCCGGCCGCTTCAAGTATCTCGAACCGCTCAGTCATTCGGTGATCCCGGTGACGGTCGGGGGCAAGACGCTGTATCGCCTGCGCGCATCGGGCCCGAATGCGGCCAATCTGTGCGCGCGGCTGCGCGTCGCGGGCGAGACCTGCGTGACCGTCAACTGATCTCCGCATGCAGCCGGCGATCTACGGCCTCGAGGGTGGCGTACTCAGCGACGACGAGCGGGCGTTCTTCCGGGATGCCGATCCCGCCGGCTACATCCTGTTCAGGCGCAACTGCCAGGATCGGGAGCAGCTGCGCCGCCTGACGGGCGATCTGCGTGCCGTCCACGGCCGCGACGTGCCGATCCTGATCGACCAGGAAGGCGGGCGGGTCAGTCGGATGAAGCCGCCCGAATGGCCGGAGTTCCCCTCCGCCGAACGGTTCGACGCGCTCTATCGCATCGCGCCCGCATCGGCGATCGAAGCGGCGCGCGCCAATGCCGAGGCGATCGCCATCACCCTGCGCGAGGCGGGAATCAATGTGAACTGCCTGCCGCTGCTCGACGTTCGTCAGGCCGGGGCCCACGACATCATCGGCGATCGCGCGCTGGGATCGGAGCCGATGCAGGTCGCGGCCCTCGGCCGGGCCGTCATCGAGGGGCTTCGCGACGGCGGGGTGGTGGGCGTGGTCAAGCACATGCCCGGCCATGGCCGTTCGATGAGCGACAGCCATCTGGAGCTTCCGGTCGTCGACGCGAGCGAGGAAGATCTCGAACGGGATATCGAACCGTTCCGCACATTGCGCGCGGCGCCCATGGGGATGACCTCCCATGTCGTCTATACCGCCTGGGACCCAAATCGCTGCGCCAGCCTGTCGCCGATCGTGATCGGAGACATCATCCGCGGCCGCATCGGCTTCGACGGGTTCCTGATGTCGGACGATATCGGCATGCATGCGCTCAGCGGGGACTTCGGGCAGCGCGCCCGCGGTGTCGTCGAGGCCGGGTGCGACGTCGCGCTCCATTGTTCCGGAGACATGGAGGAAATGGTGGCGGTGGCCGCCGGCCTCGTCGCGATGCGGCCGGAGTCCGTCGCGCGCCTCGATCGCGCCATGGCGACGATCGCGGGAGCCGAGCCGCAGCGCAGCTATGAGGAAGCAGCGGCGCGGCGGGACTCCCTGCTCGCATATGTCTGACCGGTCATCCGCGCACGGCGCATTGCCGCGGGCACCCAGGGGGTAATCTGGTCGGTGCGAGCAGAGGAGCAAAGGCGATGCACAGAATCGATCTGTCGCCGGACCTGATCGAGCGGCTGAGGCTGGAACGGGGCGAGCGGCTGCATGTGCTGGACTCCCTCGATCCGAAGCGCACCGCCCATGTCGTCATCGACCTTCAGAACGGCTTCATGGAAGAGGGCGCGCCGGTGGAGGTGCCGGTTGCCCGCGAGATCGTTCCCAATGTCAATGCGATCAGCCGCGCCCTGCGCGCGAGCGGCGGGCTCGTCGTGTTCCTCCGCTTCACCACGCCCGACGACCCTTCGAGCTGGTCCGCTTTCTATGCCCGCTCCTCGCCTCACACCGCCCGGATGCATCGCGAGGCTTTCGCTCCGGGGAGCCACTATTGGCAGCTCTGGCCCGGCCTCGACGTGGAGCCGCAGGACCTCATGGTCGACAAGCAGCGCTTCGGCGCCTTCATTCCCGGCACCTGCGACCTGCACGAGATCCTGCAGGCGCGCGGGATCGATACTCTGATCATCACCGGCACGCTCACGAACTGCTGCTGCGAGTCGACCGCCAGGGACGCCATGCAGCTCGACTACAAGGTGATCTTCGTCGCCGACGGCAATGCCGCGGTGACCGATGCCGAGCACAATGCCACGCTCCACAACATGTGCTTCCTGTTCGCGGACGTGATGCGCACGCCGGAGGTGCTGGACCTCGTCGCCCGCAGCGCGCACGGTGCGGTGCAGTCTGCCGGGGAAGGCGTGATCGCCTGAAACGGCGCCGCCGCCCGTGAGGCGATTGTGGACGCGGCACGCGGGGAGCGGCTACAAGGAGCCATGGGCGAGGATGTGGACTGGGAGCTGCCGTACACGGCCACCCGGGATTCGGAGCGGCTGACTCTCGATCTCGACGGTTGGGAGGGGCCGCTCGACCTGCTGCTCACCCTCGCGCGCAACCAGAAGGTCGATCTTTCCAAGATCTCGATCCTGGCGCTGGTCGAGCAATATCTGACCTTCATCGCCGACGCCAAGCGGCTGAAGCTGGAGATCGCCGCCGATTATCTCGTGATGGCGGCATGGCTCGCCTATCTGAAATCCTGCCTGCTGCTCCCGCGCGAGGAGGAGGCCGATCCCAGCCCGGAGGAACTCGCGCTGCGGCTCCAGCTGCGGTTGCAGCGGCTGGATGCGATGCGCGAGGCCGGCGCTCGCCTGATGGCGCGGGACCGGCTCGGCCGCGACGTGTTCATGCGCGGCGCCCCGGAAGGTCTCCGGCTGGTCCGCAAGGCCGCCTGGCAGGTCGAACTCTATGATCTCATCGCCGCCTACGGCGCCGTGCGCGCCCGGACGCAGCCGGCGGTCCATGTGGTCGCGAGGCGGCCGGTGATGACGCTCGACGAGGCGCTGGCGCGGATCGAGCGGTTGGTCGGGGCACGCATGGATTGGGCGACGCTCGAATCCTTCCTGCCGGAAACCCCGGATCCGGAATTCCGCCGCTCGGCGCTCGCCTCCAGCTTCGTCGCCACCCTCGAACTCGCCCGCCAGGGAAAGCTCGAGATCGAGCAGCAGGAGGCTTTCGCCCCGCTGTACGTGCGTGCCGCATGACCGGACTCGCGGATAGCCTGCGGGCCGTCGAAGCCTGCCTCTTCGCCGCCGAACAGCCGCTCACGGTCGACGAGATCCGCGATTATGTCGGTGACGCGGTGGACGTGCGGTCGGCGCTGGAGGAGTTGGTCGGCCTCTATTCCGGCCGCGGCATCGAGCTGGTCGAGCGCGGAGGGCGCTGGCATTTCCAGACGGCGCCGGACCTTGCCCATATCCTGCGGCGCGAGCGGGACGATCCGCGCAAGCTGTCCCGCGCCGCGGTGGAGACGCTGGCGATCATCTCCTATCACGAGCCGGTGAGCCGCGCCGAGATCGAGGCGATACGCGGCGTCCAGATATCCAAGGGCACGCTCGACGTGCTGATGGAGGCCGGCTGGGTGCGGCCCGCCGGACGGCGCGAGGTGCCGGGCCGGCCGCTCACTTATGCGACGACGACGCACTTCCTTGCCCATTTCGGCCTCCGGAGCCGGCGGGATCTGCCCGGAATCGAAGACCTCCAGGCCGCAGGGCTGCTCGACCCCATCGATGTTGCCATGGGTCAGCTAGAACTGGAAACTCCGGCCGAGGAGGACTAACTGTCCGGTTGAGGCAACTCTCGCACCGAGAGTCTCTGGAGATGTACAATGGGAAGTTTCAGCCTGTGGCATTGGCTGGTCGTCGGGATCGTGATCCTGCTTCTGTTCGGCAAGGGTCGCTTCTCCGACATGATGGGTGATGTCGCCAAGGGCATCAAGAGCTTCAAGAAGGGCATGGCCGAAGACGACGACGCTTCGCAGCGCCGGATCGCCGAGGAACGCAAGATCGAGGCGAATCCCGGCGCCAGGACGATCGAAGCGGAGGAGCGGCGCGAGCCTTAAGCCCTTCGGCTGGCTGGACAGGACATGTTCGACATAGCTTCCACCGAGCTGCTGCTCGTCGCCGTGGTCGCGTTGATCGTGATCGGTCCCAAGGACTTGCCCCGGGTCATGCGGACCGTGGGCCACTGGATGGGGCGGGCCCGCGGCGTCGCGCGTCATTTCCGGTCCGGCCTCGACGCGATGATCCGGGAGGCCGAGCTCGAGGAAATGGAGCAGCGCTGGAAGGCCGAGAACGAACGGATCATGCGCGAACATCCCGCCGTCCCGCCGCCGGACGAGGGCAGCGAGCGTCCCGAACCCAAGTCAAAGCCCGAGCCTGAATTGCCGTGAACGATCTCGACGAAAGTCGGGCACCGTTGCTCGACCACCTTATCGAATTGCGGCGCCGGCTCCTCTGGTCGGTGGCGGCGCTGGCCGCTGCCTTCGGCATCTGTCTCTATTTCGCCAGGCCGATCTTCGCCTTCCTGGTTCAGCCGCTGCTGAGGGCCGGCCAGGGCCGGCTCATCTACACCAACATCTTCGAAGCCTTCTTCGTCGAGCTGAAGGTAGCCTTCTTCGCGGCGATCATGCTGGCCTTCCCGATCATCGCCAACCAGATCTGGCAGTTTGTGGCGCCGGGTCTGTACCGGAACGAGAAGAAGGCGTTCCTGCCGTTCCTCCTGCTGACCCCGATCCTGTTTCTCGCCGGTGCCGCGCTGGCTTATTATGTAGCGATGCCGGTCGCGCTCCACTTCCTCCTGTCCTATCAGGGGGACGTCGGCGGGGTGCAGCAGACGGCGCTGCCGGGCGTCGGCAATTATCTCGATTTCGTCACCAAGTTCATCTTCGGCTTCGGCGTCGCCTTCCTGCTGCCGGTGCTGCTGATGCTGCTGGAGCGGGCGGGGATCGTCACGCGCGACCAGCTCAAGGCGGGACGCCGCTATGCGATCGTCGGCGCTTTCGCCATCGCTGCGGTGCTGACCCCTCCGGACGTGATCTCCCAGGTGACGCTCGCGGTCCCCCTCGTCGGCTTGTACGAGCTGGCACTGGTCGCGATCTGGTTCACCGAGCGCAGGCGGCAGAGCCAGGAAACCGTCACCTCGCCAGACACGGGCGGCTGAGCGCCGGACATGGAAAAGGCGCCATCGCGAGACGGCGCCTTTCCAGGTCGAATAAGGATGCGATGTTAGTCGGCGGCGTCCTGGACGGTTTCGCCGACGGATTCGACGTCGCGGCCGGCGCCCTCGACGGTGTTGCATGCGGCAAGCGCGATGCTGCCCGTGAGGGCCAGGATGGCGATCAACTTGCGAACCATGATTGTTCTCCTGAACACGGCGTACGGCACCGGACGGAGGGCCGGCGCGGTGAGCGGAGATACAATGCGTCCCTGCGTTGGCGGTTCCACGCCGGTTCTCGCCTTGGAGTTGCGGGAGACAAATAGATTCTGAGCCCGGATACGCCACCGGGGGGGAGGGTTGGCGCGTCCGGGCTCATGTCTTGGATAGCGAGAGCGGGGGGGCAAAAGGTCACTATCCATCGGCTTAACGACGCACGACGGCCTCGGTTCCCGGAGCGGGACAAAAAAATTGGGACCGGACGAAAAATTTTTGGCGTCGACCTGCCGCAACTCTTTGCCGGCTCCCATGGTTGAGTCGAAGGATTCGACACCGATCGGAGAGACATGGCCAGACCGCCCAAGACCACGCCCCATTCCGACATCGACGGCGTCCATCAGGATGAGCGGCCGAGCGTCGAGGTGGCGGAGGAACTCGGCCAGAGTGCCGAAGAGGTCGCGAAGGCGCGCCGGAAATCGAAGGGGCGGCCGCACCCGCCCGGCGAGGGATCGCGCCGCGACGAGCAGAAATAGCGGAGCGGATCAGCGCTCCGCCTTCTCCACTACTGCGACCGAGACCGAATAGCAGCCGGTTTCCTCGCTCCGCTCGAGCGTCGAGCGGAGCTGGCGTGCGAGGCCGACGATGATCCTCTCGAAACGCTGCGACAGCGCTTCGTCGCATTCGGCGGCCCCTTTCAGGCTGTCGGACTGGATGGACAGCCTCGCATGGCCCTTTTCCGCGTCGGTCAGGGCGATGCTGACATTGCGGGCGTTGCAGAACATGGCGTACTCGACCACCTCCGTCACCAGGAAGGCCACTGAGACGGCGATATCCTGCGTCGCGTAATAAGGCTCGATGTTGAGGCTGATCGACATCGAGGCGGCCGAAGCCGGGGCGGTGGCGCGCAGATTGGCGCCCAGCTCCGAGATCAGCGACTTCAGCGAAACGCCGCGATTTTCCTCCAGCTCGGCATAGTGATTGCGGTGCACCACGGCCAGCGCGTCCACGCGCCGCTGGATCGAGGCATAAGCGGCAGCCACCTCCTCGTTCGGCGAGCCGCGCGAATGGAGGTTGAGCAGCGAGGCCACCACCTGGAGGTTGTTCTTCACCCGATGGTGAACCTCGCGCACGAGCCGGCTCTGGCGTTCGACCGCGGCCTCGAGGTCGGCCTCGTGGCGGGCGATCGTGCGCGTCACCTGGTCGAAGGCCTGGCCCAGTTCCCCGATCTCCCGGGCGGGGGTGGCGAGGGTCGGCATGTCGAGCTGCCGGTCGCCGGGGCGATAGGCGGAAACCACCCTTTGCATCCGCACCAGCGGCCGTAGGAGCAGGCGGTCGACGATCAGCCATCCGATCAGCGCCGCCGCGATCCACATCATGACCGGGAGAAGGAACATCAGCATCTCGGCAGCCGTGACCGGAACCGACCCGGCGTTGAGCCGGAGGCGAAGCTGGCCCCCCGCAACCGGAGCGTAATGGACGAGGCGGGAACTGATCGTGCTCCCGTCGGCTTCGCGGTGGAGCAGCACGCTCCCTCCGGTGCCGATCAGGAACAGCTCGACCTGCCGCCCGGCGCCGCGCACGGCCACCAGCTGCTTGAGCGCCGCCGCTGAATATTCGCCGAACCCCTCGAGCCGGCCGGTCGCGTCGAACAGCTTGAATCGCAACGTCTGGTGGTCGGTCTCCACAACGAGTCGCGACGGCAGATTGGTGGCGCGCGTCTGGACCGGCGGCGGCATGAAGCCCGGACTCGCGCAGATCAGCGATCCTTCAGGTCGGTAGAGGGCGTAATTGCCGCGGACGGTTTGCATGCGCGCGAGCCGGTCCAGCGTCCGGTGGCAGATCTGGGCGTCCCCCTGGGCCGCATCCATGGTGGCCGTCGCTGCCTCGATGATCAGGGCGCTGCGGGAAATCGCACTGTTGATGCGCTGCGCGGTAAGGGCGACCTGCGCGCGCATCTCGGCGTCCCGGTCCGCCCTGTTCTCATTGGCGCTCTGGACCGAAGCGAGGATCGCGATCAGCCCGAGCGGCAACAGGCCGAGGCTGAGGATCAGCAACATCTTCAGGCCCGTCGAAAGCCGGGCAAATTGTGAAGCGATCCAGCCGGGGTCGGTCACGCGCGCGTCATCCGGCGCCGGTATAGGGTCCAAATCGGGTGGCTGCAATTTCCGTCAGGGCTCGAGCCGGCGCAATGCGCTAGTCGAGCTTGCCTAGAAGATCGAGCATTTCCTGAGGAATTTCCTCGCTCACTGTCTGTTGATAGGCGGAACGCAGCGCACGTCCGACCTGGTGCGAGTCGGCGAACTTCTTTCGCTTCTTGGCCGGTGGCCTGGATTGCGTCGACTCTCCATTGGGCGGCAGCTCGGACTTGCGGCGGGCGTCGCCATTCTTGTCGCTTTCAAAGCTCAAAATCATCACCCCTCGCGGCGGCGCCGCGCCCGCAGCAACCCCATTGTTGTGACCGGAAAGCCGCTGCTCCCGGACGCGATGGAAACAGACCCCTGGCTGCCGCCGAAATAGTCGGCGCACAGTGGCATGGAAACAAAAAACTGACCCGTTGGTTCCACATCCGACGAGGAGTGGGCGGGTTGAGCCATCAAGGAACATTACCCCAGCGGCAAGCGGCTTGCAAAGCCATGGCCAGCCACTCCATAGATTGGATTCGAAAAGGAGTCGTAACGAATGCCGCTCGGTCAGGAACTCGCCCCTCACCTTCCCTTCCTGCGCCGCTATGCGCGCGCGCTGACGGGAAGCCAGTCTCATGGGGACAATTTCGTGCGTGCGACTCTCGAGGCCATCGTGGCGGCCCCCGACAGCTTTCCCCGCGACGTCGATCCCCGGCTCGGTCTCTACAAGACATTCCATGCCATTTGGTCCTCGGCCCACATAGAGGATGAACCGGAAGGGAGCGGAGCGGTCGGCGGCGAGGAAGGGATCGCCCGCGCAAGGCTGGCGCGGATCACTCCGCTGTCGCGCCAGGCGCTGCTCCTCACCGCCATGGAAGGCTTCACTCCGGAAGATGCCGGTTATCTCATCGGCGCTTCGGCCACTGAGGTCGAGGGGCTGGTCGCCGAGGCCCTCGCGGAAATCGAGCGGCAGACCCGGGCGGAGGTCCTCATCATCGAGGACGAGCCGATCATCGCCATGGATATCGAAACGATCGTGCGGGATCTCGGGCACAATGTGACCGGGGTCGCCGTGACTCGCGACGAAGCGGTGTCCCAGGCGCTGGCGCGGCGGCCCGGCCTGGTGCTCGCGGATATCCAGCTGGCCGACGACAGTTCCGGGATCGACGCCGTCAAGGACATCCTCAGCGAATTCTCGGTCCCGGTGATCTTCATCACCGCATTTCCGGAGCGCCTGCTCACCGGCGAGCGCCCCGAACCGACGTTCCTCATCACCAAGCCGTTCCAGCGATCGACCGTCAAGGCGGCGATCGCCCAGGCGCTGTTTTTCGATACCGCCACGGTCCCGGCCTGACCGCCGGCGGCGCAATCTGTGGAACCGCCCATCCCAGCGGGCGTTGCCCCTACGTATCGAATGGAACCGAGGAACGGCCGCCCATGGATGAGCGCGAAACGCACGTAAGTACCACGGAGGCGCGGGCAGGGAGTACGCCCCACGTCACGCGCTATGCCCTTGGAATTGGCCTGGGTCTCGTGATCGTGCTTTTCGCGCTGCTATTGCTGGTCTGGCGCTGAGTACCTACCTTTCGGACTCGGTGCCCGCTTCCCGCGGGTGCCGAACAGGCAATCATCATAGCATTATTAGGGTCAGGGGCAGCTGATGGCGGGCGAGAACCCAGCACTGACGGGTGAACAGAAGGCCGGCACGGAGCTGGTTCCGCTACCCGACGACGAGTTCAAGGATCAGCTCGCGCAGGTCATTCCGCACCTGCGGGCGTTCGGACGTTCCCTTTCGGGAAGCCGCGACCTCGCGGACGATCTGGTGCAGGAAACGCTGCTGAAGGCCTGGGCCGCGCGCAAGCGCTTCCAGGCCGGGACCAACATGCGGGCCTGGACCTTCATCATCCTGCGCAACCTCTTCCTGAGCCAGATGCGCCGGGCGCGGTTCAAGGGCGAATGGGACGAGATAACCGCATCCAAGCTGCTGGCCGCCCCCGCCAGCCAGGATCGGCACGTCGAACTCGGCGACATGCAGCGGGCGCTGATGCATCTGCCGCAGCCGCAGCGGGAGGCACTCATCCTCGTCGGCGCCGGCGGCTTCGCCTATGAAGAGGCGGCCGAAATCTGCGGCTGTGCGGTCGGAACGATCAAGAGCCGCGTGGCGCGCGGCCGGGTGGCTCTGGAGGCCTTGCTGTCCGAGGGCAAGATCCCCTCGCGGCGCGACCATGAGACCGACTCGAGCAAGACCGCGCTCCAGACCATCATGAGCGAGGTCGACGAACTCAGCAAGGATCGGGACGTTCAGGGATGAACGATTGCGGCCCGGGCTCAGTCGAGGCGGGCGAGCAACTCCTCGAAGGACCTCAGGGTCCGGGTCTCTCCGTCCATCGCAAAGGCCTGGCGCAGCGCATCCCCGACTCCGGCGTGGACGGTCGGCGGCGCGACCTTCACGAACCGTTTCTGCGCGCCATTGACCATGGCTTCCCGTTTGGAGTTAAGCGTATCCACAACCGCTCCAACGAAGCTCCGGTGCAGCGGTTGCAACCGTTGCACAGGTAAAATGGATCAGTTTCAATTCGTTGCATCATGGCTACACCAGGCCGACTGAGCGAAAGCGATCCCATGTCCGCGGCCCTGGAACGAGCGCGGCTCCACAGTCCGTTCCTGAAGCGCCAGCTCGAAAGCCATCCCGACGTGACCGCGGCGCTCGCCGCCGGCGCCCTCGACGAAGCCATCGCGATCGCGCATCGCCCACCCGAGGGTCTCGATCTGGCCGCATCCCTGCGGCGCGAGCGCAGCGCACTGGCCCTGGCAGTAGGGATCGGCGACCTCGCCGGCCTCCTGCCGCTGGAAGGCGTGGTGCAAGCCCTTTCCGACCTGGCGGATTGCAGCCTGGACCGGGCGGTCGCCGCCGCCATCAGGGAACGGACGCCCGACGCCGAGCCGGTCGGCTTCGCCGTCGTTGCGCTCGGCAAGCTGGGAAGCCGCGAGCTCAACTATTCCTCGGATGTCGACGTGCTGTTCCTCTACGATCCGAAGACCCTGCCGGTCAGGGGACGCGAGGAGCCGTGGCAGGCCGGGGTGCGCATCGGCCAGCGCGTCGTCGAGCTGCTCCAGAAGCGTGACGGCAACGGCTATGCGTTTCGAGTGGACCTGCGCCTGCGCCCGTCGCCCGAGGCGACGCCGATCGCCCTGCCGGTCGAAGCGGCGATCAGCTATTACGAATCCTCGGCGCTGCCGTGGGAACGGGCGGCCTTCATCCGGGCCCGCGCGGTCGGCGGGGACAAGGCGCTCGGCGCCGCCTTTCTCGACGCCATCCATCCTTTCGTCTGGCGCCGCTCGCTGGATTTCGGAGCGGTCGGCGAGATCCAGTCGATTTCCAGCCGAATCCGGGACCATTATGCGCAGGGCCAGGCGTTCGGGCCGGGCTACGACCTCAAGCGGGGCAGGGGCGGGATCCGTGAGATCGAATTCTTCGCCCAGATCCATCAGCTGATCCACGGCGGGCGCGACCCGGCCCTGCGCGCTCCGGCCACGCTGGATGCGCTGGCGGCGCTGGCCGCGGCCGGGCGGATCGACGAAGCGGAAGCGGCGGATCTGTCCTCGGCCTACCGGCTGCTGAGGACCGTCGAGCATCGCCTGCAGATGGTCGACGACCGCCAGACCCACAGCCTTCCGTCCGATGCGGCCGCGTTCGACAATGTCGCAGCCCTCCACGGCCTCCCGTCGGGCGAGGCGCTGCTCGATCTGCTGCGACAGCCGATCGAGCGGGTTGCCGCCATCTACGACCGGCTCGAGCCGCAGAGCGGCCGCAAGGTGCCGGTCGATCCGCAGGGAACCGAGGCCTGGCTCACGCGCGCGGGATTCGCCGATCCGGCATCGGCTCGGGCCCGCATCGAAAGCTGGCGGTCCGCCAGGGCGCGGGCGCTTCGCACGCCGGCGGCACGGGAAGCGTTCGAGGCGATGCTGCCCGGCCTGCTGACCGCTTTCGGCGCTGCGCCGGCGGCCATGGATGCCATGAACCGGTTCGACGACATCATCTCCAAGCTCCCGAGCGCGGTGAACCTGTTCCGCCTGCTCGAAGCGCAACCGGTGCTGGCGCAGGTCCTGGCGCAGGTGCTGGGGCATGCGCCGGCGCTTGCGGAGGCGCTCGGCCGCCGGCCGGAGCTGCTCGACGGGTTGATCGATGCGAGCGCCTTCGAGGCTCCAGGTCCGGTGGAGCAGCTTGCGGCCGAATTCGCGCGGCCGGCCCGCCGGGATGAGGATTATCAGCAGCTGCTCGATCGCGTCAGGCGGATGGTGAACGAGCGCCGTTTCGCGCTGGGGACCCAGCTCGTGGTCGCGAGCAGCGATCCGCTCGACGTGGCCGCCGGCTATGCTCGCGTGGCCGAAGCCGCGGTGGAGGTGCTTGGCGACGCCGCGATCCGGGAATTCGAAGCGGCGCATGGCCGCGTCCCGGGCTCCGAACTGGTGATCCTCGGCCTCGGGCGCCTGGGCGGGGGCGAACTGACCCACGCCTCCGACCTCGACCTCGTCTTCCTGTTCTCGGGCACCCACGAAGCCGAATCCACGGGCCCGCGCGCGCTGCGGGCGACCGATTTCTTCAACCGGCTGGCGCCGCGAGTCATCGCCGCCCTCAGCGTCCCCACGGCGGCCGGGCCGCTGTACGAGGTGGATACGCGGTTGCGGCCCTCCGGCAAGGACGGCATGCTCGTCGTCTCGTTCGAGGCCTATGCCGACTATCTGCACCATCGCGCCTGGACCTGGGAGCATATGGCCCTCACCCGCGCGCGGCCGATCTACGGCTCCGCCGAGGCCAGGACCGAAGTGCAGGCGATCATCGACCGGGTCCTCCAGCTCCCGCGCGAGCCGTCCGAACTGGTCGCCCACGCCGTCCGGATGCGCAGCGAGATGGCGAAGCACAAGCCGGCGTCCAGCCCCTTCGACGTCAAGCTGGGCCCCGGTGGGCTCGTCGACCTCGAATTCGCCGTCCAGGTCCTCCAGCTGCGTCACCAGATCGGACTGACGCCCGGGCTTGCCGACGCGCTCGGGGCCCTGATCGAGGCTGGCCTCGTCGCACCGGAAATCGAGGAGGCGCGGCGGCTGCTCACCCGCATGCTGGTGACCTTCCGGCTGGTATCGCCCAGCGCCGTCGAGCCCCCCGAGGCCAGTCGCGAACTGGTGGCGGCGGCGTGCCGGCACGACGACTGGAAGAGCCTGCTTGCGGCCCATGACGAGGCGCGGCACAGAGTAGAGGCATTGTGGCAGAGCGTGGCGACGTCGGAGAACCAATGATGAGCGAATGCGAAATGGTGCCGGACGTGGAACTCCTCGGCCTCGAGGGCCAGGCGATCAGGCCGAGCGACTTTCGCGGCCAGAAACTGGTCGTCTATTTCTATCCGAAGGACGACACGTCCGGCTGCACCCGCGAAGCGCAGGATTTCAGCGCGCTGGCTCCGCAGTTCGAGAAGGAGGGCACCTGGATCCTCGGCGTATCGCGGGACCCGCCGGAGAAGCATCGCAAGTTCATCGACAAGCACGGACTGCGCGTCGCGCTGGCAACCGATCCGGACGGCTCCGCCTGCCAGGCTTTCGGGGTGTGGGTGGAAAAGAACATGTACGGCCGCAAATATATGGGGATCGAACGATCGACCTTCCTGATCGACCGGGACGGCCAGATCCGGCGCATCTGGCGCAAGGTGAAGGTCCCCGGCCATGCGCAGGATGTGCTGGAGGCCGCGCGCGAACTCAGCTGAGCCGCGGACGCAAGGAGACGGACGGGAGCCGCCATGGGCAAGAAGAGCAAGCGCGCCAAGCAGGAGAAGCAGGAGAAGAAGCGCGGCAAGCGCAAGCCTGCGGAGCGGATATTCGACCTGGGCGACCTCGACATCGAGCAGGAACTGCGCGACGCCATCGAACCGGTGTGGCGCTGGGCCAACAGCCCCCTGGTCGCCGACACGGTGGCCGCGGCGCTGGTCGCCGGCGCGGAAGCGCTCACGCGATCCTCGTCGGCCCGCAAGGCGGCCAAGTCCGCGACTTCGCAGGCCGAGGCGGCAGTCGAAGGTGCCGCGCAGGGTGTCGGGAATCTCGGCTATGCCGTCGCCGTTGCCGCGAGCGAGATTGCCTCCCGGATCGTCGCTGCCTATGAGGCGCAGGCGCAGGAGCCGGAATCGGGCAACGACGAGGACCGGCCCGGCTGAACGCCCAGGTCGGTGCGTGCGACCCCCCCGACTTATCCCCGTTATCCTATTTGTCCACAGGCCGATTCCGCTTGGTCCGACTCGGAATCGCATGAGAGCTTCACTTCATGGCCGAAGCGGTCTTCCGGAAACGGAAAATCGGTTCAGTCACAAGCCGGTACGAACGGCCGAGTTTCGCGAGAACCGACGCTCGATCGTGCAGGCGGGGCGGCTGAGGAAGGCGGTCGCAGGCAGACGCTTCACGGCGAATGCAGGCATCACGGCCCTCCGTCCAGCGCCCGGCAGAGCGGAAGTCCTCGGACGAAAGCACTGCGAAGCGGACATTTGCCGGAGGATTCGTCCTTCGTCGGAGGTCCGGGCCCGACCGGAAGCGCCTTGTTGAACCCAGGCGAGGCAATTTCATCGGACAGTGGGGGCTGGTGGCGACACCAGCCCCCATTACATTTTTGGGGCACCGCGCGTCGTCTTCCTCAATCCCCGTAATGGTAAACGCGCGTCAACGCGTGCAGCCGATGCATTCGCTCGTGCAAATTTCGCGTTTGCGAAGAATTCGGAATATGCGCATCCTGAAGCCATAGAACATAACAGCCTGAAGGCATGAACTTCGACACTATGTGGAGAATGTCATGCGGAAGATCCTACCGACCATTTTCATGTTCGCGGCCATGTCGCTCGCGACCCAGGCGGCAGCCGAGCCCTATCACATCAAGCGCGACGGGCTCGACCTGCAATATGAAGTCACGACGCTGGCCGACGGCAAACGGCGGATCACCGGGCTGGACAACAAGACGGGCGAGCGTTTCAAGTTCCTGGTGAACGGCCGGCGGGTCACCGGCAGTGTGGGGGGCACCCGCGTCTCGTTCCGGGCACCGAAGCCGCGGACCATCGACGCCTCATCGACGCAACTCGCCGCCAAGTGATTTCCCGGGGGGCCTCGCGTTCGGAACCACGCGAGGCCTTCTTTTTCGCTCTTCTGCTTCCTGACAGCTATAGCGTGTCCGGTTGAACGACGGCCGGACCTGGCCCCAATGCCGGATTTCGCCCGCGGCGCTTCCGATGCTAAGAAGGCCGGCGGCCCATGTTCCTACCCCTGCACATCCTGACGGGACTGTCGGTCCTTTTCCTGGTCGTCCTGATCGTACTGGCCTGGCGGGGGCGCGATTCCCGCCGCCGGAGCGAGGGCCAGGCGCCGCCTCCGCATTCGGACGGTGAACCGTGAGTCGCGGCGTCGCGTGACGATGGCCGTCCCCGCCGGAACGGATCATTATCGCGGCCGGCCGGCGATCCTGATCCGAATGGACGCCGTCAAGGACAATGCCCTCTCGACCAGGCTCGAAGCGGCGTGGAGGGTCCAGGAGCCGGAGGCCGGTCAGGGAATGGCGGCGGGAGGAAACGAATGAGCAGGCATGACGTGGTGATCGAATGGCAGGCGGAAGGCGATTTCGCGCGAGGGCAGTACAGCCGCGCGCATGTCTGGCGGTTCGACGGCGGCGCCGAGGTCCATGCTTCCTCCTCGCCCCACGTCGTGCCGGTGCCCCTGTCCGATCCGGCCGGGGTCGACCCGGAAGAAGCGCTGATCGCATCCGCTTCGTCCTGCCACATGCTCTGGTTCCTCGATCTCGCGCGCAGGGCCGGGCTGATCGTCGAGCGCTATCGCGACGACGCGCAAGGAATCATGGGCAGGGACGATCGCGGACGGATGGCGCTGCTCACCATATGGCTGCGCCCGGAGATCACCTTTTCGGGCCGGCAGCCGAGCGCCGGCGAGGTCGAAGCGCTCCATCACGAAGCGCATCGGCAATGTTTCATCGCCAACTCGCTGCGCACCGAGATCCTGGTAGAGGCGCCGGTGCGGGCTGCTAGCTGAGCCTGGTCCCGGTCTCGTCGCGCCAGGCGAGCTCGAAATTGCCCCAGCGGCGGCCGTTGATCCGGGTCGGCACGAACACGTTCTTGACCGGCAGGTAGCGGCCTTCCCCGAAGTCCATGCGATAGGTGACCAGCATCGCGCCATCTTCGTTGGCGATCGCACGCCTCAGCGCATCGTCGATGAAGTTGCACCGATTGCGGCAGTGCTCGGCATTCCATGCCGGATCCTCGCCCTGAGGCCGCGACCGGCGGCTGATGTGGGTCGGCAGATAGCCGTTGACGTCGCTGACGACGCAGCCGACGTGGATCGGGTTGAGCCCCGTCACGCGGTCCAGGATCGGCCGGATGCGGCGGTCGGCAAAGTCGCAGAAGCGGTTCCAATATTGCTGTGGATTGGTGCCGGCGATCGGGCGATAGTCGCTGTCGAAGACCGCCTCGTCGGAGATTTCCCCGGCGGCGATGGCGGCCTCGATCAGCGCCTCAATCTCGGCATTGGTCGCCCTTGCCAGTTCGATGAAATCGCTGTCGTCGATCGGAACGCCGCAATTGGCGAGCCGGGTGAGCATGGTCCCCGCAAGCGCCTCCAGCTTCGCCAGCCGCGACCGCGCCTCGCCGAGTTGCCCGCCGTTGGCGCGGGCATCGGCGGCGAAGGCGTCGAGCGACTGCTTCACGCCTTCGACGCTGGCGTGGATCTGCGCAGCGGATTCCGCCACCTCGATGCTGCGCGTATCCAGCATGGTGACGATCCCCGCCACCTGGTCGATGGTGTCGTTGATCTTGCGAAAGCCGGTGCGGGCCTGTTCGCTGCGCTCGACCCCGGCCTTGATCTCGGATGCCACCATCTCGGCCTCGGTCGTGAGCGAGCCGATCGTCCGCGCGATCTCGCCGGTGGCGAGGCGCGTCTCCTGCGCGAGCTTCTTGACCTCCGCGGCGACCACCACGAAGCTGCGCCCTGCCTCGCCGGCGCGAGCCGCCTCGATGGTGGCGTTGAGCGCAAGCATGTTGGTTCGCCGGGCGATCGACTCGATGGTTTCCGACACCGCTTCCACCTGCTCCATGGCGCGGGCGAAGCTCGCCATCCGCCGGCCGAGCCGAACCACCAGCTCGACCAGGCCGCTGAAATCCTCGATCGAACCGTCGATATCGGCCGCCCCGCGCAGCAGGCTGTCGAGCGCCTGGCTGGTGAGCCGCCGCGCCTCGTCCGCCGACTGCGCGACCCGCGACTGGTCCCTGAGCAGGCGGCGCGTCACCGTCTCGAGCGCGTCGAGGGTCTGCAGGTTGCCGCCGATGCGGTCCGCCACGCCGGCCACATAACCGGAGACGTCGCTGCATTCGACTGCCAGCTGTCCGCAGGCCCGCGCCGCGGCGGCGATGGCCGTTTCGTCGGTGGCGGTGGCAGAATGATGTTCCTGTTCGAGGCGCAGTGCCAGATTCTTCATCCCAGACCTTTCCCGGCCCGGCGGGTACCAGAACAGCGCCGCGGTGCGGGGCGGCAAAGCGGGCCGGGAGGCAGGCCTCGCTTTCCGTTTCACTGGTCGTGCAGGGGCCGCCAGACCCGAGCCCGGCATGGGAGGCGGACGGTTAATTCCGGCTTATTTCTCCGCGTGCAAAGGCTGCACCCACGCTTGCAGGACCTGCAACCCGGGCCGGGACGGACGTTATCGCCCGCCGCCCCCGGCTGCGGCTGCCTTCTGCTCCTCGGCCCGCACCCGCATCCTGTCCGTCCGCCGGGCGCGGGCCGCCATGTCGAGCCAGGCGGCCTCGGAGCGCAGGCAACGCTGACGGACGTTCTCCAGCGTCGCCGCTTCGCCCTCGCGGCGCGCCTCGGCCGCGCGTTGAAGGAAGATCTCTTCCTGTGTCGCCATGTCGATCCTTTCCCTGGCTTCCAGCAGGATTCATCCGGCCGGAGCTCAATGGTCGAAAGCCCGCAGCCGAAGGTGTCGGCGATAGCCCTGGCCGGGCGCGGGCTGCGCTGCCCCCGGTCACGGACCGTGGGAGCGCTGGGGGAAGCCGCATCCGTTGCGATTTGCGACTTAACGGAACTTCTATGGACCCCTCGGCCGCAAAGTGCAAATTCCGGCCGCGGCGACGGCGTCTATCCCGCCTGCTTCCGGTACCGGTCGAGCGCGGCCTGCCGCCGTGCCAGGCTTTCGGGCGGCCAGACGCCGGCCACGTCATAATAGGTCTCCGCCGTGCGCGCGCCCTCTGGCAACCCGACCCAGGGCAATTTCGATCGCGTGTAGATGTGGATGTCCGGCTCCAGCGCAGCGGGGCGATCGAGGGTCCCGCCGCGGACGAAGCGGACCGCCCCGCCCATGCCGGCATAATTGCTCCATAGCGCCACCTGGCATTGGGGGCACCGCCAGATGGTCTGCCCGCGGCCGCTCTCCGACGGGGTCGGGACCGGCTCGGCGGCGCCGCGCAGAGTCTCGACCCGATCGGCCTCGATCAGCGCGTTGAGCACGAAGGCCGACCCGGTCTCGGTCTGGCAGCTCGTGCAATGGCAGCAATGGACGAACATCGGCGCCGACGTCAGCCGGTAGCGCAGCCCGCCGCATGCGCAGCCGCCCTCGAGCATCGCGTCAGCGCTATCCGGCATCCTCTCCCTCCGGTGACAGGCGCTTGCGGAAATACTGGATCTGCTCCGTCGGCTCAAAGCCGAGGCGCGGATGGACCGCGAGGCTGAGCCCGTTCGTCAGTTCGGTGTCCGATCCCAGCTCCGTGAAGCCGCGCTCCCGTGCCCATTGCTCGACCGCCGCGACCAGCGCGGTGCCGATGCCCTGCCGCCGCAGGTCCGGTTCGACCCACCAGCCTTCGAGATGCGGACAGGGCATGCTGTCGCAGCCGTCCACAAACGGCCGCACCGAAAAGGAGGCGAAACCGCCGGGGCCGCCTTCGGGTCGTTCCCAGACGAACAGTAGCTCCGGCACGAACGGAAAGTCTTCGCCTTCCGGCCAGAGGCGCGCCATCATCGCGAGCACTTCGTCGCGGTCTTCCGCGCGGGCGGGTCGGACGGGCATGGCCCCGATTGTGCGACAGGGCCGCCCGCTTGCCAAGGTGCAGGAGCGGTTCGGGAAGCGGCGGCCCGGCGTCAGGCGCCGGCGAGGGCCCTGAGCGCGTCCCCGTCGAGGCGTTTCACCCGCCAGTCGGTCATCGCGCGGGCGCCGAGCGAGCGATAGAAAGCGATCGCCGGTTCGTTCCAGTTGAGCACGGCCCATTCGAGCCGTGCGCAGTCGCGCTCCACCGCGAGCTGCGCGAGCCGGCGAAACAGGGCCTTGCCGGCGCCGAGGCCGCGGGCCTCGGGCGTCACGTAGAGATCCTCCAGATAGATGCCCGGACGGCCTTCGAAGGTGGAGAAATTGTGGAAGAAGAGGGCGAAGCCGATCGGCCCTCCCGCCTGTTCGGCGATCAGCACCTCGGCACGCGGCTGCGGTCCGAACAGGTGCCGCTCGAGATCCGCGCGTGTCGCCCGCACCTCGTGCCGGAGATGCTCATAATCGGCGAGTTCGAGGATGAACCGGTGGACGGTGTCGAGGTCGCCGGGACCGGCGGCGCGGATGGATATCGTCATGCGCGTCTCATGGACGAAGCCGCGCGCGGAGAAAATAGCGCGTCGGATCCTAGCCGGCTTCGGTGCGCAGACGGCCGATTATCGCTGCAAGATCACTCTGCTGGAAAGGCTTGGCGAGGCGCGGCAGGTCGGGTGCGATCTCGTCGATGTCGGCGTAGCCGGAAACCATGACGATGGCCGCGTCGGGGCGCAGCCTGCGGACCTCGCGTGCCAGCTCCGCGCCTCCCATCCCGGGCATCAGGTGATCGCTGACCAGCAGGTCGAATTCGAGACCCGACTGCACCATTTCGAGCGCCGCCTCGCCGGACCTGGCCTCGGCGACGGTGAAGCCGAGATCGTTCAGCATGTCCTTGATCGAGGCGCGCACCAGTTCCTCGTCGTCGACCAGCAGCGCCGTGCCGGTGGCCGCGTGCGCACGTTCGTCGAAATCCTGGCCGCCTTCGCGTGGCAGCTCTTCCTCGCTGACCGGAAGCCACAGCTCGACCCGGGTTCCAAGCATCGGCTTGCTCTTGATGACCAGCGCGCCGCCGAGCTGCGCGGCTAGGCCATGCACCATCGAAAGGCCGAGGCCGGTCCCCTTGCCGAGGCCCTTGGTGCTGAAGAAGGGCTCCACCGCCCGCGACAGTGTCGCCTCATCCATGCCCTGGCCCGTGTCGCTGACCGCGAGCAGGAGATAGTGGCCGGGCTCGAGGTCGGCCCGCTGCTCCGGCTTCACCTGCTGCGCATGAGCCGAGATGGTGAGCCGGCCGCCGTCGGACATGGCGTCGCGCGCATTCACGGCGAGGTTCAGAAGGGCCATTTCGAGCTGGTTGGGATCGGCCCGCGCCGGCGGCAGGTCGGGCTCCACATCGATTTCGACCTGCACGCGCGGACCCGACGTGCTCGACAGCAATTCGGCCATGCCGCCGATAAGGTCGCGCAGGTCCACCGGCTGCATCTGGAGCGGCTGGCGGCGGGCGAAGGCGAGCAGGCGCTGGACCAGGGTCTGGGCCCGTTGGGCGGACTGGACCGCGCCGGCGATCATCCGCTGCTCGCGTTCGGTACCGACCTGGCGCCGCTGGAGCAGGTCGAGGCAACCGAGGATGGGCGTCAGCAGATTGTTGAAATCGTGGGCGACACCGCCTGTCAGCTGGCCCATCGCCTCCATCTTCTGCGACTGGCGCAGGGCCTCCTCGGCTTCGGCCAGCCGCTCCTGCTCGCGCATCCGGGCGGTCACGTTCTGGACGAAATGATAGGCGCCGATCGGCCTTCCCGCGGCATCGCGGAGGGTGTCGAACTTCATCTCGAAATAGAGGAGCTCGCCTTCCGGGTCGACGACGGACCCGGTTTCGGTGAACTTCTCGCCCGCCAGGGCGCGGTCCCAGAACGCCTTGATGACCTCGAAATGGTCGGGAATGCCGCCGAGCACCTCGGGGAGGGTGGCGCCGATGCGCGGGCGGACCCCGAAGACGCGCTGGAATTCGTCGGCGGCGGCGCGGTTGAACGCGAGCCAGCGATAGTCGGGATCGATCACCTGGACGAGCGCGTCGGTCCCTTCGACAATGTCGGCCAGGATCTTGCGCTCGTGCAGGGCCTCGGCGAATCGCTTCTCCAGTGCCTCGTTGAGCTCCCGAAGCTCTTCGCGGTTGCGCTTCTCGTCGCTGATGTCCTCGACCAGGGCGTAGAAGCCTTCGACCGTGCCGTCCCGTCCGGGCCGCGGAACGTAGGACGAGCGAACCCAGCGCGGCCGGCCCCGGCGATAGGGCATGAACTGCTCGAAGGAGACGGGCTCGCCTGCCAGCGCCTGGCGGATCCTCGGCGCGATCGCCTCATAGGCCTCCTCGCCGATCGCTTCCTGCACCGTCGTCCCGATGATCTCCTCGCGCCGGTAGGGAAACCACTCCTCGGCCAGCTTGTTGATGAAGCGGTAGCGCAGGTCCGCATCGATATAGGCGACCAGCACCGGCAGCGCGTCGGTGAGGAGCTGCAGTTCCTCCTCGCTCTTGCGCAGCGCCTCCTCGGTCCTCTTCTGGTCGGTGATGTCGATCTGCAGCCCGTCCCAGATCAGGCTGCCGTCAGGCATCGCTCGCGGCGCGGAGATGATCCGCGTCCAGCGGATGTCGCCGTTCGCATGGCGGAAGCGGACCTCCACATCGAAGGGCTGGCGGGTGGCGACGGCCTCCCGCTCCGCGGCGGCGAGCCGCTCCCGATCCTCCGGCAGGATCAGATTGTGGGGGATGGTCGGATCGGCGAACACCGCGCTCACCGGGACTCCGGTCAGCTTCTCGTGGCTTTCGGAGATGAAGAGGAAGCGGCCTTCCGATCCCTTGCTGTTGGTCGCGACCTGGAAGACCAGGCCGCTCGGCAGATTCTCCGTGAGCGCGCGCAGCCGGGCCTCGTTCTCGCGGACCGCGAGGTCGGCGGCGCGCTGCTCGCTGATATCCGTACAGACCGCGAGGACCCCGTAGAGCTCGCCATTGGTGCGGTGGAGGACCGAGACGCTGTTGTTGACCCAAACCGCAGTGCCGTCCGGCCGGATATAGCGCTTCTCGACGACGAAGGGCCTGCCTTCCTCGATGGCCCGCCGGAACTGGGACAGATTGGCCGGCAGATCGTCGGGGTGCGTGATTTCCTGCATGGTCCGGCCCAGCAGCTCCTCGCGGCTGCGGCCGGTGATCTTGCAGAAGCGGTCGCTCACCAGGGTGAACTTGCCGTTGAGGTCGGTCTGGGCGAAGCCGGCGACCGACTGCGAGATCAGGGCAGAGAGCTGCTCCTCCCGCTCGCGCAGCTGCTCCTGCATGTCGACGCGGCGGGTCACGTCGCGCAGGAAGACCGTCAACCCTTCCTCGCTCGGGAAGAGTCGGGACTCGATCCAGCGGCCCGGCCGGCTGGCCGAGGCGCCGACATATTCGCGGGGCTGACCTTCCTCCATCGCGGCGCGGAACTGGCGCTCGCTCTCACTGCCCCTGAGGCCCGGGGCGAAATCCCACAGGACCCGGCCGGTCAGGCCCTCGGGCGTGCCGTCGAAGAAGGCAGCTGCGGGACCGTTGATCCAGGTGACGTGCCAGCCGCGATCCACGCGGAACACGCCGTCTTCAGGCGGTATGATCGCATGACGCTGATCGGCAGGTCCTTCGGATGCAGGCTGCCGTTTGCGGGAAGCGGCATGCGCCCGCCCCTCAGCGGATGGTCCCGGCCCCAAGGCATCCTCCATTCAATGACTTATACGCGGGGAGCGCCCTTTGGGAAACAATCCAGATGATTTGGCCAGATGAAGCGGAAGCCGTTCTCCCGAAAAGACAAGAGCCCCCGCGACGGGGGCTCTTGCTTGCTGTGCCCATCCCGGAAGGCGGCCTCTCCCGCGGCGGGCAGCCCTCCAATGCGCGGGACGGCCGGCGGTTCCGGTCGTTACGCCGGGGATCCAATGGCATTCGGGGGCGTCGGGAGCCGGGTGCTGCGGCACTTAGCCGTGCAGATCCGGCGCCTGCCCGACATAGCTCTTCTCCTCGACGAGCGCCGACCGGAGCGCGACATTGATTTCCCGCTTCGTCGCCGCCCGATCGTCGTTGGTGCGGTAGACGGATCGGGCGAGGGCGACGAACTCTGCGTCGAACGCGCCTGCCGCATCCTTCAGCCGGATCCGATCCTCCACGTCCCACAGGGCCGTGTTGAGCGCGCGCAGCTTCGCGATCCGGCTCTCCATTGCCGCATCGGCGAGAACGGGGGCCGCCACCGCACGCAGCCGCTCCAGCTCCCGCCGCACATTGGCGAGCGCGGCGGCGTCGGCCAGCCGTTCCGCCTTGATCTCCAATATGGTGATCTTGTCGATCAGCTCGCCCCAGGAAACGGGGATGATCGGCGTATCTGCGGCGGTGTCGGCGGCAGTCATCGTACGGTCCCGACGCGCCGGCCGAGATCCCGCCGGACGCGGGCCAGCGGCTCGGACCAATCCCCGCTTCGCTGCTGGCGATAGAGGCGCAGCGACGGGTACCACAGGCTGCGATTTCCCTGATGGGCCCACCGCCAGTCGCAGTCGTGCCGGAGCAGCAGCCAGCATTCCTTCCCCATCGCGCCGGCAAGATGGGCGATCATCGTGTCGATGGTGATCACCAGCGCGGCCCCCGCGACCAGCCCGGCCGTGGCGATCATCTCCATCGGGCATCCTTCAGGGTTGAGAAGGGGAAGCCGCGTGGGCTCGCCGACCAGCGTGAACGCCGGACCGCGGGCGAACGGCGCCATCATCTCCTCGGGAATCGAGCGGTCCGGATCCCAATCTCCGCCCTTCCAGCACAGGCCGATCGCTCCGGCCGGCAGCGTGGCAGGGGGCGCCGTGAGATAGGGCGGCGGCACGGCGGCCGGTCGCATGCGCAGGGCCGCCGGCAGTTCCATCATCTCGACGGCGCACCCGTCCTCCGGCGGCGGCGTCGGCAGCCCCTCGTCGAAGGGGATCAGCCGGTCGATGCCGGGAAAGCCCAGGAAGAGCGGAACGAGCCGCGGCTGCATCTCGACCGTGACCGAGCGAGCCCGCTCGCGGAGCGCCGGAAGGAAACGCGCGAACTGGATGGTGTCGCCGAGCCCGTGGTAGCAGCGCACCAGCACGTCCCGGCCTTCGAGGGAGGCGCCGGTCCATACCTGCCGGCGGTGATAGGGCAGGGCGGGATCGTCTGCCCTGGCGCCGGACCGGTCGGGCAGGGTGGCGGCGCCGATCTTCCACGCCGCCTCGAAGTCTCCGCGGCGCATCGCCGAGACCCACTGGCTGTACGCACCGTGCATGGCTGCGGCAAAGCAGGCGCGCACAGGAAAGTTCCCGTTTGCATGAGGAGCCAGCGGCCAGCCCCCTCAACGAACCGACGATCCGCTCGGCTTGTCCGGAGGCACTGCCGCAGCTAACAGCCGGGCCAGCTTCACCCGGCGCCGCAGCGCCACAGACCGGGAATCCGTGGCCGGTGCTCCGCCGTCTCCTTGCCGTCTTCGAACCGTTCATCCTCGCGCTGCTGGGGGTGATGCTGCTCGCATCCCTGCTGCCGGCGCGAGGCGCCCTGGCGCCGGTCGCGGGAGCGGCGGCGGATGCCGGCATCGTCCTGCTGTTCTTCCTCCACGGCGCCCGCCTGTCGCGCGAGGCGATCCTGGCCGGCGCGCGCAACTGGCGGCTGCACCTCGCCGTGTTCGCCGCCACCTATCTCCTCTTCCCACTGCTCGGGCTCGGCGCGTCGGCGCTACCCCTGTTCGCCCCCGAGCTGGCGGCCGGGCTCCTGTTCCTGACCCTGCTCCCGTCCACCGTCCAGTCGTCGATCGCCTTCACCTCGATCGCGCGCGGCAATGTCGCGGCGGCGGTGTGCAGCGCCTCCTTCTCCAATCTCGCCGGCGTGGTGCTGACCCCGGCGCTGGTCGCCCTCCTGATGCAGGGCGCGGCCGGCGGCGGCGTCTCCTTCGCTTCGGTCGAGGCGATCCTGCTCCAGCTGCTGCTGCCGTTCGTGCTCGGCCATGCGGCGCGGCCGTGGATCGGGGAATGGGTCGGGCGCAACAAGAGGCTGGTCGGGCTGGTCGACCGCGGATCGATCCTGCTCGTCGTCTATACCGCCTTCGGCGCAGCGGTGGTCCAGGGCCTGTGGCGCCGCCTCGGCCTCACCGACATCCTGCTGATCAGCGCGGCCTGCCTGGCGATACTGGCGCTGGTCCTCGTCGCCACCTGGTGGACGGCCCGCATGCTGCGCCTGGCGCGCGAGGATGCGATCGTGCTGCTCTTCTGCGGGTCGAAGAAGAGCCTCGCGTCCGGGGTCCCGATGGCCGGCGTGCTGTTCCCGGCCGCAGCGGTCGGCACCCTCATCCTGCCGCTGATGATCTTCCACCAGCTCCAGCTCGTCGCCTGCGCCCTGATCGCCCGCAGGCTCGGCGAGGAACGGCGGTGATACGCCCGGCCATTGCGGTTGGTGAGTACGGACCCTAGGTTCATCGCCAAAGCGGAGAGCCGTTATGAGATTCGCCCTTACCTTCACGGTCTGCATGGCCGGCATCGCGTCGATCGCCGCAACGGCGACCGCGCAGAACCTGTCCTCGGTCGACCGAAACGGCATCCGCCGGATCGTCGTTTATGGGACCGATCCCTGTCCGCCGAGCCCGCCGGGGGAAATCGTCGTCTGCGCACGGCGGCCGGACACCGATCGCTACCGCATTCCCGAGCGTTTCCGCGCTCCCGACAAGCTGACCGGCGAACATGAAGCCTGGGCCTATCGGGCGGAGCGGCTCGAGGTGGCGGGCGCGGGCGGGGTCAACAGCTGCTCGCCGGTGGGACCGGGCGGTGCCACCGGCTGCATGCAGCAGCTGATCAACCAGGCCAGGAGCGAGCGCGACGCGGCCAAGGCGGAGGAACGCCAGATCCCCTGACGGGACCCGGCCCCTCACGTCCATTTCACGGCATCGGCACCATGGTCAGCACCGCCGCCGCGGTGTAGGGCGCCGGCTTTTCATCGTGCGGAGGGTCCGATGCAGGACGAAGACTATGTCTATGACGAGGAGAGCGGCGAGTGGATGACCGCGGCCGAGCTTGCCGAGCGGCGCAGCCGCGAAGGGCAGGTCGAGGTGCGCGACGCCGTCGGCAACCTCCTCCAGGACGGCGACCAGGTCACGCTTATCAAGGATCTCGAGGTCAAGGGCGCCGGCCAGACGCTGAAGCGCGGGACCCTGATCAAGTCGATCCGGCTCACCGGCGATCCCCAGGAAATCGACTGCAAGTATGAAGGCATCAAGGGCCTGGTGCTGCGCGCGGAGTTCGTCCGCAAGCGCTGAGCAGCTGCCGGTCAATCGCCCGATCCGCGGCGAAGCCGGCGTCGCGCCTGAAGGCCGGCCGCCGCGCTCAAGGCCTGCCGCGAATCCGATCCAGCATCCGTTCGACCTCGGTCGTCACCAGTTCGGGCTCGTCGAGAAAGATGTCGTGGCCGCTGTCCGTGGCAACGACATGGCTGGCTCCGGACGCAAGCGTGGCGAGGCGGGCCTGGCCGCGCGCCCAGGCGGCGTCGACCTGCACCTCTTCCGGCGTCTTCCCCGCCCGGCCCCGGCTGATCACCGTGAGTGGCAATGCGCCGAGTCCGGGAAGCGGGGCCGGACCCTGACGCATCGACCGGCGCTCGTCGGCCACTTCGGCGAGGGTGGCGGCGATCGCGACCCTTGCTGCGGGAAACTGCGCCATCAGCGCGTCCGAATGGGCGCGAACCCGCGCCTCGGCACGATCCGCGTCCGCCTGCAGCAGCGGGTCGGCAAGCGACTCCTCCTCGACCGCGTCCACCAGGACCATCCCGGCGACCTCCTCCGGGCGACGGTGTGCGAAGTCGCGGGCGACCAGGCCGCCATAACTGTGGGCGACCAGCAGCCAGGGCCCGCGCTCGCCGGCCCGGTCGAGCAGGCGGGCGAGATCCTGCGCGCGATCCGCGGCAGAGCGGGGGAGTGGCGCCGGATCGCTCCAGCCGTAGCCGGCGCGATCGTAGGTGCAGGTCCTGGTGCGTGCGGCGAGGTGATCCTGCACGGGCCACCACAAGGCGGACGGTGAGGCGCTGCCGGGTTCGATCACCACCGTCGGACTGCCGCTCCCCTTGCACAGAAGGTGAAGGCTGCGGCCGCCGATGTCGACGATCCGGCCCGGCGCCGGGCCGGTATAGTCGGGCAGTCCCTGGGCGAGTGCGGCCGTGCCGACGCAAGCCGCTGCGACGAGGCCCAGCGTCCGCCGGCAGCGGCCGGGCATCAGCCCCCCGTGAAGAAAGTGTAGGTGAGGCCGATGCCGCCCGAGAACTGGTCGCGGTCGCCCAGCGCGCGGGTGATCGGGGAATCCGCAGCATCCCCGGTCAGCCTGTCATATTTGGCGTAGCCGAACAGGCCCCAGCTTTGGGACAGCTGGAATTCCGCGCCGGCCGCAGCACCATAGGAAAGGATGCCGCCATCGGCGTCATATTCCGGCAGCCCCGACGCGAGGGAATCCACCGGCGACACCGAGAAATAGGACCGATGATAGGTGTCGTCCGCGAGCGTCAGGCGCGGGCCGATCGAGAACAGCCAGGCATCGCCGTCGCGGGCGATATAGTCGGCGCTGATCGTCCCGATCCAGCCGTCGTGGCCGCCGAGGCCCTTGCGTCCCTCGGCGCGGAGACGAAAGCTGGGGGTGATCGAATATTGGATGAAGGCGCCCGCCTCGACGGTGAAATCCACCTTCTCCAGCGGTGCGTCGACGTCCTTGGCCTTGCGGCTTCCCTCGAAATTCACGGCCGGCCCGATGCCGAAACCGGCATCGTCGCCGATCAGGGAAAAGCCGAAGCTTTCGTCCGGGGCCTCGAAATCGAAGGTTCCGTCGCGGTCGGCGATCGACACGTCGATCATCGGCCGAGGAGCATGTTCGTCCGATCCGGGGAATTTGGGCACCATCTGGGCGCCGAGGCCGACGCGGATCTTCTTGTTCTCGAAATCGATCGCGCCGGCGGGCGAAGCCGCGACGGTGAAAGTTGCGATCGCAGCAGCGCCGAGCGCGCCGAGCCTGGTCCTGGACAGCATAGTCTCGCCCCCTTTTTCTTGCGGGTTTTATCAGTGATGCGGAAAAAGGCGAGCGGCTCATGGATGAGCTGCGTCATGCGTCAACGTTCATCCTGCCAAGACAGCGATTTGCGCGACGAATGCTTCAAGACCCTGCTCCGGCACCTCTTGCGGAATGTCATGTCGCCGCCGAACGCGCGGCAGCGCAGGTCGATCCCTGCAGGCTGCAATTGTGGTGCTCGAACCGGGCCTCAGGCCCCTGGCTCAGCCGGCCGGCGCGACGGAATGGAGCACCAGGCGGAAGCGCAGCACGCTGCCCGGCGGGATCGGGCCGGCGGCGCGATCGCCGTAACCCAGCTCCGGCGGGATCCAGACGATCCATTCGTCGCCGGGGCGCATCAGCATCAGCGCCTCGGTGAAGCCGGGCACGAAATCGCCGACGCCGCCGCCGAGCGGCTCGCCGCGGGCGAAGCTGCTGTCGAATATCTCGCCGGTGACGAGCTGGCCTTCGTAATCGAAGGTGACGCGGTCGTTCGGGCCGGGGGGCGCCCCGTCCTCGGCACCCGAGCGGACGACGAAATATTGCAGGCCGCTGGGCGTGGTCACGACGCCCCTGGCCGCCGCGTTGCGGGCCAGGAAGTCGGGGCCCGGCGCGGTCTGCGGCGGCCTGGGGACGCTCGTGCAGGCGGCAGCGGCGGCCAGCAGGGCGAGGGCGAACAGGGCGGAACGGGTCATGGCCAGCGCTTACAGGCGGATCGCCCGTGCGGGAAGCGCCTGCGCGTGCGGCCGTGCCGCATCCGCCGCCCGGGCGTCAGCCGCTCATCGACTGGTTATGCTCGCCGCCCGGCTCGGTTATGCCTTCGAGGGCGTCGGCCGCCGCCTCGTCCCGGGTCGAGCGGCTGATGTCGGCGAGCGAAATGATGCCGATGAGCCGGTCGTCGTCCCGGCTCTTCACGGCGAGGCGGCGGATCTGCTCGTCGCGCATCAACTGCGCCGCTTCCTCGACGCTCTGATCCTCATAGACGCACAGGACGTCGTCGCTCATGACCTCGCCGACGGGGGTATCGGGCCCCATTCCCTCGGCCACCGCGCGCACGGCGATGTCGCGGTCGGTGATCATGCCGCGCAGCGCCGCTTCCTGCACCACGGGGAGCACGCCGGTATCGGCGCGCAGCATGAAGCGTGCCGCCTCCCGGATCGGCTGATCGGGCGTGACGGTCTCGACATCGGGCGTCATGCATTCTGCCACTTTCATCGGCTCTCTCCTTTGCTGCGGTACGGTGGGTTCCGGCGCGTGGAGAAAACCGCCGGCACGGGGCGACGTTCCGCTGCCGCGCGCTTTGCGGGCGCGTTACGAGCAAAAGCTATGGTGATTCAGTAGAATCAAGGACTTGGGCGAAATGAAAGTTGACAAAGTTGACACTTCCCTCGCGGTCTTAGTCGGCGGGCCAGCCCTATTCGAGGCAAGAGCATGAAGCGGCGGGCGGGGCGAGCGCGCGGCCGGCCCGTCCCCGCGGACGGACGACCCTCCCGGTGCAAAGAAGATGCTCCGTCAACCGGGTTGCGCCCCGCCCCGCCGCCACCAACTCACTCGCCGGCTGCGGCTCCCATCGGATAGTGGCCCTGTTCCTCCAGTCCTTCGAGCACGTCGTCGACGACCTTGGCGTTATACGCCTCTACCGTGCTGATGACCTCGCCTTTCTTGTCCAGCAGCACCGGCTTCTCCCCCGAGCCCAGCCGGACGAGACGGACCGACACCGGGTCCGGATAGAGATGGTTGGCGGCGCCGTTGGAGGCGTCGACAACGCCGCCGATGAGCCCGCCGGCCAGAATGTTGCCGGCAACACCGCCGCCCGTACGGCTCTGAATATAGACGGTAACCGGCTCATAGCCTTCCCTGGTGAAGGTAACGCGGGAGTCATGACCGCGCTTCATGCTGTATTTGCAAGGCGTTTCACATTTCAGGCCGGAGACGAGTTCGACCTGTGCGCCTTGCGGGTCGGATTCGAATTCGACCGGCTGGCTGGTACCATTAATAACAGTAGCGCACGCGCCAAGATCTATTGACGCTGCGCAAAGCGCAGCGACCGACAAGAGTCTTTTCATTGGTCCCCCTTCAGTCCGTCGAATCGGACGGGAGAAGTTTTTAATTGCCTCTACTCGAAACGGAAAGAAAAAGACTCGCGATCAACTATATTATTGCTATCGCGTTCAGGAAAAACGACAAACAGGTTGTCGGGCGCTAGGCGAGTCTGGCCGGCCGGGGAGCGGGAGCCGGAAGGCAGGGAGTGCGCACGGGCCCCGATGATGGCGACATAATGGCACCACGAGTAACGACTGTCAAGAAAAAGACGGACTAATCCGTCTAAGCGGCCGCGGCGCCCGAGCTTTCGGCGGCGCGGACGTCCGCCTCGGCGCCGAGCGAGGCGAGGAATTCGGCCGGATCGATGGCGACGTCGTCGACCCCGATCTGGTCGAACGGATTCTCGAGCTCGTTCTGGATGTTGCCGAGCCCGACCAGCACGAGTGAGAACAGCACCGGCATGACGAAGGCGAGCCAGGGCTCGCGGCCCAGTGCCTGATGGGCGAAATAGGGGCCGTAGACGATCGGCAGCAGCAGGATGAAGAAATCGGTAAAGGCGCGCAGCGTCCGCGGCGTGCGGTAGCGGTAGATGTTGGTGATGTTCTCGCAGGCGACCATCATGTGCCCGAGATACTGGTTGCAGCGGGAGCATTCGTTGGCGGAGAGGCCGTCGGCGCGCAGGCGTTCCACGAATGCCGACAGGCGGCCGAAGTCGCGATGGATCACCCGTTGGTGCTCCGCCATGCCGGAAAGCGGGCCGGTGAAGAGGGCGCGGCAGGCGATCAGCAGGTCGCCGAGGATGTCGCGGATGACGGCAAGGCGGCTGTCGTCGGCTTCGGGCGGCCAGTCCCGCGCCGCCAGAAAGAGGGCGCGGCCGTAGGCCTTGATGTTGGCATAGTCCTCGAGCACCCGCTCACGCCGCTGGTAGGCGGTGCTGATCGAGAAGACGAGCGGGAAGACGACGGCGGTGGCGACCAGGATCAGCGGAAAATTGGCGGTGATCCCGAAGCGAAGGCACAGCCAGGTCGAGGCGATCGAGAGCCCGCAGACGATCAGGCTCCGCGCATCGATGATCCTGGCGAGCCCCGGAAAGCCCTTCATCGCGATCGGCCAAACCCACGCATGAAGGCAGGCTACATCAGGGGCGGCGGGGGATAAAGCCGTCGCGGAACCGGAATCGACGGGCGCGACGCCGCGCGGGAATGCTGCCGCTCATTCACGTCCGGCGACGTGGATCGGTTCGAAGCAGCCGTTGATGAGGCGCGTCGGATCGAACGGGATTTCCCCGGTCGGTTCCAGACGCGGGTCGTCGTGCATGCGCTTTTCCGCGGCCCAGAAGCTCTCCCTGTCCGGCCAGATCTGCCAGTTGACGACGATCGCTTCGCCTTCCTGCGCGTCCACGGCGCGGAAGAAGTCGGTGCGCTTGCCCTTCGGCACGAAGTCGCCCCAGCTCTCGACGACCTCCAGGCAGCCGTAGTCCATGAACAGGCGCGCGCTGTTCTCGGCCCAGCGGCGATAGGCTTCCTTCTTCTCCTCCGGCACCGGGATCACCATCGCCGTCACATACATCGCCGCTTCTCCCTTCCTCGCCTGCCGGCCGTTCCATCGAGCCGGTGAACGGGGTGCGATCCTGCGCCCCTCCCGCAGCCGCGCGCAAGCCGTTAGGATGGGTGCGGATCGGCGAGGCGGAAGACGGGATGGACGGCGAAGAGCTGGCGCATGTCGCGTTCGACGGGGAGGTCATCGAATGGCGCGGCCCGGCGCCGTTCCTGTTCGTGCCCGTCCCCCTCGATCATGTCGACGAACTGCGATGGGCGGCGCGGATGGCGAGCTACGGATGGGGGTGCGTGCCGGTGTCGGCGCGGATCGGGAACACGGATTTCACCACCTCGCTGTTCCCGCGCGGCGAGACCTATCTGCTGCCGGTGAAGGTGGCGGTCCAGCGGGCGGAGGATATAGGGCTGGGCGACCTCGTGTCGGTCGAGATGCGAATCGTCGGGCGCTGAGCCGGCGGCGTCCGCATTACGGACACTCCTTCGGGAGACACGCGTTCATGCGGGGGACAGGCGCCGCGGCCCAGGGTTGCGCTGCAAGGAGAGAAGAGTGACAGTATCGATCCCCGGCAAGGCACTGCTTTTCGGCATGGCCATCGCAGCCCTTGGAGCGCCCGCCGCGGCGGAGACCGGGGACCAGCCTTCGGTCGGGGCCGCCCGGCAGGGGACGACCCACAGCCTCAGCGCCGAGGAGAAGGAACGCATCCTGGCCGAAGCGGCGGAGCGGCGCGCCGCGGCGGAACAGGGTGGTGAGGCGCCGAAGCGGCGGATTCACGGCGAGGTCGGATTCATGATCGGCACCGGCGGCACCAGGGCGGTGCACGGCAGCGCGATGGTGCCGCTCGGCGACGAGGGGGTGGCGGCCATGTCCTTCCAGACCGGGCGCTATCCGGGCTACGGCCGTCACTACTACCGCCACGGATATCCCTACGGCTGTCGCGGATGCCCGATCTTCTGACGCGCACGGTGGACGTGGACTTCTTCCTCGCGAACGGCTTCGTCCGGATCGACGGGGTGTTTTCCGGCGAGGTGGCGGCGGAGGCGCGGGCGATCCTGTGGCGCGATCTCGGCTGCGATCCGGACGATCGATCGACCTGGACCCGCCCGGTGATCCGGCTCGGCAATTATGCCGACCCGCCGTTTCGCGCGGCGGCCGGCTCGCCGGTGCTTCATGCCGCGCTCGACGTGCTGGTCGGGGCCGGCCGATGGCTGCCACCCGGTGCGCTCGGCACCTTTCCGGTCCGCTTTCCGTCCGATGAGGATCCCGGCGACGCCGGCTGGCACGTCGACGTCAGCTTCGGGACGGAGAATCCGGATTTCCTGGAATGGCGCGTCAATGTCGCCAGCCGCGGCCGCGCCCTGCTCATGCTGTTCCTGTTCTCGGACGTCGGGGAGGAGGATGCGCCGACCCGCATCCGGGCGGGATCGCATGCCGACATCGCCCGGCAGCTCGCGCCGGCCGGCGACGAAGGGTTGAGCCTGCGGGAACTGGCCGCGGACGATTTCGCCTCCTCCGCCGGGCGTTCCGAACTGCTTGCCACCGGTCCGGCCGGGACCGTCTATCTGTGCCATCCCTTCCTGGTCCATGCGGCCCAGCCACACCGGGGACAGGCGCCCCGCTTCATGGCGCAGCCGCCGCTGCTCCCGCGCGAGCCGATCCGGCTCGAACGGGAGGACGGGGCCTATTCGCCGGTCGAACAGGCGATACGGGACGCGATCGGACGCTGATCCGGCGGAAGGAGGGACCCGCGGGCTTACCGGCTTTCCGTATCCATCTGGTATCCGCACCTCCAACGGAGGTTCGCCAGCTGACTCGGGGACGGACTTGCGGGCAGCGTCTTGAGGCCGCTTTCGACGCAAGCGGACATGGCGGCGAAGCCGAGATCCTCGGTGATATGCTGCGCAGCGACGCCGGTTGCGAACACCTTGCCGAGGGCGAGGCCGGCTCCATTGGCGTCGCCCTTGGAGTCGCCGTTGAAGCTGCCATAGAGCGACAGGGCATCGTTCATCTGCTTGCCGGTACTGATGTTCTGGATCTCCTCCAGCTGCTGTCGACGCTTGGCCAGACTGGCAAGCTGTCCTTGCTTGGAATCGGCATCGACCTTGAGCGCTTCGAGACGGGGCTCGAGCATGGCGGCATCTTCTGCCTCGTCGACGTCCTTCGTGAGCATCTTCTTGCGCTCCTCTTCTTCCGGCGTGAGCGATCTCGGGTTGCCGTCCGCATCCTTTGGATCGTTCAGGGCGGCGAGTTCCTGCCGCTTGGCGGGTATCGCTTTCGCGGCCGCGACCCGGCCGCTGAGATTGAAGATGTCTTTGCGCAGCTGTTCCAGCTCCGCGGCCACCTTGTCGAAATCGGCTTCCACGGAACGAAGGACCTCTTCGCTGGTGCGACCCGAGGAGGAGGTGTTGTTGACGCCTCCCACGATCTGCAATCTGTGCATATCCGAGCAGGGATTCAACGCGCTCTCATTCTTCGGGCAGCTCTTGGCCACCGCGACCGGCACGGTGGCGGTATCGAGGCCCTTGTAGCCGATGTTCACGTCGAGCCCCGGGCTGTCGGGGGTTCCTCCGCTCACCGTGACCCCCACCTGCTGCTTGGACGTGTAGATCAACGGCGCCTGTTCCAGCGGATAGCAGCCGGCTACGAGCAGGCTGGCCAGGACGATCTTTCCCCTGTTTCCCAAAATCATTCTTCCCCCCTTGGCATGCAGATGGATGGATTGGCTTCGATGAAATCACGCCACTTCCGCCTCGCGGCACCATCGTCCGGAGGCTCGAACAGGATGAGGTGGCAGGCCCCCTCGCGGTAGACGAGAACGACGTCTTCGGACCGGTAGCCGAGGGTCGGGCCGGAATGGCCGGGGACCAGGCCCGCCCCGCGCAGGCGATAGGCGATGACGGACGCATCCGTCCGGGGCTCGATGGCCAGGACGCCGAAACGGGCCTCGACGCGCTCGGCGCCCTCGATCCGGATGATCGTGCATCCGGCGAGCAACAGGCCGAGCGCGGCACCGACGGCAGGGCGCGACCATCCGGTCGCCCGTATCAACAGGCCACGGCTTTCCCGATAGCGCGCCACGTTTCCCCCTTCCCCGTGGCGAATAGTACATGGGTGCGCGCGTTCGCCAAGAGCTTTCGAGCAAAGGTCCGGGACCGGAGCCCGGAAAGAAAAAGGGGCCGGGGCGGCGTCCGTTCGCCGGCCTGTCAGGCCGGCGGCAGGATCCAGCACACCGCCGTTCCCGTGATGCCGGCGCGGTCGGCATCCAGGCGATGGCGGCGAGCGCGCCGGGCTTCCCGGAGATCTTCTGGACCCCGGCCTTCGCCGGGGTGACGCGGGGGAGGCGGGGTGACGCAGGGGGAGGGTGGTGTCGCGCTTGTCGGGGTGCGGCGCCCTCTTCTAATGTCGTGGAGACCGCAACGACCCGTTCCGAGAAAGATCGACGCAGGAGAGGAACCGCAATGTCCGACACCAGTCTCGCCCTTGCACCGGCCACCGAACAGCTGCGGATGCTGCAGTCGGGCGCGATCGGCGCCGTGGAGCTGCTCGAGCTGTTCCTGGAGCGGGTGGACCGCTTCAACCCGACCTACAATCTGGTCGTGGCGCAGGACCGGGAGCGGGCGCGGGCCGAGGCGAAGGAGGTGGACCGGCGCCGCGCAGCTGGCGAGGCGCTGGGGCCGCTCGCCGGACTGCCGATCACGATCAAGGACAGTTTCGAAGTGGCCGGCATGCCGGCGACCTGCGGGCTCGAGGCGCTGCGCGATCACCGGCCGGAGCAGGATGCGGACGCGGTGGCGCTGCTGCGCGAGGCGGGCGCGATCGTCTTCGGCAAGACCAACCTGCCCGCCGGCGCCAGCGACTGGCAGTCGTTCAATCCGATCTACGGCATCAGCCGCAACCCGTGGAATCCGGACCGCACGGTCGGCGGCTCGTCGGGCGGCGCGGCGGGGGCGGTGGCGGCCGGCCTTACATCGTTCGAGCTCGGCAGCGACATCGGCGGATCGATCCGCATCCCTTCCCATTTCTGCGGGGTCTATGGACACAAGCCGACCTATGGCCTGGTCTCGGTGCGCGGCCACATCCCGCCGATGCCGGGCATGCTCTTCCGGCCCGAGCTGGGCGTCGCCGGGCCGATCGCCCGCAGCGCCGCCGATATCGGCCTGCTGCTGTCGGCGCTGGCGCGGCCGGGCTGGCCGGGTTTCCGGCTGCCGGCGCCGCGGCGCGAGCGGATCGAGGATTTCCGGATCGGACTGTGGATGGGCGACGGCGCCTATCGGCTCGACGGCGGCTATCGCGCGGCGCTGGAGGCGCATGTCGAGGCCTTGCGCGGCGCCGGGGCGCGGATCGAGGAGGTGGCGCTGCCGGTCGATCCGCAGGAGAGCTACGAGACCTATCTGCAGGTGCTGTTCGCCATCGTCGGCGCGCCGGCGCCGCAGGAGGCGGATGCGTTCGAGCAGCTGGCGGCGCAGGACGAGACCGGGATCGCCGCGAAGCTTGCCCGCTACATGCGCACGTCGCTCGGCGAATGGTTCGCGCTGGCGGAAAAGCGCGAGCATTTGTTTCGAGCCTGGGCCGGCTTCTTCCGCGACCATGACCTGTTGCTGTGCCCGGCGGTGCCGGTGGTCGCCTTCCCGCACATGGCGGAAGGGAGCGGCGTCCATTCGGACCAGCTGTTCCGGCGAGTCATCATCGACGGCGAGCCGGCGCCCTATCTGGACTTCACCTGGCAGGGCCTGGCGCTGATCGCCAACCTGCCGGCGATGGTGATGCCGACCGGGCGGCTGGTCGAGGGGCTGCCGACCGGGATGCAGGTCATCGGCCCGTCGATGGAGGACATGACCGTCATCCGCTTCGCCGAAGCGGCGGCGGAGGCCGTGGGCGGCTTCGTGCCGCCGCCGGCGGTGGCGTGACCGAAGATCGCGGCCCCACCCCCCAGCCCCCTCCCCTGAAGGAGAGGGGGCCTTGAAGCGGATCCGTGCAGTCCCGCGCTAGCGCAGCTTTCGGCTGATCGAGAGCTTGCCGTTGCTGGCGAAGCGCGTTTCGAGCGCGGTGTTGGCGACGACGGAGGTGCGGAAGGGCTCGACGGCGCCCATGTTGACATTGTCGGCGACGATCAGGCCGCCGATGCGCAGGCGCGGGAGGAGCTTGTCGAGATAGTCGGCATAGCCTTCCTTGTCGGCGTCGATGAAGGCGAGGTCGATCGGTCCGCTCGACCCGGACAGCTCCTCATGGGCGTCGCCGACGACGATCGTCACCCGATCCTCGACGCCGGCCCGGCGGAAGGTGTCGCGGGCGACGGCGGCGGTGTCCGGATCGATCTCATAGGTGGTGAGGTGCCCGCCGGTCTCGCGCAGGGCGAGTGCGATCCAGGTGCCGGAATAGCCGCGGAAGGTGCCGATCTCGACGACCGACCGGGCGGCGGTCTGCCGCACCAGATCGTGCAGCAGCTGCCCCTCCGACCGGCTCACCGCCATGCCGCGATCGGCCTCCAGCTCCCGCAGCACCGCCTCGGCGCGCGGGTCTGCCGGGTCGGGGGACTCGGCGGCGGACAGCGGGTCGCCGTCGGCAAAGGTGAGGGCGAGGGCCGCCGCGCCCAGCACGGCCGCGGCGAGGATGAGGAAAGGAAGACGCCTCATGACGCCGTTAATTGTATCAGAAAGCCGGTGGTGAGGCAGCCGGAGATCGGACGTGTCCCGAGGGCATGTCTGGATACCGGCCTTCACCGGTATGACGGTGGGGGAGACGTCGGTCGCCTGCCTTCCCGTCGAACGGGCGAAGGCCGCTATCCAGCCGATCCCGATGCCCGCCTCGTCACCCCTTCCCGGCGGCCTTCTCGAACACTTCGCGCTGGGCGGCGAAGGCGCGCTGGTAGGCGGGGCGGGATTCGCCGCGGGCGATATAGGCGGTGAGGTCCGGATGGGCTTCGAGCAGGCCGGTCCCCTCCAGCCGGCGCAGCACCGTCACCATCATGATGTCGGCGAGGCTGAAGCCGCCGTCGAGCCATTCGGAGTCGCCGAGGACCTGCGACAGTTCGGCGAGCCGCACGCGGACGCGATCCTGGAGCATGGGCAGGCGTTCGGCATACCAGCTGCGGTCGCGTTCCAGGATCATGGCCATGGAGAGTTCGACGATCGGTGGTTCGACCGTGTCGATCGCGGCGAACAGCCAGGCGATGGCGCGGCCCCGGGCGGTGCGGTCCGCGGGCAGCAGGCCGGGGCGGCTTTCGGCGATGTGGAGCAGGATCGCGCCGGATTCGAACAGGATGAGGTCGCCTTCCCGATAGACGGGGATCTGCCCGAACGGGTGGAGGGCGCGATAGGCGGGTTCCTTCATCTCGGCGAAGGAGACGAGGCGGACGTCATAGGGCCGGCCGACTTCCTCAAGCGCCCAGCGCACGCGCATGTCCCGGGCAAGGCCGCGGCCGCGATCGGGGGAATTGGCGAAGGCGGTGATGAGGGGCGTCATGAGCGGATCTCCGGGCGACTGAGCATTCCGCCCCAGCCGATCACATTCCGCCCCATCCGTCGACAGCGGGGAGCCGTGACGTGCCCGACATGCCGCCGATCGGGGCCGCCATCGCCCCAGGCAACGCCCTGCCGGCCGCCACGGCGTGCTGCGCGGTGCGGGGGCCCGCAGGTTCACGCCGGTGCCGCGCTTCGCGCGATCCATTCGGTCAGCATCAGCCGCGGCCGGTCGCCCGTGTTCGCGGCGGCGGCGTGGAGGACGGCCGGGTGCATGACGATCAGGTCGCCGGGATCGCCGGTCATCTGCTCGAGGCGCACCGCGCATCCGTCGACCGTCGTCCGGTCGCCGATGCGTTGGTGCAGCGCGGCGCCGGGAGTGGCGAGCAGGCGGGCGAACCAGGAATGGTCGGCGGCGAGCCGGTCGCGGACAGCGGCCGAGCGGACGGGCCCGCCCCCGGCGCGCTCGATGGCTATGGCGAGGCGATGCGAGCCGGCGATGCAGAGGGTGCCGCCGCCGCGGGGCCCGACCGGTTCGAGGAAGGTGAAGATCCGCAGGATGGGCAGCGGGTCGAGCCGTTCGGCGCCGGTGAGGTCGAGATGCCAGGGCGGGCGCTGGAGGCCCGGGGCCGGCCCCGGAAAGGTGACCAGCGGGCGGCCCCAGTGGGTGGGCCTTTCCCAGGAGCCGGTGCCGAGCAGCAGATCGGCAAGGCGCATCATCGCGGGCGAGCCGAGCGCCGCGAAGGCGCCGGAGCGACGCAGTGTCGCGAAGCCGGCCGGCGGGGGAATGCCCGCCCAGCTCTCCGGCCGACCGCGCCGGGCGCCGCAGCGCGCTTCCAGGTCCGCCCACAGCCGGTCCGCCATCGCGGCGATCCCGGCGCGGGGATAGAAGCCCGCCAGGCGCAGCAGGCCGTGGCTGTCGAACGTGCGAAGCTGGTCGGCGGTGAGGGTGAAGGGTGCGGACATCGGCGTCTCCCGTCGAAGACGCCCCGCGGCAGATATCCCGCCGGGGCCTGGCGACTCCGACGCTCCATCTGCCACGGCGGTACCGCGGCCCACCGCGAGGCGCGGTGCGTGATGCGCCAAGGTACGACGGCCGCCGCCGACGGTCAAACGGGACCCGCCTGCCCGACTTCCGGCGCGCGCGCATTGCCGCCCCCGGGCCATTCTGCTAATATTCGTAAAGCGCCACAGGGGGTGGAGCATGGCGACGATTGCCTCTTCGGCGGTGGCCGATCGCGGGGAAGCCCGCTTTTTCCTGACCATGGCCTGCGTCATGGCGGTGGCGATCGTCGCGGGTTTCTCGTTCAACATCGTCATGGGCCGGTCGAGCTTCGACGCGCCGTGGCTGGTCCATATCCATGCCTGGGTGATGCTGGGCTGGGTCGGGCTCTACGTCACCCAGAATGCGCTCGTCTTCACCGACCAGGTCGCGGTGCACCGGCGGCTGGGCTGGCTTTCCCTGTTCTGGATCCCGGCGATCCTGGTGCTCGGCGTGCTGATCACCCGCTGGTCGCTGCAGGCGCGGGGAGGGCCGCCCTTCTTCGACCAGAACCAGTTCCTGATCAGCAATCCGATGCATATCGCCGGCTTCGCCGCGCTCGCCGCCTGGGCGGTTTCGGTCCGGCGCACCACCGCCTGGCACCGCCGGCTGATGTATTGCGCCTTCGCGATGCTGACCGCGCCCGGGGTCGCGCGGCTGCTGCCCTCGCCGCTGTTCATTCCCTACACCTGGTATGTCGAGGCGGTGACGGTGCCGATCCTGTTCATGCTGGCCGGCGTCGTCGCCGACCGGCGCCGCTACGGCCGCGCGCATCCGGCCTGGTTCTGGGGCATCGGCACGGTGCTCGTGATCCAGGTCGCCGCCGACCTCATCGCCTATAGCGATGCCGGGATCGCCTTCACCCGCGGGGTGATCGCGGGGACGCCCGGGGCCAACCGGCCGATGGAGGCCTTCTTCCCGCAAGCCTGACCTCGCGGGCGCTCCCCGGGTTGTGCCCCTAGGTGAAGGACCGGTACAGCTTCCGTCCGGGCGGCGCCCGGATCACCGAACCGGAGGCGATGCATGAGATTCCCGACGATCCTGCTGGCCTGCGCGGCCCTGCTTGCGCATGGCGCGGCCGGGGCCTGCGCGCCCGGCCTCTATCGCGAGCCCGGCGGTTCGGCGCAGGTGGTGCTGACCCGGCCGGCGGAGCGGCTGCGCTACACCTTCACCGACGGACGCCGGGGCGAGGTCGGCGCGGGCGACAGCCCGCTGCGGTGCGCGGGCGCGCGGCTGGCCGGCCGGGACGATCCCGCCACGGCCTGGATCCCGGTCCCGCTCGATCGCACGGAGAGCGCCTTCGACAGTCACGGCACCCGGCTGCACGGCGTTCTGGTCGAGCCCGCCGGCGCCCCGGCCACCGCGCCGCTGGTGGTGTTCGTGCACGGATCCGAGCGGACATCGCCGATGGACAGCGCCTATCCCTTCATTCTCGCGTCGTTCGGGCTGCGCGTCTTCGCCTATGACAAGCGCGGGACCGGCCGGTCCGAGGGCGAATATACCCAGAATTTCGAGCTGCTCGCCGACGATGCGGCGGCGGCCTTCGCCGAAGCGCGCCGGCTCGCCGCCGGGCGTCACGGATCGATCGGCTATTTCGGCGGGAGCCAGGGCGGCTGGGTCGCCCCGCTCGCGGCGACGCGCAGCCCGGCCGATTTCGTCGCGGTCGGCTTCGGACTGATGGCGAGCCCGATCGAGGAGGATCGCGACCAGGTGCTGCTCGAGTTGCGCGAGCGGGGGGCGGACGCGAAGGTGCTAGCGGCGGCGCGGGAGGTGACCGAGGCGACCGCGACCTTGGTCCGCTCCCACTTCACCGAAGGGTTCGAGGCGCTGGCGGAGGTCAGGCGCCGTCATGGCGGCCAGCCCTGGTTCCGATCGATCCGCGGCGAATATACCGGCGGGATACTGGCGATGCCGGAGGCCGATCTGCGTCGCGTCGGCCGCGCCCTGTACGACAATCTGGAGCTGATCTGGGACTATAACGCGATGGCGGCGCTGTCGCGCGTCCGCGCCCGGCAGCTGTGGATCCTTGCCGAGGAGGATCGCGAGGCGCCGGTCGCGGTGACACTCGATCGCCTGTCGCGGCTGCGGGAGGAGGGGGCGAAGATCGCCGTCTACAGCTTCCCCGGCACCGATCACGGGATGGTGGAATTTACCGAGGGCGCCGACGGATCGCGCAGCTACGGCCGCATCACCGACGGCTATTTCCGGCTGCTGGCGGACTGGATTTCGGGAAGGATGTCAGGTCCTTACGGCCGCGTGCGGGAGCGGTAGGCGGCGGCGCCAGCATGTGATCAGCGCCGGGCGCCTTCGAGGATCCCGACCATCTCCCGGGCGGCGATCGCGCAGGCGGGGAGGAACATGGTGGTGACGAGCCGGCCATCGATGACGATGTCGTGCTTGTCGGCCAGATCCTCCTTGGTCTGGAACAGGCCGCCGGCGGCACGCAGGCCGTCCTCGACGCGGAAGGGGAGCAGGCTTCCCTGGCGCGAGCGCCTGCTGGCCTCCTCGCTCGCATTGGGAAAGCCGGTGACACGCCTGCCGGCGACCAGCGGCCGCCCGTCGGAGAGCCTGACATGGGCGAGGCTTCCCGGGCCGTGGCCGCAGGCGCCGACCACCCCGCCCTGCTCGTAGATGCGGGCGACGAGCGCCTGGATGCGCGCATCGCCGGCGACGTCGAACAGCGGGCCGAAGCCGCCGCCGACGAACACCGCCGCATAATCCGCCGGATCGACGCGGTCGGGGGTGAGCGAGGCGTCCGCCTTGTCGCGGAAGCCTTCATATCTGATCGCATAGGCGATCATCCCGGGCGGATCGACCTGATCGACGTCGAGCGAGAAAGGCAGGCGCCCGCCGGCCGGGGAGACGAAGTCGACCGCATAGCCGTACATCGCGAACACATGATAGGGCGGGGCCACTTCCCACAGATTGTTGCGGGCGTCGGTGCGCTCCGGATCGCCGGCGTCGAGGACGTTGGAGGCGAGGATCAGCACCTTGCGCGCCTCCTCCGCCGCGGCGGGAGACGCGAGCGCCAGGAGCGCGGCCTTCGGGAGGTGTGGTCGCCTGGTCATGATCCCTCCCGTCCCGGTCGCCGGCAGCCGCGCCGGGGCGAGGATAGCATGGTGCGGGTGCGGTGGAAGCCCGCGTTCAGCCCTTGCGTCCCCTTCCGAACAGCCGGGCGAGGAAGCCGCGGCGGGGCTGGGGTTCGGCTTCGGCGGTCTTGATGCGCTGGCGGAAGGTGGGCGCGCTTTCCCTCGGCACCGCCGGATCCTCGCGCAACGGCGAGGGCCGGACGCTGGTGAGGCTGGCGAACATCGGCTCGCTGCCGGCGGGAGCCGGCGCCGCGGTACCGACCGCGGGCCCGTCGGGGCCGAGGACGGTGATGAAGTCCGCCTTGATGTCGACGGTGCCGACGATCAGGCGGCAGCCGTCGGGAAGGCCATGTTCCTCGACCAGACGCTCGGCCGCCTGCAGGAAGCGGGTCGCCAGCAGCCAGCCGCCGAGAACGAATTCGACATAGCCGCCCGGCGCGCGCCCGACGACGCCGTCGCGGCCGTCGCGGAGGAAATAGCGGTGCTTGCACTGGACGAGCGCGGTGTTGAGCTCGGCGAGGCCGGTCGGGACGCAGTGGAATTCGACATCCTCCTCGGCATCGATCCAGGCCGGATAGTCCTTCGCGCATTCGGCGACGAGCTCGGCCCTGGTCGCCCGGCTGAACGTATAGCTTTCGTCCGAATAGAGGCCGAGCATCAGGTCCGGCTCGTGGGTCTGGCCGACCTCGAACACGAGGTCCGGCGGGTTGGTGAGGCCGAGGGTGATGGCGGTGATCGGCGGACCTTCCCATTCGGCGAGGATGGGATTGAGGTCCTCCCAGCCCTCGATCGCGACATCTTCCGGCCGGGTCGCCTTGCACAGGCGGGCGAGCGCGCCGTCGAAGCCCTCCAGCGCGTCGGACAGGCGGGCATCCGCCTCGGCCGCCTTGCCGGCGGAGAGCAGGGCGCGCATCTCCTCGATCCAGGCGGCCTCGCCCTCCGGTTCGAGGAAAGCGAGCTGCAGCGGGTGCGGCACCTCCGGCTCGCGATAGTTGCGCACGCCCTCAGCGCGCTTCGGATCGGGAATGTCCGCGACATGCGGATGGCGCGCGGCGCCGGCCTGTATGGTCATGCGATGCCCCCCTGACGCGGCGCGAAGCCGCCCCTGCATGGCCGGAAAATAGGGGAGGACGGTTAAGCGATGATGATTATCCGATCCGGGATGGCGGCATTGACCCGTGTCAATGCGTGCCGGCCCGGGGCGGGCGACCCGGTAAGCGAGCGGGCGCAGGCCGCGACTGCCCGGCGCCTCGTCCGCTCGCCCGGCGCTGGCGGGGGCGACGGTTCGGCAAGGAGAGCGAGATGGACGGGAATGCGGTACGGCCGGGAACGATCCGGCGCTACGGGGAAGGCTTCGAGGGGCGGATCGAGCGGCGGCTGGATCATGGGCCGGACGCGGTGTGGCGGATGCTGACCGAGCCCGACCAGTTCGTCCAGTGGCTCGCCCCGGGCACGATCGAGCTGCGCGAGGGCGGCCGCGTCCATATCGACTTCGGCGACAGCGGCGTGGTGATCGACAGCCCGCTGCTTGCATTCGATCCGCCGCGCCTGCTCGCTTATTCGTGGAGCAGCGGCGACGAGCCGAACCGCCCGCTGCACTGGGAGGTCGAGCCGGCCGAGGGCGGCAGCCTGCTGACGCTCACCATCCGCATTCCCGCCGACGAGGATATCGCCAAGGCCTGCGCCGGCTTCGACGCCCATCTCGACATGCTCGCCGCGGCGCTCGAGGGGGTGCCGATCAAGTTTCCGTTCCAACGCTATGTGGACGCGCGGAAGGCCTATCAGGAGATGGTGGCGGCCTAGTCGGAAGGCGCGCCGGGCCGCGGTTCGGCGCGCTGAAGGCGGCATGAGCACGGCAAGGCTCCACTTACTTGCTGCACGCCGTGCCGGCTCGCGGGTTGCGACGCTCCACGAGGTCATGCTCAAGCGGGATGGCAACTCTCGCGAGGAGGTCCAACATGGAGCGGTACGAAGGCGGCTGCCTCTGCGGAGCGGTGCGGATCACGGCTTCAGGTCAGCCGTATCGCATTGGCATCTGCCACTGTCTCGATTGCCGCAAGCATCATGGAGCGCTGTTCCATGCCTCCGCCATCTTCCCCGCGGACGCGGTGACGGTCAGCGGGGAGACACGCGACTATGCGGGGCGGCATTTCTGTCCGCGCTGCGGGTCGTCGGTGTTCGGGCGAAGCGGGGACGAGATCGAGGTCAACCTCGGCTGCCTCGATGCGCCGGACCAGTTCGTGCCGACCTATGAACTCTGGACGATCCGGCGCGAGTCCTGGCTGCCGCCTTTTCCGGGCGTGCGGAGGTACGAGCGCGATCGTGAAAGCGCAGGGCGGTTCGAGGATCCGGAGGAATAGAGCAGCGGGACGCTACGCGGCGGGATGCGGGTGCCTGTGAGGCCCGCCCTTACTCCGCCGCTTCCTGCTCCCGCACCCTAGCTTTCCGCTTCCTTTTCACCGGCTTCACCGCCTGGATCTCCGCTCGTGCGCCGTTGGCGAGGAGGGGCTTGAGATAGTGGCCTGTATAGCTGCGGGCGCATTCGGCGACCTGCTCGGGCGTGCCTTCGGCGACGATCTCGCCGCCCTTGTCGCCGCCTTCGGGGCCGAGGTCGAGGATCCAGTCGGCGGTCTTGATGACCTCCAGATTATGCTCGATGACGACGACGGTGTTGCCCTGCTCGACCAATGCATGGAGCACTTCGAGAAGCTTGCGCACGTCCTCGAAATGGAGGCCGGTGGTCGGCTCGTCGAGGATGTAGAGGGTCTGGCCCGTCGCGCGGCGGGAGAGTTCCTTGGCGAGCTTGACGCGCTGGGCCTCGCCGCCGCTGAGGGTGGTCGCCTGCTGGCCGACCTTGATGTAGCCGAGCCCGACCTCCGCCAGCATCGCCATCTTGTCGCGGATCGGCGGGACCGCCTTGAAGAATTCCGCCGCATCCTCGACCGTCATGTCGAGGACGTCGGCGATCGACTTGCCCTTGAACTTCACCTCCAGCGTCTCGCGATTGTAGCGGGCGCCGTGGCAGACGTCGCAGGTGACATAGACGTCGGGCAGGAAGTGCATCTCGATCTTCAGCACGCCGTCGCCCTGGCAGGCCTCGCAGCGGCCGCCCTTGACGTTGAAGCTGAACCGCCCGGGCTTGTAGCCGCGCGCCTGCGCTTCCGGCAGGCCGGCGAACCAGTCGCGGATCGCGGTGAAGGCGCCGGTATAGGTCGCCGGGTTGGAGCGCGGGGTGCGGCCGATCGGCGACTGATCGATGTCGATCACCTTGTCGAGATATTCGAGCCCGGTGAGCTTGTCGTGCTTGCCGGCCTGGATGCGGGCGCCGTTGAGGTGGCGCGCTGCGGCGGCATAGAGGGTGTCGATGGTGAAGCTCGACTTGCCCGAGCCGGAGACGCCGGTGATGCAGGTGAAGGTGCCGAGCGGGATGGCGGCGGTGACGCTCTTCAGATTGTTGGCGCGGGCGCCGTGGACGGTGAGCTTCTTCCCCGTGCCCTTGCGGCGCTGCGCCGGCACCGGCACGGCGCGGCGGCCGGAGAGATAGTCGGCGGTGAGGCTGTTCTCGCTGGCGAGCAGCTGATCGAGCGTGCCCTGGGCGACGATCTCGCCGCCGTGGACGCCGGCGCCCGGCCCCATGTCGATGACATGGTCGGCCGCGCGGATCGCATCCTCGTCATGCTCGACCACCAGCACGGTGTTGCCGAGGTCGCGCAAGCGCTTCAGCGTCACCAGCAGCCGGTCGTTGTCGCGCTGGTGGAGGCCGATCGACGGCTCGTCGAGCACGTAGAGCACGCCGGACAGGCCGGAGCCGATCTGGCTGGCGAGCCGGATGCGCTGGCTCTCGCCGCCGGAGAGGGTGCCGGAGGTGCGGTCGAGGTTGAGATAGTCGAGCCCGACATTGTTGAGGAAGCCTAGCCGCTCGTTGATCTCCTTGAGGATGGCGCGGGCAATCTCCTGCTGCTGCGGAGTCAGCTTGCCCTCGAGCGTCGAGAACCAGTCGAGCGCGTGGCGGACCGAGCGGCGGGCGGCCATGCTGATGTCCTCGCCGGCGATCTTCACCGCGAGCGGTTCGGGCCGCAGGCGGGCGCCGCCGCAGGTCTCGCAGGGGGCGGCGGCCTGATATTTGGACAGTTCCTCGCGCATCCAGGCGCTCTCGGTCTGGAGCATGCGGCGGTTGAGATTGCCGATCACCCCCTCGAACGGCTTCTTCACCTCATAGGTCTTGCGGCCGTCGACGAAGGTGAGGGTGACGGGGCGTCCCCTGGTGCCGTGGAGGATGATGTCCTGCACCTCCCTGTCCAGCTCCGACCAGGGAGTCTCGAGGCTGAAGCCGAACTCGCGCGCCAGGCTGCCCAGCACCTGCATGTAATAAGGCGAGGGCGGATTGGACTTGGCCCAGGGGAAGATGGCGCCCTTGCGGATCGAGAGATTGCCGTTGGGGACGACGAGGTCGGGATCGAAATAGAGCTTCTCGCCCAGGCCGTCGCAGGCCGGGCAGGCGCCCTGCGGCGCGTTGAAGGAGAAGAGCCGGGGCTCGATCTCCGGAATGGTGAAGCCGGAGACCGGGCAGGCGAACTTCTCGGAGAAGACGATGCGTCCGGGAGGGGCGTTGTCGGAGAGGACGGATTTTGAAGATGCCCCTCCGTGCTTCGCGCGGTCCCCCTCCCCCCCGGCCGCCGGGGAGGAATGGTCGGCGGCGGCGTGGAGGGCGGCGGCGATGCCGATGTTGGCGGTGTCGTCCTCCGAATCCGCGCTTTCGGGGGAGGCGCTGTTCGGGCCTTCGGCGAGCGAGTCCGCCTGCAGCATGAACCTTGCCGGCATTTCGCGGACGGAGGAGGAGGGGAGGGCCGGGCCTCCCGCGTTCGCGCCGAGCCTGTCGAAGCGTGCTTCTTCCGCCTTGCGCACCGCGTCCGCCGCCGCGGCGTCGGCGGGGTCGACATAGACGATGCCTTCGGCCAGCTTCAGCGCGGTTTCGAAGCTGTCGGCGAGCCGGGTCTCGATCCCTTCGCGCACGACGATGCGGTCGACCACCACTTCGATGTCATGCTTGTATTTCTTGTCGAGCGCCGGCGCCTCCTCGATGTCGTGGAACTGGCCGTCGATGCGGACGCGGGTGAAGCCGGCCTTCTGCCATTCGGCCAGCTCCTTGCGATATTCGCCCTTGCGACCGCGGACGACCGGGGCGAGCAGGTAGAGCCGGGTGCCTTCGGGCAGCACCATGATGCGGTCGACCATCTGGCTGACCGTCTGGGCGGAGATCGGCAGGCCGGTCGCCGGGCTGTAGGGCACGCCCACCCGGGCCCAGAGCAGGCGCATGTAGTCGTAGATTTCGGTGACCGTCGCTACCGTCGAGCGCGGGTTGCGGCTGGTCGTCTTCTGCTCGATCGAAATGGCGGGGGACAGCCCGTCGATATGGTCGACGTCCGGCTTCTGCATCATTTCCAGGAACTGGCGCGCATAGGCCGATAGCGACTCGACGTAACGGCGCTGCCCCTCGGCATAGATGGTGTCGAAGGCGAGGCTCGACTTGCCGGAGCCGGACAGGCCGGTGATCACCGTCAGCGTGTCGCGCGGGATGTCGACGTCCACGCCCTTGAGATTGTGCTCGCGCGCGCCGCGGACGTTAATATGGGTCAGCATCAGCGAAGGGGCCTCTGTTGTTCCGTCTTTGTTCTAATCGGGCGGGAAGCCGCATGCAAGACGCCGCAGCCCGCCCGACATGGGGGGAGCGGGGGCCGATGGCAAGGCGCGGGGGTGATTTCGCGGCGCGTGCGCCGTGGCCCTTGAGCCGGACCCTCCGCATGCGCGGCGGGCGGAGGATCGCCTGGATTCCGGCGCCTGCGCCGGAATGACGGATGGGGCTCCGGGGGCGGTTCCTGCGGCTACGGAAACAGCCGGCTCCCCTCCACCGAGGCCAGTTCGTCGCGGATCCATTCGCGTTCGGGGCGCGGAGCCCAGAGTTCGAAGTCGCCCCATATGGAGACCAGCTCGACCACCCGTTCCATCACCGATTCCTCATCGGCCTCCGGTTCCACCTCCATCCAGAACAGATTCTCCCGGGTGCCGTCGTCGAGGCGGCGGGAGGCGCCGAGCAGGCCGGTGACTTCGGGAATGCCGCCGAGCCAGCCGGTCAGCCAGTAGCGGGCGAAGGCGCGGTCCTCCTCGTCCAGCGGCAGCGGCTCGGGCGGGCCGCCCGGGTTGCGATATTGCTGCCGGTGCATCGCCAGGTCGTCGGCGCGGATCGCCTGCTGGAACAGGGGCAGCAGCCGCGCCGATTCCTCGCCGTTGCCGGCGCGCTGGTGGAACAGGATCATCTCCCGGTATATGGGGACGCCGAGGTGCGGGCGTTCGGCGGCCAGGCGCTCGGCGGGCTCGAGGCCGGCCGGATCGTCGCGCTCGAGCCGGACCATCGCGGCGATGAAGGCGGACCTTTTGCTGTCGGGAAAATCGGCGGCGATCGCATCGTAGAGCGGCAGCGCCTCCTCCGCCCCGATCAGGACGTGGACGAGATGGGCGTAGCGCCGGCGCTCGTCCGGATCCGGCGACCAGGCGGCCCCGTCCCGGTGCAATTCCCTCAGCAGCTTCATCTGTGTCCTGGTCTTCCGATCCTGGAAGAGAAGCCACAATCCTCCCAAGGCCGCGTTCGCCAGTCTCCAGCCCATGATCGTCTCCGTTCGCATCCGCCCCCACAGCGGCGCGAGTCGCGTCTAGGTACGGATCGGGAACAGGACTGGCGAGTCGTTACGAGTCCGATTCGGACCAATCGGACGGGATCGGCGCCCGGGACCGGGGCGGAGCCGGCCGCGCCCGTCCGGGTGTCGGGAGCAAGCGCGCGCGGTGACCGCCGGACGGCGTGTGCGCCTAGCGCAGGCGCCCGTAGATGGAGTCCTCGATCATCGCGGTGCGGAGCGCCCTGCGGGGGTCGCGGTGGCGGCCGATGCCGTCGCAGACCTCGCTTCCCACCGCATAGCCTTCGCTGCGCACCACCCGGCAGTGCCGGATCTCGGCATCGTCGGTGTAGCCGCGCTCGGTCAGGAGGCGGGAGAGCTGCGATCCCCATTCGGCCTTGCGGAAGTCGGCATGGCCGTCCGCCTCGAACTCGCCGTGGAAGAAGGTGACGTGGCGATAGCTGTGGCCGAACACCCGCAGCGTCTCCGCATTGGCCCGCACGGTCTCGGCGCACAGGGCCTCGCGGTCGGCGACGGGCATGCCCTCCGTTTCGATCTCGCAGCGGGGCGCAGCCGGATCGGCGGGCAGGAAGACGGTGACGGCGCGGTAGCTGGCCGAGGGCGGCAGCTTCCAGCCGACGCGCGAGGCGAAGGTGCCCGGCACCGGCCGGCCCTGCGCATCGACGGCGGGGCGGAAGCGGCCGCGGGCCTTCACCACCTCGCAGGTGCGGGCGTCGAGGCTGTCGACTCCGGAGGAGCCGGTCACCGCGCAGGCGGCCGGCATCCCGGCGGCATCGACGTCGACGCTGAAATGGACCACGCCTTCGCGCCGCGCAGCCATGGCGTCGGGCGGATAGTCGCCCGGGGCGATACCCAGCGAGGGATCGAGCGGCGTCGGCCCGGCCCCGGCCGACAGCAGGAGAAGAGCAAGCAGTGTCGGCATGGATCCTCCCTTCGATCCCGTCGTGTCCTGCAAGAATAGCAGAATCCCGCCGCGGGCGCATCCGCCGCGTGGCGTGAGGATGCGGAGCGAATCCCATCCCGCAGAAAGCCATGTCATGGTGAGCAGCGGACAGGCGATCAGGGGGCAGGGGATGGTCAGGGCGATCGCCTTCTTCGCCGGCGAGCCGCCGTTGCGGCTCGGCGACCGGCCGCTTCCGGCAATGCCCGATTCCCTGCCCAGGGACGAATTCGAGCAGCGCGCTTCCGGCGATTCCCGGGCGGTCGGCGAAGACCGGATCGGGCCTAACAATTTATTCACCGGCTAAGGTTATCAGGCTTCCAGACTATCCCTCGAATGGAGTGTTCCTGCCTTGATCGAAGTCGAGGTACAGAACGAGACATATCAGACGCAGCAGGTGCTCCGCTTCGCGGTCGTGCCGCGTATCGGCGAAGGTGTGCGTCTGCTCGATCCGAATGGCTTCTGGACGTCGTTCGACGTTGTCGACGTATGGTATCAGAAGGCCCAGTTTGGGGACGTCTGGATCCCCTATATCCACGTCCGGCAGACCCCGGGCGAGGGAGCGGCGGCCGAGCCGCCCAACGGCGCGGCGGATGCCGTGTCGATCTTTCCTGCGCCGGTGAACTGAGGGACAGGGGAGACTCCCCCTTCCGCAATTTTCGAGAGTGATGGGGCCGGTGTGGCCGCGCAGCGCGGCGGTGGCGGCATCGGTTCAATTCCGGCCTGCGCCGGAATGGCGATGTGGGGAGATCGGGGGCTTTCCGGCGGTTCCTGGTCATGCCTCCAGCAGGCTTCCCAGCACGTCGGCGAGGGAGTCGGGCGTGGCCGGCTTTCCGCAGCGGGGAATCCTGGCGTAGCTGCGGGGGATGGCGAGGACGTCTTCGCCGATCGTGAACAGCAGCGGGAGGTTGTGGCCGATCAGTGCGTCGGCGAGGGGGAAGACGTCTTCCCGGCCGAGCATGACATCGAGGACGGCGCCGTCGATCGCCGGATCGACGCGGACCAGCTTCAGGCCGTCGGCCACCGAGGCGACCGGCCCCACCACCTCCATGCCGAGGGATTTGAGGGAACGGGCGAGATGCTCCGCATGCTGCGGTTCATCCTCCGCGACCAGGATGCGGGGCCGACGTTCCATATCCTCCTCCTCGCTGCCGGAGTTTCGGAGCTGAAACGCACACCGGCGCGATCGGGTGCGTGACCGCCGCAGCTAGTCGCGGGAAGGGCGCTCGGGTACAAGGCGGGAGCCGGCCGCAGAGCCGGCGGCCGCCGCTGCGGCCGACCCAGGGAGAGGAGATCGTCCATGCGCTCCACCATGCTGCTTCTGGCGCTGCTGACCGCCGCGCCGCTCGCGACCGTCCATGCCGCGCCCGCCGACGTCGCGAACGCGGTCGCCGCGAAGGACCGCCCGGCCGAGGCGGTTGCGATGGACGCGAGCCGCCGGCCGACCGAGGTGCTCGGCTTCCTCGAGCTGGAGCGGGGCGACCGGGCGCTCGATCTGCTCACCGGCACCGGCTATTATGCCGAGATCATGGGGCAGGCGGTCGGGCCGGAAGGATCGGTGATCGCCGCCCAGCCGTCCCTCTATTTCCCCGACGAGATGAAGAAGGCCTGGGAGACGCTGCCCGGCCGCGTGCCGAACGTGACGCTGTCGCTCTACGAGGGGCCGAAGCTCGACCTCGAGCCGGACAGCCTGGATTTCGTGATGATCCACCTCAACTATCACGACTTCTACGGCTTCGGCCCAGCCGCGCCGACGGTGCCGGCCGAGCTCTACGAAGCGGTGAAGCCGGGCGGCGTGGTCGGCGTCGTCGACCATGTCGGGGCTGCCGGCGCCGATCCGAAGGAAGCGGGGAGCAAGCTGCACCGGATCGATCCCGCGCTCGTGCGCTCGGACTTCGAGAAGGCGGGCTTCCGATTCGACGGCGAGTCCGAGGCGCTGCGCAATCCCGCCGACGACCACAGCCTGACCGTGTTCGACCCCAAGGTGCAGGGCCAGACGGACCGCTTCGTCTATCGGTTCAGAAAGCCGGAGTGAGCCGATCGCCGTAGGATCGACGCGCCGCCGTTCGGGCCGAGCCCGTCGAAGCCCCGGCTGGGAGGGGCGGGCTTCCGCCCGCTCCCCGCTCTTTACGCTGCCGCGGGAGTGATGGCAGAAATGCCCGGGCCGGTGGGATGGGTTTCGGCAGGGAAGGGAAAATATGGCCTTGGGAATGCTCGGTTTGCGCCGGTTGCGGACAATGCGGCTCGTGCCGCTCGTGCTTCTTGCCGCCATGCCTCTGCCCGTCTCCGCAGCACCGGCGGACGTCGTTGCGGCGGTGTCGGCGAAGGAGCGGCCGGCGGCGGCGCGGGAGATGGATGCGAGCCGCAGGCCGGCCGAGGTGCTGCGCTTCCTCGGGCTTCGGCGGGGCGATCGTGCGCTCGATCTGTTCTCGGTCGGCGGCTATTATGCCGAGGTGATGGCGCGCGCCGTCGGGCCGAACGGCGTGGTGCTGGCGTGGGAGCCGACCAATTTCTACGACGAGGCGGCGCGGGAGAATTGGGCCGCGCTGCAGCGGCGCGCACCCAATGCGCGGGTGCTGGTGGCGACCGCGGCCGAGCTGGCGCTGGCGCCCGAGAGCTTCGACTTCGCGATGCTCCACCTCAACTATCACGATACCTATTGGGAAAGCGCCGAATTCGGCCTGCCGCGGATGGACCCGGAGGCCTTTCTCGCCAGGCTTCATGCGGCGCTGAAGCCGGGGGGAGTGGTCGGGGTCGTCGACCATGTCGCCGATCCGGGCGGCGATGTGCGTGAGGTCGCCGACCGGCTGCACCGGATCGATCCCGCAGTGATCCGCGCCGATTTCGAGCGGGCCGGCTTCGTGCTCGACGGCGAATCCGACCTGCTGCGCAACCCCGCCGACGATCATGGCAAGCTGGTGTTCGATCCCGCCGTGCGGGGAAAGACCGATCGCGTGCTATACCGGTTCAGGAAGCCGGGCTGATCCCGGTCGAAGGAGGGGGAGGGATGAAGACAGGCGACTATGGCCGGGCCGCAGTGGTGGCCCTCCTCCTGGTGATTGCCAATTTCGCGGTCGGGTTCGTCGCGGTGCTCGTCTACAGCCTGGCGATCGAGCCGGGACACGATCCTGCCTTCTACCAGAGGGCGGCGCAGAGCGTGGTGCCGTGGACGGTGGGCTTCGTCGCGCCGCTGCTGTTCGCGCTCGCGGGCTACTGGTCGGCCCGACGCCGGCCGGAGCGCAACGCGCTGCGCTTCGCCGGCGCCTTCTGGCTGGCCTATGTGCTGATCGACGCCCTTGCCGGCGTGGGGATGGGCCAGCCGACCGCCATATTGAGCCTGGCCATGGGCATCGCGCTGATCGCCGACCTCGCCGGCGCGCTGGCGGGCGCCTGGCTGGGATCGCGCCGAAGGGCCGCGCCCGGGCAGGCGTGAGCGGGCTGCGCCGATCGGCGCGGCCATGCTATGGATGTCGCGTTCCGACCGGAAACGGGGACGGAAATGCGCGGAGGCGATTACGGGCGGGCGGCGCTGACCGCCCTCATCCTGGCGGCGGCCGGCCTGGCCGTGGGCGTGCTGACTCTGCTTGCCTCCAGCCTGCTGATCGAACCCGGCCCCGATCCCCTGGCCTATCGCCGGACGGCGCAGGGGCTGGTGCCCTGGGCGGTGGGGATCGCCGGTCCGATCCTGTTCGGACTGGCCGGCTATCGCGCGGCGCGCAGGCGCCGGGACCGCAATCCCTTTGCCTTCGCCGCTTGCTTCTGGGCCTTCTACGTGCTGATCGACGTCGGCGCCGGGATCATGGTGGGACAGAGAGCGGCGGGGCTCAGCCCGCAGACCGGCCTGCTGCTGCTCGCCAATCTCATCGGAGCGCTGGACGGGGCGTGGCTGGGCTCGGCTCGCCGGCGACGGTCGGATCCTCGAACGCATAGGCAAGCTGCGGCGCCGGCCGGCTGAGCGGTTCGGACCGTACCCGGCCGGAATGGCGCCAGGCCTCGCGCACGCCCGACTCCGGAAGGCGGGAGTGGCCCTGGTCGACCGCCAGCAGCGGGTCGACCGCCGTCGCGGCGGCGGGGATCTCCGGGCCGCCGGGCAGGGCGAGTGCCGCGGCCTGGGCCGGCGCGTCCGGCCGGTCGAACAGGATCCGGCGCGGCACCGGCAGCGGCTCGTGGCCCGCATGGGCCTGGCGGAACGCGGCCGGCTCGCCCGCCGCGCCGGGGAAGCGGTAGAAGACGTGGCTGCCGACCATCGCCGCCTTCACCAGGGTCGGGGCCCAGTGCGGAAAGACGCTGAGCGTATGATAATGGGTGGCGTTGCCGACCGTCGGCTCGACATAGCCGGCGAGCGCATCGGCGGCGATCCGTCGCGCCGCCTGCCAGGCCGGGCCCGCGGGCGGCGCGGCCAGCGAACCGTCGCAGGTGAAGGTGAACTGGCATCCGCCGCCGGCGCGCATCGGCCCCTGATAGACGACGCCGCAGACGCTCGCCGGATAAGCGGAATGGCGCACCCGGTTGAGCACCACCTGGGCCACCGCCCGCTGGCCCTGTTCCGATTCCGAGCGCGCCTCATAATAGACGGCCTGGGCCAGGCATTCGAGCGAGCGCAGCCGGTCGACCGGACCGGCCGCGCGCAGCAGGAAGGGGGCGGCGACGCCGGGTTGGGGACCGGCCACCGGCAAAGCGGCATTGGCGGCGAGCGCCTGTTCCTGCGACAGCGGGACGAGATCGGTGGGATCCTGGAGCGCGGCGGCGGGTCCGGCGGCCGGCGGCGGCGCCGAGGAGGTTCGCGGCACCTGCACGCAGGAGGCGCCGAAGGCGACCAGCGGCAGGGACAGTAAGGCCCGGCGCGCGGGGACCGGCATGCGCCGGAAGCGTCCCGATGATCCCGAACCCCTGAACTGCCGCACCTGCACCCCGCCCTCGCTGGTGAACCGGGGCGACATTGCCGGGCGGGAGCGGTCGTGTCTGCCCGCCGATTTTCGCTGTCCCGTTCCGGAACGGGAACGCGCGCGATTGCAAATGCCGTGACTAAGGCTGATCGGCGGCGTCCCGGGCCCAGCGCAGCAGCATCGGCAGCGGCATCGCCCCGGCCGTGCGGGCGATCTCGCGGCCCTTGCGCACCATGACGAGGCTCGGGATGCTGCGTATCGCGTAGCGGGCCGCAATCTCCGGCTCGGCCTCGGTGTCGAGCTTGGCGAGGCGGATGCGGGGCTCGAGCGCGGCGGCGGCCTGCTCGAACACCGGCGCCATCTGGCGGCAGGGCGCGCACCAGCCGGCCCAGAAATCGATCAGGAGCGGTAGGTCGCTCCGCCGCGCATGGGCGTCGAAACCGGCGCGGGTGAGGGCGACCGGCCGGCCCTCGAACAGCCGCTTGCCGCAGCGCCCGCAGGTTCCGTCGCCCAGCCGTGCCAGCGGCGTGCGGTTGAGCGCCGCGCAGGACGGGCAGGCGAGGATGAGCGGATCCGGGAGCGGATCCGGACGCGGCTCAGCCATGCGTGCTTTCGCCGGTTCCCGGGACCCGGTTTCCAGCGACCGGTTCGCCCCTGTTCGATGCCGTTTCCACCATGGCCCCTGCTCCCGTTTCCCGCTTCCCCTGTCAACGGCGCGAGGCCGTCCGCGAAGGTCGCGGCGGCCGGATGGGGCGAGCCCGGCGCCGGGCCGTTCCAGAAATCTGTGGAAAAGGTTGGCAAGAGACTTGCCAGTCGCGAAAACCAGTGATTCCAGCGGCTTCCTGCCCCATTTCTGTTGCCGTGATGGCACAGTTTGTGCCCATCGCGAATGGCCCGTTAACTTTTTGCATTGCTACGTGACTCGAGTTCTGATTCACTTGTGAATGGGGAGCGGGGAAGTGGTTAAGCGCTTGGAAAGGGGCGCAGGCGCATGATCCCCGCATAGGGCAAAAGGAGTGCGGGGGTTATGGGTACGCAGACTAGGCCCGCCGACGGCGCGCTTACTCTCATGGAGATGAAGGAGTTCGCGACCTTTTCCGCGGCGACGCAGCGCTACATCCGCCGCTCGCTCGACGTCGGACTTGGTCGCCGCGATGCGCTGAGCCGCTGGTCGCGCGACGTGGGCGAGGCCGCCAGCATTCGCGCACAGGAGCGCGTCTACAGCCGCCTCGACCATATACGGGCGCATGTGCCGGACGACAGCGGCCTCGACGAGATGGAGCCGATGATGGGGGCGCTGATCACCGTCACCGCCTTCGACCTCGGTCAGGACCGTCTTCCGGACTTCGCCTCCTACCGGTTCCTCTACGAACGGCTGATCGGAGCAGCGATCCGGCCCTGGCTGCCAGGCGCGTTCTGCGCGGCCGCGGCGCTTCCGCACCTGCATCCGGAGCGGCGCCGGGCGCTGCTGCAGTCGATCAGCGAGGCAGCGGCGACGGCGCCCGGCTGGTCCAACCGCGAGCCGGTCTTCTTCCCCGAGTGGGTGGAAAAGGTCGACCTGACCATCGCCGGCTGAACGGTCGGAAGCCGATCGGAGGAGCGCGCTGCGGAGTGCCGCGGCGCGCTTTTTTGTTGGGTGCGGAGCCGGCCCGCGGATTTCTTGCTGGGAGCAGTGCCGGCCCGCTCCCCCGCGGAGTCTTTGTCAGGTGCGGAGCCGGCCCGCTCCCCCACCCAACCTCTCGATAGTATGTCCCGATGGGAGGCCGGGCGGGGGTGCGGGCTTTCGGGGTTCGGTGCCGTCTACAGCCGTTCGAGGAGGTCGGCGGCGAAGGTGGAGAGGGTGTCGTCGCGGGCGCCCATGATGACGATGCGGTCGCCGCTGCGGGCAAGGGCGCGGAGGCGGTCGCCGGCGGCGGCGCGGTCAGGCACATATTCCGCCGTCGCGCCGGCCGCGATCACGCCCTGGACGATGTCGGCGCTGCCGACCGCGCGCTCGACGGTGCCGCCGAAATAGGCCGGGTCGCACAGGATCAGCACGTCCTCTGGCGCGAGGTTTCCGGCGAAGCAGGCGACCAGCTCATCCCGCATCTTGGCGAGCGGGCCGTAGCCGTGCGGCTGGAACAGGACGAGCAGCCGGCCCGGGAAGGCGTGCAGCGTGCGCAGGGTGGCGGCGATCTTGTCGGGATTGTGCCCGAAATCGTCGATCACGGTGATGCCGTTTCGCGTGCCGACGACGTCGAAGCGGCGGCGCAGCCCCTGGAATTCGGCGAGGGCGGCGGCCGCCTCGCCGAGGCCGACGCCGACCTGCCGGACCGTGGCGATTGCCGCGAGCGCATTGGCCGCATTGTGGCGCCCCGGCACCGCCAGCCGCACCGCCGCCGATTCGCCGGTCGCCGTCTCCGTCACGTCGAAGACGATGCCGAGCGGCTGTTCGACGATGGCGCTGCCACGGAAGGCGGCGGGCGCCTCGGCGAGGGTGAAGGCGCAGCGCCGGTCGTCGGGGAGGCGCGCGCCGAGGGCCGCGCTTTCCGGATCGTCGGCATTCACCACCACCCGCTTCGCCTTCGAGATGAAATCGAGGAACAGGGCGCGCAGCTCGTCCATCGACTTGTGGTCGAGGCTGATGTTGTTGAGGACGGCGACCGCCGGTTCGTAGAGCGCGATCGAACCGTCGCTTTCGTCCACCTCGCTGACGAACAGGCCGCTGCCGCCGACGAGCGCGCTGGCAAAGGGGGCATCGGGGGTGACGAAATTCTTCATCACCGCGCCGTTCATCACCGTCGGGTCGCGGCCGGTGCGGTGCAGGATCCATCCGATCATGCCGGTGGCGGTGGACTTGCCGCTGGTGCCGGCGACGGCGATGCCGGTTTCCGCCGCGTTGAACAGTCGCGCCAGCAGCTGCGGGCGGACCAGATGCTCGGCGCCGAGGCGGCGGGCGGCCTGGACGTCCGGCACCGTCTCCTCGACCGCGGCCGACGTCACCAGGATCTGGTCGCTGCCGGTGAGCCCGCTGCCGTCCTGCGGGAACAGCCGCACCCCGCGCCGCTCGAGAAAGGCGAACTTGTCGGCGCTGCGATTCTGGTCGCGGGCGCGGTCGGAGCCGGCGACCTCGGCGCCGCGGGCGCGCAGGATGCAGGCGAGCGGCAGCATGCCGCTGCCGCCGATCCCGGAGAAGAAATAGGATTTGGCGCTGGTCATGTGCCAGCCCTATTGAGGTGCGACGGGCATTTCAAACGGGATCGGGGGCGGAGGCATGCGGATCGGAGTGGTGGCGCCAAGCACACCGATCCAGGCCGATACCGCCGAGCGCGTCACCGCCATCGCGGCCGCGCTCTATCCGGACCTGCGGCTCGATTTCCATCCGCAATGCTTCCTCGTCCACAAGCATTTCGCCGGCGACGACGCGGCCCGTGCCGACGCCTTCGCCCAGGTGGCGAACGACCCGGCCTATGATGCCCTGTGGTTCGCGCGCGGCGGCTATGGATCGTGCCGGATCGCAGAGGCGGTGCTGGCGCGGCTCGAACCAGCCGCCCGGGCCAAGACCTATCTCGGCTACAGCGACGCGGGCTTCCTGCTCGCCGGCCTCGACCGGGCCGGCTTCCCGCAGCTGGCGCACGGGCCGATGCCCAACGACGTGTGGCGGGACGGCGGCGAGGCGGCGGTGGTGCGGGCCCTGCGCTGGATGGTCGAGCGCAGCCCGGACACGATCGAGCCGGGGCTCGTCGACGGGGAGCCGGCGATCGCCTTCAACCTCACCGTGTTCAGCCAGCTGATCGGAACGCCGCTGCAGCCGGATGTCGCCGGACGCGTGCTGCTGCTGGAGGAGGTGTCCGAATATATGTACCGGATCGACCGGTCGATGTTCCACGTCACCAGCAATCCCGCCGTGCGGCAGGCTGCCGGGATCCGGCTCGGCCGCTGCGACCCGATCCCGGAGAATGCGCCCGATTTCGGCGAGAGCGAGGAAGACGTGGCGCGCCACTGGTGCACGCGATCGGGGATCGTCTATCTCGGCCGGGCCGATATCGGCCATGACAGCGGCAACCACATCGTGCCCTTCGTGCGGCGATCGACCCGTCGAGAGGCGAATTAAGCTCATTTCCTCGAAACCTAGCGTCTCGGGCATTGCAATGCGCGCCTGTTTGCGCTCTACCAAGAGAGGTTTTCAAAGGAGGGCAGCAAAAATGTTGAAGCCGAAAAAAGGTGTCGGTGGGGATGGTCTTTCCAAGCCGCTGACCCCTTCGCCCGAATTGGCGGCGATCACCGGATCCGGGCAGATCGCCCGGAGCGAGGTCGTCAGCAAGATGTGGGAATATATCAAGAAAAACAACCTGCAGAACCCTGAAAACAAAAGGGAAATTCTTGCCGACGACAAGCTCGAGAAGGTGTTCGGCAAGAAGAAGGTTACCATGTTCGAAATGAACAAGCACATTTCGAATCACCTGAAGTAGGCTTCACAAGCAAAGCCGAAGCTCCCTTATCGGGTGAGCTTGGAGCGAGCCCGGCGAATCGTCACTCCATAGGGAGGGCGATTCGCCGGGCTCTTCCTTTTGACTTGCAGTTCGACGTCTGGCATCCGCTCAGCGGCAGGCACGCCAACCCATCTCCCCCCGTCGCGCCTGGTCCAAATGGAGATGATCGCGATGGGCCGCATTGTAATCCGGCGAAAGAACCGTTGCGAACAGCCGGCATGCGCCGTCACGCACATGGTGAAGGAAGCGCGCTTCCGGCCCGGAGCCGTTCCAGTCGCCGACCACGCTGATGCGGGTGCCGTCCTCCAGCCGGAAACCGGCGATATCGATCGCATTGGCGCTGGCATGTTCGCTCCAGTCACCCTGCGACCGCCCGTAGAGCCGGCGGCAGCTGTAGCTTCCGAAATGATCGACCGCGGCCACGCGGCTGCCGAAATGCTCGAGCGCCGCCGGCTGGACCACGTGCCAGTTCCACAGCGCGAGTGCCGCCGCCACCGGGCAGGAGGTGCCGAGCCCGGCGGGCCGGAAGCCGAGCGCGAGCGATCCGCCGGAGCGGAAGCGGACGGCATCGTCATAGCGGCATTGCGGCCCGTCGTTCCGCGCCGGCAGCGCGGTGACGGGCACGCCCGCCCGGGCGAGCAGCACGCGGCAGCGGGCGGGATCGTCCGCCAGCCCGGCCAGCTTGCGGCCGGTGAAGGCACCGACCGGCCGGGCGAGATCCAGCCCGGTCCAGGGCAGGTCTTCGGGGTGATTGCGGGCGAGGCCGTAGAGCAGCAGGCCGGCGAGAAGCAGCAGCGCGGCGAACAGAGCGAGCTTTATGAAGCGAAGCAAAGACATCGTTAGAAGGGACGCGCTAATCCCGGCAGGGTTGCACATTATCGTGATTGCGAGGAGTCGCGCATGAGTGTCGTCCGCCTGACGATGCGGCGGGTAGAAAAGCCCTGGGGCCGGAGGGATCTGCCTCCGGCCTTCGGCGCCGTCGCGGCGGAAGCGGAGCCGATCGGGGAGATCTGGTTCGAGGATCCGCGCGGGCGCGATCCCCTGCTGCTCGTCAAATATCTGTTCACGTCCGACAAGCTGTCGATCCAGGTCCACCCCGACGACGCGGCGGCGCGCGAAATGGGCCTCAGGAACGGCAAGGACGAGGCCTGGCTGGTTCTCGATGCCGAGCCCGGGGCGCAGATCGGGCTCGGCCTGCGCGAGGCGGTGAGCAAGGAGGTGCTGCGTGCCGCGGCGCTCGACGGCACCTTGCAGGACATGGTCGAATGGCGCGCGGCCGTCGCCGGCGATTCCTATTATTCGCCGGCGGGCACGATCCATTCTATCGGCGGCGGCCTGAAGCTGATCGAGGTCCAGCAGAATATGGACGTGACCTACCGGCTCTACGATTTCGGCCGGCCGCGCGAACTCCATCTCGATGAGGCGGTCGGCGCTGCCCGGTCCGCACCCTATATCCGCCCGTTCCAGCCCTATGAGAAGGCGCCGGGGCGGACGATCCTCAGCGAAGGCGGCAAGTTCGTGCTGGAGCGGGTCCAGGGGCCGCGCACTGGGCGAGTGGTCATCGATCCGCGGCGGCCGCTCTGGCTGATCCCGATCGCCGGCGGAGGGCGGATCGGCACCGAGCGGCTGCGGCCCGGCGGGACGTGGATGGTCGAAGGCGACGCCTATCTCGAGACGGGCGACGCCACCGACATGCTGATCGCCTATCCCGGTGCGCGCGTGTACGAATATCTGTTCCGTGCCGAGTGACGTCGGGCCGGTCTAGCCGCCCTTGGGCACGATGAAGATCGACAGGCCGACCACCACCGCCTGGAGGCCGAAGGCGACCAGCGGCTGGAAGATCTCGCCGAGCATCGCGCTCGAAATCGGATAGGACCAGGCGAGGAAGGCAATCGGCCCGACCACCAGATGGGCGGTCTTGCTCTCCTTCGGCGATTTCCAGGCGATGTAGCCGATGGTGATGCCGAGGAAGAGGATGATGAGCCCGACCGCGGGCCAGGGATTGTCCTGGCCGATGGTGCTCACCCCGAGGGTGAACAGCATGGTGAAGGCGGCGACCACCTCGCTGGGGACATATTTCACGATCCTCGCGACCACATTGTCGCCGCTCGTGTCGGACGGCCCGAAACCCCGGGACTGGACTGGCTGAACCCACCGCATCGCTTCCTCCTTGCTGGAGCAGAACGAACATTCGTGACGCCGCACAGGGCGGCGGGACCGCAGGAGGCTAATCCTGCTGTTCCGCGGCCAGGATCGATGGATCGAAGAGAATCCCGGCAGCCGCGGCGATTTTCGCCAGCGGCGCGCGGTAGCGGGCAAAGCGGCCGGGAGCGAATTCGATGCCGAACCGGCCGACGATCGTCTCCTGGCTCATGAGGAAGCCATAGGCCTGGAGCGCGGCCGCGCCTTCGCCGGGCCTGCGGACGACCACCACCTTCCAGAAGCGGATCGGCACGGCGACCGGGCCGTGCCCGAGATCGACGACCGGATCGTCGGAGGCGAGCACCGGTCCCGCGAGGATGCAGGCGCGGGTGTCGCCCTTCTGGAGCTGCGACTGGACATAGGTTTCGAACCGGCCCCAGATCCCCTCGTCCACCTGGTAGCGCGAGGGCGGCGAGGCGCGGTTGAAGGCGGCATGCTGCGGCGTGCAGTTGGTCCAGTGGAAGGTGTCCGAATTGGCATATTCGACTTCGAGCGGCGTATCGCCCCAGGCATTATCCTGTCGGCGGACGACGTGGCCGCGATCCGCCTGCCGCGCCGGTTCGTAGAAGTCGCGGTCGCCGAGCTGCAGCTCCTTCGGAAGGCGCGGATCGTAGATCCAGCGGTCGGACCCGAAGTTGGTCCGCCCGCCGACCTGACGGCGCGCCGGCTCGTAGTCGACATTCGCCGCCGACCACATCAGCAGGCGGCGCCCGGCGTTCATCGCCAGGCTGAAATGATGATAGTCGAGCACCTGCTCCCGCCCGTCGAGCATCACCATCTCCGCCTCCCGCTCCGGAGCCGCGCGGGGCAGCGGCACTTCGAGACCGTCGCCGAGGAAATCGGGCCGGTAGCCGGTCCGGTCGGCATAATCGGGATCGAAGCGGATCGAGCGTTCGAGCCCCGCCGCCGCCTCCGCCGCCTCCGAAGCGGCGGCGGCGCCGACGATGATGGTGACCGGGCCGGTGAAGGTCATCTGGCAGGGCGCGGCGCCGAGCCGCGGGGGTTGCGCGGGTTTGGCTTCGAGCCGCTCTTCCCCGGCGGCGCGCAGCAGCTCGCGCACCTCCTCGGCGGGATCGGTGCTTCCGGCGAGCAGCGCGTCGAGGATCGCCTGCTGGCGCGGATCGTCCAGCCGGGTTTCGGCGAGGGAGCGGAGGAGGGCGCTGATCCGCACGCCTTCGTTGGCGATCCAGTGGATCCTCTCGTCCCCCATCTCCTCGGTCCAGATCGAACCGTCGGTGGCGACCAGCCTGTCGCCGCGCATTTCCGGAATGCCGGAATGATGGAGGCCGACCAGCTCCCATGCGCGGCTGAACACCGGCGAACCCGAGGAGCCGCCGAGCGTGTCGGTCGTATATTGGAGGAAACCTTCCTCGACGATGCTGAGCAGCCGGTTTTCCTGCACCGCCCAGGTCTTGGGGCCGCCTTCGGGATGCTGGATGATGTTGATGTTCTGGCCGACCAGGATCTTCCCCGGCGATTCCGTCAGCGGAATGCTTTCGACATCGGCAAGCGTGCCGCCGAGGGTCGAGGCCGCCTTCAGCCCGACCAGCGCAAAATCGAGGCGCTCGTGGGCGAGGAAGAAATGGTCGGGATCGAGCTCGAAGGTCTCGCCCAGGCCGACGCCGGCCTCGCCCCGCTCGTGGAAGAAATTGGCGCCGTTGCCGCGTGCGGACCCGGCATCGGGCAGCACGTGCCAGTTGGTGAGCAGAAGCCGCGGACCGACGAGGAAGCCGGTGGCGAAGCCGACCGCCTGCACCTTCGGATCGCATTCGTCGACGATGCGGGCGACCGGGCGGCCGGCCTTGCGCGCGGCCTCGCTCGGCGCATTTTCGAGGAAGTCGAGGGTCGAGCCGATCTTGCGTTCGAGGCCGATCGGCAGGCGGCCCTGCCGCCGAAGTTCGGCGGCGCGCCGGAGCACGAGGCTGCGCTCGCCATATTGGCGCTGGCGCAACGGGGTGTCGGCGCTTCCCTCGCCGAATCCGGCGAACTGCTGGTCGGCCGAGCGCTGGCCGGCATGCGCCCGCCAGCGCTTGGCGGCCGCGCGCATCGCCCGGCGGCGGCGATCCTGCAGGGGGCTGAGCTTCGCCATGCCGGTCACCCCTTTCCCGGGGCTGCCGCGCCGGCCGGCGGCACCGGCCGCCGTTCGTGCCGGCAGCTCTGCAGCGAATAGACGTCCGCCCCGGCCCGCATCGCATAGTCGCGCTGCCGCTGGAGCCTCTGCTCGCCCTTGATGCTCTTGGCGATCACGTAGCGGGCCTCGCCGTGCGATCCGAAGATGATCGTCGATCCGCCGTAGAAGGTGAAATCGGGATAGCCTTCGCCACCGGCGACATTGCGGCGCTGGCTGACCTCGGCGACGAGGTCGAAGGAAAGCTGGCCGTCGGGGCCCACCCGCCGCGAGGGGCGCACGGATTCGACGATCGGCTGCTCCACCTCGCCCTTCCGGAACTGCGGATCGTCGGGATCGGCGAGGCCGAAGAATTCCATGATTTCGGAGTCGCAGACCAGGCGGCCGACGAGATTGGCCTGGCGGATGACTTCCCGCGCGCTCGCCGCCCGCCCGGGATCGCCGGAGAAGCGCAGCGCGCCGAAGTCCAGGCCCGGCACCTGGACGAACCTCGGCGGAGGCTCCCACAGCAGGGCATCCTCGGTCAGCGCCTTCACCCGCTCCGGGAATATCCGGCGCTTGCGAAACGCATCCACCAGGGCTTCGCGATAGGCCCAGGGATCGTCGGGGACGAGATCGTGGTCCGCAGTGATGAGGGCGCGCAGATATTCGCCGAAGGCGATGTCGACGGGCGGGCAATAATCGATCGCCCGGATGCACATGGTTAGCAGATGGCCGGCCAGGCGCGAGGCGATATGGGTGAGCTGGGCGAGCAGCTCGGCCGACATGATCTCGTCGTCGCCCAGCGCGTTGCGACCGCCGGTCGCCATGCGGATGATTGGCGCCGCCTTGCGGGTGTAGATGGTGACGAAGGCGTCGATGATCGCCGAGACGAGCACCGTCCCGCGGTCATATTCGTCGGTGGCCTCGTCATATTTCCTGATGCCTTCGAGATCGATCACCCGAAGCGCCCGCTCGCCCTTGCCATGGGCAAGCTCGAACACGAAGCGGAGCCAGTCGCCCTCCCTGCGGAGATTGCCGTTGGTGCTGTGGATGATGTTCTGGACCACCGACTGGTAGGAAAAGCGCAGCAGCAGGGCGACGAGATCGGCGAAGGCCTCGTGGAAGGCGCCGACGTCCGGGTTGGTCGCCCGGTCGAAGCGCACGCGCAGCCCGTCCAGCATCGCGTGGGTCAGTTCGTGGACGATGATGTCGTGCGACAGGCAGGAGAAGATCAGTGCGCCCGGCGGCAGGCTCACATTCTCCCCACCCTCGACCTTGTACCAGCCGAATTCCAGCGATCCATGCTCGCGGACGTAGCAGGCATTGGCCGCCTCGAAGGCGTGCGGCACGAGTCGCAGACGCTCGCCCTCGAAGCCCCAGCCGATCTCCCGGCCCAGGGCCGTCCGGAACGCCGCATAGGTGTTGACCGCCACCGCATAGACCATCTGGTGGTGGAAGACGGGATCGGTCGGCGCGGGATCGTGGCCGTTGGTGATGAGCAGCCGCGGTTCCTCGAGATTGACGTCGGCATAGGCACCGAACGGCCCGTCCGGCCCCCTCACCACCTCGAAACGGAAGCCGGCGGGGCCGAGGTCCAGCGGCTCGAACGGCACGTTGATCTCGGCGGTCTGGCCTTCGTCGCGGCGGCGTGACGGATCGATCGTGTAGATCTTGAGCGGCCGGTAGGTCGGATCGCCGGGACGACGGTCGTAGCGCGGGGTGTCGGCGCTGGCGGCGGTGCGCTCGCCTAGACGGAAGCGGATCCGGCGTTTCGCCGGCGCGGAGTCGGGCGCCTCGTCGCGCGGCGGGCCGGCGGGCGGCGGGGTGCCGCCGCCCTGGCTCTGCGCGGTGGCGGCGGTCGCCTGCGGGGTGTCGGGCACGAGCTCGACGCCCCGGGCCGGGGTGGCCCTGTCCACGTCCACCGCCTCAGCCACTGTCCACCAGCGCGGCCGCGGCGAGCGGCGGGCCGTAGACCATGCGGGCGCCCTTGCGGTCCAGGTCGCTGATGCTCAGCGAATGCTGGCCGACGCCGCCGCAGAAATAATGCATCACCGATTTGGGATCGTAGCCGGTCAGCACCTGCGTGTCCCACAAAGGCTCGTTGGGGCAGACCGGCGGCGCCTCGTTGCGGATGTGCTCGTGGCGGAAGCCGAGGACGTGCCCCAGTTCGTGCCGGAGGACACCGACCTTGTCGAACGAGGTGGAGTAATAAGAGGGGTCGATGAGGACGTGCCTGCGCGCCGGCGGATCGCTGGGGAAGAAGGCCGATGCGATGATGGTGCCGCCCGAATTATATTCGTAGACGACGAACACGCAGCCCTCGCGCCCCTTGCCCGACCTGGAATCTAGCTTGGCGCGATGCTCGAAATTGACGCCGCAGGTGCGCTCCCACTCCTCGGTCGCGGCGCGCATGTTCTCGACCACCATCCGGTAGCGATCCTCGCTCGGGAAGGTCGATCGCGCGACGCGGTATGTGAGCACGGTGCCGGGCGCCCAGCGCACGACCTTGCCGTTGCGGGTCATCGCCACCAGGCCGTGGCTGACCTCCAGCCGCGAGGCGCCGAAGCCCATCTCGTCGGCCTTCTTCGCGGCCGCGCGCGCCTCATTCTCCTTCTCGCGCACCTCCGCGTAGATCCTGAGCTGTTCGTCGTCGAGCAATGTGTCGCCCTCGGCGACGTAGAGGGTCTCCCCGTCCAGCTCGATCCTGTTGAGCTTCTCCTTCAGCAGTTGGTAGAGATCGCCCATCACGTTTCTCCTTGATCGTCCGTCTCGATATCAACGGCCTCGACATCAGGCGGCAGCGGCCGGTTCGCCACTGCGCGCCGCACCTCTTCCGGGTCGACCAGGCCCTTTTCGACCGCGAAGCCGAGCATCGCCTCGGCCTCGCCGGCGAGCCGGTCGCCGCCGAGGACGACGAAGGATCGCCCCTCGACGGTCACCCGCGGCAGCGCCTGCAGCCATTCCCGCACGCCGGCGCGCGACAGGCGTTCCTCCAGTCCCGGCAGGGCGGCGAGGATGGCCGCATGGTCGTCCATGGTTCATCCGGACGCCCGCTGCATGCTGCGCGCCACCAGGAATCCGCCGACGAAGAACAGGCCGGCGATGAGCGCCGCCATTTCGGGCGCGGCATGGAAGCGTCCCGGCCCGGCGGAGGCGCCTGCCGGCGCCAGCTCCTCTTCTTCCAGCTCGGCCTCTCCGACGTCCGAATGTTCCGGGATGGCGATGTCGTCGGTCTCGATCCGGACTTCCTCCGGGAAGCGCTCCCGCATCGCCACCAGCTCCGGATCGGCCATGCCGGCGGCATTGTCGGGATCGTAGCGCAGCACGAAGGTGGCTTCGTCGGGCGTATAGCCGGGATCCCAATGGGTGTTTTCCGGCACCTGCGAATGGCCGTAATGGCCGCCCTTGGTCGCCCAGATGCTGGCGCTGCGATTGTGGCCGCCGGGATCCTTGCCGTTCTTCGCCGGCTTCGGGGGACCGGCCGGCCAGGCCGAGGGGATGCTGTGGGTCCGCTCCAGCCAGCGGCAGAGGCGCGCGACATTTTCCAGCGTGGCGCGCGGCTTGGGCCGGGTGGCGGTGCCGACCACCTCGATCTGGATCGCCGACAGGCGGTTGGTCTGGACTCCGCCGCCGGCATTGCGCAGCGCTCGGGCGGACAGGCCGGTGTCGATGTGCTGGTAGATCTTCTGCCCATCGACCGTGAAATGCGGGTCGGAGCGGTGTTTCTTGAACGCCGAGAAGGCGCCGGCCGCCGTGCTTCCTTCCGTGGTGTGGTGCACGATCCGATAGGGTCCGCCGACGTAGCTGCCCACCGGGCCGCTGATCGGCATCCAGGTCGCAAAGGGACATTTAGCCATCTGATCCTCCGTTTGGTTTTCCCCCTTGCCTGCTGATGTTGGTGGCGCGCGGCGGATCCCCCGAAGCCGCGCGGAAACGGTCGTGGGCCGAGGCGAAATAGACGGTGTCGCTGTCGAGCGTGGTCCAGCGGTCGGTGCGGAACAGGAAGAAGGTGACGCCCGCGCCGCCATTGTAGGTGAGCCCGTCGCGCCCGAGCAGGAAATTGAAGATCCAGCGCCGCGTCCGGTAGCTGCCGCCCGCGAACACCGTCTCCGCCACCAGCAGCGCCGTGCCCTCGCCCAGGGTCCGCACGACGCCGTCGGCGAGCGCCAGCTGCTGCGCGAAGGGGAGTCCCGCGGGGCGCGCCTCGCCGGCCCCGAAGATGGCGGCGAGCAGGGCGTCCACCGATCCCAGCACTGTTGCGTAATCGGCGCCGCTGCGGTCGTTCTGCTGAAGCTGGTGGATGCGGGCCTGGAGCGCGAGGATGCGGGCGATCAGGCCGTCCGGCTCGGCGGCCGAGGGCGCCCGTTCGGGAACCGACACGGCAAATCCGCGGTGGGACAGGTGGCGGGCGAGCGCGGCATCGAGCAGCACCTGCCGCGGCCGCAGCCGGCGGCCGCTGTAGGCGGTGGTCGCGGCGAAGTTGCGCAGGACGCGCGATGCCCGGCCGACCACCTCCGGCACCGCGCTCGCCGCGGAGGTGATGAGGGCGGGGACGAAGGCCGCGGCTTCCTCGACCGCGATCGCCTCGGGCGGCGCCGAGGCGGCTAGTCGATCGACCGTCGCCTCCAGGCCCGCGGCTTCCGCCGCAAGCGCGGCATGGAGGCGCAGATAGGCGATCATATCGGGGCTGGCGACGGTCACTGCCCGGACGCCGGCGGCCGAAGCGGCGACGGACACGCGCGCGGCGATGTCGGCGGCGATCCGGTCGACCGCGTCGGCCGACAGGATGTCGACCTCGAGCTGCAATCCCTGCAGGCCCGTGGTCGAACCGGCCTCGGTCGAGCCGTAGCCGTAATCCTCGTCGGGCAGGATGTCGTAGGTCTCGCCGCTGTCGCCGACGCCGTGCATCGGCGGCTCGCCACCCTCGCCGGGCATCACATCCGGTATCATCGCCGCCGATGCGGACGGACGCTCCCTGGTCACATCTCCCTCCCCGTCCAGAGCCGCCACAGCGGGCGGGCGATGGCGAAGACCAGCGCACCCACCAGCGCCGCGATCAGCGGATTGGCCATCAGCGACGACCAGAAGCCAGCCGGCCGTGCCCGCCCGCCGGTCACCAGGAACCCGCTTCCCTCGAGCGCGAGGGCGATCTTGCGCGGTTCGATGCCGATCTCGCTGGCGAACAGATTGTCCTCGGCCGCGTCGGCGCCGAGCCGGCAATCCCCTGCCGACGGCGCGAGCCGGGTGAACAGCACCTTGCCCGGCGCAGCAGCGCAGACGCCGCGGATCACCGAGCGCAGCCGGGGGTGGCTGCCGGTGCCTGACAGCCGCCCGACATCGGCGCGTCCGACGGACAAAGCGGTTGCCGTCCCACCGGTGTCGAGCAGTTCGCCCAGGCGGAAGGTGGAACTGCCGAGCGCCTCCTCGCTGTCGAAGGTCAGATTGGCGGATTCGCCGGGCGGAATCTCGAACTGGAGCGGCGCGAAGGCGAGGCCGGGATCGGAGAGATCGACGCCGGCGAAGCGGAGTTCGGCAGACGGAGCCACAGCCTCGTCCTGGGCCGAGATGTCGATCTGCGCAGTCAGCGTGGTCTGCACGGCGCGGATGCTGAGCGCGGCGATATTGGCGCCGCCGGTCGCCTGGAGCATCATCCCGGCGTCGGGCGACTGCCGCCCGTTGGCGATGCGGACCGACACGCGGCCCCCGGCCGGCGGCCTGCCCTGCCACTGGACGGCGCCGCCCTTGACGTTGGGCAGCTCGAGCCCGAGCGCGCGGAGATTGTTGCGGGTGGAGGGCGTCGGCCGGCCGGCGGAAATGCTCATCCGCAGCCCCGCGTCCACCGCGCCGTCATATTGGAGGACCGGCGCCGCGCGGAGATTGTGGAGCGCCAGCACCTGGGTGCTGGTGGCTTCCAGCAGCGCATCGTCGCCCGTCAGGGTCACCGCCGCCGGGACGCGCTGGATGAAATAGATGACGGCCGCGAGCAGCAGGGCCGCGACGGTGGCGATCAGCCGGAGCCGCCATCGTCGTGGCCGGGAAAGCGGGACGCTGGCGGCGACCGCCGTCATTGGACGACGAGGTCCGGCGCGAGCGCGGCCACCCAGCTTCGGTCGTCGGTGGTGAACCAGCCGGTGACCTGCAGGCGATGCGGCCCGCGCGAGGCGTCCGAGGTTCCGGCGACGGTGCCGGGCCAGGCGCCGATCTGGGGACCGACGGCAAGGTTGGACCGGACGGAATCGAACACCGGCTGCACGCGGATGGTGCCGTCGTCGCGCTCCAGCCGCTGGACCTGGGCGCGGGCGCGGGTGAATTCCGACTTCGCCACATAGCCGAAGCGCGCGCCCGGAAAGGCCGGAGTGAAGGCGATCCGCTCGATCGCCACCGATCCCACCGCGCGCGGCCCGGCGCCGATGCCGAAGATCCGGAGCGGTGCTGGCTCGGCCGTCCTGGGGCGATCGAGATCGAAGGCGGCGATCGGCAGGGAGGTGATCGCATAGGTGGCCGGCACCGGCTCCCGCGCGCCGCCGGTGTCGGGTATCTCGAGGGCAAGGAGTTGCCTGCCCCGGGACCCGTCCGGATCGAGCAGCAGCTTGCGCGTGCGGGCGTCGCCGCCGGTCCCGACCGTGAGCTGGAGCTCGGTGACCGTCCCTGGCTGCGGCTCGAAATCGACGACCAGCGGCCAGCCGTCCTGCGCGAAGCCCTGGACGGCGAAGGTGCCTTCCGGGAAGGCGACGGGAAGCTGCGGCCCATCCTCGATCAGTGTCCGCTCGGCCGCAGGCCGATCGCCCGACCGGAAGACGGTGCGCTTCAGGAGCAGGGCGATGATGATCGCGACCACCGCCGCGACCGCGAACTTCCAGAAATCATCGTCGCGGCGATCCTCGACGCCTTCGCAATTGGTGATGGTGTCAACGGCGTCGGCGCCCGGCCTGCACCGGTATCGGCGCGGGTCGGGGCGGGGGCGGTCGGGCTGCGAGGCCGAACCGCGCGAGACGTCATCCCGATCCTGGACCGCAGCATGAGCGGGCGCCGCTGCGATGCGACCATCGTAGAGACGGAAGTCCGCAATGCATGCGAGGCTCAGGACTATCGCAAGCGGGCCGCCGTAGAAACGACTCATCACTCACCCCGCGTCGACTCACCAAGTGAAAGAATATCACATGGGGCTTATTATGGAAAAGCGGACTACGTCCTTGGCTATCTTTTGTCGACAAACCCGACAGAATCGTCGACAAAGTCAACACTCAAAGACATTGAAGATCAGATGCTTGCTATATGCGCATCAAGACTCGCAAACATATCTTCGTTGTAATATAGTCATTGGTGCAGTCGAGTCGCTTTTACAGGATTCGGATTGAACTGGGCTTTATATTAATAAAGCCTGGGGGAAGAGGGGCCTTAATTCTCGTAAAGATCGGCGCGGCTGGACGTGGCTGAACCGAAGTGAGCTCATTGAACACCTCTGTTCATGGGAGGGTGTGAGTGCTGCTCGGGTGGAACAAGGGGCACGGATGGCATGCGCGATGTCGCCGATTTCACCAGCAACCTCGTCCTATGGATCGGCGAAATTCTTCCCGGAGCGGACGTAAGGGCCGCATCGGCAAACGAGCCGCTCGCCCGTGACCAGTCGGGCGACGCCGATGTGGTGTTGGTCCGCCTCGGCGCAGTGGAATATTCCAACGGCGCCCGCTCCCGCGCGGCGATCGAGCAGCGGCTGAAGCTGTCCTACCGGATCGAGCTGGGCTTTGGCGACGCGATCGCCGAGCATCAGGCGTTCGCCGACCTCGCCTTCGCGTTCGGCGAACGATCCGACCTCGCGGAAGGCCATGAGCGCATCCGCGGGGAACAGGGCGCGCTCGAGGCCTGTTTCACGGTCGAACGGCGGCGTGACCTGCCGCAGCCGAAGCCGGTGCGTGAAGCACGGGTCGACCTGCATCCGGTCACGCGTTTCAGCGGCCTCGTCCGGGCGGAGGGCGACCTGCCGCTCCCGAAGGCCCGCATCCACATCCTTGGCACCAGCCGGCTCGTCATCACGGACCAGGACGGTGCCTTCGCCTTCGCTTCGGCAGGCGACCTGCCGGTGCGCGCACGCGTGAGCGCCAAGGGCAGGACGGCCGACGTCCTGCTGAAGGCCGGGGAGCCCAATCTCATTACCCTCGCAATGGAGCGGTGACATGGCAGCCTATCTGAGCCCAGGCGTATTCATCGAAGAAAAAGATACCGGAGCCCGTCCGATCGAGGCGGTCGGGACCTCCACCGTCGGCTTCGTGGGCACCGCCCCGAACCCGGGCGCCCGCGTCGGCGAGGCGGTGGCGATCGACAACTGGAGCCAGTTCCTGCGCATCTTCGTGCGCGAGAACGACCCGTCGACCGACCTCGCCAATGCGGTGCAGGGTTTCTTCCTCAACGGCGGGTCGCGCTGCTACGTCGCCAATATCGGCCGCGACGGCCCGATCAGCGGCAAGGGCGGCGGCCTCGACGCGCTCAACCTCATCGACGAGATTGCGATCATCGCGGCGCCAGGAATGACCGACCAGGCCAGCTATGCGGCGCTGCTCGATGCGGCCGAGTCGATGAAGGACCGGATCGCGATCCTCGACGGACCGCCCACCGTCGACGATGTCGAGCAGCTGACTCGCGCCGGGCTGGTCGACGATCCCGGCGCCGACGGCGGCAAATCCAAGCAGAAGCCGGGGCTGCGCCCGCGCGAGAGCCCCAGCGGCCATGGCGCCTTCTACTTTCCCTGGCTACGGGTACGCGATGCGCTCGACCCGAGCAAGCTCGTGTCGGTACCGCCGTCGGGCCATATCGCCGGCCTCTATGCGCACACCGATGCGACCCGGGGCGTCCACAAGGCACCGGCCAATCTGCCGATCCGCGGTGCACTCGGACTCACCAAGGTCGTCTCGCCAAGCGAGCATGACGTCCTCAATCCCGCGGGCATCAACGTCATCCGCTTCTTCACCCGCGAAGGGATAAGGGTGTGGGGCGCCCGTACCCTGGCGTCGAGCGCGAGCAACTGGCGGTACATCAACGTTCGGCGGCTGTTCACGATGGTCGAGGAATCCATCTCGATCGCCACCCGCTATGCGGTGTTCGAGCCGAACGACACCCCGCTCTGGAACGACCTCACGCGGGACATCAGCAACTTCCTCACCCTGCTGCACGGCCAGAACGCGCTGGCCGGCGAACGGCCGGAGGAAGCCTTCTTCGTCAAATGCGACGCGGAGACCAACCCGCCCGAAGTCGTCGACGCGGGCCAGGTGGTGGTCGTCGTCGGCATGGCGCCGGTGAAGCCGGCCGAATTCGTCATCATCCGGATCGGCCAGTCCACGGCCGGCACCGTCGTCGAACCAGCCTGAACAGCAAGGGAGCCTGACCATGGCAAGCGCCCCTCCATCCCCGCCCGCCGCCAGCCAGGGAGCCAAGCCGCTGGCCGCGTCGGAGATGTACCGCAACTACAATTTCCTGCTCCGCATCGAGACGAGCGAGATCCGCTTCACCGAATGCCTGGGGCTCGGCATGCGGATCGAACCGATCCGTTACCGGGAGTCGGGCCAGCAGTCGGTCGTCCGGGTGCTACCCGGGCCGCTCGCTTATTCCGAAGTGATCCTTCGCTACGGCCTCAGCGACTCGCTCGAGCTGTGGAACTGGCTGAAGGCGACCGCCGAAGGGAACGTCCAGCGCAGGAACGTCACCATCGTCCAGCTCGGCAACGACGGGGCGTCCCAGAAGATCAACTGGAACCTGCTCGAAGCCTGGCCGTGCCAGTGGAGCGGCGTGCCGTTCGACACGCTCGGCCGCGAAGCCGCCATCGAGGAAGTGCGGCTCGCCTTCGACAGGCTGACGCGGACATGAAGGCCGCGCGCACGATCGCGGCCCGGCTGGCGCGCCTGCTCGTGCGCATCGCCCGCAGGCTGGACGGAGCCGCGGGCACCGCTCCCGCGCCGGCCGCGGCGGAACCGCCGCATCTGGCGGCGCTCCGGCAGCGCTATCCCGAAGCCCCGCCGCACTGGCTCGAAGCCGTGGCGCGGCGAAGCATCGCGCCCGAACCCGCTGCTCCGCCCGCTCTCGGGCCCGAGCATGAGCCGGAAGCCCCCCCGGTTGCGGCGAGCGAGCATCGGGAGACGCCGCCGCCGGAGCTGCCGGTGCAGCGGGAGGCGGCCCCTGCCGCGATCCCGCAGCCCGCAATGCCGCCTCCCGCCGTCTCCGCGCGGAACGTCTCCGTCTACGCCGCTCCCCGCAAGGCCGGGCGCCCGGCGATGCGCTTCCCGGCGCCGAAGGCAAGCCGCCGCCAGGCGGCGTCCGCCGCGCGGCCAACGGCGAGGCCGAGCCGGCCGGCGATCGCCATCCGCCCGGCCCGCCCGGGGCCTCGGTGCGGCAATCCGCTGTTCGCCTCCCCGTTGCCTGAGCCGCGACGCGAGGATCGCGCACCCCTGTTTCCTGCACGGCGCCCGCGCGCCGCGGTCGTCGACCCGCCGCCGCCCCCCGCCCGGCCGCAGACGACCGCGAAACCGCTGGTCTTTCCGATCCCGGACGCACCCATTCCCACGGAGGCGACGGCGCTGCCCGAGGCGATGCTGCAGGAGGCGCCCCCGACACGGTCCGAGCCAGGCTTTCCCGACTCCCGGCCGCAGGCGTCCCGCGACGAACCGGCCTGGCCGGCGGTCCGGGTGGAGGAAGCTTCGCGGCCTTTCCCGCGCTTCGGCGAGCGGCGGGAAGAATGGCCGGCGCTGCCGCCGCTGCCAGACGAGGACCCCGCCCCGAGCCATGTCGGGCCCGACGAGGCGCTGCGGGCGGAACATGAGGCCGGGACATGGAGCGCGTGACCTTCCTCGTCGAGCGGACCGGGGAACGGATTCCCTGCCTGCTCAATCCGGAGCATCTGGAGGTGCGCCGGACCGCCGGCATCGTTCGCCGGCGCAGTGCCGGCGGCGCGGTGATCGGCAATCCGCGCACCGACGATCCGCTGATCGCGACCGGCGGCGGCACCACCGATTACGAGCTGCGATTGCTGTTCGACGTCGATCTGCTTGCGGGCCTCACCGCCTCCCCGACCGTCGAGCTGCCGCCGGCAGCGACGCTGGCACCGGCCGGAGCGCAAGGCCACGATCTTTCCGCCTTCGTGCGTTCCGTCGATCAGCCCGCCCCGGTCGAGGCAGGGACGGAAGGCGAACGCGCCGCGGTGGCGGAGGCGACTGCACCGCCTCCGGCCCAATCCTCGCTCGACGTGCGGACGCTGACCCAGCCGCTGTGGGCGCTGGCCGAGAATGGCGAGCCGCTGAACGGCACGGTCGCGCCGCAGCGGGTGCGGTTCATCTGGGGCCGGTCCTGGAACGTGCCCGGGGTGATCCTGGCCGTCGCCGAGCGCCACGAGCGGTTCGATGCGCAGGGCGTTCCGAAACGCTCCTGGCTGACCTTGCTGCTGCGGCGGGTGGAGGAAGAGGTCGAATCCGGGAACAGCCCGGCCGCGCCGACCTCGCCGCAGTTCGAGCTCAATCCCGGCGAGGCGCCGACCGACCGCAGCGGCGACGACAGCATCATCATCCCGGTAGACGACGAGGGCGTGGCGCTGATACCGCTGCACATGGTGGCGGCGGAACGCTACGGCGATCCCCGCTACGATCGCGCGATCGCCGACTATAACGACCTCGACGACCTGCTCGAACTGGAGGAGGGGCAACCGCTGCGCCTGCCTCCGGTCGGCGTCGTGGCGAGGGAAGGCTGAGATCCATGGGCGGCGTCGTCCTCGAGATCGACGGTTCCGCGCCGCCGCCCGCACTTGCCGCCAGCCTGTGCGCGATCGAGGTGCGCCAGGAATTCAATGTTCCGGCGCTCGCCTTGCTGACCTTCCTCGATCCCTCGCCGGAAGCGGCGGGAAGGCTGGCGATGGGGGTGCGCACCCTGTTGCGCGCACCCGACGGAACGGCGCTGTTCGACGGCGAGATCACCGCGATCAGGCGGACGCTGAACGGCGCCAGGGAACGGTCGCTGACGGTACGCGCCTATGACCGGCTGCACCGGCTGCGCAAGAAGCAGTCGCTGCGCCACATGAACGAGGTGGGCCTTGCCGAGTTCGCGCAGACGGTCGCGGGCGATCTCGGCCTCGATCTCGACATCGCCGATTCGCCTCGGCCCAGGCGCGTCCTCATCCAGCAGGACCAGAGCGACTTCGGCCTGCTCGCCGAACTCGCGGGCGAGGCCGGGCTGTGCTTCCGGCTGGACGCGGACACGCTGCGGCTGTCGACGCTCGGCGGCCATGGCGGCGAGGAGATACGGCTCACGCCGGGCGAGAATATCCTCGAGATCACGACCGACGTCAGCGCCGAGCCGATGCGCAAGGCCAGCCGCGCGCTCGGATGGGACCTGGCGTCCAACCGGGTGCTGGCGGGCGAGGCCGGGATGGCGGCCCAGGATGCGCTCGAAATGCGGCTCGACGCAGTCAGCGCCTTCGAGGGCCTCGGCGAGCGGTTCCTGGTCAACCGCATCTGCGAGTCCGACGACGAGGTGCGCCGGCTCGCCCAGGCGGACATCGACCGCGCCACGGCGCGCGGGCTGATCGTCGATGCCTTGTGCGAGGGGGATCCCGCGCTGCGCCCGGGCGCGGTGGTCCGGCTCGAAGGCATGGGGAGCGAGGCGGACGGGCCGTTCGTGGTTTCGTCCGCCGTCCACCGCTTCGACGCGCATGCGGGATATACGACGCGCATCGGAACGGGCCCTCCAGCCCCGACGCAGCAGGCCCGGCAAAGCCTTGCGGTGTCGCTGGCGATCGTCGTCGACACCGACGATCCGGAAGGCCAGGCCCGGGTCCGGGCGCGATTCCCTCTCTTCGGCGACGTGGTGGGCGGCTGGATGCCGGTGCTGAGCGTCGGCGCAGGCAGGTCCAAGGGCTTCACGGCCATCCCGGAACCGGACGACGAGGTGCTGGTGCTGCTGCCCGACGGCGATCCCGGTCGCGGTATCGTCCTTGGCGGGCTCTATGGCGTGAATCCGGCCCCGGGCGAGCGGCCGGAGCAGGGCGCTCGCGCCTTCGTCATCCGGTCGCCGTCCGGGCCGCAGCTCACCCTCGACGGCGGGCGCGCACTGATGCGCCTGGAATCGGGCGACGGCGACATCGTCGAGATGGGGCCGGACGGCACCCTTCTGCGCGCGATGCGCGACATGACGATCGAGGCGCCGGGCAGGACGGTCCGGATCCGCGCCGCAAGAGTGGACTTCGAGCGGGCATGATCGACTGGCTCACCATCGACGCGCGCCTGGCCTGCGACCATGGCGGTAAGATCGCGAACAAGCCGAGCCAGGACCTGGTGCGGATCGAGACGCGCGTCGTCCTCGTCTCGACCGACCCGGAAGGGCGCGACATTTCCGCCTGCCCGAACACGGCGCCGATGATGGGGATGCGGCCGTGCAAGACGACGCTGAAGGTCAAGGCCGGCTATTCGACCTTCGTCCGCATCCAGGGCCATCGCGTCTGTCTCGCGAGCGTCCAGGGCCTCACCGACGGAACGCCGCCGGGCGTGGTCAACTACAAGGTGCTGAGCCCCGGCCAGCGGCTGGTCAAGGCGGGGAGCTGAGCCATGCGATCGACCAGCGGTATCCTGTTCGCCAGTGCCGGTTTCGGAGCCCAGCTCGGCACCGGCCTGCAGAGCGGACCGGTGGTGTCCCCGTCCGGCGGCCTGCAGCTGATCCATGGCGACGCGGCGATCCGCCAGTCGATCATGCTGCTGCTGACCACCGTTCCCGGCGAGCGGGTGATGCGGCCCGATTACGGCTGCCCGCTCCACCGCCTCCTGTTCTGGCCCAATGACGCGACCACTGCGGGTCTTGCCATCCATTATGTGCGCCAGGCGATCCGCCGGTTCGAGCCGCGCGTCCAGATCATCCGGCTCGACGCCGGCGCCGATCGCCACGACCCGGGGCTGCTGCTCATCAGCCTCGAATATCGTGTCCGCGAGAGCGGGACGATCGACACGGTCGAAGCGTCGCTGCGCATCGCGTCGGGAGGCGTGTGATGCCGATCCCCCTTCCGCGCCTCGACGACCGGCGGTTCGACGACCTCGTGCGCGACGGCATCGCGCTCGCACGGGAAAGCTGCCCCGACTGGACCGACTTCACGCCGGGCGATCCCGGCGTCACCCTGATCGAGGTCTTCGCCTTCCTGACCGACGCCCTGCTCTACCGGCTCAACCGGGTGCCGCCCAAGCTCCAGCTCGCGCTGCTGAACCTGGTCGGAGTCAACCTCCAGCCGCCATCGGCGGCGAGCGTCGACCTCATGATCCGGCGGACCGATGCGGCCCGCGCCGGCAAGGCGATCACCATCCCGCCGGGGACGACGGTCGCGACCGGGGACGGATCGGTGGAATTCGTCTTCCCGAACGAGGCGGTGCTGCCCGCGGGCGAGACCGAGACCACGGCGCGCGTGCTGCAGTGCCAGCTCGTCGAAGGCGAGCTGCTGGGCGTGAGCAGCGGGATCGCCGGACAGTCCTTCATCGTCGCCAAGCCGCCGGTGATCGCGCCCACGCTCGACGGGCTCGATTTCATGCTGGGCGTGGAATCGGAGGAGACGGGCGCAGGGCGTACCATCCGCCAGGTCGAAGGCGTCGCCTATGAATTGTGGACGGAGGTCCCGCATTTCGGCGATGCGGCCCAGGGCACCAAGGCCTATACGCTCGACCGCGCCAGCGGGCGGGTGCAGTTCCCGCCGTCCGCCAGCCAGGGCGGGGGCGGCGCGGTTCCTCCCGCCGGCCGCAGCATCAGGGCCTGGTACCGTCGCGGCGGCGGGCGGGCCGGAAACGTCGCGGCCGGCATGCTGACGCAGCTCAAGCCGCCGATCGCGGGAATCGAAGTCGTCAATCCGGGCCGCGCCGGCGGCGGCAGCGACGGCGAGTCGCTGGATGCGCTCATCCGCCGTGCGCCCTCCTGCCTCTACTCGCTCGACGTCGCGGTCACCGCGCGGGACTATGAGCAGGTCGTGCTTTCGGCCGGCGGGATCGCTCGCGCCTCCGCGGTCGCCGATGCGGAGCTGTGGCGCCACGCCGAGCGGGGCGTGGTGGTGGTCAGGATCGTGCCGGAAATCGATCCGGCCGCAGTCCAGAACGGCGGGATCACCGAGAGGGTGGTGCGCGACCATCGCGTGCCCGCGGTCAAGGATAGGGCCGAAACTGCGCTCGAAGCCCGGCGGCCGCTGGGTATCCTCACCCGCGTCGACTGGGTGAAGGTTCGGTCGGTGGCGGTCCATGCGCGGGTGATCGCCGCACCCGGCGCCGATCTGGCGGCGGTCGAGCAGGGCATATTGCGCCGGATCAACATGCTCCTGTCACCGCTGAGCGACCGTCCGCTCGGCCATCAGATCCGTGCCTCGGAAGTCTATGAGCAGATCCTCGCCGAGCCGGGCGTGCGCTATGCCGACAGGCTCATCTTCGGGATCGACGGCGTCCCGAAGTCCGACGTCGTCGACCTGGTGCGCGATCCGGTCCAGCCCGGCTGCTGGTTCGCCGCCACCCGCGCGGCGCTGCACCGCACGCTCGACGACGGCGACAGCTGGTCGATCGAGTTCCGGCGCGACGGCCTGAGCCCGCGCTTCGTCCGGCGCCATCCCACCATCGCCGGATTGATGGTGCTGGCGGTGGCGAAGGAGAAGGGCACCGCACTCTATCTCTCCAGCGACCTCGGCGAGACCTGGAGCGAAGCAGTCGCCCAGTTCAACAGCGAGGTCCATGATGCGGCCTGGGTCGACCGCAACGGCGCGCCCACGCTGATCCTCGCCACAGCCGAGGGGCTGCGCCAGTTCACTCCGGGCGGCGACAGCCCGTCGCCGATCATCGTCGACAAGGCGATCGACGCGAAGGGCTTCTATTCGGTCGTTTCCAACGTGTCGCCTTCGGGGGTGGTCGCCGTCGCGGTGGCGGCGCGCGCGGGCGGGGGCGTCCATCTGTCGCCGCTGGGCGGGCTTTCCGACACGTTCCACAGCATCGGCCTCAAGGACAAGCCGATCAGGCACCTCGGCGTGCAGGCGACGGGCGCGCGCGACTTCCTGTGGGTCACGGTCGATGCCGAAGCCGGCGCGGCCGGGGAAGGAGCGCATCGCATCGAACTGCGGGCCAACGGCCAGGACGATCCGGGTGGCTTCAAGGCGTTCAACATCGGGTGGCAAGGCGGTTCGTGCGAATCCCTCGCCTTCGCCGACAATATGGTGTTCGGCGCCTCGAACCGGGGCGGCGTGCTTGCGCTCGACGTCACTGCGGCCAAGCCGAGCTGGCAGCCGGTCAAGCTCGATGCCGGCCTGCCGATCCGCGATACCGAGCGGCTGCTGGAGACGGTCGATGCGGTCGCGGCGGCGCCGCGGCCCGGCGCCGTCCCGGTCGTGCTCAGCGGCGGACCGCGCGGCGTCCACCGGAGCCTCGACGGCGGCGCCACCTATGAATGCGTGTCGCTCGAAAGCTTCGTCGACCGCGTGCCGATTCCGCGCGGCTGGCTCTATGCGGCCGGCCAGCACCGGATCGAGGTGGTCCGCGAAGAAGAGGGCCGGGGCTAGCCATGGAGCGGCGCCGGATCCTCCGCTACCTGCCGGAAAACTACCAGCTGGCGGCGGCCGACGAGCGCGGCGTGCTCTGGGCGATGCTGGGGGTGATGGAAGGCTTCCACGCCCCGGTTCATCGCATCGTGCGGGCGATCGATGCCTATGTCGATCCACACCGCGCGCCCGATCCCTTCGTGCTGATGCAGGCGAGCTGGCTCGGGCTCGACCGCTATTTCCAATGGTCGGGCGGAAGCGTCGGGTTGGGCGAAGCGCGCTTTCCGTCCGGGACCGACCGTCTGCGCCTGCTCATCGCCGAATTTCCGCAGCTGGTGCGCAGCCGCGGGACGCGCCGATCGCTCACCCGCTTCCTCGAGCTGGCGACCGGCGTCTCCGGCTTCCTCGTCGAGGACGGCGCCCAGGGCGGCCGGCCGTTCCACCTCATCGTCCATGTCCCCGAGGCCGCCGATCCGCTGCTCGGCCTGGTCGACGCCATCGTCGCGGGGGAGCGGCCTGCCCATGCCACCTACGAACTCCGGTCGATCGACAGCGATCCGGACCGCCAGGAGGAGTGAACCATGCCTACATTCGAAATTCCCGACGGGCCAACGTCGATCGATATCGCCCGTCCCGGCGATCCCAAGAGCACCGGACCGGCCCAGGGCCAGGCGGTCTTCAACGTGACCAACAAGTCCGGCGCGATCTGCGACGGCAGGCTCAGCGTCGAGGTGGCCGGCGCGGCGAAAAAGGAATGGTTCGAAATCGAGGGCGAACGCGAGCGGCCGTTCGGCGCCGGCGAGACCCAGACCGCGACGATCAGGATCAGCATCCCCGGCGACGCCCCGGCCGGCGAATATCCGTTCCGCCTACGGGTGGTGGCGGTCAACGATCCCGACAACGACCATGCCGAAGGTCCGGTCACCACCGCGAGGCTGGCCGGAGCCGGCGGCGGCGGGGGCGGCATTCCCTGGTGGGTGTGGCTGCTGGTCGGCCTGCTCGTCCTGGCGATCATCGGCGGCGTGGCCGCCTTCGTGTTCGGCAGCGGCGACGGCGGCAAGGAGGAGCCGGAGAACAAGGTCGAGGAGGCCGAGGCCGTCGTGCCCAATTTCGTCGACCAGAATGTCGACACCATCGCGGCCAATGCCGGCGGCTATCAGATCATCAAGAACGAGACCGCCAATACGGGGCGCCCGCCGCGGGTGGTCTATGATCAGGATCCGGAGGCGAACACGCCGCTCGGCGAGGGCGGGCGGGTGATCCTGAGCTATGAGCCCGGCGTCGTGGTGCCGCAGCTTCCCGCCGGCGCGACCTTCAGCTCGGCCCCCAATATTCTGCGGTCGGCCGGTCTGGAGCCCGGCAGTTTCCTGTGCGACGCCAGCAGCGGCAGCCCAGGCGCCCAGGTCGGGCGGGTGACGGCGTTCGATCCGGCTCCGGGGACGCGGGTTGGTTCCGGATCCAAGGTGAACATGCGCGCGGTCCAGCCCACCCGCTGCATCGGCCGGTTCATCGATAGCAGAATCATCGATCGAATGGTGGTCACCCGCGGCAATGTGGTCTCGAAGGCGATCGGAGGGCAGTGAAGACGCTCCTGATCATCGTCGCGCTGGTGGCGGTGAGCTTCATCGCGCTGCTCGCCTACGGCGCCGGCCGGGACGAGCAGCCGAAGCGCGCATGCGAGCGGCTGCCCGCCTTCGGCGCGGACAGCGAGCCCGACGAGGACGATCTCGAGGACTGGTGCCCGCCATCATTCGCCGAACGCACCCGCGGGTTGCAGGCGCGGTTCGCTCCCGGGATCGGCAGGACGAAGCATGTGATCGAGGTGCGGCAGCCCGGTGCGTCATTCCCCGTCCCGCCCGAGCCGGACGAGGAGGTGCGCATGGCCAAGCTGAAGCTGCTTTCGGGCAGTTTCGTGCTGATCCGGGCAACGCCCGAGGACGCGTCGATCTGCCTGTGCGCGGAGGGCGCGCCGATCCCGCCGCCGCACCTGACCGGTGGATGTGACTCCCGCTGGAGGAAGAAGCATTCGGGCAGGGCGGTCTGCCAAGGCAATTTCGACAGCGGGGGCCTGGTGTTCGGCCCGACGGGCGGCGCACTCCAGTTCGGAACCGTCGGCCCGCCGGCGCGGGTGCAGGTCCAGTGATCCGCGCGCTACGCCACCCTGCGCAGGCTGAGGATCGCCTTGATGGTCGCGATGATCGAGCCGATCAGCAGCAGCAGCAGCCAGATCGCGGCGACGATGCAGATGACGAGCGCCATGAGCTGATCGCCGATGCTGACCAGGAAGATCGGCAGGAAGGCGTGGACGAAGGCGATCACCCAGGTCAGCCCCACCGAGACCGCGGTCAGGATCAGCAGCCCCTTGTTCTGCAGGAAGCGCTGATGCGCCAGCACGGCGAGGATGAGGAAGGCAAGCTTCAGGACCATCGCCAGAAGCAGGGTCGCCGCGGCCGGCCCGCGCGCGAAATGGCCCCAGGCGGCGAGATAGGCGATCGTCCCGAACGGCACCGCCACCAGCAGCCCCAGCATCAGCATGAGGAGGGCGAAGGCGGCAAGGATCAGCAGGATGGTGCCGAGCAGCGCGAAGAAGGACAGGATGAGGGTGACGATGCCCTGCGCACGGCCGGTCACCGCGCGCGGAACGATCACCGACAGCAGCATCCAAACCAGATTGTAGAGCAGGATGCCGTCGAGCAGCGCCAGCGCGTTGATCCCGAACCCCGGCGTGGCCTTTTCGCCGATGCGGTCGGCGGTCAGCCACGTCAGGAGTTCGGCTGCCCCCAGCTCGACCAGCAGGGCGAGCAGGAGGCAGAAACAGGCCGCGATGAAAAACGGGAGGCGAAGCTCCATCCCCTGTCCTCAGGCGAAGACCAGGCCGGAGCCGTGGTCGTCGGCCTTGGCGAAGAAGCTGCGGCCCAGCGCGTAGAGGATCAGCACGATCAGGCCGACCCACCAGGGGATCACGGCCAGACCGAGCAGGGCCGGGAGCGCCCCGAGAACCGGGATGCCGGCGACGAGGACGCCGATCGCCAGCACGTTGAGCAGGCTCAGCAGGAACCACAGGACCGACGGAAGCACCTCGACCGAGGTCGCGCTGTCGTGCGGCGCCGCGCGATAGGCCCAATCCTCCATCAGCACGCGGCCATAGGCTTCCCAATGGGGATCACGGAAGCGGCCGGTGAGGAAGCGCACCAGCATGTTGGCGGCATAGTTCAGGAGATAGAGCGGCCAGTAGAAGGGGCCGAAGATCCGCGCCTGCTGCACGTGCACCGCCTCGTGGATCAGCCAGCGGCCGCCGAGAACGGTGCCGATGGTGGAGGCGGCCGCGCCCGGGAGCGCCGCGCCGCTGAAGACGATGATGCCGCGCTTCTGGGTTTCGCGGGTCGGCGGCTGGTAGGTGCCCTTGGCGGCACACCATATCATCCAGAACAGGCCGGTGATGGTGTTGATCGCCGACCAGCCGACGTCGAGGATGAAGACCCAGACGGGCCGCGGCTCGAGCGCATAGATGCCCTTCAGGCCGGTGAGAAAGCCGAACAGGCCGGCAAGGATGATTCCGATGACGGTGAGCACCGCCGTCGCCGTCCAGGACAGGTCGAGGAGCGGTCGCAGCAGGGCGAGCCAGCAGACCAGCTGAACGACGATTCCGATGCCGGCGAAGATGAGACCTCTGACGACTGGGGTCATGTCCTACCTCCATTGCCTCGCAAGGCATTTGCCCTTCCCTGGTCGAGGCCTTCAAGTATAGCAATGAATATGGAAAAGGTGTAGATGGATTATTCATTGTTAGTTGTTTAGCGTTGAAGAACTACTCTTCAACGCAATGGGTAGACGTGGCACTAACAGGGGTAGAAGACATGGAAAGGACTTTGAAGATATTGGCGTTTGCCGGAGCTCTTATTGCATGCGTGATTATTGCGATCATCGGCATCGCAACGGGGCACTATGAATATCTTGCCCTTCTTCCGTTCGGAATATTCGGAAGCATCACCGGCTTCCTCTATGCCGTCAAAGGGCATCCGACCGGGACGTTCAACCCGCCGGGCACGGGCGGCAAGTTCATGGGGCTCCCGGACTGGGTCATCGTCATCGACGCCATCCTCCTCGCGGCCGGGATCATCGTCATCATCGTCGTACGGGCGCTCTGATGTCTCCGGTCCTGCGCCCGTTCCTGGTCTATGGGATCGGGTCGGCGGTCCTGCTCGCGGCCCTGCTGTTCATCGCCTTCGTGACCGGATGGCCGGCGGTGCCCGACAGCTGCATCAACGGCGGCAATTGCTACTGCGAATATTTCAGGGTCGAGGATGTGAAGTCGGGCGCGCGGGGAATCCGCCAGCCGGCCAATACCTGGTCGAACCTCTATTCGCTGGTCACCGCCCTGATCGTCGCCGGGGTGCTGAGCCGCGACCGGGCGCAGGGCGGCCACGCCAATGTCATGCGCTCGAATTCGGGGACCGCCGACGCCTATGTCTTCGCCGTCTTGTTCCTCGGCCTCGGCAGCATGTGGTTCCACGCGTCCATCTCCTCGGCGGTGGCGTGGATGGATAACCTCTCCATGTACGTCTATGCCGGCTTCCTGATCTTCTACACGGTCGACCGCATCCTCGTGCAGCGCGGCGTATCGCAGCGGACGCGCAATCTCGTCTTCTGGATCTGCTGGCCGGGAAATGCGGTCCTCCTCACCATCGTCGGCGCGCTTGGCGTCGATTCCGTCATCCTGATCGGCGTAATGGTGGCCGCCTATCTGATCCTGGAATTCTTCGTCGCCGGGTGGATCGGCAAGCGGGATGTTCCGGCGCGGATCCTCTGGATCGCCGGGGCGGTGGCGATGGGCCTCGCCGTGCTGTTCTGGGTCCTTTCCGCGGACGGCGGGCTGCTGTGCGACCCGCACAGCTCGCTGCAGCTTCACGGCCTCCTGTGGCACACGCTGGCGGGCGTGATGGCGGTGCTGCTGTTCTTCTACTGGCGGCGTGAGGCCGTGCAGCCGGAGTGGCGATAGGCCGTCCCACCGCGGGTCGCCTAACCAGAGTTTGTGATGGCAGCTTCCAGTCTCCTGCTAGGATCGGGAGGCCTGGAGGTCGGGATCATGCCGTTTCGGTTCGCGCGGTGCCCTGTCGCCGTTGCCCTTGCGTGCCTCGTCGCGGGAAGCGCGCTGCCGCTCCCCGCGCAGCCGGCGCCGGACGCCCCGCCCGCGGCTTATTATCCGAAGGCGGACTGGGCCTCGCTGCGGCCCGACACGATGATCATGTCGAGCCACGCCTTCAACGACCGCAATCGCAACGGCATCTACGAGGTCGGCGAGCGGCCGATCGCCAAGGTCGCCTTCCAGATGAAGCGGCCGGACGGGATCCATGTCCTCGGCTGGACCAACATCGACGGCTTCGCGAACTTCCAGCTCGCGAGCGACCCCAAGAAGGGGGACTTCTTCGCGCCCGGCACCTACAGCTTCACCGCAATCGTCCCGCCCGGCTGGCGCGCCACGTCCGACAATGTCGTGCAGCGGCGGCGGATCCGGGCGCTCAAGGGATCGCCGGCCGGGCTGGTCAGCGACGATCTTCCGGTCTCGGTCGGCCTGACCCCCGACCTCAGGATTGCCGGCCGGTTGACGGGCGCGCGCGCCAGTGACGCGCGCGTGCTGCTGACTGGTCCCGACGGCCGCCGGATCGAGGTGCGCACCGGACCCGAGGGCACGTTCGAGGCCGAGGTGTCGCCGGGACGCTGGCGGGTGGAGGCGGGCGGACGCGAGCGGACCGTCGAGGTCGGGTTCGCGCCGGTGCGGCTGTCCGCCTTCGATCCCGCCGCGCAGCCGGCTCCGGCCGCCGGCACGCCGTTCATGCTGGACTTCGACGAACTGCTGTCCAGCCGCGCCATCCTAGAGCTTCCGAACGGCTATGCCGGGCTCGACTGGTGGAGCTGGGTCGCCGTGCAGAACCGGATGTACAATGGCGAGGGCTTCCTGAACGGCACTTTGTCCGGCGACACGGCGATCTACAACAGTTCGGGACATCCGGCGCGGATTTCGAGCCGGACCCCGTTCGACTTCGTCGGCGGCTTCTTCACCGTCGCCTGGGCCGAAGCGGAAGGGGAGGTGCTGCGCATCCGCGCCTGGCGCGGCAACGACCTGGTCCATGAGGACGAAGTGCCGCTGTCGGCGCTAGGCCCGGTCTGGTTCGATGCCGATTATCGCGGCGTCACCCGAATCGACTTCGCGACCGACCATTTCTGGCAGGCGGTTGCGGACGACCTGCAATTCCGCAAATAGAGCGCGCGCACGCCGGCATCGCCGAAGCTCGGTGAGGGCCGCTGCTTCGCCTCGCTCTCCCTCCGGCGCGGCCCGGTTCTGATAAGCAACGACCTATGGGTGGGCATAAGCCGTCGCCCCGTTGCTTCCATTTAGTTATCATGTGCACTTTTAACACGTTATCCTTTTGCGGCCGAGCCGCGAAGCACGAAGCGCCCGGGGGGAACCAAGCCGTCAAGAGGCGCAGTGCAGGGAGAGAGGGTGTGCCCATGATCGAACGGGGAGAGGTGCGTTTTTCGTCGGGCGCCTGCAGGCGCCTGGTCGCAGGGACCTGCCTGGCGGCGCTGGCCGTCATGGCCCGGCCGGCGCTGGCGCAGGACGATGCGCAGTCGCCGCCGCCGGCCGCCGGTGGGAGCGAGGGCGGCATTGAAGAGATCGTCGTGACCGCCCGCTATGTCGAGGAAAGCATCCAGGACACGCCGATCGCGATCACCGCCCAGACCAGCGAGCAGCTGGAGGCGGCGAATGTCACCAATATCGGCACCCTGGGCGCGGTGGTGCCCAACCTGCAGACCACCCCGGGCCATTCCTTCTCGGCCGGCACGCCGGTGATCGCGCTGCGCGGCGTGATCCAGGGCACGTCGTCGAGCCTGGCCGTCCCGCCGGCGGTCGCCATCTACACCGACGACATCTATCATTCGACCACGGCCGGGTCGGAGCTCGACTTCACCGACGTCGTGCGGGTCGAAGTGAACCGGGGGCCGCAGAGCACCTTGTCCGGCAACGCGAGCATCGCCGGCTCGATCAAGCTCTATACCCAGGATCCGAAGGGCGACGGTTCGGGCTATCTCAGCCTGGGCTACGGGTCGCGCGACCATATGGAGGCGGCCGGGGCGATCGACATCGGCCTGTCGCCCACGCTCGCGGTGCGCGCCTTCGGCCATTATGACCGCCAGCGCGGCTTCGGCAACCGGCTCGATTTCGCCTGCATGATGGACAAGCTCGGGACCCCCGAACTCGCCGGCTCCATCCCTTATGTCCAGCCGGACTCGGGGAGGAAGGGCTGCGTCATCGGCCATACCGGCGGCGGCGAGACCGCGGTCGGCCAGGTGAAGCTGCTGTGGGAGCCGACCGACACCATCCAACTGCTCCTGACCGCACGGCACCGCCTCGAGGACATGGAGGAGACGGCCGAAGTCACGCTCGGCTACCAGCCGTCCTGCGTCCAGCCGGTCGAGGGATTCCCGGACGGCATCGGCCCGCAGCCGTGCAATGCGCCTGCCGGCAACCAGGCCTATTATCTGGCGGCGTGGAAGACCTTCGGCGTCCTCCAGGACGACCGGTTCGTGACTCCGAGGCGGGATGGGGGAATCTACGACACCTATGCCACCTTCTGCCGCCCGATCATCGACAAGACCGGAGTCGTCGGCGATGCGGCCTTTCCGGCCGACTATCCCGACGGCCTCTGCTACGAACCGCGCAAGACCGCCCGGCACACGCTTCTGTCGGGCAAGCTGACGGCGAGCCTCACCGACAGCATCAACATGACGGCGATCGGCGGCTATACCCGCTATCGCAACGAATTCACCCAGCATGGCGACCAGTCGCCGCTTGCGTCCATCCTCTCCCACTTCATCAACCGGGACGAAATGTGGTCGGGCGAGCTGCGCTTCGACGGCAAGGCGTTCGACGACCGGCTGCAGTGGGTGCTCGGCGGCTTCGCAGTGAAGACCGACGGCTACCAGGACAATATGATCAGCTTCGTCAACATCTACCAGCTGAACAGCGTCCACGGGGTGAACAAGTCGCAGTCGGTCTTCACCCACCTCGCCTACAACATCACCGACACCTGGCGCATTTCCGGCGGCGGTCGCTTCACCCATACCGACATCGCCATCACCATCGACAATCCGCAGGCGATCACCATCGTCGACCCGGTCCATTCGACCCAGAACCGCTGGGACTGGCTGATCTCGACCGACTATCGGATCACCGACGACATCATGATCTATGCCTCGGCCGCGTCCGGATCGCGGCCGCCCGGACTCACCACCATCCTCAACACGCCGCGCCAGCTTTCGCCGACGTCGGCGGAGGATCTGATCAGCTATGAAGTGGGGGTGAAGGCGGACCTGTTCGACCGGCGCCTGCGCACCAATCTCACCGCCTTCTACATGGACTATAACAAGCTCGCGACGACGGTGTTCGGCACCGAGTGCCGGAACCAGCCGGGCGACACCGCGACCTGGTTCAACGTCAATGCCAATACCCAGGCAGGCATCGACATCTGCAAGCAGTTCCCGGGGGTGCCCGACCCGGTCAATTTCGCCAACAACGTCGGCATCCCGGCCAAGATCAAGGGCGTCGAGTGGGAGATCACCGCCATCCCGCTCGACGGCCTGCGGATCGACTGGTCCGGCGGTTACAACCACTTCAAGTCGGGCGTCGACGTTCCGGAGCCGGGTTCGCTCTACCCGGGCAACCTGCGCCAGCCGCACTGGAACATGCACGCCAGCGTTTCCTACGACCTGGAAACGGGCATCGGGACCTTCACCCCGCGGGTGGACTGGAACTTCATCTCCAAGCAGACCTGGGACCCGGCCCCCAATGCCGGTCCGCCCGATCCGATCTTCGTCATCGACGCTTATTCGCTGTGGAACGCGCAACTGACCTATCGGGCACCCGACGGAAGCTGGTCGGCGGCGCTCCAGGTCACCAACCTGGCCGACAAATGGTACCATTATCAGAACTGGCTGCTGGGCGGGGTCAACCAGACCACCCGCGTCGCGCCGCCGCGCGAATGGAAGCTGACATTGCGGAAGGAATTCTGACGCGATTCCCGAGGTTCCTCCCCTGCCCATGGCGCGGGCGGCGTCCTTCGTCCGCGCCATGGGACTTTTTCAGTTTCGAAAGCGAGGCCATGGCGTCAATGTCCGATCGGCAACCAGGTACGGTTCGTGCAGGAGGACAGGGGGGATGCGCGTGATCGGGGAGAAGGCCGCTTGACCGTGCCGGGGCAGTTCGCCGTGCCGGGGGGCAGGGGGGCAGGATCGCCTGCCGAGGCATCGGCCGCCGAGCTGCGGACGTCGTCGATCGTCCTCGGCATGCTGTTCACCGTCTATTTCTTCAGTTCGGTGGACCGATCGATCTTCGGCATCCTCGCCCAGCCGATCAAGGAAGAGCTGCTGCTCGCCGACTGGCAGCTCGGCTTCCTGACCGGCTTCGCCTTCAGCGCCGTCCATCTCGCCTTCGGCTTCCCGATGGCACGCCTCGCCGACCAGGGGAATCGAGTCACCATCCTGTCCGTCTGCATCGCCTTCTGGTCGGTGATGACGGCGCTGAGCGGCATGTGCGTGAACTTCATCCAGCTCAGCCTCGCGCGCATGGGCGTCGGCGTGGGCGAGGCGGCGTGCCTGCCGGCCTCCCATTCGCTGATCAGCGACTATTTCCCGCCCCATCGGCGGACCAAGTCGCTGGCGATCTTCGGTCTCGGCTATCCGATGGGGGCGCTGTTCGGAACGATGATCGGCGGCATCGTGCTCGACCATTGGGGGTGGAGGGCCGCCTTCTACGTGGTGGGCCTGCCCGGCATCCTCATCGCGCTGCTGACCTGGCGCATCGTGCGCGAGCCGCAGCGCGGGCGCTTCGACGCCGGAGCGGCGGACGATCCGGGTTTCGCGGACCCGAAATCCTTCCGCGAGGTGTCGCTGATGCTCTGGCGCTCGCCGGTCCTGCGCCAGATGCTGATCGCGCTGACCCTGACGGCGGTCTTCACCAGCCCGACCTCCACATTCCTCGGGCCCTATCTCGTCCGCCGGTTCCCCATTTCCTACACCGAGCTCGGCTTCATCGTCGCGACCACGATGATGCTCGGCGCCTCGATCTCCACCTATGCCGGCGGCATCATCGCCCAGCGGCTCGGGCGGCGGGACGAACGCTGGCTGATGTGGTTTCCCGCCATCACCCTGGCCGCCGGCATGCCGCTCTACGTCACGGCGCTGGCCCAGTCGGAATGGATCTGGCTCGCGGTGTGGATGTTCTTCGGCGCGCTGGTGAACGCGACCTTCCTCGCACCCTCCTATACGGTGCTCCACAACAGCATCCCGCCGGGCGGGCGCGCCAAGGCGGTGGTGATCGCGACGGTGTTCATGGGCTTCGTCGGCCACAGCCTCGGCCCCCTCATCGCCGGCGTCGCCAACGACATGATCGCGGCGATCCTGTTCGGGGACTTTGCGCCGCAGGGCTTCCTGGCGGCATGTCCCGGCGGCCAGGCGCCGCGCGGAGCCTCGGCGGCGCTCGACGCCGCCTGCCGCGGGGCGATGGTGGACGCTACCCAGATCGTTCTCATCGCCACCATGGCGGTCACCGTCTGGCCCGCCTGGCACTTCTTCCTGGCCGGGCGCCACATGCGGGCGCGCGGGACGGAGGTCCAGGCAGGCGCGTGAGCCGGAGCGGGCGGCACAAGGCGTCCAGCCTGAAGCGTCGGGAGCCGGAGTAGACCGCCGGCATCTCCGGGCGTGGACGCCGCTCCTTCACTCCTGTCCGGACGCGCCGTCCGATTGTTCCTGGACCAGGTGAACGGTGCCCACCACCTGCTCGACCGGCAGCACGAAGGCGAGGCCGTTTCCGGGCACGTTCAGCTGCGCGGCCTCCACGATTCTTGCGAGCGCCTCATCCTTGAGATGGCGGGAAATGACGGTGAGGACGACTTCCTTCTCGGGTTCGATCTGGATCCCGAACACTCTTAGCTGCTCGTTGCGGCCGATGCCGCGCGCAAACATGACGGTGCCGCCGTGCGCCCCCGCATCCATCGTTGCCTCGAGTATCGTGTCGCCCCAGCCCTTCCGGACGATGCTGACGATCAGACAGGGGTCCTGCATGGCTAAAGGTCCTTCCTGCGCACTTCTCTGTTCACGAGAAATCCCAATATCATCACCGAAATGATCGGAGCGAGGGATATGAGGGCGAGCAGGCCGAACCCCTCGCTGATCAGGTCGGCGCCCTCGATTCCGGAAGCGGCGCCAAGCGCGAGCGCCAGCAGAAAGGTGTTCGCCAGCGGCCCGGTGGCGACGCCGCCCGCATCGACGGCAATGGCCAGAAAGCGCTTGTCGCTGAACCAGAGCAGGCCGAGCGCAAGCAGATATCCGGGCACGATCACGGCCGTGAAGGGGAGGTCGTAGCGGAGGCGGAGCATGCCTACACCAACCCAGAATGCGACGCCGAGGCAGATCGCAACGATCACCATCATTGCCGGGATGGAGCCGTTGGTCGCCCCCTCGACCTGATCTGCGAGGATGCGCACCGACGGTTCTCCCCAGGTGGTGAGGAAGCCGAGGACCACCCCGACGAGGAGCAGGAGCCAGGTATCCTGGGCGGCGAGCGCGGCGCCGATCGCCTTTCCGAACGGCAGGAAGGCGATGCCGATGCCCAGCAGGAAGAGGAACAGCCCGACCGCCGCGATCACCGTGCCTTTCACGATGTCGGTGATCTGCCCGCGCGGGATGTTGGTGAGAAACAGCTGGAAGATCAAGAAGAAGGCGAGCAGCGGCGTGATCGCGACGGCAGAGCTCCATGCCGTGTCGAGGACTTGCTGTGCGAAGGCGCCGTTCACGACAGCAGGACCCCCATGACCAGGATCGCGATGATCGCCCCGATCGAGCCGAAGCCGAGCAGGCCGAAGCCGTCGGACCCCGCCGAGCGCCCGGCGAGCACTGAACTGAGGCCGATCGCCAAAGCGATGATCATCGGAGACGAGACGATGCCGGTGGTGACGCTGCCGGCGTCGAACCCCAGCGCGGTCCATTGCTCCGGAACGACGAGGGCGAGCAGGACGATGGCGACCATCGCCAGGCCGAGCATGGTCCTGATCGACCAGCCGAACAGGATGCGCATCATCGCCACGGAGACGAAGACCGCCAAGCCGGCGGCGATGACGTAAAGCACGACCCATCTGCCGACTTGTCCCTCCGACGCGATATCGGCCTGTTCCGCCAGGACGAGAACGTCCGGCTCCGCAACCGTCGTCGCAAAGCCGAGCGCGAACGTCACCGCGGCGATGAGGAGCAACGATCCCTTCTTCGGCAGTTCGTTACCGATGAGTCGCCCCATCGGGAGGATCCCGTGGTCCACCCCGACGAACAGCAGCACCATCCCGACGATGGCGAGCAGCGACCCGCCGAGAAACTGCAGGAAGGCGTCCAACGGAGCATGCAGGAACCAGAACTGGATCACGCAGGAAAACAGGATGAGTGGCGCGACCGCCTTGAGGACTTCGACGAGCTTTTCGCGGATCACGGGCGAAACCCCCGATCGACCGTCGGGGCGCCCGAGGCTCTGCCGATGCCGGGCAAGGCCGCGATCACCCGTGCTACGTCCTTCAACCGGCCTGTCGCGCCCGGGCGACGAGGACGTCTCCCGGCACGCTGTCGATGATTTTCCTCGCCGTGCTGCCGATCAGCAGGTCGAAGATGGCGCCGCCGCCATGGGTCCCGACCACGGTGAGGTCGAATCCCCTGGCGATCACCAGTTCGGGCAGCAGCCGTTCCGGCGCGCCATGTTCGACCAGCCGTTCGATGTGGTTCTTCATCCCCGCCGGAATGTCCGCTTCGTCGAGGAAGCGCTGCACCACCTCCGTCTCCAGCCTGATGAGGCCGGCTTCGATTTCGGCCGGCGTGAGGTAGGTGGCGAAGGGCACGTCATAGCCGTTGAACAGCGTGAACTCCGCCGCCGGGAAGCAGCCGGCCGCCACTTCGAGCGCATGGCGCGAGGACGGAGAGAAGTCCGTCGCGACGACGATCCTGCGATAGAAAAGGTGCGGCCTGCTGCGTGCTATCAGCAGCGGTGCGTGGCAGGTGCGCATCAGCCGGTCCACCGTGTCGCCGAGGAGCGCCCGGCCGAAGGGCTCGTCGCGGGCGACGCCGGTCACGATCAGATCGGCCTGCGTCCGTTCCGCCGCGTCCAGCACGATATCCGCGGCACGGCCCCTGCGGGCGATGAAGTCGGCCGCGTTCGGCATGCGGGCGGTTTCGGCCCTAAGCATCTCGATTGCCGCCTGCTCGGGATCCGGCGGCCGGCGCCACGACGGCAGGCGCACCGTTTCGACCAGATCCGGCTGGCCTTCGATCGCGTGCACGACGACGACCCGCGCATTCCATCGTTCCGCAAGCTGCGCCGCCCGGTCCACGGCCCGGTCGCAGCGGGGGCTGAGATCGGTTGCCACCAGGATCGTGGCGGGAGGACTCCTGAACGGCGCGGATTCGTTCATGTCGGGTCTCCTATTGCCATGGAGGTCATTGCGAAAATTCCTCGAACCAGCGCAGGCGCCGCATCAGCAGCTTCTCGCCCTCGAGCAGGAACATCAGCGCGATCCCTATGCCGACGATCATCGCGCCGTCGGCCAGGGAGAGCGGCCGGCTGCCGAAGATCTCGTTCATCACCGGCAGGTAGATGAAGGCAAGCTGGCCTGCGACCACGGCGGCCACGGCGATCAGGACGGCCGGCGTGCCCAGCGCGCCGCGCAGCGTGATCGAGCCGCCGTGCAGATAGCGGACGTTGAACAGGTAGAAGATCTCCCCGACGATCAGCATGGTGACGACCATCGTGCGGGCGGTCTCAAGGCTTCGGCCCTGTTCGAGGGCGTAGAAGAAGATCCCGAGCGACACGCCGGCGAAGAGCAGCGACACGAGGAAGACACGCCAGAGGAGGAAGGGCGACAGCAGGGGCGCGTCGGGGCGCCGCGGCCGCCGGCGCATCACGCCGGGCTCCGACGGCTCGAACGCCAGCGACAGGCCCAGGGTCGCTTCCAGAATGAGGTTCACCCACAGGATCTGGGTGGCGTTCATCGGCAAGGTGAAGCCGGCGAAGATGGCGAGGATCACCACCAAAGTCTCGCCGCCGTTGGTCGGAAGCGTCCAGGCCGTCACCTTGCGAATATTGTCGTAGACCGTCCGCCCTTCGTGCACGGCGTTGACGATCGAGGCGAAATTGTCGTCGAGCAGCACCATCTGGGCTGCTTCCTTCGCAGCCTCGGTACCCTTGCGGCCCATGGCGGTGCCGACGTCGGCCTGCTTGAGCGACGGGGCATCGTTGACCCCGTCGCCCGTCATCGCGACGATCGCCCCTCCGGCCTGGAGCGCGCGGACGATGCGCAGCTTGTGCTCCGGGCTGGTCCGCGCGAACACCGACGCCTGCCTGGCAAGAACGTTCAGCTCCGCGTCGGAAAGCCGGTCGATCTCGGCGCCGGTCACCGCCTGCGGATCATCGGCGATGCCGAGCTGGCGGGCGATAGCGAGGGCGGTGGCGACATGGTCGCCGGTGATCATCTTGACGGCGATGCCGGCGGTCCGGCACTCGGCGATCGCGGTCATCGCTTCGGGGCGCGGCGGATCGATGAAACCGACGATGCCGAGCAGATCAAGACCGTCGAGATCGGTGAAGTCGAGGCTCCTGCTGTCCTCGGGCATCGGCTTGATGCCGAAGGCGAGCACCCGTTCGCCCTCGTTGGCCGCCTCGGCGATGCGCGCATTCCAATATTCGAGGTCGACGGGCTTGCGCGCCAGGGCGAACAGGGCCTCGGGCGCGCCCTTGACGAAGGCGACCTTCCCGCCGTCGGGGGCGCGGTGGAGAGATGCCATGAACCGGTGTGCGGCATCGAAGGGGATCTCGTCCACCCGGGGCCATTCGCCGCGCAGCTGCGCCGGATCGAGCCCGGCCTTCATGGCGAGCGCGACCAGCGCGCCTTCCATCGGATCGCCGTCCACGATCCATTGATCATCCCGTTCGTGCAGATGGGCGTCGTTGCACAGCAGGCCGCAGCGCAGCAGGCCCATGGCAGCGGCCAGCGCTTCGGTATCCTCGTCGTCACCTTCGGCGATGATTGCCCCTTCCGGCCGGTAGCCGGAGCCGCCGACGACCAGCCGATGTCCAGGAACCACCAGCTGGCGCGCGGTCATTTCGTTGCGGGTGAGCGTTCCGGTCTTGTCGGTGCAGATCACCGAGGTGGCGCCGAGGGTTTCGACCGCCGGAAGCTTGCGGATGACCGCATTGCGGGCCGCCATCCGCCGCACGCCGATCGCGAGCGTGATTGTGATCACCGCCGGCAGGCCTTCGGGGATGACGCCGACCGCCAGCGCCACCACCGCGATCAGTGCTTCGTCCCATGCGAAGGAGCGCACCAGCACGGCGTAAGCGAAGAGCAGGGCAGAGCCGACGAACACGAAGCCGGTGAAGCGCCGGGCGAAGCGCTCGATCTGCCGGAGCAACGGCGTGGTCAGCGTTTCGACGGACGCGATGAGGCTGCTGATTCGACCAAGCTCGGTTGCGGAGCCGGTCGCGACCACCACGCCGGTGGCCTGGCCGGAAGCGACGAGGGTCCCTGAAAAGGCCATGTTGGTACGGTCGCCGAGCGGGGCTCCGGCGTCGACCACCCCTTCCCGTTTCTCGGCGGCGATGGATTCGCCGGTGAGCGCGGCCTCGTCGATCAGAAGGCCGCGGGCGCGCAGCAGGCGCAGATCGGCCGTGACCCGGTCCCCGGCTTCCAGCAGCACGATGTCGCCGGGCACCAGATCGTGCACAGCCACCTGCTTGCGCACTCCGCCGCGCAGGCTGACGGCATGCGGCGCGATCAGGCCGCGAATGGCGTCGAGCGCCTGTTCCGCTTTCCCTTCCTGCACGAATCCGACGATCGCGTTGACCAGCACGACGACGAGGATGACCGCGGCGTCGATCATGTGGCCGAGCAGCACGGCGGCTGCCGCGCCGGCGAAGAGGAAGTAGATCAGCGCGCTCCGGAACTGGCGAAGGAAACGCAGGACGGGACTTTGCGCCCGGGCGCCCGGAAGCGCGTTCGGCCCGTAGCGAGCGAGCCGCCGGGCCGCCTCCTCCGGCTCCAGGCCGGTGACCGACGTCCGCAGCCGTTCGAGCACGGCCGCTTCGGGAAGGACGTGCCAGGCGATGGCCGCCTGGTCGTCCGCCTCGTCAGGCATGGAAGATTCCATCCGCCGCACCGCCTCGTCCGCCACCGGCCGCGTCAGTGAGAGAGGAGGACCGGCAGGCGGGGCGCGCTGACGATGGTGCGCGTCGCGCCGCCGAGGACGAACTCACGGAATTTCGACTGGCCGTACGCGCCCATGACGAGCAGGGATGCACCGACGCGCTCGGCATGGTCCAGCAGGGCCGTTCCCGCGTCCTTGCCTTCGGCGGGAACCTCGCGGCCGTCGGCCTCGATCCCATGGCGGGCGAGGTGGCGCACGATCGCGTCGACCGGGAGATTGTCGGGCAGCGCCTTTTCCCCTGTGACAGCCACGATCTCGACTGCCGATGCCGTGGCGAGGAAAGGAAGAGCGTCGGCCAGGGCTCGGGCGGCAGGGCGGCTTCCGTCCCATCCGATCAGGATCGTGCCCGACGCTCCCGGCGCGCGGGCGGCGTCGGTTTCCGGCAGCAGCATCACCGGCCTGCCCGAAGAGAATACCAGCGCTTCGAGCAGCGATGCAGTTTCGGCATGGCCGTAGACGGGCAGGACGGAGAGATCGAACAGCCGCGCCAGTTCCGCCAGCGGGCGGGGATCGGCGACATGGCTCCAGGCAATGCGATGGAGCGGGGCATCGGCCCCGGCCGTCTCGGCGAAGGCGGATGCGATCGCCTCGCCGCTGGCGCGGCTGCGCGCATTTTCCTCCGCGATGATGCGGCCCGCGTCGACCAGCCGGTCAGCGACGACGTTGGACACCTGGGGAAAGCTGCCGATGCACAGCGCGCCCTCGATCACCGCCTGCTGCTGCCGGGCAATGGCGGCCGCCGCCGCGATCGCCCATTCGGGCGTGGGATCAGGATAGCTCAGCAGTGTCAGCACCATGTCCCTGATCGGCATCATTCTCACTCCTTCGCAATGACTGCGGCAACGCCCTGTCGCCGACCTGTCGCCTGAACCCAGCTGGACCCTGCCCAGCGGGGGCATCCGCCATTCCGGCTTCGGCGGTGTGGAGCCGGATGGCATTACGCAATGTCCCGGAAGCGGCCGGCGGGCAACCGGGCGGAACGGCGCTGGGCGTGAAGGTGCAGCCTGTGGGGGAGCAGGGCGAGCGCAAGGGCCGCAGCGGGGCAACGGAAGGCGCCGGAAGGCCCAGATCCGGAATGCTACGGCCATCCATTCACCTATAACCGAACCAGGGCCCGAACAACTGCGGGCGAACTGCCCGCTTTGCCCAACCCTGGTGCGCATGGGCATGCGGCCGGAGCCCGTGTCAGAGCGCGGCGAGCAGGCCGAGGCCCAGACCGAAGACGAGGATCACGGCCGCCGAATCATAGCCCATCTTCCAGACTGTGCGATCGCGATGCTCGAGCAGTCCTACCAGGAAGATGCCGATCAGCGCCGCGCCGAGCAGGGCCGAGACGATCTCGAACTGTCCCAGCTGATTGATCAACGGCCCGCCCCTGAACAGCGCATCACCAAGCGGAAGCAGCGACAGGTTGACGAAATTGGTGCCCAGCACCTGGCCGAACGCCATTTCGGGCCGGCGGAGGCGCAATGCGGTGGTCACGGTCGAAAGTTCCGGCGTCGAGGTCGCAAGGCCGAGCAGCGCAAAGCCGACGAGCGCGCTGGTCATCCCCGTCTGCTGCGAGATGGCGTCGCCCGTCTGCGAAAGGGCATAGCCTGCCGCAAAGATCATGGCGCCATCGAGGGCGACGCGCGCCCACAGAGCACCAGGGCTGCGCCCTTCCATCGTCTCGTCGTCCGCGTCCGAGCCGTCGTCGTCGCCATCCTTGTGCGTATCGAGCGACCAGGGCGATCGGGCGTCATAGCCGGTCGCGAGCCGGAATGAGGCGATGCTCAGCGCGGAGATGATCAGGCTTGCGAGGCCAAGGCCGAACAGGTCGACATCGCCGACCGCCACCGCAACGGCCGTCGCGATCAGCACCAGCATGCACAGGGTCGCCATCATCATCGTCGATGGCCGGGCAACCACCCCGGTCACCGCCCGCCGGCCGATCCACGCATCTGCGACGGCGAGCAGGAGCACGTTGATGGCGGCGCTGCCGAGCAGATTGTTGACCGCCAGCGCCGGATTGCCGATCGCCGAAGCCGTCGCGACATTCGCCACTTCCGGTAGCGAAGTGATGCCGCCGAGCAGCAGCATGCCGACGAAGGCGTGATCCATGCCGGTGCGCAGCGCAATGGCGTCCACGTTCCGGGTCAGGCGCACGCCGGCAAACCACACCAGCACGGCAGCGGCCGTGAAGATCGCGACGTTGAGCCCGAGCGGATTGGAGGCGGCATCCGTGAGAAACACGAGCGACGAACGATGGCTGCCCCGGGCCGTTCCGGACCGATTCGGGAACTTTCTGCCCGCCCCGCCAGCCGATTGCAGCGTCATCCCCTGCCGGCGAATCCGGCCGCGGAGCAATGGTCAGGTGGTGGTCATGATGACTGCCGGCTGTGCATCGAGGGCCTTAAGACCGCGACCTCGCCCGGCCGATCGGTGAGCGCGCGGCGCACCGGGCAGGTCAGCCGCGCGTGCCGACGGCGATGTGTCCCCGATCCGTGCCGCAGCCGGTGGTGACGCGCTTGCGAATCTCGCCTTTCACCGCGGGCACGATTCCGTCCTCGAAGCTGATGCCGGGGGGCTCGTACCGGTTGAGGAAGGTGCGGAGCACGCCAGTGATCCAGTTACCCTCGCGCTTTTCGACCGCCGATTCCGCCTGATCGAGCGCGCTTCCACTTGCCTCACCCTCGGTCTCCGCGCCCGTCCTGTAGAAGTAGAAGGTCTCCCTGCCGTCGCTGGCATAAGCGACGGCAGCCCAGCCGGGGCACCGATCGTCGCTCAGCAGCGAAGTCCAAGTGCCGCCCTTGAGGTCGGCCCTGGTCCGGACGAGCGCATGCCCGTTCTCCTCGTTCACGGACAGCACGGCGTCGGTTCCGTCGACGCGTACCCGCACATGGGCGCCGAAGCTGTTGCCGGAAGCGTCGCCGGCAGGCTCCGCATCCCTCGCCTTGGCGCCGCTCTCCCCGCTGCCCTGGCCCTGCTCCTGATCGCCGAGCTTCTTCGGGGGGAGCAGCTTGCCGGCCAGTAGCGCGCCCGCGGACTTGCCCTCGCGCAGCCAGGCCACCTGCTCGAAATCGCGCGTGTCGCCGCAGGTGCTGCAGGTGTGCGGCAGTTCCCGGATCGACTGCTCGATCTCCCGCTGGCTGGCGCGCATCACGCAATAGCCCTGGGTTCCGCGCGGCATCAGGCCCCTGGCAGCCAGATAGTCGGCGAACTGTTCGCCATAGGCGCGCCGCTCGGAGACCGGGCCGACCTCGTGTACGTCGGAGACCAGGACCTTGCCGGCCCGGGAATCGGCGGCATAGCAATAGAAATGGGAGAGGCCGCCCTGAGCCGTGGCGGGCGCAGCCCACAAGGTACCTGTCGCGAGGACCAGCGCGAGCCGGGTCCACATCATGGCGTCACCGATTGTTCTCGTAGAAATGGATGGCGTTCATAGCCGCCTTCTGGTGCGCGTCGTAGGTGCGGTTGGCGTCGGCCTCGCTGTAGCCCTGGGCGATCGCGCGCTTGTACATCGTATAATATTCATAGGCCTGGGCGCACATGGTCTTGAGCTGCACGTCATTGCCGCCCGAAAGGCCGACGTCCCGGTAATTGCTTTCGTTCATCATCGAGCAGGCGGCGCTACCGCCCAGCGCATTCGGCCGCGTGGGATAGGAACCGCCGCCCCCGCCACCGTCACCGATGCCCATGCCCATGCTCCCGCCGGTGCCGGTGCCGTATCCCCGCCCGCCGCCCATCCGATCGAGACCCGAGGCGATCATCGCGTCGCCCTGGCCGGCGATCGCGCTGCGGACCTGCTCGTTGTCGGTGGTCATCTCCATGCCCTTCATGGCGGCGCCCATCACGACCTCGGCATTGCCGCCGGCCATGGCGGCGCCGAAGCCGAAGGCGAGCGCGCCGAAGAGGCCGCTGTCGCCGCCAGACTGCTGCGCGGCGAGTTGCCGCTGCCGCTCCTCCTCGCGGGCCCGCGCCAGAGCGAGCTGTCGCTGCCGCTCCTCCTCGGCCTTCCTCGCTTCTTCGGCGGCTATCTCGGCCTGTCGCGCCGCAACCTGGCGGCGCATGAGCGCGAGACGCCCATCCTCTCCGCTTGCAGCGGCAGGCGGACCATCCCGATTCCGGGCGGCGACCCCGGTTGGAGGCAGGCCTTCCTTCTCTGCGGCCATTTCGCTGCCGACCGTCACCACCCTGATGCGGTATCGACCGCGCGCATCGGGGGCCTGGCCCCGCGCGAGTATCAGGTAGCGGCCGCCGGCGGCGGTGAAGCTGACCGTGCTTTCGCCCGGCCCGGAGTCGCTGCTCTGTTCCTGGATCGCGGCCGAGCTGCACTGGGCGCCTCGGGCAACCCAGATGACGGGCCGGAACTCGCCGGACCGGGCGCTCAGGGTCACCTCGGTGCCGGCCGGCACCTCTATCTGATAGCAATCGAAGGGAATTTCGTCGGGTCCCCGGGCGGACTGCGGGCCCAGCGTGCCGCCGATCCCCGAATTGGGATCGAGCGCCCGTGGTGTCTCCTGTGCCGGGGCTTCAGTGCAGGCCAGGCCGAGCAGGGCCGCCGCGATCGAGAGCCTGCGCCGGAATGCCGGGCCCGGGAGACCGCCCGTCACAAGGCCCTCGCCACCCGGAAGCCGGCATTGCTGAACCGGCCGGTCGGCGGCTGCTTGGTTCGCCAGGCGGAACGGCTGTCGGCCGGAATGTTGGAGAAGCTGCCCCCCCGGATTACCCGTTCCTTGCAGCCGGTAGAAGCCATCGCTCCGCCGTCGGTAGGCGTGCCGAAATAGCCTACCTCATAGCAGTCGGCGACCCATTCGCGGACATTGCCGTGAACGTCGTGCACGCCGAACGCATTGGCCGGAAAGCCGCCGACCGGAACCGTGCGCTGGAGCGCGTTCAGGATGTTGGCATCGTCGGTGATGATCGCCTTGCCGGTGTTCCACGGCGTCTGCGTTCCGGCGCGAGCCGCATATTCCCACTCCGCCTCGGAAGGCAGGAAATATTGCCGGCCCGTCTTGCGGCTCAGCCAGCGCACATATTGCATCGCATCGTTCCACGACACGTCGACGACCGGGCGCCTGCCGCGTCCCCATCCGTTGTCCCGCGGCGTCGTGTAGGTGCAGCCCTTGTCGCGCACGCATGCGGCCCATTCGTCGAAGGTCACTTCGTGCACGCCGATGGCGAAGGGGCGTCCGATGGTGACCAGGTGCCGCGGCCCTTCGTTCGCATTGCGGCCTTCCTCCTCCGCCGACGAACCCATCATGAAGGAGCCCGCGGGGATGACCACCAGCTGCGGGCAGTCATCGCAATCCTTGATGGTGGTTCCCTTGGCCGGAACCGGCTCCCCGCTGGCCGGCGCGGTGGACGCCGACAGCGACGCATCCCTGGCCGAGGGCGCACCGGCGATCTGCGCGCCGGCCGGGAGCTTGCGGCCCCCCGGCTTCCCCTCGCTCACCGCGATCACGAAATCGCCCTTGCTTCCGCCGCCCAGCAGACTGCTCCAGCCCGACACGGTGACCCGGACCAGATAGGTGCCGCCGCTGGCGGTAAACTGGGTACGCGGGTTCAGCCCATTGGCATCGTCGCTGCGCAGGATCGGCCTGATGGACTGACAGCTGGTGCCCGTGCCGATGGTCAGATAGGCATCGAAGCGCTGCGCCCTGACCGAAATATCCCAGTGCGACCCGGGTTCGGTTTGCAGGTAGTAGCATTCGCTCCCGCTGGTCAGTTGGCCCTGCGTTTCTCCGATATCCAGAAAGGGATGTTTGGGCTCGGCCTCGGCCTCTGCACCCTGCGCAAGCGCAGGACCGGCCGCAGCGACACCCCATGAGAGCATGAGTGCGGCAAGCGCCGGCACCATGCCCGACCCGATCTTCCGCCCCCGGAAGCACTCGAACATACGCATACACTACCCCCCTGATTCGGGAGTGAAATGTATCGGGAGTCTTTATCATTGCAAGCAATCGGCTTGCGCGGACTGGGACTTTCGCAAGATCCCGATGGCCGGATCAGCGACCCGGCGCATCGTCATTTCCACCGATGGATTGGGTTTGGTGGAGCCGAGGGAATCGAACCCTTGACCTCTGCAGTGCGATTGTACCGGCCTCTACAGAAAAACGCAGTTTTCCGCCATTCCTTGAATGGAACATTCGGCGGAACACCGGCAAAATCGAGCGATTCGCTATCCCAGAAACGACATGACCGCGGAAGCCCGGCACCGCCCCGGCGATGAGGCGCGTGATCTCGATATCGGCCCTGCTCGGCGTCGGGTCGCCGGAGGGGTGGTTGTGGAGCAGGTGGTAGCCGTCGGCGCCGGATGCCTCCATCGTCTGCCGCAGCCTGTCGGCAACTTGTTCCAGCGCCCCGCGGCCGTCGTCCATTTCCGCGGGCAGGAGCGGCGCGTTGGAAACCTGGCGGGAGCTGACGCCGCTGGCGTGGACGATTGTGTTGCCCTTGGTGAAGAAGACCGGGAACGTCTCGACCCGGGATCGCGGTATATCTGTGCTATCTCGGCGAGTTCGTCCGGGCTGGTGACGGTTCGGCCGACGAGCGCGGCGACGCCTTCGCGCCTGAAGTCCTCGGCGATTCCGAGGGCGACGACGCGGGGCTGGCGTCCCACAGATACGGCTCGCTGATCTCTCCGCAGAAGGGCAGGGGTTTGGTCGGCTTCGGCTTCGATGACTTGCCCATCGCCAGCATCATACGCCTCGGCGGGCGGCTCGGCAGCGCCGGGTCCGCCTAGATCCGGATCGGATTCCGGCGCAAGTCCTCGCGCAGCCAGTCGTCGGCGTCTTTCGCGCCTTGCTTTAGCGATTGTAGCTCGGAGGGACTCAGCGTCTCGGAAGCCGATGAGGTAGCCTGCTTCCGGGCCGGTGAGGGCTCGCGGTTCGATTTCAAGTTCGCTGCCAATCGCATCGCCGAGCCTCCTTTCCACCTCCGCAATGACGCGGGGGTCCGGGGCCAATACCCCAGATCGTGACGCATTGACAAGCAAAGCGGTTCCGACGACCTCGCCGCCCCACGCCTGAACATGGGTGGCAAGCTCGGCGATCGTGCCGCCCAGGACCGTCACGTCGTCGACGATCACATAGCGCCTGCCTGCCTCCACCGGGCCGTCGAAGGTCGCGCGGGCGATCAGGCGCTGCCTTGCATCGGCCCCGGTGTGGAAAGGGGCGATTCGCCTGGCCAATCCGGATTTCGACGTCGCCGCCGGCCGCAGCTGCAGGCAATCGGGCATAGGCGTGCGGGATGCGGTTGTGTCCGCTGGCCTCCTCGGCGATCACGGGCAGGAACGTGGCGCCGGCAAAACGGTCGTGTGCGGCTTCCAGCACGTCAGGCGGAACCAGGTCCCGAACGAGGCGCATGGCCGCCTCGACGTCGCCGCCCTTGGCGTCGCGATAGTCCGGGTGAGCCTTGATGTCGGCGTCGGTCGTGAACGGCGCGAGCGGTCGGCACCCCCAGGGGCAGATCGACGCTGCCGCCGGCCACTACGAACCCGGCTCCGGCCGCAACTACAGCCACCTGCGCCCCGAGTACCTGCGCGAGTTCATGGGCGTGACGGAGGCCTATTCGGAGCAGATGGACCGGCTGACCAAGGTGCATCGCCGGGATTACGTCCCGGCGATCGTCGTCGACTTCAGAAGGAGGGGGTGATGGCCGAATCCGCTCCCGGATGCTGCAGTGCACCTATCCCCAAATTGTCCCAAAATATTGTGAGGCTGACCGGCGTCTGTCGAAAAATTCAATCCACCAGTGTTTTAAGGTGGTGGAGCCGAGGGGAATCGAACCCCTGACCTCTGCAGTGCGATTGCAGCGCTCTCCCATCTGAGCTACGGCCCCGCGCCGGTCGGGCGAAGGCGCTCCCAATAGCGGCGGGACCGCCGCCTTGCAATGCGCCAAATCGTGACGGGCGCGCGGAATTTTTCGTTCCCGTCCCGGGCCCTCGATCGGGCCTCCACCCAACCCTCTCGGTCCGGCCGGTGCCGCCAACGGATCGACCGGCAGGCCGGAACGGCCGCTCCGCTTCCTTCGTTTTCGTCCCGGAGCATCGGGATTGCGTCCGCGATCGCCGGTGACGCGCACAATCCGATATGAAGGAGAGTTTGCCATGGCTTATCGAGGCAGTGACGACCGGTGGCGCGGACAGGAGCGTGGCGGCTATGGTCGCCATGAGGGGCGCCATGAGGGCCGCTACGAGGGCGGCTATGGAGATCGCGACCGCTGGCAGGACGATGACCGCGGCTTCTTCGACCGCGCCGGCGACGAGGTCCGGTCCTGGTTCGGCGACGAGGAGGCAGAGCGACGGCGGGAGATTGACCGCAGCCGCTACGAGCAGGAGCAGGGCTGGGGCGGCGACCGCGAGTCCGGCTATCGGCGGGGCTCGTCCGACGATTACGGCAACGACCGGGGCCGCGGCGGGTACGACCGCGATCGCCGTTATGCCGAACGCTATTCCGGCGATTACCGCAGCGGCGGGATAGGCCGCGAGACCTGGGGTGGATCGGGCTTCGGCGGCGATTTCGCCCAGGGGCGGCGCTTCGACCGGATCGATGCCGGGAGCACCGGAACCCATGGGGTGCATCCGATGTCGTCGCCCGCGACCGGCAGTTCCGGTGCCGGATACGGGATCACCCCCGAAGGCGGATACAGCCGCTCCTCCCGCTACGGCGGCTATGGGCGCAGTTCCGGCCAGCATGATCCCCATTATGCCCAGTGGCGCAGCCGGCAGATGGAAGAGCTGGACCGCGACTATGACGAATATCGGCGGGAGCATCAGTCGCGATTCGAACAGGAATTCGGGACCTGGCGGCAGAAGCGCCAGTCGCAGCGGCAGATGGTCGGCCGCGTCACCGAGCATATGGAAGTCGTCGGAGCGGACGGCCAGCATGTCGGGACGGTCGACGACGTGCGCGGCGACCGGATCATCCTGACCCGCAGCGACCCGAGCGCAAGCGGGCGTCACCATTCGATCCCCTGCGGGTGGGTCGAGGGCGTCGACGACAAGGTGCGGATAAACAAGAGCGCCGAAGAGGCGCAGCGCGCATGGCGTGACGAGGACAGTCGCCGCGCGCTGTTCGAACGGGAGGATCAGGGGAGCGAAGGGCCGCACGTGCTCGGCCGGAGCTTCTCCGGCACCTACTGATCCGCTCTGTCGCGCACGTCCCCTTGGTGTGCGACACAACTGGCCCGGCCGTTCCCCCCGACGGCCGGGCCTCCATTCTTGGGGGTCAGAAGCCTGTTCCGCATTCGGCCGCTCAGGCCGGCCTATTGCTCGATTTCCGCCAGCCGCTGCTTCACCCGCCGCAGATCCTCGACGAAGCGGGCATATTCGCTCTGCTTGCGATCCTGTTCGGGAATGCGCAGCAGATAGGAGGGGTGCACCGTTACCCAGCATTCGCCACCGTCGTCGAGCTGGTGCGGCCGGCCGCGGGTGGAGGATATGGTCACGACCTTTCCGAACAGCGACCGCGCCGCCGTGGCACCGAGCGCGACGGTGAGCGTGGGGCGGACCAGGATCCGCTCCTGTTCGATCCACCAGCGACAGGCCTCGATCTCGGGGCCGTCGGGCTTCTGGTGGATCCGGCGCTTGCCGCGCCGCTCGAACTTGAAATGCTTGACCGCATTGGTGACGTAGGTCTGCGAGCGATCGAGGCCCGCATCGACGATCGCCCGGTCCAGCACCTGGCCGGCGGGGCCCACGAAAGCGCGGCCGGCGAGATCCTCCTGGTCGCCGGGCTGCTCGCCGACGAACATGATCCGGGCGTCGATCGGTCCATCCCCGAATACGGTCTGGGTCGCGTCCCGGTACAGGTGGCAGCGGGTGCAGCCCATCGCCTCGTCCCGGACCGCCTGCCAGGCCCCGCGCGCATTTCCGCCGATCTGCCCTTCGGAGGCCTTCACCATATCCGTCTCGCGCGCCCTCGCCCCCGCGACCAGTTCACCGACCAACGCCGTTTCAGGCATGTTTTTCCAATATTTCTTCGGCATCTCCCGCGTCATCGCGGCGCTGTTGAGGCGCGCGGGATTGAAGATGGCTGCATAATAGGCCTTCCACATCTCTTCGAGCTGGTCGCCGGAGGGCGCCTCGGCCCGGGTCGCACCGTCGGAGAAGCGCAGCACCGCGCGGTCCCAATGCGCGCACAGTTGCGGGGTCAGGATCGACCAGGCCATGTTGGCGAAGCGGCCGACGAAGAAATCGGCATTGCTGCGAACGATATGATGTTCGGGCTCGAACCAGGCGACGTAGACCGGCCCGGCCTCGCTCTCGACCTCGCGGAAGCGCAGGAACGCCCGCATCTTGTGCATGTCCCGCCGCACCTCGCGGGCCATGCGTTCCAGCCGCTGGAGCAGGGGATCGGCGCTGTCGGCAAGGGCGCCGGGCTTCGCGCGCAGCCGCAGCAGGAGGGCGTAGAGCAAGGCGAAGCGCTCCGGATCGCGGTGGCAGGCGACGGACTTCGCGAGTTCGATGAACGGGCGCGGTACCGAAAAGGCGCCCTCGACGTACGGCAGGGGGTCGGCCCCCGAAGCGAACAGGTCGCCCGCGCCGTTTCCGACCTGCCAGGCGACGTCGGCGGCCGGGACCTGAAGGAGGGCAAGGCTCCGCGCGGCCTGGCGCCAGCCGTCGAAATCCTCCTCATGCCCCAGGGTCACGAGCCGCATTCGTCCAGCCTACAGAAGCTGTGGGCGCCGCGGAAGCACGGGCCGGGATTCAGGCTGAGAACAATTCGAGCTGGCGCGGCGGCGGGCGGAAGCGTTCGGCGAGATCGGCGCGATCGGTGAGCGCGGTCGGCCGCCAGTCCGTGGTGGCGAGGAACGGGCGCACCTTGCGCAGCGATGCGGTGAGCCGCCCGACGTCGGCAAGGGAGAGGCTGCGCCACTGCCGGGCCCGTAGGATCGAATCGACCGCCCGCACGCCGAGCCCCGGCACCCGGAGCAGCAGCTCGCGCGGGGCGCGATTGACGTCGAGCGGGAAGCAGTCCCGGAACCGGAGCGCCCAGGCGAGCTTGGGATCCATGTCGAGCGGCAGCATGCCGGCGGCGTCGGTGGCCTGCTCCACCTCTTCCGGCGCGAAGCCATAGTATCGCATCAGCCAGTCGGACTGGTAGAGCCGGTGTTCGCGCATCAGCGGCGGGCGCTGCAGGGGCAGCACGTCGCTGGGGTCGGGAATGGGGCTGAAGGCCGAATAATAGACCCGCTTCAGGGCGAGATCGCGATAGAGGCGGTTGGCGCTGCGCACGATTTCCCGGTCGCTGGCGCTGTCGGCGCCGACGATCATCTGGGTCGATTGTCCGGCGGGGGCGAAGGCGGGCGCGGAGCGGAACTTGCGGCGCGCCTCGGCGCCTTCCGCGATCGCGGTCCCCATCCGCCGCATCGCGCCTTCGATTCGGTCGCCATCTTTCTCCGGCGCCAGCCGCGCGAGGCCTCGGCGCGTCGGCAGCTCGACGTTGATCGAGATGCGGTCGGCGAACAGCCCGGCCTGGTGCACGAGCAGCGGATCCGCATCCGGAATGCTCTTCACATGGATGTAGCCCCGGAAATCATGTTCCTGCCGCAGCGTGCGGACGACCTCCACGATCCGTTCCATCGTGTAATCGGGCGACCGGATGATGCCCGACGAAAGGAACAGCCCCTCGATATAGTTGCGCTTGTAGAAGGCGAGTGTGAGCTCGACGAGCTCCCCGACGGTGAAGCGCGCCCGCCGGACGTTCGAGCTCCGGCGGTTGATGCAGTAATGGCAGTCGAAGATGCAGCTGTTGGTGAGCAGGACCTTCAGCAGCGAAATGCAGCGCCCGTCCGGCGCATAGGCATGGCAGATGCCCATGCCACCGGTGGAGCCGACGCCCGTACCGCCGCGGCTGTCCCGCCCGGTGCCGCCCGACGAGGCGCATGAGGCGTCATATTTGGCGGCATCGGCAAGGATGGACAGCTTGTCACGCACATTGATCTGGGCCATATGTTCTCTATATGTTCCAGATACTTGGCTGTCCAGTGCCGGCGCGTTGCGGCCGGCGACGCTCAGTCGGGGAGGGGAGCCGGCGGCGCTTCGCGCAGCTGCCGCCCGAGGAATATCCTGAACAGCAGGAAGGCGAGCCCCGATCCCGCCGCCGTGGCGACGTGGAGCAGCCAGAAGGAGGTGGTCGGCATCGTTTCGTAGAAGCCGCCGATCCAGCCGACGATCGAATTGCCGAGGAAGAAGGCGAGATAATAGAGGCCGATCACCGTCGCATTGATGGCGCGCGGGGCGACCTTGGCGAACAAGGCGAGCGACACCGGAAGGATGTGCGCGAAGCCGAGGCTGTTGAACATGTGGAAGGCGACGGGCCAGAACAGGCCGATCTTCCCGCCCGGTTCCTGGAAGGCCGCGGCGGCGACCAGGCACAGGCCACCGATGGTGGTGAAGGCCGAGCCGATCAGGATCTTGCCGAGTTCGTCCGGTTCCCAGTGGCGCCGGCCCCACCAGCTCCAGAACAGGGCGACGATGGCGAGGAAGGAGACGCTGACGATGCTGTCGAGGGTGATCAGCCAGGTCGTCGGCAACCTGCGGCCGAAGAATTCCAGGTCGAAATGCTGGTCGCCCCAGACCAGATAGACGTTGAAGATCTGCTGGTTGGTGAGGATCGCGACCGCCAGCACCGGGATCAGCAGGATGAGGCCGATCACCGCGCCCCAGTCCTTGCGCTCGAGCTTCGGGCGTTCCGCGGCCCCCTGCCGCCGGATCTCCTCCTCCTTCGGCAGATGTCTCTGCCCGGCCAGATAGATGCCGAGGCCGATCAGCATCCCGACGCCGGCGGCGCCGAAGCCCCAGTGCCAGCCCACGTCTTCGCCGAGCGTTCCGGCGATCAGCGGCGCGGAGATCACGCCGGCGTTGATGGCGATATAGAAGATCTGGAAGGCGCTGGCCCGGCGCAGGTCCTCTGGGCCGTAGAGCGCGCCCACCTGGCTGGCGATATTGCCCTTGAAGCAGCCGTTGCCGACGATGAGGCAGAGCAGGGCGATCAGGAAGGTGGTCTCGAAGGCCATGAGGAAATGGCCGATCGCCATGGTGACGGCGCCGAGGATCACCGTCCGCCGCCGGCCGAGCACCCGGTCCGCGAGCAGCCCGCCGAAGATCGGAGTCAGATAGACCAGTGCCGTGTAGGTACCGAAGATCGCCGAGGCGAGCGGCTGGCCGTCGATGCCGCCGTAGAGCCGCCGGAAGAATTCGAAGCCGGCGATATTCTCGACATGGCCGGGGAGCAGCAGCTCCTTGACCATGTAGAGCACCAGCAGCGACTGCATGCTGTAATAAGAGAAGCGCTCGAACGCTTCGGTGAAGGCGAGATAGCCGAGTCCCTTGGGATGACCCAGGAATGCGCGGTCGGCGGAGCGCCTGTCGTGAGCCTCGAAGTCGGGCGTTGCTTCGGCGACGGTCATGACGACCGTGATGCCGGTTTAATCGCGCAGCGTAAAGCCGACCCGCAACGTCACCTGATAATGGGCGACCCGCCCGTTCTCGATATGCCCGCGCGTCTCCTTGACTTCGAACCAGCGCAATTCGTCGAGGGTGGTGGCGGCGCGGGCGATTCCATGCTCGATCGCTTCCTCGATGCTGTTGGCCGAGCTGCCGACGATTTCGATGATCTTGTAGACATTGTCGGTCATGGTGCGTCCTTCATGGGATGTTGCTCTGTTCGCGGCGGGCCGCTTCGCTTTCCCTCCGGGCCTGCTGGATCATTTGCTGGAGGCAGCCGGTGGCGCCGCCCGGGCCGACCGGCGAGCAGCTCTGGATGCCGGTACGCCCGACCATCTCGATCGACTGCGCCCGCTCCGCCCAGCTTTCGCTCTCGGGAGAGGGCGCCGGCTCGCGCAGATTCTCGGGGATGCGGTAGCGCTCGCCTTCGGGCCGGCGGGCGCAGACGATCACTTCGTTCCCCGTGCTCGGCGGGCAGGGATCGGAGCCGTAGACGATGATCTGGCGGATCGTCTGTTGCTCCCCGGACGACAGATCGGCCGGCGCCTGTGCGGCCGCGGCGGCGGCCAGCATGAAGGGCAGGGCGATGGCACCAGCGGAAGCGGCGAGCTGAGGCATCATGCTTCTCCTGCCGGGAAAAGGCCGGAGGGGGAGCCTTTGTTCCGGGGCCGGGGGCAAATCCCGGGAAAGGAGAAGGGGTGGTCCTCGACAGGCTCAGACCGAACGGGGAGGGAGTGGGATCACTCGCCCCGTTCGCGGGCTTCCTGCTCGATCCGTTCGGATTCCGCGTCGATGCGGCTGAGCCGTTCGCGGCGGGCGTCCTCGACGAGCCGGGTCCAATTGACCTCGTCGCTGCCCGCCCGCTCGGCGCGGGCCTGGCGAACCAGCTGCTGGAAGCATCCGACGCCGCCGCCCGGACCGACCGGGGTGCAGCTGCCGATGCCGGTGCGGCCGACATATTCGAGCGCCTCGGCGCGGTTCACCCAGCTCTGGTTGCGGGGATCGTTGGGATTGCCGCGGAGCGGCTCGGGGATGCGGTAACGGTCGCTCTCGGGCTTGCGCGCGCAGACGGTGATCTCGTCCTCGGTGCTCGCCGGGCAGGGATCGTCGCCGTAGACGACGAGCTGGTTGACCTTCACATCATCCACCGCGGCCGCGGCGACCGGCGCCTCGTCCTTCACGGTGGGCTGGGCGGCCCCGCCCGACGACATCAGAACCGCGGCCGAGGCCAGCAGGATGGTGGCGAAACGCATGGGATCAGATCCTTTTCGACAGGGCAATGGCGGCCCGGCACCCCGCCCGGATGACGGCCGAGAGTATGGGATAGCCGGCCGCCGATTCCGCCCCGGCGGCCAAGGCGGTGTCACGGTGCTCCACTTCCTCGGCCTGGAATTCGGTGATGGTGGCCGCGAGGTCCGGCTCCTCGTCCGCCAGAATGCGCAACTGGTCGCCATAGTGGCGGTCGATCTCGGTCTCCACCGCTGCCGTGCAGGCCATGGCGGCCTGCGGGCTCATGAGGGCGGTAACGACGCCGAGCGCATGTCCGGCGACGTTCCAGACCGGCTGCAGCAGGGTGGGGCGGATGCCGCGATCGACCATCATGCCGTCGAAGATTTCGAGATGGCGCCGTTCCTGGGCCGCCATGCGGGCGATCAGGCGAGAAGCGGGATGACGGTTCCCCAGCACCGCGAGCTGGCCCGCATAGATGCGGGTCGCGCCATATTCGCCCGCCTGGTCGACGCGCAGCATCGAGGGGACGTCGGCGCGCGAGTCGCCGGGCCGCCATTGGGGGGCGGAGCTCTCTACGCCCGCGCCGGGGATCGTCTCGTCAGAAGCCATGTCATCACCATTGCGAACCCGATCGACCAGATTGCGTTCCATCCGGCCATCGAGATCCCGAGGAAGGACCATTGGATATCATCGCAGCGAACGAGCGGCGTCGCCATGATGTCGGCCAATATGTCCTGCGTCGATCCGCTGCCGACCCCGCTCGTGCAGCGGGTGAGGCCTTCCCAAAGGTCGGCTTCCACGCCGGCGTGGAAGACGCCGACCAGGCCGCTGGAGAGAATGCCCAGCATCGCCAGCCAGACGAACGGCCGGCCGTCCGACCGACCTCCGCGGAAGGCGAAGGAAAGGACCGTGAGCCCGAGGGCGGCATAATGGCCCCAGCGCTGCCAGTGGCACATCTGGCAGGGATGGAGCCCGCCGATATATTGCGAGCCCAGCGCGCCCGCCAGCAATGCCGCGGGCACGAGCAGGCCGAGCCAGCGAGCCTTGTCGAGAGGGGTCAACCGCCTGTCCTTCCCATCCGGCGAAGCGCGATCAGCGCGTGCCCGTCTTGTTGGCCGGAGCAGGCGTCGCCGCGGCGGACTGGATCTTGTCGAGCCGGGCGATCGTGTTCACCGCATAATGGAGCTGGAAGTCCTCGATCCCCTGCTTCTCGAGCTCCTCCGCGGTGGCGGTGAAGCGCGGATCGGGCTTGCCGTCGTCCTGGATGACGGAATCGTCCACCTTGAGCTCGTTGATCAGGTGCCGCCTGAGGTCCGCCTCGCGGAACTTGGGACGCGACTTGTAGTCCGGATCGGACAGCTGAGGCACGACGATGTCGGGCGAGACCCCGCCTTCCTGTACCGAGCGGCCCGAGGGCGTGTAATAGCGCGCCGTGGTGAGGCGCAGCGCGGTGCGGGCGGTCAGCGGCAACAGGGTCTGGACGGAGCCCTTGCCGAAGCTGGTTTCACCCATGACCAGCGCGCGATGATGGTCCTGGAGCGCGGCGGCCACGATCTCCGACGCCGAGGCGCTGCCGGAATCGATCAGGACCACGACCGGCAGGCCTTCGGCGAGATCGCCGGGACGGGCGTAATAGCGGTCAATGTCGTTCTTGCCGCGACCGCGCTGGGAAACGATCTCGCCACGATGCAGGAACAGGTCGGACAGGCTCACCGCCTGGTCCAGCAATCCGCCCGGATTGGAGCGCAGATCCAGCACATAGCCGAGCGGCTTGCCGCCCAGCGACTTTTCTATCGCGGTCATCGCGGCCTGCACGGACTCGGTGGTCGTCTTGTTGAACGTATTGACGTTGAGGATGCCGACCCGATCCTTGATCTCCCACTTCACCGCGGGAAGCGCGATGATGGCGCGGGTGATGGACACGTCGAACGGCTTGTCGCGGCCGGGGCGGACGACGGTGAGCTTGATGGTGGTTCCCGGCGGCCCCCGCATCTGGTCCACCGCCTCGTCGAGCGTGCCGCCGTAGATGAGCTGGCCGTTGATGTGGGTGATATAGTCGCCGGCCTTCATCCCCGCCTTTTCGGCCGGGGCGTCCTCGGTGGCGGCGATCACCTTCACCGCCCCGTCTTCCATGGTGACATTGAGTCCCAGGCCGCCATATTCGCCTTCGGTCTGGGTCATGAGATTCTTGAAGCCATCCTCGTCGAGATAGCTGGAATGGGGGTCGAGGCTCGCCAGCATGCCGTCGATCGCGCCGCGCAGCAGGGTCTTGTCGTCGACCTGCTCGACATATTCGGAGCGTACCCGCTCGAACACGTTCATGAACTGGTCGAGTTCCTTGTAGGTGTCCACGTCCACGGCGGCAAAGGACGTGGTGGCGGCGGGGATCAATGCCACCGCGCCGACCAGAGCCAGGGAGCGGAAAAAGGTATTGGCCATTGGAGAATCCTGAAGGTGCCGGTTTTGCCGACTTCTACTTCCTTTTAGACCGCGCGAAAACAACGCAGGCTTAACGGCGGAACCCGTTCGACCGGGCGCCGGAGGGTGGCGCTCTCGACGATCAGCCCGCGCCCTGGCCCATGGGGAGCAGCGGCGCAATGGCGACGGGGCGGCCCTGCCGCCGCAATTCGACGGTCAGCTCGGGATCGCTCGCTCCCGTCCGGCCCAGTACCGCGCCCATCCGGACCTGATCGCCTTCGCGCACGGTCATGGTGGCAAGGCCGGTGATGGTGCTCACCCAGCCCTCGCCATGGTCGATGATGACGATATTGCCGTAGCTGCGGAAACGGCCCGCGTAGAGGATGCGGCCGGCGGCGGGCGCGATCACGTCGGCATGGGGCGCGGTGGCGAGGGTCAGGCCGCGGGCGTGGACGCCGGCGTCGGACAGCTCACCCATGCCGGTGACCACCTGCCCCTCGACGGGGAGGCGATAGAGGCGCCGGGGGCGGGGCGCCGCGGCATTCCCGTCCGGGCGGGCAATCGGCCCCGGCAGCGCCGCAAGCTCGCGCCGAAGCCGCTCGCGATACTGGCGGCTGCCCATCTCGGCCGTGAGCTCGCGCGCTTCCTCGCTGAGCGCCAGCGCCCGGTCGGACTCGAACATCGCCGATTCCGCCAGGCTTTCGGACCGTTGCAGCTGCTCCGCCTCGAGCCGCGCCAGCGCGATGCGGCGGCGCTTCAGTTCCTCGCGGCTTTCGACGAGCGCCGCGACCGCGCTTTCGGCCTGCTGCCCGAGCCTCTTGCCCTGCTCCACCTCCTCGCGCAGCGCCGCGGTGCGGGCCCGTATCACCGGCAGCGTCGAGGCCAGCAGCGCGCGCACATGGACGAGGTCGTCGAGCGATCCGGGCTGGGCGATCGCCATCGCCGGCGGACGGCGCGCCAGGGTCTGCAGCGCGGCGGCGAGGCGCACCACCGGTTGCTGCCGTTCGGCCAGCCGCGCCCGTTGCTCGGCCCGTATCCGCTCGACGAAGCGAACCCGGGTCTCGGCCGCGGTGATGTCGGCCTCGGAGGCTTCGATGCGGGCGGCAAGCGCTGCGGCCTCGGCCCGGGCGCGAGCCGCTTCGCTGGTCGCGGCGGCGGCCTCGCGCTCGAGCTGGCGCGAGCGAAGCATGGCTTCCTCCGCCTCGCGCTTGGCGGTGGCCAGCGCCCTGGCCTCGTCCCCGCCGCGGGTCTGGGCGAACGCGAGGCCCCCGGCGGCGACCGCCGCAACGGCAAGGAGCGACAGGAGGATGCGGCGCATCATGTCATCAGCCTGCGCGATGATAGGGATGGTTCGCAAGGATGCTGGTGGCGCGCCACAATTGCTCGGCCAGCATCGAGCGCACCAGCAGGTGCGGCCAGGTCGCCTTGCCGAAGGCGAGCAGCAGGTCGGCCTGGGCGCGCGTGGCATCGTCGAAGCCGTCGGCAGCACCGATCAGGAAGCGTGCCTCGTGCACGCCGTCGTCCCGCCATCGTTCCAGCCGGCGGGCGAAATCCTCCGAGTCGAGCGACTGGCCCTTCTCGTCCAGGAGCACGGTCACGCTGCGATCGGGAAGCGGCGGGATGCGGCCGCCCCTGTCGGGCATTTCGGTGACGCGCGTCGCCCAGGAGACGCGCCTGAGATAGCGGGCGACGAGATCGGCTTCAGGCCCCCTGCCGATCCTGCCGCGTGCCACGATGTGCAGCAGCACGCTCAGGACCTCCGGTCCGGCGACAGCATGGCCGGCGGGCCGTCAGGCGCTGGCCTGGGCGGCGTCCGCGGGCGTGTCGCCCTCGAAACCCCACATCCGCTCCAGATTGTAGAAGGAGCGAACTTCGGGGCGGAACAGGTGAACGATCACGTCCTGCGCATCGATGAGCACCCAGTCGGCGGTGGGAAGGCCTTCGACCCTTACGGTGCGGCCCTGTTCCTGCTTGATCCGCTCGACCAGCTTCTGGGCCATCGAGGCGACCTGGCGGCTCGAACGGCCGCTGGCGATGACCATGTGGTCGGCGATGTTGGATTTGCCGGTGAGGGGGATGGAAACGATGTCCACCGCCTGGTCATCGTCCAGGGACCGGAGCACGAGCTGATGCAGGGCTTCGATCCGTTCGAACTCTCCGTTGCTACGCGGAGCGGGTGAGGTTGCGGGCAAAATGCCTCCTTATTCCAACGGCCGCCGCGTCACGCCGTCGCGGAGGGCCTTCATAGTGAATGCGAGATGCGGCGCATTGTACCAGCATGGATCGGCGGCGCGTAAAGCGGTGGCGGATGTCGGATCGGGCGGCGATCTCAGCAGCACGAGTGCCGGCAGTCTCCACTTCGTCCAGTGCCGAGCCTGGCCTGCGGGCCGGACGTAGCGCCGCAGCCAACCCATAGCGCGCGCCGCATGGGCCCTTCCATCATAACCGGGCCGGCCGATCACCGCAATCGGAACGAGGGCAGCGATCCTCCGCCAGTCGCGCCACCGATGGAACTGGACGAGATTGTCGGCGCCCATCAGCCAGACGAAGCGCGTGTGGGGATAGCGGCGCCTCAGGGCCTGGATGGTCTCCACGGTATAGGTGGTCCCCAATTCCCGCTCGATCGCGCTGACCCGGATCGGCAGTCCGCGGGCCGCCCGGAGTGCGGACCGGAAGCGTGGGCCGAGCGGCGCCATGCCGGCGGCTTCCTTCAGCGGATTCCCGGGGGAGACGAGCCACCAGATTTCGTCGAGATCGAGGGCCTGCGCCGCGAAGCGGCTGATCCGGCGGTGACCCCGATGGGCAGGATTGAAGGAGCCGCCGAGCAGGCCGACGCGAGTCATTGGCGACCGTCCGTCCCACTGCTGCTGCAGGCGCCGATCGTGCGGATGCCGGCCGGCGCCGGCTCGCAATCGCGGAGGCTCAGGTCAGGCCCCCTGCGGAGCCGGGCCGCCTATGCCGCCGCGCGGCTTGCGCGTGGTCGGGATCGACGAGCCGGTGACTGGAAGGACCGGACGCTTGGCCTGCGGATCTTCGCGACCGATATCCTCGCCCCGGATCGCGCGCTTCGCTTCCTCGCCGTTCAGCGTCTCATATTCGAGCAAGGCGCCGGCGAGCCGGTGGAGTTCGTCGAGATTCTCGGTCAGGACCGTGCGCGCGGTGCCCTCGGCCTCCTCGATCAGGCGGCGGACCTCCTGGTCGATCAGCTGGGCGGTTTCCTCCGACACATTCTGGTTGCGCGCGACGCTGTGGCCGAGGAAGACTTCCTCCTGATTGTCGCGATAGCGCAGCCAGCCGAGCTTCTCGCTCATCCCATATTCCATCACCATCGCGCGGGCCATGTCGGTGGCCTGCTGGATGTCGTTGGACGCGCCGGTGTTGAGATGGTCCTCGCCGTAGATGAGCTGCTCGGCGATGCGGCCGCCGAAGCAGAGCGCGAGACGCGCCTTCATCTGCTTCATCGACATCGAATAGCGGTCGCGCTCCGGCAGGTTCCAGGTGACTCCAAGTGCGCGGCCGCGCGGTATGATCGTCACCTTGTGCAGCGGATCGCAGCCGGGGACGTGCAGCGAGACGAGGGCGTGGCCGGCCTCGTGATAGGCGGTCGCCTTCTTCTCGTCCTCGGTCATGACCATGGACTTGCGCTCGGCGCCCATCATGACCTTGTCCTTGGCCTCCTCGAACTCCTGCATCGCGACCAGCCGCTTGCCCTTGCGGGCGGCGAGCAGCGCCGCCTCGTTCACGAGGTTGGCGAGGTCGGCGCCTGAGAAGCCGGGCGTGCCGCGGGCGATGGTGCGCGCGTCGACGTCGGGCGCCAGCGGCACCTTCTTCATGTGTACCGCGAGGATCTTCTCGCGGCCCTCGATGTCGGGACGCGGCACGACCACCTGCCGGTCGAAGCGGCCGGGGCGCAGCAGCGCCGGGTCGAGCACGTCGGGCCGGTTGGTGGCGGCGATGATGATGATGCCTTCATTGGCCTCGAAGCCGTCCATCTCGACGAGCAGCTGGTTCAGCGTCTGCTCGCGCTCGTCATTGCCGTTGCCGAGGCCGGCGCCGCGATGGCGGCCGACCGCATCGATCTCGTCGATGAAGACGATGCAGGGGGCGTTCTTCTTGGCCTGATCGAACATGTCGCGGACGCGGGATGCGCCGACGCCGACGAACATCTCGACGAAGTCCGAACCGGAAATGGTGAAGAAGGGCACGTTCGCCTCGCCGGCGATGGCGCGTGCGAGCAGGGTCTTGCCTGTGCCGGGGGAGCCGACCAGCAGCGCACCCTTCGGGATCTTGCCGCCGAGGCGGGCGAACTTGGTCGGATCCTTGAGGAAATCGACGATTTCCTGCAGCTCCTCGCGCGCCTCGTCGATGCCGGCCACGTCGTCGAAGGTGACGCGGCCATGCTTCTCGGTCAGCAATTTGGCCTTGGACTTGCCGAAGCCCATGGCGCCGGAGCCGGCATTCTTCTGCATCTGGCGCATCACGAAGAAGGCGATGCCGAGGATCAGCAGGAAGGGCAGCGACTGGTAGAGGAGGATCAGCCACACGCTGGTCTGCTGTTCGGGCTCGGCGCTGAAGGCGACGCCGCGTTCCTTCAGCCGGTCGACGAGCCGCGTGTCCTGGGGCGCGTAGGTGCGGAAGGTCTCGCCACTGGTCAACTGGCCGCTGACCACGTCCTTGCCGATGACGACCTGCTTGACGCCGCCCTCATCCACCTTGTTGAGGAATTCGGAATAGGCGATGCCGTTGGTTGCAGAGCTGCGGCCGCCCTCGACGAGCTGCACGAAAATGACCAGGGCAAGCAGGATTCCCGCCCAGATAAACAGACTCTTCATCCAGGGGTTGCCCTGGGGCTCCTTGTCCTCGCTCATTCAGCTCCCGCCTTTCGATGGCCCCAAGATAGGCATTCCACGGTCGATGACAATGTAGCGGCGCAATTTGAACGAGGCCTTGACGATCATCCGGGGCGACGTCGCGGCGGGGCGGGCGCGAACGTCCAGATCGCGCCGCCGCGGCAGGCGACTTCGCCCAGCGTGGCCGCCTTGCCGGCTCGGAGCCGTTCGAGCAGGCGTGCGACTTCCTCCCCGCGTGGCGGCGGCATCTCCGGATGGATCGTGCCGAGCGCCGCGAGCACCAGCCGCCGCTGGAGTTCGGCTGGAATTCCGGCGGCGTCGAGGCGGAGCATCGGGCCGTCGCGGGCCAGCCGCTCCCGCGCCAGCATCGCCACCGTCCATTCGAGCGCCGCATCGGCTTCGGCGAGCGCCGCGGCGCTGCGGGCCAGCGGCACCGGGTCCAACCAGGGGGCGCCGGCAAGCCGTTCGCGCAGGCGGGCCCGGTCGAAGCGTGGATCGCGGTTGCTCGGATCGTCCACCGGCTCGATGCCGGCGTCCTCGACAAGCCGGCGCAGATCGTGGCGTCTCCAGCCCAGCAGGGGCCGCACGAGCCTTCCCTGACCGCCGCGGCCGGGGATCGGGCCCAGGGCCCGAATCGCGGCGAGGCCCGAAACCCCCGATCCGCGCAGCAGGCGCATCATCAAGGTCTCGGCCTGGTCGTCGAGGTGATGGGCGGTGGCGAGGGCGGCCAGGGCCCGCGCCTCGATCCAGTCGCCGAGCGCTGCGTAGCGGGCCCGGCGCGCCTTCATCTGCACGCTCGCGCCGTCGCGGGGAACCTCCACGGCGAGGATCGCATGAGGAACGCCAAGGGCCGCGCACAGCTCCGCCACGAAGCGCGCCTCCGCGACGCCTTCCGGCCGCAGGCCGTGGTCGACGGTCGCGGCCTCCACCCTTTCCGGAAAGGCGGCAGCGCCGAGCAGGAGCAGGGCGAGGCTGTCGGGCCCGCCGGAGACGGCGAGGCCGAGCCGATCCGATCCGAGGCCCAGCGCCTCGACGGCGCTCCGGAAGCGGTCGACCGACGGTGGGGAAGGAGGCAGGGGCCGCATCGCGCCATCTTAGAGCCATGCCCGAGCCGGGGGATAGCTTGTCCTTCGCTGCTGCTGTCCGGCGCCGGCCCGCTGTCCGGAAACGAACAGTGGGGCTCCCGACAGGGTTGGTGCTGAATACCGCCAGATGGTGAAATTCACCAAGTCTTCGGGGCCGATCAGGCGTCGAACATCCACTTTACACGGAAAAATCCGGGAAATTCGCGGCGCCGGCGGTTTGGCACGACTGATGCAACGAGGGAGATACAGGCGGGCGTCCCCCTCCTGTTTCAGTTGGAAAGGATTTGCCATGACCAGGATTTCCCAGCGTTTCGGTCTCACCCTCGCTGCCGCTCTCGCCCTTGCCGTCGCCGCTTCTCCGGCGCAGGCCCGAACCGTGAAGCTCGACGCCGGGGCGGGCGAAGGATCGGCCTCCACCCATGCGGTCTCGGATAAGCAGAGGTCCGCCCGCGGCCCCAAATATTGCCTCGTCGACAGTCTGACCGGGTCGCGGCTGCCGGCCAAGGTGTGCAAGACCGAGCAGGAGTGGAAAGCCGACGGCGTCGACATCCGGAATCTGAAGTGATGCCGCGCAGCCCCTGTGGCGCCGGTGCGGCGCCACAGGCTGCGGACTGCAGGCCGCCGGCCGACGGGAGTGCGCTCCCTTCAGCTGGCGGCCGACCCGTTCGAGGGCGTCAGTAGATTTTCGCGTGCGCGTTCCGGAAATGGGAATCGGAGGCACGCTGCTGCAGGTATCGCAGCGCGGAGGCGCGATCCCGTTCGGTGGCGGACTGGCGTCCGTCCTTGCCGTCCTTGAGCGTTATTCCGCTCTCCAGGCCCGCCTGGGTCATGAGCAGCAGCATCTCGGCAAGGCTCTTCACCCCGAGCTTCACCATGATATTGGCGCGATGCGCCTCGACCGTGCGCACGCTGATCCCCAGTTGATAGGCGATCACCTTGTTGGGCAGGCCGCCGAGCAGGGCGAGCGCGATGTCGGTCTCGCGCGAGGTGAGGGTGGAAAGCCGCATCTGGGCCTGGCGGCGCCCTTCCGTCTCCGGAAGCAGCCGTTCAAGCGCGGATTCGGCAAGATCCAGAGCCGTATTCAGCGTGTCGGCATCCAGCGGGCTCTGCAGAAAGTCCCAGGCCCCGTGCTTCATCGCCGCAACGGCGGTGCCGATGTCGTCGCAGGCCCCGACCATGATCAGCGGCCATTCCACCTGACGGCGGCGAAGGTCCGCCAAAGCGGTCAGCCCCCAGGAGGGGGGATCGCCCAGGGCGAGGACGATGCAGCCCGGCCGCAGCAGCGGAAGGCTGGTGAGAAACTCGCCATGGTCGGAGAAGGGCCAGGCCGAACGCCCATGCTCACCGAGGAGTCCGGCCAAGGTCCGCCGATCTTCGGGATTCCCGTCGATGATATAGACGATGCGCCTGTCCACCTTCACGCGCTCCCATCTTCCGAGCGGGCAATACTCCGAGGAAATAGTGATGAACGCCAGGCGCCTAGTCAGCAAGCTGCGGATAATACCGAATTCGCCCGCCGACGCGGGTGCGACGCATCTGTTAACCTTCCACGGACCCGTTGATCGACATCTTCTACCCTTTACTTGTCCCGACTGTCCCCAGGCGGCACATCTACTACGCTCCAGCGAGACGATAGTTCATTCCGGAGCCGTTTCCAATGGGAAGCCCCCGGCCTAGCCGCACTTCGCCTTCTCACGAACCTTTGGGAGCTGCTGCTTGAGCGGCGCGCGGATCGATGCGCCATAGACGTCCTGTAGCTCGTCATAGACGCGGCAGGCTTCCTGCCGCTTGCCGAGTTCCACCAGCGCCTGGCCGAGATAATAGAGGCTGTCCTGGGCGCGATCCCCTTTGGGATCGGCCTGATAGTTGCCGAGCAGGACCTTTGCGGCGGTGGCCGGCTTGCCCCCGTCCAGATAGGCGCGGCCGAGCAGGTTCCGCGCGAAGCTGGCGCGCGGGTGCCTGGGATATTTCTTGACCCAGGCCTCGAGCGCCGCCTGCGCCTCGGTGAACTTGCCGGCGTTCCACAGGCGATAGCCGGCAGTGTAGGCCGCCTCGCCCGGATCCTCCGCCGTTGCATCGGCCGCAGCGGTCTCGGTCGGGGCGGCACCGCCGACCACCGGAGGCGCCTCGACCGCAACGGGCGCGGCGAGCCGGTTCTCCACGTCTGACCGGAAACGGGTCATCGATTCCTCGAGCTGGCGGAGCCGATGGGCATTCTCCTCCGCCTGGCCGGTCAGGCTGCGCACTTGGGCCTCGATCGAATCGAGTCGTGCCGACAGATCGGCGATGGCGCTGCTGGCGGGCACGCCCGCCGGGCCGAGCGGCTGCCGCGGCTGGCCGATCTCCGGCTCGATCGTCATTCCGGCGCCGCCGGGAAACACCTTGCGCTGTACCGCCCGGAGCTCCTTCTCGATGCGTGCGACACGCTGCTCGACCGTTTCGGCGCGCTGGGCGCTGGCCGGAACGGCGATGGCGAACAGGAGGAGGGGGGCGAGAAGAGCTGCGCGCATCATGACCTTCCAAACATCGAATTCCGGCACCTGTCTAGCGACGGCGCCTGTCGCCAGGATGAAGCGTGCCGGATGCTGGTCGCTTCAGGCCGAAGCGATCGGAAGCCTAGTCGACCCGGGATCGGAGCGGAAGTCCGGACCCGGCCGTTTCCGGCGCATCCGCCTTGCCACCTCAACGCGCCGATGTGGGGGCAGGAGGTGCGTCGGGGGACGGCGCCGAGGCCTGGTCCAGGCGGGCGAGCAGGTCCGCCGGCCGCAGACTGACGTTGGAAATCGTCCGTTCCGGCGGACCAAGAGGCGGGATCGCCGTGGGCCCGACGGTGACCTGGAGAGCGTTCGGCCGTCCGGTGATGATCTGCGGGTTGGCGGCGTCGGCGGGGACCTGGAAACGCTCTCCCGGTTGCATGGTCTTTTCGACCAGCCTGCGCCCGCCCGGCTCATAGACCCGGAGCCACACTTCGCTGGTCGCCGTCAGCACGACGGGTCCTTCCGCGGGCTGCTGCTGCTTCACGGCGGCCGGCGCGCCGACGGCCGGGGCGTCGCCAGCCGCTTCCCCGGTGTCGGCCGCGATCTCCGGCTCGGCCGGCACCTCCTCGAGCGCATTGTTGCGCCACATCATATATCCGACCACCAGCAGGATCGCGATGATTGCGGCGACGATCGCGAGCGACCGCGGCGGCACGCGCGCGGCATCGGCCGGCTCGTAATAAGGCGCGACCGGGGCTCTCTGCGCCTGGCCGAGCTGCGCGCGCAGTTCGGACCCGATTTCGGCCGGATTGAGCCCGACGGCGCCCGCATAGGCGCGTGCGAAACCGACGCTGTAGGTCTGTGCCGGCAGGGCATCCCATTCGCCCCGTTCCATATGCTGGAGGTGCCTGATCGGCACGCGCGTCTTGGCCGCGACATCATCGAGGCTCATTCCCTGGGCTTCGCGTGCGGCCTTCAGCCTGCTCCCGATCGGATCGGAGACATTTGCCTCCTGTTCCACCTCTTCCATCAATTGTCCCATCCGAACGCAGGAACCCCGTTTGCCGGGCATGAGACACGCATGCCGCCGCGCTTGTCAACCGGCACCGGGCGGCGTCCCGAAAACAGCTGTGGATACAAGGATATTCGGGATTAGCTCATGGAAACATCATGCGCTTCCGCCCATGCCGTGAGCGCCAACCGCAGGTCCTCGGGAGGGGCGTCGAGCAGCTGGTCCATCATCGGCATCAGCTTCGAGCGGTCGAGCGAACGCACCATCGCCTTGATCGGACCGACCGAGACGGGTGTGATCGACATCCGCTCCAGCCCGAGACCGACCAGCGCCATCGCCTCCAGCGTCCGACCGCCCATCTCTCCACAGACGGCGACCGGAACCTGGTGGCGCCGGCACTCGCGCACGACCCGCCGGACGAAGCGCAGAATCGCCGGGCTGAGCCAGTCGTAGCGTTCGGCCAGCTTCGGGTGCGCGCGGTCGGCGGCGAACAGGAACTGGGTGAGGTCGTTGGTGCCGATCGACAGGAAGTCGATCCTCGGCAGCAGGAGGTCGAGCGTCTCGGCGAGCGAGGGGACTTCGAGCATCGCGCCGTAGCGGACCTGGGACGGAAGCAGGCGCTTGCGCTCCTGGAGCCAGGTCTTCTGTTTCTCGACCAGCTTCTTCGCGGCGTCGAACTCCCAGGGTTCCGAGATCATCGGAAACATGACGTTGAGCTCGCGCCCGGCCGCTGCCTCGAGCAGCGCGCGCGCTTGCGCCTTCATCAGCGCGTCGCGGTCGAGCGCGAGCCGCAGCGCGCGCCAGCCCAGCGCCGGATTCTCCTCCTCTTCGTCGCCCGCGCGAAGATAGGGAAGGGCCTTGTCGCCGCCGATGTCGAGCGTGCGGAAGATGACCGGCTTGTCCCCGGCCGCATCGAGCACCGACCGGTAGAGGCGCTGCTGGCTTTCCCGCCGCGGCAGGGTGGCGGAAACCAGGAACTGGAACTCGGTGCGGAACAGGCCGATCCCGTCGGCGCCGGTCACGTCGATCGCCGCCACGTCGTCGCGAAGCCCGGCATTCACCATCACCTGGATCCGTGCACCGTCCCGGGTGACCGCCGGCAGGTCGCGCATCGAAGCGAATTCCGCGCGCCGTTTCTGGGTGGTGAGCAGCTTCGCCTCGAAGGCTTCCTCGATCGCCGCGGTCGGGCGAACGAAGGCGACCGAGTCGCTGGTGTCGAGGAGCACGGGATCGCCTTCGCCGATCAGCTGCCGCAGGTTGCGCACCCGTCCGAGCATCGGCACCCCCATCGCCCGGGCGACGATGGTGACATGGGCGGTGAGCGACCCTTCCTCGAGGATGACGCCCTTCAGGCGCCTGCGGTCATATTCGAGCAGCTCGGCCGGGCCCAGGTTGCGGGCAATGAGGATGCTGTCCCCCTGGAGGCCCAGCTGCGCCGCGGTGCCGAGGCGGCCGGAGACGATCCGCAGCAGCCGGTTGGCGAGATCGTCGAGGTCGTGCATGCGTTCCTGCAGCAGCGGATCGTCGATCTCGCGCATGCGCATGCGGGTGCGCTGCTGCACCCGCTCGATCGCAGCCTCCGCGGTCAGGCCGCTGTCGATGGCCTCGTTGATGCGGCGGGACCAGCCTTCGTCATAGGCGAACATCTTGTAGGTCTCGAGGATCTCCTGATGCTCGCCCCCGGTGCCGAACTCGGCCTGGTTCGCCATCTGGTCGATCTGCTCGCGCATCTTGCGGAATGCCGAATAGACGCGCTGGCGCTCCACCTCGATGTCTTCGGCGACCGTATGCTCGATCAGGATCCGGGGCTGGTGGTAGACCGCGGTGCCGCACGCCATGCCGGCGACCAGCCGCAGGCCGGTCACACGGATGGACCCCTCGCGGCTGAGTGCCGCCGAGGCGCCGGACCTGTCGACGAGGCCGGCACCGGCGATGAGCTCCGACAGCACCATGGCGACGGTCTGCAGCGCCTCGATCTCGACATCGTCATAGGCGCGCGGCTCCGCATGCTGGACGCTGAGCACGCCGATCGCGCTTTCGTTGCGCACGATCGGAACGCCCGCGAAGCTGTGGAACGTCTCCTCGCCCGTTTCCGGCCGATAGGCGAATTCGGGATGCCGGGACGCCTCATCGAGGTTGAGCACCGCGACCTGCTTGGCGATCGTGCCGACAAGGCCTTCGCCGAGCGCGAGCTTGGTGACGTGCACGGCGCTCTGGTTGAGGCCGACGGTGGCGAACAGCTCGAGCACGCCGTCGCGCAGGAGGTAGATGGAACAGACCTCGCTCTTCATCGCGTCGGCGATGATCTTCACCACGCGGTTGAGCTTGGCCTGCGGGGCGGCGCGCGAGGCCATCACCTCGTGCAATCCGGTCAGGATCTCTCGTGCCGAAGTGGCTGCGCTGGTGGGCATGTTCGAGCCGCTATCAGAAAGGAGGCAAGGTTCCAACGATTACGGCGCGCCGGGCGCAGGGTTTCCCGCGATGGAGCGACCGGCAGCCGGCTTCTAGCCCTGTCGCCGCTCCAGCGCCGCGGCAGCTTCGTCGACGAGTTCGCGGATGATATCGGCGACCGACTGTTCGGACTTCACCATCCCCACCGACTGGCCGGCCATGACGGAGCCGGTCTCGATGTCGCCCTCGATCACCGCGCGGCGCAGGGCGCCCGCCCAGTAACGCTCGATCTGGAGCTGGGCCTCGGCCATTTCGACCCTGCCTTCGTCGAGAAGCTGGGCGACCTCCCGCTGCTTGGCGGCGAAGGCCTCCATCTCCCTGTTCCGGAGCGCGCGCACGGGAATGACCGGCAGCCGCGGATCGATCTGGACGCTGGGAATGGCGTCGCGGGCGGAGGCGCGCAGGAAGGCCTTCTTGAAATTGGGATGGGCGATGCATTCGTGGGCGCAGACGAACCGGGTGCCGAGCTGCACGCCGGCCGCGCCCATTTCGAGATAGCCGGCGATCGCCCCGCCGCGGCCGATGCCGCCCGCGACGAAGATCGGGATGTCGGCGGCGATCTCGGGAAGGATCTCCTGGGCGAGGACCGAGGTGGAGACGGGGCCGATATGGCCGCCCGCTTCCATGCCTTCGATCACCAGCGCGTCGACCCCGGAGCGCATCAGCTTCTTCGCCAGCGCGAGGGCCGGGGCGAAACAGACCACCCTGGCGCCCGTCGCCTTGATCCGGTCGACCGCCCCGGGAGGCGGCAGCCCTCCGGCCAGCACGACATGGCCGACCTCATGGCGCCCGCAGACGTCGATCAGCGCCATCAGGTCGGGATGCATGGTGATGAGATTGACCCCGAACGGCCGTTCGGTGCGCCTTGCAGTCTCGGCGATCTCGGTGTCGAGAAGCTCGGGCGTCATCGCCCCGCAGGCGATCACGCCGAAGCCGCCGGCCTCCGAGATGGCGGAAACCAGGTGGCGCTCCGAAATCCAGCTCATCGCGCCGCCCATGATCGCGACCTCGCAGCCGAGGAAATCGGCACCGCGCTTCATCAGGCGTCGGAGGCGGTCGTGCCCGACTCCGGCTCCGGGCGCTTCGGCCGTCGGGGCGGCGGCCGCGCTCATTCGGCCGCGGCCCCCTCCTCGGCGTCGAGCCCGTAGGCGGTGTGGAGGACCCGCACCGCCAGTTCGGTATATTCCTCGTCGACCAGCACCGTCACCTTGATCTCGGAAGTGGTGATGGCGAGGATGTTGATCCCGCGATCGGCCAGCGCCTTGAACATCGTTGCGGCGACGCCGGGGTTCGTGCGCATCCCCACGCCGACCACGCTCACCTTGCAGACGTTGGTGTTGGCGACGATGTCCTCGAAGCCGATCTTCTCTTTAAGCTTGCCGAGCACGTCGGTGGTATGTGCGAGCGAGGGCTTGGGGACCGTGAAGGTCAGGTCGGCCTTCTCGCCCACTCGCGGCGTCGACTGCACGATCATGTCGACGTTGATGTTCGCCTCGGCGAGCGGGCCGAAGATCGCGGCGACGGTGCCCGGCCGGTCCGGCAGCGCCGTCAGCGTGATCCGCGCCTCGTTCTTGTCATAGGCGACTCCGGTGATGAGCTGGCGTTCCATCTTGCTTTCCTCGATTGCCTCGTCGCCGACCACCATCGTTCCGGGACGGTCGTCGAACGACGACAGGACTTGAACCGGCATGTTCTCGCGCATCGCAAGCCCGACGGAGCGGGTCTGGAGCACCTTGGCCCCGACGCTGGCGAGTTCGAGCATCTCCTCATAGGTGACGATCGGCAGCTTGCGCGCACGCGGGACGATGCGTGGATCGGTCGTATAGACGCCGTCGACGTCGGTGTAGATGTCGCAGCGGTCGGCCTTGATCGCCGCGGCGATGGCGACGGCGGAGGTGTCCGATCCGCCGCGGCCGAGCGTGGTGACATGGCCTTCCTCGGTCACGCCCTGGAAGCCCGGGATGACGGCGACGCCGCCGCTCGCGAAGACCTTGTCGAGGACGGCGGCATCGATGCCGTCGATCAGCGCCGCCGCATGGGCGGTGGATGTGCGGATGGGCACCTGCCAGCCCATGTAGCTGCGCGCGTTGACGCCCATGCCCTGGAGGGTGATGGCGAGCAGGCCGCTGGTCACCTGTTCGCCGGACGCGACCACCACGTCATATTCGCGACGGTCGTAGAGGGAGGAGGCTTCGCGGCAGAGCTGGACGAGGCGATCGGTCTCCCCGGCCATCGCCGAGACGACGACCGCGACCTGGTTGCCGCGATCCACCTCGCGCTTCACCAGATTGGCGACATGACGGATACGCTCGATGCCCGCCATCGAGGTGCCGCCGAATTTCATCACGATGCGGGCCATGGAACTCCGCCGAGGGTCTGGTTGCTGAAACGTGTGGGATACCGGGCCCGGCCCTGTCACATGCCCCACGCGGCAGGTCTGGACCCTGTAAGTGCGGTCCTGATAGGGAGGTCATATGGCACATGCAAGCGAGCCGGCGGGCACGATCGATCCGCGCGAGGCGGAACATTTCGGCCGGATGGCGGCCGACTGGTGGGATCCGAAGGGATCGTCGGCGGTGCTCCACCAGATGAACCCGGTGCGCCTGCGCTACATCCGCGAACGGATCGACCAGCATTGGAGCGGCGACGAGCATGACCGGCGTCCGCTCGCCGGCAAGAGGGCCGCCGATGTCGGTTGCGGCGCCGGCCTCCTCGCCGAACCCCTGTGCCGGCTGGGGGGCGCGGTCACTGCGATCGACGCGGCGCCGGAGAATATCCAGGCGGCGCGCATCCATGCCGAAGGGCAGGGGCTGGAGATCGACTATCGCGTCGGCGGCGTCGAGATGCTGGACGGACGCTATCACCTCATCACGACGCTCGAGGTGCTCGAGCATGTACGCGACCCCAGGACCTTCATCGGGCATCTCGCCGAGCGGCTGGAACCGGGCGGAATGCTGATCCTGTCGACGCCGAACCGCACCTCGCTGTCGCGATTGCTGCTCATCCTGCTCGGCGAGGGGCTGGGACGCATCCCCAGGGGCACCCACGACTGGCAGAAATTTCTCACGCCCGAGGAAACCTGCGCCTTGCTCACCGACGTCGGACTCCACGTCCACGACGTCACCGGCCTTTCCTACAGCCCGACGCATGGATTCCGGCTGTCGGACAACAAGAGCCTCGACTATTTCGTGACGGCGACGCGCGCCTGAGCTCCGGCGCGGGCCGGGAACCGGCACGCCTCGGCGGAACAGGGCCTAGTCGAGCATGGAGGCCGGGACCTTGCCGCCATTCGCCTGCAGCTCACGCATGACCCGGCCGTGCAGCCAGATGTTCATCTCCGCGCTGCCGTCGAGCGCACCGGCATAGCCGAGTTCCTGGGCCAGTTCCCTGCGCTCGGCGAGGCTCGATTCCATGCCGAGCAGCTTCATCAGGTCGACGATCGACGTGCGCCAGTTCAGCTTCTGGCCGGACCGGCTTTCGAGATCGATGAGGATGGCCTCGACATCCACCTCCGAAATCGCCTGCGGCTGCGGCTGGGGAGCGGGAGCCGCGGCTGCCGTCGCGCCGCCGATTGCCGGCTTGTCCTGGGCGGCGGGCGCGGCCTCCGCCTTCCTGCCGAAGATCGCGTCCTTGATCTTGCCGAAGATGCTCATGGGGGTTTCTCCGCATTGCCCCCCGGCGAGTCGCAGTGTGAACTTCCGGTTCCGAGTCGGCAAGGGCCGGGCTGCGCATCCTCCTGTCCCCCGCCGCAACCGAAAGGACCCCGACCATGGATATTGCGGGAATGCTGCAGCAGACGGGGGCGCTCGATTCGATCGCCCGGCAACTCGGCATCGATGCCGGCGCGGCCCAAGCCGGCGCGGGCGCGCTGATGCCGGCCATAGCGGGCGGCTTCAAGAAGCAGGCCCAGGCGGGGTCCGGAGGGCTCGGGGACCTTGCCGGCATGCTGGGCGGGCTCGGCGGCGGCGCGCTGCTCGACGAGGTGACCGCGAGCGGCCCGACGCCGAGCGAGCCGGGCAACCGGATACTGGGCCAGATCTTCGGATCGAAGGACGTGAGCCGCACCGTGGCCAGCCAGGCCGCACAGACGAGCGGCGTCGACCCGTCGATCCTCAAGAAGATGCTGCCGCTGCTGGCGATGGCCGCTGCCGGCTACATGACCCGGCAGGGCGGCGGCGCCCAGCAGGTGGAAGGCGGCGGGCTGGGTGGGCTGGTCGGCCAGGTGCTCGGCGGCCTCGGGAGCGGGCAGGGCGGCGCGTCGGCTGCGGGCATCGGCGGGCTGGCCTCGATGCTGGATCTCGACGGCGACGGCAATCCGCTGGACGACATTCTCGGCATGGCCGGCAAGACAGGCTGAACCCCGGCGCCTCTGCGGCGCGCGTGCCGCAGCGCGACCGCCATCACGCGGCGCGCTTCGAGGAATGGGAATGAGGAAGATCAATGCGCTCCGCCGCCCGGCGGTGCATCCGATCTTATGGTCAGGATCGGAGAACGATCATGCGATATATCTATGCCGGACTTGCTGCCGCGGCGCTCGCCGCCGGTGGAACGGGCGCGCTTGCCCATGGACATGAGGTTGCCCGCTTCACCGGCCCCGCGTCGGGGCACCATATCGTGGTCAAATCGGACGGTGCGCAATCGTGCATCACCGGGGTGGACCCGGCCAGCGGAAAGAGGTTCGACCTTCATGTGACGGCCCGCGGCATGGTCGTCGGCACCTACGGCGGTGCCGACGTCCGGTTCCGGGCAAACCCGGCCTCGGTCGCGGCGATCCGCGCGCTGGCCGCGAGGTCCGACCGAAGCTGAGCGAAGCCGCCCGCGCGCGCTGCGGGCCGGCGGTCCTAGAAGAAGTCGACCTTGTCGTAATGGGCGGGCGGCGTGATCACCTCCATCCGCTCACCCAGGAAGGGGCGGAAGCTCGGGCGCGACTTCATCACGGCATACCAGTCGACGGTCTGCTTGTGGCCGCGCCAGTCGAGTCCGCCCAGATAGTCGGCCACCGACAGGTGCGCCGCGGCGGTGAGATCGGCGAGGCTCAGCACCGGGCCGGCGAGCCAGCGGCGGTGGTCGAGCAGATAATCGATATAGTCGAGGTGGTTGTTGGCCACCTTCATCGCATCGCGCAGGATTCTGGTGTCGGGCGGATCGCGGCTCACCAGCCGCTTGCGCATCCGCTCGTTCATCAGCGGCTGGACGACGTCGCCGTAGAGCCGATCGTCGAACCAGGCCACCAGCCGGCGCACCTCCGCGCGGTTGAGCGCCGTGCCCGGGATCATCGGCGACTTTTCGATCGTCTCCTCGAAATATTCGCAGATGGTGTTGGAATCGATCAGGACGGTGCCCTTGCTGTCCTCGACGAGGACCGGGGTCTGGCCGGCGGGGTTCATGTCGATGAACTCGTCCCGCCGTTCCCACGGGGATTCGCGCACCAGTTCATGGGCGATGCCCTTTTCGCCGAGCATCAGCCGGACCTTGCGGGAAAAGGGGCACAGGGGAAATTGATACAGCTGCCACATCGCGGGTGCGACTATTAGCGCGGTGGTGCGCCGCGTCCACAGCCATCCGGCAGATGAAAGATCCTATCCGGCGATCAATGGGCGTCGGGATCCAGGCTTTCGCCCATTGCCCCGTCCATCCTTCGCTCCAGATCCTCCAGCCTATCGCGAAGCACCGGCGCAAGCCGCGCCATCTGCGCGATCATGACGCTCATGCCTTCGGCGACTGCGTCCAGGGACTGGTGCGCGCGTTCCTCGAAATGGGGATCGTCGCGGCGGAGCATGTCGCGCAGCGTGTCGCCGCGCCGGACGTCCGGATCCCCCGGGTCGATCGCCTGCGCGAGCGGCCCGATGCGCAGGCCGAGCAGCGCATCCATCATCCGTTCCATCGCGATCGCGCCCCGTTCGACCGCCTCGGGCGAGGGGAGGGCCTCTTCGATCGCTTCGGGTGGCGGGGCGGCAGCCGCCGCAGCGGGCATCGCAAGCAGGGCGAGGAGAATCAGGGCCGGAGCGCGCATCGCACCTCTCCTTGCATCGTCGCCGGCCGAGCGCCGGGGCGGATCACAACCCCGAAACAGTGCCGGAAACGACCCGAATATTCAACCGGATGGGCCGGCGCAGGTGCGCCGCCAGCGCTTATTGCAGCCCCAGCCAGAGCAGGGCGGCCGCGCCGGCGACGATGCGGTACCAGGCGAAGGGCGCGAAGCCGTGGCGCGACACGAAGTGGACGAAGGCCTTCACCACGATGATCGCGACCACGAAGGAGACGAGGAAGCCGACCGCGATTTCGGCGAAGCTGGCGCCGACGCCCTGCAGGATGTCGTCGCTGTTCTTGACGAGTTCGAGCGTGCTCGCCCCGACCATGGTGGGGATCGCCAGGAAGAAGCTGAATTCAGCGGCGGTGCGCCGCTCGACCCCCAGCGACAGCGCGCCGAGGATGGTGGCCCCAGACCGGCTGACCCCCGGGATCATCGACAGGCACTGGATGAAGCCGATGCCGATCACGCGCGACAGGGGGATTTCCGCGACCCCGGTGATGTCCTGCTGTTTCACCAGCCGCTCGATCACCAGTATCGCGATGCCGCCGACGATCAGCGCCCAGGCGACGGTGACCGCCGATTCGAGCATCGCTTCGATCTGGTCGAGCAGGATGAGGCCAATGACGGCCGAAGGCAGGAAGGCGACGAGGATGTTGCGCACGAAGCGCAGCGCGGTGGGATCGAGCCGGAGCAGCCCCAGCAGCACCGTCCAGAAGGTCCGCCAGTAGAGCACGACCACGGCGAGGATCGCGCCGAGCTGGATGACGACGTTGAACACCTTCCAATGCTCGGCATCATGGCCGAGCAGGGCGCTCGCCAGAATCAGGTGGCCGGTCGAGGAGACCGGGATGAATTCGGTGACGCCCTCGACGATGCCGAGGATGAGGACGGTGAGAAGGTCCATGTCTGCGGCTTCGCCTTCCGAGACTGGCGGGAATCAGTAGGGGGACTTGGCGGCAAAGCGCCCGTGACGGCGGTAGCTGGTCAGCCACCCCTCCGAAACCGCGGCGAGCGGCGTTGGCATGATTCCGAAAGCCTCCAGCCCGTCGGCCCCGTCTCCGACCCTGTTGTCGGACTGCAGCATGAGCCACTGGTCCCAGGTGAGGGGCGCGCCCGGAAGCCAGCCGAACAGGCCGGCCATTGCGCCGGCGATCCCGTCCGGAACGTCGACGAGGATCCGCTCGCGCCCCGTGGTCCGGCAGATCCATTCCATCAGCTCGCGCATGGTGAGCACCTGCGGCCCGCCCAGCTCATAGGTCCTGGCGGAATGGGTGCGCGAATCGAGCGCCGCCGCCGTCACCGCGCGGGCGACGTCGCCGCAATAGACCGGCTGCAGCTTCACCGTCGGGCGAATCACCGGCAGGACCGGCGTCATTCGGGCCAGCCCGGCGAAACGATTGACGAAATTGTCCTCCCGCCCGAACAGGATCGACGGGCGCAGGATGGTGGCGCCGGGGAAGGCGGCGCGGACGGCTTCCTCGCCCTCGCCCTTGGTCCGTCCATAGTCCGATTTGGACAGCGGATCGGCCCCGATCGCCGAGACGTGGACCAGCGAGGAAACACCGGCTTCGGCGCAGGCTTCCGCGATGTTGCGGGCGCCGTCGACATGGACACGCTGCATCTTGCCGCCGAACACGCCGACCAGGTTCACCACCGCATCGCTGCCGCGGACGGCGGCCGCCACCCGATCGCGATCGGTGATGTCGACGGCCGCGAACTGGGCCTGGCCGACCGCGCCGAGCGGCTTGAGGAAATAGGCGCGTCGGGGATCGCGCTGCGCAACCCGCACCCGCGTCGTCCTGCCGCTGCCGAAGATATGCTGAGCGACATAGCGGCCGAGGAAGCCGCCGCCGCCGAACAAGGTGACCAGCCGGTCGTCCATCCCATTTCCCTTGAAAACACGTGGGGAAGTCGCGCCCCCATTGCCCGCTCGCATGTTCGTTGACAAGCGCTCGCGCCGCCCCTAGGTGCGCCGCCTACCCACTACCTGCAATGTGCCCAGGTGGCGGAATTGGTAGACGCACCAGCTTCAGGTGCTGGCGCTCGCAAGGGCGTGGAGGTTCGAGTCCTCTCCTGGGCACCATTTGTTCTTCTCAGAACATCCCAAAAAGTGTAGAAAACCGCAGAAATCCAAGGAATTTGGCCCTTGGATCGTCTCGGAACGTGTCAGGAACATCCAGACATTCCGAGAACATTTGCGGGCCTTTCGTGGGTTTCGGCGAAAACCACATTGAGGAAAGGCCCACACGTGTCCTTGACCGACAACCAGCTCAGGGCGCTCAAGCCGAAGGACAAGCCGTACAAGGTCGCGGACGAGCGCGGCCTGTATGTCGAGGTCACGCCGAAAGGCGGCAAGCTATGGCGCTTTCGCTATCGAATCGGAAAGATCGAGAAGAAGCTCTCGATCGGCACCTATCCCGACATCAGCCTCAAGCAGGCGCGGCATGCCGCCCTCGAGGCGCGCATGGCGGTTGCGAAGGGCGGCGACCCGGCGCTCGAGAAGCGAAAGCAGAAGATCAGGGCCGAGTTCATCGCGGGCAACACCTTCGAGGAGGTGGCGAAGGAGTACATCGAGCAGATGATGGTGCAGAACGGCAGGGCCGATGCGACCGTCGTCAAGGCCAACTACTTCCTTGCCCAGCTGACGAAGGCGATCGGAAAGCGCCCGATCGAGCAGATCGAACCGTTCGAGGTGCTCGCCCCGCTCAAGCGCCTCGAAGCCAAGGGCAAGCACGAGACGGCGAAGAAATGCCGCTCGTTCGCCAGCCGCGTGTTCCGCTTCGGCGTCGCAACCACGCGTTGCACGTCGGATCCGACCAGTCTGCTCAAGGGCGCGCTCGTCGCCCCGAGGCCCAAGCACTATGCCGCGATCCTCGATCCTGAGGAATTGGGCGGGCTGCTCCGGGCGATCGATGGTTACACCGGCTATCCGATCACGAAGTATGCGCTCCTCATCGCGCCGCACGTCTTCGTGCGCCCTGGCGAGCTGCGCCACGCCGAGTGGAACGAATTCGACCTCGACGAGGGCGTCTGGAAAATCCCCGAGGGCAAGATGAAGGCCCGGCGTGCGCATGCCGTGCCGTTGTCGCGCCAGGTGGTCGCCTACCTGAAGGAGCTGGGAGAGATGCTTGGGTCCGAGGGCTACGTGTTCCCTTCGGCGCGCTCGTCATCCCGCCCGATGAGCGAGAACACCCTCAACGCCGCGTTCCGCCGCATGGGCTATTCGAAGGAGGAGGTCACCGCTCACGGGCTGCGTGCGACGGCCTCGACCATGCTCAACGAAAGCGGGCTATGGAGCGCCGATGCCATCGAGCGCGGACTTGCCCACAACGACGGCAACGCGATCCGCGGCATCTACCATCGCGGCAAGCACTGGGAGGAGCGCGTCCGCATGGCCCAGTGGTGGAGCGATCATCTCGACGAGCTGCGGGCTGGTAAGATGGTCAAGCGACGGCTGCGTGTCGTTTGATCCGTCAGGCTTAGGAGTACTAATGCTAGCGATGTGAGCGAATGGTAACATTCTGCAAATGTGATCGAACACTCTCCTTTTATGATTGCGATCGAACGGTAACATGCATATAAAGTGAGCGTTCGGTAACAGGAGGCCACTCGTGCACGTCCGCACGGCAAAAGAGATCGGCACGTTCATTCGTGACCAGCGCAAGCGGCAAAAGCTGGATCAGGCAACATTGGCATCGCTCATCGGAGTCAATCGCCGATGGGTCATGGAGGTCGAGCGCGGCAAGCCGCGAGCCGAAATCGGTCTCGTCCTGAAAGCCTTGGCTGCGCTAGGCCTAAGCCTGTCCGTCCATCGGGACGACATATCCGGTTCGAGCGCAAATGCGCTCGATACCGTCGATATCGATGCGATCGTGCGCAAGGCCAAGGAGCCGGCGACGTGAGCAAGGAACTCTTCGTCCTGCTTTCCAATCGAGTGGTCGGGCGGGTGATCCAGGAGGACCGAGGCAAACTGTCGTTCACCTACGACGAAGCCTGGCGCGATATCCGCGGCTCATACCCGCTGTCGCTTTCCATGCCGCTCGCGGCGCTGGAGCACCGCCACAACGAGATCAGCGCCTATATCTGGGGACTGCTCCCCGACAACGAGCGCGTCCTCGATCGATGGGCCAAGAAATTCCAGGTGTCCGCGCGCAACCCGTTCGCGCTGATCGCCAACGTGGGCGAAGATTGTGCAGGCGCCGTGCAATTCGTTCGTCCCGAGCGTCTCGACGCCGTTATCGACAGCGAAGGCGGCGATATCGCCTGGCTCGAAGAAGCGGAAATCGCAGCCCGCATCCGGCAGCTCCGCGAGGACCAATCAGCCTGGCGCCTGCCAGCCGACACCGGACAGTTCAGCTTGGCCGGCGCCCAGCCGAAAACGGCGCTTCTCCTTCAGAATGGTCAATGGGGCGTACCGTCCGGGCGCACTCCGACGACCCATATCCTGAAGCCGCCGAGCGCCGATTTCGACGGGCATGCGGAGAACGAGCATTTCTGCTTGGCGGTTGCACGCGCACTCGGCCTCCCCGTGGCAACCTCGACCGTCATGCGTTTCGAAGACGAAGTGGTGTTCGTCGTTGATCGCTATGATCGGCAGGCGACCGAGGGCGGTGTCATCCGCATTCATCAGGAGGACATGTGCCAGGCGTTGGGCGTACCGCCGACGCACAAATACGAAAATGAAGGCGGTCCCGGCGTTGCGCAAATCGTTGACCTGCTGAGGGAGAATTCGGGTGCGCCGGGCGAGGATGTCCAGACCTTCATCAATGCCGTGGCGCTTAACTGGCTGATCGGCGGCACCGATGCCCACGCGAAGAACTATTCCATCCTGATTGGCGCCGCCGGCCGCGTCCGCCTGGCGCCATTCTACGACGTGGCGAGCATTTTGCCCTATAAAGGCTTCGACCCGATGCGCGCCAAACTCGCCATGAAGCTGGGAGGAAAATACCGGCTTCGCGACATCTCCGCCCGCGACTGGGAGAAACTCGCCGACGAACTGGGGTTGAAGCAGAATGCGGTATCCGAGCGTGTTCTCGCCATGGCCGAGGCGTTGCCCGCAGCCGCGGACGGCGTCCGGCGACAGATGCGCGAAACCGGCATGACGCATGGCATTGTCGATCGGCTGGTCGACCGCCTGAGCGAACATGCGGCCAGGTGTGCCAGGCTGTTTGCCTTGGCGCGGTGAGATCGACGAGCTGCGCGTCGGCAGGCCGGTCACTTGGCGGCTGGAACGCCTCTGCTTCAACTATTCGCCGACCTTCTCTGCGATCCACCGGTCAACTTCGCTCTCCGCCCAAGCGACAATCCTGCCGCCGAGCGGATAGGGCTTCGGGAACTGCCCGAGCTCGATCCGGCGATAGACGGTAGAACGGGACAGCCCCGTTCGATGCAGCACCTCGCGAAGCCGTATCAGTCGGCGCGGCGAGAAGCCGCAACCCTGCGACGCGGGGTATGCGGGAGACGATTGAACCATGACCATTTTCCAAAAGCCGGCGGTCTGGTTCGCGCTGCGAAAGGCAGCTACGTTCTTATTATGTTTCGAGGGAGCGTCAAGTGGCTTGCCTTCCGCGGCATCCCAAGGAGGCTCCTTTCCGGACCGATCATTCTTAGGGAAACCCAGAAGCGAACTGGGCCTTCGCCAGATCGCGCGACAAACCTGTGCGGCCAATCTAACATCATCACTGTTAGATGTCGGCGCCATGTTAGACAGGATACGCCTGAGCCGGTCTCTCGCTCTCTGCGGTCTGTAGCTCTTCGGCTTACAGACCACGCCCACCATAAGTGGCGCATGCCCGCTAAGGAATCTTCGGGCTTCCGTTTTGCCGATCACTGGGCCGCTTCAAGCTGTTCGACGAAACTGATCGATCCATTGGCAGCACCCAGTATCTCGCGGCGCACATATTCTTTGAACTGCTCCACGGAAACGAAGCAACGGTAGTCTGCGGCGTTCGCGACGGCGAGAAGTTCAGCGCTCTCGCCCAGCAGGAGCGCAACGCGCTCGGTCAGCTCCGCCTGGACCCCCTCGGGCCACGCCAGGTCCAGCAGCGCGCGCTGTTCGCCAGTGTCGGGATCGACCAACTCGAATGATACCTGACCGCGCGACAAGCCCTGCGCGTCCAGCCAATCATTGAGCTCATACATCGCCTCTTCTTCCTCGTCGCTCGAGACGCCGCCAAGCACATGCCCCGCCGATGAACCGGGTACGCTTGGAGTCGCCGGCCCCATCGCCGCCAACCAGCGTTCATCGCCGTTCAGCAATTCCTTGAACACCCGATTTGCCTCGTCGGCGAGCAGCTTCCGGCGGGCCTCGAGGAACCGATCGAAGTTCTCGATCCGCCACAGATCCTCGTCCATCGGCACCCATTGCGAGGCCAGCGCGCCTGGATGACGCTTCTCGATCTCCGGGAAATAGACCTCTGGTCGGGTGTCGGAGATCTCCAAGTTGGTGCCCTTGGTGAGGAAGCAGAAATTGGCGAGCGCGTTGACCTTCGCGCGTCCGACGTTCGCCTTGTAGAGTTGCGCCTTCGGGAAGATGTGATGCACCTCCAGGCTGCTCATCTTGCCCAGCAGCTCCGCCTTGAGCTCCAGCCCCGACCCCCAGTCGCGCGCGCCCCTCACCCGCGTCAACATGTAGAGGATGGGATAGAAGCGCGCGCCCACACTCCACGAGTCAAAGTGCGCCGGCTCCACGCGCAAGCCGCCGCGCCACAACCGCAGCACCTCGATCAAATTGTCGAGCCCGCCGTCCGGTCCCTCCAGCGCCTCCAGATCGACGTCGATGAAGCTCTCGACTGATCCCGAGAACCGGCCCCACATCGCCGCCTGGGCATACCAGAACAGCAGCTTATCGCGCTCCGCCGCGTCAAGCTGCCCGCCACGCATATCAAGGTAACGGCTCATCACCGAGATGGCGCCGCGGCCGAACAAGACACGGTCATGGTCCAGCCCCAGCCGCCCGGCGATGTAGTTGAGGCTGGTATCGATGTGCTTGCCCGCGCGCTTCAGCGCATCGCTGACCTCGGCCGCCGGCTTATCGTGAAGATGGAGGAATTTCGCCTCGCCCGTCAGAACAGTATTCACCGAGCGTAGCAGCCAGTCGAGCGAGAAGTCGTATCGATGGGCTTTCCAGCCATCGAGCAGCTGCTTCATCTGCGCGCGCGCATCGGGCCAGCTTGCGCAGATCTTGGCCAATGCGAGGTCGCCCTTGGATAGCTTGGTCCCGCCGCTGTTCACTTTGTTGAAGATGTCAACGACGACGTCGAGCGTCATGTCGGGGCCGGTGATCTCCTCGATATGAAGCCCGATATCGCGGATGCCGAGCAGCCTGTTGAGCCGGCCCGCATACTCGCCCACCAGCGCCGCGTGCTCCGGCCGGGTGGCGATTTCCGCGACCAGCTTGCCGAGCCCCTCGTTGCCGTTGGCGAAGAGCTTGCTGACGTCGATCCACAGCGGATCGTCGCGCATCGCGATGGGCTGATAGAACTGGAACTCCTCGTTGCCGATGTGAAAATGCAGGCCGGTGAACGCCTGCTCGTTCCCGTCGAAGAACTGCGGCGCTGCGCCGCGGATCACGCCGTAGAGCGAAGTCATGCGTTGCTGTCCGTCCAGCAGCAGCTTGACGACGCCAGGCGCCAGCTGCTGGTCGCCCCGGTGAATCGCTTCTTCCGATTGGGTAGCCCACACCAACAGTCCGCCGACCGGGTGCCGGCGGTAAAGCGATCCGAATAGCCCACGCACCTGGTCGCGGCTCCAGACATAACCGCGCTGGAACTCCGGCAGGGCCATATGGCCGTTGTCGATGTAATCAAGAATTGTGCTGATCTGCATGTGCCCCGTCCCTCACGAACGCGAACGGCTATTGCCGAACGGCTTCGCGCCCTTCCCGATATCCGCCGACCACCCAGATCAGGCTTTGAATGTCAATCATGTCGCGCGGTCCAAGGTCGGCCATGGAAGCGCGAATTTGGCCGGCCAGATCGAGCAGGTCCTCGTACACGCCATAGTCGAATTCCGCAGAGTAGCTTCGCTCGAGTTTGTGCTGCACCCGAGCCGCGAAATCCTTGGTGACCTCCGGCTTCAGGAAAATGTGCGTCGCGGGCCGCCAAAGGAACGGCAGGTATGTGACCACAGCCCATTTCGCATTGTCGTGCGGACGGAGCAGCGTTTCCATCGCGCGCAATGCGGACTTGCCCTCACCGAGCGCGAAACGCGCTGCGGCGCGCACGAAGGCATCCGCGTCGGAACCCCGCAGCAAGCCTTGCAGCCGCGTCATCTCTACGGGGTAGAGCAGATTGGTTGCGCGAAAGGCAGAAAGTACCGCCTCACCGTGGCCCGAGCCCGTCGCCGCCTCTTCCACGGGCGTCATGGCTTCGAGCCGCTGCTTGGCGGCAAGCTTGTATCCGCGTTCGCCCTGAGGGCCGAGGTAGTTTGGCGAGTTAAAGCCGCCATCGAACCAGTGGAGGAAACGCGCCCGTGCGCCTGCATAGCCGAACCAGTTTGGTCCATCGCGAACAAGCTGGTCCTGCAGCTCCGTCCAGACCGTGTCGGCTTCGGGTCCGCTCACCTGGAAGGTCGTCTTGCCACCTTCGATGACCACGCCCGTGAAGCCGGCCGCAGACTGTACAAGACGCAACCTTGCTTTGCCTGCCGTACCTTCGCGGACTGTCTTCATCGTTGTGCCCCCTCCAGACCTCATAGTCCTACCAGCGCTGGCGTCACCCCGCTGCACCGTATCGATCCCGACAGCGAGGCTATTGATTATTGGCAATCGGAGCAATCCGGATACCGTGTACAGTCGTACTCCGACTTGCGCCTAGCATCGGCTCCACGATCTGCGGTGCCGCGAGTTCTTCCCGAGTCCGAAGTGTAGCGAGCGGTGACGTCTGCCGACCATCGGCCAAGAAGGGCTCAGGGGTTCGACTCTGCCGGCCGAGACCTGATCCGCCCAAGAAATCATCCCTTTCCATGACCTGATCCGCCCCTGGCCCATTGGGACGGGCGGCTGGTTCGACCCGGCAGCACGCTGACTGCAGCCGAGTTGGGCGAGCTGGTCGCGTTCTCAGAGGGACCGATCACGCTATGCAGCGAGCTCAAGCATGCCGAGATCGTAGTCGGGCAGCGCCCATGTCGCTGCGAACGGATGCTGGTCGCGTCGCGTCAGCAGCACGGCAAGCGCGCCGTCGATGACGCTCATCAGGATCATATCCACCGCTCCCGACGGACGCTCGTACGCGGCGGGATCATCGTTTTCGAGAAAGGCAGCTTCGTCCATCGACCGACCTTATGCGCAGGGCATGCGGAACTCGAATCCGCGCTGTTCGGGCACGAAAAGGGGGCATTCACCGGCGCCGTTGCCCAGCGCAAGGGCCGCTTCGAGTTGGCGGAACCGCAACCTCGAGGAAGCCGTCGTCGACGAGGAACATCATAGAAGCTGCGAACTGTCCCTCTCGGCGGTTCGCGTCCTCGATGGCTGAGAGCGTCCAGGCGGCGGGCGGCGCATCGGTAGGATTCCCGATCCGACTTCGGCCAATCCCCAGTGGGTCTCGGGGTAACTCCCCATACGTCCCCGGCCGATCCGGCCTTAGCCTTCGGTCGGATGATCAGAGCAAGGGGAGGTCATCTTGTTCCCCAGGAGACGGCGCCGATCCGCTGCATCGTTTCGAAGACGCAGAGGATCGCCTGACATCTGTCGGGAAAGCGTCGTCATGGGACGTTCCCACCAGCTCCATGTCGCCCCTGGTCGGGCCTCGATCGTCCTCGCTGCCGTCCTGCTCCCGGCGCAGATCCAGGCCCAGCAGTCGGATCATACCGACCGCGGCGATGCCGCGGATTTTCGCGAACATGAGGACGGAAGGCCGGAGCCCTACGAATATGACGCCCTTGGCGTGCCCGGGCCGAGCTGGGGCTTCGACGTCGCCGTGCCGCTGTCGCTCGACGTGAACCCCTTCTGGTCATCGGACGGATCGCAGGACGCCCTGCTCGCGGCGCCTTCGCTGACCGTCACCTATACGCATCCGCAGCTGCTGCCCGGCCTCGATCTCGAGCTGAAGGGGCGGGCAGATGCCGACATCTATTCGCACGATCCCAGCGAACTGAACGAGGCGCGGCTGATTGCGGCCGCAACCCTGTTCCATCAGCTTGGCGATGTGGGAACCCTATCTGGCGGCTTCCAGGCGCGCTGGGCCTTTGTCGGCAAGGGATTCGGCCGCTTCGACCAGTCACAGCAGCGCTACATGGTGACCTTCGCCCCCAATATCCCGGACGGGGTCTGGGCATCTGCGGGCCTGGAATATCGCGATTCCTCGGCGGCCGCGCAGCGGCGGATCATCGCCACGGCGAACGTCGACTGGACGATGGTCGACAATGCGCTGGTCCGTCTCGGCCTGTTCCAGGAACTCGCCTTCTCCCGCTTCACCGCCGGCGCCAATGACGGGCGGCGCGACCTGCTGTCGCTGAGCGAGCTGCTGCTGACGCCGAACTTCGATCTGCCGGCCGGCCTTCGCGTGGGGATGGCGGCCACCCTGTTCCACCGTTTCTCGAACCGCCGGGCGTCGCGTTTCACCACGGTCCAGATCGGACCCAGCGTTCGCATCCGCTTCTGAAGCCCCGGGGTCGGAAGCGCAACACGGGAGTATGACCGATGTCCGCCGAACATCAGCAGGACGCGAACGACAAGCTGAGCCTTCCGGCACTGATCGCGATGGTCGTCGGCTCGATGGTCGGGGCAGGGGTATTCCAGCTTCCGGCCCGCTTCGCCTCGCAGACCGGCATCTACGGCGCGCTGATCGCCTGGGCGATCGCCGGGGGTGGCATGCTGGCCCTGGCCTTCGTCTTCCAGAAGCTCGCCATCCGCAAGCCCGATCTCGACAACGGTGTCTATGTTTATGCGCGCGCCGGGTTCGGCGTATACCCCGGCTTCCTGTCCGCAGTCGGTTTCTGGGCTTCGGCCTGCGCCGGCAACGCCTTCTACTGGATCCTGATCATGACCACCATTTCCCAGCTCTTCCCCGAGCTGGGGGACGTGTTCGGGACCGGTGACACCTGGCCGGCCTTCTTCGTCTCGGTGGCCGGGGTTTGGGGCTATTATCTGCTCATCCGTCGCGGCGTGAAGGAGGCGGCGTGGATCAACACCATCGTCACCGTCGCCAAGCTCGCCCCGCTGGCCCTGTTCCTGGTGCTGGTGATCGTCTTCTTCGACCCGGCGGTCTTCGCTGGCAATCTTACCGGCGGCTACGACCTGCCGGGCGGCGACTCGCTGTTCCAGCAGGTGCAGGGCACGATGCTGGTGACCGTCTTCGTGTTTTTGGGGATCGAGGGCGCAAGCGTCTATTCGCGTTATGCGAAGCGCCGCGAGGATGTCGGGACCGCGACGGTGCTCGGCTTCCTGTCGGTGCTCGCCCTGTTCGCCTCAATCTCTATCCTCTCCTACGGCATCCTGCCCAAGGACGAGATTGCGACGCTGCCGCAACCGTCGGTCGGCGGCGTGCTGGAAACTGCGGTGGGCGCGTGGGGCGGCGTGTTCATCCGGCTCGGCCTCATCGTCTCGGTGCTCGGCGCCTATCTCGCCTGGACGCTGCTCGCGGCGGACGTCGCCTATGCGGCTGCGAGCGACAAGGACATGCCGCAGCATCTCGCGAGACTGAACCGGCAGCATGTTCCGGAGGCCGCCGTCTTCTGGACGTCGGTGTTCGTCACGGTGATCCTGTTCGCCGTCCAGTTCGTGGCCAATGCGCTCGACTTCAGCCTCGATCTGACGGCGGCGCTCGCGCTCGCGCCCTTCGCGCTTGCAAGCGGCTATGCGGTAAAGATCGCCTGGGCCGGCGACGGCTATGAAGGCGTCCCGGAGTCGCGGCGCAGGCGCGATCTGCTGATCGCCGCGATATCCACCGTCTACACCCTCTTCCTGATCTGGGCGGCTGGATATGTGTTTCTCTTCCTCGCCTGCATCCTGCTCGCCCCGGCGACCATCCTCTACATCGTCGCCCGGCGGGAGCAGAACGAAACCCTGTTCACGCCGTCGGGGCTCGTCACCTTCCTGGTCGTCCTCGTCTTCGCGGCAATCGGCGTGGTCCTTCTCGCCACGGGCGCGGTTCAGATCTGAGGCGGATTGGCCGGGACGGCAGATTCCTTCGACGAAGGGATTCCGGCGGTTCCGCTTCGGCAGGCGGCCGGTCATAAGCGGCCGGAGCGATCATGACGGAAGGGGGCCTCCATGACGGCTTTGCTCGCGCAGCGGCTGATCGCCGCGCCGTTCCTCATCCTCGGCGGCTGGTGCCTGTTCTTTCCCGGAATGGTCGAGCGTCTCGGCTTTCGCCCCGAATATCTCCACGCCAGCACCAGCACGGCGATCCTGATCGGCTGCTTCGGGGCACAGGCGATCCTGTCCGGCCTGTTCGCCTTCTTCAGCCGGTTCACGCGGACGACCTTCCTCGTCTACGGGATCGCCCTGCTGCCCTTCTTCTGGTTCAATTACTGGTTCGTGTTCGTCGTGCCGGTGTTCAACGCCTGGATGGCGCTGGACTTCGTATCGAACGCGGCGATGCTGGCGCTGTGCGTCATCGGCTATCGGGCGAGCCCGAGGCCGCCCCAGCCGCAGGCCGAGGCGGACCTGGCGATGCGCTAGCGGCGGGCGGCCTTTTCCAGCGCGCCCGTATTCAGCGCGGCGACGGCCTGCTTCAGCGTGGCCATCTCGATGCCGCGGCCTTCCGCCTCGATCATGAAGCGGTTGGCGACCAGCATGCCATATTTGCCGCTGCGGTCGCGCTCGTCCCAGGACTCGACCGTCATGCGGCCGTCGACGGTGCCGACCCGTTCGTAGCCGGTTTCAGTCCTGCTGTCCGAACGGACGTTGAAGGCTGATCCGAGGGCGGCGAGCCCGCCCATCGCGGCCATGTCGACCACTTCGACCGTCAGCCGCCTGTCGCCCTCGCCATAGACCGCCTCGACCCGGGAACCGCCGATGCCGCCGACTCCGCCGGAAGCGCTCTCGATCGAGGTACGCGGCAGCCCGGCGGCGCTTGCTGGAAGCAGCGATTCGAGGATCGCCGGATCGACCGGCTCCACGGCGCCGTCCCCGCCCGCGGCCGCCTGTTCGAGGTTGCGGGACGCTTCCTCCAGCTTGCCGAGATCGACCTTGCCGACGCCCGGCACCGCGAGCGTCCCGGACATGGAGCCCGACCGGTCGGGGCCGCCGCCCGGCCCGAACAGACCCGCGACCGGAGCGGTGATCGCGCCGATGACGAGGAACAGCACGATCGCCGCGACCACCACTGCGGCGGTATAGCCCATGGCCTTTTCGGCCGGCGCCTTCATCAGCCGCGGCAATCCGAGGTAAAGCAGGTAGAGGCTGTAAAGGCCGAGGATGGAGAGCCAGGCGAGCGACGGCAGCAACCCGAAAACACCCGCCACCCAGCCGGCGGTCGCCGAATAAGCGGCGACCTTGAAGGCCTGGATCCGGTTCTTCGTTCCCGCGAAGGTCGGGGCGAGGGCGTCGATCACGAATGCCAGCACGGCCACCCCGATCAGGGTGAGCACATATTGGACGATTGCCGTTCCGATCGCCGAGGAGATGGACGGGCGCCAGGTGACGCCGAGCGCGCTATGGCCGAAGACCAGCGCGCCGATCAGCCCGCACAGGGCCGGAATGGCGGCAAGCGGGAGGATGTAGGATCGATAGAGCCCGCCGATGGTGGCCGGTTCGGCGTCGATCCGTTCCCAAGTCGGCTGCGGCTGGAGTAGCAGGCCCTTCACCCTCGCTACCAGTCCGTTCGCCTCGCCGGTGCTGTTCGTGCCTTCCATGCTTCATCCTCCCGATACGCAGACAATCGTTACGGCAACAAAGCGATGCGCGACCGGCATGTCCAGAGCGATCCGGTCCTAGGAAAGCATCTTTTCCATCTCGCACCGGTCAAGGCACTCCCCGCCCATGCGGACGGTCTCGCGGCAAGTGACCCGGAAACCCATGGCGGCGAAGGCCGGCTCCGCCATCAGGCTCGCATGCACCCACAGGCGTTCCACTGCCCGGCTGCGCGCGCGCTCGGCAATGGAATCGAACAGGGTCCGGAACAGACCCGTTCGTCGGGCGGACGGGCGAATGAAGGCGAAATCGATATAGCCGCCATCGGCGAGGCTCATGAAGCCCAGGATTCGCGTTCCCGCATCCCCCAGAATCACGTCCTGGCCGGCGAGACGCGCATTCCATTCGGCACCGGATCGCGGCGCCGGAACCCAGGCTGCACGCTGCGCCTCGCCATAGGGGCTTTCCCCGGTGCGGACGGCGTCGAACATCACCTCGCCCAGCACGTCGAAATCGTCCCGGCATGCCCATCGGATCTGCAGTGCTGCGGTCATCGAACGGCCTCCCGTTCATGCGCCTAGGGGAAATGACGTGGGTGGGAAACCCGCGGAGGCAGCCTAAGCACAATTCCTTATTTCGCGGCCGCAACGGCGGCAGCATGCTCGCAATTGGTGGCAGTTGCCGCCGATCTTGATGGCGAAGGAGCATGGCCATGCCGCGCAATGAGGGGAGCGTGGACCGTATCCTGCGGATCGTCCTGGGGCTCGTCCTGCTGTCGCTGGTTTTCACCGGGCCGCGAACCGCCTGGGGCTGGCTTGGCCTCCTCCCGCTGGTCACGGGACTGGTCGGTTTCTGTCCGCTCTACCGGCTGCTGGGCATTCGCACCTGCCGCGATGCGGCGGGCCGCTGATGTTCAGTCGGCGGACTCTACGGCGCAGTGGGGGCAGATGACTCGGTCGGGACGATGGAATAGGAGCTTCCTGCGGAGCGTGTGGCCGCATTCCAGCCGCAGCTCCGTCGCGCCGCCGCGCCTGGCGGTGAACTCCAGCACCCGCCGCGTCCGGGGATCGACCGGTGCCGCCTGTCCCAGCCTGTCGGACACGCTCCGGTGCACCGCAGCGCCTGCAACGTTCTGTCCGATCCCTTTTCCGACATTCGGATCGGCCGCCATTTCAGAAAGATCCATCGTAGAGACTCTCCAGCAAATGTGTCGACGCCGGTCACTGTCGGCGATCGATCCTTGCCGCCGCTATCCGGGAATATCCCTATCGGTCGGACTGCCACCTTGGCCGCCGGCGCCCCGTGCGGAAGGAAGCGAAGCGTGACTCCCGTGGTCGAGAGAGGCCGTCGGGGCCGTGTCGGCGGGGCGGTCCTCGACGCCGCCGAGACGCTCTTTCCGGGCTATTTCGCGCTGACCATGGCGACCGGCGTCGTGTCGATCGCCTGTGCCCTGCTGGGCATGAAGGGCGCGGCCTGGGCGCTGCTGGCGGTGAACTGGATCGCCTATCCGACCCTCTGGGGGCTCACCTTCGTCCGCGTCGCCGCATTTCCCGCGCAGATCGCCCGCGACATTTCCGATCATCAAAGGGCGCCGGGCTTCTTCACCCTGGTCGCCGGCACCTCCGTGCTCGGAACCCAGAATATGGTGGTTGCCCAGGCGCAGTCCTTGGCGACGGCACTCTGGTGGTTCGGCCTCGCTCTCTGGGTGGTGGTGATGTACGCCTTCTTCACCGCGGTCACCATCCGCGAGCGCAAGCCCTCGCTGCAGAGCGGGATCAACGGTGCCTGGCTGATCGGCGCCGTCGCCACCCAGTCGATCGTCGTGCTACGCGGGGTCATCGATGCCGGCGCGGCGCCGGCGCTTCCGATCCAGTTCGTCACCCTGTCAATGTTCATGATCGGGAGCATGCTCTATCTCGCGATCATCCCCCTCATCTTCTACCGACTCACATTTGTCCCGCTGGCCTCGCAGGATTTCAGCCCGCCCTACTGGATCAATATGGGGGCGGTGGCGATCTCCACCCTGGCCGGCTCGATCCTCATTCAGCGCACCGGCACCTGGCCGCTGCTCGCCTCCTTCCGGCCCTTCATCCAGGGGTTCACGCTGTTCTTCTGGTCGCTCGCGACCTGGTGGATTCCATTCCTGTTCGCGCTGATGCTGTGGCGATACGGGTGGAAGCGGGATCGGGTCGCCTATGAGCCGGCGCTCTGGGGGATGGTCTTCCCGCTCGGCATGTACACGACCAGCACCTATCAGCTCAGCCGCGCGCTCGACCTCGGATTCCTCGAAGTCGTGCCGCGGACCTTCGTCTATATTGCGCTCACCGCCTGGCTTCTCACCATGGCGGGCCTTCTCGTCCACGTGGGCAGGAGCGTCGCCCGATCCCGCCCCGAGAAGCATGGTCCCGTGCGGGGTCAGTCCTGATCCGCGATCCCGGCCACGGGCCGTCCCGGCGGTCATTCCGGAACATCCCCTAATTACAGCTGCGGCGCCGGACCTAATCTGGATGCAGACGTGAAAGAGAGAGGCGATGCCCGGCCCCGAAAGAAGCGTGTCCGTCATGCCCCGCGCCTGGGGCTGCCGCGCATCCGCCTCCGGCCTCGTCCAAGGGATCCAGTGAGGAGAATGACGATGCAGGTTCCGGTCCAGATCGATTTCCGAGGCGGCGAACCGATGCCCCGAATTCGCGCCAGGATCGACGAGAAGCTGCGGTTGCTGGAAAGCCGCTTCGGAAGGATCACCGGGGGCCGCGTCGTGGTGAAGGCGCCGAGCGGGCACCATCGCACCGGTGGGCAGTATGAGATCGGCATTCACCTGCAGCTTCCCGACCGACGGAGCGTCGATGTGGAGCGGACGCCGACCGTCGACGAGCGGTTCGGCGATCCCGTCTTCGCCGTCGACGATGCCTTCAAGCGCGCCCGGAGACAGCTTCAGGACGAGAAGCGCCGCACGGAAGGCCTGCTGAAGGGGGACGAGGGCCAGGCACTGGCGTGGGTGGGTGCGTCGGCCTAGTCCGCCTGGTCAGGTCGGGCGCAGCCGCTCAGAGGATTCCGCCGCCGAGCGACAGGCGAATGATGCCGATGACGATGACGACCATGTTCAGGTTCCGTCCGCTGGTGCTGGACGAGAGAAAACCGAACAGGGCGCCGATCATCGCGACGGGAATGATCAACCAATAGGCCCAGCCGAGCAGCGGGATGAAGGCGAATACCGCCAGCACCAGTGCGACGAAGCCGATCAGCAGCGAGACGATGTTGAGCATGGGACCTCCCCGGGTTTCGAGCGACGGATGACCGGCCGAAGGCCCACCTCTGGCGCCCCCCGGGATATGGGGAGCCATGGCCCGGTTGCAACGGCGTGTGAAGTTTCAGCGCTGCTGCGGCCCGGTCCTCCCCCGGCGCGCGGCGGCAAGCAGGCGGACTACCTCGTCATCCTCGGTCTGCTGGAAGTCGGCATAATGGACGCCGACGGCATGGAAGGGAAAGGGCTGGGCCAGACAGACGATCTCGTCGCATTCGAGCGCCAGCTCGGCGATGCTGTCGGGGGCCGCGACCGGTACCGCCATCACCAGCCGTTCGGGCTGCTTCCGCCGCAAGGCGCGCAGCGCCGCCCGCATGGTCCCGCCCGTTGCGATGCCGTCGTCGACGAGGATCACCGTCCGCCCGGCCACTTCGGGATTGGGCCGATCGCCGCGATAGGCCCGCTTGCGCCGGGCGATCTCGGCGAGCTGCCGCTGCGTCTCGGCTTCGACATAGGTGTCGTCGGCGCCGGCAAGCGCAGCCAGTTGCCGGTTGATTACGACCTGCGGCGACTCCCCGTCGACGACGGCGCCGATCCCCAGTTCCGGCTGGCCCGGCGCGCCGATCTTGCGGACAATGAGCACGTCCAGTTCGGCGCCGAGCGTCCGCGCCACCTCGAAGGCGACCGGCACGCCGCCGCGCGGCAGGGCGAGCACGAGCGTGTTGCCGCTCCGGAAACGGGCCAGCGTCGCAGCTAGTCGCCGGCCGGCATCGGCGCGGTCCAGGAACTGGGGGTAAGGTGACATGATTCCGGCCCCTTCGTGCTGTCCTTCGCGGACGCGGAGGCTGGAGCCGTCCGTGGCCTGCCCCCGTGGGGCAGGGGCAGGCCAGGGCGCGGGCTGGGCGTGGCTCAGGCGCCCTCGATCGCGATCTTGCGCTTGCTCTCCTGAGCCTTGGGGCTCTTGGGCAGCGTGATCTGGAGCAGGCCGTTCTTCGCGTTCGCGCTGATCTTGTCGCGGTCCGCTGCAGGCGGAAGGGCGATCCTGCGCTCGAACGCGCCGTAGCTGCGCTCGCTCACATAGACGTCCTTCTCCTTTTCCTCGCGCTCGCTCTTCTTCTCGCCCGAGATGACGAGCATATCGTCATCGACGGTGATCTCGATGTCCTTGACATCGACGCCCGGCACTTCGACCGCCAGCTTATAGGCTTCGTCGGTCTCGGTCATTTCGACGGCCGGGATCGGCATGCCCGCGGTGGGCGGAAAGAAGCTGCCGACGTCGATCCGCGGCCAGCGGCGGGGGAAGTCCTCGAACAGCCGGTCGACTTCGCTGCGCAGGCGCGACAGCGGCTCGACCAGCTGGTCGGTGAAGGTGGTGGGGCTACGCTTCTTTGCAACAGGAGCAACAGCGGTCGATACATCCGCCATGGGAGCCTCCTTCTCTCTGCTTGGTGAGGCGAGGACGGATACGCTTCGGTGTGGTTTCGTGCCTTACGGAATGTACCTTAAGGGATGTTCCGTAGGCTCTGGTTCGGCGGCTTCCGGAGGGGATCCGATGTCGATCGTCATGCGGGTGAGCGCCTCGAGGATCGCGCGCTGCTGGCGCATCGGACGCCAGTCGTAGAGGAAGATTTCCGCCGGGCGCCACAGGGCCACCCAGCCGATGATCAGCACTCCTTCGTTGAGAAAGCCGTCGATCGGGGAGGGAAGCCAGCTCATGGCGAGCATGCCGAGCCCCCAGCACAGGAACAGAAAGGCGAAGCCGACGGCAAGCGACCGGCGCCCCTCCTGCATCAGCAGGCGCAGCCGCCGCGCCTGGATGTCGTGGCGGTAGCGGAAATAGGTGCGAATCGCCTGCACCAGCGCCGCGGCCTCGTCCGGCGAGGGCCGCCGGGCGCAGATATGGATCTTCAGATGATATTCGCGATGCGGCAGCTCGTGCGCGCTTTCGACGATATAGGTTTCGACCTCCTCGTCGAGGTCGCGCTCGAGCAGCGGCGACGGATCGAGCGCATTGAACAGGTCCATCGGCGCATCGACGCTGAGCTCGATCAACCCCCTGTCGCTGCGACCCGCCGGCGCGGAGCGCTCGGCAGCGCCCATGCTGCACCTCCGTGACCGAAGCCCCCGCAATGGGCGCGGGAGCCGATCACAAGTCTCTAGGCCGGGCGCAGACCCGCCACTATCGGGGTGTTTACGGAGCCGCGGGTGTCGCCGGCCGCGCGGAGCCTTCGATTCCGACTCGGGACTTCATCGGAGCGGCGTCCCGGACTCCCAGGGTTCTTCCGCCGCTCCGAACAGGATGGCGCGCACCAGCTCCTGGTCCTCCCGCGGGTTGCCCGACCAGCCCTGCGGGCGCGGGAAGGCGATCGCGATCGAATGGTTCTTCTTGGTCAGGATGACCGAGACATAGCGGCTGTCCGCGCGGTCCGATTGACCCCAGCTCCAGCCGGCCGTCGTAGTGCGCATCGTCTACTCCCCCGGGCATCCCGGACGGATTGCATCGGACCTTCCCGGGCCGAGCGCATCCGGGAGTGCGTCGGCCACCATAATGCAGCTTGTTGTATGGTCCAAACAGTTATCAAATCGTGATTATTGCCGATCTGCGTCCGCGATGAACCTGACCAGGGCATCGGCTAATTCGCCCGGGGCTTTTGTAGAAACGCGCCCGCCTCCTTCGCTCCTCGTGTTGACAACCAGGTCGACGGAGTTCGCGTGCCGGACGGTTTCAGCTTCGGTGCGCAGAGCGCCGGCCGCGGCGACTATGTCGACCTCGCCCTGATTTCACGATCCTCGACGCCACCGCCTTCGTTCGGCTGGGCGAGCGGTTCACGCTTCGCGCCGGCGTCTTCAACATCCTTGACCAAACCTATGCCTGGTGGAGCGACGTGCGCGGCCTCGCCGCCAGCTCCACCGTCACCGACGCCTATACCCAGCCCGGGCGCAACGCGAGCGCGTCGGTCACCTTCCGCTTCTGACATGAGAGGAACGACAATGAGATCCAGCATCGCACGCGCGCTGCTTCCCGTCCTACCGCGGCCCACGGTCCGGTGACCGCGGCGGACGCGGAGCTTCAGGCCAGGTTCGAACGGGATCGCAAGCTGATCCTGGACATGGCCGGCAATTACAAGGTGCGCTTCGACTTCCGCGAGACCACCGCCTGGGACCCGGCCTACACGCCGATCGATCCCAAGACCTCCGGCGGCCATGAAGTCGTCCGCGTGATCGAGGACAGCGGCCGGGTGATCCGGCTCCAGCACCTACTGGTGGTGGAGCATGAGGGAAAGACCCATGTAATCAAGCACTGGCGACAGGACTGGACCTATGAGCCGGAAACGGTGCTCGTCTATGCCGGCCAGGGCCGCTGGCAGATCGAGGAGGTGCCCGAACGGATGCGCCGCGGCCGCTGGTCGCAGACTGTATGGCAGACCGACGATTCCCCGCACTACGGTGGCTGGGGGGAATGGTCCGAGGAAGGCGGCGTGCCGCGCTGGCGGAGCAGCTGGACCTGGCGGCCGCTGGCCCGCCGCGATGCGGTCCGCAAGCCGGTCTACGACCGCTATCTCGCGATCAACCGCCATTCGCCGACCCCGACCGGCTGGATCCACTGGCAGGACAATATCAAGATGGGGCCCAAGGACGGGGCACTGAAGCCGTTCGTCCAGGAAACGGTGCTCAACAGCTACGATCGCTTCGACGGCTATCCGGTGAAGGCGGCCGACGATTATTGGGCGAAGACGGCCGCTTATTGGGCCGAGGTGCGCAGGGCCTGGGATGCGGCGATCGCCCGCGGCAACGGCGTTGCGGTCGCGGAAGTCGCCGATACCGGTTCGGCGGGGGCGGAACGCCTGATGCAGCTCGCCACCGACCTGTCGGAAGGCACGGTGGATCGGGCCGCCGCCGTCGCCCGCGCCCGTGCCGTGATCGACGAGGTCACGGGGGAATGAGGCCCCGAGCGGCGGGGCTGCCGGCCGGCGTCAGTCCGGCTGGGCGCCGTCCGCGTCGCCGTCCTGCGGCTGCTCGACATCCTGGTAGAAGGGTTCGACCGAGCCGTTGAGCTTCACCGTCATCGGCTGGCCGTGGCGATCGAGGCTGCGGCCGGCCGCCACGCGGATCCAGCCCTCGCTGACGCAATATTCCTCGACATTGGTCCGCTCCTTGCCGTTGAAGCGGATGCCGACGCCGCGCTGCAGCAGCTCGGCATCGAAATAGGGGCTGCGCGGATTGAGCGACAGGCGATCGGGCGGTGTGTCGGACATGATGGCGCCTATTTAGCGGTTCGTTCAGGCGCGTCCAGCCGCTGCGGACCAGCACGGGTCCCAGGAAGGTTCCGGCCCGAAGCGCGCGACCAGGAAGTCCACCAGCGCACGCACCCGCGCGGTGGTCGACCGACCGGGCGGCATGACGGCATGGAGCGCCACCTCGTCGATCGGAAATTCGGGCAGCAGGATCTCGAGCCTGCCGGCCTCGATCGCCGGCGCGGCGATGAAGCTCGGCAGCAGGCACAGCCCCAGTCCCGCGCAGGCGGCCTCGCGCAACATTTCGCCATTGTTGGTGCGCAGCCGGGGCCGCCCGCGGACATAGTCCCAGCGCCCGTCGACACGGAACCGCCACTGCTCGTTATTGCCATAGGCGAGCAGGTCGTGGCGTGCGAGATCGCGCGGGTGCGACGGCCGCCCCCGCGCCTCGAGATAGGCGGGGCTGCCAAGCAGATGAGCGCGCACCGGCGCGATCCTGCGGGCGACCAGGCTCGAATCGGCGAGGCTGCCGATCCGCAGGGCAAGGTCGAAGCCGCCGGCGACCAGATCGACGAGGCTGTCGTCGAAATGAATGTCGAGTTCCACCCGGGGGTGGTCCCGCGCGAAATCGGCGAGCGCCGGAGCCAGATGCATGGTGCCGAAGGTGAGCGGGGCGGTGAGCCGGATCGGGCCAGCCACCTGGGTCACCGCTTCGGCGACCACTTCCCGTGCGGCGTCGAGTTCGGTCAGGATTCGCGATGCCCGCTCGTAATAGGACTGGCCGACCACTGTCGGCTGGGTGCCCTGGGCCGAGCGGGTGAGCAGCCTGGCGCCGAGATGCTCTTCCAGGCGCGCCACGCGCCGGCTGAGCAGCGACTTGGATATCCCCATGCGCTCGGCGGCGCGTGTGAAGGCGCCGGTTTCCACGACCCGAACGAAGGCCAGGATATCGACGATGTCGGTGCTCGGGTGTTCCATATCCTGCAACTCCAAAGTGCAGACCGCGTGTCTACACGCAACGATAGCGGGACGTTACATCGACGCCAACAGAGGAGGACGACGATGAACATCCTGATCGTGAACAGCAGTGCCCAGGGCGAGACGTCCATTTCCAACCGGCTGACCCGGCTGGTCGCAGACATGGTTCGCGCGGCCGATCCCGACTCGACGATCCGCGTCCGCGACGTCGGCTCCGATCCGATCCCCCATCTCACCCCGGGAACCGTCGGCGGGTTGCGGGCGGAGGCCGGCACCGATGCGGAGAAGCAGGCGCAGGCGCTGTCGGACATGCTGATCGAGGAACTGCGCGCGGCCGACCTGATCGTGGTCGGGGCGCCGATGTACAATTTCGGAATGGCCTCGACGCTCAAGAGCTGGTTCGACCATGTCCTGCGGGCGCGCGTGACCTTCCGCTACACGGAGAACGGCTCCGAAGGGCTGCTCGGCGGCAAGCGGGCATTGGTGATCGAGACTCGCGGCGGCGTCTACAGCGAAGGTCCCGCGGCGGCGATGGACAGCCAGGAGCCGCATATCCGCACGTTGCTCGGCTTCATGGGCATCACCGACGTGCGCTTTGTCCGCGTGGAGCGGACCGGCTTCGGTCCCGAGGCCGTGGCCGAGGCGATCGGTGCCGCCGAATCCGAGCTGGCCGACCTCGCCCGCGCCTCCTTCGCACTGGCGGCATGATGCGGCCAGAAACCCACCCCGTTCGTTTGGGAGCCTATCATGATCGACATTCGTCCCCTGGCCGGGCTCGGCCACGCCAATCACGGCTGGCTCGACACCCGCCATCACTTCTCCTTCGCCGATTACCATGATCCGTCGCGGATGGGGTGGGGGGCGCTTCGCGTCTGGAACGACGACGAGATCGCCCCGAAATCCGGCTTTCCGCCGCACCCGCATGCGGACATGGAGATCATCACCTACGTGCGCTCAGGCGCGATCACCCACCAGGACTCGGAAGGAAACAGCGGCCGAACCGTTGCCGGCGACGTCCAGGTGATGAGCGCGGGGACCGGCATCCGCCACGCCGAATATAATCTGGAGGACGAGACCACCCGCATCTTCCAGATCTGGGTGCTCCCCGACAGTCGGGGCGAATTGCCACGGTGGGGCGCACGGCCCTTCCCGAGGGACGAGCGGGCGGGACGGTTCGTGACCCTCGCCAGCGGGTTCGAGGAGGACGGCGACGCACTGAAGATCAATGCGTCGGCCCGCGTCCTCGGCGCCACGCTGAAGGGCGGAGAATCGGCGATGGTGCAGCTCGATCCGCAACGTCACGTTTATCTGGTGGCGATCGGGAGCCCGATCGAAGTCAACGGCCTGCGTGCCGAGCCGCGCGACGGCGTCGCCATAACCGGCGAGGAGACGGTGGAGATCAAGGCGCTCGGCGACGCCGAGATCGTCCTGGTGGACGCCCGCTAGGCTCCCTGGACCTGGATCAGATCGCGGCGAGGCGCGTGCTGTGGGGAATCGGGACGGTTCCTGCGCAGCGCGCGCCTCCTGTGCTTCGGCCCCGCGCTGCTGTTGCGCATGGACCAGGCCAGCAACCGGCCCATCAGCGACCAGCCGGAACCTTCAGACCGGCCGGTTTCAATGCGTGAAAAGCTGCTCTTCATCGAATCCCTGCATAGCCCCCTGCCGCTGATAGGGATGTGACAGGGGCGTTGCATTTCCGTGAATGGCGATTCGGCCATGCGGGCTGCCGGTGCGATGGCCGGTGAGGCGTTGTCCGCAGGCCTAGAGCACCGCCGTCCGATAGTGATGCCAGGCGAAGATGGCGGCGGCGCCGCGATGAGGACGCCAAGGCTCCGACAGTGCCCGCAGCTGCTTTTCGGTCGGGCGCCCGTCGATTCCGAGAATACGCCCGAGTTCGATCTGCACGGCAAGGTCGCCCGCCGGAAAGATGTCGGGCCGCCCTTCCGCGAACAGCAGGTAGATTTCCGCCGACCAGCGGCCGATTCCCTTCACCTCGACGAGGCGCGCGACCGCGGCCTCGTCCTCCGCAGGCAGATTGTGGAGGTCGAGCTCGCCGGCGGTGACCAGCTCGGCGAGGCTGCGCGCATAAGCGATCTTCTGGCGGGAGAGGCCGGCGGCGCGGAGCTGATCGTCGCCGGCTTCGAGCATCCTTTCCGGGTCCGCCGCGCCGCCGACGGCGGCATCGAGCTTGCCCCAGATGGCGCGCGCCGCAGCGAGGCTCACCTGCTGGCCGACGATGGCGCGGAGCAGGGTCACATAGCCGGGTTCGCTGATCCGGGGATCGGGATAGCCGACCCGCTCGAGCGCGGCCGCGAAGGCGGCCTCGCGCCGCGCCAGCTCATCGACGGAGGCGTGCAGCAGGTCGACGGCGATGCCCATTCGGCGCCGTCACTTCCCCGCCGTCGCGGCGGCATAGAGGGCGATCGCGGCCGCGTTGGACACGTTGAGGCTTTCCATCCGCGGGCTGATCGGCAGGCGGGCGATAGCATCGCAATGGAGTGCGACGTTCTGCCGCATCCCCTCGCCCTCCGCGCCGAGCACCAGCGCGACGCGGGCCGGGCCGAGGGCTTCGGCCAGGGTCATATCGGCATCGCCGGCGAGGCCGATGCGCCAGAAGCCCGCATCGGCGATGTCGTCCAGCGCCCGCGCAAGATTCACCACCCGCACCCAGGGCACGATCTCGAGCGCGCCGCTGGCGGCCTTGGCCAGCGCCCCCGATTCGCCCGGTGCGTGCCGGTCCTGGGTGACGATCCCGAGCGCGTCGAAGGCGGCGGCGGACCGGAAGATCGCGCCGACATTGTGGGGATCGGTCACCTGGTCGAGCACCATCAGCGGCCGGCCTTCCGGCGCTTCGTGGAGCAGATCGTCCAGCCACATGTCCGGCAGCTTCTCGACCTCGGCTACGATGCCCTGGTGCGGTGCGTCGCGCGGCACCAGCCGCCCGAGATCGGCGCCGTCGGCAAAGGTGACCGGCGTGCCGGCCGGAAGGTCGAGCCCGGCGGCGGCTTCGCGAGTCGCCCAGACGCGCAGGATCCGTCGCTGCGGGTTGGCGATTGCCGCCTCCACGGCGTGCCGCCCCCAGAAACGAGGATGCTGCTCGGCCTTTCCGCCCTGACGGTCCCTGCGACGCATGACTGCCTGATGGCCCCGCCCGCGCCCGCTGGCAAGCGAACGCCGCCGCGTGCATGATCGGATCGCTCGCCCCGGCTGGAGATTCGCGTTGGCGACGCAGGCACTGAGAGCATGGCGAGGCGATCGCCTCTTCTTCACCGCGATGGGCGTGGTGGTGGCGACGATCGTCTTCGCCGGATTCGCGCGCACTTATTATCTGTCGGCCTGGTGGGCGCCCCCCGCGCGCATGCCGTCGATGTCGGCGCTGCTCCATGTCCACGCCGTCGCATTCTCGCTCTGGATCCTCCTGGGAATCGTCCAGCCGGCACTGATCGCCTCCGGCCGGCGCGCGCTGCATCGCCGGCTGGGCTGCATCGCCGCCGGCCTGGGGGCGCTGGTGTGGCTGCTCGGCAATCTGGCGTCGGCGAAGGCGATGACCGTCGGCTACAAGGGGGTGGGCGATCCCTTCGCTTTCTACGCGGTCACCTTCTTTTCCATGCAGGCCTTCGGCCTCTGCCTCCTGCTGGCGATAGTGAAGCGCCGCGACGGGCCTAGCCACAAGCGCCTGATGCTTCTGTCCAGCGCGGCGATCCTCGAGGCGGCGTTCGGACGCCTGCCGCTTCCCATCATCGAGCAGACGGCGCCCTTGTCCTTCTATGTCGGGTCCGAGCTCATCCTGGTCGCCGCCATCCTCTACGACAAGGCGAGCCGGGGCCGCGTCCATCCCGTCTGGATCTGGGGCGGCGGTGCGCTCGTCGTCAGCCAGCTGGCCCGGCTCGCGGTGATGCAGACCCCGCTATGGCTTGGCTTCGCCCATGCGGTCGCCCATGCGGTCGCTCATGTAGTTTGACGCGTTCGGCCGCGTTGACAGCGCTGCCCCCTTTCGCCATTGAGCCGCCTTCCTATCTAGGCGCCTCTGGACAGGTGGCCGAGTGGTTAAAGGCAGCAGACTGTAAATCTGCCGGGGTTGCCCCTACGCTGGTTCGAATCCAGCCCTGTCCACCATCGCCCGCGCATCGCGCGGCGGCCTGCGGAAACGACCGGTTCCCCCCAAAAAACCAGTGGCCGCGGAACGGGCTTCCCGTACCGCGGCCACCGTTCCCCGCTCCTGCAATCGTCAGCCGCCGGCCGCCTTGACGGCGGCAGCTTCCAGTTCCGCCCGGCTGATCGGGATCATCAGCCCGCGCTCATTCTTGCCGATCGAATTGCTGGGTACCTGGATGCGCTTCTCGCCGACCGCGAGCACGACGCCGGTTTCGGTGACCGACTCCACTGTGCCGACCGGCTGGCCCGACGGATCGCTCACCGTCGCACCCGCGGCAAGGTCCGCGGGTGTCGCCGGTTCGGCCCTCAGGCCCGCGGATTGATCCGCGCCGCCCTGGGCTCCGGCGGGAGGGGGCGCCGGTTGCGTCGACGGCTCTGAACCAGGGGTCTGGGCGATTGCCAGACCTGCCGGAAGTGCAAGCGCGGCGGCAGCCGCAAGCAGTTGAATTCGCATGGTTGGACGCCTTTCTCCACAAGGGGAGGCAAGGCACGCCACGAAATCGGCCGCAGTTGAAACCTTATGCGCTCATATGTGCGCGCGGGGCGTCCAGATTTTCGACCTGTGCATGAACTGCGCCGAGCGGCGGACGATCAGACCGGTTCCGATCCGTCCGGCACATATTCCAGGATGTCGCCCGGCTGGCAGTCGAGGAAGGCGCAGATGCGATCCAGCGTCTCGAAGCGGACGCCCTTGACCCGACCGGATTTCAGCAGGGACAGATTGGCTTCGGTGATGCCGACATAAGCGGCGAGATCCTTGGACCGCACCTTGCGGCGCGCCAGCATGACATCGAGGCGGACGACGATGGCCATGGCTCAGACGATCTGGCTGACGTCGTCCGCCAGCCGCTGCGCTTCGCCGAACAACCGGGCGACGAGGAACAGCAGGGCGCTCACCAGCAAGGCGAAGAAGTCGCCGCTGTCGAATACCAGCTCGATCCGGCGCGGGCCGCCGCCCAAAGCATTGGCGATCGCAAGCGCCGGAGGCAGCAGGATCGACAGCAAGGCGGAGATTAGGATGAGGAGGGTGAAGCCGCGAAGGTCGGCGATCGTCCCCGAGGTGAAGACCTCGCCCCGTTCGATCCGCCGCAGCATGCGGATGAGGCGCAGGAGGCCGGCGGCGAAGGGCAGGAGGCTGATCGCCGCCACCATCGACGATGTGCGGCCCAGCGGCTGGCCGCCGTCGGTCACCCGGACCGCATCCGGGCCGCCGACCAGGCCGAGCCCGGTGCCCGCCGCGTACAGGGCGATGACGATGGAGACGATGAGGGCGATCCATGTCGCTACCCGTAACCGCCGCGCGCTCCGTGCCAGCATTGGCGCAAAAGTCATATTGCCTCCCGGCCACAAATTTCTGTAAAACGATAATCAATACATGATTCGCAGAAATCTAAACCCCTGCCTCCCGGGCTGCAAGCGCTGCGTTCCCGGGCCGCCGCATCGAAGGAGCAAGATCGTGATTCGTACCTGCTGGCTTGCCGCCGCTCTTTCCGTCGTCGCCGTGCCGGCCGCCGTCGTGGCCCCGACGGGGGGCGCCATCGCGCAAGTGGCGCCGTCGTTCGAGGCAGCTGCCGAAGCGGCGCGCGATGGCGATATCGAGGGCGTTCGCACCCTGCTGTCCGCGCCCGGGATGGGCATTGCGGAGCGCGCGATACTCGACGCGCAGCGCGCCGCGGCGCTGCTGCGGGAGCAGGAGGCGCGCGCCGCCCTCCAGCTTTATTTCGAGAGTGGGGACAATGATCCCAAGCGGCAGGCGCTAGCACACGAGATCGCCGCGGAAGTCGCCTTCTTCGCCGGGCGTTATGCCGAGGCCGCCCACCATGCCGGCCGCCTGCTCGCCGCCCCGACCGACCGTAGCGCGCGCGAGCTCGAGGGGATCGGCAGGACGCTGGCGATCGCTTCCCTGATCGAAGCCGTACCTGCGGTGGAGCTCGAGCGCCGCGGCACGGGCACTCCCATCCCGCTGGTGCGCGACAAGGTCGGGCTGATGCGGATCGCGATCGCGACCGGAGCGGGCAGCGAGGAAGCGGTGGTCGATACCGGCGCGGGGCTGTCCGTCGCCAGCGAGAGCGCGGCGAAGCGGCTGGGATTGCGCATGCTCGACGGCGATGCAGCGGTCGGCAATTCGCTCGGCTCCTCCGTCGGCGTGAAGCTCGGCATCGCCGATCGGGTCGAGGTTGCCGGAGCGGTGCTTCGCAACGTCGTCTTCGTCGTGCTTGCCGACGAGGCGCTGACCTTCCCGCTGCCCGGCGGCTACCGGATCGATTCGATTCTCGGCCTGCCCGAGCTGCGCGCGCTGGGGCGCGTGCGCATCGAGCCGGGGCGGTCGTTCGCGATCGAGGCGCCGGCGGCCTTCGACGAGCGGCGCAGCAACCTGCGCGTGATCGGCAACAGTCCCTATGCGGTGCTTGCCATTGCCGGTCGGGAGCATCCCTTCTTCCTCGACACCGGCGCCAACGCCTCCTCGCTTTCGGTGCGGTTCGCCTCCCTCCATCCCGATCTCGCGACCGTCGACGACGGGCCGTCGCGGCGCGGCGGGGCCGGCGGGGTCGAGGAGATCCGCAACCGACGGCTCGAGCAAGTGGACCTGCGCCTCGGCGATGTCGTGCAGGTCGTGCCGGCGATTTCGGTCGAAACCAGCCCGACGCCGGGGGACGAGGATCGCTTCGGCATCGTCGGGGCCGATGTGCTGGGCCTGTTCGAATCGATCGTGCTGGATTTCGAGGCGATGCGCCTCGACGTGCAGCCGGCGACGGCCGTGCCGGTCGCGGGCTGAAGTTTTCCGGAACGTTTCTCTCTTTCCCCGGTTGGCGCAGCATGCCGCGCCGCAACCCCGACTGGATGACCTTCGGCCTCGACATGTGGGCCCTGGGTTTCGAGGCTTCGGCCGTCGTTGGACTCCGGATGATGAAGCTGGCGGCCGGCGGGGCCGCCGCTGGAACCGAGGCGCAGCGGATGGTGAGCGAGAAGGTCCGCGCCGCGCTCGAGCTTCAGGCGATGGCGGTCACCGGCGGACTTGGAACCAGCATTCACGACGCGGCCGAACGGTCGGTGAAGCATTATCGCCGGGCGGTGCGGGCAAACCGGCGCCGGCTCGGTCGCTGACGGCTTTCCGATACAAAAGCGCCCCGGTCAGGGGAAGGTGACTGGGGCGCATGGTGAGCGGACCGGCAAGGGAATAACCGGTGCGCGAAGCCGCATCCTCGTCCACAATGGTTGAGATTCGGTTGATTTCTCGGGTTAACGTTCCCGCCGAAGCCGCCGGCGGTCCGGAACGCCTCACTGGCTCACCCGTTGTCCTTCCGAAACAACGACCGGACCGACAATGACATCCCCCCGCCTGAATCCCGTTCTTGCCGCCACCGCTGCGGCGCTCGTCCTTTCCGCCTGCGGATCGCGGGCGCTGACGCTTCCGGATGATCCGATCGACCGCGCCGCCACCTGCGGCGTGATCGCCGCCGCCCAGGCCCGCGCTGCCGTTTCCGACGTCAAGGAGGCGCTTCCGTTCGAGGCCCAGGGCAGGGTGCTGCACTTCGCCCTGCTCGGCGGCTCCGACGGCGAAAGCTTCTCCCAGGATCGCGCCGCGGCGGTGAACGCGCGCATGTCCGAGCTGCAGGAGGCGATCGTCGACGGCGAATGGGAAGGGCTGATCGAACCCTGCCGGGAAGCCTTTCCGGCGGCGGCGTCCGAGCAAGTGACGCTGCCCGAAGGGCGCGAGGCCCTGCTCGGCTGCGATGAGCTTGGCGAGTTCATCAGCCGCGCAATGGCGCGCCAGGGCGGCGACTATGGCAACGAGCTGGCGGAATATGCCGGCTTCAACCGGGCCATGGACCAGCGGAGCGTGACGGCTTCGCCGGAGGAACGCTCTGCCGCCCTTGCGGCCATCGTCCAGGCCGGATCGCCGATGGCGGTCATGAGCGAGTGCATGCAGCGCTACGGCTGATCGATCAGGCCGGCAGCGCCGGCCTCCGGAACTCGTAGACGAGATGCGGAATGTCCGACCGGACCCGGATCTCGTCGCGCAGGCGCCCGCCGATCTTTTCCATCGCTCGGCGCGACCGGATGTTGGTGTCGCCGACCAGGAACACCACCGTGTCGATCCAGCCGTAGATGTGGCCGAGCATCAGGCGCTTCACCTCCCGATTGTAGCGGCCGCCCCAATAGGGGCGCGCGAGAAAGGTCCAGCCGATCTCGATTTCGCCTGCTGCGGGGTCATGGCCGTGGTAGCGGCTGGAACCGATGATCATCCCGCTCTCCCGGTCGAGGATGGTGAGGCAGCCGCCGGAGGCGAGGCCCTCGTCGAAGAAACGCCTGAACACCGGCTCCTTGTACCGGTCCGATGCGGGGTGGACTTCCCAGACCAGGGGATCGGAGGCCGCGGCGAACATGCCGTCCCAGTCCCCGGCCCGGGTCGGCTGCAGGCGGACGAGTGCGCCTTCCAGTACGGGTTGAAGATCGATCGTCGGCATGGCTTGCCCCTAGCACAGGTTCGGGGCGTCCGCCTTCCCAATGCCGGCCCACATGCTAAGGATTCGAACAACGCCGTGACAATCAGCGCAGGAGAGGATGATGGCGACGAAATTCCGCAGGATTGCCACCGAAGAGGCCTTTTCGATTCCCGAGGTTGCCGCCGCGCTGCGCGAGGTGGCGCGCGGGCCGAGTCAGAGCCTCGACAAGCTGCTCGTCGCCGGCATCTACGACAGCGAGAACCGCCGCGGCTATGACGCGCATGATTTCCTCGGCGGCCTGCTCGACGTCGAGGGCCGGCGGCTGGAGGAAATGGACGAGCTTGGCGTCGACATGCACCTGCTGTCGCTCACCGCACCGGGCGTCCAGATGTTCGACGCCGATACCGCGACCGAGCTGGCGGCCCTCGCCAACGACCGGCTGGCGGAGATCTGCCGCCGGCACCCGACCCGCTTCGCCGGCCTCGCCTGCTTCGCGCCGCATTCGCCCCGGCGCGCGGCGAAGGAGATGGAACGCGCGGTCACCGAGCTGAAGCTCAACGGCTTCATCCTCAACAGCCACACCAATGACGAATATCTGGACGATCCGAAATTCTGGCCCGTCCTCGAAGCCGCCGAAGCGCTGGACCGCTGCATCTACATCCATCCGCGCGCGGCCTCCTACGGCTTCAAGGGGCCGCTCCAGGATTATGGCATGGATTCGGCGATGTGGGGCTATGGGCTGGAGGTCGGCACCCATGCGGTGCGGATGATGACGTCCGGCCTGTTCGATCGCTTCCCCAGGCTCAGGATCTGCATCGGCCACATGGGCGAGGCGATACCCTTCTGGCTGTGGCGCCTCACCTTCATGAACAGCCGGGCCCAGTCCGCCGGCCGCGCGCCGAAGACCGAGCTCACCATGGAGGAATATTTCAGGCGCAACTTCGTGATCACCACCAGCGGCGTCGAAGACCCGCTGGCGCTGCGCTACGCGATCGACAAGATCGGCATCGACAATGTGCTGTGGGCGATCGACTATCCCTATCAGCCGCAGCGGCCGGCGGTGGAGTTCATGGACGCCGCGCCGGTGACCGACGAGGAAAAGCACAAGCTCTATCACGCCAATGCGGAGCGCATCTTCCACATCGCGCCGCTGGAGGAACAAGAGCAGGGCGCGCAGCGGGCGGAGCCGACCGCGGCCTGACCCGGCACGTGCGTGCACGGGGTGATCGGGGTCTTGTCGACGGCGTCGCCCTGCGCCATATGCGCGCAGCGGGCGGGTATAGCTCAATGGTAGAGCACTAGCCTTCCAAGCTTGTGATGCGGGTTCGATTCCCGCTACCCGCTCCAGCCGTCGTTCCGACATTTCCACCAACATCCCTGGGGACGCGGTCGTCGGCGGGCAATTCGCCTTCGTATCGCCCCACCTTCCATTCCGACCGCGAACCGATTGCGGGGCGGCCGTGGCGCTTTTATGGGGCGCGCATGGCAACGCGTACCTCCGAAACCTCCGTCCCCAGACTCCGTCCTCTTCCCTTCCTGATTTTCAGCTCCCGCTGGCTGCAGCTGCCGCTCTATGTCGGGCTGATCGTCGCCCAGTGCGTCTATGTGTTTCTGTTCCTGGAGGAACTCTATCATCTCGTCCTCCACGCCTGGGAATTCACCGAACAGCAGATCATGCTGGTCGTCCTGGGCCTGATCGACGTGGTGATGATCTCCAACCTCCTGGTGATGGTGATCGTCGGCGGCTACGAGACGTTCGTGTCGCGGCTGGGGCTCAACGGCCATCCGGACCAGCCCGAATGGCTCAGCCACGTCAATGCCGGCATCCTCAAGGTGAAGCTGGCGATGGCCATCGTCGGCATCTCTTCCATCCACCTGCTGCGGACCTTCATCGAGGCGGGCGCGCTCGGCCAGCCGACCGGGCGGATCACGGAGCAGGCGGTGATGTGGCAGACCATCGTCCACATGGCCTTCATCGCCTCCGCCTTCGGCATCGCCTGGGTCGACCGCTGGACCTCCAGGCATTGATGGCGGCTGCGGGCGCCCCACGGTCGGCGAGCCGGCCGCCCGGGTGGCCGGCAATCAGAAAGACCGGCGCGTCCGCTCCAGTTCCTGCAGCTCCGCCAAAGCGTTGCCGCACCGGTCCTGCCCGCTAACCAGCGACAGGTTCGTCCTGGCGTTCATCAGCGAGATGTCGAGCGCCGACCGCGCGGCGATCGCCGCTGCCTCCAGATCCTCCAGCGCATTGCGGTTCACATGTGGGCGGATGCGGTCGGCGATTCCGACGAGGGTCGCAGCCAGCTTCGCGACCTGGAGCGGAACGCCGGCGGCGCCGACAAGCGCATCGTCGAGCGCCGTGCGGCGCGCGGCCTTCTCCTCCTCGCGCGATTTCGGCATCCTCGAGGCGGCAATCACCTTGCCATAGGCGCGCCCATCCTCGTCCATCAGCTCGAGCGCGGCCAGGCGGAGCTGTTCGGCATCCTCAAGCACATCCTCCAGAAGGTCCTCGGCCTCGGCATAAGCGGGGCGGCCGATCGTCACCCGGCAGGTCATGGCGACGAGCGCCGCCGCGCCGGCTGCGGAAAGCGCGGCGACCGCGCCGCCGCCCGGCGCCGGGGTGCCGGCTGCGAGTGCATCGAGCCAAGCGCGCAGCTCCATCTCCGCCTGGGGTTGCGCCATGTCGACATGCCCTCCTGATCCGGATCGCTCGAGCTTCGCGCCTTAGGGCCGGGCGTGGGCGGCGCGCAACCTTCGGGCGCATGGCGAGTCGGCGGCTGCCCGGCCCTGCTCGGCCACGACAATGCGCTGGATCAATTCACAACATCTGGTGGGTGATACGGTCTCCCTCTATCGATATATGGAGGGGCGGATGGACTTCGACGTGGCCATTGCCGAAGAGATCTGGACGGCGAAATACCGGTTTGCACCCGCGGAGGGGGAGGGCGATGGCAGTTTCGCCGAAACCGTGGATCGCGTCGCCACCGCCCTTGCCGAGGGTGAGGCGCCTGAATCCCGCGATCGGTGGCGGCGGCACTTTCGCGACGCCATGGCCGACTTCCGGTTCATTCCGGCCGGGCGGATCCTGGCCGGGTCGGGCACCGATCGTTCCGTTACCCTGTTCAACTGCTTCGTGATGGGCACGGTGCCGGACAGCCTGGACGGCATATTCCACCATCTTCGCGAAGCGGCGCTCACCATGCAGCAGGGCGGCGGCGTCGGCATGGATTTCTCGACCATCCGCCCGTCGGGAAGCCAGGTGCGGGGCGTCGGCGCCGAGGCTTCCGGGCCGCTCACCTTCATGGACTGCTGGGACTCGATGTGCAGGACGGTGCAGTCGGCCGGCCAGCGGCGGGGCGCGATGATGGGCTGCTTGCGGATCGACCATCCCGACATCGAGGCGTTCATCGACGCCAAGCGCGATGCCGTCCGCTTCCGCAACTTCAACATTTCCGTGCTGGTCACCGATGCCTTCATGGCCGCGCTCGGCGCCGATGCGGACTGGCCGCTGGTGTTCGAAGGGCGGACCTGTCGCACGGTCAAGGCGCGCGCGCTTTGGGACCGGCTGATGCGCGCCACCTATGATTGCGCGGAACCGGGGGTGATCTTCATCGACCGGGTCAACCAGACCAACAATCTCGCTTATTGCGAGACGATCAGCGCCAGCAATCCGTGCGGCGAGCAGATGCTGCCGCCCTACGGAGCCTGCCTGCTCGGCTCGATCAATCTCGCGCGGCTCGTCGACCGGCCGTTCGAGGCCGATGCCAGGCTCGACGAGGAGGAACTGGGACGGCTGACCGCGACGGCGGTCCGGATGCTCGACAATGTCATCGACATCTCGCGCTACCCGCTGCCGGAGCAGGCAGCCGAAGCGAAGGCCAAGCGGCGGATCGGCCTCGGCGTCACCGGCTTGGCCAATGCCCTGCTGTTCTGCGGGCGCGCCTACGGTTCCGGGCCGGCGGTCGATCTCACCAGGCGCTGGCTCGAAGTGATCAAGCGCGAGGCCTATCGTGCCTCGGCCCGGCTGGCGGCCGAAAAAGGCGCCTTCCCGCTTTACGATCCGGTCATGCTCGATCGGCCCAACCTGCAGGGCCTCGACCCGGAGACCAGGGCGCTGATCGCCGAGCACGGGCTGCGCAACGGATGCCTGACCTCGATCGCGCCGACCGGCACCACCTCGCTGCTCGCCGGCAACGTGTCGTCGGGAATCGAGCCGGTGTTCGCTTATTCCTATACGCGCAAGATCCGCCAGCCCGACGGCACCACCCGCGAGGAAGCGGTCGAGGATTATGCGATGCACGTCTGGCGCAAGCTCAAGGGCGATGCGCCGCCGCCCGAGCATCTGTTCGTAAGCGCCCAGACGCTGTCGCCGTCGGACCATCTCACGATGCAGGCGGCCGCTCAGGCGATGATCGACAGCTCGATCTCCAAGACGGTGAACTGTCCGGAGGACATCGGCTTCGACGAATTCGCCGACATCTATGTCGAAGGCTATCATCTGGGCTGCAAGGGGCTCACCACCTATCGGCCCAATGCGATCACCGGATCGGTGCTCAGCGTCGCGCCGAAGGAGTCCGCGCCGTCAAAGCCGGAGGAGCCGGTGCTTACGCCGCGGGCGGAGGCGCTCACCGGGGCGACCTACAAGCTCAAGTGGCCGGACAGCGCCCATGCGGTCTATGTGACCATCAACGATACCGTCTCGGGCGGCGAACGCCGGCCGTTCGAGATCTTCGTCAACTCCAAGAATATGGAGCATTATGCCTGGACGCTGGGGCTCACCCGGATGATCTCGGCCGTGTTCCGCCGCGGCGGCGACGTCTCCTTCGTCGCGGAGGAACTGAAGGCGGTGTTCGATCCGCGCGGCGGCGCCTGGATGCAGGGACGCTACGTGCCGTCCCTGCTCGCCGCGATCGGCGGGATCATCGAACGGCACATGGAGGGAGGCCGGGCCGCGACGGCCCCCGTCCACGACGCCCGACCCGAAATGCGCCTGCCGGCCTGCCCGCAGTGCGGCGCCGCCGCGCTGGTCAAGGTCGAGGGATGCAACAACTGCCTCGAATGCGGCTATTCGAAATGCGGGTGAGGCCCGAGCCCTGGCCCCTCTCCTTCAGGGGAGGGGTCGGGGTGGCGCCGTTCGGAGCCCACACCGAACGCACCCGAACGCACCCGAGTATATTCCAGCCCTAGCCGCGCCTGGCCTTGCGGGTCTCGTCGTGGATCCAGGAGAGGCCGCGCATCGCCTGCGGCCAGCCCAGGGTGGTGATTGCGATCAGGGCGACATGCTCGATCTCCTCGGGCGTCATCCCTTCCGCCAGCGCGCGGCGCGCATGCGAATGGGTGGCGCCTTCCGAATCGGCCCCGATCGCAAGCGCCAGATGCACGAGGCGCTGCGACCGCTCATCGAGCGGACCTGCCTTGCCCGTGGCCTGGCCGAGCCGCTGGTAGGCGGACCAGACCTCCGGGTGGTCGCGGGCGACGCCGCGCGCGTGGCCAGGCAGCGGAACTGCGGGGGCATCGCCCCGATCGGCAGCTGGATCATCGCTCATTGCACTCTCTCCCTTCCCCTTGGCGGGTTCCGGTTCCCGGAACGAAAATGAACGAAAGCGGAGAGCGAACGTTGCCCGCACCGGCACGAATTGACGACTGAAACTCCGCCCCCCGAGAACAAGTCTCCCTTGAAATGATCTTGGTCAACGGTCCTGCCACGCGACTCTGCGAGAGGGACCGCATGAACGGCATAACACTGTGTGCTGCGGGGCGAGCGGGATGGTATCTGTTCAACAGCTGAAGCCGCCTTTGGGGGAAAATCCTCATGCTGGACCGCACATCTGACCACCCCGCACCCGGCGCCGGATCGGCGCTCTGGGCCAGTACCGCCGCCTTCACCGTCTGCTTTGCCGTCTGGACCATTTTCTCGATCATCGGTCTGGGGGTGAAGGACGAACTGGGGCTGAGCGAGACCGAATTCGGGCTGCTCGTCGGCACCCCCATCCTCACCGGCTCGCTGGTGCGGGTCCTGCTCGGCGTGTGGTCCGACCAGATCGGCGGTCGCCGCGTGTTCGCCGCGGTCATGGTGCTGGCCGCCATCGCGACGTTCCTGACCTCCTATGCCGACACTTATGTCGAGCTGCTCATTGCGGCGCTCGGGGTGGGCCTCGCCGGCGGGTCTTTCTCGGTCGGCGTCACCTATGTGTCCAAATTCTATCCGCAGGGCCAGCAGGGCACCGCGCTCGGCATCTTCGGCGCCGGCAACGTCGGTTCGGCGGTGACCAAGTTCCTCGCCCCCTTCGTCATGGTGGCGATGGGATGGCAGGCGGTGGCGCAGATCTGGGCGGCCGGCCTGATCGTCACGACCATCGCCTTCCTGCTTCTCACCCGCGAGGATCCCGAACAGGTCGCGCGCCGGCGGGAGGGGAAGAAGGCGGAGCGGGCCGGCAGCCAGCTGGCGGTGCTCAAGAACATCCAGGTCTGGCGGTTCGCCGTATATTATTTCTTCGTCTTCGGCGCCTTCGTGGCGCTGGCACTGTGGCTGCCGCGCTACCTGATCGGCGTCTATGGAGTCGACGTGAAGACGGCGGGCATGCTGGCCGCCTTCTATTCGGTTCCCGCCAGCCTTTTCCGCATCTACGGCGGAAGGCTTTCGGACCGCTACGGCGCCCGGGCGGTCATGTACGTCACCTTCGGCGTCTCGGTGGTGACCACCTTCATGCTGTCCTACCCGCCGACGACCTACATCATCGAGGGCGTCCACGGGCCGATCACCTTCTCCACCTCGATGGGGCTGGTGCCCTTCCTCCTCACCATCTTCGTGCTCGGCTTCTTCATGAGCCTCGGCAAGGCGGCGGTGTTCAAGCACATCCCCGCTTATTATCCGAACCATGTCGGCGCCGTCGGCGGGCTGGTCGGCATGGTCGGCGGCCTCGGCGGCTTCGTGCTGCCGCTGGCCTTCGGCGCCCTGGCCGACCTGACCGGAATCTGGACCAGCTGCTTCGTCCTGCTGTTCGTGATCGTATCGATCGCGATGGTGTGGATGCACGTCGCCATCCGCCTGATGGAGAATAAGGCGCAGCGGGCCGGGACGCAGGCGGGCGTACCGGAATTGCCGGAGATGGTGGGCCTCGGCGAACCGGGCATCGTCGCTCCGCCGCGCCGGGCCGGCCCGATCGCCGACTGGCGGCCGGAAGAGCCGGAATTCTGGAGCAAGGCGGGCCGGGCAGTGGCACGCCGGAACCTGTGGATTTCGACCTACTGCCTGCTCCTTTCCTTCGCCGTCTGGATGGTGTGGAGCGTCGTCGTCGCGCGGCTCCCGTCGATCGGCTTCGAATTCACCACCGACCAGCTGTTCTGGCTGGCCGCGGTGCCGGGTCTTTCGGGCGCCACCTTGCGCATCTTCTACGCCTTCCTCGTTCCGGTGTTCGGCGGGCGGCTGTGGACGACCCTGTCGACCGCGTCGCTGCTGATACCGGCCTTCGGGATCGGATATGCCGTCCAGAATCCCCAGACTCCCTATCTCATCTTCCTGGTGCTGGCGCTGCTGTGCGGCTTCGGCGGAGGCAACTTCGCCTCGTCCATGGCCAATATCAGCTACTTCTTCCCCAAGGCGGAGAAGGGTAATGCGCTGGCGATCAATGCCGGCCTCGGCAATCTCGGCGTCAGCATCATGCAGTTCCTGGTGCCGGTGGCGATCACCATGAGCCTGTTCGGGGCGCTGGGCGGGCAGGCCCAGACGGCTGCGGACGGCACCCAGGTCTGGATGCAGAATGCCGGCTTTGTCTGGGTACCGTTCGTCCTGGTCGGCACCTTCGCCGCCTGGTTCGGGATGAACGACATCCTCAGTGCGAAATCCTCCTTCGCCGACCAGGCGACCATCTTCGGGCGCCTGCACACCTGGATCATGTGCTGGCTCTACACCGGAACCTTCGGAACCTTCATCGGCATGTCGGCGGGCTTCCCGCTGCTCGCCAAGCTCGTCTTCCCCGAGGTCGACGCACTCCGCTACGCCTTCATCGGGCCGCTGGTCGGCGCGCTGTCGCGCGCGGGAAGCGGCTGGATCTCGGACCGGGTCGGCGGGGCCCGGGTCACCTTCTGGGTGTTCGTCGTCCAGGTGGTGGCGATCGCGGGGATGATCTGGTTCCTCGACGCGCGCAGCTTCTGGGGCTTCTTCTCGATGGTGCTGCTGCTGTTCTTCGTCAGCGGCATCGGCAATGCCTCGACCTTCCAGATGGTGCCCGGGATCATGCGTCACGCCGTGGACAGGGCGATGCCGCACGTGCCGGAAGACCAGCGCCGCCTGCAGGCGGAGCGGGAATCGGCGGCGGTGGTCGGCTTCACCTCGGCGATCGCGGCCTATGGGGCCTTCTACATCCCCAAGGCCTATGGATCGTCGATCGAACTGACTGGCTCCGCGGGTGCGGCGCTGTGGGGCTTCCTGCTTTTCTTCCTGAGCTGCGCGGCGCTGACCTGGTTCGCCTACAGCGGGCCACGCGGAATCCTGCATGCCGTCGAGCGGGGGCAGCCAATCCGGCCCGCGCCGGCCGCGGCCGGCTAGGCGGCATGGGGGGGACCATGATCGCTGCAGGCAACAGGCCAGTTCCGGGCAACCCGTCGGCATACGGGATATCCCGCATGTCGCCGCGGCCGGGCCGGGTCCACAGCCCGTCCCGTGAGCGATCGAACGACTTCACGCGGCGGGGGCCGGGAGCCGTTCCACCCAATTCACTATCGCCCCTGGGGTTATCGTCATGAGTCACTTTCTCGACCGCCTCACCTTCTTCCGGAAGAATGTGGGAACCTTCTCCAACGGCCATGGCGTGGTCACCAACGAGGACCGTGGCTGGGAGGACGGCTATCGCGGGCGCTGGAGCCACGACAAGATCGTGCGCTCGACCCATGGCGTGAACTGCACCGGCAGCTGTTCGTGGAAGATCTACGTCAAGGACGGGATCGTCACCTGGGAAACCCAGCAGACCGATTATCCGCGCACGCGTCCGGGCCTGCCCAATCACGAGCCGCGGGGTTGCCAGCGCGGGGCGAGCTACAGCTGGTATCTCTACAGCGCCAACCGCGTGAAACATCCGATGATCCGGCGCAAGCTGGTGAAATTGTGGCGCAGCGTCCGCGCGGAGGCGGGCGACCCGGTCGAGGCCTGGAAGCGAATCGTCGAAACCCCCGAATATGCCGAACGCTACAAGAAGGCCCGCGGCATGGGCGGCTTCGTCCGGACGACCTGGGAAGAAGCCAATGAGATCATCGGCGCCGCCAACGTCCATACGGTGAAGACCTACGGCCCGGATCGGGTCGCGGGCTTCTCCCCGATCCCCGCCATGTCGATGGTCAGCTATGCCGCCGGAGCGCGCTACCTGTCGCTGATCGGCGGCGTCTGCCTCAGCTTCTACGACTGGTATTGCGACCTCCCCGCATCGAGCCCCCAGACCTGGGGTGAGCAGACCGACGTGCCGGAGAGCGCCGACTGGTACAATTCGACCTTCCTGATGCTCTGGGGCTCGAACGTCCCGCAGACGCGCACGCCCGACGCCCATTTCTATACCGAGGTCCGCTACAAGGGCGCAAAGTCGGTGGTGGTGTGCCCCGATTATTCGGAAGCGTCCAAGTTCGCCGACCTGTGGATGGCGCCCAAGCAGGGAACCGATTCCGCGCTGGCCATGGCGATGGGCCATGTGATCCTGAAGGAGTTTCACGTCGACCGCGAGGCCGACTATTTCAAGGATTACTGCCGCCGGTACAGCGACATGCCGATGCTGGTGCGGCTGGTGAAGCGCGGCGACGCCTATGTCCCGGAGCGCTTCGTCCGGGCCTCCGATTTCGACCAATCGCTCGGCGAGTCGGTGAACCCCGAATGGAAGACGGTCGCCATCGACGAGCTGAGCGGCGACATCGTCACCCCCCTGGGCTCGATCGGATTCCGCTGGGGCGACAAGGGCAAGTGGAACCTTGAAACCCGCGAAGGCAAGGGGGACCGGGAGGTCCGGCTGGCGATGAGCCTCGCCGATCGCCGCGACGACATCGCCCCGGTCGACTTCCCCTATTTCGGCTCCGGGCCGCAGAGCCCCTATTTCACCAGCACCGCCCACGGCGACACCCTCCGCCGCAACGTGCCCGTCAGGAAGCTGGCCCTGCGCGACGGCGAGACCCTGGTCGCGTCCGTCTACGACCTGATCGTCGCCCATTATGGGGTCGATCGCGGACTCGGCGGGCTCGCGGCCGAATCCTACGACGATGACACGCCCTACACGCCGGCCTGGGCCGAGAAGGTGACCGGGGTTCCGCGCCACCAGATCATCGCCACCGCCCGTGACTTTGCCGCCAATGCGGAAAAGACCCATGGCAAGTCGATGGTGATCCTCGGTGCCGGGGTGAACCACTGGTATCACATGGACATGATCTACCGGGGGATCATCAATCTCCTGGTGTTCTGCGGCTGCGTCGGCCAGTCCGGCGGCGGCTGGTCCCATTATGTCGGGCAGGAGAAGCTGCGGCCGCAGACCGGCTGGACGCCGCTGGCCTTCGCCCTCGACTGGCACCGCCCGCCGCGCCACATGAACGCGACCAGCTTCTGGTACGCGCACACCGACCAGTGGCGCTACGAGAAGGTCGGTATCGACGAGATCCTGTCGCCGGCGGCCGAGGAGCAACTCAGCGGCACCCTCATCGACTTCAACATCCGCGCGGAGCGCATGGGCTGGCTTCCGTCGGCGCCGCAGCTCGAAACCAATCCGATCGAGATCGGGCGGCAGCTCAATGGGGAGGCGGCCGGCGCACGGGTCGCGCAGGGCCTGAAGAGCGGCGAGCTGCGCATGGCATGCGAGGATCCGGACAATCCCCGGAACTTCCCGCGCAACCTGTTCGTGTGGCGCTCCAACCTGCTCGGCTCCAGCGGCAAGGGCCACGAATATTTCCTGAAGCATCTGCTCGGAACCCAGCACGGCGTGCAGGGCAAGGATCTGGGCGAGGAAGGGGCGCAGCGGCCCGAGGAAGCGGTGTTCCGCGACGAGGGGCCGGAAGGCAAGCTGGACCTGCTGGTGACGATCGATTTCCGCATGTCCACCACTTGCGTCTATGCCGACATCGTTCTTCCGACTGCGACCTGGTACGAAAAGAACGACCTCAACACGTCGGACATGCATCCCTTCATTCACCCGCTGTCGAAGGCGGTGGATCCGGCCTGGGGCGCGCGCAGCGACTGGGAGATCTTCAAGGGAATCGCGCACAGCTTCTCGGACCTGTGCGAGGGGCATCTCGGCACCGAGACCGACGTGGTGCTGGTCCCGCTCCAGCACGACACGCCGGGCGAGCTCGGGCAGCCGCTCGACGTCAAGGACTGGAAGAAGGGCGAATGCGATCCGCTGCCGGGCAAGACCATGCCGGGCGTCGTCGCGGTCGAGCGCAACTATCCGGACACCTATCGCAAGTTCACATCGCTGGGGCCGCTGCTCGACACGCTCGGCAACGGCGGCAAGGGGATCACCTGGAACACCGAGCATGAAGTCGAATTCCTCGGCCGCCTGAACGGCGTCGTGAAGGAAGAGGGCGTCGCCAGGGGCCGGCCGAAGATCGAGACGGACATCGACGCCTGCGAGGTGATCCTGAGCCTTGCGCCGGAGACCAACGGGGAAGTGGCGGTCAAGGCCTGGGAGGCGCTTTCCGAGGCCACGGGCCGCGAACACGCCCATCTCGCCCTCACCCGCGAGGACGAGAAGATCCGCTACCGGGACGTCCAGGCGCAGCCGCGCAAGATCATCTCGTCCCCCACCTGGTCGGGCATCGAAAGCGAGAAGGTCAGCTACAATGCCGGCTGGACCAACGTCCACGAACTGATCCCATGGCGTACGCTGACCGGGCGGCAGCAGCTCTACCAGGATCATCCCTGGATGCGCGCGTTCGGCGAGGGTTTCACCACCTACAAACCGCCGATCGACACCAAGGTGATCGAGCCCATCCTGGGCAAGCGCGGCAACGGCAATGGCGAGCTGGTGCTGAACTTCATCACCCCGCACCAGAAATGGGGCATCCACTCCACCTATTCCGACAATCTGCTGATGCTGACGCTCAACCGCGGCGGCCCGGTGGTCTGGATCGCGGAGGAGGATGCGAAGCGCGCCGGGATCGAGGACAATGACTGGATCGAGGCCTTCAACCTCAACGGCGCGCTGACGGCGCGGGCGGTGGTGAGCCAGCGCGTCCCTTCCGGAATGTGCCTGATGTATCACGCGCAGGAGAAGATCGTGAACGTGCCCGGCGCGGAGATCACCGGCGCCCGGGGCGGCATCCACAACAGCGTGACGCGCACCATCACCAAGCCGACCCACATGATCGGCGGCTACGCGCACCAGGCCTACGGCTTCAATTACTACGGGACGGTGGGGTCCAATCGCGACGAATTCGTGGTGGTCAGGAAAATGGCAAAAGTCGACTGGATGGACGAGCCCGCCTCGTCGCCGGCGGCCGCCTGAGGAGTGTCAAAATGAAAGTGCGTGCCCAGGTCGCGATGGTCCTGAACCTCGACAAATGCATCGGCTGCCATACCTGTTCGGTCACCTGCAAGAACGTCTGGACCAGCCGCGAAGGCGTCGAATACGCCTGGTTCAACAATGTCGAGACCAAGCCGGGGATCGGCTTTCCCAAGGAATGGGAGAATCAGGACAAGTGGAACGGCGGCTGGCGCCGCAAGTCCGACGGCTCGATCGAGCCGCGGATCGGCGGGCGCTGGCGGGTGCTTGCGAACATCTTCGCCAATCCGAACCTTCCCGAGATCGACGATTATTACGAGCCCTTCACTTTCGACTACGACCATCTCCAGTCCGCACCGGACATGAAGACCTTCCCGACCGCGCGGCCGCGGTCGGCGATCACCGGCGAGCGGATGGAGAAGATCGAATGGGGGCCGAACTGGGAGGAAATCCTCGGCGGTGAGTTCGCCAAGCGATCCCGCGATTCGAACTTCGCCGAGATTGAGAAGGAGATCTACGGCCAGTTCGAAAAGACCTTCATGTTCTATCTGCCGAGGCTGTGCGAGCATTGTCTCAACCCGACCTGCGTGGCGGCCTGCCCCTCGGGGTCGATCTACAAGCGCGAGGAGGACGGGATCGTCCTCATCGATCAGGACAAGTGCCGCGGCTGGCGGATGTGCATCTCCGGCTGCCCGTACAAGAAGATCTATTACAACTGGAAATCCGGCAAGGCCGAGAAGTGCATCTTCTGCTACCCGCGGATCGAAAGCGGGCAGCCGACGGTCTGTTCCGAGACCTGCGTCGGGCGCATCCGCTACCTCGGCGTCATCCTCTACGACGCCGATCGCATCGAGGAGATGGCCTCGACCGAGAACGAGCAGGATCTCTACGAAAAGCAGCTCGAGATCTTCCTCGATGCCAACGATCCCGACGTGATCGCCCAGGCGCGACGCGACGGCATCCAGGACAATTGGATCGAGGCCGCGAAGATTTCGCCGGTCTACAAAATGGCGATGGACTGGAAGATCGCCTTCCCGCTCCACCCCGAATATCGCACCCTGCCGATGGTCTGGTACGTGCCGCCGCTGTCGCCGATCCAGCATGCGGCGGAGCGCGACTATATCGGCTTCGACGGCGAGATCCCGGACATCGCCTCGCTGCGCGTTCCGGTCCGCTATCTCGCCAACCTGCTGACCGCAGGCAAGGAAGCGCCGGTGATCGAGGCGCTGCGCAAGATGTTCGCGATGCGCATCTTCATGCGCGGCCGCGAGGTTGAGGGCCGCACCGATACCGCGGTCCTCGATCAGGCGGCGCTCAGCGTCTCCCAGGTGGAGGAGATGTACCGCTATCTCGCGCTTGCCGATTATGAGGATCGCTTCGTCATCCCCACGGCCCATCGCGAGGTCAGCGAGGAAGCCTATGAGATGCGGGGCGGCTGCGGCTTCAGCTTCGGTTCGGGCTGCGGCGGCGGCCGGACCGAGCCGGACCTGTTCGGTTCGCCCAAGAAGGTCGGTCACGTTCCGGTGCCGGGCAGGAAGCAGAGGGCGGCATGATCAGCTTCAAGGCCCTGGGAGCCTTGCTCCATTATCCAAGTGCCGAACTGCAGCAGGCCGTCCCGGAGATCGTCCAGGCGCTTCGGGAAGAGGCGAAACTGCCGCGCAGCCTGCTCGATGCGGTCTGCCGCTTCGCCGCCGAAATCGCCGAGGGCGATCTTCTCGAGGTTCAGGAGCGATGGGTATGGCTGTTCGACCGGTCGCGGCGCCTTGCGCTGCATCTCCACGAACATAGCTACGGGGAATCGCGCGACCGGGGGCAGGCGATGGTCGATCTCGCCATGGCCTATCGTCTTCACGGCTTCGAACTCGCCTCTTCGGAAACGCCCGATTACCTGCCCCTCTTTCTCGAATTCCTCTCGCAGATCCCCGAGGCTCCGGCACGTCGCTACCTGTCGGATGCCACCGACATCATCGAGGCGCTGCGGATCAGGCTCGCCGAACGCGATTCGCCCTACACCATCCTGCTCGAGGCGGTGCTCGCTTTCAGTGGGCGACCGGCCAATGAGGAAGAGGTGGAGGCGATCCTGACGTCCGAGCCCGAGGATCCCCAGGATTTCGAGCAGCTCGACCGGCAATGGGCGGAGGAGGCGGTCGAATTCTCCGCCGGCTCGGCGCTCGGCAGCTGCCCCATGGCCGGCGGCATGGCGCGCGAGCGCGCAGCCGCACTGGCCGATTCCGGAGTATGACGATGCAGACGACGCTCAATCACCTGATGTTCGGCATCTACCCCTATATCGCGCTGGCGGTGTTCGCGGTCGGCAGTCTGATCCGGTTCGACACCGGCCAATATGGCTGGCGCTCCAAGTCGAGCCAGCTCCTGCGTCGCAGGCAGCTCATCTGGGGCTCGGTGCTGTTTCACGTCGGCGTCATCGGCGTGCTCTGCGGTCACGCGGTCGGGTTGCTGACGCCCATCGCCCTGTTCGATGCCATCGGCATCAGCCATGGCTTCAAGCAGATGATGGCGATCGTGGTGGGCGGCGCGTTCGGCAGCGCCTGCTTCGTCGGCCTCACCATGCTGGTCCACCGCCGCCTGTTCGATCCGCGGATCCGGGCGACTTCCAGTTTCAGCGACATCGCGGTGCTGCTGCTGCTCTGGGCCCAGCTGACCCTTGGGCTGCTCACCATTCCCTTCTCGCTCGGCCATCTCGACGGCCATGAGATGGTGAAGTTCATGAACTGGGCGCAGGGCATCGTGACCTTCCGCGGCGACGCCTCGGCGACGATCGCGGACGTGGCGCCGGTGTTCAAGCTGCATATCGCGCTCGGGCTCACCCTGTTCCTGATCTTCCCCTTCACGCGGCTGGTGCACATCTGGAGCGTGCCGCTCGGCTATCTCGGCCGCAACTACCAGATCGTGCGCACGAAGCGGCGCGTCCCGCTCTACGATCCCGCCGTCGAGATCCCGGCCTATGCGCCGCGGCAGAGGGCCGGATCGGCCGCCGTGCCGCCGGTCCACCAGGCTGCCTGAGGAGAAGGCCGTGACGATCGTCGTCAATGGAAGCCGGATCGGGGAGGATGAGGTCGCGCGCGAGCTCCAGTACCACCCCGGCCGCACGCGCGAAGAGGTCGCGCACAAGGCGGCGACCGCGCTTGTCGTGCGGGAACTGGTCCGGCAGCGGGCCGGCGCGCTCGACCTCGATTGCGACAGCGACGAGGCACTCGACCGCCTGATCGAACGTGAGGTCGACGTGCCGCACCCGACCGCCGAGGAGGTCGACCGGTTCCTTCGCCGCAACTGGTTCCGCTTGCGCAAGCCGCCGGCGTTCGAGGCGGCGCACATCTTCTTCCCCGCGCATCCGGACGATGAGGAAGCAAGGGCGGAGGCCGGAGCGAAGGCCGAGGCGATCCTCGAGGATGTGCAGCAAGCGCCCTGGCGCTTTGCCGATCTCGCCCGCGCGCATTCCGCCTGCCCCTCGTCCGAACGGGAGGGGGCGCTCGGCCAGGTCAGGCCCGGCGAGACCAACGCCGAGGTCGAACGGGCACTGGCGACTATGGACGAAGGGACCGTCCGGGTGGTGGCCTCCCGTCACGGTTACCATGTGCTGCGGCTCGATCGACGCGACCCCGGCCGCGAGCTGGGGCAGGATGAGGCCCACGGTTGGGTCGCAGCCTATCTTCGGGAGTCGGCGCGCCGCCGAGCCGTCAGCCAGTATCTCCGGCTGCTCGCCGCCCAGGCCGACATCCGGGGGATCGAACTCGACCTCCCCGACACGCCTCTGGTCCAATAGGCGGGCCGATGCTGCTCGGAACGATGATCAAGCAGGTCATGCGGGCGCAGGGGCCCTTCTGTTCCGCGATCGCGCAGCAGGATTCGGAGCTCGCCGAACGCATTGCCGCTGAAGCCGGCCGCCTGGGTGTCGAGACGACGGAATTCGTCGCGGATACGGTCCGCCGCTTCATGGCCGCTGAAGACGGGGAAAGCTGGACCACGATCATCAGCGGCATGCAGGATGCCGACGATCCGGGTCTTGCCTTCCTCCAGGCCGTGCTGCGCAAGCGGCTCAGCCACGCTTGCAGCCACTGAACATCCCGGCGATCATGCGCTGACGCCGCTGCGCCCGAAAGGACGCGAATTGCCTCGGCAGGCCAGTGTCTGCGAGCTGCGCGAGGACATCTGCGGTTAGCGCGCCCTTGCCACCCGCATCCAAAGCCTGCACCTTGCCCGGATGTCGGCAGGAACCCAGTCGCTTGCCAAGTGCCTTGCCTCTGCGGTGAGCGATCGCTGCCGAATCAACTCCCTCGATTCGCAGGGTCCGGCCTGGGTCTCCGCGCCGCATTTCCCGTGCGCGCACCGTCCCTTGCGTTTTCGGCATCGTTTCCACCGTTCGTCGTTCTCGGCCCGAAGGAGTAGTCATGAGCCATTTTCTTGACCGTCTCACCTACTTGCGCCGGGAACGCGAGAAATTCTCGGAAGGACATGGGATCACGACGAACGAGACGCGGGATTGGGAGGACGCCTATCGGAAGCGCTGGGCGGCCGACAAGATCGTGCGCTCGACCCATGGCGTGAACTGCACCGGCAGTTGCTCCTGGAAGATCTATGTAAAGGGCGGCATCGTCACCTGGGAGACCCAGCAGACCGACTATCCGCGCACCCGGCCTGACCTGCCGAACCATGAGCCGAGGGGATGTCCGCGCGGCGCCAGTTACAGCTGGTATCTCTATTCCGGGACCCGCATCAAATATCCGCTCGTCCGCGCGCGGCTGATCCGCCACTGGCGCGAGGCGCGCAAGACGATGACGCCGGTCGCCGCCTGGAAGGCGATCGTGGAGGATCCGGACAAGCGGCGCGATTGGGTGGCCAAGCGCGGGCGCGGCGGGTTCGTCCGCGTCGGCTGGGACGAAGTGACGGAACTGATCGCCGCCGCGAATGCCTATACGATCAGGGAATATGGGCCGGATCGGATCGCGGGCTTCTCGCCCATTCCGGCCATGTCGATGATCTCATATGCCGCCGGCAGCCGCTACCTCTCGCTGATCGGCGCCAACCTCCTCAGCTTCTACGACTGGTATTGCGACCTGCCGCCTTCCTCGCCGCAGACCTGGGGCGAGCAGACCGACGTTCCGGAGAGCGCCGACTGGTACAATGCCGGCTTCCTGCTCGTGTGGGGATCGAACATCCCGATGACTCGGGCCCCGGACGCGCATTTCTATTCGGAGGTGCGCTATCGCGGCGCCAAGAGCGTGGTGATCGCCCCCGACTACAATGAAGCGGCCAAATTCTCCGACATGTGGCTGCATCCCAAGCAGGGCACCGATGCCGCCCTCGCGCTGGCGCTGGGGCATGTCGTGCTGCGCGAATTCCACGTCGATCGCGAGGCCGAATATTTCGCGGACTATACCCGCCGCTATTCCGACTTTCCGTTGCTGGTGAAGCTGGTGGAGCGCGGCGGCCGGCTGGTTGCCGACCGCCTGTTGCGCGCCGCCGACCTTCCGGGCGGCCTGGGCGAGACCAACAATCCCGACTGGAAGGCGGTCGCCTATGACGAGGTCAGCGGCGAACTGGTCGCACCGCTCGGGTCCGCTGGCTTCCGCTGGGGCGAGCAGGGCAAGTGGAACCTGGAGGAGAAGGACGGGCAGGGGCGGGAGATCCGGCTGCGGCGGACCCTGGCCGGGCAGGAGGACCAGATCGTTCCGGTCGGCTTCCCCTATTTCGGCGGTGCGGCCCCGCACGACTTCGTCGCCACCGATCATGAGGACGTGCTGATGCGCAACGTCCCGGCCAAGGCGGTCACCCTGGCCGACGGGACGCGCGCCTTTGTCGCGACGGTGTTCGACCTCTTCTGCGCCAATTACGGGGTCGACCGCGGCTTCGGCGGCGACAATGTGGCGAAGAGCTATGACGAGGACATTCCCTTCACTCCGGCCTGGGCCGAGAAGGTGACGGGCGTCCCGCGCCAGGCGATCATCCAGGTCGCGCGCGAATTCGCCGCCAATGCCGAGACCACCAGGGGACGCTCGATGGTGATCCTCGGGGCGGGGCTCAACCACTGGTACCACATGGACATGAGCTACCGCGGCATCATCGCACTGCTGGTGATGTGCGGCTGCGTCGGGCAGTCCGGCGGCGGCTGGTCACACTATGTCGGCCAGGAGAAACTGCGGCCGCAGACCGGCTGGTTGCCGCTCGCCTTCGGGCTCGACTGGTCGCGCCCCTCGCGCCAGATGAACGGCACCAGCTTCTTCTACGCCCACACCGACCAGTGGCGCTACGAGACGCTGAAGATGTCCGAAATCCTGTCGCCGCTCGCCCCCGAGGGCGACTGGTCGGGCAGCGTCATCGACTATAACGTCAAGGCGGAGCGCATGGGCTGGCTGCCTTCGGCGCCGCAACTTCAGGCCAATCCGATCGATTGGGGCAACCGGATTCATGCTTCCCGCGCTGACCCGGCGACGGTGATCGCCGATGCGATGAAGGCCGGGGATCTCAAGCCCGCGAGCATCGATCCCGACAATCCGCAGAACTGGCCTCGCAACATGTTCTTCTGGCGCTCGAACGTCCTCGGGGCGAGCGGCAAGGGCCACGAATATTTCCTGAAGCATCTGGTCGGATCGCTGCACGGCGTCATCGGCACCGATGCGGAAGCCGCCGGGATCGCGCGCCCCAGGGACGTGGTCTGGCACGAGGAGGCGCCGGTCGGGAAACTCGACCTGATGGTCAATATCGATTTCCGCATGTCGACCACCAGCATCTATTCGGACGTCGTCCTGCCCACAGCCACCTGGTACGAAAAGCACGACCTCAACACGTCGGACATGCATCCTTTCATCCATCCGCTGAGCGCGGCGGTGGATCCTGCCTGGGAGACGCAGAGCGACTGGAACATCTTCCGGGCGATCGCGAAGAAATTCTCCGACGTCGCACCGGAGGTGCTGGGGGTGGAACATGACGTCGTGCTTTCGCCGATCCTCCACGACACGCCCGGCGAGCTCGCCCAGCCCTATGAGCCGAAGGACTGGATGAAGGGCGAGTGCGATCCGATCCCGGGCAAGACGATGCCGTCGGTCACCCTCGTCGAGCGCAACTATCCCGAGACCTTCGCCCGCTTCACGTCGATGGGGCCGCTGCTCGAGACGCTCGGCAACGGCGCCAAGGGCCTCACCTGGGACACCAAGCGCGAGGTCGAGCTGCTCGGCCAGCTCAACGGCTTCGTCCAGGAAGGGCCGGTGGCCGGGCGGCCGAAGATCGACACCGATATCGATGCCTGCGAGACCATCCTGATGCTGGCGCCGGAAACAAATGGGGAGGTTGCCGTCAAGGCGTGGGAGGCCCTGTCGAAGGCGACGGGGCGCGATCACGCCCATCTCGCTGAAGGCAAGGAAGAGGAGAAGATCCGCTTCCGCGACGTGGCGGCGCAGCCGCGCAAGATCATCTCCTCGCCGATCTGGTCGGGGCTGGAGAGCGAGCATGTCTGCTACAATGCCGGCTACACCAACGTCCACGAGCTGATCCCGTGGCGCACGCTGACGGGACGGCAGCAACTCTACCAGGACCATCACTGGATGCGGGCGTTCGGCGAAGGCTTCGTGACCTGGCGGCCGCCGATCGACACCAAGACGGTGCGCCAGGTGATCGGCAAGCTGCCCAACGGCAACAAGGAGATCCTGCTCAATATCCTGACCCCCCATCAGAAATGGGGGATCCATTCGACCTATACCGAGAACCTCATCATGCTGAGCCTCAATCGCGGCGGGCCGACGGTGTGGATCAGCGAGGACGATGCGCGCGCGGCGGGCATCGAGGACAATGACTGGATCGAGGTGTTCAACGTCAATGGCGCGCTGACGGCGCGGGCGATCGTCTCGCAGCGGATCATGCCGGGATCAGCGATCATGTATCACGCGCAGGAAAAGCTGGTGAACACCGTGGGATCGGAGATCACCGGCCAGCGCGGCGGCGTGCACAACAGCGTCACCCGCATCAACATGAAGCCGACGCACATGATCGGCGGCTATGTCCAGCTCGCCTACGGCTTCAACTATTACGGAACGGTCGGCGCCAACCGCGACGAATTCGTGATCGTTCGCAAGATGAGCGAGGTCAACTGGTTCGACAAGGCGGCCGACGACGCCGCCAATGTCGCAGGCGGAACCGCGGACTGGGGAACCGGCGTCCGTAACAAGGGGGTGGCACGATGAAGGTCCGCGCTCAGATTGCGATGGTGCTGAACCTCGACAAGTGCATCGGCTGCCACACCTGTTCGATCACCTGCAAGAACGTCTGGACCAATCGCGAAGGCGTCGAATATGTCTGGTTCAACAATGTCGAGACCAAGCCCGGCATAGGCTATCCCAAGGACTGGGAGAATCAGGAACGCTGGAAGGGCGGCTGGGTCCGCAAGAAGAACGGCCGCATCCAGCCGAGGCAGGGTGCCAAATGGCGTATCCTCTCCAAGATCTTCGCCAACCCGCACCTGCCCGAAATCGACGATTTCTACGAGCCCTATACGTTCGAATATGAATGGCTGCAGGCTGCGCCCGAACTGCAGGCGCAGCCCACCGCCAAGCCGCGCTCGCTCGTCACCGGCGAAGTGATGAACAAGATCGAATGGAGCGGCAATTGGGAGGACATGCTGGGCGGCGAATTCTCCAAGCGTTCGCACGACTATAATTTCGACGGGGTCGAGAAGGAGATCTACGGCCAGTTCGAGAAGACCTTCATGATGTACCTGCCGAGGCTGTGCGAGCATTGCCTCAACCCCTCCTGCCTCGCCTCCTGCCCGTCGGGCGCGATCTACAAGAGGGCCGAGGACGGGATCGTGCTGATCGACCAGGAGAAGTGCCGCGGATGGCGGATGTGCGTGTCCGGCTGTCCGTACAAGAAGATCTATTACAACTGGTCGAGCGGAAAGTCGGAGAAGTGCATCTTCTGCTATCCGCGCATCGAAACCGGGCAGCCGACGGTCTGCTCCGAAACCTGCGTCGGCCGCATCCGCTATCTCGGTGTCGTGCTCTACGATGCCGACCGGATCGAGGCGGCCGCATCGGTCGAGGATCCCAAGGACCTCTATCCCGCCCAGCTCGGGCTGTTCCTCGATCCCAACGACGTTGCCGTGCAGGAAGCGGCCCGGCGCGAGGGCATACCGGAACAATGGCTCGAGGCCGCGACCCGGTCGCCGGTTTACAAGATGGCGATGGAGTGGAAGGTCGCCTTCCCCCTCCATCCCGAATATCGCACCCTGCCGATGGTCTGGTACGTGCCGCCGCTGTCGCCGATCCAGTCGGCGGCCGAGGCCGGCAAGATCTCGGCGGTAGACGGCATGCCGGACGTTCGCAGCCTGCGCATCCCGTTGCGATACCTCGCCAACCTGCTCACCGCCGGCGACGAGGAGCCGATCGCCGCGGCGCTGGAACGGATGCTGGCGATGCGATCCTACATGCGGGCCAAGAGCGTGGAGGGCCGGATCGACGAATCCATCCCCGAACGCGTCGGCCTGACCCGGCTGAAGATGGAGGAGATGTACAGGGTCATGGCCCTCGCGGCCTATGAAGACCGCTACGTCATTCCCACCACCCATCGCGAGTTCGAGGAGGACGCTTACTGGCTGCGCGGATCGACCGGCTTCGGCTTCCGCGAGGGCACCAATGGCGCGACCAAGGTCAATTTGTTCGGCGGCGCCAAGCGGACCCCCCGCAAGCCCTATATGGACGTGCCGACATGATGCGCCTCACACTTCGCGTGCTGGCGGCGCTGCTCGGCTATCCTTCGGCCGAACTGCAGGCGCATGTCGTCGAGATGCGGAGCGCGCTGAGGGAGGAGGGTGTCCTTCCCGCAGTCGCCGCGCAACGGCTCGATCCGCTGCTCGACCGGCTGGAGACAATGGACCTGCTTGACCTGCAGGCAGACTATAGCGAGCTGTTCGATCGGTCCCGCTCCTTGTCCCTCCATCTGTTCGAGCATGTCCATGGCGACAGCCGGGAACGCGGGCAGGCGATGATCGATCTCGGAGCCCAGTATCTGGAGGGCGGTTTCTATCTGGAGACGACGGAGCTTCCGGATTTCGTCCCGGTGTTCCTCGAATTTGCATCCTGCCTTTCGGCCGACGAAGCGCGCGAGACGATCGGGCAGCCGGTCCATGTCTTCGCCGCCTTGGCCGACCGCCTCGACAAGAGGGGTTCGCCCTATGCCGGAATCTTCCACGCGCTGGTCGCGCTGGCGGGCGTGCGGCCGGATGCCGATGCCTTGGCGGAAATCGCGGCGAACACGCCGGAACAGGATCCGGTAGACGTCGATGCGGAATGGGAAGAAGCGCCGGTGTCGTTCAGCGTCGGCGGCGCGCACGAGATGGGCGGCCCTACCGGGGTGGTGGCGAAGATCCGGGCGGCGAACCGGCCCGCGACGGACAGGATCTGAGGAGGCGCGACGATGGAGGATTTCATCAATCAGTTGGCGTTCGGCTGGTATCCCTATCTCGCCGTGACGGTGCTGATCCTCGGCAGCATCCTGCGCTTCGACAAGGATCAGTACAGCTGGCGTTCGCAGTCGAGCCAGTTCCTGCGGCGGCGCCAGATGGTGCTCGGGTCGAACCTGTTCCACCTGGGCGTGCTGATCCTGCTCGTCGGCCATTTCGTCGGCCTGCTCACCCCGATCAACGTCTTCGACGCGGCCGGCATCACCCACCAGTTCAAGCAGACGGCGGCTCTGGTGGTCGGTGGGCTCGCCGGCATCTGCGCCTTCGTCGGCTGTACCCTGTTGCTGCACCGCCGGCTGTGGGATCCCCGCATCCGCCGCAGCTCGTCCTGGGGCGATATCGCCGTGCTGGTGCTGATCTGGTGCCAGCTCGTGCTCGGGATCGCGACGACATATTGGACCATCCGGCATCTCGACGGCAGCGAGATGGTGCTGTTCATGGGATGGGCCAACGGCATCCTGACCTTCGACCCCAATGCCGCCGACCTGATCGTCGACGTGGCGCTGGTCTACAAGCTGCACATCATCCTCGGCCTCACCCTGTTCCTGATCACCCCCTTCACCCGGCTGGTGCATATCTGGAGCGCGCCGATCTGGTTCCTGCTGCGTCCGGGCTACCAGATCGTCCGTTCGCGGGCGCCGGTCGGAAAGCCGAACTACGCGCCGACCCATGGGCCGGCGGGGGTCGCCCCCAGCTACGGTGGAACGACGGTGCTGCGGCAGCATGCCGAAAGCGGGCAGGCGTCATGACGCGGCGGCTGGATGTCATCAATCTGGAGGCGCCGCCGGAGCGGCCGGAGCCGGCGATGCCGAGCGCCTGCCTGAGCGGCGGATGCGGCGGACCCGACGAGGCCGCCATGCTGCCGCCGCTCCCCGCTTATGGCGAGGTGCGCGTCAACAGCGTCGAGATCAGTCCGGAAGCGATCGCGCAGGAGATTCAGCACCATCCGGCTCCCGATCCGGCGACGGCCTGGATGGAGGCGGCGCGGGCGCTCGCCGTCCGCGAGTTGTTGCTGCAGGAAGCGCGGAGACTGGGCATCGAGCCGGAACCCGAGGTCGACGACGCGGGCCGGGTCGAGGCGGAGGACGATGCGATGGTGCGCGCCGTCCTGGAGGACCAGCTGCAGCCTGCGATCCCGGGCGAGGAGGAGTGCCGCCGCTTCTATGAGGCCAATCGCGACCGGTTCCGGACGCCGGATCTGTTCGAGGCGTCCCACATATTGATCGAGCCCGAAGGGGAAGGCGAGCGGGCGTGGGAGGATGCGGAACGGCGCGCCCGCGCGATCGCCGTCCAAGTGGGCGACGATCCGGCCGCCTTCGCGGCGGCGGCACGGGCGCATTCGGCCTGCCCTTCCGCCCAGCAGGACGGATCGCTCGGCCAGATCCGCCGCGGCGAACTGGTGCCGGCCGTGCAGGCCGGGATCGAGGCGCTCGCCGAGGGCAGCACCGGCGGCGATCCGGTGCGGTCACGGTTCGGCTGGCATGTGCTGCGCCTCCAGCGCCGGATTGAGGGGCATGTGCTGCCGTTCGAGCTGGTCCGCGCCCGGATCGCCGACATGCTCGAGGCGCGGAGCTGGTCGGTGGCGGCCGGCCGCTACATCGCCGGGCTTGCCGCCCGGGCCGAGATGGAGGGAATCCGGATCGAAGGGGGGCCTGTGGAGGCACCGGTACCATGATGCTCGGCGACCTGCTCGGCGCGGCGCGGCGATCGGCCGGCAGCTTCCAGTCGTGGCTCGAGGTGGCCGAACCCGAACTTGCCGCTGCGGTGGAGCGCCGGGCGGATCGGCTCGGCCTCACCCCCGCAGCCTTCGTCCGCATGGCCGTTGCGGATTTCGGCCGGCATGCAGACGAGGAGGATTGGGCCACCCTCATTTCGGCCCTGCGCGACAGCGAGGATCCCGGCACCATCTGCCTGACCGCCATGGTGCATTGGCGCTTGACCGCTTCCGGCTGCGACGCGCATGCTGATCACCAGCCCGGCCAGCGCAAAGGACCTGCCGATGAGCGACTCGCCTCGGGATGAAGCGGAGGAGGTTCCTCTCAATCCCGCCCTCAAGAGCACGACGGAGACCGTCTACGACACCCGCAATGTGACGCCGCCGCCGTTCGAAACTGCCTCCGCCCGGGAGGGGGAGGGCGAAGGCTGGCCGATCATCTGGCTGGTCGTGACCGTGATCTGCGTTGTCTTGGCGCTCTACTTCATTCTCTGACTCTGGCGCCGTTCAGGCTGCCGGTTTCCCTGCCGTCAGGCCGTCGCATGGGCCCGCTGCCGCTGTCGCGGCTTCTGCGGTGACTGGGCTTCGCCGACCTTGCGCGCGAAGGTCATCCCGTCCGGTTCCAGGCCCAGCGCTATCCACCCGTCGCATTTCGGGCAGGTCGCTTCCGAATAGGAGCGGCCGGACAGGGTGAGCGTCACGGCGTCGCAGCCGAGCCCCTTCGCCAGCAGGTTCAGCCCCTCGCACAGGGCCTGGCGGGCGGGTGCGGCATGGCTGAGCTCGAAGGTCACGAAATTGTCGATTCGCAGGATGCGTCCGTGGCGCAGCGAGGTTTCCGGCAGGTAGGTGGCCACGCCGTGGATCGTATTGTCGCCGGCGAACACGCCGAGTACCCCTCCGCCGCTTCCTCCCAGAGATTCGGCATAGGCCTGCCACTGCTCCAGCGTGGTTTCCGGCGCGCCGATCCGTACCAGCGCATATGCCTGCCGCACCTGATCGGAATCGAGGTGCGAAAGCCGAAAGGGTTGGGTCATCCTCTGGTCGCCCATGAATGTGGATTGAGCCCACAACTACGGAACACTCCGTATGGGATCATTGAGACAGATCATCTTAAGCGACAGGTGGAGCCGTGTTGCGGCCCGCCCTGGTCAGACGATGTGATGAGGTCATCAGTGGTCCTAGCTACCTCCCGGAATCTCACCCCCTTGCCGGCCGGGCACCCCTGTCTCGGCTGCGATGTCCGCAGCGTGGCCGTATGCGGGGTGCTCGAATGTGCGATGCTCGCGCAGCTGCGGCTGATGGGATGTGCGCAGAAGCTCAAGCCGGGGGAGCCGCTGTTCCACGAAGGTGACGAGTCCAAGCAGGTCTATACGCTGACCAAGGGCGTGCTTAAGCTCTACAAGCTGCTGCCCGACGGGCGGCGACAGGTGACGGGTTTCATGTTTCCGGGGGACTTCCTCGGCATCAGCGTCGACGATGCCCATGCCTTCACGGCCGAGGCGCTCGCCGATACGCAATTGTGCAAATTCTCCCGCGGCCGCTTCGACAGCTTCGTCGAAGAGCATCCCGAAATGGAGCGGGAATTGTATCGCGTCGCCGCCCATGAACTGGCCGCCGCACAACAGCAGATGGTGCTGCTCGGGCGCAAGACGGCTGCCGAGCGGCTCGCGAGCTTCTTCCTCGCCCTTCTCGACCGGGCGGAGCGGGCGAGCGGTGCTTCGGAACGCTTCGTCAAGCTGCCGATGAGCCGGTCCGATATCGCCGACTATCTCGGGCTCACCAAGGAAACGGTCAGCCGGGTCCTGGCGATGCTGAAGAAGCGCCGGCTGATCCGCCTGGAGGCGCTGGACGTCATCGAGATACTGGATCGCGAAGGCCTTACGGATCTGGCCGAGGGGCTGATGGGCGAGTGAGCCTGCCTCAGAAGCGGAACGTCGCCGTTACCATCACGAAGTCCTGAGCCTGCCCGCCGGCGCGTGCGATGGCGTTGCCGGCGCTGTGGTGCATATAATAGCCGCGCAGGCTCAGGTGCCGGCTCGCCTGATAGTTGACGTCGACGATGAGCGCCTGACCGATTTCCCGCGCGCGGTTGCCCAGCGTCGGCAGGAGCGGCCGTGAAGGCCCGACATAGACCGCATCGTCCCGATCCTCCCGCCACTTGAGGTGCACGGCCGTTTCCACCGTGAGGTTCCTCGCCGGCGCGAGGGTGACCCCCGGTCGCATGGCGAGCAGGTTGGTCCAGCTGCCGATATTGGCTTCGCTGAGATAGCCGCCCTTCGGGAACAGGGGATGGAAGCCGCCGATCCGGTCATCACCGGGGTCATCGTCGCCCGAACCTGCATCCAGCCGAAACCCGAGTCGGGGTTTCAACGGCGCGTCGAACCGATATCCGACGTCGGCCGCGACCACCCAGGCGCGGATGTCCTTGCCGCCCGCCCGGCCGGTCTGCAGCATGGTCTCGATGTCCCAGTCCCAGCCGTCGGCAGCCCCCGCGAAGCGCAGTCCGAAGCTGTGCCTTCGCTCCCGCCCATCGACGGGCGGCCCCAGTCCCTCGCGATCGAGCAGGAGCCAGTAGGCGTCGAGCGAGATCGGACGGCCGTGCGCAAGCTGTCTCGACGCATAGACGCCGGCGAAGGTCTGGCGGTCGTCGCTCCCGTCGTCGAAGCTGCCATATTCCAGCGCTACCGGCCGGGCGAGGAAGGCTTCGAGGCGCAGGCGCCCGTCGTCAAAGGTAAGCCGTCCGCCGTCGAATGCCTGGCGCACGTTGGCGCCCTCCCGGCTGCAGATGAAACGGTGCACTGCGTTGAACATCATCTCCTGGCGGCCGAGGCGCAGGGTGAGCGGCGGCGCCGGCTTCACGTCGAGGAAGAGCTGATGGACGTCGACGCCGTTCTCGTCGGGCGGTGTCAGGATACGTTTGTCGACGGCCTCGTGCGCCCCAAGCTGGGCAAACAGCCGCACGGCGGGGCCGAGGTGAATATCCGCATGCGCCAGGACGCGGACGAGGTGGTAAGTGTCGGCCTCCTCGCCGCCGATGGCGAAGTCGGGGGCGTCGAGGAATTCGCTGCGGTTGCGAACCTCGCCGCCGAAGGAGGCATAGACGGCGCCGTCACCCGATAGCGGGACGAACTTGACCGGATCGAAGGGACCGGTGCGTTGCGCCGGGTCCGCGAGGTAGGAATAGTCCTCCAGGGTCCGGTCCGCCCTGATCGCCGGGGGCGTGGCCATGGCGCCGGCCGAAAGGCCGGCAGCCAGGAGGATCATGCAGCGCGCCGCGAATGTGCTCCTGGGCCTGGTCGATGGCAGCCCATGTGGCATTGCAACCCGGCGTCTGCCGCAGCTGGCGCCGTGCTGCGGTGATCTGCCTCAATGGCAGTGGAGGAGCCGGGATCAGCTGGCGCGGAGCCAGCCCATCAGTTCCTGGAAGGGGATGACCTCGTTGAACTGGATCCCGCCGAACCGGTCCTCGTACCAGCGCACCGACCCCTTGAGCGGCCGATATTTCTCGATCGTCAGGACGACTTCCTTGCTCACCTCGAGCGGGCGGTCGGCCTCGAACTTGACGCCGCCCTGGGAGATGTCGCGCACCGTGACGCCCACGATCGAAATGCCCTGGCGTGCGGTCGCGAGCCAATCGACCTCGATTCGAGGCATGCGCGGCAGCCAGCCGTTCTGCGCGAGCGAGGCATGCGACAGCATTTCCTCGACGTCGATCGGCTGCTCGAAGGTAATGCCGACGTTGCTGTCGCGGGTCCAGGCGACCGAGCCCCGGATCACCATGTGCGACTTCAGCTCGACGGCGACCTCGGTGCCGATGGCAATGGGCGAATAGACGTGCGCCATCATTCCGCCCGCGGAGATGTTGCGTAGCAGGCAAAGCTCGCGCTTGCCGTCGATGATCAGCGTTCCGACGCGCAATATCTTCAGGAAGCGCTTGTCTTCCCTCCGGTCGGGCGGAGCGGGAGTCTCCCTGGAAAAGGAGAAGCGCGTGTCCTCAACCTGCATTTCGTTCAAGCTGTTACTGGCCATTTGATTCTCTCTCACGGCGCGAACCGAACCGTCACTAAGGGGAAAGGTCTAAGAATGATTAAGTAGGAAAGACTAAGAAATTCTGGGTTTACACGGGCCTTATGGCGGCACCGTAGGAACACGGGGTTTTGCGGCCGTGGCCGTCCTCTTCACCGGATCATTACCCTTTTCCCTCTACGGGTCAGGTGATGAACGCCGAGTTGAAGATTGCCGCCCGGACGCGGGATGATCCGCGGCCGCGCTCCGCCGTCAGCACCGGGGTCGGGCTGGTCGGCCTCGCCGGCCTGCTGGCCTGGACGTGGACCGCGCGTGCTTACGGCATGACGGGCCCGCTCGCGGCCCTGACGGCGCTGCTGGCCTGCGGCGTGCCGATGGTTCTCTGGTCGCTCCTGGTCGACAAGGTCCACCGCAATCCGAGCACCGGGATCGACTGGACACGGCCGTTGCGCCCGCGTGCGGAGAGCCTCGACATCAGCATCGCGAAGATCGCCGGCCTGTGGACCACCTGGGCGGTCATCGGCGCGATCTATTGCTTGTGCCGCTGGTACTGGGACGGCCCCTATCTCTTCTCCATGCAGTTGCTCGGCTATGCGGCGGTGCCGCTGCTGGTCCTGTCCGTCCCCTATGTGATCTGGCTGGACCGGCGCCTCGTCGAACCGCGCGACGGCGCCTGGCACGTCGGCCAGCTGGTCGCGGGTCGCGGCCGTCTGGCCGACCCCGAACAGTTGCGTGAGCATTGCCGAAGCTGGACGGTCAAGGCGTTTTTCCTGGCCTTCATGCTCTCGATCGTTCCCGGAAACTGGGTCCAGGTGATCGAGCCTGCCGCCGCCGATATCGCCCGCAACCCGGTCGCACTCGCGAACTGGCTGATCGGCCTCATGTTCCTGGTGGACGTGAGCTTCGCTACCGTCGGTTATGTGCTGACGCTGAAGCCGCTCGACGCGCATATCCGCTCGGCCAATCCCTATGTGGCGGGATGGGTGTCGGCCCTGATCTGCTATCCGCCCTTCATCCTGATGAACAGCGGCGGCCCGCTCGACTATCATCACGGCACTGCCGACTGGGTCTATTGGCTCGAAGGCTATCCGCTGGCCATGGCCCTGCTGGGCCTGGTGCTGGTGTTCCTCACCGCCGTCTACGCCTGGGCAACGGTGGCGTTCGGCTTCCGCTTTTCCAACCTGACCCATCGCGGAATCCTGACCCACGGGCCCTATGCCTGGACGAAGCATCCGGCCTATGTGTCGAAGACCACCTTCTGGTGGCTCTCCACCATGCCGTTCCTGGCGACGACCGGCAGCCTGGTCGACGTGATCCGCAATTGCGCGCTGCTGACGGCGGTCGCGGGCGTCTATTACTGGCGCGCGCGGACGGAGGAGAAGCATCTCTCCGCCGATCCTGCCTATCGGGACTATGCGGCGTGGATGGAGCGCAACGCGCCGATCCCGCGGCTCGTCAATTCGATAGGCCGGATGATTCGTTCCCGACCGGTGCCCGCGGAATAGACGATGCTCTGTCCTGCGGGTTGAGAAAGGGCGGTCGCAGCCTCTATGTGCTTGGTCCCAAGCCGGAGGCCGCGAATGACCCAATCCCTATCGGACGAAGCGCTCGACACCATTTTCCGCAAGGCGAGGACCGCCAACAGTTATCATCCCGAAAGCATCGGGGTCGACCGGCTGCGGGAGATCTGGGACCTGGCGAAATGGGGCCCGACGTCCGCCAATTGCATGCCGGCGCGGATCGCGTGGTGCCTTAGCCAAGACTCGAAGGACAGGCTCGCCGACTGCGCCTCCGAAGGCAATGCGCCGAAGATCCGCAAGGCACCCGTGGTCGGAATCGTCGGCATGGACATGGAATTCTACGAGCAATTGCCGGTGCTCTACCCTGCGGCCGATGCGCGAAGCTGGTTCGCTGGACGGCCGCAGGCGATCGCCGACACCGCCTTCCGCAATTCCTCGCTCCAGGGCGCCTATCTGATCATCGCCGCGCGCGCGCTCGGCTATGCCGTCGGCCCCATGTCCGGGTTCGACCATGAAAAGGTGGATGCCGCCTTCTTCGAAGGCAGCACCGTGAAGTCGAACTTCATTTTCACCCTGGGCCGTGGCGACCCCGAGGGATACCGGCCGCGCGGGCCGCGCCTGTCCTTCGACGAAGCGTCCGTCGTCGTCTGAGCGGTGGCCGGGTCCCCGGAGCCGGGCCCCGGGGACTCCGAAGATCAGTTCGCGGCGGTCCGGATCTTCTTATAGGGCACGAACGCGCCGAGATGCACGAAGCCCGACGTCATCCGCGTGCCGCTATCGACCAGCCGGACGCTATCGATGCTGCACAGGCGCGATCCGAACGGCTTGGTGACCAGGACGTCCCACTGGTCCAGCGACTGCGCGCCGGCCGGGCGATTGACGTAGACCGTGGAGCCCGCTTCCCAGACGATCGCAGTCCTGTCGATGATGCGCGTGCTGCGGATCTGATGCAGCGGGATGCAGTCTACCGGTTCACCGGCGACCCGGCCCTCGAGCAGGTCCGCAAGCTTCGCTTCCGGGGTCTTCCTTTCCTTCGCCACGGCGGTCGCGCTCCCGGGCAGGAGAAGGGCGACCGCGGCGAGAGCGGCAACCAAACGCATGGCAAATGCCTCCTAATCCACTAGGGGAGCATTGATACGGGCGCGGCATGAACTAGCGCTGAATTCCGGCGGCGGGCGGATGGCTCGAACATTTGGCTTGGCCGGCCGATATGCTAGATGTTGAGGAATCAACATGTCGGGAGAGGACATGGAAGCAGCAGTGGATCCCCAGCAGCAACTGCTGCGCCCCGCCTATCAGCGCCGGTTCATCGTGCTGATGTTCCTGGTGTGCCTGTTCGACTTTGCCGACCGGGCGGTGTTTGCCGTCGTCGCCCAGCCGATCAAGCTCGAGCTTGCGCTCACCGACTTCCAGATCGGCCTGTTGCAGGGTCTGGCCTTCGCCCTTCTCTATTCGATTCTCGGGTTGCCGCTCGGGCGGCTCGCCGAGCGGGCGTCGCGCCAGAAGATCATCGCCGCCTGCACGGCCCTGTGGTCGAGCGCCACCGCCTGGTGCGGTTTCGCCACGGGGTTCGTCGGTCTCGCGATCGGCCGAATCGGCGTCGGCATGGGGGAAGCGGGCTTCCTTCCCGCCTGCAATTCCATGGTCGCCGACCAGTTTCCGAAGAACCGGCGCGCTTCGGCCATGTCGGTCATCATGCTGGGCACGCCGGTCGGCGTCCTGACCGGCTCCCTCGTCGGCGGGTTCGTCAGCGGGGTCGCGAGCTGGCGGGAGGCCTTCTTCGTGCTCGGCGGCGCCGGCATTTTCGTCGCGCTGCTGGTGCTGGTCGCCGTGCGGGAACCGCGGCGCGGGCTCGTCGACGGCCTCGCTGCCGGTCCGAAGGCGCCGCCGGACTTTCCGGCCTTCCTGCGAACCGCGCGGCGCAAGCCGGCGCTGCTGTTCGTCATCGCGGGCGGATCGGTGGCCGGCTTCGGAATGACGTCCATTTCGCAGTTCCTCGCGGTCTTCCTCGCCCGGGTGCATGACATGGAGGTGCGCGAGGCCGCCGCTTACTATGGCAGCATCTCCGCTACATTCCTCGCGCTGGGGTTGCTGATCGGCTCGTTCGGGACGGACTGGCTCGCCAAGCGAGACGCACGCTGGCCTGCCTGGGGTGCAGCGCTTGGGCTCTGCACCGCCCCATTCATCTACTTCCTGGCATTCAACGCCGAAAGCCGCCTGACGGCCGCCGCCCTGTTGATCCTGGCAGGCACGACCCTGCTGATTTTCTACGGCCCGACGTCCGGCATGATCCAGAACCTGCTGGAGCCGCGCATGCGCGCGACCGGCATCGCCTGCTTCGCCCTGCTGTACACCCTGTTCGGATCGGGCCTCGGCCCACCCTTCGTGGGTTTCGTCAGCGACCGCATGGCCTCCGCCGCCTTCGGCAGCGGCGATTTCCATCGCGTCTGCGTGATCGACGCTCCGCCCGCCGGCTCCGCCCTCGCCGAGACTTGCGCCGCCGCATCGGCGGAGGGCGTGCAGAGCGCGCTCCTGATCTGCGTCTGCATCTTCTTCCTGGCCGGGCTCTTCTATCTGCTCGCCTCGCGCACGCTCAACCGCGACTATTACGATCCCGCGGCTGCGTCCGACGGCAGCTGATGTCCCGGGACGGCGAGCTCAGGCGAGCTGCTTGAAGCGGGCGGACTTGATCGAGACGAACTTTCCGTCGCGGACGCGATACAGGATGACGCTCTCGATCTGGCGCACGTCGCCCTTCTTCGTCGGCCAGAGCTCGAAGTCCGGCCAGTCGGCGAAGGTCCGGAAGGTGGTGCGATTGTGCATGGCGAAGCCGCCGTCTCCGACCAGGAGGTCGAGGATCTCCAGTTCCTCGGAAATGTGCGCCTTCACCTCCCGGTAGAAGTCGACGATCGCCTTGGGGCCGATCAGTCGCTTGCGGTCCCCCAGGTTGAAGTCGACGTCGTCGGCATAGAAGCGGGAGAATCCGTCGAAGTCGTTGGCATTGAAGGCGGCGATGTAACTGAGGAAGTCTTCGCGGGTCATGGCTGCTCCGGGATCTCGGGGGCGTCCGCCGGCGGGATCACCGGCACCAGCAGGTGGGAGTCGTAGCGGCCGCCGAGGTGGAGCACATGGGTGCCCCGGTTCCGCAGCTGCTCGTGGCGAGCGAAGGGCAGGCGGGGCAATCCTTCGGCGTAGATATCGGTCCCCTGGACGACGAGCCGAAGCGTCTCGCCCGAACGGAACAGGGTCGAGGACGGCCAGATCTCGATTTCCACCGGGACCGGTTGGCCGGCCGGCAGCGGTTCCTCGCGGTCGTGCGGGTGCCAGGGCCGGAGCGGCGTCGAGCGATCGGGATCGAGCGCGCGGTGGCTTGCGCGCAGCCAGCCGAGCGCCACCGGGCCGTTTTCGAAGAAGGCATAGAAACCGAACCCGACGGGGTCTCCATTCGCGTCGCTTTTCTGGATCGCGACGAACAGGTCCATGTCGTCGGCACCCTCCGCCTCCACCCACAGCCGCAGCTTCATCGGGCCGGTGATCTCGGTGTCTTGGTCGAAACGATGGTCGAACACCGCCCTGCCGGACGTGGCCGGATAACGGATCGTCGTTTCGGCTTCGGCGGGGGAGGGTGCCAGCCCCTCCGGCGCGAGCCACAGGGGGGTGGGGCGGGCGCGGGCGAGCGGCCATTCCTCTTCGGTGCGTTCGATGCACTTCCCATAGGCTTCGCGCACCTCGATCCGTACCCTGGGCCAGGCCGGAACCAGCGTATCGCGCCGCTTCAGGAAATGATCGAAGAAGGCGCGGCGGCGCGCCCGGCTTTCCGGTCGATAATAATGCGCCCATTTCTTCTGGCCGTGGACCTCCAGCCATTTCTCGCGCGAGCGCATGCGGGCGAACGCTTCCAGCGTCCCGCGTGTATGGAGCCCCTGGTCCGACCAGCTGGCCACGACGAACGCGGGCTGCTCGATCGCCTCGAGATCAAGCGCCTTGGACTCCCAATAAGCGTCGATCAGCGGATGCGCCTGGACATTGGCCCATGTGTCCTCGGTGCGGCCGAGCGAGTAAGCGATATTGTCGGAGGCGCGGGGGACGAAACCGGTTTCGGGAATGCCGCCATGGTAGGCGAATTCGCGGTACCAGTCCGAAAAGCCTTCCCACGGATTGAGCGCAGCGAGCGCCGGTGGCTTCAGAGGCGCCACCAGATATTGCACCGCCGCGAGATAGGAAACGCCGGTCATGGCCACCTTGCCGTTCGACCAGGGCTGGTCGGCGATCCATCCGATCGTGTCGAAACAGTCCTCGGCCTCCTGCCGGCCGTTGTGATGGAAGTCGCCGCCGGAAAGCCAGGCGCCGCGCGGGTCCACCACCACGACGGCATAGCCCAAGGCGCACCAGAAGACCGGGTCGGGCCCTTCGAACGGGGTCAACGGCGACAGCCATTGGGGATCGACGCCGGACGCGGGCCAGAACAACTGGTTGGAGCGCGCGTGCTTGCCATAGGGGCTCCAGGAGAGGAGGGTCGGCAGGTCCGCTTCGCCCGCGCTGCCCCGCGGCCGGTAGACGTCGGCCAGGATGATCGTTCCGTCCCGCAGCGGAACACGCGCATTGCGTTCCACGGCGAGGCCGCCTTCCTCCAGCATCACGTAGTCGGCGGGCGGCAGCGGCGGCTTGTTGGGGGCGCTTGCCGGGTCGCGCCCCGGCCGCATGATCAGATCGAAGCCGGCATCCACGTCAGCCTCTCCGCATCCTACTGCACCACGAAATAATGGATGCGGTTGGCGTTCGGGACCTTCTCGGCGACCCCGACGAATATATGGTTGTTCATCCATTCGTGGGGGCCGGCCGGCGCCTCAAACTTGGGGCTAACCCGCATATAATAATCTTCGAACGCAACATCCTCGTTGCGTGCCATCCGCTCGGCAATTTCGGGCGAGCGTGCCCAGCGATAGCCGCGGCTCTGCAGATAGATGACGGCACCGTCGTCCGCCTGCAGCAGGTAACGGGCGTCGAAGTCGATCACGCCGTTGGGGCGAACGAGCGGAAAGTCCCCGCCCGACATTGGGATCACGATCCCGTTCAGCCGCGGGCCCTCGACCTTCCCGCGCGCCGCATAGACTGCGGCGCGCGTCTGCCCCGTCGCGCTGGGGCTGACCCACTGGAGCCCCGCAAGGTCGATCGAGACGGTGAAGGCATGTTCGAGCTTCGGCTGAAAGGGATGGGGCATTCCTGGATCCTGGTTACAAGGTGAAGCGGGCGCCGATCCGGAAATATCGCCCGATCACATCGTAGAGGACATTGTTGGTCGGGCCGAAGCTGGAGGGAATGTCCTTCGGCGGATCCCGGTCGAACAGATTGTTGATGGCGCCGTAGATCTGCACCGTCCGCCCGTCCCGCTCCCACAGCGTATATTGGGCGTTGAGATTGACATAGACCATGCTGCCGACGGCATTGTCGCTGATGCTGTTGGGGAGGGTCGGTGAATATCCTTCCTCGTCAGGCCCGATCAGGGTGGTGTTGTAGCGGCCCTTGGAAATGTAGCGGACCTGGACCTGGGCCGAGAAGGGCTCGGCATCATAGGTGAAAAAGCCGTTCAGCTGCCAGCGCGGCAGGCCGGAGGGCTGGGAGACGGGGGAGCCGTTCATGCCCGCGCGATCGACCGCGATTCCGGAGGAATCGATGGTGATCAGATCCTTCATCCAGGTGCCCAAGGCGCGGATGTTGAGGCGCGACCCGGCCGAGATGCCGTCGAGCGGCACCGAGAAGCTCAGTTCCGAATCGATCCCGCGCGCGATCAGCCGGTTGAGGTTGAGGTTCGAGTTGAAGACGGCGGTGATGACATTGTCCGCATCCCGCACCACCAGGCTGTCGCAATCGGCGATCAGCGGCGGATTGGCGCTGCACCGATTGACGACGATCTGGCCGCCCAGCGTTGCGATCGCATCGTCGAGGGCGATGTCGAACCAGTCGACAGCAAGCCGTACGCGGCCGACGCCGGGCACGTCGGGCTGGAGCACGACGCCGATCGTCCATGTATCGGCCACTTCGTTGCGCAGATTGGGATTTCCGCTCAGGAACACGCGCGGAAGGAACTGCGCGCCGCCGTTCAGCGGATCGGTGATCGACTGGAAGCTGCCCTGCGGGGGCGCGAACAGCTCGAACAGGTTCGGCGCGCGGATATCGCGCGAACGCGTGCCGCGGAAGCGCAGCCACTCGGTCGGCTCCCAGACCGCGCCCACCTTCCAGGTCGTGGCGGTGCCGGTGCTGCTGTAGTCGGTCAGGCGAACGGCGCCGTTGAGCTCGATCAGGCGCGCGAAGGGCAGGTCGCGGGCGAGTGGCAGGCCGGCTTCGAAGAAGGCCTCCTTGAGGTCGATCTTGCCGTTAATCGCCGATCCCGGGCTGGTGTAGAAATCGTTTGCGGCCGAGATGGGGTCGGTCGTGCCCGTGGCCTTGTCCTCGCGATATTCGGCTCCCGCCGCGACGGTGAGCGGCCCGGCCCAGAGCTCGACGAGATCTCCGCGCAGGGTGAGGGCGGCTACATGCTGGGTCAGCTTGGAGTCCTGCCGCGCCGTGCCGGTGACATAGTCGATGGCGGCGGCCGACGGCGAACCCTCGCCGAACGGATTGAGCGGCTGGCAGCCCTGGGCGGCGGAAACGACCGCCGGGTCCGGGCTCAGGAGCGCCCGGCAGATCGGCTGGCCGCCGGGCCCGGCGACGACATCGAGCGCGCGCGCCATGCGGCTGTTGATCGTCGTGTTGTGGCCGCGCTGGCGATAGTCGGTCTGGCCATATTGATAATAGCCGTCGAGGGTCCAGTTTCCGCCGAACGCCAGCGTGAAGCCGCCGAGGAAGCGCATGGTTTCGCGCCTGACCTCGCCCAGCTGCGGGCCGATATCGTTCCAGATGCGCCCCATCGCGATGGTCCCGTCCGGACCGATCGCGGTGCGAATCGAGTCCGGCAGGAAGGGGTTGTCGGCGCGGATGGTGAACGGACCGACGTCGCGACGCTGGGCGCCGACGACCTCGCCCTCGACGCGCCCGTAGCTGCCTTCGGCGAAAAGGGTCAGATTGTCGCTGGCCTCGAAGTCGACATGGGCGAAGCCATTGAGGCGCTCCACCGGCGCGGAAATCGCGAAATGCTCGTAGAAGGCGAGCCGCGGGTCGCCGCCGCCGCTCTGGAAGATGCCGGCCCCATAATAAGTGCCATAGTCGTGCTGGAAGGTGGTGCCGTCAGGGTTGAATTCGGTGCCGCGCAGCGGGCCGCCGACGATGATCCCGTTGCGCGTCGCGGTCGCCGTCCTGGCGTCCGGCATGATGACGATGCCCGGGAGGGTCTGGCGCAGCGGGCTGCTGGCTGGAACGGAGACCGTATTGTAGCTCTGCGCGCACCAGTCGCGGCTGTAGCAGCCCCCCGATCCCTGGTTGTCGACATATTCGACCCCGGCGATGGCGCGCCCGCGTCCGTCGGCGAAGCGGAAGCCGCCCGCCAGCGAAACGACATATTCCTCGGTGTCGCCGGCGTCCGCCTGGCCATATTGGACATGGCCGCGCAGGCCGGTGAGATCCTTGTCGAGGATCAGGTTGACGACGCCCGCGACCGCATCCGAGCCATAAGCGGCCGATGCGCCGCCGGTCACGACTTCCGATCGGGCAATGAGGGCGGTCGGGACCAGATTGAGATCCACGGTATTGGCGGGCGTGAACGATCCGCCCTGGACGGTCGAGGCGACAACGCGGCGGCCGTCGATCAGCACCAGGGTGCGGTTGGCGCCGAGGCCGCGCAGGTCGGCCGTGGACGCGCCCAGGTTGCTGACGAAGATCGCCGTGGTGGAGGGCGTGTTCTGCGGCCGGAAGGCGGGAACCTGATTGAGGACTTCGGCGACATTGGAAACGCCCTGGCGGGCGATCTCATCCGCACCGACCACCGTCACCGGGGTCGGGGTGGTGAAGCCGGACCGCAGGCGGGATCCGGTAACCACAATCTCTTCTGCTGCGGCGCGACCGCTGGCCGCGGCAGGAGTTCCTTCGGCGTCTTCGGGTTGAGTCCCGCCGGCATCCGTGGGGGCGGGTGCTTCCTGTGCGGAGGCCGCCGCCGGAATGAGCGTGCCGGCGGCAATCGCCGCTACGCTGGAGCGGAGAAGCAGAGAGACGAGCGCAGGCCCTACGTTGGGATTCATCATACCCTCCCCGTAGTTGACGGATCTTCGTCCGTTTCGTCATTTGTTGATTACTCAACATCTTTTTCGCTGACAAGTGGCCATATCGAGCTTAGGGTCGCCCGAGTAGGTCGGGGAGCAGATCGATGGCGAAAGCCGCGACTGGGAGGCGGCCGGCCGGCGCCGGCGCAGAGGAGGATCTGGGCACGTTCTCCAGCGCCTGGGGCGTGTTCGGCCCGGAACATGTGCCCTACCGGATGTTGCTTCTCGCCAAGATACTCGACCGGCTCGCGACCCGCCACGTGCGCGCGCTTGCCGGGCTGTCCCTGCCCGAGTGGCGGGTGATCGCGCACCTTGCCGTGATGGGGGAGCAGAGCGCGAGTGCCCTCTCGTCGGCTGCGCTGATCGACCGGGCCGAGGTGAGTCGTGCGGTCGCCCTGCTGACCCGCAAGGGGATGATCGGCAAGCGACCCAACGTCCGCAACCGCAGGAGCCAGCTGCTCCACCTTACGCCGGAAGGCCAGGCCGTCTTCGATCGCGTGCACGATCGGCGGCGGCGCTTCTTCCAGATGATCACCAGCGACCTCGACGAGAAGGAACTGGCCGTGTTCGACGCGCTGCTGCTGCGCATGGCGTGCCGCGCGGGCCAGATCGAGCGTGCGGGGGTGTCCGCACTGGACACGCTGTGACGCGCTTCACCGGAGAATAGGAGAACCATGACGGACACCGACACCACCCTCGATCCAGCGCTCGAATTCGTGTTCGAGACCCGGGTGGACTTCACCCCCGATCGCTGCATCTTTGGTCCGCTCCCGGACGGATCGTCCCAGGGGTTCACCCCCACCTGCGGCGGCACGGTCTACGGGCCCCGGCTGCAGGGGCGGGTGGTTCCCGGCAGCGGCGCGGATTTCGCGCATGTGCGCGCCGACGGCGTGATCGAGATCCGGTCCCACTATCTGCTGGAAGCCGACGACGGCACCAGGATCTACATCAACAACAACGGCTATCTCGTACCGGCCGGCCCGAATCCGGTCGTCGTCGACGGCACCGTCCAGCCGGCCTATTTTCGCTTCACGCCGACCTTCCGGGTGCCGGCGGGCCCGCACGACTGGATGAACCGGACGCTGATCATCGGCGCAGGCCAGCGGCGGTCCAATCCGGACCATTCGATCTTCCGCTATTTCGCCGTGCGGTGACGGGCGAGTACGGATCCTAGAAGCTCATTTCCTCATAGACGTGGCGGACGTCCTGGTTCCATTCGCCGTTGTAGCGGGCGAGCAGGACTTCCGCCGGCGTCGTTCCGCGCGCGACGATTTCCCGCAGCGGATCGAGATATCCCGATTCATTGTCGCCGGATGCATTGAGCCGCTTGCGGGCGACCAGGCCCGCTTCGGAAATGGCGAGGATCCGGCGGGCGAAATCCTGGAGCGTCTCGCCACCTGGCGTCAGCGCCTTCAGGCCGAGCTTGGGCACCTCGTCGCGCAGGCGCTGGCGTTCGTCGATGGTCCACTCCTTGACCTCGTCCCAGGCCGCGTCCAGCGCGCTTTCGTCGTAGAGCAGGCCCACCCAGAGGGCAGGGAGCGCGCAGATGCGGCTCCATCGACCGCCGTCGGCGCCGCGCATCTCGAGGAAGCTCTTGAGCCGCACTTCGGGGAAGGCCGTCGAGAGGTGATCGGTCCAGTCGGACAGGCGCGGCTTCTCGCCGGGCAGGGCCGAAAGCTTGCCTTCCAGGAAGTCACGGAAGGACAGGCCGGCGGCGTCGATATATTTGCCGTCGCGGAAGACGAAGTACATCGGGACGTCGAGCGCATAGTCGACATAGCGCTCGTAGCCGAAGCCCTCCTCGAACACGAAGGGCAGCATCCCGGTGCGCGCGGGATCGGTGTCGGACCAGATGTGGCTGCGATAGGAAAGGTAGCCGTTCGGCTTGCCTTCGGTGAACGGGGAATTGGCAAACAGCGCCGTTGCCAGCGGCTGCAGCGCCAGCCCGACCCGGAACTTGCGGACCATGTCCGCTTCCGATTCATAATCGAGATTGACCTGGATGGTGCAGGTGCGCAGCATCATGTCGAGGCCGAGGTTGCCGACGCGCGGCATGTGCCGCAGCATGATGGTGTAGCGGCCCTTGGGCATGATCGGCAGCTCGTCGCGCCTCTTGTCGGGCCACATGCCGAGCCCGAGGAAGCCGAGGCCGAGCTTGTCGCCGACTGCCTTGACCTGGTGCAGGTGCCGGCCCGCCTCCGCGCAGGTCTGATGCAGATGTTCGAGCGGCGCGCCTGACAGTTCGAACTGCCCGGCCGGCTCGAGGCTGACGGTCCCATCGGCTCCGGACAGGGCGATGACCTTTCCGCCTTCCTCGACCGGCTCCCAGCCGAACTCGGTCATCGCCATCAGGAGGTCGCGGATGCCGCCAGGCTCGTCATAGCCGGGCGCCCGGTGATCCTCCCGCCGGTAGACGAACTTCTCATGCTCGGTGCCGATCCGCCAGGCGGCCTTTGGCTTCTCACCCGACTCGAACGGAACCAGCAGATCGTCGCGGGTTTCGATGATCGGATCGGCAGCGTCGGAAGCGGTGCGAGTAGTCATTGCGCGCCTGTAGCGGTCCTCTGCGAAGCCTGCCAGTGAGTTTCAGCGGACCTACCGATCCGCGTGGCGGGACCAGTCGCCCGCCCCGGCCATCCATATGCTGACCGCCGCGACCGCCGCCGTATCCGCCCGCAGGATGCGGGGGCCGAGCGAGACCGGACGTGCCTGACCAAGCGCGCGGATGGCGTCGCGCTCCTCGTCGGTGAAGCCGCCTTCCGGGCCGATCAGGATCGCGGCGGGCGCGGACGTGCAGACAGCGGCGATCGGCTCCCCCCCGCCCTCGTCGGCGAACAGCAGCGGCCGATCCGGCGGCCAGTCCCGTAGCAGGACATCCAGCGGCTGAAGCGGGACGAGCTCCGGCAGCGCCGTCCGCTCGCACTGTTCCGCCGCCTCGATCATGTGCGCGCGCAGTCGATCGAGGTTGAGGCGGTCGACCACGCTCCTGCGCGTCGCCACCGGGACCAGCCGTGCGACGCCGAGTTCGGTCGCCTTCTCGACCAGCCAGTCGATGCGGCCGCGCTTGATCGGGGCGAAGAGCAGCCACAGGTCGGGGACGCTTTCCCGCCCCCGCAGCCGGCCGATGATGCGGAGCGACGTGCGGCGCTTGCCCGGTTCCATCACCTTGGCGAGCCATTCGCCGCTGCGATCGTCGAACAGCTTGACCTGCTTGCCCGCACCCAGCCGCAGCACGGCGCCGAGATAATGGGCCTGCGGACCTTCGAGCGTAAGCGTCGCCCCCTCGCCGAGCCTCGCTTCAACGAAGAGGCGCGGGAGACTGTGCGGCGGCCAGGCAGGTACGGCGGGCATGGCGTTTGTCTAGCGTCGGTGGGGGCGTTTCGTCGAGCAAGCTCGACTTGGCGCGCGCGGCGCGGCAAGGAGCGGATGTGAACCAGGAACTGGAGATCGTCCCCGACAGCGAAAGGCGCGGCCTGATCGGTGCCTTGCCGCAGGCCTTGCGGCCTTATGCGTCGCTGATGCGGCTCGACCGGCCGATCGGCGCCTGGCTGCTGTTCTGGCCGGGCGCATGGGGCGTGGCGCTCGCCGGCCTGGGGTCGGAGGGAATCGCGCTGATCCTGTGGCTGGGTCTGGGCGCCTGGGCGATGCGGAGCGCGGGCTGCGTCTATAACGACCTCGTCGACCGCGATCTCGATCGGCGGGTCGAACGGACGCGGCTGCGGCCGCTGGCGAGCGGGCGCGTCACGCCCGCGGGCGCCTGTGTGCTGATAGCAATCCTCTGCCTTGTTGGCCTCATCGTGCTGCTGCAGTTGCGCCCGGTCGCGCAGATCATCGCGCTGGCGAGCCTCGCTCCCGTGGCGCTCTATCCGTTCATGAAAAGGATCACCTGGTGGCCGCAGGCCTGGCTCGGCCTGGTCTTCTCCTGGGCGGCGCTGGTCGGCTGGGCCGCCGTGGCGGGACGCCTCGATCCGGCGGGTCTGCTGCTCTACGCCGGCTCGATCGCCTGGGTAATCGGCTATGACACCATCTATGCCCTTCAGGATCGGGAGGACGACGCGCTGGCCGGAGTCAAATCCTCGGCGCTCGCGCTGGGGCGCAATGCCCGGCAGGGCGTCGCCGGCTTCTATCTCGTCGCGCTCCTGCTCTGGGGCGCCGCGATCTGGCAGGTCCGGCCGCAGCTGCTGGCGGTCGTGGCGCTGCTGCCGATGGCGCTGCATCTCGGCTGGCAGGTTGTCGACCTGCGCGCCGACGACGAACAGGATGCACTGACCAAATTCCGGTCCAACCGTTTCGCGGGATTGCTGATGTTCCTCGCCTGCCTGGTGGTCGGGACCGCGGGTTAGAGTCCGTATCCACTATCCCGACAGGGACCCATTGCGGCCCGGGCCGTCGCGCCCTAACTCGCGTGGATGCTGAGCATCTCCGAAGCCGAATCCCGCGCCGCCGCCCTCGTCGAAGCCGCCCGAAAGGCCGGAGCCGACGCCGCCGACGTCCTCTACGTCGGAAATGCCTCGACCGGAGTCCAGGTGCGCCTTGGCGAACTCGAGGACATCGAACGGTCGGAGGGCGAGGAGATCGGCCTGCGCTTCTTCATCGGGCCGCGCTCGGCAACGGTGTCCTCCTCCGACCTGTCCGACGAGGCCCTGGCGGCGATGGTCGAGCGTGCGGCGGCCATGGCTCGCGAGGCTCCGGAAGATCCCTATGCGGGCCTGGCGCCCGAGGAGTTGCTGCTGACGGGGAAGAGCCCCGCGCTGGACAGCGACGATGGCGGCGACCCGAGCCCGGCCGAGATGAAGGACCGGGCGCTGGCGATCGAAGACGTCGCCCGGTCGGTCGAGGGAATCACCAACAGCGAGGGTGCGAGCGTCAGCGCCGGGCGCTCGGTAATGGCGCTGGCGACGAGCCACGGATTCTGCCGCGGCCACAGTTCCAGCGGCTACAGCGCGGGCGTCAGCGTGATTGCGGGGAGCGGCGGCGCGATGCAGCGCGACCATGCCAGCCATAGCGTCCGCCACCTCCAGGACCTCGACACGCCCGAAGCGCTCGGGCGGCTCGCGGCCGAGCGCGCGGTCGCGCGGCTGAACCCGGTCAAGCTGGCGAGCGGGCCGATGACCGTGCTGTTCGATCCGCGCATCGGCACGAGCCTGATCGGCCATCTGATCGGCGCGATCACCGGGTCGGCAATCGCGCGCCGGACCAGCTTTCTGCTCGACAGCATGGACCAGCTCGTCTTCCCGAAAGGGATCATCATCCGCGACGATCCGCATCGGCGCCGGGGACTTCGTTCGCGTCCCTTCGACGGGGAAGGAATCGCGACCCGCCCGGTGGACATCATCGCGGACGGGCGGCTGACCACCTGGCTGCTCGACAGCGCCTCGGCACGCCAGCTTGGGCTCAAGCCCACCGGCCATACCAGCCGCGGCATCGGCGGCTCCCCCGGTGCGGGCGCGACCAACGTGGACCTGCTCCCGGGAACGCTCAGCCGGGCCGAGCTGATGAAGGATGTGGAGCGGGGCCTGTTCGTCACCGAGCTGATCGGGCAGGGCGTCAATCTCGTCACCGGCGACTATAGCCGGGGTGCATCCGGCTTCATCATCGAAAAGGGCGAACTGGGGGCTCCGGTGGCCGAGATCACCATCGCCGGCAATCTCGCCGAAATGTTCCGCAATCTCACTCCGGCAAGCGATCTGGAGCATCGGCGGGCGTTCAACGTTCCCACCTTGCGTATCGAGGGGATGACTGTCGCCGGTGCTTGATGAACTCTCCGCCATTGTCGCCGAAGCGGGCCGCATAGCCGTGGCACGAAGCGGAGGCGACTTCCGGCGGTGGGAGAAGGGTGTCGGCGAACCGGTCTGCGAGGTCGATCTGGAAGTTGACGATTTCCTCCGGGAACGGCTTGGCCGACTCGATCCGGAGGCGGGCTGGCTGTCGGAAGAGACGATCGACCGGTCGGACCGGATCGAGCGGAAGCGCGTCTGGGTGGTCGACCCGATCGACGGCACGCGGGACTATCTGCGCGGGCGCAACGGCTGGGCGGTGTCGGTGGCGCTGGTCGAGGACCGGACGCCCGTGCTGGGCGTGCTCGACGCCCCCGCGCGCGGCGAGCACTGGCGGGCCGAAAAGGGCAAGGGCGCATGGCGCAACGGGGTGCCGCTACGAGTGAGCGGCCGCACCGAGCTTGCGGGGGCCCGGGTTCCGGCTGACCGTCTGGCGCCGGTCGACAGCGATCTGGTGACCGTCCACAAGCCCAATTCGATCGCGCTCCGTATCGCGCTGGTGGCGGCGGGCGAGGCCGACCTGGTGGCGACCCTGCGCTGGGGATTTGAGTGGGATATTGCCGCCGCAGCGCTGATCGCCTCGGAAGCGGGCGCGCGGGTGACGGGCGCGCTCGGCCAGCCGCTGGCCTTCAACACCCATTGGGGCAAGGCGTTCGGCGTCCTTGTCGCCACGCCGGGTATCCATCCGGCCGCGGTCGAACGCCTCCGCGACCGTGCGATGTCGATCGTCTAGGACGCCCGGTCAGCCGACCTTGGGAACGCCGAGGCGCGGGATCTCGATCGCTGGGCAGCGGTCCATCACCACCTTGAGGCCAGCTGCCTCGGCCCGCACGGCTGCTGCTTCGTTGATCACGCCGAGTTGCATCCAGACCGCCCCGGCGCCGGCTTCGATCGCCTGATCGACTGCCTCGCCGGCCGCTTCCGGACGCCTGAAAATGTCGACGAGATCGATCGGCTCACCGATCTGCGAAAGCTCCCGCCACACATATTCGCCGTGAACATGCTCGCCGGTGATCTGCGGATTCACCGGAAAGACGCGATAGCCATGGTCCTGAAGGAAACGCATGACCCGATAGCTGGGTCGGTCCGGCCGATCGGACGCACCGACCAGCGCGATCGTGCGGGTGGAGGCGAGCAGGTCGGCGATTTCCCGGTCGGACGTGAGCGGCATCATCCTCTCCTCATCGCAATGCTCCGCCTTAACGGCGCGCGTGGGCCAATTGCTCCATCACGGCACCCGCGAGCTGGGCGAAGATACCCGCTTCCTCGCCCTCGCCGTCGGCCGGCGGCCGGCCGGCATCCGAGGCTTCGCGGATCGACAGCTTGAGCGGGATGCGCCCGAGGAAGGGGAGCCCCATCGCGTCCGCCGCAGCCTCCGCGCCGCCGCTTCCGAACGGATCCGACGTCGCCCCGCAATTGGGGCAGACGTAGCCGGACATATTCTCGATCAGCCCCAGGACCGGAACGTCCATCTTGCGGAACAGGTCGATCGCGCGACGTGCGTCGATCAACGACAGGTCCTGCGGCGTCGAGACGACCACGGCTCCCGCCGGCTTCCATTTCTGCATCAGCGACAGCTGGACGTCGCCGGTACCGGGCGGAAGGTCGACGACCAGCAGCTCGGCGTCGCCCCAATCGCCCTGCAGAAGCTGCGCGAGCGCATTGGAGGCCATCGGACCGCGCCAGGCGAGCGCGCTGTCCGCATCGACGAGCTGGCCGATCGAGAGCATCTTCACGCCATGCGCCTCCACCGGGATCATCTGCTTCTCGACAGCGTCGGGCGTGTCGCTGCTGCCGAGGATGCGGGGCTGCGACGGGCCGTAGATGTCCGCGTCGACGAGGCCCACCTTCCTGCCGCTGCGCGCTAGGGCGATCGCGAGGTTCGCCGCGACCGTCGACTTGCCCACGCCGCCCTTGCCGCTGCCGACGGCGATGATTCGGCGTTCCACCTTGTCGGCGGTCATCGCGATCCGCGCGTCGGTGATCCCGGCCTCGTTTGCCAGGGTTTCGCGAATGCGGCTCTCGAGCGACTGGCGCTGGTCGGCCGCGAGGCCGGTGACGTCGAGGATGATGGTCGGAATGCGTGCGGTGCTCGGGGGGATCGAGACCCGGCCGATGCTGACGATGTCGCCTTCGCCCGCCGGATCCGGAATCGTGCCCAGCACCGCCCGGATCGTGTCTTCATGGGTGCTCATGCTGGACCCGATAGGCGTTTCCGCAGGGCTTGCCACTGTTTTTCCGCGGAACGGCTCCCTATAAAGGCCGCATGAACATCATCCTTGGCTGGGGCGCGCGGCTCGCCGCCTTGCTGAACGAGAACAGGAACAGCCCCTGGGGATCCGGCGGCGGTTCGGGCGGCGGCGACGGCGACGGAGGCGGCCCGCGCAGCCCGTGGGGCCAACCGCCGCGCCGGCGTCGCCCTGGCGGCGTCGGCAACGTGACCTCTCTCGACGAATTCCTGAAGAGAAGCAGGGACCGCCTGGGCGGGCGCCTGCCCTCGGGCGACAACAAGCCCTATTGGGTTTACGGCATCGTCGCCGTGATCCTTTTGTGGGTCGTCTTCACCAGTTTCCATCTCATTGGGCCGCAGGAGCGCGGGGTGATCACCCGCTTCGGCAGATATGCCGGGACTTTGCAGCCCGGCCCCGGCTTCTCGCTGCCCGCGCCCATCGATCGCGTCCAGAAGGTGGACGTGGAGGAGATCCGGACCGAGGACATCGGCTCGCTGGAACCGAGCAACGACAATCTGATCCTCACCGGGGACCAGAATATCGTCGATCTCGCTTATTCGGTGCGCTGGAACATCCGCGACCCCGAGCAATATCTGTTCCAGATCGCCGATCCGGAGGCGACGATCACCGAAGTCGCCCAGAGCGCGATGCGTGCGGTGGTCGCCCGCGTCACCCTCAATGATGCGATTGGCGCCGGGCGCGGCGAGATCGAACAGCGGGTCGCACAGGCGATGCAGCAGCTGCTCGACACTTATGGCGCCGGCATCGCCATCCAGGGCGTCGCAATCAAGCAATCGGATCCGCCGGCCGCAGTCAACGACGCCTTCAAGGAGGTCAGCGCCGCCCAGCAGGAAGCGCAGTCCTTCATCAACCAGGCGCGTGCCTATGCGCTGCAGCTCACCGCCAAGGCGCAGGGCGAGGCGGCTGCGTTCAACGAGGTCTATGAACAGTACAGGCTGGCGCCCGAAGTCACGCGCCGGCGCATGTATTACGAGACGATGGAGGAAGTGCTGTCCAAGGTGGACAAGACGATCATCGAGGCTCCCGGTGTGACGCCCTATCTGCCGCTTCCCGAAGTGCGGGGCCGACAGGCGCCCCAGCAGGGAGGCAACCAGTGAACAGCACCCTGCTTCGCAACCCGATCGCGCTCGCCTTCGTGGCGATCCTGCTGCTCGTCCTGGTGGGCAGCACCTTCTCCATCGTCCCCGAAACCAAGCAGGCCGTGATCGTCCGGTTCGGCGAGGTCAAGAGGGTGGTGAACCCCTATCGGTCGGGCCAGGAGTTCGGCCGGACCGGAGCGGGCCTGATCGCGCGGCTGCCGTTCTTCGACAATATCGTCTGGATCGACAAGCGCATCCTCAGCGTCGACATGGATCGGCAGCAGGTGCTCTCGACCGACCAGCTCCGCCTGCAGGTCGATGCCTTCGCCCGCTATCGCATCGTTGATCCGCTGCGCATGTACATTTCGGCGCGGCGCGAGGAGCGGGTCAGCGACGCGCTGCGGCCAATTCTCGGTTCGGCTCTCCGCAACGAGCTTGGCCGGCGGCCGTTCGCCGCGCTGCTCAGCCCGGAGCGGGGCGAGATGATGGACAATATCCAGGCCGCCCTCAACCGCGTCGCCCGCCAATATGGTGCGGAGATCGTGGACGTGCGCATCAAGCGTGCGGACCTCCCGGAGGGCACGCCCCTTCAGTCCGCCTTCCAGCGGATGGAAACCGCCCGCCAGCAGGAGGCCCGCTCGATCCGGGCGCAGGGCAGCAAGCAGGCGCAGATCATCCGTGCCGAGGCCGAGGCGGAAGCGGCCAAGACCTATGCGGACGCCTTCGGCAGGGACCCGGATTTCTATGACTTCTACCGGGCCATGCAGTCATACCGTCTTACGTTCGTCAACAACGGAACCGGCGATATGGGCAAATCGAGCATCGTCCTGTCGCCGAACAACGAATATCTGAAGGAGTTTTCGGGTCGCCGATAGGGCGGGACGGATGAAGTCATTCAATTGACGTTCAGCAGCGTCCCATAGCCTGCGCGCCGAGCGACCGGGTCCGCCCGAGCGGCTGGGTCTTAGAATTCAGGAGGATCGAAAACGTGCGTTACGTCTATGGCATCACAGCTGCACTGCTCCTCGGCGGATCCGCCGCGACGCTGACGCTCAATCCGGCGGGGGCCCAGACTGCGCAGAACGAGCCTGCGGCCATGGCCGCGGCGGCGCCTCGCGGCGCCCCGATGAGCTTCGCCGACCTGGCCGAGCGGTTGCAGCCCGCGGTCGTCAACATCTCGACCCGTCAGAGCATCCAGATCGCCCGGCGCCAGAATTTCCCGCCGGGGTTCGAGGAGTTCTTCCGCCGCTTCGGCGCCCCGGTGCCGGACGGGGGCGACAGCGACGGCGACGGCACCATAACCCAGCGCGGCGGCTCGCTCGGCTCCGGCTTCATCATCTCGCCCGACGGCTATATCGTTACCAACAACCACGTGATCTCTCCGGCCCGCAACAATGCGACGGTGGACTCGATCAGGGTCACCCTCTCGGACCGGAAGGAATATGAGGCGCGTCTGATCGGCCGCGACACCGCTTCCGACCTGGCCTTGCTCAAGATCGACGTGGAAAACCTCCCCTATGTGCGGTTCGGGGATTCGACCCAGACGCGCGTCGGGGACTGGGTTATCGCAATCGGCAATCCGTTCGGACTCGGCGGCACGGTGACGGCGGGCATCGTTTCGGCTCTGCACCGGAACATCGGCGCGGGCGTCTACGACCGCTACATCCAGACGGACGCCTCCATCAACATGGGCAATTCCGGCGGCCCGATGTTCGATCTCGAGGGCAATGTGATCGGCATCAATACCGCGCTGATCTCTCCTACCGGCGGCAACGTCGGCGTGGGTTTCGCCATTCCGGCGGAACAGGCGCGGCCGGTGATCGATGCGCTTCGCCGCGGCGAGCGTCCGCAGCGCGGCTATATGGGCGTGGCCCTGCAGCAGATCGACGAGAATATCGCCGCCTCGCTCGGGATCCCGAGGAACCGTGGCGAACTGATCCGGAGCGTCACGCCGGGCGGGCCGGCCTCCAAGGCCGGCATCCAGCAGGGCGACGTGATCATCACGGTCAACAACCGGCCCGTAACGCCGGATGAATCGCTGTCCTATATCGTCTCGAATCTCAAGGTCGGCTCCCGCGTCCCGATCGAGCTCATCCGCAACGGCAAGCGCCAGACGGTGCAGATTACCGTCGGCGAGCGCCCGACCGAGGAAGAGCTGGCGAAGCTCAACGGCCTGGAGGAGGAAGCCCAGGTCGCCGAGCCGAGCGAATCCGAGCAGTCGAGCGGCCAGCGGTCGGCGCGGCAGAGCCTCGGGGTCACCGTCCAGACGCTGACTCCGGAGATCGCCCGCTCGCTGCGGCTCAACGACACCAGCGTGCGCGGCGTGGTGGTCGCTTCGGTCGATCCGTCCAGCGATGCGGCCGCGCAGGGCATCCAGTCCGGCGACATCATCCTGGAGGTCGATCGGCGTCCGACCCGCACGCCGGAAGAGGCTGCGGCTGCGGTCGAAGCGGCGCGCAAGGCAGGACGCGAGACCGTGCTGCTGCTGATCCGCCGCGGCAATACGCCGCCCATCTTCGTGGGCGTCACGCTGAGCAAGCGCTGAGCCTGGCGCAAGGAGATCGTGCCCGGCGCCACGGCGCCGGGCCGAGGCCTCAGCCTCTGCCGCGATAGGGGGGCACGTCCTGGCGCGGCACCCACAGCCCCTGCGGCGGCTCCCCGGACTGCCAGAAGACGTCGATCGGGATCCCGCCCCGGGGATACCAATAGCCGCCGATCCGCAGCCACAGCGGCTTCATTTCCTGCACCAGCCGTTCGGCAATGCCCACCGTCACGTCTTCGTGGAAGCCCTTGTGGTTGCGGAAGGCGCCGAGGAACAGCTTGAGCGACTTGGACTCCACGATCAGGTCCGAAGGCACATAGTCGATCATCAGATGCGCGAAGTCGGGCTGCCCGGTCACCGGACAGAGCGACGTGAATTCCGGCGCGGTGAACCGCACCAGATAGGGGCGGCCCGGCCGCGGATTGGGGACATAATCCAGCTTCGCCTCCTCGGGCGAGGCGGGCAGGCTGCTGGCGCGGCCGAGATGGGTCAGGGTCATGCGATCCGCATAAGCGCTTTTTTGCCCCGGCTGAAGGGCGGTGCGCGCCGAGAACCGCTCCGGGTCTCGCGCTCGCTGCGGTTCGCGCTATGGAAGCATTCGACCAAAGTGCGCAATGGAGGAAGGACGCTGCATGGAATCGCTCGTATCGACCGAATGGCTGGCGGGAGAGCTGGGGGCGCCCGATCTGAGAATCGTCGATGCGACGTCCTTCCTGCCCACCGAGGGTCGCGATGCCCGGGCGGAATATGTGCAGGAGCATATTCCGGGCGCGGTGTTCATGGACATCCATGAAGTCGCCGATACCGACAGTCCACTGCCGGTGATGATGCCGCCCGACTACAAGTTCGCGAGCCGGGTGCAGGCGCTCGGGATCGGCGACGGCGACCGCATCGTGGTCTACGACAATGCGCCGCTGCACAGCGCCGCGAGGGCCTGGTGGATGTTCCGGAGCTTCAATGCCCGCCACGTGGCGATCCTCGACGGCGGATTCCAGAAATGGAAGGCCGAAGGACGGCCGACCGAAAGCGGGACCCCCAATGTGAAGCGCGGCCATTTCACGGCGCTTCTCGACCCGGCGCAACTGGCCGACAAGACGATGGTCATGGATGTCCTCCGGGCCGGCACGCACGAGATCGTCGACGCCCGCAGCGCCGAGCGCTTCGCCGGAACCAGTCCGGAGCCGCGGCCGGGCCTGGAGGCGGGCCACATACCGGAATCCCGCAACCTGCCGCAGAATCTGCTGTTCAATCCGGACAACAGCTGGAAGCGGGGGGAAGCGCTGCGCGCCGCCTTCGAGGCGGCGGGCGTCGACCTCGACAGGCCGATGATCACCACCTGCGGCTCCGGCGTCACCGCGGCCGTATTGTTGTTCGGCGCGCATCTGCTTGGGAAGGAGGACGTGCGGCTCTATGACGGGAGCTGGACGGAATGGGGGTCGGATCCGGCCACCCCCAAAGCGACGGGGCGCGCATGAGCGGAAAGAAGCGAGGCCTGAACAGCCGGATCGTCGACGGCGGCAGGCGCAAGGAATGGACGCAGCATGTCGTCAACCCGCCCGTCTATCGGGCGTCGACGATCCTGTTCGACGATGTCGCCGCGCTCAATGCCGCGAAGCCCCGGGACGGAACCTTCTATTACGGGCGGCAGGGCACCCCGACGACCTGGGCGCTGGCCGACGCGCTGACCGGCCTGGAACCCGAATCCGTCGGCACCCGGCTCTATTGCTCCGGCGTGGCGGCGATCACCGTGGCGCTGATGACGGTGCTGAGGCCTGGCGACGAATTGCTGATGGTCGACAGCGCCTATCAACCGACACGGATGTTCTGCGACACCGTGCTGAAGCGGATGGGCGTTTCGACGCGCTATTACGACCCGCTCGCCGGCGCTGGCATAGAGGCGCTGATCGGAGAGTCCACCCGGGCCATCTTCCTCGAAAGCCCGGGCTCCCTGACATTCGAGATCCAGGACGTGCCGGGCATCTGTGCGGTCGCCAGGGAGCGCGGGCTGGTCACTCTGCTCGACAACACCTGGGCGACGCCGATGTTCTTCGAGGCGATCCGGGCCGGGGTCGACCTGTCCATCCTTGCCTGCACCAAATATGTCGTCGGCCATTCGGACGTCATGCTCGGCTCGGTCACCGCGAATGCGCAATGGTGGCCGCGGCTGGAGCAGACCAGCCGCGCCTTCGGCCAGTGCGCCAGCCCGGACGACGCCTATCTGGCGGCGCGCGGCCTGCGCACGCTGGGCGTCCGGCTCCGCCAGCATGAGCAGAATGCGCTCGAGGTGGCTCGGTGGCTGGAGCGGCAGCCGCAAGTCGCACGCGTGCTCCATCCCGCTTTCCCCGACTGTCCTGGCCATGAATATTGGAAGCGCGACTTCCGCGGCTCCTCGGGTCTGTTCTCCTTCGTGCTCAAGGGCGGCACGAACGAGGATCGCGCCCGGCTGATCGACAGCCTCGAGCAGTTCGGCATCGGCTACAGCTGGGGCGGGTTCGAGAGCCTCGCGCTGCCGGTCGACCTCGACCAGCTCCGGACGGCGACACGCGTCGAAACGGAGGGTCCGTTGGTGCGGCTCCATATCGGACTGGAGGATCCCGAGGATCTGATCGAGGATCTCGCGCAGGCCTTGGCACGGTACGGAACCGGCGCATGAGGCTGGATCCGGCAGTGGTGGGGATCCAGTTGCCGGATGTTCCGACACTCGCATCGGCGGGCACTGCACTCGCCATCGTCTTCCTGGGCTCCATCGTTGCGGTGTTCGCAGGCCGCAAGATCGGCATGCGGCTCGCAGGTTTCTGGAAGCATCATGGCGAAAGCCGCGTCGAGGACCTCAGGAAGCGGATGTGCGACCTGGTTCGCTACCTGATCGCGGCGCTCATCTTCGCGATCGCGCTCAACTGGGACCGGTGGCCGCTGGTCTCGGCCTTCATTCTCGGCCTTCCGCTGGCGTTGTCGGTTGCCCTGCTGGTCAGGAGCGTGGCGCGCGGACTGCACATGTCCCGCTGGGCGGCGCTGCTGCTTGCCGCGGCCGCCTTCGTGGCGCTGCTGGCCGATGCGCTGAACGGTCTCGAACCCGTCACGGACCTTCTCGAGCGGATCGCGATCGATACCGGCAAGACCCGCATTTCGCTGCTGAATCTGCTGCAGATCGCGATCACCCTGCTCGCCCTCTATGCCGTGGTGAAGCTCGCCATCCGGGTTCTCAACCAGTCGATCCTCCGCATCGGCGGCCTCGATCCCACCCAGCAGCTGCTGGCCCAGAAGCTCGGCGTGGTGGCGCTGGTGGTCGTGGCCTTCTTCGTCGGCATCGATCTCATCGGGATCGATCTTACTGCGCTGGCGGTCTTTTCGGGTGCCGTCGGCCTTGCCGTCGGCTTCGGGCTGCAGAAGACGTTCGGCAATCTCATCGCCGGGATCATCCTGCTGATGGACCGGTCGATCAAGCCGGGCGACGTGATCGCTGTCGGCGACAGCTTCGGACAGGTGAACAAGATCGGCGTGCGGGCCGTCTCGGTGATCACGCGCGACGGCAAGGAGCATCTGATCCCGAACGAGAATCTGATGACCCAGGAGGTCCAGAACTGGTCCTATTCGACGCCGAACGTCCGCATCCATATCCCGGTCCGCACCGGCTATCGTTGCGACGTGGCGCTAGCGCATCGCCTGATGATCGATGCCGCGACCAGGCCGGCTCGCGTCCTCACCGCCCCGGCGCCGGTGGTCTGGCTGCGGGCGTTCGGCGACAATGCCCTGGAGCATGAGATCCGCGTGTGGATCAAGGATCCGGAAGCGGGCGTCGGCAGCGTGCAGTCCGAGATTCTCTGCCACCTGTGGGAGCTGTTCAAGCAACATGAGATCGAAGTCCCCTACCCCCAGCGCGACCTGCGGCTGCGGGAATGGCCCGAGACGGCCGGCGGGGATCAGCCCGTGGCGCCGTCTCCGTAGGGCTTCAGAAGAACCGTGAGGCGGTTCAGTGCCTCGGCCAGCTCGGCGGCGAGCCGGGCCGCGGCGGCCCGCGGCGGCACGGGCGCGTTGCGCGCCGCAAGCAGCGCTTCCACCCCCGCGGTCGCCCATTGGGAGATTTCGGCAGCCATCACGTCGAAGCGGCGGCGGACGATCGCCGGGGCGGCCTGATAGGCGCCGCTGGTGCGGGCATTCTCGTCCAGCAGACGCTCGGCGTCGGGCGAAGGGGCGGGACGAGGCTCGTCCGCGATCCGGCGGACGAGCGCCAGCACATGGCGAAGCTGGGCGATTCGCTGCCCCGCATCGGCATGGTCTTCGACGGCGTGGGTGGCGGATTGATGGGTCACGGTCCGCCCTTAGCCGCCGGACGGCTAAGGAACGGCTAACGCTCGCTTTTCCGGTAGGCTTACTGCGGCGTGGAAACCGAGGCTTCCTGGCCGGAGCCTTCGGGCGCTGCAATGATCGTCTGGGTCGTCGTCCCCTTGTCGACCACCGTGGTGCTCGGATCGCCGACGGTGGAACGGGCGCCTGGATCGGACCGTTCGCCGCCCGCCTCGCGGATGGCCTGCGCTTCGGCAGGGCTGCGCGGAGCCGGCCCGCCAAACAGGGCCTGAAGCACCTGCGTGCGGCTGTCGGAGCTCACGGGCGTGGGCTCGCCGGCACGCGGCGGCACCAGTGCGAAGTCGGGCGGGACCACCAGCGGTGCGCTGCGTGCGACCGCAAATTCGTCCGGCCGGTCACGATTGGCCAGACCGCCGCCGCCGCATCCTGCCAGCAGCACAGTCGCCGCCGATGCGACCAGCGGTAACTTTGCGAAACGCATGCTCACTTATCCTTCCCAGGCTTCGGATCGCGCGTGAAGAGGGCGCGAACGACCAATAGCAAGACGCCGATGGTAATGGCAGCATCGCCGACATTGAATACCAAAAAGGGATGGATGTCGCCAAAATGGAGGTCGGCGAAGTCCACCACATGGCCGAAGCGGATGCGATCGAGGATGTTGCCGAGCGCACCTCCCAGCACCAGCGACAGCGCGATCGCGTCGTCCCTCCGCTTCTCGCGCCACATCCAGATCAGCACGGCAATGGCAATGGCGGCGGTGAGACCGACGAGAAGCCACCGTCCCAGCTCGCCGTCGGCGGTCAGGAATCCCATCGATACGCCGTAATTCTCCACCCAGCGCAGGTCGAAGATCGGCAGGATCTCGATGACCTGCCGCTGCCGAAGCTGCAGCGGATAGGTGACGATCCATTTGACCAGCTGATCGACCACGAAGATCGAGCCGGCAATCGTGAGCCCCAGCTTCCGGTGGGGGCCCCGCGTTCGGCTAGCCATTCACTACCTCGTCGCAGCGGGCACAGAGCCCTCCATCCTCGGACACTTCGGGCAGGTGGCGCCAGCAGCGACCGCATTTCAGATGCTCTGTCCGTTCCACGTCGGGCAGGACGGACGCCGTATGGGGGAGGGCGCTCGCCGACTGCGGCGCCGGGCTTCCTTCCTCCACCTCGACCGCGCTCACGATCAGCACTTCCGCCCAATCGATGTCCACGGTGCGCTCGAAGCTGTTGCCGTCGAGCAGCATCCGCACCCTGGCTTCGAGGCTCGAGCCGATCACCTTGTCGCGCCGCAGCTCTTCGAGCCGGGCAAAGACGTCCGCCCGGATCGTCCGCACCAGCGCCCAACGCGCGGCAAGGGCGTCGTCGCGCCACACAGGATCCACGTCCGGCCAGGTCTCGAGATGGATCGATTCGCCCTCCGGATAGCGGGTGAGCCACACCTCTTCCGAGGTGAAGCACAGGACCGGGCTGATCCAGCGGACCAGCGCGTGGAACAGGCGATCGAGCACCGTACGATAGGCCCGCCGCTTCGGCGAGCCCGGCGCATCGCAATAGAGGCAGTCCTTGCGGATATCGAAGAAGAAGGCCGAAAGGTCGTCGTTGGCGAAGCTGGTGATCAGCCGGGTATAGCGGTTGAACTCACACGCCTCGGCAGCCGCCTTGAGTTCCGCGTCCAGTTCCGCCAGCCGGTGCAGCACCCAGCGTTCGAGCTCGGGCATCTGCGCGGCGGGAACCACTTCGTCCTCGGAGAAGTCGTTGAGGGCGCCCAGCAGGTAGCGGAAGCTGTTGCGCAGCTTGCGATAGGCGTCCGAGGTGCCCGCCAGCACTTCCTTGCCGATGCGGACATCCTCGAAATAGTCGGTCGAAGCCACCCACAGGCGCAGGATATCGGCGCCCGATTCGCCGATCACCTTGAGCGGGTCGACGACGTTGCCGAGGCTTTTCGACATCTTGCGGCCGGTCTGGTCGAGCGCGAAGCCGTGGGTCAGCACCGCCGCATAGGGCGCGCGACCGCGCGTCCCGCAGCTCTCCAGCAGCGAGGACTGGAACCAGCCGCGATGCTGGTCGGAGCCCTCGACATAGAGGTCCGCGCGCGCGTCGGTCCCATAACGGGCCTCGACGACATAGGCGTGGGTCGATCCGGAATCGAACCAGACATCGAGGATGTCGGTGACGATGTCATAATCGGCCAGGCTGTGTTCGTTGCCGAGCAGCGACTGGTGATCGGCCATGAACCAGGCATCGGCCCCGCCGGCGCGGAACGCCTCCAGGATGCGGGCATTGACCGCCGGGTCGCGCAGATACTCTCCGGTCCGGCGGTTGACGTAGAGCGCGATCGGCACGCCCCAGGCACGCTGCCGGCTGATCACCCAGTCCGGCCGGTCCTCGACCATAGAGGCGATGCGGTTGCGCGCGCGGCCGGGAATCCAGCGAGTTTCGTCGATCGCGGCTAGCGCGACCTCGCGCAAGGTTCGGCCGGCGAGCGCGCCGGATTCCATCTCCCGGTCCATCGAGATGAACCATTGCGGGGTGCAACGGAAGATGATCTTGGCCTTGGACCGCCAGCTGTGCGGATAGCTGTGCTGGAAGTCGGCGGAGGCGGCGAGCAGCGATCCGGCCTCGCGCAGGTCCGAACAGATCGGCCCGTCGGGCGCATTGAATTTGGCGTTGATCACCGAACCCTGGCCGCCGAGCCACAGCCAGTCCTCGCGGTAACGGCCGTCGCCCTCGACGGCGAACACCGGATCGATGCCATGTGCCCGGCACAGCAGGAAGTCGTCCTCGCCATGGTCCGGCGCCATGTGGACCAGCCCGGTGCCGGTGTCGGTGGTCACGAATTCGCCCGGCAGGAACCGGCGCTCGGTGGCGAAGAAGCCGCCGAGATGGTGCATCGGGTGGCGTGCAATCGTGCCGGCGAGCTCCCCACCGGCAATGCGCTTCACGAAATTCAGCTCCGTCCCCAGCCGCTTCGCCACCGCCTCGATCAGATCCTCGGCGATCAGGATGCGGCGGCCCGGACCCTCGCTTCCCTCGATCGCGGCCAGCTCGACCAACACATAGGCGACATCCGGGCCGTAGGCGATCGCCTGGTTGACCGGGATCGTCCAGGGGGTGGTCGTCCAGATGACGGCACAGGCGCCGACCAGGTCGGGCACGTCGCTCTCGACGATCTCGAAGGCGACGTCGATCTGGGTGGAGACGATCTCCTCATATTCGACTTCGGCCTCGGCGAGGGCGGTCTTTTCGACCGGCGACCACATGACCGGCTTGGCGCCGCGATAGAGCTGGCCGGTTTCGGCGAACTCCAGCAGCTCGGCGGCGATCGCCGCTTCCGCCTTGTAGTCCATGGTGAGATAGGGTTCGTCCCACTGACCCATCACGCCGAGCCGCTTGAACTGCTCCCGCTGGATGTCGACCCACTTCTCGGCATAAGCGCGGCATTCGGCGCGGAATTCGCGTGCCGGCACGTCGTCCTTGTTGCGCTTCTTCTTGCGATATTCCTCCTCGACCTTCCACTCGATCGGAAGGCCGTGGCAATCCCATCCGGGGACATAGGGCGCGTCGAACCCCATCAGCGACCGCGAGCGGACGATGATGTCCTTCAGGACCTTGTTCATCGCATGGCCCATGTGGATGTCGCCGTTGGCGTAGGGAGGGCCGTCGTGGAGCAGGAAGCGCTTCGCCTGGCTCCGGCGGGCGCGGATCTGCTCGTACAGCCCTTCCGCTTCCCAGCGCGCGAGAATGGCCGGCTCCTTCGCGGCGAGGCCGGCCTTCATCGGAAAGTCCGTCTTCGGCAGGAAGACGGTATCTCTATAGTCGGGCTTATCGGACATGTGAGGCGGGGGCTTAGGGGAGGTCGCGCGCCGCGGCAAGACGGCGGCGTGCATCCTCGCAGTCGGCGCGTATCTGGACGACCAGATCGTCGAGACTGGCGAAAGTCCGTTCAGGCCGCAGGAAGGAAATCAGCTCGACCTCGATGCACTGGCCATAAAGGTCGCCGCTGAAGTCGAAGAAATAGGGCTCCAGCAACTCCTGTGCCGGCTCGAACTGGGGCCGGATTCCGAGGTTCGCGGCTCCGTCCAGAACCCGGCCGTCCGGAAGCCGGCCGCGGACGGCATAGACCCCGAATCTGGGCCGGAGATATCGCCCGAGACCGAGATTGGCGGTGGGAAAGCCCAGCTCGCGCCCCCGCTTGTCGCCATGTTCGACAAGCCCTTCGATCGCGAAGGGACGCGTGAGCAGGCGCGTGGCCGTTTCGCAGTCGCCGGCAATCAGCGCCTCGCGGACGCGGGTGGACGAGACCGGCGCGCCTCCCGTCACCACCGGCGGAACCGCTTCGACCAGCAGCCCGCGATCGGATTCGAACGAGCGGAGGACGGCGACATTGCCCTCACGCCCCCGACCGAAGGTGAAATCCTCCCCGGTGACCACGCCGGCGGCGCCGATCCGGTCGAGAAGATAGTCGGCGACGAAGTCCCGGGCGCTGACCGCAGCGAAGGCTGCGTCGAACCGAAACACCAGCATCGCCTCCGCGCCCGCTGCCGCGAACAGCCGCTGCCGCTGGTCGAGGGTCGTCAGCCGGAAGGGGGGCGCATCGGGGAAGAAATGCCGGGACGGGTGCGGGTCGAAGGTCGCGACCAGCACCGCCCGGCCCTGGGCACGGGCGAGTTCGACCGCACGGCCGACCACCGCCTGGTGACCGCGATGAAATCCGTCGAAGTTGCCGAGCGCGACGATACCGCCGCGCAGACGGGCCGGAACCGCCGAGCCGCCGTCGAGCCGCTCCATGGCGCGGCTATAGAAAAAAGGGTCTTTGGCCGCAAATGCTGTTGGCGGCCTATCGGCGTTCCAGTCTCACATAGCTGTAGGCCGGTTCGGTCGCCGTTGCCGGACGATCCTCGCGCGATACTTCCTTCCAGATCGCCGGATCGGGGGCGTCCATGACCGTATCCCCCTCATAATCGCCGTGGACTTCGGTCAGTTCGATCACAGTGGCATGATCCAGGAACAGGCGGAAAATTTCGGCGCCGCCGATCACCGATATGGTGCCGGAATCCGCCAGCCGCAGTGCATCCTCGGGCGAATGCGCAACTTCCGCCCCCTCTCGGCGCCAGGCCGGATCCCGGGTGAGCACGATGTGCCGGCGTCCGGGCAACGGCCTCGGGAAGCTCTCGAAGGTCTTGCGGCCCATGATCATCGGGGTCCCCATGGTCAGGCGCTTGAACCGCTTGAGATCCTCGGAAATGTGCCAGGGAAGCCTGCCGTCGCGGCCGATCACGCCGTTCCGCGCCCGCGCCACCACGAACACCACCTCGGACTTCATACGGCCACCGGCGCGGCGATGTGCGGATGCGGTTCATAATCCGCGATCTCGAAATCCTCGTACCGATACTGGTCGATTGCCGGCGCACGGCGGTGGAGCATCAGCTTCGGCAGAGCGCGCGGTTCGCGCTGCAGCTGCAGCCGCGCCTGGTCCAGATGGTTGCGGTAGAGGTGGCAGTCTCCCCCGGTCCAGACGAACGTCCCCGGCTCGAGATCGCATTGTTGGGCGAGCATGTGGGTCAGTAGCGCGTAGCTGGCGATGTTGAAGGGAACGCCGAGGAACACATCGGCGCTGCGCTGGTAGAGCTGGAGATTGAGCTTTCCCGCCGCCACCTGGGTCTGGAAGAAGCAATGGCAGGGGGCCAGCGACATCCGCTCGATCTCGCCCGGGTTCCAGGCGGTGACGATCTGGCGCCGAGACGTCGGAACGGTCCTGATCTGTTCGATCAGCATGGCGATCTGGTCGATGTGCCGTCCGTCGGGTGTCTCCCAGTCGCGCCATTGCTTGCCGTAGATGGGGCCGAGATTCCCTTCCTGGTCGGCCCATTCGTCCCAGATGGTGACCTTGTTTTCCTTCAACCAGCCGATGTTGGTGTCGCCGCGAAGGAACCAGAGCAGCTCGATGATGATCGAGCGCAGGTGCAGCTTCTTGGTGGTAAGAAGGGGAAATCCGCGGGAGAGATCGAAGCGCATCTGGTGGCCGAACACGGACAGGGTGCCGGTGCCCGTGCGATCCTCCTGCTCGACGCCCTCCGACAATATCCGGTCGATCAGATCGAGATAGGCCTGCATGCGCCGACTATGGCCGCGCTACCCTGGCAATCCAAGCCTGCGAAAGAGGCGCAGGCAGCCTGATCATGCGGGACAGACGGGAATTTCCTGAGGCTCGGGTCTCGGGCCCAGCGGCCGGAACATCGCGAAATAGGATTCGGAGTCGGGCAGCCGCTCGAAGCGGCTGAGTTCGTAGCCCACCGAGGAGAACTCGCACAGCAGCATGCGCGGCGGCGTGCCGTGGCGGCTGGTGGGCCGGTCGGCATCCACGACGACGACCAGGCCATCCGGCTTCAGCGACGGGCGCAGGTGCCACAGGAATTCGCTCGGGCGTTCGACCTCATGGTACATGTGAATGAGGAATACCCGGTCGAAGGAGGCGGCCGGGAGTTTCGGATCGTTCGGTTCGCCGAGCTTGACCGCGACATTGTCGAGCCGTTCGCGGGTGACGCGCTGGGCCAGGGCATCCCTGGTCTCGGGCACGACGTCCTGCGCGAGGACGCGCCCGTCGTCGCCGACAAGCGGTGCCAGACGGACCGTATAATAGCCTTCGCCTGCCCCGACGTCGGCGACCCACATGCCGGCGCGTACGCCCGCCAGCCGCATCACCGTGTCGGCCTCGCCGATCCGGTCGCGTGCGTCTTCGTTCAGATAGCGCGAGGAGACGATCGGGGCGACCGGCCGCGCGGGTTCGGGAAAGCCGGACCGCGCCTGCGGCTTCTCGCAGGCGGCCGCCAAGAGCAGGAACAGCAGGGCGCCGGCACGGATGGGCCGGGAGTGAAGGACGGCAGGCCCGCTTCTAATCGACATCTTCCACTTCGACCTTCTCGCCCGTCACCCTCTGCGACAGCGCCGCAGCCATGAACCGGTCGAGGTCGCCGTCGAGCACGTCCGACGGCGAGGTGGAGGTAACGCCGGTGCGCAGGTCCTTCACCAGCTGATAGGGCTGGAGCACGTAGGAACGGATCTGGTGGCCCCAGCCGATATCGGTCTTGGCCGCATGCTCCGCATTGGCCTCGGCCTCGCGCTTCTGCAGTTCCGCCTCGTAGAGACGCGCCTTCAGCATCTTCATCGCCTCTGCCCGATTCTTGTGCTGCGAACGCTGGTTCTGGCAGGCAACGACAATTCCGGTCGGCAGGTGGGTGATCCGGACCGCGCTGTCGGTGGTGTTGATGTGCTGGCCGCCGGCGCCCGACGACCGGTAGGTGTCGATGCGCAGGTCCGTTTCGTTGACCTCGATCTCGATATCGTCGTCGATCACCGGATAAACCCAGACCGACGAGAAGCTGGTGTGGCGGCGGGCGTTGGAATCGTAGGGGCTGATCCGCACCAGCCGGTGAACGCCGCTTTCGGTCTTGGCATAGCCGTAGGCGTTATCGCCCTTCACCAGCAGAGTGGCGGATTTGATGCCCGCCTGTTCGCCGGCATGGTGATCGACCAGTTCCACCTTCATTCCGTGCCGCTCGGCCCACCGCGTGTACATGCGCTGCAGCATTTCGGCCCAGTCCTGGCTTTCCGTGCCGCCGGCGCCGGCATTGATCTCGATATAGGTATCGTTGGCATCGGCCTCGCCGGCCAGCAGCGCCGCGACCTTGTCCTTCTCCGCGCGTTCGGCGAGCGCGGCGAGCGCGGCGACCGCGTCGTCGACCAGCTTCTCGTCGCCCTCGGCTTCCGCCAGCTCGATCAGCTCGACCGTGTCCTTCAGTTCCTGCTCGATCGCCCTCGTTGCGCTGATCGCCTCGTCCAGGCGCCGCCGCTCGCGCATCACCTCCTGGGCCGCCTTGGCATCGTTCCACAGCGATGGGTCCTCGACGCGCTGGTTGAGCTCGTCGAGCCGTCTCAGCGCGCGATCCCAGTCAAGAAAACGTCTGAGGAGATCGAGCGCGGCGTTGATCTGGTCGATATGGGCTTGCGCCTCGGCGCGCATAAATACCTTCTGAATATCTTCGGATTTCGGGAAAGCTCGAGGGGGAGTTAGTAAATCCCCCCCTCCTGTTGCAAGAAGTCGCTGTCCTGCCGCTGCTGACGTTCGATGGCCTGCTGCTGGCGGCTGCGCAGCAATTCCTCGATCGGATTCGGCCCTTCGCCGCGACGAATGGTCCGGCGCGGTTCGCTCTCTGGCTTGAACGCCTCCCAGATCACTGCGGCCCTGGGGTCGCTGGTCGACGGCCAGGTGCCGAACACCTTGCGGCCGGAACGGCGGTCGATGCGCACCATCCGGATTCCGGGCGGCGCGCGGAAGGGCACGACCGGCATGTTCTTGAACGCGACTTGGGCGAACTGCTTGAAGATCGGCGCGGCCAGCGTTCCACCCTGGGCATAGCCGCCCATCGACCGCGGCTGGTCGAAGCCCATGTAGACGCCCGCGACGATCTCCGGCGTTCCGCCGATGAACCAGACGTTGGTCGGGCCGCTCGTCGTGCCGGTCTTGCCGAACAGCGGCCGGTTCAGGTCGCGCAGCCGCTGGGCGGTTCCGCGCTGGACGACGCCCTCAAGGATGTGGACCATCTGATAGGCGGTCATCGGATCCATCAGCTGCTTGGTGCGAAGGGGCGGTCGCGGCATCGGCCGCCCGTCCCAGTCGGGCGCGTTGCAGCGCTCGCACGGGCGGGTGTCGGCACGCCAGATCACCTTTCCGTGGCGGTCCTGCACATAGTCGATCAGAGTCGGCTTCAGCTCCTTGCCGTTGTTGGCGAGGATCGCGAAGGCGTTGGTCATCTTGAGGACGGTGGTGTCCCCCGCGCCCAGCGCGATCGAGAGATAGTTGGGATAGTCGCCGACGCCGAGCCGCCTGGCGAGCTTGATCACATTCTCCATCCCGGTCTGGTTGGCGGCGCGCACCGTCATCAGGTTCCGGGACTGCTCGATCCCCCAGCGCATCGTCTGCGGGCCGGCGCTGCCGCCGGAGAAGTTGCGGAAGCATTTCTGGCCCAGCCCGGCGCCCTGCCAGACGCAGAAGGGGCCGTCGACGATGATCGTGGCCGGGGTCATGCCGTTGTCGAGCGCGGCGGCATAGACGATCGGCTTGAAGGTGGAGCCCGGCTGACGCATCGCCTGGGTGGCCCGGTTGAACGCATTGCCGCCGCTGAGGGCGAAGCCGCCCTGCATGGCCAGGATCCGGCCGGTGGCGACTTCCTCGACCACCATGCCGCCGGAGATTTCGGGGATCCAGCGCAGGACATAGCCGTTGCCCTCGCGCTTGACGGCGATGATCATCCCCGGACGCAGGGCATCGAAGGCCTGGGTCTGGGTTCCGCGCTTGGGCATCGACGCCCCCGACCTCGGCAGCGGAGCCGTCGTGCCGTCGGTGAAGCCGATGGTGGCGGCGTCGCCCGACTTGGAGAGGACCACGGCGGAGCGCCAGTCGGGATAGCCCACGCCATAGTCGGCCATGACGAGCTGGCTGCGCCAGTCCTGCGAGAGGTCGACGCTGAGGCCCGAATCGCGCCAGCCCCGCCCGCGGTCGTATCGCATCAGCCCGTCGCGAAGCGCCTGCTCGGCCGCCTGCTGCATCGGGACGTCGACCGAGGTGCGGACCCAAAGGCCGCCGGTATAGACTCCGTTCGGCCCCTTTTCCGTTTTCTCGCCATAGTTGGCGACGAGCTGCCGGCGCACTTCCTCGACGAAATAGCCGCCGAGATTGCGGATGCTGTTGCGCGCGCCCCGCACGGTTCCGAGTGGTGCGGCCCTGGCCGCCGCCGCCTGCTCCTCGGTGATGTAGCCGTTGCGAACCATCTCGCCGAGGACATAGTTGCGCCGTTCGAGCGCCCGCTCGGGATAGCGTTCGGGGCTGTAATTGTTCGGCGCCTTGGGAAGCACCGCCAGATAGGCGATTTCCGGAAGGGTCAGCTGGTCCACATCCTTGTCGAAATAGGCCCGGGCGGCTGCCTGGACGCCATAGGCGTTCCGGCCCAGGAAGATCTCGTTCAGGTAGAGTTGCAGGATCTGCTGCTTGCTCAACACGCTTTCGATGCGGCGGGCGAGGAAGGCTTCCTTGATCTTGCGCGTGACCGAATATTCGTTGCCGATGAGCAGGTTCTTGGCGACCTGCTGGGTGATCGTCGATCCGCCGCGCGCGCGTTCGCCGGACCCGACCTTGGAGACATAGTCGATCACCGCGCCGGCCAGCCCGGGATAGTCGATGCCGCCGTGGGTGAAAAAGGTCCGGTCCTCGGCCGAGATGAAGGCCTGGATCAGCAGCGGCGGGAATTCGTCATAATTGAGCTCGACCCGCCGTTCGCGTGCGAAGGTCTGGATCGGTTCGCCGTCGATGCTGCGCAGGTTGGTCGGCAGCGGCGGCTCGTAGGTCAGCAGCGATTCGGCCGAGGGCAGCCCGCGGGCGAAGATCAGCCACAACAGGAAATAGGCGAGGATCGGCAGGCCGATCAGGACGGCGGCGACCCGCGTCCATTTCCTGGCCCACAGTTCCCGCAGCCGTTCCCGCCAGTCGCCGAGTCTTCCTGGCCTGGGGATGGCGGACTGGTCATTCATTCCGCAAAAACCTCTACAATATCACCCTGTTGCGGTGAAGGGCGCGTCACGAGATGGGGCCCGGAGTTCTTCGGTTGCCGGCAATGCGCCTTGCGAAATGCGCCTCTATTGCACGGCGCATGCCCACTGCAATCTGCTTTTGCCCCTCAGGGGACCGAATATAGTCGCTGTCCTCGGTGTGTGTGAGATATCCGGCCTCGAAAAGAATCGAAGGGACATCCGGTGCCTTGAGCACGACCAGCGAGGCGAAACGGTGGTGGTCGGGCCGGAAGGGTACCAGCGGAGACGCCTCGCGGTGCAGCAGCGAGGCAAAGCGGCTGGAGGTCGCCATGCTTTCGCGCTGGGCGAGGTCGATGAGAATCCGGTTCACGTCCGCGGCCTTGGCGCCGAGGTCCACGCCGCCGATGATGTCCGCCTTGTTCTCGCGGGCGGCAAGCAGCGCGGCCTCCTTGTCGGAAGCGACTTCGGACAGAGTGTAGATGGTCGCCCCGCGCGCCAGCGGGTTGGGCGCTGCATCGGCATGGACCGAGATGAACAGGTCCGCCTTCAATCGCCTGGCGATCTCGTATCGGTCGCGAAGGATGAGGTAGCTGTCATCGTCCCGGGTGAGCGCAACCCGGACACGGCCGGAGTCCGCAAGCTCGTCCCGGATGCGCCGCGCCAGTGCCAGCGTCACATCCTTTTCCCGGACGCCGCCATGGGGCGAGATCGCGCCGGGGTCCTGACCGCCGTGGCCGGGATCGATGACCACCAGCGGGCGGCCGGGAGCCCCGGTGACGGCCGGGAGCGACACCGGAAGCTCCGCGGCCGGATCCAGCGTCACGGTAAGTTCGGATGCCCCGTCGGAGGGCTTGGCGACGATCCCCGGCTGCATCATATGAAGAAGCGCTGAAAGGATCAGGGCAATAAAATCCATGACGGCAAACTGCCGTGCCGGCAGCGGCTTAGTCCAGCAAAAAAGCGGCCGGCTATTTGGAAGCTTAGCGGTTGCCGCTTGTACGTTCCGGTGCTAGCAAGCCAGCATCGGCCGAACAGAGGCAAGGCTATTGCCCGCTGCCCGATGCTCGCCGATCGGCGCCGGCACACTGTTGCTGCTGGCATTCTAGGTTGACGCTGCATGAGGCATTCCTTCCCCTTGTTCCAACGCCCCCGACAGGGTTCAGGCGTGGAATCGGGGCTCGTTTCGCCGGCACTGGAGACCGGCACCCCTCTCGCAGCAGAGGCACAGGACATTTTGGCAACCGGGATCTTCAGGGGTGGCGTGCCTGCGCGACCCCTGTTCCCATTCGAGCGCGCGCAGCTGCTCCCCGGCGGAGTGGCGCGGCGCTTGTGGAGTGAATTTAATGACAATGCGCATGTTGATCGACGCGCGCCACCGGGAAGAAACGCGGGTGGCCGTCGTCAAGGGAAACCGGATTGAGGAGTTCGACTTCGAGTCCGCCGAGCACAAGCAGCTCAAGGGAAACATCTATCTAGCCAAGGTTACACGGGTCGAACCCTCGCTGCAGGCGGCGTTCGTCGACTATGGCGGCAATCGCCACGGTTTCCTGGCGTTCAGCGAAATCCATCCCGATTATTATCAGATTCCCAAGGAGGACCGGGAGGCCCTGCTGAGGGAGGAAGCCGAGCATGCGGCGGAGGAAGCCGCGCTTCGCGCCGCCGAGGAGGCGGACGAGGCCGCACAGGGCGGGGTCGAGGAGGTGGCCGAGCCGGCTGCGTCCGACGACGAGGATGAGGATGCGCCGCCGCCGGAGGCCGAGGAGGCGGAGAGCGCGAGTGAGGAGAATGCCGCCGAGACGCTTCGCAAGAAGCGGCAGGCGCTGCGGCGCCGGTACAAGATCCAGGACGTCATCCGGCGGCGACAGGTGCTGTTGGTGCAGGTCGTCAAGGAGGAGCGCGGCAACAAGGGCGCGGCGCTGACCACCTATCTCAGCCTTGCCGGCCGCTATTGCGTGCTGATGCCGAACACGTCCCATGGCGGCGGGATCAGCCGCAAGATTTCCAACGGGGCGGACCGCAAGCGCCTCAAGGCGATCATGGCCGACCTCAACCTGCCGTCGACCATGGGATGCATCGTCCGGACGGCTGGGCTTTCGCGCACCAAGACCGAGATCAAGCGCGACTTCGACTATCTTGCCCGCCTCTGGGACGAGATTCGCGAGAAGACGCTGAAGTCCTCGGCGCCGGCCCTCATCTACGGAGACAGCGACCTCATCAAGCGCGCGATCCGCGACATCTACAATCGCGAGATCGAGGAAGTGATCGTCGAAGGCGACGAGGGGTACCGCGCCGCCCGCGCCTTCATGAAGCTGCTGATGCCAAGCCACGTGCGGCGGGTGAAGAGCTATGTCGACCCCGTCCCGCTGTTCCAGCGCTTCGGGGTCGAGGATCAGCTGGCCGGGATGTACCAGCCCATCGTCCAGCTGAAATCGGGCGGGTATCTCGTCATCAATCCGACCGAAGCCCTGGTCTCGATCGACATCAACTCGGGCCGCTCGACGCGCGAACACAATATCGAGCAGACCGCCTACGCCACCAATCTCGAGGCAGCGAACGAGATCGCGCGCCAGCTTCGCCTGCGCGACATGGCCGGGCTGATCGTGATCGACTTCATCGACATGGAGTCGAACAGCCATATCCGGAAGGTCGAGAAGGCGATGAAGGAGGCGCTGAAGAACGATCGCGCCCGCATCCAGGTCGGCCGCATATCCTCCTTCGGCCTGATGGAAATGAGCCGCCAGCGGCTCCGTACCGGGGTGCTGGAGGCTTCGACCAAGCCGTGCCCGCACTGCGAGGGCACCGGGCTCATGCGCACCGCCTCGTCTGCTGGCCTTTCCGCCCTGCGCATGATCGAGGACGAAGCCGCGCGCGGACGCGGAAGCCGGATCGTGCTTCGCGCCGGACGCGAGGCCGCAATCTATCTCCTCAACAAGAAGCGGACCGAAATTGCCGAGGTCGAGCAGCGCTACGGAGTGATCGTCGAGGTCCTGATCGACGAAGCGCTCGAAGGGGCGAAGATGAGCGTGGAGTCGCTCGGCCCGCCGCCGGTCCATCGTCCGAAGTTCGAGCCGATTGCGCCGGAAGCCGAGGAAGAGGAGGATCTCCTGCCCGAGGAGCAGGAGGAGGAGGAATTCGAGGAAGAGCCTCCCGTCGAAGAGCTGGCCCAGGCCGGACAGTCGCCCCGAAGCGAAGGCGGAGACGGTGAGCGTCGGGGCAAGCGCCGCCGGCGCCGCGGCCGGCGCGGCGGTCGTCGCCGGGGCGCGCCGGAAGGTGCCGAGGGTGAGGAAGCACTGCAGGAGGTTCCCGCCGACGCTTCCGCCGAGGAGGCCGGGGAGGACGCGCCGGAAGCTGCGCCGGAACCCGCAGCCGCCGACGCGGATGCCGGAGAAGCCGGAGCCGTAGAGGCCGAGGTCGCGAAGGAAGATGACGAGCCGCGCAAGGCCCGCCGCCGTCCGCGGGCGCGCCGCAAGGCCAGCGAGGAGGCTCCTGCTTCATTCCAGCCCGAAATGGGCGAGGAGCCTGCCGTGCCGGCCGAGCCCGAGCCGGTGACTCAACAACCTGAGGCGGCGGCCGAGCCGGCTCCGGCCGCTCCGGCCGCAGAAGTCGCGCCGGAGGACGCGCCGGCGCGTCCGAAGCGCAGCCGCCGCAAGAAGGCCGAAGTCGCTGAAGAGGCCCCGGCCGAACCCGCCCCGTCGGCTTCCGTCCCGTCCGAATCCGCTGCGTCGGAGTCCGCGCCGGTCGAGCCGGCCCCGGTCGCGCAGGAGCCTGCGAACGACGCGGCTGCACCTGCACCGAAGCGGACGTCGCGCCGGACCGCGGCCAAGGCGGCAGAGGCGCCCCCCGAACCGGCTCCGGAGGCGCCCGTGCTGGAGCGTCAGGAGGCGGCGGAATCGTCCGGCGAGGAGGCGGCCGAAGCCGACAGCGGGCCGCCGCGCCGGGGCTGGTGGCAGCGCACCTTCGGCGGCTGACCCTGATGCGGCGGGTGCGGATGGGTCTCGACCATCCGCACCCCGGCCGCGGCGATGCGGTTGCGGATGATTGGTCCGGACCCTAGGTTTCAGGGGGCGTTCATGCACAAGGAGGAATGTCTTCCCGATGGCTGAACCCTCTCTCCGAGCGGCTGGTGCGACGCGGATGCTCGCCCGCTTCGTCCTGTTGCTGACGTTGAGTTTCGCCCTCGCCTTCCGTCCTGCCATGGCGCAGTCGATCCTGCGGGATGCCGAAACGGAGGCGCTTCTCCACGACATGTCGACGCCGCTGATCGAGGCAGCGGGCTTGCGTCCGGAGAATGTCGAGATCGTGTTGATCCACGACCGTTCGATCAACGCCTTCGTCGCCGGCGGACAGGCCGTCTACATCCATTCCGGTCTCATCGAGGCCGCCGACAACGCCAACGAGGTCCAGGGCGTGATCGCCCACGAACTCGGCCATATCACCGGCGGACATATCGTCCGCTTCGACGAGGGGGCCAAGGCGGCGACCGGCATCATGATCCTGTCCCTCCTGCTCGGTGCGGCTGCGATGGCTGCGGGGAGCGGCGATGCCGGTGCCGGCATTCTGGCCGCCGGCCAACAGGCGGCGCTCGGCAAATTCCTCGCCTTCACCCGGACCCAGGAATCGAGCGCCGACCAGGCCGGCGCGGGCTTCCTCAACAAGGCTGGGATCAGCGGCAAGGGATCGATCGCCTTCTTCAAGAAGCTCCAGAACCAGGAATTCCGGCTCGCGATCCCGCAGAACGACAGCTATGCGCGCACCCACCCGCTCAGCGGCGAGCGTATCCAGGCGCTCGAGAATACCTATCACAATTCGCCGGCGTGGGACGCAAAGACCGACCCGAAGCTCGAGGAGCGGTTCCAGCTCGTGAAGGCGAAACTGTCCGGCTTCGTCAACGATCCGAGGATGACCCTGGTCAAGTATCCGGAGACGGACAAGACGCTGCCGGCGCGCTACGCGCGCGCCTATGCCTGGCACAAGAGCGCCTATCCGGATAAGGCGCTGGCCGAGGCGGATGCGCTGATCGGCGCCCGCCCGGACAATCCCTATTTCCTGGAGCTGAAGGGCCAGATCCTCCTGGAATCCGGCCGCCCGGCGGAAGCGCTCGGATCGCTGCGGAGCGCCGTCCAGCTCGCGCCTGGCCAGCCGCTCATCGCCTCGATGCTGGGCCATGCGCTGATCGCGACCGAGGACGAAACCAATTTCGCCGAGGCCAAGCGCGTGCTGCGCGCGGCGGTCGCGCGCGACAATGACAATCCCTTCGCCTGGTACCAGCTCGGCATCGTCTATGATCGGGAAGGCGATCAGGCGCGCGCGGCTCTCGCCACGGCCGAACGCTACAATCTCGAAGGCCGGCCGCGCCTTGCCATGGCCAGTGCGGAGGCGGCCATGTCGGGCATTCCCACCGGTACGCCGGACTGGATCCGGGCGCAGGACATCGCCATGGTTTCGCGCGCCGCGGTGGAGAAGGAAAAGAAAAGGTGACGACGGAGAAGCGCGGGTTCGGCTCTCTCCTTGGGTGGATCTTTCAGGACGGAAAGCGGGGATTCGTGGCAGGAGCAATGGCAGCGCTGATCGGCGCCTCGGCAATCATGCTGGCCTCGGGCGGTGCGCGCTCCGCCGAAGGCTTTTCGACGGATCCGGATCGCGCCCGCATCGAGCGAATCGTCCGTGACTATATCCTGGCCAACCCGGAGATCATACCGGAGGCGGTGACGCTGCTCCAGAACAAGGAGATGGCCAAGGCGATCGAGGCCAACAGGAAGCAGCTCGAAACACCGTTCGGCAGCGCCTGGGCAGGGGCTGAGGATGGCGATGTCGTGCTGGTCGAATTCTTCGACTATGCCTGCCCTTATTGTCAGTCGACGCGGCCGGACGTGGAACGGCTGCTGAAGGAGGACCCCAGGCTCAAGGTCGTCTGGCGGGAACTGCCGGTACTCGGCGAGGACAGCGTCGCGGCGGCGCACGTCAGCCTTGCCGCCGCCAGGCAGGGCCGGTTCAAGGCCTTCTACGACCGTTTGTTCGGGGCCGGGCGGCCCTCGAAGGAAGCGGTCGCCCGGGCTCAGAAGGCAGCGGGGGTCACGCCCATGAAGGATCCGGAGTTCGATCGCGAGATCGAGAAGAATTACGAACTTGCCCGGGCCATCAGCGCGACCGGCACGCCCGTCTTCGTCATCGGCGACAAAATACTCCACGGCGCCGTGGGCTATGACGCGCTGAAGGAGGCGGTCGCCGAAGCGCGGAAATAGTTCGTCCCGGTTCCGGGACGGTCAGGCCTTGAAGCCCTGCGCCACGACATACCATTCGGACGATCCCTTGCGGCTCGCTGGAGGCTTGGCATGCTTCACGGCGGAGAAACGGCGCTTGAGCTCGGCGACCAGCGCCGCATCCGCACCGCCCGCAAGCACCTTGGCCACGAACGTGCCGCCGGGCCGCAGCACTTCGCCCGCGAATTCGAGCGCCGCCTCGACCAGCGCCATGGTGCGCAGATGGTCGGTCTGGGGATGGCCGACAGTGTTCGCGGCCATGTCGGAAAGGACGAGGTCGGCGGGCCCGCCGAGCGCTTCGGTCAGTTGGGCGGGGGCCTTCTCGTCGAGGAAGTCCATCTGCAGGATGGTGGCGCCCTCGATCGGGTCGGCAGGCAGCAGGTCGATCCCGGCGACCCTTGCCTGCGGCGCCTTCTGGCGCACCACCTGAGTCCAGCCGCCGGGCGCGATACCGAGGTCGACCACGCGTTCCACCCCCTTCAGGAAGCGGAACCGCTCGTCGAGTTCGATCAGCTTGTAGGCGGCGCGCGAGCGATAGCCCTCCGCCTTGGCACGCCGCACATAGGGATCGTTGAGCTGCCGTTCGAGCCAGCGGGTCGATCCGATCTTGCGCCCCTTCGCGGTGCGGACCCGCGTGCGTGAACCTCGTGCCGTCACGCCGGATAACCGTCGCGAGCCATCAATGTGCGCAGGATGCCTTCCCGGATTCCGCGATCGGCCACCCCCAGAGTGCGTGCCGGCCAGATGTCCAGAATCGCCTCCAGGATCGCGCAGCCGGCGACCACCAGGTCCGCCCGCTCCCCGCCGATGCAGGGTAGCGCGGCCCGCTCCCGCGGCGACAGGCGCGACAGCGTCTGGCTGATATCGCGCATCGCCTCGGCCGGCACCATCAGACCGTCGATCACGCGCCGGTCATAGCTTGGAAGCGCGAGGTGGACGCTGGCGAGGGTCGTCACCGTCCCGCTCGTTCCCATCAGCCGGATATTGTCGGTGCTGGACGGAAGCTGTTCCGCGAAACGGCTGAAGGAATGGCGGACCCGTTCGCGCATCCGCCCGTAGGCAGCAAGTCGCTCGCTGGGATCGGCGAAGTCCCGGCCCTCGCTCTCGGTCAGCGAAACGACGCCCCAGGGGGCGCTCCACCAGCTCTTGATCCGCGGCGTCGTCCCGTCCGTCTCGATCAGGACCAGCTCCGTCGATCCGCCGCCGATGTCGAAGATCAGCGCGGGTCCGTCCCCGGGTTCGAGCAGCCTGTGGCAGCCGAGCATGGCCAGCCGCGCTTCTTCTTCCGGGGAAATGATGTCGAGGGCTATGCCGGTTTCCCTGTACACCCGCTCGACGAATTCGCGGCCGTTGGCGGCGCGCCGGCAGGCCTCCGTGGCCACCGACCTTGCGAGCGACACCCGGCGGCGGCGCAGCTTGTCCGAGCAGATGGACAGCGCCGCCAGCGCCCGCTCGATCGCCGCTTCGCTGATGCGTCCGTTGGTGGCCAGCCCTTCGCCGAGGCGGACCACGCGCGAAAAGGCATCGATGACCACGAAGCCGTCTTCGGTAGGCCGTGCCACCAGCAGCCGGCAATTGTTGGTTCCGAGATCAAGGGCGCCGTAGGTGTGCCGACGGGGGCCCCGGTCCGGCGGGGCCATGCTGGCCGCTTGAGCCTGCCGGACCTGTGGTCGAGGACCGGGAGGCGGCGGTACACTGGCGGCTTGCTGCGCCATTGTCCCACACTCTTATGTTCTCTGCGGGCGGCCCCTACCGCCCTGACTTGGCGCGGAAACTACATGGAGCGGGGCCGGACGGCAAGGGGAGGGCCTTCAGGGGCCCTTCGCGGCGTTGACAGGGAGAACACCACTGCCTATTTCCGCCGCCTCGCTGCCCCGTCGTCTAATGGTAAGACTACGGACTCTGACTCCGTCAATCGTGGTTCGAATCCACGCGGGGCATCCAATTCCCTGAAATTCCACGGCGATATCGCCGGACTTGCTGTCCGCGGGTCCGACGCGTCTTCGGATCGGCGCTGGTCGCCCGGCGCGGGGCAAGCCGCCGAACCATGGCAGTGTTGCTGCGTTGCCCAACCGGATCCTTGATGGGAGTAGGTGGCGATGGAGCGGATCACCGCGCAGCTTTCGGCCTGGCTGTGGAATGGCCTCATGGTCGCAGCCGCCCTGGTCATCGCCCTCGCGGCCGCATGGCTGGTGATGAAGATCATCTGCAGCGCGGGCGGCACGTCGGGAAAGCTGCGCCAGATCCTCGCACGGCGGCTGCGCGGGCCGGTGCGTCTGGTGCTGATTGCGCTGGCGCTTTCCGCCGTCCAGCCCGCCCTCGTGCTGGGCGACAGAGGCACCTATCTCTGGCAGCGGATCGCGGGGCTCCTGATTCCGGCCCTGCTCGGGTGGCTCGCCATCGCCATGCTCGGCATCGTCGTGGACGTGCTCCAGGAGCGCGCCGACATCACCGTCGAGAACAATCTCCAGGCGCGCAGGCGGCGCACCCGGCTGGGCATCCTCTACCGCGTCGGCATGTTCGTGATCCTGCTGATCGCCTTCTGCCTTGCGCTGATGAGCATTCCGAGCGTGCGCAACATCGGCGTCACCCTTATCGCCTCGGCCGGGCTGGCCGGTCTCGCCGTGGGCGCCGCGGCGCAGCCCGCGCTCAAGAATCTCGTCGCCGGGATCCAAATGGCCTTCACCGAGCCGATCCGCATCGACGATGTGGTCATCATCGACAATGAATGGGGCCGGATCGAGGATATCCGCCTCACCTTCGTCGTGGTGAAGATCTGGGACGAACGGCGGCTGATCGTGCCCGTGTCCAGGTTCCTCGAGGACAGTTTCCAGAACTGGACCCGCGAGACCAGCCAGCTGCTCGGCAGCGTGTTCTGGTATCTCGATCCGGCCGCCGACATTCCGCGCATCCGGGCCAGGCTGGAGGAGGTAGTCAAGGCCAATCCGCTGTGGGATGGGCGCTTCTTCAACCTGCGGGTGACGGATACCAGCGCCGATGCGATCGAGGTGCGGGCGCTGGTGACGGCCAAGGATGCGTCCACCGCCTTCGATCTGCGCTGCAACGTGCGCGAGGCGATCCTGGCCTTCCTGCGCGAGGAGATGCCGGAAGCGCTTCCGCGGCGGCGGGAGGAGGTGCGTTTGATCGAGCCTTGCGGCGATCCGCCGGCGCCAGGATAGTCCCGCGGCCGGGCGGGATTGGATCAGGAACGCGCCTCCTCCGGTCGGGACCCTTCAGACTTCGCTCTTCGCCTCGGCGAGGTCGGCACGGACGGTCCTGCTCGCCAGCCAGTAATGGAAGCCGGACCACAGGTTGATGAGCGCGACCAGTACCAAAGCGTAGCGCAGCGGCTCGGCCAGCCGCAGGCTGGTGAAGGTGTCGGCGATCCAGCCGGTGATGACGGGGCCGAGCCCGAGCCCGATCATCGTCTGGATGAACAGGAGCACCGAAGCGGCGATGGCGCGGCGCGACGGGCTCGCCAGCCCCTGGGCCATGGCGAAGGAGGGGCCGAAGAAGAAGGAGGCGAAGAAGGCGCTGAGCGCGAAGCCGACGACCACCAGCGGGATGGTCGGCGCGAGATAGCCGAGCAACTGGAACGGTATGCCGATCACCGCCGCGCCGCCCGGGACCCACATGTAGAAGCGCTCGTCGCCGAAGCGGCTGGAAAGCCTGTCCGACGCGAGGCCGCCGAGGAAGGTGCCGACCGCGCCGCAGGCGGCGAAGGCGGCGATCAGGCTGCCGTAGGTCGAGCTGCTGAGCCCATGGGTTTCCCTCAGGAATACCGAATTGAAATTGCCGGCTCCGTACCAGACGAAGGCGTGCAGCGCGGCGGCCAGCGCCATGTGGCGGAAGGCCTTGCGTCGCAGGATGTCCGGAACCGCGGCAAACGGATTGCCCTTCGCTGCGGCCTTGATGGCGATCCCGTCGGACATGCCTCGCGGCGGTTCCTTCACCGTCAGCGCGACCAGCAGGGCGATGAACAGCCCCGGAGCGCCGGCGACGATGAAGGCGGTCCGCCACCCCCACAGATCGTTGCCGATGCCGCCGAGCGGCCCGGCGATGACGGCGCCGACCGATACCCCCAGCGCATAGATGGACAGCGCCGTTCCGCGCCGGGAAATCGGGAAATAATCGGCGATCAGCGAGTGGGAAGGGGGGCTGCCGCCGGCTTCGCCGATCGCGGTCCCGACCCGGGCGCCGAGCAGTTGCAGGAAGTTGCCGGCGAAGCCGCATAAGGCAGTCATCGCGCTCCAGGTGGCCATGGAGGCAGCCAGTACCCACTTGCGGCTGGTGCGGTCGGCCAGGCTCGCGATCGGAATGCCGAGGGTGGAGTAGAAGAGGGCGAATGCGATCCCGCCGAGAAGCCCGAGCTGCGTGTAACTGAGATCGAATTCTTCCTGTATTGGCGGCAACAGGACGTTCAATATGCCCCGGTCGAGCGAATTGGACACATAGCCGAGGAACAGCACGAGCAGGACATAATTGCTGTAGCCGGTTGAGGCCTTCTGTTCGACTGCCTTCGTGCTCGCCATCGACCGCGACTCCCCTCGATTCTGCTTTTTCTAGGGCTCGTGCGGGGCAGCGCGTCCGGGCGGAAGGGATCGTACCGCCTTGCGCCTGCGGACCGTTCGAACGCCTGCAGTTGCCGACAGCGTCGGCGGCGGGGCGTGATAAAGCAAGCGCCAAATTGATCGTCCGGTCGCATCCGGAGGTTCCAGGAAACGTTGCGCCGCGCGACCCGGAACCGTAAAGCCGGCACCATGGATAGTTTCAAACGTAAGCTCTTTGCCGCCGCGCTGCTCGCGACGACGGCTTGTCTGACCACCACCGGCGCGGTCGCGGCCGAACCCGCCGCGCCCGTCGCCGGCGAGGCATATGATCTCGCAGCCCAGCGCGCGAAGATTGCGCGGATCCGGATGGAACCGGACACCAGCTTCCTCACCACGGAGGAACGGCAGGTCGTCAATCACCTGATCGAGGCGGCGGATCTAATGAGTGCGATCTATCTGCGCCAGGTCCACCCCGACAATCCGCGCTTCCGTGCCGAAATCGAGTCGGGCAGCGATTCGGACACGCCCCTGCTGCTCGACATGTTCGACCTGCATTTCGGCCCGTGGGACACGCTGGCGGAATATCGCCCCTTCTGGGGCAATGCCCGCCTGCCCGAGGGCGCCGGCTTTTATCCGCCGGATCTCACGCGCGAGGAGTTCGACGCCTATGTCGCCGCGCATCCGGAGGAGAAGCAGGCGCTGCTCGGCCCCTATACGGTGGTGAAGCGGCAAGGGGACCGTCTGGTGGCGGTGCCCTACAGCCAGGAATATCGCGAATGGCTGGTCCCGGCGGCGGAGCTGCTCCGCAAGGCGGCGGCGGTGACGAGCAATGCAAGCCTCAAGCGGTTTCTCACCCTGCGCGCCGAGGCCTTCCTCACTGACGATTATTATGAGTCGGAGCTCGCCTGGATGGATCTCGAGGGAACGCCGATCGAGGTCGCGATCGGGCCCTATGAAGTCTATACCGACCGTCTCTTTGGGGCAAAGACCGCGTTCGAGGCCTTCGTGACGGTGAAGGACCCGAAGGAGAGCGAGGCGCTCGCTCGCTACAAGGCCTATCTGCGCGACATGGAGGCCAATCTCCCGGTCGAGGAAGGCTTCAAGAATTTCCAGCGCGGCTTCGAATCGCCGATCGTGGTGGCGGAGCAGGTCCACGGCGGCGGCGACAATGTTCCGGGCGTGCAGACGATCGCCTTCAACCTGCCGAACGACGAGCGGGTGCGCGAAGCCAAGGGCGCCAAGAAAGTGATCCTGTCGAACGTCCTCGGTGCCAAATATGAGCGCATCCTGGCGCCCATGGCCACCCTGATCCTGGTCCCGGACCAGGCGAAGCTCGTTACCAGGAAATATATGACGATGGAGACGCTGTTCCACGAGCTGTCGCACAGCCTGGGGCCGGGCTCGATCACCGTGGGCGGCCGCAGAACGACGGTCGACAAGGAGCTCAAGGAGCAGAACAGCGCGATCGAGGAACAGAAGGCCGACGTCATGGGCGTCTGGAACATCCTGTTCCTGATGCAGCGCGGTGAATTTCCGACCGCGGAGAAATCGCAGCTCTTCTCCACCTATTTCGCCGGCATCTTCCGTGCGGTCCGCTTCGGCACCGACGAAGCCCATGGCCGGGGCGCCGCCGCGCAATATGGCTATCTGAAGGAAAAGGGCGCCTTCGCCTGGGATCCGCAGGCGCAACGCTTCCGCATCGACGAGGCCAGAATGGAGGCGGGCCTCCGGGACATGCTGGCCGAGATCGTCCGGATCCAGGCCACCGGAGACTATGCCGGCGCGAAGGCGTTCCTCGAACGCCATGCGCGGCTGGATGGGGAGGCGCAGGCGGTGCTCGCTACCCTTGGTGCGATACCGGTGGACATCCAGCCGGAGTATCCCGACCGGGTCTGACGGGACGTTGGCTCATCATTTGGCGCCGCGCAGGGATCATGCGCCCTGATTCGGAGTTGGAGGAGAAGGGCTGATGGCGGCCCGTGCGCGATCCTGTCGCGCATCTCCATCCGTGCGAACCAGGATCGATGCCGATGAACGAGTGGACGGGCAGGGCAACAGCAACGGCGCCCATCGACATACAGGCCGCGGTCGAGGGAGCACTGCACGATGTAGTCGCCTATCAGGGCCAGGGGGAACTTCCCACCTATGTTCCCTCGCTGGCGCAGGTGGATCCCCGCAAGCTCGGCATGGCCGTCGTGCTGGGGGACGGCAGCAGTTTCGCCGCGGGAGACGCGGATGAGCCCTTCTCCATCCAGAGCATCTCGAGCGTCTTCGCCCTCTCGCTCGCGCTTCAACATGTCGGCGCCGTGCTCTGGAATCACGTGGGGCGCGAAGCTTCGGGCAGCCCCACCAATCTGATCGTCCAGCTCGAACTCGCCAAAGGCAAGCCGCGCAATCCGCTCATAAATGCGGGCGCGCTGGTGGTCGACGACCAGCTGATCGGCAAGCGTAGCGCCGACGCCGCGGTGGAGGAACTGCTCGGCTTCCTTCGGGACCGTTGCGGCGACGACTGCGTGAGGGTCGACGACAGCGTGGCGCTGTCGGAATCGCAGGGCGGGTCGCTGAATCGAAGCCTCGCGCACTTTCTAGCGGCTTTCCACAACCTTACTCATCCCGTCGAGGAGGTCGTGTCGGTCTATTTCCGCCAGTGCGCGATCGCCATGAGCTGCCGGCAATTGGCGCAGGCAGCTCTCTATCTCGCCTTCGACGGCGTGGATCCGCGCACCGGCGATCAGGTGATCGTGCCACCGCGCTGCAGACGGATCCTGGCGCTGATGATGACCTGCGGGCACTATGACAACAGCGGCGACTTCGCCTTCCGCATCGGCCTTCCCGGAAAAAGCGGCGTCGGCGGCGGCATATTGGCGATTGTCCCGGGAATCGGCGCGGTGGCGGTCTGGTCGCCCGGGCTCAACAGCGCCGGGACGTCATTGGCGGGGTCGATGGCGCTGGAGCGGCTCGTCGAGCGCACCGGCTGGTCCGTATTCGCGTGACGATCGTGAGCGGTTTGAGGGGAGAGACGTTGCAGCAGCGGGAAGGGAGGCTATAGGCCAGGCATGGGTGAGATGGACCCTGCTCTGCTCCTCGCGCGCTGGCAGTTCGCCTTCACCATCAGTTTCCATTTCATCTTTCCCGCCTTCTCGATCGGGCTCGCAAGCTATCTGGCCGTGCTTGAGGGCCTGTGGCTGAAGACCGGCCGCGACGTTTATCTCAACCTCTTCCATTACTGGCTGAAGATCTTCGCCCTGACCTTCGCCATGGGCGTCGTATCCGGGATCGTCATGTCCTACCAGTTCGGAACCAACTGGTCGGTCTTCTCCGATCGGGCAGGCCCGGTGATCGGCCCGCTAATGGCCTATGAGGTGCTTACGGCCTTCTTTCTGGAGGCGGGTTTCCTCGGGGTCATGCTGTTCGGAATGGATCGGGTCGGCAGGAGGCTCCATTTCGCGGCCACGCTGATGGTCGCGGCGGGCACCGCAATTTCGGCCTTCTGGATCCTGTCGGTGAACAGTTGGATGCAGACGCCGGTGGGTTGGTCGGTGAATGCGCAGGGACAGTTCGTTCCGGCGTCGGGGTGGCTGGAAATCATATTCAACCCCAGCTTCCCCTACCGCCTCGTCCACACCGTCATTGCCGCCTATCTGACGACGGCCCTGGTCGTCGGCGGCGTGGGCGCCTGGCATTTGCTGCGCGGGCGCGATCTGCCGGAAGTGCGCAAGATGTTCTCGATGGCGATGTGGATGGCGGCGCTGGTGGCGCCGGTCCAGATCCTCGCCGGCGATCTCCACGGGCTCAACACCCTCGAGCATCAGCCGATGAAGGTCGCCGCCATGGAGGGCCATTTCGAATCCTATCCGAGCGGCGCTCCGCTGATTCTCCTCGGCCTTCCGGACGACCGCGCTGAGCGGACGGACGTGCTGCTCGAAATTCCGAAGCTCGGTTCGCTGATCCTGCGTCATGACGTCGATGCCCCGATCGAAGGGCTCAAGAGCGTGCCGCCGTCCGAGCGGCCGCCCGCGGCGGTCGTCTTCTGGGCGTTCCGGGTGATGGTCGGGCTCGGCCTGCTGATGTTCGCGCTCGGCCTGTGGAGCCTTTTCGCCCGCCTGCGCGGCAAGCTCTACGACTGGCGCCTCCTCCATCGCTTCGCTCTCGCCATGGGGCCGGCGGGCTTCGTCGCGGTGATCGCCGGCTGGGTCACCACAGAGGTCGGGCGTCAGCCCTGGGTGGTCTATGGAATCCTGCGGACTGCCGATGCGGTGTCCCCAATCGCTGCGCCGGCGGTCACCGGGTCCCTCATAGCCTTCGTGATCGTCTATTTCACCGTGTTCGCGGCGGGAACCTTATACATCCTGCGGCTCATGGCGCGGCCGCCGGTCGCGGCCGAGGCGCGCGAGCCGTTGTCCCCGATCCGCACGGCGGGCATCACCCCGACTCCCGCCCTCCACGACGAGCCTGCGCAGGGGGGCAGCCGGTCATGAGCATAGATCTCACGGTGGTCTGGGCCTTCATCATCGCCTTCGGCGTTGCCGCTTATGTGGTGATGGATGGCTTCGATCTCGGAATCGGCATCCTCTTCCCCTTCTTCCGCGTCGGCCGGGAACGCGACCAGGCCATGAATGCGGTGGCACCGGTCTGGGACGGCAACGAGACCTGGCTTGTGCTCGGCGGCGGCGGCCTGTTGGCTGCCTTTCCGCTCGCCTATGCAATCGTCCTTCCCGCCCTTTACGCGCCGCTCATCGCCATGCTTCTCGGGCTGATCTTCCGGGGTGTCGCCTTCGAATTCCGCTGGCGCGATCCCGGCCACCGCCGGTTCTGGGACACGGGCTTCTTCCTCGGATCTCTCGTTGCCACCTTCGCGCAGGGCATCACCCTGGGCGCCCTGGTCGAGGGCATCAATGTCGTCGGCCGCGCCTACGCCGGCGGTTGGTGGGACTGGCTCAGCCCCTTCAGCCTGCTGACCGGCGCAAGCCTGGTCGTGGGCTATGCCCTGCTCGGCGCCTCCTGGCTGATCTGGAAGACGGAGGGCAGGGTCCAGGAGGATGCCTGTCGCTATGCCCGGCGGCTGCTGCCTGCCCTGCTCGTCGCGATCGGGCTGGTCAGCCTGGCGACGCCCTTCGTCGAGTCGAAATATTTCGAGCGGTGGTTCGAATGGCCGGGCCTGATCGTCACCATCCCCATGCCGCTGTTGGTTGCCTTCGCGGCCTTCATGGGATGGCGGAGCCTGCGCCGGCCGCACGATGTCGCGCCCTTCCTCTGGTCGCTTGCCCTGTTTGCGCTGACCCTGGTCGGCCTCGGCATTTCGATCTGGCCCGATGTCGTGCCCGGCCGGGTGACCATCTGGGAGGCTGCGGCGCCGCATGAGAGCCAGCTGTTCATGCTGGTCGGCGCGCTCGTCCTCGTGCCGCTGATCCTGGCCTACACTGTCTGGTCCTATTGGGTGTTTCGCGGCAAGGTTGGCGAAGAAGGCTATCATTGACCGGTGACACCGACCTGCCTCTGTGGAAACGCCTGTGCTGGTTCGCCGCCTTGTGGGTGGCGGGCGTGCTTGCGGTCGGCACGGTCGCCGCATTGCTGCGCTGGTGGCTGAGCTGAAGACGCGCATCATTCTTGCCGGCGCCCTGTTCGCCGGATCGGGTGTCGCGCTCGGCGCGTTCGGCGCCCATGCGCTCCGTGACCTGTTCGGTCCGCAGCAGACCGGATGGTGGCAGACGGCGGTCCAGTATCAGATGTGGCATGCGATCGTGCTGTTCGCGATCGGCCTTGCCGGCCCGCCGCGTTCGGGGGTTCCGGCCCTTCTCCTCGGCATCGGCATCCTGCTGTTCTCGGGTTCGCTCTATCTGATGGCGATCACGGATCTGCGCTGGCTCGGCGTGGTGACGCCCTTCGGCGGCACGGCGTTCATTGCGGCATGGGTCATGCTGGCCTGGCAGGCCTTCAGGCGCTGATCCCGCTCCCTCCCCGGCGCTCTATCCAGATTGTTGCTTCCTGCTAATGTTTTCGCTTCTATAACGATTAGCGGCGCTAATTTTCTTGGGGGCGGCGCGTGAACGAGGACATGATCCGGCAGGTGGCGGGGCGGCTGCATGCGACCGCGTCCCGCCTGCTTCGTCAGGCGCGGGCGGATGCCGGCGAGGCGCCGATGAGTGGGGCGCGCCTGTCCGCATTGTCGACCATCGCCAGCCGCGGGCCGCTGTCGCTTGGCGCGCTCGCCGCGGCCGAACGGGTCAGCGCGCCCACCATGTCCCGGCTGGTGGACGGCCTCGTCCGCGATGGCCTGGTCAGCCGCCAGGTGCCGGAGGACGATCGCCGTAGCATCCGCATCGACGCCACTGATGAAGGCAGGGCGCTGCTTGCCCAGGCGCGCACCTGGCAGGTGGGCGGGTTGACCGAGCGGCTGAAGCGGCTGGGAGAGAGCGAGAGGCGCGCGCTTCTGCGCGGCATCGAACTGATCGAGCAGATCACGCGTGATTAGACAATTGCGCCGTCATGGAAGATTTGCCCTTGTCGCGCCGCAATCTACGCTTATTTGCGCGCACGACATCTTCTCCATCAGGATTATTCTATGAGCCTTCGCAACGTGGCGATCATCGCCCACGTCGATCACGGCAAGACGACCCTCGTCGACCAGCTGTTCCGCCAGTCCGGCACCTTTCGCGACAATCAGCGCGTGGAAGAGCGCGTGATGGATTCGAACGATCTCGAGCGGGAGCGAGGGATCACCATCCTCGCCAAATGCACCTCGGTCGAGTGGAACGGCGCCCGCATCAACATCGTCGACACGCCCGGACACGCCGATTTCGGGGCGGAAGTCGAACGCATCCTGTCGATGGTCGACGGCGTGATCCTGCTGGTGGATGCCGCCGAGGGCCCGATGCCACAGACCAAGTTCGTCACCGGCAAGGCGCTGGCGCTGGGCCTGCGCCCGATCGTGGTCGTGAACAAGATCGATCGTCCCGACGCGCGTCCCGCCGAAGTGCTCGACGAAGTGTTCGAGCTGTTCCTCAATCTGGAGGCCGACGACGATCAGCTGGATTTCCCGACGCTTTATGCTTCGGGCAGGTCCGGCTATGCGGGCCTTTCCGAGGACGTACGGTCCGGGGACCTCAGCCCCCTGTTCGAAACGATCGTGTCCCATGTGCCGGCGCCGGACGCCGATCCGGACGGGCCTTTCAAGATGCTGGCGACCCTGCTGGACCGCGACAATTTCGTCGGCCGCGTGCTCACCGGCCGCATCGCCAGCGGGCGCCTGACCATGAACATGCCGATCAAGGCGCTCGACGCGGGCGGCAATGTCGTCGAGGAAGGGCGGGCGACCAAGATCATGGCGTTCCGCGGCATCGAGCGTGTGGCGGTGGAGGAAGCGAACGCCGGCGATATCGTCGCGATCGCCGGGCTTACCAAGACGACCGTTTCCAACTCGATCGTCGAGCCGGGCGTAACCGAGCCGCTCGCCTCCCAGCCGATCGACCCTCCGACGCTGGCGATGACGTTCAGCGTCAACGACAGCCCGATGGCCGGCCGCGAGGGAAGCAAGGTCACCAGCCGCATGATCCGCGACCGTCTGATGCGGGAGGCGGAGGGCAACGTCGCGATCCGGGTGACCGAGAGCACGGAGCGCGACAGTTTCGAGGTTGCCGGTCGCGGCGAGCTCCAGCTCGGCGTCCTGATCGAGACCATGCGTCGCGAAGGATTCGAGCTGTCGATCAGTCGACCGCGCGTGCTGTTCCGGGACGGCCCGAACGGCCGCGAGGAGCCGTATGAGACGGTCGTCATCGACGTGGATGACGAACATAGCGGCACCGTCGTCGAGAAGATGTCCCAGCGCAAGGCGGAGATGACCGACATGCGTCCCTCCGGCGGCGGCAAGACTCGCATCACCTTCTCGGCGCCGTCGCGCGGCCTGATCGGCTATCACGGCGAGTTCCTGTCCGACACGCGCGGCACCGGGATCATGAACCGGCTGTTCGAGAAGTACGGGCCCTACAAGGGGCCGATCGAAGGACGAAAGAATGGTGTGCTGATCTCCAACGCCGGCGGAGAGGCCGTCGCTTACGCGCTCGGTTCGCTCGAGGAGCGCGGCGTGCTGATGATCGATCCCGGCGAGCCCGTCTACGAGGGCATGATCATCGGCGAAAATGCCAAGAGCGAGGATCTGGAGGTCAACCCCCTGCGTTCCAAGCAGCTCACCAATTTCCGCGCTTCCGGCGGCAAGGACGACGCCATTCGCCTGACCCCACCGCGTCGGCTCTCGCTCGAACAGGCGATCGCCTATATCGACGAGGATGAACTGGTGGAGGTCACTCCCAAGTCGATCCGCCTGCGCAAGCGCCACCTCGATCCGCACGAGCGCAAGCGCGCGAGCCGCGCGGCGGCGGCCGCGGCGGGCTGAGCGGGCCCTATCCCAGCGGCCAGACGGCCAGGATCAGCGGCACGCCGATGAGGACCACGAGCAGCGACAGGGGCGCGCCCAGCCGGGCATAGTCGCCGAAGCGATAGCCTCCCGGCCCCATCACCAGCGTATTGCACTGGTGTCCGATCGGCGTGAGGAAGTCGCAGCCGGCGCCGACGGCAACGGCCATCAGGAACGCCTCGGGACGGTAGCCGAGATTGGTCGCGAAGCCGGCGGCGATGGGGGCCATCACCAGCACGGTGGCGGCGTTGTTGAGGAACGGCGTCACCGCCATGGCCGCAACGAGGATCAGCGCCAGCGCCCCCCAGGGCGGCAGTGCCGCCGCGGTGTCTGACAGCCAGACCGCTATCAGGTCGGTGCCGCCCGTGGTGCGCAGGGCGTCCGAGACCGGGATCAGGCATCCCAGCATCACCAGGATCGGCCATTCGACGCTGTCATAGGCTTCGCGCGGCGGCAGCGATCCGCTGAGCATCATTGCGGCGCCGGCACCGAAGAAGGCCATGGCGACCGGAACGATCCCGAGGGCGGTCAGGGTCATGGCCGCGGCGAGGATGGCGATCGGGATCAGCCCCCGCGTGTTCTTGCCGAAGCGGAGCGGACGCTCCGCCAGCGGCAGACAGCCGAGCTCGCGCAGACGGTCGGGAAGCAAGTCGAGCGGACCTTGGAGCACGATGACGTCGCCCGGCAGCAGCTCGATGTCGCGCAGGCGGTTGGTGGTCCGCTCGCCTTGGCGGGAGACGGCGAGCAGATTGACTCCGTAGCGGGCATGCAGGTCCATTCGCCCGGCGGCCTGGCCGACCAGCGCGGAATTGGTGCCGACCACCGCCTCGATGACGCCCATATCCTTCGACGCGGTCTCGGTAACCGTGGCGCGATGCTGCCCGGTGAGTTCCAGCCCGGCCTTGGCGATCGCCCGTTCCAGCGCCTCCGGCTCTCCCTGGAGCAGCAGGGTGTCGCCTGCCTCCAGCGTGGCATCGGGAAGCGGGACGGCGCGGCCCTCGTCGGCGCGGTGAATGCCGATGATCTCGATCTCTTCCCCGGCCCGCGACTTGAACTCGGCAACGGTTTGTCCTTCGGCGGAGGATCTTGGCGGGACCAGGGCCTCGGTCACATAGTCGCTGATGTCCACTGCCTCGCCGAGGCTGGTTTCGGCGTGGCGTCCCTCCGGCAGGAGGCGATAGCCGAAGCGCAGGAACGCGAGGCCGGCCAGCGACAGCCCGATCCCGACCGGGGCATAGTCGAACATCGCAAAGGGCTCGCCGGTAATGTCCTCCCGCACGCGTGACACGATGATGTTGGGGGATGTGCCCACGAGGGTGATCAGCCCCCCGAGCAGCGATCCGAAGGCCATCGGCATCAGGAAATGGGACGGCGAGCTGTTCGACTTCTTGGCCATCTGGAAGGCGGCCGGCATGAGCATCGCGAGGGCGCCGATATTCTTGACCAGCGCCGAGAGGAAGGTGACCGACCCGGTGAGCAGAAGGAGCTGGGACGACATGCGGGTCATCCGCCCCGACAGGCGTGCGAGCGCCGCCTCGATCACCCCGGACCGGGCCACGCCGGCGCTCACCACCAGGGCAGATCCGACGATGATCACGATGTCGTCGGAAAAGCCGGCGAAAGCCCGTTCGGCCGGGACGATACCCACCAGAACCGATGCGATGAGGGCGAGGATCGCCACCAGGTCGTAGCGCAGCTTTCCGGAGATGAAGAGCAGCATCATGCCGGCGAGGATGCCGAAGGCAAGTGTCTGCTGAAGCGTCATATTTTCATTCCCGCTGTGCCGCGCCGGCTTCTGCGCGCTGCTGCCGACTGGCCCCCAAGCGCATGGCCCTGCGGCCTGTTCCATCGGCGCCGGGCGGCGCCCGCGCCATTGAGGGTTTACGTCGTGCCAACCATGTTGCGAAAAAGACGGGCAATCGCTGGCCGCCTAGGCTGCCGGGCATGGCAGCGAAAGGTCCGACATGGGGCGAGGGGCTGGCACGAAAGGGCGCGGTGGTGATGCTCGCCCTCTCCGCGTTGCTGCTCCAGGGCAATATCGGCCGAGCCTCCAATCTGGAGGCGCGCCTGCTTGCTGCCCATAACCGGGAACGTACCGCCGCCGGTATCCCGCCGCTGGCCTGGGATCGCCGCCTTGCCGAGTCCGCCCGCGAATGGGGCGAATATCTCTCCGAACTCGGCGACCTCGAACATTATCCCGACGATCCCTGGGATCCCGACCCGCAGGGCGAGAATCTCTGGCTTGGCACCCGCGGCTATTTCACGCCCGAGGACATGGTGGGGATGTGGATCGATGAGCGGCGGAACTTCCGCCCAGGTGTCTTTCCGCACAACAGCCGCACCGGCGATCTCGAGGATGTCGGACACTATACCCAGTTGATGTGGCGCTCGACGGCGAGGGTCGGATGTGCCGTCACCCGGAATCGCGACTATGAGTTTCTCGTGTGCCGCTATCTCGAGGGCGGCAATGTGATCGGCGAAGTCCCGTTCTGACCGGCGCGGGGAAACCCTTCCTCAGGGTTGCGCCTGTGCCGCCTGTTGGACTTCCGGCTGGGGCTGCGGCGTTTCCGGCTGAGCCTGCTGGGCGGGCTGCGCCTCCTGCTTCCTGGGCGGGTCGACGAACAGCCGGTAATCCTCCTTCGCCGCCGTCTCGAAGTCGACGATTTCGCTGTCCACCCCTTCTTCGGCCGACTTGCGGCTGATCCCGCGCGCGACGTCGGCCGCGATCATCGCCGAACGGAAGGCCTGCGCCTTGGCGGCGCAGGCGGTGGATACCTGTGGGTCGAATTCTTCTACAGGAATGCGCTTCTGCGAGTTTGTCTCGACTAAATCATTGAGGCATCTGGAATATGCCTTGCGGGCTTCATTTCCATCCGCGGGAGGCGCCCAGAACATCGCAAAAGCAAGCAAATATGAAAACATGGTGACACCATTTCACAAGCTTGATGATTTCGAGGATGATACAATTCATCCCAAAAGAAAAGCCTTATGTTGACTTGGCGTGGTGTGAGGAGAAGCCGAACGAAATGTTGCGGCGCAGCGTTGAATGGTCATTCGACATGCTGGTCGATCTACCGCGCCTGCGAAGTGCGGCACAAATGACACAGTGCATCCGGGAATTTCGATCCCGCCATATTGGATGAAACCTCTCGCTCATCCGCAGTGTTTCCGGTCAGTCACGATCCCGGGGGCAGCCCATGCGCATGCCCTGTGTATCGGGCGCCGGATCATGAAGGGCTGCGGCAGCGGTGACTTGAGGGTCCATGAAACGAGCGGTTCCACGGGAAGAAAAGGGAAGGATTATGCGTAAGCTCGCTCTAGCGATGGCGCTTGCCTCGACGGCAGTCGCCACTCCTGCACTTGCCCGCGACGGCGCCTGGTACGTCGGCGTCGAAGGCGGCGCCTCGATCGTCGAGGATATCGACTTCGACGTGCTCGACGTCGATGACGCCATCTCCGTCGATCATCACAAGGGATATGATATCGGCGGATTCGTCGGTTACGACCTCGGCATGTTCAGGGTCGAGGGCGAGGTCGCCTACAAGAAGGCCAATATCGAAGCGATCAACAGTTCCATCGTCATTCCTGGCGTGATCGGCGCCCAGCGCTACGACCCGGTCGACGGGGACACGAGCGTTTTCAGCGTCATGGCCAACGGCATGCTTGATTTCGGCGAGGATGATCTGAGCGGCTTCGTCGGCGGCGGTCTCGGCTGGGCCAAGGTCAAGCACAGTGACGTCGCCGTCTTTTCGGATTCGCCGGTGCTGCTCGATGATTCCGACGGGTCGCTCGCATGGCAGGTGATCGCCGGCGTCCGCGCCGCCGTGACCGACAATATCGACCTCCAGCTCAAATACCGCTTCTTCAATGTCGACGGTCTCGATTTCGAGGGCGACGATATCAGTGGGCGCTACCGGTCGCACAGCCTGCTTGGCGGCATCGTGTTCAACTTCGGTGGCGAAGCGCCTCCTCCGCCTCCGCCGCCACCCCCGCCGCCGCCTCCACCACCACCACCTCCTCCTCCGCCGCCTCCGCCGCCCCCGCCGCCTCCACCGCCCCCGCCGCCGCCTCCGGCCGGCGAGCGCGGCTGACCGGCGGCCTTCGGGCCGGAAAATCGGCTGCCCGACCCGGGCGGGGCTTCAGGCTCCGCCCGGATTTTTTGCCCGGAGACGGCTGCGGCGGCCGGCGCATGAATGACCTTCGCGTATCATCTTGAACAGCTTGCGATTCCGTGCCGGCACCGCCGCGATCGCAGTGCCCTGGAAAAAGGCGCGGGCTTTCGCCCTCGATTCGTCCGAATCGAAATTAACATGTTCGGCTCGCCCCCCTCTATTTGAGCACGGCGCTTCCCTCGAATTTTTTTGTCCGATTAACTTTCAGGAAACTTGATTACTTCCCTGAAACGACTAAAGCGCGGCTGAAGCAGGCCCTGGGGGACCAGAAGGCGTGCCGGCATTGCCAAAGGGGAAAATCGACATGATGCGTTCGAAGGTGAAGCTGCTTGCGGCGGGGGCGTCCGTTCTGGTCATCGGCTTCGTGGCGCCGGGCATGGGCCTCGCCGCGACCACGCCGGGTGTCACGCAGACGGCCGACACGAATCTCTATGAGCTTCCGGATGGTGACGTGGCCGATTTCGGCACCGTGAATGTCGCCACGGGCGCGGCGGTTGCGACAAACGCCGCGGTGACCTGCGGGACGGCAGGATGTGGCGATTCTGGAGCGATCGAACAGATCGCCACGGTCGGAACGGATCTGGCCAACACCATCGACATCGACGGCGCCCAGTCTGTCAATGCCGATGCCCAGGCCAATGCGACTGCTGGCTCCGCAACCGCCAATGCGGGCATTACGGGTCCTGCGGCGGTGTATCAGAGCGCTGCCGCTGCCACGGACGCTGCCACCAACACGGTCGGCGTGGGGAGTGCCGGGTCGCTGGACGTGGTCGTCAATGCCGCAGCCGACGCGGTCGGCGGTGCTGCGACGGCCAATGCCAACCTGGATGCGCCCGGTGTTCCGGGCGGCGGGATCGGGCAGGCGGTCCTGGGCGCTGTAACGGGCCTTAACGACATCACCAATGCGGGTGAGATCGGGGTCGGCGTCAACGCCAGTGCCGTGGCGACGTCGTTCGCTGCGGACGCCAGTGCCTTCGCCGGCTTCGGCGTTGCCCAATATATGGATGGCGTCGACGACGGCGCGAACGAGATCGACAACAGCGGGGCGCTTGGGGTGAACGTCGGCGCGGTTGCCGTGGCCGATGCGGCTGCTGAAGCCGATGCCCAGCTGGGTCTTGGTGTCGCACAATTCGTCGTGGCGGCCGACGCTGCAAGCAACGCCTTGGCGAACAGTGGAACGCTGAACGTCGGAGTTTCGGCCAGCGCCACGGGCTCGGTGGCCCTGGCGAGTGCCCGGATCACTTCGATGGATCCCGAATTCCATCGCGGGATCGGTCAGTATGCCGAAGGCACGAGTGCCGGCAACAGCATCAACAATACCGGCGCGGCGGGCGTTGACGTGACCGCGGCTGCGACAGCCGATGTCATCGGTGCAAACGCAAATGCGTTCGCAGCCACCGGCGTTCTCCAGTCGGCCCAGGGTTCGCGGGCTGCATCGAATTCCTTCGTCAACGCGCCCGGCGCGGATGCGGCTGCCAATCCGGGGACATTCGGGGTCAATGTTGCTGCCACCGCCAGTGGTGAAACGAGCGGATTTGCCAGCGGCTTCCTGCAGGCGGGCATCAATCAGGAGGCAACGGCGGGCGGTCCTCCCGATGCGAATGCTTCGGGTACGATCGACAATGGCGGCGCGCTGTCCATCACTGCTTCTGCCGATGCCAATGCCAACGGACCCACCTTCGCAAACGCTGGCGTGGGTGTGGGCATCCGGCAGGTGGCGACCGCCACGGGTGCTGACAGCGTCGCTACGGTTTCCTTCGTGAACTCGGGTGGCGGCGACGCCGGCGGCGACGCAGCAAGCGTGGCAGCGGTCGCTGCTGCGGAGGCCGGACCGGGCCTCAACATGCTGGTGACCGCTAATGCGGGCTCCGCGTTCGGCGCAGAAGGTGAGGCCTTCGCCTTTCTTGGCGCGACCGGCGAGGGCTGGTTTGGGGCCGAGGGCGCCCAGTTCGTTTGCACGGAGCTCGGCTTCTCCGGCGAAGGTTTCGTCAATTGCGGCTTCGGCGGCGAAGGTGGTCAGCTTCCGACCGTCAGTAAGGTATCGCCCGCCGCGCTTCCGTTCGTGACTGCTGCGCTGCTGCAGCAGGCCACGGCGGCCAGCGTCGACGTCGGGCTTACGAATTCGGGCGTGATGAACTTCGGCGTGAACGCGACCGGCACCGGGGCATTCGCCTCGGCGGTCGGTTTGGTTGGCGTCGGGATTGCCCAGGGCGGCTACGGCGTCGACAGCGCCGTCGTCCACCTCGACAATTCCGGATCGATCGATATCGGCGCCAGCGCCGATGCCTCGGGCGAGGATTTCGCGGTATCGGTCGGGATCGTCGGTGTCGGCGTGTACCAGCAGGCCACCGCGACGGGGGTCGATGGTGTCGCCAGCGTCGATCTCGCCAACTCCGGGGATTTCAGCATCGAGGCCAACGGCACGGCCTATCAGCGTGGGAATTCCACCGGAGTTGCCTTTGGCAACGGTGTCGTCGGGCTCGGCGTCTATCAGAATGCGGCCGCCGATGATGCGAGCGTCTTCTTCGCCAATGCGGCTGACGGGGTGTTCGACATTGCCGTCTCGGGCGTGGCCACGGCGGAATATGTTGCCGTCGGTGTCGGGGCCGTGGGCGCCGGCGTCGTTCAGGAAGCGACCGGCACGGCGGTTGCCGATGCGGTGTTCGACAATGCCGGCACGTTCGGTGTTGCGGCCGGCGCGGATGTCCATGCCGGCGATCTGGCCTTCGCCAATGCGGTGATCGGCG